>OLQI01000019.1_pt1 | contig 208655 bp, 165 predicted proteins | sample 1672171 | NCBI WGS metagenome assembly OLQI01 (sample SAMEA3136655, study PRJEB25190) | human gut metagenome
AGTTTTCGGATTTGAATCTATGCCCAATTAACAACCGTCAGGGAATTGTAATTGATGGTGAAGGTTCAAAGGTTATTTGCAAAGACTAATTTAAAATTCCAGTTTGCTGCACTCGTTCCTAGCAGGGTTTGGGGCAGGAGGGGCGCAAGAGACGGAAGGGCCTTGTACGCGTTCCTGCGAGAGGGCCGCGGGAAGGGACTGCCTGGGTACGGCGCCTGTCAACTCGGTCTACGTCTTTGATGACCGGGTCGTACTCAATATCAACTTCACGGATGATGCCAAAACGGTCACCCGTGAGGAAGTGTTGGGTTCGAGTGCTGTGGACAATGTTCCAACATGCTGGGATCGAACTCGCTAGCCGGAATCACGCGGTACCCGTGACGCAGCAGCAGATCGACAAAAACACCGTTGCCCGCGGTGAGCGTACCGCTAAAGGTGCCATCGTAGACGCGACCCGCACCGCACGAGGGGCTACGGTCCTGCAGGATGCACGCGGCGATCTCTTCCGGCCCGCCCGCCTGCTCGCACATATCGAGCGCTCGTTGGGCACCCAGGCGAAATTCGCGATCGACCGAGATGCCCTCGCAGGTACGAACCTCTCCGTTCACAATCTCGGACGGCTTGCGCGGCGTGGGCAGGCCCCCAAAGACCTCAGGGCACACCAAGAGGACCTCGGTCCCTGTACGCTCGCAGGCCTCGACCAACTCGCGATGGTAGTTGTCGAGCCCGTTATACTTGCAGCTCTCGCCCATCAAGCAGGCGCTCACCACGATCTTCATTTCCATCCCTCTCAAGCAAAACGCCCCATTTGAGAAAGCTGCTCAAATGGGGCGTCGGCGTTTACTGGCTCGGCCGCGGCTTTACTGCTGCTTTGGCATCAGCGGATTCTCACGCGTGAGCAGATTCATGAACTCCTCGCCCGTGATCGTCTCCTTCTTGTACAGATAACGAGCCAGCTCGTGGAGCTTAAACTTGTTCTCCTTCAGGATCTGCAGGGCGCGGTCGTGCGCATCCTCGATCAGCTTGGCGACAATCGCGTCCACGCGCTCGGCCGTACCGGGGGCGCAGGTGAGCGACGTGTCCTGATTGAGGTACGCATTCTGAACGGTACCGAGCGCCATCATGCCAAACTCGTCGGACATGCCAAAGCGCGTCACCATGTTACGGGCGAGCTTGGTGGCCTGCTCGATATCGTTGGCGGCGCCGGTCGTCATCTCGCCAAAGATAAGCTCCTCGGCTGCACGGCCACCGCAATAGACGGCGAGCTTGTCCAGGACCTCCTGGCGTGTGGTCAGGAAGCGCTCATCCTCCTCGACCTGCATGGTGTAGCCCAGAGCACCGCTCGTGCGCGGCACGATGGTAATCTTGGTGACCGGCGCAGAACCCTTCTGGCGAGCGGCAACGATGGCATGACCGATCTCGTGGTAAGAAACGACCTGCTTCTCGTGGTCGGACAGCACCGTGGACTTACGCTGCTGGCCGGCGATGACGACCTCCACCGACTCCTCAAAATCGTCCTGCGTAGCGCGCTTGCGGCCCTCACGGACGGCACGCAGGGCGCCCTCGTTGATGATATTGGCCAGGTCGGCGCCCGAGGCACCGGGCGTGGCGCGGGCAATCGCGGACAGATCGATCGGCGGCTGCGTCTTCACGCTCTTGGCATGCAGCTCAAGAATGTTCTTACGGCCGGTCAGGTCGGGCAGCTCAACGGGGATACGGCGGTCAAAACGACCGGGGCGCAGCAGGGCCGGGTCGAGGCTGTCGGGGCGGTTGGTTGCGGCAAGAACAACGATACCCTTATGGTTATCGAAGCCGTCCATCTCGGTCAGCAGCTGGTTGAGCGTCTGCTCGCGCTCGTCGTTGCCACTAAAGCCGCCGCCATCGCGCTTCTTGCCGATGGTATCGATCTCATCGATAAAGACGATGCACGGGGCCTTTTCCTTGGCCTGCTTGAACAGGTCGCGAACCTTGGCGGCGCCGCGGCCGACGAACATCTCGACGAACTCAGAACCAGAAATACTAAAGAACGGCACGCCCGCCTCGCCGGCCACAGCCTTGGCAAGCAGGGTTTTACCGGTACCCGGAGGGCCAACAAGGAGAGCGCCGCGCGGCAGCTTGGCGCCGATCTCCTCGTAGCGCTGCGGCTTCTCCAGAAAGTCGACGACCTCCTTGAGGGACTCCTTGGCCTCTTCCTGGCCGGCGACATCTTTAAAGGTCACGCCCACGTCCTTGGAGGCGATCACGCGCGCGCCGGACTTGCCCAGTCCACCGCCGCCAAAACCACCGCCGCCAAAGTTCATCGACGGACCGTCATCGCCCATGGCCTTCTTCATGCGGCGGTTGAGCCACCAGCCGATCAGGAAGAAAATCGCCATGGGCAGAATAAGCGTGAGCAGGTAGTAGGTCATCAGACCCGAGTTCTTATCAGGAACGACTGACTCAAGCGAGGCGCCAGATTCAAGCACGCGATCGGTAAAGCCCGCGTCATTCGGTACACCGGTCGTCTTGTAGGCGATGTTCTCGTCCTCGCCCTTCTTGGTGTAATAAATCGTGTAATCGTCCGTGTTGTACTCGACCTTGTCGACACTCTTCTTATCGAGCGCTTTGACAAACGTCGAGTAATCGGTCTTCGTAATCTGCTGCGTGTGACCGATGTTGGGGAACAGAACGGTCGAGAGCACGAGGTAGACGACGAAGGCGATGAGCACGTAGAGGATCATATTCCGTCTACGTTTGTTGTCATCCATCTCCATCTGCTTGAACTCCATCTACTGGGGTTGATAATGTTTTCTAGAATACCCAACCCGGACGGCGATAAACCGACGCCGGGCACGAAAGGACAGAGATGGCATCACTGGAAGTCGGCAAGGTTCAAATCTATACAGGCGACGGCAAGGGCAAGACGACAGCTGCGCTGGGGCTCGCGCTGCGCGCCACGGGCTATGGCCTTAACGTACTCATGCTTCAGTTTGCCAAGAAGCTGCACTGCGCCGAGCATGATGCGGCGCCCCGTTTGGGTCTTCGCATCGTACAAGCCGACCGCGACACACCCGAAGCCTGTGCCGCACAGATCATGGAGCTGGCGCGCGAGCAGATTAGCCAGGTCGACGTGCTGATCTTGGATGAGCTGGGAGAAGCCATGCGACGGGGCTTTGTGACGCGCGAAGATGTCGAAGCGTTGATCGCGATGAAACCAACCACCACGGAGCTCGTGCTCACCGGCCGTGGCTTGCTGCCCCTCGCCGACCTTGCAGACCTAGTAACCGAAATGCGCCCCGTCAAACACTACTTCGACGAAGGCCTCCTAGCCCGCCAAGGCATCGAATACTAATTGATCCGAAGGGGACGGAGGAAAACGGATCATCGACAACACCACGGAGAGCAATGATCCGTTTTCCTCCGTCCCCAAGGGATCATTAGGCAGTGGCGCGACCTAGCCAGTTGCCGCTGTGGTGGTAGACGGTGAACATCATGGCGGTGATTACCCAGGTTACGGGGTAGACAAGCAGCAGGTGCTCAAGTGACGGATCGAACGGCATAATCGCAAACACCCAGATCACCCTGAGCACGACGGTGCCAAAAATCGTGAGCAGCATGGGCTGCAAGCTCACGCCGGCGCCGCGGATGGAACCCGACGCGTTCTCGATAATCGAGAAAATCGCGTAGAACGGCGCGATAAAATGAAGAATCGTCGTGGTGTACGCCGAAATCGAAGCATCGTCGACAAACAGACGAGACAGCGGACCCGAGAATACCAGCAGCACGGCAGACAGGCCACCAATGAGCATAAACGACAGCACGAGCGACGTATGGTAACCCTTGCGCATGCGCTCGTAGTTGCGCGCGCCAAAGTTCTGCGCCGAGAACGTGGTAATCGACACGCCAAGCGCCTCAGTAACCATCCAGACAATGCCATCCAAGCGGCCCGAAAGACCCCAAGCCGTGGTGACATCGGCACCAAACGAGTTGACCGACACCTGAATCAAAACATTGGAAATCGAATACGCAGCAGACTGAAAGCCAAGCGGCAGACCACACGAGATCATGCTCTTACAAATGCCAGGATCAATGCCGAGTTTAGACAGTGAAAGCCGCCACGCACCCGGTGCGTGCATCATACGAATCACGATCATCGTGGCGTTGGAGCAAATGGTCAGCGCCACCGCAATGCCGCAGCCCAGAGCCTCCATATGAAGCACGGCAACGAAGATGACATCCAGCACCGCATTAACAAGGCAGCCGGAAGCGATGATCACAGCAGGCCCGCGCGTGTCGCCCACGGCGCGCAGCAATGCCGTTCCCATATTGAGCAGCAGCGCCGCAACCATGGCGGCAAAATAGCAACGGGCATAGGCCACGCCCTCGGCCAATAATTCATGCGGCGTGTTCATAAGCACCAGCATGGGCTCAACGAACACTATGCCAAGAATCGAGAAAACGATACCGCCCACCAGCGCGAGCGTCATGGCCGTATGGACCGATCGGCTCAGGCGCTCGTCATCGTGCTGGCCAAAAAACTGGCCCGTAATGACCGCGCAGCCGGCACCGACGCCGACACAAAAGCCAATGCAGAGCTCCGTAAGCACCATCGTGGCCTGAATGCCACCCAGCGCGAGCTTGCCGCCAAACTGACCGACGATATAGGTACCGATAAGCGTGTATGCCTGCTGAAAAAACGAACTAAAGAAGATGGGAACGCACAGCGACAGCAGCTGCTGCCAAATGACACCCTGCGTTACATCGATAGCCGTAGATTTCTTAGCCACACGCCCTCCCCACAAGCGTACGTCAAACAACAAAACATCAATTGAACGGCAAAACCGCTATCAGCTTAACACCGACCGAAGGCAGCAGAAACGCCCCTGGCGGCAAAGCTCGAGAGCACCCCGCTAGTGATACAAACCCGGCTGGTAGTGGTACTCGTTGCTCACATGCGGGCACAGCTGCCAAAAGGCGACAGCACTTGCCGCGGCCACGTTAAGCGAATCAACCCCGTGCGCCATCGGAATGCGCACGGCTCGGTCGCAGCCAGCAATGGTCTTGGCGCCTAAGCCAGCACCCTCGGTGCCCATAAAGATTGCCAGGCGGTCAATCTCCTGCAGCGCGGGATCGTCCAACGACGCCGAATCATCCGTCAACGCCATGGCGGCACACGAAAAGCCAGCATCGTGCAGCGCCGCCAGCCCGTCATGCGGCCATACGCGCGCCTCGCTGCCAATGCGCGTCCAGGGCACCTGGAACACCGTGCCCATGCTCACGCGGGCCGATCGACGGTACAGCGGATCGCAGCACGTAGGGCTCACCAAAATGCCATCGACGTTCAGCGCAGCCGCCGAGCGGAAAATCGCGCCGACGTTGGTGTGGTCGACAATGCCCTCGAGCACGCATACACGCACCGGGCGCTCCCCCGCCGCCTCGACGACGCCGCCCAAGAACTCATCAACCGGAATCTGACGCGGGCGACGGAACGCCGCGAGCGCACCGCGCGTCACGTTAAAGCCCGTCAGCTGCTCCATAAGCTCCATCGAGGCCACGAACACGGGAACCGGGCCCGCACCTTCGCGTACCGCCAGGCGCTCAAACAGCGGCATCATCTGGTCGAGCCAGCGTTCGCCCAAAAGAAAGCTCACCGGCTCGTATCCGGCACGCACCGCGCGCTCAATAACCTTGGCACTCTCGGCGATAAAGATGCCCTTTTGCGGCTCTAGCACACAGCGCAGCTCACGCTCGGTCAGTCGCACGTAGGCATCGAGCCGCTCGTCCTCGAGCGAATCAATTCGCAGAACCTCAACGGCATCAGTCATAGCAGCCTGCCCGCACCCTTCTTTACAGCACATCTATACCAAACGAGGCGACGCTAAGCGCCGCCCCATACATTCAATCAACCCGATAATACCGTTCACGCCAGGCGATTTACGCCTCAACGCGACGATACGTCACGAACTCATAATCGACACCCTCGTCGCCCTCGCCCGAGGCAATCGTGGCAACACCGCCACGCCACGCAATCTCCCATGCGGGATCGGCGTCCAAATCGGGAAAGTACGTGTCCACGGCATGAGTGCAATGGTTGTGCGTGACCTCGGCCTCGACGCAATACGGCAAAAACTGCCGATAGACATCGCCGCCACCAATCACCCAGGCAACGGGCTCATCGGCAACCGCGGCGAGCGCCTCGTCGATGCTATGGACCACGTCGACGCCCTGGGGCGCAAAATCCTCGTCGCGCGTGAGCACGATATTGCGACGATTCTTGAGCGGAAGCCCACCGGGAAAACTCAACAGGGTCTTGCGCCCCATAATAACCGGGCAACCTTTGGTGCACGCCACAAAATGGCGCATGTCGGCGCGATTGGACACCACCATGTCGCCCTCGCACCCAATGCCCCAATCCTCACACACGGCGACGATAGCAGATAGCTTACACGTCATGAGCACCACCTACACCGCAATGGGAATGTTCTTGACCTGCGGGCCGTGCTCATAGTCCTCGACGATCAGGTCATCAGTCGTAAACGCGTAAAAATCATGCACGTCGGGGTTAAGCGTTACCTTAGGCGCCGCAAACTGCGGACGCTCGATAAGCTCGCGGACGATATCGACATGACGGTCGTAGATATGGGCGTCGGCGATCACATGCAGCAGCTCGCCGGGAATCATATCGACCGTCTGCGCGACCATCATCAGCAAAATGGCGTACTGGCACACGTTCCAGTTGTTCGCGGCCAAAATGTCCTGGCTGCGCTGGTTGAGAATCATGTTGAGTGTGGGCTTATCGTCCTGCGGGCGCTGCGTGACGTTATAGGTCACGCTGTAGGCGCACGGATACAGGTGCATCTCGGAAAGGTCGCTGAACACGTACGTGTTGGTCATGATGCGGCGGCTGTACGGCGTATGCTTAAGGTCGTACAGCACGCGGTCCATCTGGTCGAAATCGCCCTCGGCATAATGGCTTTTCTGGCCAATTTGGTACCCGTAGGCCTTGCCGATAGAGCCGGTCTCGTCAGCCCACTCATCCCAAATGTGACTATTGAGGTCATGCACGTTATTGGACTTCTTTTGATAGATCCACAGGATCTCGTCCATGGCGGACTTGAGCGCCGTACGACGCAGCGTAAGTGCGGGGAACTCCTCGCGCAGGTCGTAGCGTGCCGTGACGCCAAAGTTTTTAATGGTATAGGCAGGGGTGCCATCCTCCCACACTGGGCGGACCTTTTGGCCCTCGGTGGTGGTGCCATGGTCCAGAATGTCGCGGCACATGGCTACAAACTGTTGATCAGCCTTGCTCATTGACCCTCCTGTCAGTCGCCTACAAGCGAGATTCATTGTAGCCCAGGCGCACGCGGCCCCACAGCCCAAACATAAGCCCTCATTTTCTGACATATGACGGAAATTCCTTGCGCAAATCCGCACATTCGATATTCTATTGTTGACATATGTCAGATTTGGAGAGTGCATGGCAGGAAGACGCGAAAAATTGCGCCGCGTCGGGATCATCCCCGAATATCGCGGTTTTACCCCCGATGGCCTTGCCAGCGGAGACGCCATCGATATGACAGTCGACGAGCTCGAGGTCTTGCGCCTATGCGACCTGGAAGGCCTCAATCAGGAGGAAGTCGCCCAGTGCATGGGCATTGCCCGCGCCACGGTGGCGGCAATCTGCAGCCGCGCGCATCGCAAGGTGGCAAACGCGCTGGTCAATGGACGGGCGATCGTCATCGAAGGCGGAAACATCGCGTACTCCCCCATCACCACGACAACGGCCGCATGGCCAGCAAAGGAGGCTGACACCATGAGGGTGGCAACGACGTACGACAACGGCAACATCTTTATGCACTTTGGCCGCAGCGAACAGTTCAAGATCTATGACATCCAGGATGACAAGGTGCTCAACGAGCAGGTCGTAGGCACCGGTGGCACCGGCCACGGCGCCTTGGCGGGCCTGCTTGCCAACGGTGGCGTTGACACGCTCATCTGCGGCGGCATCGGCGGTGGCGCTATCAACGCGCTTGCTCAAGCCGGCATCACGGTATACGCAGGCGCCCAGGGCAGCTGCGACGCTTGCGTCGAGGCCCTTATCGCCGGCACGCTCGCACAGACCAACATGGCCACGTGCGGCTGCCACGGCAATGACCACGAGCACACCCATGAGCATGGCGAGTCCTGCGGCTGCCACGGCCATCACGAGCACGACGAACATGAGGGCTGCAGCTGCCACTAGCGGCAAGCACCTCGACGTCAACACGCTTCCGCGCGTGCGACAACCTGCGAACAAACGGCGTAGGCCGCCTGGAGTACCATCCAGGCGGCCTTCGTCATACACGACTCAACTAGTCGTTACTTCTTGTTGCGCATCTGCGCTTCCATCTGGCGCAGCAGGTCCATATCGGACTTGGGGCCGCCCGTTCCCAGGCCACCCATACCGCCCAGACCCATGGCATCTAGGCCGGGAATATTGGGCATGCGCATCTTTTTGCCCTTCTTACCCTTTTTGCCCTTCTTGCCGCCGGCCTGTGCCTGATTGGCCATCGTGCGCATGCGGCCCATCATCTTGTTCATCTCGCCCCACTGCTTCATAAGGCTATTGACCTCGGTGGGGGTCACGCCGGCGCCCTTGGCAATGCGGGCACGGCGCTGGCCATTAATGATGGAGGGACGCAGACGCTCCTCCTTGGTCATCGACATGATAATGGCCTCGTTCTTATCGAAGATGCCCTCGTCCAGGTTGCCACCCATCTGGTTGAGCGCACGCTGGCCGCCGGGGAGCATGCCCAGGATGCCCTTCATGCCGCCCATCTTCTTGACGGCCTTCATCTGGTCGAGCATGTCGTTCATGGTGAAGCCCTCGCGCAGCATTCGCTCGGCAGCCTCGAGCTGCTCGGCGTCGGCCGCCTCCTGGGCCTTCTCGATAATGCCGACAACGTCGCCCATGCCAAGAATGCGCTTGGCCATACGATCGGGATAGAACGGCTCCAGCGAATCGGGCTTCTCGCCCATGCTCACGAACTTGATGGGCTTGCCGGTCACCTGGCGCACGGAAAGCGCGCCGCCGCCACGGGCATCGCCGTCGAGCTTGGAGATGATCACGCCGTCAAAGTCGGTGCGCTCGGCGAAGGTCGAGACGACGTTGACAATATCCTGGCCGGTCATGGCATCGACGACCATCAGCACCTGATCGGGCTTGACGGCCTTCTTGATGTCCACGGCCTCCTGCATCATCTGCTCGTCGATCTGCAGACGACCGGCGGTATCGACGATGACCACGTCGCGCAGGTGGTCGACGGCCTCCTGGATGGCGCCCTTGGCGATATCGACCGGGTGCTCGCCGTCACCGCGGAAGACCGGCACGCCGATCTCTCCGCCAAGCGTGGCCAGCTGGTCGGCAGCGGCAGGACGATAGACGTCGCACGCGGCGAGTAGCGGTGAGCGACCCTGCTTCTTGAGCAGATAAGCCAGCTTTACGGCTGCCGTAGTCTTACCGGAGCCCTGCAGGCCCACGAGCATGATGACATTGGGGATGCGGTTGCTAAAGACGAGCTTGCTCTCGGTGGAACCGAGCATCTCGGTGAGCTCGTCGAGCACGATCTTGACGACGTTTTGCGCCGGTGACAGCGACTCCATGACCTCGGCGGTCATGCAGCGCTCCTTGGTCTTGGCGACAAACTCCTTGACGACCTTAAAGTTGACGTCGGCCTCGAGCAACGCCATGCGAATGTCGCGCATGGCAGAGGTGATATCGGCCTCGGTCAGCTTACCCTTGCCGCGCAGGCGGTCAAATGTGTCGTTGAGGCGATCGCTCAGGGAATCAAACACTAGTCACTCCTTAATTGGACTCGCCCACCAGGGCGCGGCAGAAATCTTTGGCATTGAACTCCTGCAGGTCATCGACCTGCTCGCCCACGCCCACGCGCAGGATCGGGAGCTTGAGTTTCTCGGCCACGGCCATGGCGATACCGCCCTTAGCCGTGCCGTCGAGCTTAGTCATGATAATACCGTCCAGGCCCAGCGCCTCGTTAAACTCGAGCGCCTGGTTCAGACCGTTTTGGCCCGTCGCGGCGTCAATCACAAGCACGACCGAAACCGGCATGGGACCGGCGGCCATATTGGCGGCGCGCTTACGGGTCACATTGACCACCTTGGCGAGCTCGCGCATGAGCTCAGGGCTCGTGTGCAGACGGCCGGCGGTATCGATGAGCACCAGGTCACTGCCGCGCTTATCGGCCTCGTCGAGCACGTCATAGCACACGCTCGCCGGATCGGAGCCGCGGTCACGCTTGATAACCGGTACGCCGGCACGCTGCCCCCACACATCGAGCTGCTCGATGGCGGCGGCGCGGAAGGTGTCGGCCGAACCGATCACCACGTTCTTGCCGCGGGCAGCCATGGCGCTCGCGATCTTACCGACCGTCGTGGTCTTGCCGGCACCGTTAATGCCCACAAACAGCACGCAGCTCGGCGTATCGGAAAACGGATCTCGCTCGATGGGCACAAAGTGCTGCTCAAGCTGCTCGGCCAGGGCACGGCGAAGCTGCGGAGCGGTCTTGAGGTTCTTCTTGGCCGCGGCATCGCGCAGGTCATCGGAGACCTTGATAGCGACCTCGGCGCCCATGTCACCCATGACGAGGGTGTCCTCCAGGTCCTCCCAAAAATCCTCGTCGACCTCGCCGCCAAAGTAGAAGACCTCGTTGAGGGCCTCGCGGCTGCGCTCAAGTCCGCGCGAGAGAGCATCGAAGAATCCCATTATGCATTCACGACCTTTCCGGTTTCGCGATCGAGTTTTTGCGAGACGACGCGACTGACGCCGTCGGCTTGCATCGAGACGCCATAGAGGACGTCAGCGTCCTCCATAGTACGGCGCTGATGCGAGATAACCAAGAGCTGCGTATCGGAACGCAACACATCGAGCGCGCCGATGAGCTTGGACAGGTTGGCGTCATCGAGCGCCGCCTCGACCTCGTCCAGCACATAGAACGGCACCGTGCGCGTGCGATACACGGCAAAGAGCAGGGCGAGCGCCGTCAGACTCTTCTCGCCGCCCGACATGAGCATCATCTTGGTGATGCGCTTGCCGCGCGGCTGCGCCACGACCTCGATACCCGTCTCGGCAGGATGCTCGGGATCGGTCATCTCCAGATGAGCCTGGCCGCCCGGGAAGAGCATAGCGAAGATCTCGCGGAAGTTCGCGTCGACCTTCTCAAACGTCACCAGGAACGCCTTGCGCATCTTGCGGTCGATGGCCACCGTGATCTTGGTGAGCGCCTTGCGCGCGCTCTCCAGATCGGCCAGCTGCTCCTCGATGTAGTCGGCGCGGCGCTTGAGCTGCTCGTACTCCTCCATGGCAACTTGGTTAACGGGACCAAGGTTGTTGATCTGGCGCACAAGCTGGTTGAGCTCGCGCTCGGCGGCGTCGCGGTCGGTGGGAGCCGGAAGCATGAGCGCTTCCTCGAGCACCGTGGTGCCATCGGCGGTAATGGCCTTAATGGCGGCCTCTACCTGCACCTCGAGCTTACCACGCGCGACCTTGAACTCGTTTTGCGTGGCGGAGGCGGTATCGACCCGCTCCTTAGCGCGGGCAACCTCCGCCTTGGCATCCTCGATGGTCTTCTTGAGCGAAGCGGAGTCCGCCTCCTCCAGAGAGGCCTGGTCACGCAAGCGCGCTGCCCAATCCGATGCGCGCTCCAGCAGGGCCGAATAGCGCTCGTGCATGGGGTCGACGCGCAGACGCAGCAGCTCGAGTGAGCGCGAGGCCTGGCGTGTTCCGCGGATACGACGGTCGATGCCCTCAAGACGATGCTCCAGGTCGGGCACGCGACCCTTCAGCGAACGCAGGCGCTCGCTCGTCTGGGCTAGGCGAACCTTGGCGTCGGCGAGCTTGCCGGCGGCCTCGGAATCGTCACGGCGAACGCGGTCGAGTTCGTCGTTGGCCTCGGCAATCTGCAAGCTCAGATCGCTTGCCTGCGCGCGGGCCTCGTCACGCGAACGGGTGAGCTCATCAACCCGCGGGCGCGCAGCGCGAACGGCTTCGGAGGCCTGCTCGCGACGCTTGGAGATGCGCACGCGCTCGACCTCGGCATTGTTGGCGCTTTGCTCCAAGCGGCCGATCTCGGAGAGCAGCGAGCGGCGCTCGCCCTCAAGACGGGCGATCTCGCCGGCGGCATCGTCCTCAGCGGCACGCGCTTCCTCAACGGCCGCGTTGGCCTCGACGACCCGATCCGACACATGCTCAAACACAGCGGCCAAATCGGGCTCAAGCCCCTCCAGCTCGTGAATGCGACGCTTACGCTCCAGAGCACCCGACGCCTCGCCGGCATCGAGGCCCACACGCACCAGGCCGCCGCAGGCGACGCGGGCGCCATCGGGGGTCACGTAAGTCACGCCGTCAACGACCGGCGCCGAAAGCGCGGCAGAAAGATCGTCCACGACGTAATAGCCGCCGAGCAGCGCCTCGACGACGGGTCCGTAGCCTGCGCGCACGGACAGACGATCAACCAGACGGGTACCGGAGGCGCCCACAGCGGCGGTAGAGCCGCTCACGCCGCGCGCCACCAGCAGTGCCTCGCCCGAGGCCTTATTTTGGTCCAGAGCCGCACGACCGGCACGCTCAAGCGTGGCGGCGTCATCAAACAAAAGAGCATCGATATCGCCGGCAAGCAGCTGCTCGACCAGGCCTTCGAGCTCACGAGGAGCCTCGAGCACGTCGCCCAAACGACCCGAGACATCATCGCCCAGCGCACCCATCAGACGGCTCACGAGCGGCGAGCTGTCGGCCATGCGGGCATCGAGTTTCTTTTGGCTGGCAAGCTCCGAGCGCACCTCGGATAACTTGTTGCGTGCCTCGCTCTCGCGGGCACGCAGGTCCTTCAGGGCCGCGCGTGCCGTCTCGGTGGCCTCACGCGCATCAACCTGAGCCTGGCGCGCTTCCTCAAGAGCGCCCTCAAGCTCCTCGGCGCGGTTGCGACGGCTCTCGAGCGAGGCCGTGACCTCCTCGAGCTGCTCGTCAATCTGCTCCAGGCGCGAGGCATACATGTTGTCCTCGACCTCGGCATTGCTCAAGGAATCCTTCACCTTGGCGAGCTCAAGCGCGGCGTTATCAGCCACACGCTGCACATCGCGCTGCTCACGCGTAAGCTGCGAAATCTGATTGTCGAGCGCCACGCGCCGCTCGTGGAGCTCAGCGGCGGCAGGACCAGCGGCGTCAACGTCCTCCTGGGCCTGCATATGCGCACCGGTCACTTCCTCAAGCTGCGCACGCGCGTCCTCGAGCTCCTCGACCACGCGACGACGCTGATGCTCGGAGCTCGAAATCTGACCGCGCATGTCAGACAGGCGCGACACCATGTTGTGGCCCTTTTCCTCGAGCAGGCGCATGTCGGAGTTAATGCGGCCGACCACATCTTGCATATGACGGCGTTGCTCGCCCAGGTCGCCCACAAACAGGCCCTTTTCCTCAAGCATAACCTGGAGCTTCTCGAGCTCGCGCTCCTTTTCGCTCATGCGGTACTGCGCAAGCTCCAGCTCGGCAGCACCTTCCTTGGAGCGGCTCTCCAGGTCGTTCCACTGCGACTGCAGCGAACGAAGCTCATCGACAGCCAGCATCTGCGTAAGCTCGTTCGCGCGCGAGGACAGCTCTTTGTACTTGCGCGCGCGATCGACCTGACGCTCCAGCGGTCGCAGCTGACGGGCGATTTCCTTATTGATGTCGCGGGCACGCGTCAGGTGCTCGTCCATCGACTTAATCTTTTTGAGCGCACGCTCCTTGCGGCGCTTGTGCTTGGAAATGCCGGCGGCCTCCTCGATGAGGGCGCGACGCTCCTCGGGGCGGCTCTGCAAAATGGCGTCGAGCTTGCCCTGGCTGATGATGGAATGCGTATCCTTGCCCAGGCCCGAATCGTGCAGGATGTCCTGAATGTCCATCAGGCGGCACGGACTCGAGTTGATGAGGTACTCGCTTTCGCCCGAGCGATACATGCGACGGGTGATGGCGACCTCGTCAAAGTCGACGGGCAACATATGGTCCGAGTTATCGAGCACCAGCGTGACCTCGGCGACACCCACCGGCTTGCGCGCCGACGAGCCCGAGAAGATGACATCCTCCATGGCCTGGCCGCGCAGCTGCTTGGCGCTCTGCTCGCCCAGGACCCACAGAATCGAGTCAGAGATGTTCGATTTTCCCGAGCCGTTTGGACCGACGATGACGGTCAGGCCCGGCTCAAACGTCATATGGGCGCGGTCGGCAAATGACTTGAACCCTTTGAGCGTGAGGGACTTGAGATACACGGTTCCTCGCTTACACGTGCTTCTTGTTCAGAATCACGCCGTTGGTGGTGTAACCCATGCGGTCGAGCGCTTCGAGCGCGGCAGCTCCCTCGGCTTCCTTCTTTGAGGAGCCGGAGCCGCGACCCTGGCGAATACCATCGATCAAAACCACAGCGGTAAAGGTGGGCGCATGCGCCGGGCCCTCGGAGCCAACGAGCTTGTACGCCGGAGGTTCGTGACCGTCGGCTTGCACGCACTCCTGCAAAAACGACTTGGGGTTCGCAGGATGCTCGGCACGCTCGGAAGCCAAATGCGGCTTAAGCGTACGGTGAATGAACTCCGCCGCAACGTCCCAGCCGGCATCCAGGTACAGCGCGCCCACGAGCGACTCATAGACGTTCTCGAGGGCCGAATGCAGGCCGCGCGCACCGGTACCGGTCTCGGAGGCACCAAAGATGATGATGTCGTCGATGCCCAGCTCGTGAGAAACCTCGGACAGCGTAGCGCCCGAGACAAGCGACACCTTCAAGCGCGTGAGCTTGCCCTCGTCAAACTCCGGATAGGACTCAAACAGGGAGCGTGCGACCACAGCGCCCAAAATGGAATCGCCCAAGAACTCAAGGCGCTCATAGCTGGCAGAAACCGGCTGGCCCTCGACTGCCGAGGGATGCGTAAGCGCCGCGCGCAGCAGCACCTTATTGTTGAACTCGTGGCCCAGGATTTCCTGGGCGCGCGTAAGTCGGTCGGATAAAGCCAAGACTTAAGCCTCCTTGGCAGCTTCGATAGCGTCGACGGCGTCGGCGACAGAGTTGAGCGAGAGCAGGGTCTCGTCATCGATCTCGAGGTTGAACTCGTCCTCGATAGCCGTAACCAGCTGCAGGCGCTCGAGCGAGTTGGCATCGAGGTCGTCAAAGGTGGTCTCCTCGCTAATTTCGGCAACATCGACGCCCAGAACGTCAGCAGCGACCTCGGCGATCTTGTCGAAGATTTCGGAGCGGTCCATAGCGCTTCCTCTCATAGTGCATGAATACCAAAAGAATGGTACCGCCCGGGCGGTACCAAGACACGGTTCTGATTCTACCCCACGACGTGCACCGCGAAGCACATAACAGCGCTCTAACTCGCTCTTATAAAACGATACCGTCCATAGAGTTGGCGACATTCTCGACCAGCCCGGCGCGCACGGCTTCAGCCGCCGCGAGCGTACCGTTTTTGACAGCCTCGACCGAGGTGGCACCATGGCCGATCAGGACCACGCCGCGCAGGCCCAAAAGAATCGCGCCGCCCTTGGCGTCGCCCGAAAGTTTGGCTTTAATCTCGCGCATCTGCTTTTTGATGAGCAGCGCGGCAATCTTGGTGCCGAGCGAAGACATAAAGACACCCTTGAGCTCCTGCAGCAAAAACTTGGCAGCGCCCTCGGTGGCCTTGAGCGCAATATTGCCCGACATACCATCGGCAACGACGACATCGAAGTTGCCTGAGGTGAGGTCGGTGCCCTCGCAGTTACCAACAAAGCCGGGAACGGCGGCCTTCATAGCAGGGAAACAGGCCTTGGTAAAGTTAGAACCCTTCTCGTCCTCGGTGCCGTTGGCAAGCAGGCCCACGCGAGGATGCTCGATGCCCAGGACGACGCGGGCATAGGCGCTGCCCATCTGGGCAAAACGCACCATATCGTCAACCTCGACATCGGGGTTGGCACCCATGTCGCACAGCACCGTCAGACCGCCGGCGCGATTGGGCAGCGCATTGGTCAGACAGGGGCGCACCGGCTGCTTCTTGCCTTCGGCCTGATACCTAAACGGCGTCACGTAGGCGGTGGCAGCGGCGGTCATGGCACCGGTCGAGCCGGCGGAGAAGAACGCATCCGCGTTGCCCTTCTTAATGGCGCGGCAAGAAAGCACGATCGACGACTTACGCTTGGTCATCACGGCGCGAATGGGATCGTCATCCATGGCGATAACGTCAGGTGCCTCAAGGGCCTCAACACGTGCATGGGAAGCTGCAAAGGGATTGACGATTTCGGCCGGGCCAGCCGCCAAGACCTCGATATCGGGATCGGCGGCAAGCGCAGCCTCGATACCATCGAGAACAACCTGAGGTTTCTCGTCTCCGCCCACAACGTCTACACAAACGCGAACGTTACTCATATACATGCTCCTTATACAAAAATGGCCGACTCATTGAGCCGGCCATTGTGGTTCCATTTGGAACGGCATCGCATCCAGAGTATACCGTTACTCGGTAACGATAACCTCGCGGTCCTTGTAGAAACCGCAGCTGGGGCACACGTGGTGCGGAAGCTTGACAGCGCCGCAACGGGGGCACGTGGACTGAGCCGCAGCCGAGATCTTCATGTTGGCGGAACGACGGGTGTGAGTGCGGATACGACCCTGCTTTTGTTTAGGTACGGGCATAGTGACCTTCCTTATGAACTATCCAGTGTGGCGATTACGCGCAAGTAGCGATACTACCACAGTTTTACTCATCAAGCTTGAGATTCTTCAATGCTGCAAATGGATTTTCCGTGGCAGCGGCCCATTCCGCCTCTGCCTGGGCGGCGCAATCGCATTGCTCGACGTTGAGATTGCAACCGCATGTGGGGCACAGACCACGGCAATCGGGCTTGCAGAGCACCACAAACGGCGTGTCCATAACGACCGCGTCATTGATGGGCTCGCCCAGATCGACGATGCGGTCCTCACCCAGGAGCTCGTAGCCGTCCTCGTAGGCCTCGGGATCCTCGGGCTCCTCAAAGAGGTAGAACTCCTCGATCTCGCCGGCGATATCAAACGAGGCGGGCTCCAGGCAACGGTCGCACTCGCCGGTGGCGTGCGCGCGGACCATGCCCGTGAGCAAGACACCGGTACCGGCATTGGTAAAGACAACGTCGTAGTCGATGCCGTCCTGAAGCTGGTACTCCTTCTCGCCCACCGTGTAGGTGGCGACATCGACCTTACCGGTCAGCGGATACGAATCTCCAGGAAACTCGAGCTGCTCGGAAAGATCGACGGTAACGCTCGGAAACTCAGCCATTACCACTGACCATTCTGTTGGGCGGCACCCTCGTTGAGCTGCTGACGGCAACGGGTAACGGTGCCAGTCAGGCTCTTGAGGTTCTCCTCCAGGTGCGTAAAGACCTGCTCCGCGTAGTCCTCGGCAGCATAACGCGTCTCGCGCTCGTACTGCTGGGCACGATCGCGGATGTCGTCGGCCTGCTGCTGCGCAAGGCGGACGATCTCCTGCTCACCGGCAATGGTGAGGGCCTGCTGCTGAGCGTCGGCGATGATGGAATCAGCCTGAGCGGCGGCGGAAGCCATAAGCTCCTCGCGCTCCTTAAGGATACGGCGGGATTTCTGCCACTCCTCGGGATAGCTCATGCGGATCTCGTCGAGGATATTGAAGAACACGTCGGCGTCGATGACCTTGAACTGAGCGTTCTTGCCGAAAGGCGGCTTGGCTTCCTCGATCAGCCCTTCGAGCTCATCGACCAAGCTGACGATCCTATCGCCAGGAAAATTCTCGCCCGGCATCCGGTCTCCTTTCATAGGTAACTTATCATCGTGCTAGTTTACCACATGCCACCAGGCAATAAAAAACGTCACGAAAAGCGATGTCTGAGCGCTTCGACCACGTTGGGCGGCACAAACGTCGATACATCGCTGCCGAGCGAGGCGATCTGGCGAACGACCGAGCTCGAGATGTAACCGTACTGCGGAGCACTCATGACAAAGATGGACTCCAGCTCGCTATCCAAGCGATAATTGAGGTCGGCCTGCTGCAGCTCATACTCAAAGTCGGTCATGGCGCGCAGGCCCTTGACCACGGCCCCCGCCCCCTGCTCACGAGCGAAGTCGACCAAGAGGCCGGTAAAGGGCAGGACTTCGACGCCGTCGATATTACCGAGCGCCTCGCGGGCCAGCGCCACGCGCTCATCGAGCATAAACGTGGTGCCCACACCGTTTTTACCCTGCGACTCTGCAACAGCGACGATCACACTGGGAAAGATGCGGCGGGCGCGGCGGATCACATCGATATGGCCAAACGTGATGGGATCGAAGGTGCCCGGGACGATCACGCGGTTGATGGTGTCATTCATGGGCGTCCTCCTGAAACGTCGTGGCATCGTTGTTATCGGCATCGGTGACGGCACTATCGTCCTCACCGTCGTCATCGCCGACCCAACGAAGCAGGTCGACCGAGGTAATGCCGTAGCGCTTCTCACGTACAGTCTCAAAGCCTGCCGGATGCGCGCCCGCATCGGCGGAGGCATGCTCAAACAGGGCATAAGCGCCAGGCGCAAGCAGACCCTGCTGAGCCAGATTCTGCAGCAGTTCCTCGACCGGCTCGGCGCCAAAAGCATACGGCGGGTCGAGCAGGACCAGATCAAAGGGGCCGCCCGGCACACGACCGCGCGAGGCACTCATCAGCATGTCGCCCGTTACCACGCGCCAACGCGCACGGTCACGGCAGAGCGACTCGATATTCTTGGTAATGAGCCGCGCGGCGTTGCGATCGATCTCAAACGTCGTGAGCGAGCGGGCCCCACGAGAGAGCATCTCGATACCTAGGGCACCGGAGCCGCCAAAGGCGTCCAGCACACGGACCTCGTCCAGATCGAAATCGAATGCCGACATGACCATAGATGCGCACGCCTCGCGCACGCGATCAGTCGTGGGGCGGGTGACATCGCGACCACGGGGCTCCTCGATCTTACGACCGCGCCATTCGCCGCCGATGATTCTCATCCTCCGCTGACCTCCTTAAAGATATGTCGATAACGCATGGCGACCGCGTCGCGTAAGGGACGCGTCGCCACAGAGTCAAGGTTGCAAGCATACCGCAAGAGCTCGACCGCGTCCAAATGGGCCCATTCGATAAGGTCCTCATCGGCGTCCAGGTCGACAAAGCGCAGGGTCACACCACCATGCTGACGATAACCCAGGATCTCGCCTTCATGGCGCAGGCGCAGGTCCATCTGGGCGAGCGTAAAGCCGTCCGAGGTCTTTTCGAGCGACTGGAGACGGTCTTGTGCCGCCGATGCGCCGCCGTTGCCCTTGGAGTGCGTCATGACCAGGCACGTGCCCGACACGCTGCCACGGCCCACGCGACCGCGCAGCTGGTGCAGGGCAGCCAAACCAAAGCGCTCACCGTTCTCGATAACCATGACGGTGGCATTGGGCACGTCGACGCCCACCTCGACCACCGTAGTCGAGACGAGCACGTCAATCTCGCCACGCTTGAAGGCATCGATGACCCGATCCTTCTCCCCCGCCGGCATACGGCCGTGAAGGCGCTCGACGGTAAGCCCCGGCAACGCAAGACGCAGTCGGTCGAGCTCGGTTGCCGTATCGTGAAGCGGCACGGGGACCGTCACGCGGCCCTCCTCGTCGCGGGCGATACCGGGTACGTCCTCCAACTCATCGGCCGAATCGCTCGGCTCCACGAGCGGGCAAATCACGTAGGCCTGCTGACCCTTTTCATGCGCCTCGCGAATGGCGCCATAGGCGAGGTCGCGGCTCGACTCGGTGAGCACGCGCGTGGTCACACCGGCACCCGGAACAGGCCGGTGGCGGATGATGCTCGTATCCAGATCGCCGTAGACCGAAAGCGCCAGCGTACGCGGGATGGGCGTTGCCGTCATAACGAGCAGATCGGCACCGGGGCCCTTCGCGCGCAGAGCGTTGCGCTGGCCCACACCAAAGCGGTGCTGCTCATCGATGACCACGAGCGATAGATGCTTGAACGCAACGTTATCCGAAAGCACCGCGTGGGTGCCAAAGAGCACATTAAGCTCGCCCGATTTCAGCTGTGCATGGATGCGCTCGCGCTCTGCAGCCGGCGTGGCACCCGTCAGAAGCGCCCAGGACATGCCGGCCTGTGAGAGCAGAGGGCCGGTCTTATCGGCATATTGGCGCGCCAGCACGCCCGTGGGCGCCATAACGCAGGCCTGCGTGCCGCTATCGGCAGCCACAGCCAGTGCGCAGGCGGCAACGGCGGTCTTACCGGTACCGACATCACCCAACAGCAGGCGGTTCATCACACGCCCGTCATCGCACATATCGCGCAGGATATCCTGGAACGCGGCCTCCTGCTCGTCGCTCAGCGAAAACGGCAGGGCTTGCTTGAGCGCGGCCAGGTGCTCGCCCGCGGTGTGGGCATAGGGCACCACATCGACCAGGCCGCCGTCGTTGCGCAGACGCAACGCCAGCTGCAGGTAGAGGCACTCCTCGTAGGCCAGGCGACGACGCGCGATGTCGCGCTCTGCCATACTCGATGGAAAATGGATTGAGCGCAACGCGCGGGCATTGCTCATCAGGCGGCGCTTAACGCGCAGCGGTGCCGGAATGGGATCAAAGGGATTGCCGACGACCTCGATCGCGCCGCTTACGATGCGGCGCATCCACGCCTGGCTCACGCCATCGCTCACGTAATGGACCGGCAGGATGGTGCCCGCAGCACGCCCGTCATCGAGCTTTTCAAAGTGCGGCGAGGCCATCTGCTTAAAACCGTAGGCAAACTCGACCTTGCCCATCACGGCCAGGCGGTCTCCCTGCTTAAACTGCTGGGCAATCCAGGGCTGGCGGAAAAAGGCGACCTGCAGCACGCCCGTCTCGTCAACGAGTGAGACCTCGGTCACCTGCATGCGCGGACGCGGCTGCTTTTGGACGATACGGTCAACCGTGGCGATAATGGTGCACACGGTACCGATGGGCGCCATCTCAATGGACCACGAGCGGGTAAAGTCGAGGTATCGATGAGGGATATGGAGAAGGAGGTCCCCCACCGTCCGAATTCCCAGACGGCGAAGGGCCTCCTCGCGTTTACCCGAAACATATTTGAGTCGCGCGATATCCTCGTCGAGCGCATTGCTCTGGGCAAAGCGCTCCGAGACGCGCGGCACGGAGCACAGCTCGGACATGGGCAGTTGCCTACTCGATCGAGAAGATCACGGGATAGAGCGGCTGCTCGCCACGATGGGCGTCAATCTCCAGATCGGGCTGAGCCTCCTCGATAGCGTCGACGATCTCCTGGAAGGCCTCATCGGACAGCTCCTCGCCGGCCAGAATCGTCAGCGCATCGCCCTCCTCTTCCTCCTGCATGCGGTTGATGCAATCGAGCGTGACCTGCTTCACGTCGGAGCCGACCACGTCGATGGAGCCGGCAATGATACCCATGACGTCACCGGAGTGAATCGGCGAGCCGTCCGAGGCGCTGGAGTCGCGCACGGCGCGGGTGACCTCGCCATCGCGGACCTCGCTGATGGCGTCGACCATGGCGGCGACGGCATCCTCGAGCTCGGAATCGGGCAGGACCGCGAACAGCGCGGAGAAGGCCTGCGGAACGGTCTTGGTGGGAACGACGGCGACCTTCTTGTCCGTGCAGGCAGAAGCGGCAGCCTCGGCAGCCATGCGGATGTTGCCGTTATTGGGCAGGATGATGACCGAGGTCGCGTTGACCTGGTCCACGGCACCCAGCAGATCTGCAGTCGAGGGGTTCATGGTCTGGCCACCCGAGACGATCACGTCGACGCCAAGGGACTTGAGGATGTCGGCCTCGCCGGAACCGGCGGCAACGGCGACAAAGCCCAGCGCCTTGGCGGGCTCGGCGGCCTTTTCCTGGTCCTCGTGAATCTTGGCGGTACGGTCGTGGGCCTCCATCTCCATGTTGTGGATAAAGACCTCGTAGATCTGACCAAGCTGCAGCATGTGCTCGAGCACCAGGTTGGGGGTGTTGGAGTGCACATGGATCTTGTAGTCGGGATAGGCGCCCACGAGTAGCTCACAGTCGCCCATGGAACCCAGGAACTTAAGGCACTCGTCCTCGTCAAACGGGGCGTCGGCCTTAAACAGGAACTCGTTGCAGTAGCGGAACTCCGAGCCCTCCCAATCGTCGTTGGCCTCGATCTCAACGCGACCAAGGGCCGCGTCGCGGGCAGAGCCAGCGGAATCAAACGTGGCGGAGAAATTCTCGACCACGGTGCTGCGGCCAAGCGCGGCGGCAACAAAGTTCTCAAGGAAAATAGCAAAGCCGAAGGCGCCGGAGTCAACCACGCCGTTCTCCTTCAGAACGGGCAGCAGGTCGGGCGTGCGAGCGACGGACTGATATGCCTCGACGACGACGGCGTCGAGCGCATCCTCGGCCGAGAACTTCTTCTTCTCGCACTCGTCTGCCTTGGTCGAGACATCGCGCAGGACCGTGAGGATCGTGCCCTCGATGGGCTTGCGGACAGCCTGGAAGGCAACCTTGACGGCGCGACGGAAGGCGAAGGCAATGTTGGCGGACGTAATAGGCTCGTCAGCAGAGACGAGACCCTCGGCCACACCGCGCAGGATCTGCGAGGTGATGACACCGGAGTTGCCGCGGGCACCCATCAGGGAGCCGTGGGTGATGGCGCCGGCGATGGCTTCCATGTCGGCGTCGGCAGGAAGGGCGGAGAGCTCCTTGGTCACCGAGGCGAGCGTGAGCGACATGTTGGTACCGGTGTCGCCGTCGGGTACGGGGAAGACGTTGAGTTTGTTGATCTCCTCGGCCTTGTCGGAAACAGCAGCCGCAGCGATCGGAAAACAGGTGCGAATGGTCTTTGCAATCATGGGTATTTGAATCTCCGTTTTCGGATGCTAGTTCAGACGGCTCTTGAGCGCGTCGATATGGATGCCGATCTTAAGGCTGGCGGGATCGATCTGGGCGATCTCCTGCAGAGTGAAGGCAACGGAGCTCGAAAGATTGTGGCAGACGGACTTCATGTTGACGCCGTTCTCGAGCACGACGTGAAGATCGACCGTAAGGCCGTTCTCGTCGGCGGAGACAAGCACGCCCTTGCGGAGGCGCTGACCGGCAAGCAGGCGCACGCTCTCGGCGCCCTGGAGCTGCTCAGCCATACCGACTACGCCATAGCACGTCATCGCGGCATAACCGGCAATATCGGCAATAACGTCGTTCGAGACGCTCAGGCTGCCGTTAATGGTCTCAGACACAAGAATCTCCTTTTCTTGGTGCTCGCGGCACCATGTCGTGGGAGCAATCATTGCAATATTCTACAACGACCGCGCCATGTTGAGGTGGCGGGCCTCGGGATTACATCCTCGACACGAAATGTTGATATGGTAACGTTCGCGAACGGCGATCGCGGCATGAAAAAACCCGCCGCATAAGCGACGGGTTTTACAACCTGGCTCCCCGGGTAGGACTCGAACCTACAACAGCGCGGTTAACAGCCGCGTGCTCTACCATTGAGCTACCGAGGAATTTAAAGCCCAACAGAAAGGGCTGGAAAATTCTGGCTCCCCGGGTAGGACTCGAACCTACAACAGCGCGGTTAACAGCCGCGTGCTCTACCATTGAGCTACCGAGGAATAGGTGCGTGCTCTCAAGCAACGAAGTTTATTATACGGACGAATCAGCTCAGGGCAAGAACTTTTTTAAGAAATTTTCCGACCCAGTCATTGGGGACGTTCTTAAACGAGTAGTCATTCAAGAACGTCCCCAACGACTACACGAAAGCGCCCTCAAGCGGATGTGCATGAGGGCGCCTCTTGCTTAACTAGCTCTCGATATAATCCTTCAGCTTGCTCGAACGGCTGGGATGGCGGAGCTTGGCCAGGGTCTTGGACTCGATCTGGCGGATGCGCTCGCGCGTGACGCCAAACTCGCGGCCGACTTCCTCGAGCGTGCGGGGATGACCGTCGACAAGGCCAAAGCGCAGCTCGATAACCTTGCGCTCACGATCGGCAAGCGAATCGAGCACCTGGGTGAGCTGCTCCTGCAGCATGGAGAAGCTGGCCGCATCGGGCGGAACGATGGCCTGGGAGTCCTCGATGAAGTCGCCCAGCTGGGAATCCTCTTCCTCGCCGATGGGGGTCTCGAGCGACACGGGCTCCTGCGAGATCTTCTGGATCTCGCGGACGCGGTCGGCGCTCATGTCCATCTCGGCACCAATCTCCTCGGGGGTCGGGTCGCGACCAAGGTCCTGAAGAAGCTGGCGCTGCACGCGGACGAGTTTGTTGATGGTCTCGACCATATGCACGGGAATACGGATGGTACGGGCCTGGTCGGCGATAGCGCGCGTAATAGCCTGACGGATCCACCACGTGGCGTACGTGGAGAACTTAAAGCCCTTCTGGTAGTCGAACTTCTCGACGGCGCGGATCAGACCGAGGTTGCCCTCCTGGATCAGGTCCAGGAACAGCATGCCGCGACCAACATAGCGCTTGGCGATGGAGACGACCAGACGCAGGTTTGCACTGATGAGCGCCTGCTTGGCTTCGAGGCCCACGTTCTCAATGCGCGCAAGACGACGCATCTCGGCACGCGTGAGTTCGAGCTCACCAGCATCGGCAGCCTCGAGCTTCTCGGTGGCCTCAAGACCGGCCTCAATCTTCATAGCCAGATCGACCTCTTCGGAGGCGGTCAGCAGGTCGACCTTGCCGATCTCCTTGAGGTACATACGGACCGGATCGCCGGTCAGCATCACCGTGGAGGCATCGATGCCGCGCACGCGCGAACGCGAACGGGACGTCCGCACGGTGCGCTTCTTCTTGCTCTTGGAAGAACCCATCTCGGCGTCGGCCTGGCGGGCCATCTTGAGCTCGTGATCGTCGAGCGAGCCGGAATCGTGCTCGTCGTCGTCATCGAAATCGTCGGTATCAGAATCGGTATTGTCATCGTCGACGTCCATGGGGGCGTCGTCGTTACCGCTCGCGGAGATAATCTGGATGCCGCTGTTGCGCAGCGCGGAATACACCGCGGTGAGCTGCTCGTCAGAAACATCGATATCCTTCAGGGCGACCTGAATCTCGTCCTCGGTTACCGAAGTCCTGTTTGAGCCGTTGCCCATGAGCTTTGCAACGTAGGATTCCAGCCCAGTACCCGTGCTCTCAGTCTTTTTTGGCACAGATTCTCCCTTCATAGTCCACAGGACTCAATACTTTAGCACACACATTGACGTCTATACCCAAAAAGAGGACTGGATATAGGCGAGAATACGCTGGTTGACCACAACATCTAGGCTTGTTCGGTGCCTGCGGCCTCCAGGCCGATCAAACGGAACGGGTCCGCCACGCCGCCGATCGACTTTTGCAGCTCGCGTTGACGCTGCGAGTCCTGCGCGGCCTGCACGGTCAGTGCACGACGGGCCTCATCATCGAGCGAACGGTCCTGGCGCAGCTTGGCCTGTGCGGCGCGCATGCGACGCTTGATGGTGTAGAGCTCGAGCGTATCGAGCATAAACACGATGTTCGTCTCGGTGGGGTGCTTGCTCGTCGCCGAGATGCGCCCGGCACTCACAAGCGTTGCCGCATCGGGACACACTGAGCGCGCCGCATCCATGCAGGCTGCAGGATCGGTTCCCGGCGGCGTTGCCAGAACGGCCCATGCGATGGACTCGTGACGTGGGTCAACCCACTCGATGGAGCAGATGCGGTCGGCATACGTGCGGAACAGGTCAGGGTAGCTCGTGAGCATGGTCAACAGTTCGCGCTCCCCTGCCAAGGACTTGCGCTCAAGATCGGTAAGAACCATCGGCGCCGCCGCAGCCGGTGCGCCCGAACCGTCAGCCGCAGGCACAGCGCCCATACCATCAGGCACATCGATCGGCGGAAGATCTTCGACGACCTCCACGGGCGCGGCACCGTAGGCATCAAGCGGGACGTAGTCGTACGGCTCTTCTTCGACCGGCGCGGACACCGGCGGCGTCGCGCCCGATGCCCAAGCACCACGACCGGCATCGCGAGAACCCGACGTCCGACCGCCCGCGCTACCGGACCGCTCAGCCTGTGCCCGCTGGCGCTCATAGTTCTGCTCACGACGTCGTTCCACATCCTCGCGCTTGGCGACATCGCGAAACACACGGCCCGAGCTCGCACGCACTGTCTCCAGATCCAAACCCAACAGGTCGGCAATCTGGATAAAGTACGTGTCGATCATATAGCTGTCGCGCAACGGGTAAATAAGCGTCAGCGCATCCTCCAGCGCCTTGGCGCGACCGCCCGGCGTGGTGATGTCACTCGACTCCTGCAGCGAACGGTACACAAAGTCCATGAGCGGCTCGGCGGCGTCAATGCGTTTCTGCAGCTCCTCTCCGCCGTGCGCCGTGATGAACTCCATGGGATCGTTGCCGTCGGGGAGCACCACGCAGCGCAGGTCCATGGAATCCTGCTCGATAAACTGAATCGCGCGACGGGCGGCCTTTTGACCGGCGGCATCGCCGTCAAACATATACACGATGCGCTTGGCAAAGCGAGTGAGCGTCTTGACGTGATGCTCCGTGAGCGCGGTGCCCAGCGTGGCGACAACGTTTTTAATCCCCGCTTCCCAACAGGCGATGCAATCGGTATAGCCCTCTACCACGATGGCGGTATCCTGCGCGACGATAAACTCCTTGGCCCAATTAAAACCGTAGAGGTTTCGCTTTTTATGGAACACGCTCGTCTCGGCGGTGTTGAGATACTTAGGCTGACCGTCGCCCATAATGCGACCGCCAAAGGCAATGTTGTGACCCTGCTCGTCAAAGATGGGGAACATCACGCGGTCGTAAAAGCGGTCGGCAAGCTGCCCGCGCCCGCGGCTCACGGCAACGTTGGCGTCGATCATCTCCTGCGGGGTAAAACCCGCCTGGGACAGGTGCGACACCAGCGCGTTACGGCCCGGTGCAAAGCCCAGGCAGTAGCGGCGGCAGACGTCGCCACCCATACCGCGGCTGGCAAAGTACTCGCGCGGACGGCCGTCCTTACCGCGCATAAGCATGGTGTGGTAGAACTGGGCGGTCTCGGCGCACAGATCGTAGATGCGGGCACGCTTGGTACCGCGCTCGCGGCGATCTCCGGTATCGTGCAGCTCAATACCCGCGCGATCGGCTAAATAACGGATTGACTCGGGAAAGCTCAGGTTCTCGCGCTTCATGATATAGGTGAAGACATCGCCACCCTCACCGCAGCCAAAGCAATGCCACACCTGCGTGGCGGGGATAATGTGAAAAGACGGCGTCTTTTCGCCATGAAAGGGGCAGCAGCCCCAAAACTCATGGCCGCGGGGCTTGAGCTCAACCGTTTCCTGCACGATGGCAACCAGATCGGACGCAGCGCGTACCTGGTCTTTTTCCTCATCGCTAATCACGAATGCTCACCCCCTGCTCACCCAAGTTGTGACGAATGTCCTCGATATTACCCTCGACGGTCGCGATCAACTCATCCAGCGAATCGAACACACGCGACGGACGCAGCCAGCGCGAAAACGCCAGCGAAACGGAAGCGCCGTACAGGTCGCCCGCATAACCAATTAAGTTAGCCTCGAGATGCGCGGATACCGCATCGTCGGCATACGTCGGCGGCAGTCCGACGTTCACGGCAGCGGGCCACACGGTGTCATCGACGAGCACCATGCCCTCATACACGCCATCGGCAGGCACCTGAATGCCGTCGGGAACCTGAAGATTTGCCGTGGGAAAGCCCATGCCAGAACCCTCGTGACGGCCGCGAATAACACCGCCACGCACCATATACGGGCGGCCGAGCAACTCAGCAGCAAGCTCCACATGCCCCTGTCCCAGCTCATGACGAATGCGGGTGGCGCAAATGGCCTCACCGCCCTCGCAAAGCAGGTCGTGACCATACACGTCAACGCCGTGCTCGGCACCCCAGGCGCGCATCTCGGCAACACCAGATGCACCGCCGCGACCCAGCCTAAAGTCGCTACCAACGCGAATCGAACGAATGTTAACCATGCGCGACAGCAGTGCGAGAAAACCGACATGGTCGAGTGCCGCAACCTCGGGCGTAAAGGGAACGGCCACCACTGTATCGACCCCAGTCTGAGCCAAGGCATGTAGACGGTCGGCCGTCGTCATCAATTTTTGAGCGGGCGAAGGGCTCACCACAACGTCCGGGTCGGGATCGAAGGTAACCACGACCGCCTTACAGCCATGGGTACGGGCATCACGGACAAGCGCTTCGATGAGTTCCTGGTGTCCACGGTGAACGCCGTCGAACACGCCGATGGCAATCGATGCGGCACCCAAGTGCTCACACTCATCAAACGTATCGGCAGCAACGATGCGAGCCTCGTCCGACTCGCCCGCGAAAAAGACACGCGCGAACTCGCGAGCGGACAACATCATCGAACACCACCGATTGCCTGCGGAAACACGTGCTCCATAACAAAGCGGCCGCCCTCAATGCGGGCGAGCGCCTTGAGTCCCCCATCGAGCACCAGCGCAAACGGCGCCTTCGAGGCATCGAAATCGGCAAGCGCACGCTCAATGGGAATGCGTCGGCCGCAAAGCAGGTCGTCGGCAAGATTGCCCGGCAAGTCAACACGTGTGGCGCCCAGGGCCGCAATGGGATCCAGGGCAAAGCCAGCCGCGGACTCGGGAGAAAGCTCCTCGACCGCATGACAGGCGCCAATGGAAACAACACCGGAGGCCGTGCGGCGCAGCGCGGAAATATGCGCGGCGCTATCGCAAGCGCGGCCCAGGTCGCGAGCGAGCGCACGGATATAGGTGCCCTTGCTCACCGAGAACGCCACGGTCCACACACACGTATCACCTTCGCCGCCCACGGCGATCAGGGCGGCGGCATAGACCTCGACGGGGCGCGGAGGTAGGTCCACCGCATTGCCCTCGCGAGCAGACTTGTAGGCGCGAACGCCATTGACCGAGATAGCAGAAAACGCCGGCGGCACCTGCATCTGCGGGCCCAGCATGGCGGCCAAGCGCTCACGAGCATAGGCAGGATCGCGGAGCTCGTTGGCAACAGCCACCGTGCGGACCGCCTCGCCCTCCGCATCATCGGTATTGGTCTCGGCGCCAAACGAAATATCGCCGACGTAGCTTTTGGTATCGAGCGTGAGCATGCCCAGCAGACGGGTGGCCTGGCCCACACCCACCACCATGACGCCAGATGCCATGGGATCGAGCGTGCCGGCATGGCCGACGCGCCGCTCATGGAGGGCGCGTCGGCATTGCGAGACCACGTCATGGGACGTGCAACCCACCGGCTTATCGACGGCGAGCAGCATATTCAATTGAGAAGGCGTTCGACGAGCCATGTACCATCCAATAAGTTAGAGCTCGACGGTCACCGAAGCGGGATCCTCCCCCACCAGCTCGGCCAGCATGGGAAGTGCCACGGCGAGCGTCTCGCGAATTGTTCCGTTGTTGGAAAAGCCGGCGGCGGCATGATGCCCGCCACCGCCAAAGTTGGCAGCAATCTCGGACACATCGAGGTCGCCCTTGGAGCGCAGGTTGCCACGCACCTTGGTATCGCCCTCAATGCCCTTTAAGAACATGCAGACCTCGACGCCCATCACCGAACGCACCACATCGACCAGGCCGTCGCACTCGTCCGAGGTGACGCCGCAGGCCTCAAGGTCGCTCTGGTAGGCATAGCTATACGCTACGCGCCCATGCGCGACCGTCTTAATGCGGCCCATAACGATGGACTTGAGGTGCAAAAACTCAACGCGCATGCTCTGATATACCTCGAGAGCCACACGCGCCGGATCGGCACCGTGGGCAACAAGACGCGAGGCCGCATGGAAGGCGGCAGCATCGGCATTCTGGTACTGGAAACGGCCGGTATCGGTAACCAAGCCACACAGCAGGCAGGTCGCAACGCCATCACGTGCGACAATGCCGCAATTGTCCAAGAAGCGGTCGATGATCATAGCGCAGGCTGCAGCTTCAACGCGCCTCAGGCTGAGCTCGGCAAACTCCTCGCGCGCCGGATGGTGATCGAAGCACACCACATGCGTTGAGCGGCGAAGCACCTCGGCGGAGTTATTCAGGCGCTCGACGACCGGCACGTCCACCGAGATGAACAGGTCCGGATTGCCGGTGTACGTAGATGCCGGCACCAGACGATCGGCACCCTCCATAAAGCGGTAGATGCGCGGAACCGGGTCATCGTCTGCCAGCAGCAGGGCAATGTCCTTGTTGGGGAAAAACTTCATGAGCGAAAGGCCCAGACCCAATACGGAGCCCAAGGCATCGCCATCGGGAGAAGTATGTCCCGAAATCGCAATGGAGGACGCACCCTCGATGAGCTCGAGGATGCGTCGCTGAATATCTGCAGACTCGCACGAAGCGAGGTCGGCGGAATTAGTCATCTAAAGCTGCCTCCTGGGCGACATCCGCTATCGGATAGCCGTCCTCGTCCTTTTCGATCGCAAGCGTGGCGGGAACGTTTTCCAGCGCACGCGTGATGCGCTCGGCTTCATCGGTCGAGCGATCGATGCGAAAATCGAGTTCGGGCGTGACACGCCAATCGAGCGAGCGAGCCAACAGGCTGCGAATACGGCCCTTGGCGCTTGCGAGCGCCTCCATGACCTCGTCGTAGCGGCTCGCATCGCACGACACGTACACACGCGCGAACGAACGGTCCACCGCGACCTCGACCGCGGTCAAAGTAACCAGGTCGAGACGCGGATCGGAAACCTCAAAGAGCAGGATATAACCGAGCTTCTCGCGAAGCTGCTCGCCCAGTCGGCGGGTTGCCTGCGTTTGCTTCATAGAGCTACCCCCTACTCGGTGCGGGCAACCTGGTCGATGCGGTAACCCTCGATCTGGTCGCCGGGCTTGATGTCCTGGAAGTTCTCCAGGCCAATGCCGCCCTCGGAACCGCTCTTGAGGCTCTTGGCCTCGTCCTTGTAGTGGCGCATCGAGGCGATCTTGCCGTTGAAGACCACGATACCGTCGCGCACCAGGCGCACGGAATCGGTCGCGGCGATCTCGCCCTCTTCGACGCGGACACCGGCGGCGATACCGACTTTGGGCACCTTGAAGGTGTCCAGGACGGTCGCGGTACCCGTGGCGACCTCGACCTCGGTGGGCTTGAGCATGCCGATACGGGCGGCGTCGAGCTCCTCGAGGCACTTGTAGATGACGTCGTAGCAACGGATCTCGACGCCCTCGCGCTCGGCGGCGGAGCGGGCCTTACCGTCGGGACGGACGCCAAAGCCGATGATGATGGCGTTAGAGGCGTCGGCCAGGACGACGTCGGTCTCGTTGATGGCGCCAACGGCGGAGTGGATCGTGTTGATGCGAACCTCGGACTGATCCATCTTGTCGAGCGAGTCCTGAAGGGCCTCGATGGAACCCTGGACGTCGGCCTTGATGATCAGGTTGAGCTCCTTGACCTCGGCGTCGGCGATGGTCTCGAAGAGGTTCTCGAGCGTGACGTGCTTCACGCGGCTCTGCTCCTCGATACGGGCCTTCAGCGAACGCTCGTCGGCCAGGGCGCGTGCCTCGCGCTCATCCTCGAACACGCGGAACTCGTCGCCGGCGTTGGGCACGGACTGCAGGCCCAAAATCTCGACGGCGTCGGAGGGACCGGCCTCGGTGACGGCGCGGCCCTTGGGGTCGAGCATGGCGCGGACGCGGCCGTAGGTAAGGCCGGCGACCAGCGTATCGCCCACGTGCAAGGTACCGCGGGTCACGAGCACGGTAGCGACCGAGCCGCGGCCCTTGTCGAGCTTGGCCTCGAGGACGTTGCCCGAGGCAAAGGTGTCCGGATTGGCCTTGAGCTCGAGCACGTCGGCCTGGAGCAGCACGGTCTCCAGAAGGTCGTCGATACCGATCTTCTGCTTAGCCGAGATGTTGACGAACATGTTCTGTCCGCCCCACTCCTCGGGGATGACTCCGTACTCGGTGAGCTCCTGACGCACACGGTCGGGGTTGGCGCCCGGCTTATCGATCTTGTTGACGGCGACGACGATGGGTACGCCGGCGGCCTTGGCGTGGTTGATCGACTCGACGGTCTGGGGCATGACGCCGTCGTCGGCAGCCACGATCAGAATGACGATGTCGGTCACCTTGGCACCACGGGCACGCATGGCCGTAAAGGTGGCGTGACCCGGGGTATCGATAAAGGTGATCTTGCGGTCGTTGATCATGACCTGCGAAGCGCCGATGGCCTGCGTAATGCCGCCCGCCTCGCCGGCAGCAACGCCGGTGTGACGGATGGCGTCGAGCAGCGACGTCTTGCCGTGGTCGACGTGGCCCATGACGGTGACGACCGGGGCACGCGGCTTAAGGTCGGCGGGATCGTCGTAGAACGAGAAGGTGTTCTCCTCCTCGGGGGTGATGATCTTGATCTGACGGCCCAGGTCGTCGGCAACGAGCTCGACGAGGTCGTCGGACATGGACTGCGTCATGGTGAGCGGCGTACCCAGCAGGAACAGGCGCTTGATGATGTCGTTGGCCGGAACGTCGAGCGCCTCGGCAAGCTCCTGGACGGTAACGCCCTGGGAGACCTTGATGGCGTCGAGGTCCTCGGGGTTCACGCCCTGGGCCAGCGCCTCCTCTATCTTGCGCTCCTCCTGAGCCTTGGCAGCCTCGCGCTCGCGCTTCTCCTTGCGCTTCTTGCGGCGACCGGTGGACTCGCGAGAGGCCTCCTCGACGGCAGCACGAGCCTCCTCGAGCACCTTTTCGCGGCTGTACTCCTCGGCCTCGCGAGCCATACGGCTGTAGTGGTCCTCTTCGTTGTTGTGACCGCCCTTACGCTTCTTGCCCTTGCCCTGTTTATCGGGGTTGGGGAAGTCCATGCCAGCAGCGACGTTGTTGCTGGCGTTGGTGCGATGGCTGTGCGGACGGCTCTCGGAGGCGTTGCGCTCGGAGTTGTTGTCGGAAGCGTTGCGATCGTTACGACGGCCACCGCGGCGGTCGTTGTTACCGCCACGACGGTTGCCGCGCTCGGCGGCGCGCTCGGCCTTGGCCTTGTCCTCGGCGTCCTTCTTCTCCTTGAGCACGGTCTCCTGTGCGGCGATCTGGTCGAGCAGCGAACGGAAGCGCGAACCGGAGTCGGAAGCGGGAACGGCACGGCGCTGGGCCTCGCGGGCAGCCTCCTCCTTCTCGCGGGCGAGGCGCTCCTGCTCGGCTTTCTTCTTGGCCTCGGCCTCGGCGCGGGCGGCCTCCTCGGCAGCCTGGGCTGCGGCAAACTGGCGGCGCTCCTCCTCGCGTGCCTTCTCGGCGGCGATGCGCTCGCGCTCGGCCTCGGCGGCGCGTGCAGCCTCCTCGGCGGCAGCCGCCTGCTCCTCGGCCTGCTTAGCGGCCTCGACTTCCTGAGCGCGGGCCTCGATCACCGAGGCGAGCTGCTTGCGGACCATAGCGACATAAGCGTCCTCCAAGGTGGAGGAAGCGGACTTAGCGGGAATCTTCATATCGGCGAGATGACCCATCAGTTCCTTGGAGGTCATGCCGAACTCTTTGGCCAGGGTGGACACACGGACTTTTGCCATATGACTTCACCTACCCTTTCTGGCACCTTGGGTGCCTAGAGACTGAACGAGCGTGGGAGACGCGCCGGGACCCGCCCGGCGCAACCGCGCGCTAGATCAGGTCCTCCGCATCATCGAAGGCGTCGGTGTCATGGACACCGCAGAAACGGGAGCCGGGACGAGCCTGGTTGCGGCACTGGATGCCGTCCTCGGACACGTACTCGCAGCGGCGGACGTCCTCGTCCTCCTCGTCACCGATCAGGTCGGCGGCGGGCTCCTCGTGAACGGGAACGTTCTTGAGGATGTCGGCAGCAAGCGTCTCGGACTTGATGTCGATGTGCCAGCCGGTCAGGCGCGCGGCGAGGCGGGCGTTCTGGCCCTCCTTGCCGATGGCGAGGGACAGCTGGTCGTCGGGCACGATGACGCCGGCGTAGGCCTTCTCCTCGTCGATGAGGACGCGGGTGACCTTAGCGGGCGACAGGGCGTTGGCGACGTAGACGGCCGGATCGGCATCCCACAGGATGACGTCGACGCGCTCACCGCGGAGCTCGCCCACGACGGCGCGGACGCGGCTGCCCTTGGGGCCGACGCAGGCGCCCACGGGATCCAGGCGGTCGTCGAGCGAGTGGACGGCGACCTTGGAGCGCTGGCCGGGCTCGCGGGCGATCGACTTGATCTGGACGGTGCCCTCATAGATCTCGGGCACCTCCTGCTCAAACAGACGACGCATGAGCTCGGGGTGGGTGCGGGAGATGACGATCGGCGGACGGCTGTGCTCGCCGCGAACCGGCTGCAGGGTGGAGTTGGGATCGCGGACGTCGATAATCACGGCCTTGATGTGCTGGTTGTGCAGATAGCGCTCGCCCATCGGACGCTCGTTGCGCTCGTTCTCATAACGGCGCTGGTCAAAGTGCGGCAGCTCGGCCTCGACGCCATCGCGAATCTTGACGATCGTAAAGTCGGGCGTGGACTGCAGCACGGTACCGCTAATGAGGTCACCGATACGGCCGGAGAACTCCTCGTAGATCTGCTCGCGTGCGGAGTTGCGCACGATGGCGTTGATCTCGGCCTTGGCGTGCTGGGCGGCAATGCGGCTCGTGTTCTTGGGGGTGACGTCGATCTCCTCGAACTCGGTGAAGTTGCCCTCCTCGTCCATAGAATCGTCGATCGGCTCCAGGCGGTAAACGTAAATCTTACCGGTGGTGCGGTCGATGGTCACCTTGGCGCCCCAGTCAAGATGCAAGATCTCGGCATAGCTCTTGGCGAGCGACTGCTCCAGGCGGTCGATCAGGTAGAGCTGGTCGATGTGCTTCTCCTGGCAAAGCTCCATCAGGGCGGACATCATGTCGGATGCTGCCATCTTACTTTCCTTCCTTCGCGGGCTTGAAGTCGTAGGTGGGCTTCAACTTGCACTTTTTAACATCAGAGAAATCGAGGGTGACGGACTCGCCGTCCTCGAGCTCGAGGGTCACGTTCGCCTCGGTGGCGGCGGCAATCTTGCCGGCGTACTTGCGACGGCCCTCGGTGGCGGTGGAGGTGAGCTCGCAGTTCTCGCCCACAAAGCGGGCAAAGTCGCACGGGCGGCGCAGCGGGCGCGCCATACCCGGGCTCGACACCTCAAGCGTATAGCTCGAAGAGATGGGGTCGAGCTCCTCAATCACATCGCCGACCCACTTGGTGTTGGCCGTGACGTCGTTGAGCGACAGGCTCTGACCCTCGGCACCCTCGATACGCACACGCACGCAGGGGGCCTTGGTGGCACCCACGAGCTCGACGTCGACGATGTCGATATCGTGCTGGGGAGCGACGGCCTCGAGCGCGTCGATGATCGCCTGCTCGGTCTTGGTCTTGACCATTGCGGCACCTCCATCCATACAAAAAAGAAGCGGGGCCGAAACCCCACTTCTTTCAATTACAACTTCATTTGCAAGCAAACTATACCAATAGCTGCGGAAACGTGCAAGCACAGTACGAACCTGCAGGTCAGCGTGCGCACAGCTTCTCCACAAGAATAGGACAATTGACCGCAGACATCAGGGCAGGTACATGAAAAACGAGGGACGACCCAACCGGATCGCCCCTCGTCTTTTATGCGTCAGCTAAGCGCGCAGCGCTTACTTGGCCACCAAGTTGACCAGCTTGCCGGGCACGCAGATGGCCTTGACGACCGTCTTGCCCTCGAGCCACTTGGCGACGGCGGCCTCGGCGGCAGCCTGCATCTCCTCGTTGGAGGCATCGCGGGCAACGTCGACGCGGCCGCGGACCTTACCGAGCACCTGGACCACGATCTGCACCGTGTCCTCAACGGACTCGGCCAGGTCGAACTCGGGCCAGGCGGCGGTGTAGGCGTTGACCTCGCAGCCGAGCGCCTCGTGCCACAGCTCATCGGCCCAGAACGGGCAAATGGGGGCAAGGACGCTCACGATATCCTTAGCCACGCCGTAGCACAGCGCCTTGTCGCGGGCGGTACCCTCGGTGGCGTTGAGGTAGGCGCTCGCCGCGTTGACGAGCTCCATGACGGCCGAGATGGCGGTGTTGAACTGGCCGCGATCGAAGTCCTCGGTACACTTGGCGATGGTGCGGTGACGCTCGCGATAGAGCTTCATCGCAACCTCGTCGAGTGCGGACTTGTCAAAGGCCACGTTAGCATCGCCGGACTGGACGAGCTGCCAAACGATACGCCAGGCGCGCTTGATAAAGCGGTTGGCGCCCTCGACGGCCTTGGGATCCCAGTCGAAGTCCTTCTCGGGCGGGGCGATAAACAGGATCGCCAAACGCATGGTGTCGGCACCGTAGGGCTCGATGACCGAGCTCGGGGGCACGACATTGCCCTTGGACTTGGACATGGTGTCGCCGTTCTCGTCCTTGACCATGCCCTGGCACAGCAGGTTGGTGAAGGGCTCGTCCACGCTCAGCAGGCCCAGGTCGCGCAGTGCCTTGGTAAAGAAGCGGCTGTAGAGCAGGTGCAAAATAGCGTGCTCGATGCCGCCGATGTAGTTATCGACGGGCATCCAACGGTCGGCGGCCTCACGGGAGAAGGGCAGCTCGGTGTTGTGCGGATCGGTATAGCGCAGGTAATACCAGCTGGAGCAGGTGAAGGTGTCCATGGTATCGGTCTCGCGCTTGGCCGGGCGGCCGCAGACCGGGCAGGTGGTCTCGTAGAACTCCTTGCACTCAGCAAGGGTTTCGCCGGCGCCCAGGTCCAGGTTCTCGGGCAGCGTCACCGGCAGCTGATCCTCAGGCACGGGCACGATGCCGCAGTGCTCGCAGTGGATGGCCGGGATGGGATTGCCCCAATAGCGCTGGCGGCTGATGAGCCAGTCGCGCAGACGGAACTCGACCTTGCGACGACCGCAGCCCATGGCCTCGAGGTCGGCCACGATCGCAGCCTCGCCCTCGGAGTGCTTACCGCCGCGCATGCCGGTGTACTTGCCGGACTGGACGAGCGTGCCCTCGGCAGCGTGAGCGCAATCCCAGTCGACGGTCTCGGCATGGAAGGTATCGATGGTCTCGCCGCTGGCCTCGACGGCAGCGCGATCGTCATCGTCCAGGATGATCGGCACGATCGGCAGGTCATACTTGCGGGCGAACTCAAAGTCACGCTGGTCGCCACAGGGAACGGCCATGACGGCACCGGTGCCGTAGTCGGCAACGACATAATCGGCAACCCACACGGGGACCTTCTCGCCGTTGACGGGGTTTACCACATAGCGGCCCGTGAAGGCACCGTGCTTCTCGAGGGTGCCCTGGGCACGCTCGACGGCAGAGATATGCTTGGAGTCCTCGACGATCTTGGTGACGGCCTCCTCATACTCCGTGCCCTCGACGAGCTCGTGCAGACGAGCGTACTCGGGAGCCAGGACAAAAAAGGAGACGCCAAAGAGGGTGTCGGCACGCGTGGTAAAGACGGTGATCTTGCCCTCGTCGCCCTCAATGGGCTCGCCATCCTGGTCGCACAGGGTAAAGTCGACCTCGGCACCCTCGGAGCGACCGATCCAGTTGGCCTGCATCTGCTTGACGCGCTCGGGCCAGCCGGGGAGCTTCTCCAGGTCGTCGAGCAGCTCCTGGGAGTACTCGGTGATCTTGAAGTACCACTGCTCAAGGTCGCGCTTCTCGGGCTCGGTGCCGCAGCGCCAGCACTTGCCCTCGGTGACCTGCTCGTTGGCCAGAACGGTCTTGCAGTTAGGACACCAGTTGACCGGGTTCTTTTTGCGGTAGACCAGGCCCTTTTCCCACAGCTTCTCAAAGATCCACTGACCCCAGCGGTAGTAGTCGGGGCTGCAGGTCTTGACCATGCGATCCAGATCGTAGGAGAAGCCCATGCGCTTCATCGTGGCGAGCGCCTGGTCCATATTCTTATACGTCCAGGCGGCAGCCTGCGTATTGTGCTTGATGGCGGCGTTCTCGGCAGGCAGGCCAAAGGCGTCAAAGCCGATGGGATGCAGCACGTCAAAGCCGCGCATGCGGGCCTGACGGGCCATGGCATCGCCGATGGTATAGTTGCGCGCGTGGCCCATGTGCAGGTCGCCCGACGGATACGGGAACATCTCGAGCACATACTTTTTAGGCTTGCTGTCGTCGGTGTCGACGGCAAAGAGGTTGGAGTCCTCCCAGGCCTTCATCCACTTGGACTCAATGGCCTGCGCGTCGTAGGCAGGGATCTCGTCCTTATGATCTGTGCAATCGCACATATCAGCTCCTTTGTTAGCTGGGTTGGGGCGGGGCGTTCTTACCTTTGCTCGCTGCTGCGGACAGTCCTGCTCGCACGAAGAGCACATTAAGTGCTCTTCGGCTCGTGCGGAACTTGCAGCGAGCAAAGGTAAGAACGCCCCGCCACATCGTTAACTCGCATGATGATAGCAAATACAACAAGCGAGATGCCTGCGACTTGCAGGCATCTCGCTTTATCTAAATAACGTGGTTGTGGATCAACCGCTAATTGTTACCCGCCCAAGTATGGTCGGGTTTTCCAAGTGCCGCAGATTGCCGTGAAAGAGGAGCGACGCGTACTTTGGTACGCGAGCGACGGTTTGAACGGCAAGGTGCGGTGCTTGGGAAAGCCGCTTAGCGGTAGCTGACGCTCTGTTGGGAATCCTTGACGACTACGTCGTGGGCGCCGCCTTCGACGATGGAGGTGGAGCTTACCAGGGTCAAGCGCGCCTTTTCCTGGAGCTCGGGGATCGAGAGGGCACCGCAGTTGCACATCGTGGACTTGACCTTATAGAGCGTGCCGCCCACGCCGTCCTTGAGGGAGCCGGCGTAGGGAACGTAGGAGTCGACGCCCTCGACGAAGCTGAGCTTCGCGGCGCCGCCCAGGTCGTAGCGCTGCCAGTTGCGGGCACGCGCAGAACCCTCGCCCCAGTACTCCTTCATGTACTGACCGTTAACGTTGACGCGCTCGGTCGGGCTCTCGTCGAAGCGCGCGAAGTAGCGACCCAGCATCATAAAGTCGGCACCCATGGCAAGGGCGAGCGTCATGTGGTAGTCGTAGACGATACCGCCGTCGGAGCACACGGGCACGTAGACGCCGGTCTCCTCGTAGTACTCGTCACGGGCGCGGCAGACGTCGATCAGCGCAGTGGCCTGGCCACGGCCGATGCCCTTGGTCTCGCGGGTGATGCAGATGGAACCGCCGCCGATACCGACCTTGATGAAGTCGGCACCGCAGTCGGCCAGGAAGCGGAAGCCTTCGGCGTCGACGACGTTACCGGCACCGACCTTGACGTCCTCGCCGTAGTTGGCGCGGATCCACTCGATGGTGCGCTTCTGCCACTCGCTGAAGCCCTCGGAAGAGTCGATGCACAGGACATCGGCACCGGCCTCGATGAGCAGCGGCACGCGCTCGGCATAGTCGCGGGTGTTGATACCGGCACCAACCATGTAGCGCTTGTCGCCGTCGAGCAGCTCGTTGGGGTTGGTCTTGTGGCTGTCGTAGTCCTTGCGGAAGACGATGCCCATGAGGTGATCGTAGTCGTCGACGATGGGCAGGGCGTTGAGCTTATTGTCCCAGATGACGTCGTTAGCAACCTTGAGGCTGATGTTCTTGTCGCCCACGATGAGCTGCTCACGCGGGGTCATGAACTCGGAGACCTTCGTCTGGTGGTCATCGCGGCTGGGACGATAGTCACGGCTGGTGACGATGCCCAGGAGCTTGCCCTTGGGAGTGCCGTCGTCGGTAACCGGCATGGTGGAGTGACCGGTCTTCTCCTTGAGCTCGATGACCTGTTCCATGGTCATATCGGGGGTCAGCGTGGAATCGGACTGAACGAAGCCGGCCTTGTGATCCTTGACGGCCTTGACCATAGCGGCCTCGGACTCGGCGCTCTGGGAACCGTAAATGAAGGACAGGCCGCCCTCGGTAGCGAGCGCGACACCCATGTCGACGCCCGAGACGGACTGCATAATGGCGGAAACCATGGGGATGTTCAGGGTGATTGCCGGCTTCTCACCGCGCTTAAAGCGGGTTAGCGGCGTCTTAAGAGAGACGTTGTTGGGGATGCACTGCGAGGACGAGTAACCAGGGACCAGCAGATACTCCGAAAACGTGTGGGACTCACCGGGAAAGAACGTAGCCATGTTTCTCCTTTTTCCATGCGACCGATCGGCTGCAGGCCTCGTAGGACCCAGCCCAACCTTGGGCGCCCAATACTGGGGAAGTATCTTAACGCACTTTGACTGCTACAATGCATGATTTAAGAAGAGCACACGAGGGTTTGACGCAGGCTTTGCGTTTGCCCAGCAAACACTTTAGCGGGGAGACGTGGAGCACATGGAGTACAAGACGACGGCAAAGTTGGTCATTCAAGCGTGCGACAAGGATCTGCCGGGCGTGTTCGGCCACGGCTGCGTCTTACTGCTGCAAGGTATTTCCCGCGAGCACTCGCTCAACCGCGCCGCCAAGGGCATGGGCATGGCGTATTCCAAGGCCTGGCGCATCGTGAACGAAGCCGAAGGCCAGCTGGGCTGCAAGCTCATCGAGCGCGACGGCGCCCGCGGATCCACCCTCACCCCCGCCGGAGAGCGAGCCATAGCGGTCTACGAGGAGCTGCAGGCCGACATCAACAACGTCATCGCCACCAAAGCCAACGATCTCATCGCCAGCATCAAAGAGTAGCCCATTTGGGACGGGGCCTTATAGCCACACAACCCCTTCTCATAAGTTGCGGTGAAATAGGGACTGTTTATGCGGTTAAAGCCGTAAATCAATCCATATTTCACCGCAACTTATGGAGTCGAGGATGATTTAGCTATTTGCGGAGGGCGTTGTCTAGGGTGGCGGCCACGATCAAGGGGTCGTCGGTACCGGCGAAGAGGCAGACGGTGCTCCCCTGCTTGCCGCGTGGGGCCGAAAGGCGCGTCGTTGCGCCGCCGGCGGGCGATGTACGAAACTCCCCCGGCAAAGCATCGAACAGCTCTCCCGCGCTACGCTCGATAAGGTCAAATTCAACTGCCGGGCCAAAGCCGTGCTCGAGGATTCCCGTTGCAACCGCATGGTCGGGATGCGAGCTCAGCCCGGGATAGCGCACGTTGCGCACCAGCTCGTTGGCGGCCAGATACTCGGCCAGCGCACGGGCGCGGTCGAAATGCGCCTGCATACGGACGTCGAGCGAGTCCAGTCCCCGCTCCAGCACACCGGCCTCGTCAGCAGTCAATTCAAACTTGGCCAAGCCACAGCCCTCAAGCAGGGCATGCGCGCACTCGGCCGCGGCATCCACACGATGGCGCTTGAGCTGCGAGCGCGCGACCGATACGGCAACCAACTTGCGCGGAGCATCACCGGCGCATACGCGATCGAGCGCCTCGAGCGACAGCGCAGAACCCAGCCGCAGCGAATCGCAGCCAAAAGCTGACGCCACGGTGTTGTCCACAACCAGCAGCGCATGGGCCTCACGCGCCGCCCGACCCAGCGCACGAAGATCAGGCACACGCAGACCAAACCCGCCGATGGAGTTGACGAACCACCACAGGTGCGGACCCTCAGCGTCAAACGAGCCGGCAAAGCCACCGGACGCCGCAGCAAACGCCTCGACAGACGGCTCCCCCACCATCACAACATCGCAGCCGTCAAATCCGCTCGCAAACGCATCGGCAAAGTCGTCCGCAAAGACCACCAGGCGGTCACCGGGACGCACAATCCCCAGCTGCGACAGCGCTGCTGGCACATGCGAGGCCACAAGCAACCGCGCCTCACGCGCGCCGTTCCTCAAAGCCCAGGCCTCTTCTAGCTGCTGCACGCCCATACGGCAACCTCCCTTCATTAACAAAAACCCACGATGCGGATGTTTCCCGCATCGTGGGCAACGGCTGCAGTATAGCGCCGATATGCGACGAATCGCCTAGATGTTGAGCGTGTGATAGGTCACGCTCGCGCCCGGAGCGTCAACGGTCACGCCATAGGCCTCGGGATAGATGCGCGTCGAGAACACGAGCGCGCCATCATTCACAAACACCTCGACCGACGAGACATCGCCAACAATGCGCACGTTGCGCACCTCGTCGACGGGCTCCCAGCGCACGGTACGACCGCAGCCGGCAGAATCGCGACCCTCATCGGTAAATCGCATCTCAAAACGCGAGGGCAGTTCGCCCTCGGCGGGCACAAACGCCAGCTTCAGCTCGCCATCAACGGTCGCGGTAAACGCGCCGTCGACACCGTCGACAACAACGTCAAAGCAGGTATCGTCGGCAACCCCCAACGAGCCCGCCCCCACACGCACCGAGGCATAATGGTGCTCGATCTCGCGCACCGGCTGCTGCAGTACCACGCCGCCGGCACCGGCTGTAAGCTCACGCGGCACCGTCATGCAGTGCTGCCAGCCGCACACCACGGTGGGTGCGTTGCCATAGGTCGGCTCATCGGGCATGCCCATCCAGCCGATTAGAATGTGGCGACCATCCTCGGACGTAAACTCCTGCGGAGCATAGAAGTCAAAACCGGCGTCCCACAGACGGAACTCCCCCAGCTCATAGGCACCGTCACCACCAGTGATGTCGCCCGTTACAGGCATGTAGCCAGCGGCATACACATTGCCGCGGTTCCAACGACCGCCCTCAAGGCCCTGAGGCGAGAATGACAAAAATGCAGCGGTATCGCCATTCGCACCGAGCTCGATATAGCCGGGGCATTCCCACATAAACCCAAAGCGCTCGGGCGCACACACGCGGGTCTCGAGCTCCCAACTAAGCATGTCAGCCGAGCCATACACCAAGATCTCGCCAACATCGCGACCGGCGCCCTCGCCATGCATGGCGCAAAAACGGCTCTCGACGTGCGGCCCGTCAACTCGACGACGCGCACCCAGCACCATGTGATAACGCCCGTCCGCGTCACGCCACACCTTGGGATCGCGCACGTGGCACGTCAGATCCTCGGGATAGTCCTCCGACGCCAGCACCACGCGCTTTTGGCTGAACTCCCGACCGGCAAGGCCATCAACGCTCTCGACATAAACAGTATCGGCGCGGCGGCCGGTATTGACGTAGTCGTACGTGCCGTCCGCATCGGAAAGCTTAACGTTGCCCGTATAGAGCACGCGAATGTGACCGTCCTCGGCAAGCGCGGAGCCCGAATACACACCGTGGCAATCGAACGGCTCGTCGGGCAGCAGCGGAGCGCCAACATAGTCCCACGTCATAAGATCGCGGCTCGTCGCATGACCCCAGGCCTTAACGCCGCCCTCGACATCAAACGGCGCATATTGAAAATAAACGTGGAACACGCCGCCCGCTTGGCAAAGACCGTTGGGGTCGTTGAGCCAACCCGCCGGCGGCATAATATGGAAGCGCTGGCCATACGCGCCATGACCGCACTCAGTGGCGGCGGCGTCAACAGCGGCAACCAGCTTTGCAAGATCGCGACCAAGTGCATTAGACATATCAAAGTCCTAACGGATCGAAAGTTACAAGGCACCAGAGAACGGCACCAGATACGGGAAACACCCGCGAGCATACAGCCCGCGGGCATTCCCTTAATCAAATGCTCTTAGGCCTGCTCGGAAGCCTTGGTCTCGTCCTTGTACAGGACAAACGAGACGGCAAAGGAAACCAGCGCGGCGACCGCAAACATGATCGCGTACTGCACGGGCTGGGCCAGGCACAGCAGGATACCGAAAATACCGGTAACACCCGTGCCGGAGGCAGCCAACGAGGTGAGCGCGCAGACCAAGGCACCGCAACCGCCGCCGATGCAACCGGCGATGAAGGGCTTAAAGAAGCGCAGGTTCACACCAAAGATGGCAGGCTCGGTAATGCCCATGAAGGCGGACAGAGCCGAAGGAAGCGCCAGGCCCTTGATCTTGGCATCGCGGGTCTTAAAGGCAACGGCGAGCGCGGCGCCACCCTGGGCGATATTGGCAGCGCTAGCGATGGGCAGCCAGTAAGTCACGCCGTACTGGGCGAGCTGGCCCAGGTCGATGGCGGTGTACATCTGGTGGATACCGGTAACGACCGTGGGGGCATAGAACAGGCCGACGATAAAGGAACCGATGCCGAAGGGCAGGGTCAGCAGGGCCTGGATCAGACCGAGGATGGCGTTCTCGGCCCACACGAAGATGGGGCCGACGGCAACGAGCGTCACGAGCACGGTCACGAACACCGAGACGAGCGGGGTCACAAAGAGGTCAAACATCTCGGGGACAACCTTGTGGAGGCGCTTCTCGAGGAAGGCCAGAATGGCGCAGGCGATGACGATCGGGATCACATGGCCCTGATAACCGACCCACTCAAAGCTGTACACGCCGGGAATGACAGTGACCATGGTCTGCACGCCCTCGGAGGCAACCGTATAGGCGCTCTGCAGCGAGGAGTTGATAAACGCACCGCCGACGACGGCGCCCAGATATGGGTTGGCGCCAAAGGCCTTAGCGGCGGAGTAACCGATCAGGATCTGCAGAATGCCAAAGGACGTTCCCGAGACCAGGTCGGCGATCTTGTAGATAAAGTTATTGGTGTCGAGCGCGATAAAGCCGTTGGAGGCCATAAAGTTGAGGGCGCTCATAATGCCCAGCAGCAGGCCCGAAGCCACGATGGCGGGGATGATGGGGACAAAGACGTCGCCGAGCACCTTAATGGCACGCATAAAGATGTTCTGCTGCTGCGCCGCGGCCTCCTTGACCTCGGCCTTGGTAGCAGCTTCGACGCCACTGAGCGCGATGAACTCCTCGTAGACCTTGTTGACGGTGCCGGTGCCAAAAATAATCTGCAGCTGGCCCTGGGCCTCAAAGACGCCCTTGGCGCCGTCGATATTCTCGAGGGCTTCCTTGTCGACCTTGGCGTTATCGGCAATCACCAGGCGCAGACGCGTGGCGCAGTGTGCGGCCGAAACAACGTTGCCGGCGCCACCGACGTTGTCGAGCACCTCTTGGGCTGATTTGCGGTAGTCCATAACTTCCCTTTCCTCCAACGGGCGCATGTGCACCCGGCCATCTTTGACACATACACTGTAATCGTTTTCAGTTTCATATGTCTGTAATCGTTTTCACAGTAGGGTGAACGGTAGGAAAAAGCCGGCGAATGGTAGTTTTGAGACAAAAACTGGGGACTCAAAGGCAGGCAGACGCGTCCAAGGACTAGACATTCATGAGCTGATGTCCAAGTTTGAGCGTCCGCAGGCCGCTCTCCCCCTCCTCGCCATCGAGCGCGTTGAGCAACATATTGGTCGCCTCGACGCCGCTGGTCAGGTAGCCGTAATGCACGGTGGGAATGCCGCCCGTCAGCGCGCGCAAAAACGCGTTGTCGCCAAAACCGCTCACGCGACGCACGCCCTCGCCCACGCCGCGCAGCTCGTCAAAAGCGCGCAGGGCGCCGGCCGCCATAGTGTCGGTCGCGCACGCGATAAACGAAACATCGGGATCGACGGAGAGCAGTTCGCGCGCAGCGCGATAGCCCGAGTCGAGCGTAAACGAGCCCAGGCGAATCAAGGCGGAATCGAGCGGGTTGCCCGCAGCGCGCAGGCCGGCCTCAAAACCGCGACGGCGGTCATAACCGGCCGCGCGGTCCTCTTCGGTAACTCCAATGTAGGCGATCTTGCCGTCCACGCGGCCCGCAAGCGCATGGCCCAGCTCAAAGGCGGCCTCGTAATCGTCGTGATAGACGCACGCCGCGCCCTCGACATGTTGGCCGATCAACACAATGGGCACGCGGCACGACTCAATCGCGCGACGGTGCTCATCGGTAATCATAGTTGCCACCAGCACAATGCCATCGACCGGGTGGTTTTGGAATAAATCGAGGTATTCGAGCTCACGATTGGCCGCGTTGTCGGTGTTGGCAAGGAGCATCTGGTAGCCACGACGACCGAGCACCTGGCCAATACCGGCGGTAATGCGGCTCACGGATTCCGAGTTGATCTTGGGCACGATGACGCCGATGAGCTTGGTGGAGCCGGTGCGCAGCGCGCGAGCCTGGCTGGATCGCACGTATCCGGTCAACTCGATTGCCTGCTTAATGCGCTCGGCCTTGTCCGCCGAGATATATCCACTGTTGAGGTAGCGCGAGACGGCGGCGCTCGAAACGCCCGCAAGCTCGGCCACATCTTTCATCTTTACCACGAGCACCCCTGTCATTGAAATCGCTTTCACCATGATACCCGTGAAGACGGCATGCGAACCAAATCGGCCCACTCAGGTTGAGCAAACGTCAGCGAGCGGGCAGCTGCCGTGGCGAGGTGCCGCGAAAGAGGAGCGAAGCGTACTTTATGTACGCGAGCGACGGTTTGAGCGGCAGATCGCCCGGCAGATGCCCACGTAGCGTCGAGCGGTCCGGCGTTTGTTAAAACGCCGGAACATAGTTAGCCGTGATATTCGCCGTTGTATTGGATCAACGTCAGATCTTCAACGCCGTCGAGCGCACGGATGGCGTCCGCATAGGGCATGTCAACGCCGTCTGAGAACACCTCGACGGCCATCTCGACCTTGTCGCCGCGCATGGTCTTGGACTTGACGGTGAACCTGGTACGCCCAAACGCGCGCACGATATCGTCGCCGGCGGTCTGACCCGTGTAGTGGATGACCATCATGTACACGCGCGCCTTGTCCTGGTGGCTCGCAAAGCCGGCGATCATCACCACGATCACCACCGCTGTGAGCGCCACGAGCGCATACATGCCGGCGCCGGCCGTAATGCCCGTGGTAATGGACCAAAACAGATACAGCAGGTCGAGCGGGTCCTTGACCGCCGTACGGTAGCGGACGATGGACAGAGCACCGACCATACCGAGCGAGATGACCACGTTCGTCGAGATCGCGAGCGTGACCATGCAGGTGAGCACACACATGCCCACGAGCGTCACGGCAAAGCTGCGCGAATACACCACGCCGGTAAAAAAGCGCTTGTACACGTAGTAGATCAGGATGCCCATGGCGAGCGCCACGAGCAGCGAAAGGCCAATCTTGGCGGGGTCGACCTGGCCAAACGCCTCCAAGACGGAGTTCTTAAAAAAGTCCCTGGTGCTCATGGTCTAAATATCCCCTCGGTTCTCAAAATCCGATTCCCAGTAATTAAATCCGCGCAGGTAGGCGGTCTTTTCGTAGCACAGGCAGTACTTGGAGACCGCCGTAAGCTCGGCCGCGTCCGACGGCACCAAATCGCGCACCAGCTGCGGGCAAAACTCCGTAAACTTGACCTCCATCACCAGCTTGCCGGGCTCCAGGACCGGCAGCACGGGCAGCGTCGCGTCAAAGATATCGAAGCTTCCCACCGCGGCACGCACGTTCATGTCAAACGTAATGCGCACGGTGCCCTCATCCATCACCCACGGCTCGCGCTCGTAGTCCACGATGGTCCGCGGGCGCATCATGTTGCAGATGCACTCGATGTAGAACTCTCGGCAGAGCGGATAGGGGCTCCTCAGCAAAAAGTCGTAGTCGCCGGCCAGAATCTGCTCAAACTCGCCGCGCGTGAGCGGCGCGTCCTCCTTGTAGATCCAGCTGCCGTACTTCTTTTTGCGCTCAAGCTTAATCACCATGTCGCTGCCGTTATAGATGCGCACGCGATACTTTTTGCGCATGAGAATGCCTGCATCTTTTTCCTCGTAGGCCGAGTTGCAGTAGTCGTCAAAGTACAGGCTGCGAATGGTGTAACCGCCTGCCCGCGCATGCTTGTCCAGTTTAAACACCGGCGCCATGCGACAGGCAAGCGCGGCGTGCTCGCCCTCGTTAATGAGATATTTGAGCTCGTGGCGGTAACGCTCCTGCGTGACACGCACAGGCGGGGCCGCCAAGCGCTCAAGCAGCGCGCTAGCCCTCCTCATACGTGTCCTCCACGACCTTACCGCCGTCTTGCACGTAAAAACACTTCATGCCGTAGTGCTTGCCGTCGTCGGTTACATAGTAGTCAAACGCATCTTGCGTATAGCCGTCGGAGTTGGTGGCACGCACGCGCACAAAATACTGGCCGGCATCGGGCGCATCGCAGGTCACCTCGGGAAGCAGCACGTCCTCGGCCTTAAAGACCACGTCGCTAATGGCATAGTCACGAGCAAGCTCCACAGTGTAGCGAGTGTCGCGCGCCTCAAAGTCGTAGGACGCATCCCAGTTAATACGCAGCTTACCGTTATCGATCTGCGGCACGCCGATGTAGAACGGCATGGGCTTTTTAAAACTCTCGCGAAAGCTCTTGTAGTTCTCCTCGACCTCGGAAGGAATCGCCGCAGCGATCTGCTCGTATTGGTCCTTGGTGACAGGCAGATTGTCGATATCGGGCGAAGCAAAGACCAGGGATTCAGTCACATCGCGGTAGTGCTTGATCATCTTGGTCAGGCGAGTCTCGGTCAAATACGAGCGCAAGTCCTTGACGGCACGGTCGAGTTCGCTGCGGAACGACTTGCTGCGCAACGCGCGGTTAAACAGCACGTTGCCCCAGTAGTTGCTTGCACCGCGCTCCCAGCTCGCGTAGTCCGAAAACCCGGTAAGAGAAAGCTCCAGCTTACGCAGCATGCCGTCGTTATCCCAATCTAAAAAGTACCAGGTATTTGAGTTGAGCGGGCTGTACAGATAGCAGTTACGGTTCTGCGTATCACAGTTGCCCGTCAGAATCTGAAACGCCAGCCAATAGACCAGATTCTCGGTATCAAAGTAGGTATCGAGCACATCATCGATCTTTTGCGATTCATCGTTGAGCGCATCGAGCATCTCGATGAGCTTGGTGTGGTCCGAATCACCCTTAATCTCGAGCATGCCCTCAAAGTTTGCCTGGTTGTAGTCGGGATCATCGGCGAGCTTAATGGTGTCCTCGTAGCGATGGAAATCAAAGCTGTTCACCTTGTACAGGTGCCCGTTCTTATCCAAGCCGTGCGCCTTAAGCGCCGTCTTATTGAGCTGCTCCACCTGCGTAAACAGGCCGTAGTCCTCAAAGGTGTCGTTGGACTTTTCGGTCTGGTCGCACACCCACAGATGCACAAACTGCGTACGCAGGCCCATCATCTGGGGAATCCCACGGATAAGGTCGTAGGCCATCTTGTTGCGAAAACGCATACCCTCGCCCATGTGCTTGTTGAGCGCAATCGCGCGCTGTTGGCGCCAGGTACCCTTGCCTTTTTTGAGCTCCACCTTGTAATTCTTTTGCGAGTTCATGCTCGACGTCTGGCCGCGCACCTGCACGGTAGCATTGGGCGCTTCCTCGCCATAGCCAACCTCGCCGGCCACCGGGCCGTCTTCGTCACCCGGCTGCAGCAGGCCCATAACCTGATAGCGTGTCACGCCCATGTCGGCATAGTCATACACCGAGTACGTGTTGATCTCGGCCCAGCTGTGGTCGGTGTTCTCGGACCTGTTACCGCGCGAGACGGTCAGGTACATGGTCACAATGCCCGAGTCATCGTAGACCTCGTAGAGATCGTCCTTGTCGCGCAGGTGTTTGGACTGGTCGGAGGCCTCGGTCTTTTTAATCTTGTCCTGCTTTTTAACCTTTTTGGTCGAGGAGTCTTCCTGCACCGAGCAGCCCGAAAGCAACAGCGCACCGGCAGCCGCCTCAAACAGGCGACGGCGAGACATCATCCTATCGGTCATCAGAACCTCCCCAATGCTTGCGATACACGTGAACTACTGCGCGCTCAAACGCGCCATATGGCTCACCCTTATGGCGACCTTCCTCATAGCGCTGCTCGGCACGGTCGAGCAAGCGGCCCAGCTGTGTAAAGCGACCCGTTTTGTCGGTCGCCACAATGGGCTGCTGGCTCAGGATACGATACGGCAAGTTGGCGGTATAGGTATCGAGCCGCAGAAGCGCCACGATAAAAAACACCGCTGCACCCAACAAAAAGCCAAAGCCGTAAAACTGCTGCGGCAAAAGCAACGACACGGCAGTCGCCAGCCCGGCCACACCGGCAAACAGCCCCGATGCCATCACGGCCCCCTTGTAGTCGGTAAAGTACAGCAAGATGAGCATCACCGTATTACCCACGGCATACAGGCCATAGCCCACGCACAGCGTGCGAAAATACCCGTGCATAAGGTTGTTAAAGCCCAACGGTAAGGCCGACAGCACCGTGGTCTCGAGCGAGATGACCGCCGCGGTCACAAACAACTGTTTGAGCGCGCAAAAGCGCAGTTCGCTGTTGAGCGTGGAGAGCATCCCCTCCTCTGCCACCACAATGTCGCCCACCACGCCGCCGTCGTTGAACAGGCTGTAGTAGTCGCGGTAGCGCGGATAGAAATTGACCTCGACCGAGACCACAAAGTTAACGGTCGTGACCAGGATCGTCAAAAACGCGATGAGCGCCGGCACATCGTAGTAGGGCGCGCCATAAAACAAGCCCTTGACCTGCACGCCAATAGGACCGGCCCAAATAATCACCAGGTGCGCAAAGAGTCCCAGATTGGTTAACAGGCCCGTGAGCGCCAGCGGCATAAACTGATCGAGCCACTGCAAAAAGGGCCAGGGGCTGCGGTCGCTCTGAGGAAAATACCGGTACAGCAGTACCACGTCCCAGGCGAGCATGACGCCGTAGCCCAGAGCAATTGACGCCAACAGGCCCTCGACCGGCGGCAGTCCCAGCGCCAGCGCGGCCAGGGCGCACAGGCACGCCACGCCAATGGCAGCCGCAAAGCTGCACAGGATGCCGCGGTAATCCTTGATGGCCGTGAGGTAGCTCATGCCGTTCCAGTTGACGATCATAATGTTGAACAGCCACAGGCACAGCAGCCCCTGCAGCAGCGTGGCGCCCGAGAACAGCAAAAAGACGCCGTAGAGCACCGTGCCCGCAACGAGCATGACAGCATTGGAGCCCCAAAACGAGGGCAGAATCTCGTCCTCGCGCTCGGCAAAAAGCATATCGGCCAAAAAGCGCGTGACCGGCATAGAGAAAAAACTCGTGAGCAAAAGCGAGGCCAGCAGCGTATAGGTCACCATGCACACCAGCAGATCTTGGTTGGCACGGCCCACACCCCACAGACCGCACAGCACCAAGATACCCACCTGGAGCAGCACGCCCAGCAGCATGGGGCCCGTGCATACGATGCCGGCGTAGCCGTAAGCGCGCATCGTAGCAAACAGGCCCTTGCGCCTAAACAGGCGCTTGAGCTCAAAACCAATTCCGGCCACCGGCTACTCCCCCTCTCTGGGCAGGTTAAACGCACACGCCGTCTCGTCGTACAGCGCGCGATAGTTGGCGAGCATCTGCTCGTGCAAAAAGTACGTGGCAACGCGACGCTGCCCGCGCTCCCCCATCTCAATGCGACGGGCGCGGCTTGTGCACATGCGCTCCATGGCATCAGCCAAGCCCTTGCGATACATTGGCGGCGTCACAAAACCCGCCACGCCAAAGTCGTCACCCGGGGCGCCTTCGAGCAGCTCGCGGCAGCAGCCCACCTCGGTCGTCACGCAGGGACGGCGCGCTGCAAGCGACTCCAGCACGCTGAGCGGCTGGCCCTCGGAGATGCTCGTCAAAATGGTAAAGTCGAGCTTTTCCATGTACTCGACCACGTTGACGCGACCGGTAAAGATCAGGTCGCGCACGCCCAGGGTATCGACCAGCGCGTGGCACTCGGCGCCGTACTCTTCGTCGTCCACGCCACCCATGATGTGCAGGCGCACCTTGGGCAGGCGCTCGTGCAGCTCAAAGAAGGCATAAATCATAGTCTTGACGTCCTTGATGGGTGCCAGGCGCACCACCGCGCCAATGTCCACCCAGCCGTCATCTGGCTTTAAGGGAATATCCTTAAAGCGGTCTAACTGGATGCCGTTGGGGATGACCATGCATTTGTCCGCATCGCAGCCCATATCGATCTGCGTCTTGCGGGCGTTATGGAACAAACTCGTCACGCGGAAGGCACGGCGGTAGATCTCCTCCGAAAGTAGGTAAAAAAAGCGGATCCAGCGGTCCTTAAACGACGGCACCACCCAGTCGGCGCGAATGATCTCTTCCTCGCGTTCGCGGGTATAGATGCCATGCTCGGTCAGCAGCACCGGCGCATGGTGAACGCTTGAGCCCAGGCAGGCGAGCAGACCGCCGTAGCCAGTCGAGATGGCGTGGTACACATCGGCCACCGGCACCTCGCTGCCCAACAGGTAGAGCACGGGCAGCAGCATAGAGCGCATGGTGTGGAATGCGTCGGTAAAGGGCGTGTAGGGGTACTCGGCAAGGCACACGTCGCGGAAGATATCCATAAACGTGCGGCTCTGCAAAAACGAGAGCGGATGCACGCGACGGCGCTGGAAGATATCGAACAGCACGTCCCAGTCCGGATTGGAGAGCGACACCAGGCGGCGCAGCGCCTCGCGCTCGCGGTCGTTAAAACTGGCTTCATGTTGCTCGCCCGAAAGCCGCAGGGCATCGTCCAGGAACACCTCGTGCACCTCGACCACGTTGCCGGGCAGCTCGTAGACAAATTTGCCGCGGTCGGCAGCATGCGCGCCAATCACCCACAGCACGAACTCGTGCTCGGGCATGGCCTGGATATAGCCATGCATCCAGGTAGATACGCCGCCGTGCACATAGGGGTAGCAACCCTCGAGTACCAAGCAGATTCTCATTTGTCGCTACCCTCCTTGCGCGCAATGGTCACCGTCTTGTCCGTGGCTTTGACCAGGTACAGGTCGCCTGTCAGATGCGTAATCTCGCCACCCGTCACCGCACCCGGCTCGCCGTTGTTGGCGCGGAACATGAGCCACGCCTCGTCGTGGAAATTGCCCAGACTAAGCGTCCAGGCATCCGCACTGGCATCCACGCTCACCGTCACGGACGAAAAGCGCTGGATGGCACCGGAGCACTCCGACGCCGTCTGGTGCCGCAGGTCGGGCGCGGATTTGGTAAGCCAATCCAGGTAGTCGACCAGGCCGCCCTTGTAGACCTCCCAGCCCTCCTTGGCGCCACGATCGGGATCGAGCAAGTCGTCCGGGTGCATAAAATGCGTGCTCACGTAGTGCATGTTGAGCTCGGACACGGCTGACAGGCGCATATAGGAATCGTCGACCATGCCGCCCGAGACAATACGTGGCTGCTCCACAATGCCATCGCTCGCCACGCCAAACTCCTGTACGTACGGCAGGTCGGTGCCATCCTCAAAATACGTGCTGGCGATGGTCTTAATGCGCGGAACGTCGGTGCCGATGAGCTTGCGCGCTCGGGCCGAAAGGATATTCGACGGCGGTACGTAAACCGAGCCGTGAGCGTTGGGCAGGACCTCGTCCTGAAACGCGATAAGTTCGTTGAGCGAAGCGACGAGCGTCTCTTTATTCTTCCAGGTCTTGTAGACGTACAGCGTGCCGTAGTCGGTGTCCCAGAGCGCCAGAGGCTGATGGTTGTAGCCGTGAAAGCCCAGCTCGCCGCCCATCTGCAGCAGCATGCCGCCAAAATATCGAAACTGCGTGGTATCGGGTTGGCGCGCGGACTCGGTCTGGTTGACCGCGTCCTCGTAGTTTTCGATCATAACGCCGGTATAGCGAATGCCATATTTTTGCGCGAGCTTTTGCAGATCGGGCCACCAGACCTTGGTGTAAAAATCCGCAATGGAAAGGCCGTAGTCACGCTTGATATAAGTACCATCGCCCGAGGGCACGGGGCTAGGAAAGACGTCCAAATAGAACACGGCGCTGTTGATGACCGGATAGGCAGTGGCATCACCCAGCAAGCTTATGGCCGAAGCATAGAACCCACGCATGACCTTGTCGTAAATGCCAATGTTGCACACCACGGTGTGACCACTGCCGCAATCGTTAGACCAAATGAGCGGCGTGCCCGCGTCACCGGTCCTTGCCCAGACGTGCGCCGTTTCGCGCAATGAAACCGAAAGCGAAGAATCGAAGGGGTCTGAGAACTCGTAGCGCTCTCCCCCGCCCAGCATAAAGTCCTCGCTCGGAACGATACTTTCGGCTGTCGCATAGTCATATCCGGCCGATTCGATCCCAAGCTTGGAAGCAATAGCCTGCAGGCAGTTCGAGTTATCTGGCGTCATGCCCAGCATGAGTGAGCCGCCCGCACTCACCCAACTCATCAGATCGGTCAGATGCGTACCCAGTCCGTCAAGCGAGGGCATAAGCACAATCACGCGATCGAAGGAGGTCAGCGAGGGAATGGCATCCGCACCATCCAGGGCAAAGTCCACGTCGCGGTGCGCGATCTTCATGTCCAGCAAAATCTGGTCGAACTGTTCCTTTACGTCCTCGACGCCCGCTTGATCGGAATCGGTAATGACCAGGCATGTGGGCTTTTGGCCAAAGATTGCCGAGGAGGCAGGCACCGCATCGTTGGCGGCAAGCATTCCCAGCTTATGCTGGCCCGCACTGTACTGCACGCCGGCACGCTCCACCAGCAGCACGGCGGCCATGGCAATAAAGACCGCCCACACTACAAGCAGTCCCATCCAACGAAAGCGGCCCGCACGGTCGCGGATATGTTGCACCACGCTCATCTGGCCTCCTCCCCGTCGCGCCAAAACGCCAACTTTTCGCGGTTGTCGGCGCTCAAATACACATGTTGCTTGTCAATCGCATCGGTCACACGGTGAACCTCGTCACCGTCGCGGCGCATCACGGCCAGGCGCAGGCAAAGCATCCAAACCTCCTGCTCCTCGGGCACGTCGAACACCAGCTGGTCGATCACGGCCTGCGCCTCGTCGATCTGTCCGACATCGGCCAGCGCCGTCGCATATCGAATGCGCAGCTCAAAGGTGTCCTCGCGCTCGCAGCGACGCGCAAGCAGGCGCGCGTACTGTTGGCGCTGAATCTGAGCCACGCGCCCCTCAGCCAAACCCGAGCCCAAGTATTCACCAAGAAAATCGCAGTATTCGTTGAGGTTTTGCGCGCTCGGGTCCGTCTTGAAGGCACGCTCCAGCTGCTGCAGTTTAAGGTCGGACTCCTTGGAGATCTGCGCCACCGCCGTCGCGGCATAGTGCGCCACCTCAACGTCGTCGTTAAGCTTAGCCGCCTGTAGCTGCGCCAGGTACGCGTCGGGCTCCTCGGTGAGCATGGAAAGCATTAGACGGCGCCGGTATGCCGGGTCGTTGACGATGAGCGCCTCCTCGAGCGGGACCACGCCTGCATCGGCGTCACGGTCGTGCACCAAGATGCTGCGATGCAGGTCGTCGTTGAAGCGCAGCGACTCCAGCGCAGACTCTTTCAGCCCCTCGCAAAACACCGCGCTGCGGACCGATAGCAGAACCACCAGCAACGGGCCCCACAGCGGCACCAGCACTATCACAGCCAGCATGTGTCCGCGCACCGGCAGCAGGCCCAGCTTCATGAGCGTCCACAGCATCAGGCAAACCAGCGCATGAATCAGCAGCAAGACGGTAGCAACGACAAGCGAGATCAAGCGCCATCCCCCTCACCGTCACCGGTGTAAGAGATGTGCTGCAGCAGCGCCACGATGTCCTCGCCGTCGACGGGCTCCACCGCAATCCGCTTTGCGCTCAGGCGCTCGCGGATAATGGGCAGATCGCACGCCTTTGCCTGGCGCATAAGCAGATAGAGCACGTCGCCGTCGACCAAGCCCGCCGCGTCGCTCTCGCGGATTGCCGACCCAATTGCGCCTACCAGCTCGCCGACAGGCTCCACGCCCGGTACCACGCGCAGGAGCAAAAAACTCCCCATCTTGTTATCTGCCAGCGCTTGCTCCGCCGCGAGCTCTTGGCCAAAGGCAGCCTGCTTGAGCACGCAAGTGCCGCCAACGCAGCGTTTATCCTGCGCCACCGCCTCATAGTCAAAAGCACGGCCCAGCGCGCTTTCGACCAGCCCGCACAAGATGCGGAACAGATTTTGATAATAGAGGGTCATTTGGTTTTCGGCCGCACTACGCACAAAGATCAACACGGCGGGTGCCCCGTCGCGCTCGATCGTGTATCCAAACATGGGAAGTCCCGGCGTCAGCTCGCGGTTCACCCACAGGTTCGAACGACCCCCGTCGCCCAAAAGAGGTGCAAGCTGCTCAAGCGTGAGCGAGCGTGCGGCATCTTCGGCAATCGCGGGACTTGCTGCCACCAGGCGTGCAAATGCCCCGCCCGAAACATGGTAGATCGCCACCGAATCGTTCTCGAGGATCTCACCCAGAAGCTCGCAGCACTTGCGATAGATGTCGCGTGGGTTGAGTACGTCGAGCTCCTGCGTCACGGCAAAGATCTTGCCAAAGCTGTCGTGGCGACCCACGATCTGGCGCCTGTACGCGCGCTTGTCCTCGATCGCGTCGTGGTAGAGCTGCGTAAGGAACGTATTGCGGTTGCGCACGAGCTCGTTTTGATCGCGCTCCGCCCTAATGGCTTCGCTGTTGCGCAGCTGCACATAGCCGCACACGGCACCCACCACAAAGTACGCAATAAACGGCAGCCAGTTGGACGGCTCGTAGAACAGGCCCTGGAAGGTATAGCCGTACTGAGTAAAGTAACTCGCGGCCAAACCCACCGACGCCAGCAGCGCCGCAACCAGGCCAAAGTCCAAGCCATACAGCGTGCCGATCAGCACCACGTAGAGCAGGCGATAATCGAGCACGTTGAGCTGGGCCGATTGTGAGAACAGATGCTCCAGCACCTCGAACAGAACCCAGGCAACGCCCGTCTCCAGGCATTTAATAGGCAGCGCGCGCATCTGGATGCGGTCGATGGCGGCGCGCAAGGGGTTGACCTTCTTTGCGCGGCCAGCATCCCAACGCACTTGAATGGTCGAAAGATCGCGCAGCAGGTCGTACCGCTGAAACCAGCCATAGCGCACGCGAACGACGTCGCTGACGGGCAGGGCATAGCCGGCAGAATCGCCATAGGCAACGGCAAGGCCGGGGAACAGTGCCTTGAGGGCGTCGCCCACCTCACCTGACGTGCGATGGAAGGTATCGGCAACGTCGAGCGTCTCAAAGTTACCATCCCAGCTGTCGAAGATACGGCGTACCAGCACCGCAAGCTCCTCGGCACACAGCAGGGGAAACGCCGCATCCTGCGCGCCCTGCAGAGCGACCGATCCGGTTGAGCACGCATCGAACAGCGGCACCAAAAACGGGTCCTCCAGTGCGGCAGACGCGGTATACAGGAACGGCACGCGCAGGATCTTGGTCTGAACGCCCTCGCGAGCAGCGTAGTAGCGGCACAGGTCGTTGGCTGCGTGCGCGATAATGCCCTTGCCCGTTCGCCCCGCGGCATTGGCGACACCCTCGGCACCTGCGGGACCTGCTATATACAACAGCTGGATCCGGCGACCCGCGCACGCACGAAAGACCGAGCGCAGCGTCTCGATATCGCCCACGGTATCGGTATGCGGGGTAAGGTAATTGGATAGGTAGACCACGCGGTCGAACTCGTAGGCCTGATCCAGGTGTTGCAGAAGCTCTTTCCACGAGGCATGGGGCGATGACTCGTCGCGGCGCGCTTCCTGCGCGGCTACGACCTGCACATGGTCCCCGGGGAACGCCTTGGCACAAAAGTCATCGTCAACATATGCGGTGTTGCCAACAACCAGCACCTCCATGGCGCACCCCTCCCCTTAATTCCACATTTGTCATAGTCAAACATGCGTATTGTACGCTGTCAACGCGAGCCAAGGCGCCTTTAAGGCTGTTTTAAGAACTTTTTTAGGGGATGTGGGGACATCGAGAGTGCTAAATGAGCACCCAATCCAGAAGTGCGGTGAAAAACCGAGATCTGTCAAACAGGCCCCTGTTTTGAGCATCCGCGACCTGCAGTTTTGTTGGCAAAAATCGGTGTGCGCTCGGCGAGTTTCGATTTTCCCCGCACTTCTCCTACGCACCGGACTCGCAATAGCGCAGTACAATCCGCCAATCGCACTAACCGGAAAGCCAATCCAGCGACTCGCCTAGCCAACCAGATACGGCCCGATTACATCGAAAATTTCGCCCACCTTAGTTGCAGGGTTTTGCGCAGATGGCTTAATGTTACCCAGTTCCCTATGGTACGCGACGAGGCGCCCAGCACGCTGCAATGCTTCGCCTCGCCTATCATCCACTGCCCCAAACATCCCGTCCAGGTTCTTGCGGTACTCGATGCCCAAGTTCTTCGACATCTCCTGCGCGAGGGCATGCTGGCAGTCGGATGCGGACATATGCGAGATCGTGTAGCGAAAGTGCAGAAGCGGCCACAGCTCGAAGCAGGGGTTGGACCACAACGCGTGGAAGGTCCTCGAACCATCAGAGAGCTCGTTGCACTTGCACTCCATCGCGTCAAAGTCGGACGCAGGGAAGTCATCCTTGTCATACACGAGCCACACGTGATCGAATGTCTCGGGCGCATAGCGGCAGTGTTCGACGGCGAAGTCAAGCAGGTCAAGCGTATGTTTACCGGTCCCCTTAACGACAATGGCAACCTTACGCTCGTTCGCCGCGCCCAACGCCGCACGCACACCCTCAAAGTAGCGAGGCTCGGTCTCCTTGCCCTCGCTCACTACAAGATGACGCGTCATCTGAACCATGCGCGAGCGGCCCTCTCGCTTGCCGCTACGCCAGCCCTTCGACTTCTTCGCCACCATGCTAATCCCACTCCTCGATGCGGGTGAGATACGGATCGGCGCCGTAGCGACCGGACAGGTATTGCTTGTCGAAAGCCGCGTTCTTACTTACCAAATTACCGTTTGCCTCGTGGATGTCGGCGAGAGACCACAGTTGGCTCGCCTCCCCCTCGCCGCGCGCAGCGAACCATATCTCGTCACGGCGGAACACATCGTTTCGCATGGTTGACACATCCTGGGACGAGAAGATTAGCTGCGCGCCACTCTTGTTGACCTCAGGATCCTTAAACAGCAGAATCACATAGCGAAGAAGCTTCGGGTGCAGTTTGGCGTCGAGTTCGTCTACCACAACGGTGCCACCACGCTCAAGCGCTGTCATCAGATACGCAGCCAACCCCATGAGCTTCTGGGTTCCGGCAGATTCCTCGGATAAACGCAGCTCGTACGCCTTGCCGCCCACCTCGTGCCTCACGAAGACGCGCTGGCCGCGCCACTCCGGCGCCCTCTCCACTCTGAAGCCATCAATACGCACATCAACGGCGCGCAAAAAACGCGAGACCTCGGGTGAGTCATCCTCATCGAGCAATTGTTCGAGCATCTGCTCCAGATAGGAGCTGTTATAGTTCAGGAACACCCCGTCAAGAAACCAGCTGGCAGCCTCCTTGACCACCGGCGCGTCAAAGTTGATGCAGAGAAACGACAGGTACGGCAGCCTCGGGTTGAATCTCGCAGCTGTCACGAGCTTACGCAGTGTGGGACCGAGTTCAACCTCTGCGCCCTCACGCTCGAACAGCAGCGCCGTGCGTGACGCTCCCAATTTTCGCCGCCACAGGCCTTCGGACACGATCTCATCGGCGTGTACAGACAGAACATAGCGGTACTCATACTCACCCGCGCGGTAATAGAGCTCGAACTCGGTGGGCCCGGCAGCAGACACGTCATCGAACTCAAACGCCGAACAACGGGCTATCAAAGGGCGATCACCCTCTGGAGCATCAGCGCCGGCAGACAGCAATCTAATTGGTCTGGCCACCGCCGAACGAACGTAGTCAAGAGCCTCGAGCAGATTAGACTTGCCGCCAGCATTGGGCCCGTACACCGCAGCCACCGGAAGGAAACTCTGCCCGTCGGGGCACGCGATAAGGGAGCGCTCAAACTCCCTCATCGGCGTTGCTTGCATGGAAAGCTCAGCCTCGTCGCGATAGGATCTATAGTTCCTGAAGGTGAACTGGCAAAGCATCTTCCTCAACATTCCTTTCATTGTTTTGAAAAGATATTTCAGAGTTTTTCTTTGATTATAGGCTTTAAGCAGGCTAAATCAAGTACTTGCTACACCAATGAAACAGGCATAAAGTGCCAAACGCCCATGCTCGGCCATTCCATTGCCGGAATGGCGCCTAGCCAGCATATCAGACATTAAACGCATGAAAAAAGGGCAACACTCTCTTGTCGAAAGCGTCACCCTTAAAGCTCCCGCAAAGCTTTTGTATGATAGCTAGGTATGCTACACCATCCCGCAGAGATGTACAGCACCGAGAAACGCTATTCCTAGCAGAACAAACACCGTGGATGCGGCGGTCCAATTGCCATCGGCGTTATTAAAGCTTTCTCTACACCCTAATGTTCATCTCTTTAAACACGCTGTATAAAACATCTTGCGCAATTAGCCCCCCATAAGATCCAACAAGCCTACCTAATTCATCAAGCATTGCTTTCGTCTCGTCGGCGGGTAGAACACGGCAAAGCAGGGAGTACATATCGGAAAACCTTGCCCCTCTTACGACCGCACAATAGAGCCGATCGTCATGCGCGCAAATATTCCTAAAGCCAGATAGAACTTGAATGACGCGAAATAGCGTTACTGGTTCAAGCCTTTGACTCCTACTTGCCGTTTGGACAACCAGCTTACAGGCAGCATTCTGAACACCACGTTTTTTGGAGCTGATAGAGATGAGATATGTTGCCATATGTCAGATCATTCTGAAGAACCCACAAGGGCACTGCACCGTATTTATTCAAATAATGCCTCACAAATGGGCGCATACGCTGCTCGTTTGATACCTTATCATTCAGCAGTTATAGCAGTTCAGCAAGATTCTTCGAGTGCTGGTAACCCTTATTGCCTCGAAACGCCTTAGGCACGAGCAAATCACCAGACGCAACATAATTACAACGATTCAGGTAGGCATCCGCAGTACGGTATTCATTGCAAAAACGAATATACAACGGCGTTATTAAGCACGGCCTCTGCTCTTGCAAGATAGGAAAATGTAAGTTGTCAAAGTTCTCTATCGAACAAAAAGAGATCGTAGATGTTCTTGAATGAAGCGCCCTCTCTAAAAACATCGTCAGACGAGGACTGCCCAGCATTTTATCCAGAAAAGAGCCTATATAGCCGTTTATAACTGCGTAATAGCTTTCACGCCTCAGGTAATCTACCGTGGTTGCATCAGTCGTCACCCCACGGCTCTCTAGGAGTTCAATTAGTTGAGCGAAAGTCTTAAACTCTTTTGCCAAAACAAGCTCCTAAAATCAAAGGGCCGTTGCCGGAAGCCACCGGACAACGACCCTTCTTTGTCATCGCCTCACTTAGAGCCCACGACGACTGCATCACTAAGGATATAGTACCCTACATTCATCCTCATTGCGACGTATATAGGAATTATATTAAGTGTTCGGTGCGCGGTGTAATGTCTGTAGTTATTTCTGCTCTTTAGCAATCGTGATTTGCTTATCAATACGCTCGATTGCCTCAATTAGATGCGTCAAAATAGGTTTGAGTTCTCCCTCTGGCAAAGAGCAAATATGATCACAAAAAGCTTGCTTTTGAAATTCGGAGATCACCTTTTTATCGCCATAGTCTCCAATGGTTTCCTTTTTCAGATAGAAAACCGACGTATCAAAACCATCTTCCAGCACTAGGGCATTTTCAATTCCCTTCTTAAAGTGCTTTCTGGACTTGTAAGTTTCTATTTTCGTAATTAACACATTGTTGCTTAAACACTCATTAATCTTCTGATCGCAATCGAACAGGAAAGCAGTGAAGACCGATGGAGGATTTGCATCCAAATAAGCGGCAGCCTTATTAAGCGATGGTGCACCCGTGAATGCACACGACCCATCGGGGCTCTTCTTTCCTATCCATTTAAAACGCAGGTGATTAGTAGTTTGGGCAAAAGAAAGTGCTTTGTTGAAATACTGTTCATCGGTAGGTCCCTCAAGATAAACAGTGGGGACTTCGTTCGCAAACCACGAAACCGAAAAAGCATCCTTCACCGCTTGAACCGTACCAGGACCGTAAAACTCCGGATTTGTCTGAGCGACTACCTCACCGGACTCATTCTTAGCTAGAACGATTACTTTGTCGTTATATCGATTTTCATCATGAATAATAAAGGGCGAGTGAGTCACACAGAAGATTTGAGAAGTCTGATACCCTTCTTCATCCTGAAATAGCGATTTATAAAAGTGAAGGATCTTCTCCTGCCAAGAAGGATGAAGGCTAATTTCAGGCTCGTCAATAAATACAAACGAACCTCTGAGCGCATGCGAGTCCTTCAACATAAAGCACCCACGATAAACAATCTGTTTTTCACCAGAACTCAGTTGATCGACTCGCACGTCATGTCCATTCTTTTTAAAGAGAATTTCTTTATGACCGTCGCGATTATCAACACGGTCGTATTTCAGGTCGTCAAACATCAAATCAAAGGCTTTGGTGAACCTAGGCATCCTTTGAGGGACTTGAAGTTCTGAGAGACCAATTTCAGGATTGCCTCTAGTGGCCCTAGCGACATCGGCATCATCAAGCGCCTGAATATCAATGATTAGCTGATTGATCTCAGTAGGCAGGTCGCTTGACGACCGCCTACTCTCAACTGACTCATCGATGTTTCCACTCGTTACATACGTAATTTGTTTGGATTGAAAATTAATATCAACGTCTGAAAAGATTGCAGACGTGGGAAATATCTCGGCAAAATTTTCCGAGAGAACCATTGTCTCAAGCCCCGAATCATCCTTTGCATAAAGATAATTATTCCCGTTAATGGTTTTAAGAGAAAATCTAAACGTTCTTATTTCTTCGTCTATTTCAACTTCAATCATGTCTATATAACAGGGCGTATCTCGATACTCATGTGACATGATTTTATAGAGCAGCTCCATTAGGCTGCTTTTACCAATGCCATTATTTCCAGCGATGATGACAGTATCAACGGCTTTATTTGAGGAGTCGGTAAAGTCCAACTCTAGATTACCTAAAACCGGATGATTCGATAACTTCAACTTTCGAACTCGGATCATGAAAACCCCACTTCAAACTGCTTTATAGCAGTTTACTAAACCCACGGTGCCAAATGATCAGCAATGCCGCGCAACCATTTCGCAATATTCAACAGTGCCTAATTAAACAAACGCCGTATCCCACCAAAACGCTAGTGCCCAAGCCGTTCTAGCCAAAGAACAGCTTGGCGCACTCCATGAGACCACAGTAAGAGCCGCAACCGGACCTCGCGTCAGTAGCGGACACGCCCCATCCCGCCGGCAATCACCCCTCTCCGTCCATGACCGACCAGCTCACAGGTTCAATGCCCGGAAGAGACGTTAGGCAAGAGGGGCGGGCAACCTGATAGTTCCCGTAATTTGTCCTGCGCTGCATAGAAGCGGAGACATATACCGCTTTGCGGGCGCGAGTGACGCCGACGTACAGCAGGCCTATTTCCTCAATAAGCCCATCTGGCATTTTCTTCGCATCAGCAATCTGGCAACCTCGCGCAGAACGTAAGCATATACCAGCATTTTCGCAACGAGAGCAAATCCCTCCAGGCCAATCGAAACGCGTAACGCCCGGAATGAAAACAGTGTCCCACTCGAGCCCCTTAGCGGAGTGAATGGTCATGATCGAGATGTCTGCATCAAGGTAATCGGAGAAACGCCGCAGGGAGCCCTCGGAAAAGATGCTAACGATATAGTCGAAGCGCTCAGATGGATCCATCGCGACGCAGTCAGTTTTAAGGTGTTTCCGCAGCGCCCCAAGAAGCATGGCATAGGACCGCCCATACTCGAATCTCCTGGAGCCAGTCAGCAGTTCATTAGAGACGGAGTCAATTATTTTGTCCGCAGCAGACAGGCTGACGCCCTTTTCTCCAGACGCTGCATCGGTAATCCTGGATAAAGCAAACGCATTGAATTCAATGAACTCTGGGGCTGTATCAGAGAAAAGCCCGTTGAAGTATGGCATCTCCTCCTTAACCAATTCGTTCATAATGAGATCGGCAAGGGCACCACGCTTACGAACAAGAATCGCGATCTTCCCGCCACCGACTTGGATGAGCGCCGTAACCTTGGAAACAATGGCTGTCGCTTCGTCCTGCTGTGCAGCGCCAACAAATATGGGAAGTCGGGGCGTACCGCTGACAATGGCACCCTTCATGTGGGAGCGAATCGCAGCACCGAGCTCTCCAACGATAGATCCCCCAGAAAACCTATGATTATGTTCGAGCTCCAGCGGCGATAGACACAGGTCGGTAGTGGCCTTTGCCTTTAAGCCTTCCATTGCGCCAATAAAACCATAGACACGCTGAATAGGGTCACCGAACATGCAGATTCCTGATTTATCAGAAACCAAGCCATTTAGAAAGATATAACACAACGCATTCGTGTCCTGCGCCTCGTCGACGAGCACGACAGGGTACGCTGACGACAGATAGGACCTTAACTTGGGAAAATGAGAGAGCAATTCAATTGCAAGGGAAATCATTCCAGAATATGGCAAGAGACCGTTCGGCACGAACCGATCCCTGATGATCCTATTAAAGGAAAACATCACGCGCCTCAAGTCCATGTCCTGACCGTTTCTCATAAAGCGGAGGAAGTCGTCAACGGCATTCTTTTCATTCCAGGTCAGCCTGACACCTCGCAAAACCAGCTCGTTAACGGCGCCGTTGTCATCAACCATAGAAAGCTCGTCAACGTTTACTGGGAGCGAGAGCAATCTCCAGTATCTGCGCAGCAGAGCCCAAGCAAAGCCGTGGAAGTTAGTCGCCATGACGCTGTCCTCAAAACGCTTGGCCACGGGACCAGGAAGCGCCGACATAGTGGCGCTTAAATCCGTACGCATTCTCCGCGCGGCAGCGACGCTGAAGGTTAGCGACAAAATCCTTTTTGGCGGCTGGACTTCCCCAGATGCCAGCAACCAGCAAGCTCGCCCAGTCATCACTGTGGTTTTCCCGTATCCTGCCGGGGCCTCTACGAATACCCTCTTCGATGGCGCAAAAATCGCAGAGCACTGTGATGTATCTCCGCCACAGCGCACCTCAATCGCAGCTCTAACACTATCCCGTAAGTCAGCCTGACTCATCACCATTAAAGCCCCACGGCCTTACAAATAATACTTTTATAACATGCGGGAACGCCATCGGCACCAAAAACCTCCGCGAGGGCAACGCCAGACCCAACGCCCTTGTTCGATGAAAGCCATGCATACATAAGCGCACGCGATTCGGGTGTGTCGGCGAATAGTCCGTCAAACTCCGATCCCTGGAAATCATACTCAGGGCCCGTCAAGCTAACACCGTAGACAGCGCAGGCATTTTTCAATGCTTTGCTATTGCCCTTGATGGAAGTTGCCCTCTGACGATCCGTCGCCTCAAGAAGTGTAATAAACGAGCTTTGGTTCCTATTAACGAAAATAGTTTCGATGACCTCAGCTTCAAAATCCCGTTCAGTTGTCGTTATGTGGTCTCCAGAAGTTTCTAGCGAATCGTTATCCCTATCGACAATGGAATAATTTGGAATCTCAAACTTGTTCAGAAGTTCACAGAGCGGCTCGACGTTCTTTTTCCCGCCAGCCCTGATAGGCACAACTCCATAATCATCCAGATCCATCCCAAGGTTGCGTGCAAAGACCGGAATGGCCCCAGACTCCGTCTGCCCTTCAAAAGCCAATACCGACCGCGCGAAAAAAGCCTCTCGTATTGACTCAAAGTTCAGCATAAGATGCTTTTCAACCTTGTCAGAAAGGTTAATATCCTTGCCGCACATGACCCTTGGAGAATCTTCGCCCTGTCCAAATCGCACAATGTTCTTATAGCCGCGAGCAAGAATGTTTGGCGAATGCGTCACCATGATCAGCTGAGCTTTGATTGAATCAATCCCGAAATACTCCTTTAGAAGGGCGTTAAACTTGGTGTCCTCCCCTTCGCAAATCCTATGTAAGCTCTTCGAGAGCCGTCTTTGCATATACGGATGAAGATGAGCTTCGGGTTCGTCATAAGCCAGCACGGCATGCAGCACGCGCTCGTCATCGCCATCCGAGCAGAGGCTCTCTTGAAGGCGTTTAGGCGAAAGTCGCATAATGCTCTCGATTATCGAAAGCGAGGCAATGGCGAGGTACTGCAAGCCTACCCCCGCCTTTTTAAAATGAACGCCTCTCTTATCAAGCAAGGTAACCAAACTTCCAAGCGTTCCGCTATCCGATGAGTCGACGCCCGTCCTCACACCATATGATGACAAGATGGGTACGTCACCGACAATCGCACCGAGATCTTCAAGCAGACCTTCGAGCTCATTCCCGTCTAGAAAGTCAAAGACCTCTTTGCCCTCCTTATCCAGGTAAAGAGCGATACCTTTGGAGAGAACTTTACCGACGCCGCGCGTACCGTCAAACGCCAAGTCTCCCCTATTGAAAGATGCAGTAGAGTACCTGAACATATGAACGGATCTCATAAAAGAAGGGGGGATCTTTTCCCCGCTTTCCTCGGCCACAAACTCTATTCGAGAATCCGGATCGTCAGCAAAGGCTCAGACGGTAATGGTGTTTCCGGTCGTAGGATCGATGTCGATCCCCGATATTCCGATCTCGTCCTCGTCCATCTTTAAAGTTACTACAGCACCTGATCGCCTTTCGGTGTCTGCGAAATCTTCTTCGCTGATCATCGCTTGGTTGAAGATTGTATTGAGCAAGTCGAGCACATTCGTTTTGCCGAGATTGTTCTCGCCGACAATATAGGTCACGTCCTCGTCAAAACTAATCGCAACACCATCGAGATTCCGATAGTTCTCAATCTTCAGTTTAGAGATCCTCATGCAGCCTCCCGACCGTTAGGGTTTATGGCTACCAATAATCTAGCACGCCTCGTGTTGTACCGAGTGTGAGGCGCAACCGCTTCGAGTTGCTTCTAAATCGCAATAGCAATCCTAAGAAGGTTATTTGCACGCAAGGCCCTGTCTCTTATGAACACCAATCCCCAGTCTGCTCCCTCCCCTCCCCAACATCCCCAAGAAAGTTCGCTGATGTTGACTGGGTTTCCCGTAAAATAAACCCAACAAAATATGTGCGGAGTGCTGGCCTGGAGCTGCCTTCGGACCCTATTGGCTGCTCACCGAGAGGCTCCGCTATGAAACGACCCCTTTACTACCTGTTCTGCGCGATCGCGTGCACGTCCATGGTCAGCGCGACGATGCCCATGGCAGCCATCGCGGAAGCCATACAGCCTCGACCAACAGCCGAGCAGCAGGGGCAATCCGACGCCACGAACAGTGGCACAGGCAAGGCTGAAGACGGCACCAACACAAATGCGACAGCAGATACCGTAGAGGACAGCCCCGCAGCATCCACCGGCACCGGCGCAGCCAACACGGAAAGCGCTGACGGCACCACCGCCGCAACCGGCACGGCCACCACAGCCCCCACCCCATCCCTCCGAGCCCAAACCAGCCCCACACCCGCCGCAATCTCCACCACGTCACAAACCACCTACGCCCACTCCGCCACCGCAAGCCAAAACGGCGTCACCTTCACCGTCTCGTGGAACGACGCCCCCGCGGGCACCGCGACGACTTTCCACGTAACCCAGACCAACGGCTCGTCCCAGGCCAAGGCGCGCATGGACGTGCCCACCTATTGGGACGGCGGCAGCCAGGAAAGTGTCTGCGACCCGTCGCGCCCGGCATGGGCCAGCTACCACAGCCTGGGCACCGCGGGCCACGACTTTACCTTTGACTTCACGGCATCGGGCATGCACCGCATCTACTTCTACTTTATGGACAACGACAGAAACGACCCCCAAAACGATAAGGGGATCTACTACCTGCGCACCACGGCGGAGGTGACCGTAAACGACGCCGCCCGCCCAAGCGTCACGCAGATCGTCAACGACGCCGTGGACCTGTGCAGGCAAGAAACAAACGGCTCGGAATACGACATGGCGCTGTGGCTCCACGACTGGACGCTCGACCAGCTGGAGTACGACCACAGCCTCAACTGGTGCTCGGCCGAAAGCGGCCTCACGCGCCACCAGGGCACCTGCGAGAGCTACCAGCACATCTACGCCAAGCTCCTTAACGCAGCGGGCATCGCCAACGGCCGCATCACCGGCAACGGCCACACCTGGAACGCCGTAAAGATCGACGGCAAATGGTGCCAGATGGACCTAACCTGGGACGACACCAGCGACAACTGGTACGGAGACCTGGACCAGCGCCATCAGTACTTTGGCCTGACCGACGAGCTCATGGCAATCGCCCACTCCGACCATACGGCAAACTACCAAAAGGACAGCTATGCCTACCGCTCAACCGACCTATCCAACAATTACTTTGTGCGAAATGGCAAAGCCGATGAATGGGCAGAAAAGTATGCCGACCGCATTCAGCAGCACCTTGATGCCAAGGAAGAGAGCTTTTCCATTGATGCCGACAACCAGTCGTTCCCGCCGAGCATCTCGGGGATTCAAAATGGGATCGTTGTCTATGCGATGAACCAGAGAGAATGGAAGACCGATGGATACAAGGCCAACCTGACGGCCACGTCAAAGGTCGAGATGACGTCGAGTAAAAGCTGGACAGCGAAGTATATGTTCAAAGCGAAACACGCCGAGTCGGTCGAGCCATCGCAAACAAACTATTCAAATACTCCCGAAGGCTATGCGCGGATGCTATATGCAGAGTGCTTTAACACGCCAGAGCCAACAACGCATCAAATAAGTTACTGGACAGGCGTACTCAAGCAGAAGGATGGGCCGCAAAGAGCAGTAAAGGAGTTCTTTACCAGCAGCGTTATAAAACAAAAGAATGCAGTGGAAATTACTCGTTTACTATATCGAGTAGTCGCCGGAATCAATAACCCTACAGAAGCGCAGCTTGCATACTGGACGCAACACATCAAAGCAAATGGGGTTAACGGAGCGATTGCCGAGTTTAGCAACAGCAAGTTCTTTATATCTCAATGCATGAACTATGGGCTATGCAACAAAAACAGCCAAGGTTCGCAATCACCCTCTGTCTATGCCTGGCTACTCTACGAAAAGTGTCTCGATACTCCCGCTCCAGGACAATGGAGAATTGATTATTGGGCAAACGTGCTAGCTAATAACGGTGGATCGGAAAAGGCAATCAAGGAGTTCTTTACCTCAAGCACATTTAGGGCAAAGAAACCAGAAGCGCAGGCGAGGCTCCTTTACAACATTGTCGCAGGCGTTTCCAATCCAACGGAATTCCAAATCGCCTATTGGACAAATGTCATCAACTCAAATGGACTCATTTGCGCGATAGAAAATTTCCTAAATAGCGACCTATTTACCAAACAAAAGCTTGCCTACAACATTCTTTAAGCAAATATTCCCAACGATTTGACAACGGGCCTACCGATGAATCCTCAATCGATAGGCCCGCCTGCTATTTACTTAAGCGCCCTTCTTACCAGGTACTTAGAAGCGCCCACGAATCCTGAAGTCGCTGCAACGGCGGCAAAAGACGGGACGCCTCCGGTAAGGCGATCAAGCTTCCCCTGAAATCCCGGTCTACTGGGAAGTGAAGGCTCAGAAGCAAGATAAAGCGAAAGCTCTTCGGGCAATGTTTCGCGCATTCCCTTCAAGCCTTCCTGCGTCATCCCCGTAACAGATAGGATTTTCGAATTATCAATAACCCTATTAAACATACGGTCATAGCGAATCTGATAGACACCGCCTCTATGACGTTCAAACTCACTAAGTTCACAAGGAACAACTTCAAGCGACGGTAAAACCTCCCGATACGCATCGGCAACTTGGCTCCACGTCATATGGTCAGATCCAGAGACAGTGAAGACCTCGCCTAGCGCCATAGAGTTACCAACGAGACGAGAAATCATCTCGGCAACATCGCCGCCCCAACTCATAGTCGATTGCTTCTCAAGCATTGCGGCGGGAAGCGGAACGGAAATCTGATGAAGGGCCCTCCAGAGCCATTCATCAGATTCCAAGACCGCAAGCTGCAATCTGCCAACCGCGCCATCGTAAGTTACCGCAGGGCGAATAATTGTCCAGTTACAGCCGGGCTCAGCCAAAAGGAGGTTTTCGCAACGTGCTTTGGAAAGCGCGTACTCATCAGTCGCAAGATATTCATCATCGTCAACGGCATCAAGCAAGCGAGGAGACTCTTCTGTAATAACGGAGGAGTCAGCATAAACGCGATATGAAGAAGTAAAAACGTATTGCTCAGCCGCCGAAAGAAGCTTTTTATATCTCTCGCTGAATTCAGCAGTCGACCAAACCATGAAATCAACAATGGCGTCCCATTTAGAATCAAGTAAGCAGTCCAAAAATACCTGATCATGCGCATTGCCGATTGCAAAAGAGATGTGCGCGTTACCAGACTCCCTCGGTCGCCGAGTGGTAACAGTGATGTCCCAACCACGATTCGCTAGTTTTTCGCACACATGGGAGCCCATGGCTCCCGTGCCTCCCAAGACAAGGGCTTTCAAGGTCTACCTCCCCAGCAATTTTTTGACTGCCGAGATGCCTTTGTCTCCAAGGGCGCCTTTGATAGCCGCCTTAGCAGCATGCTTTGCATCAACCTCGATTTGCGAAACAGCCTTAAGAGCATCGCTCTCGGCTTGGCTATCGGTAAAAACTTCCAAAAGAAGTGGACGGTCGTGCATCTCAGAATCCGTAAAACGACCAACAACCGAAGAAAACTCTTCCTTGTTTGATGCGCTTAGATATTCAAAACCAAGATCCTCAGCATAATGATGCATGAGATCAGGGGATTGAGCACCAAAATGACCGCGGGCAGCCATAAAGGAATCAGCATCTTCGCCAAACTGTGCAGCCTTATGACTATAGTTTTTGAACTCGGTGCCAACACCGTTATTGACCAGCATGATACGAAGGTTTGACCCGACATGGCGATTGCCCATGGAGTTAAGGTCGTAGAAGCACGCAAGGTCTCCCACAACTCCAAAAAACAACTTTTCGGGAGAAGCGAGCGAAGCGCCTATCAAAGTGGAAACGCAGCCATCGATACCAAAACCGCCCGTGTTACAAAAACAAGAAACGCTGTTTGGAGTCTCAAAGAAGTTCCAACTCCGCAGCGTGTTAAGAATGCCAAGATGTAGCACCGCATTCTCAGGGAGTTCAGACGCCATCTGCTCAGCGCACCAGATATTGGAAAAAGGAAGTTCCGGCAGACGATCACGAAGAGAGGCGTCAGCAGCGTTCCATTCATCAGAAACGTTGAAGGTAGCCACCGAATCGGTCTTCGCGGCATAAGACTCAAAGAACTCTTGCTCGTTCATCTCGAAGACATAGCGCAGGGTGCCAAAGGGCTCACGAATCCGCCCATCAGGGTTAACACGCCACACTTCACAGGCGGGAAGATTGAGATATGCACCAGAGATATCACCGATGTAGACAATCACATCGGCATGGTTGCAGGCAATCTGACCGCATTCTTGCTTTGAAACAAGCCCCGCAAGAACACGATAAGCGCCACGATAGTTGCTCGTTTGATCACATAGCACAGCAGCGCCATACGTAGCGCAGAACGAATCAACAGCAGCGGCCAACTTTTTGCTCCACGGGCGATGGGCGCCAACAAATACCTCTACCCGCTTACCCTCGAGTGGCGGAAGGTCATCGCCCGGGAAGATTCGATCGATTTTGCGTGCAACAGGCAGACCGTCAGCAGAAAAACCATCACTATAGGTAGTGACTAAATCGATATGAACCGGTCCACCTCCGTGGCGCGTGAGCTCCAGAAGAGCCTCATTGGTGCAAAGTTCGCACTCAAGACGATCGTCCGCAGATGCGATAGAACGCGACTGGAAGCTATAAACACACACATCGTTAAGCGGGCTGCGTCGATCCATCACCTGGGGAACGTTGCGACCGATACGGCCAGGATGCTGAGTAGACGTAACGGCCAGAACGGGAAGTTTGCGGTAAAACGCCTCAGTCAAACCGGGCAGGTAATTACGAGAAGCGGTAGCTCCCGTGCATGAAAGAACAACGGGCTCTCCGGTCTCCGCGGCCATACCGCAGGCCATATAAGCAGCAGATCGTTCGTCAACGGATGAAAACACTTCAAAGAACGGGTCGCCCTGAAGACACTCGACAAAAGTAATGTTAGTAGTGCCGGGGCTCGCAATAACTCGCTTAATGCCATGCTGCTTTAAAAGTGAAACAAGAATTTGAACATTACGTTCATCGGTGTATCTATTTTGCATTATCAACCTTCCTTTATTGGCGATGCAAATAAGGCAATCTCGCAAAGACGGCTTTGCGCTCTCGGGAATCGAGAAGGAACTTCCAGAAACAAACGACCATTACAAAACTATATAGCGCACCCCAGAGCAATAAAGATAGCCAGCTGGATACTGGCACCAAGGATGTTCCCGCAAGACAAACAACAACAACGAGCACAGTGACAAACACAACCGGAAGGATCCTCTTCCAAAACTTGAACATATCAAGCCCGATATAGCGTTGGTAATACCAGTTCATAAATACACCGCAGCCAAGAAATATGTAAGTCACATAACCAATAGCGGGCGCCCAATAGCCAAAAGGCCCAGCTAGCACCGCAGTCAAACCGAGATTAATGGCCGCCATACAGAGGTAGGCAACGCTTCTGGCCTTGTGCCTATTTTTAGCTCGTTGAATCTCGATTCCTGTATTCTGAGTCAAAGGGATGATCAACGGCGCAACCATAAGCACGATGAGCCAATATGCATCGGAGAAACCCTCTCCAGCCCATTTAACGATGAAAAACCGCCCCAATAGGACAAAACCGCCAAAGACGTAGCAAAACAACAACGCCTGATATCTGCCGACACGCGTCATAAGAGAAGTTAGCTGATCGTTATCGTTACTTTCCGCAACGATACGGTTGATAAGCGGAACAAACACGTTAGACATGGTAGTAGATAACGAATAAAAAACTTGCCTTATCTGCAAAGAAACGGCAAAGACGGCAACAGTGCTTGCACCCGATAGCGCGCCGAGCAGCATGTTTGGCACACTCTGATTAATGAGTTCACAGACCTGATTAGAAAAAATCCAAGCACTAAAGACTGCAATAGAAGCAAATAGCGAGAAGTCAAAGCGACGAACATCAAATCTCATGCCAAGCTTAAAGATGGCAAATCTCGCATTGAGCACTAGCAACGTCAAAGTAACGCCCAGCTGGGCAAAAGCAACGCCAACTGCACCCAGACCTAGATTAAGAAGGACGAATGCCACACCGGGCGTAGCCAATGAAGTAAACATCTGTCGCGTCTGCTGAAACTTAAACTGCTCATGGGCGAGAATATAGGCGTCGAAGACCGTGGAGAAAAGGGTGGCCGTAACATTGAACGCCATAATCCCCATAAGCTGCCCAGCAAGGCCAACCTGATCGAACGTAAAGCTCCCGGAGAAGAAGAATTCAACATTACCTGCAAATAGGAGCCCGAGAAACAGAGCAATAGCGCTGACAATAACGTAAAGAATTAGATACATGCCGTTAAGTCTGCGGATATCAGACTCATCCCCAGTCGCACGTCTTTGGGTATAGAAGCGAATATACGCCTCGGAAAAACCAAAGGTCAAAAGCGTCAGCGAAAATACAAACGAGTTAGACGTTTGGTAAACGCCATAATCAGCCTGGCCGACAAATGCCAAGAGCATGGGTGTATAGACCAGGTTGACGAGGTTTTTAACAACAATATTGAGGTAGCCGAGCATAACGCCGGCCTTGCGCTGGCTAGCCACGAGCAACACCGTCTAGCGCGCCCCGAAGCCAAGCAAGCGAGGACTCACGAAGCGCAGCGAGACGCATCTCTACACAATCCCAATCAGTACTGAAGATGGCCTCCTCACCAAAAGCCGCCTCAGAGGAACGATGTCCAACGAGTCCAAAATTGGAGCAAAGCGTATCGAAACGCGAGGACATGTCGGCATCGGCGCTAACGCGTTCATACACGGCGAGAGGCCTATGGTGCAGCAACGCAAATACACTCGCATGAAAGGAATCGGTACACACGAGATCGCTGTGGGCGATAAGCCAAACGAACTCAGATGGACCAATGGCAAGTGCGTCGTCCATGACATCGATGACCTCGAGACCTCGTGAGGCGGCGAGAGCAGCAATGCGCTCATCATTAATATCGTTTCCGAGAACGTATTTGAACACGTAGGGACTGCTGCAGTCCACCTTTTCAGGTTTGACAGAGACCTTTTGCCAGTCTGCTGGATCAAGCAACAATGTCGGATCAAGAACTACAGGAACATCGCGACCAGTAAGATCATGAACAATATTTGCACCCGCAGCCTCACGGACGGAAATGGATTTGATTCCATCAAGCAACTCGGCAGTTTTTTTACGGTTCTCCGTGATCTCGCTCACACCGAAGCTGGCGGCATAGGCAATTTTCTTCTCTGAAGGGACCATCGGCAGGTATTCCAACTCACTATTAAAATCGAAATCGGGATTCCAAACCTGGTCGGAGCCAATGACAAAGATATCGTAAGAAGATGCTAGACCAGGAGAAGAATACTCTTTTGAAACTATTGACTTCGAAAAGGCAACGAATTGCATATCGAAGTGCCTAAAGGATCCGAGTTTGTCACCACGATGTCCTAATGCGCCTAGCTTACGTTTTACTGTTTTTAACTTTGTAGCTGTCGAGCCACGAAAGCCGGCCTCACGCCCAAGCGACTCTACGCTATTGCCGCAGCGCTCCAAAACAGTCTGCAAGGCATAGTTCTGAAGCCTATTTCCATAGTTAACACTCTGAATTGTTAAAATTGCCGATTTCAATATCTCACACCCAATATCTTAATTAAAACAAAAATATACATGGAAGCCATGTGGCAAATACAAATGGGGTCAGTGTTTAATCGCAACACGAACCCTCGCTAGCGCACCGTAAATCACGAATGCAGCATGCAACTTACCTTTCGAGAGGAGTTCCCAAGCAAGACGCCACTCACTGTGCATCCCCAAACTATCCCGGGGACACTCCACAAGGTGTTCGCGCAGCCACACGGCATCGAAAGCTCTGAACCACGCCTCCTGAACTTCCGAAAGCAACGAGCCCGACTTAGTCGCCCTGTTAAACTGTCCCATAAACTCACGTGCCAAAAGAAGTCGAGCCTCTCGCTCTCCAAATAAGCCACGGTCACGCATGACCTCGACAACAGCCGCGTAACGCACAAGTGAGTCAACGTCCTGTGGACGCACGACGCCGCACGTAGCGGACCTGTCAACATCCCAGTGATACGCGCAAAACGGCAAAAATGCCACCCTACCATTCTCGAGCAGCCAAAGATACTCAAGATTAAAGAGGCGATCTTCCGAAAACCTAAGCCCCAAAGGAAAAGGCGCAAAATTCGTACCCAAGCGATTGACGGCCTCACTAATCAGATCATGCCGGTACAAACGGGACCAAGCAGCATTGAATTCATAGCGTTCCGCATCCTTCACAAAGCCGCTCCATCCACCATCAACCATAACCCGTTTGAGCGAATCGGCGGAAACAACCGATATGTCAGACAGAGACGTTCTTGTATCCCGTACCTCCGTTTTGCCAGCATCAGAACTCGAATGCTGGCAAATAATAAGGCCAAGGTCATTTATAACAGCCGCATCAATTAACACCTCATAGTCACCCGGGAACAGATAATCGTCGGCATCAAGGAACATAATCCAAGAACCATGAGCCGCCGCCAACCCAACATTGCGCGCAGCAGAACGACCTTTATTTTGCTGACGAATTAACCTTACCCGGTCATCGCAATTCGCAAGCCGTGCCACAATTACACTCGTGTCATCAGTCGACCCGTCATCAACTACAACAATCTCACGAAGAGCAGGACCAATCGAAAGTGCACTAGTGACGCTACGTTCTATGGTCTCCTCTGCCTGATAAGCGGGAATGATGACACTGATGGCGTTGAACCCACTTGAGCCAATGCCAAACGTCTCCGGGTCTTTGTAAGCCACATCCTCACCTATCGTCCGACAAGTTTTTTTAAAGCAGTGGTCGCTTTTGGACCAATTAGATAAGAAATTCTCTTATGGATCCTTTGCTTACTCGTCGTCCAAGATCCATCATAGTGATGAATTGAATAGCTGTTTTCGGTAAGTATTAAGCGAGAATTTATAGGGTCTTTCGGACAAAAATATTCACTCGGATAAATACGCACGCCAGCGACTTCTTGAATTCCGGGGACGTCACGAAGCCCTTTTTCACGGAGGATATCAGTCACCCTATCAACGACTGTAGTAAGGTCGTAACTTCCATCATCTTTGATAAAATGATCCTGTTCGTAAGAATCAAGGATGTCCCTATACAGGCCAAGCCCAGGATTGGCCGCCAGGCCAAGCCCAGAAGCAACCGTTCCTTTAGTTGTCTCGCTGCAGTCAACCTCGAATCCCATGTATGGACCTCGTTCGAGAATGGGCTCCAACGAACGAATAACTTCCACGTCAGTATCGAGGTATATGCCGCCCTGCTCGTAGAGAATCTTAAACCGAGCGTAATCACTGGCAAATGCCCACTTTTTAGCTTTATATGCTTCGCAAGCATACTCACAGAGGCCAAAGTCTAAATTCGACTCGTCCCATCGCACAATCTCATAATCAGGCATAAATTTACGCCAGGAAGAAAGGCACTTTTTTGCTAATGGCGGAAGCGGGTTTCCGCCCAACCATATGTAATGAATCTTCTTTGGTATCAAAGTAACTCCAAGCCAATTCACAAATCGATTATTTATCCAAAGGGATAGGAAGCGGGCTCACGATTTAACCAATCATACAGATCAAGACCTTGCGAGAATCTGTCTGTATCGTTTAGTATCTGACCTTCATTAACCGAGGCAGGATGAAAGACGGCACATTCTAAATCAGGTCGATGTGTCGCAGTGAAACATAGTTTGTTGGGAAAACTGATCTCATCGAACTTACGGAGATCTTCCTCGGTACAACTATTCATCTGGCTAAACTTGATAAACAGGTTGTTCCAATTGAGTCGGTCAACACGTCTGTACCACTTTTCAGCAGCCTCCTTCGCTGTTGAATAGTGAAGAAAAACAATCTCAATATCATCGATTAAGGCAATCGGTTTATCAACTTCCCCTCGATTCTTCAAAACGTCCCAATGCAATGATTCATGAGCATCGATAAACTCGAGGGGTGAAGCAAGGTAGTGTCTGAGGTTCGCAGAGAACCTAACGTAATCGGAAGCGAAAAAATAAAGACCTGCCGTCGGCGACTGGTACGGAAGTCCAAAATAGCGGTAGACAGACCCACCCCAACAATTATTTGAAATAATAGAAAAATCGCAACGATTTAAACGCCGACGACGACTCTTTACAAATAAAGGATTAGTCTGCTCGCGAATCTTCCTCTGGATAATCCCAAAATAGTCTCTAGCCATGAAAAACCTCATCTTTGCAAGTCGAACCTGAATGCTCTCGCTGCATAGAGTAAAGAGCCTCGGAAATACCGATTAAATTAAAGTTGATACAGATAAAGAAAGCAGAGGTCTCACAAAAAGCAACGAATGAAAAGATGATTAAACCGAATATAGCCGGGCTTAGCTTGCCGCAACGAAAAGCTTGCACAAGTGTTGCAAGCCATGCAACATACATAAGAATAGCCACAAGGATACCCGACTCAAGAACTATATGCGCATATGCATTATCAACCAAAAAGGTACTGAAACTGCCAAATCGAATAAAGGCATCATCGAAATCAAAACCGAACGGCAACGGCGGAAACGAAACTGTAAAATAATGCATTAAGGCAAGTCTTGCCGAAAGAACAGAATCGAGCTCACGCATCCAGCCTACAGAAGGATTATAGGAATACATAAAATAATAAGTCGACAGACTCAAAATAATGAAAGCACCGATTCCCAGTGCAATGAGCAATCGATCGAAAGCTTTTCCCCTCAAGAGGGTTGCAAGAATTGCCAAAAATGCTAATAACAGTATGCATAAAGCTGAAGTTCTAGAAAAAACCACAACACGGCACAAGTAGTACATACAACCGTAAAATATCACGTCAACAATGGTTGCTTTTCGAAACCGCAGAACCGTAAAAGCACATGTCATAGAAAGCAAAAGGACACCAAGACTGTTGGGATGTGTGAAACCAGGAGCCTGCCTAAGCGTGTTGTTTAGAGAATTCATCGTAATCGACGAAATATAACCAGCGCTAGCCGCCGATACCGTTACAAGAATTACTCCGAGCGAGCACCAGAAAGAAACTGAAGCAACATCGCGAACGTCAACACCTTTTCCGGCAACAACAAACAGGAAGAGCAAGAAAATATTCCAACTTCCCGAAAACGCTGTTGACGAGATAACCACGCAGGCACAGATAGAAAACAGAGCAATCTGCCACCGTGAAAAACCCAAACGCAAAATATGAGCTGTCAAAACTACCGTGCAAAACGCCCTGACTCCAAGATAAAACAAATCAAGATGAAGAAAGCTAAGGTCGCGAAAGGTAGTGAAATTTAGGTTGTAGGCGATAAAATACAACGAAAATGCGAATAAATACGACTTTTTATAATTATCTGGAAATGTCGAATTGTCACTAAGCGCCATCCAGCCAATATGACTATACGGATGAACTGAATTCTTAGCCCTCACGCCAGTTTGCCTTACACCTTGTTTCATTATTATTGACCCCGCCACTCACTTACCAGAAACCCGTTTCAAAAGTTCCTCATAATACTCCATCAGTTTTTCTGCATTTGCCTCTGCGGAATAGCCGGCCTTAGCCAACCTTTCTCCAGCGAATGCGTCGCGCCCGTCTTCGATAGCGGCAGATAGTTCCGTGGCCCAGTCTTCCAGTGAAGATTCCAGATCGACAAACCTGCCATTCCCAGCAACATCGCTTTCGGCGGGAACATTCGTCGAAAACACGCACGGCAAGCCAGCCGCCTGGGCCTCGACAGCAGAAATGGGCAGTCCTTCATATAGGGAAGGCATAAAGAACACGTCAAAAACCGAATAAAAGCGAGCGACATCGCTACGAACACCTTGCAAAAACACTTTGTCTGAAAGACCAAGAGAAGCAATCTTGTCTTCTAGCGCACGACGCCCCTCTCCATCGCCGAGAATAACCAAGCGAGCTTCCGGCACCACTTTGATATAAGTCGCAAACGCATCAATAGCAAAAGAATAGTTCTTTTGTTTAACGAGGCGTCCCACGCAACCTATCACCGGAGCGTTCTCAGAAATACCAAGTTCTGCACGCAGGTTTTCACGGGCGTTAATGCTATATGCAAAATCATCAAGACAAATACCGTTGTTTATGAGTTCAAAAGGCACATTGCCAAACAAGTATTTGCCCGCTTCGTTAGAACAGGCAGAATATGCATTTGCAAAACGCTTACCGAACGCAATAAGCGGGGCGTTTCGCAAGCGATGGATAGCATTGTCGGATGAACTATTAAGGTGACTGTGGATAACTCGCACACCCACACCGGCGCGCCGGCACGCACGAAGGGTTACGAAAGCATTATTAGGCACATGGCAATGTGCGATGTCATACTTACTTGCAACTTTTCCTAGAACATCGGTCGCCTCGCGAGCAAACTCAAAGGGTGACGTTTTACCATGCGAGACAACGTATACTGAAGAACCTTCTGCCTTCAATTCATCGTCAAGACTGTTGGGGAAAATAAGCCGACCCGATTCAGACGAATGATGAAAAAAATCAAAATGGAAACGGTCCCTATCGATATATCGATTCATGTTGAGAACAAAGCGGGTCACGCCTGAATCCGATGCAAGCGAAGGCACTATCTGAAGAACATTAATCACAACTAACCCTATCCAACAAATGCTTTCGGACAATAGACGCGCAGTGGTCTGCATCAAAACCCGCACTGCGAACAAGCGCGGCGTAGATATCCCTATCTATCGACATTCGAACCATCTCAACGGCCCTATCCGCCCAGGCAGACTCACCGGCAGAGAGCGGTAGTGAGGCTTCGACATCCGTCACATGAGCCTCCGAAGGCAAAGCCTCCGAGCATACAATGGCGCAACCTGTGCATTGGGCCTCAATGCACACAATGGCAAGTCCCTCAAATAGTGATGGCATAAGAAAACAATCAAGGGCCGAGTAGACGGGAGCCGGATCGGGAAGATAGCCCGGCATAATTACCCTATCCCTAATGGCCAGATCTTCGACTATATTCTCGACCTGACAACGCAAATCCCCCTCACCCACCATCAGGTAATATGAATTTGGTTCGCGCTTTAGAATCTCGGCAAAGACCCTAATCTGAAAGAGAGGGTTCTTTGCCTCAGCGATACGTCCGACGTTTCCAAATAAGAACGCATTCTGTGGAATATCGAAGCTTTCGCGAATCTCAGCACGCGCTGCAGCATCGAATCTAAAGCGCTCAGTATCAATCCCATTGTTAACGACCTCGAATGGGCGATTGCCGAAAAGATAACGACCAGCATCACTCGAACAGGCAAGGCAAGCGGTAGCGCTGCCGCTGAGAACGGTTTTTCCAAAGGTATGCATAACCGCCTTAGCCGCTGCTTGTCCAGATCCAAAGGCCGAGTTATGAGAATGGACAACGCGCACGGGAACACAGCACTTCATTGCAACCTCGGAGTAGAGGAACCCCATGCCGTTCATGGTGTTGATATAGACCGCATCTGGACTCATGGCATTTACCAGTTCAGCAAATCCCTTGGATCCATCGCAGAGCCTCTTAAGCTGTCCAGGTTTATAACCAGAGAAAACCGTATAACGATCGATTCCCAACTTAACAAGCTCATCGTCAAATGAGTCATTCCAGTCCCAGCATGAGTACAGCGAAAAAGAAACGCCATTTCCTTGCAGCCGGCGAAAGAGCTCCATGAGAAAAGTCTCGATCCCGCCTTGGCCCCATGCCTCCGCATAGCAGAGCACACGTTTACCAGTCGAATAAGAAATCGGCGCAGGGACTTTGCATACAATCTTACTCAACCCTATCACCCTTACGTCGGAGTACGACACGATATACGAAAGAGCGCAACGAGTTGGGCATCAAACAAACAACTGCATGCGGGTAATAGGAACAAAAATAATCTCGCTTGGTGAAATACCCACGGTCAACCTGTGCCTTTTTAAAAGCCTTGGCATATTTAAGGTAGCGAATCCCTCCCCTACGGGCATAAAAATCTTCGCTTACGCGCATCGCCACAAGCGGTTCACCTAGGTTATCCGCCTTACAGCCGCATGCGAGCATCCTATTAAAAAGGTCCCAGTCCTCGAAATACAGAAAATCGGAACTGTAGTTACCGGCTTCCATAACCCTCGACTTTCTAAATGTCATCGGAGGGTGGCGAAAGGGATTGCGTCTTTTTGAGTACATGGAGATGGCATCCATGCCCTTGGGAAGATCGGTCAAAGCGATGGGCTTATCGGGTGACTCAACGAATTCAACGACGTCGCTCCCGACCATATCAAGTCCTCTATCAATAGCGGCAAGCTGCTTTTCCATACGGTCAGAACGAGCTACATCATCTGTATCCATACGTGCAACGATTTCATTAGAGCAAGCGAGCATACCTTGACGCAAGGCATAGCCCAGCCCATGATTTTCATCATAGGAAATAAATTTAAAGAGACCTGGGTGCTCAGAGTCATAATCTGAAAGCACGCCTTCAAGCTCGCGTGTAAGCGGACCATCCTTGACCATGACGATTTCAGAAGGAGAAACCGTTTGGTTTAGCATGCTGTCTAAAGCCTGAATCAGAAAGGCAGGTTTTTCTTTTTTGTAAATGCTCATCAATACACTGTAAGAACAAGTATCAGTTGTCTGCATTTAACGACCCGTCCTCTCCTTGCCGAACATTGCACCAAAGGTGCCCGTGAAGCATTTCCAGTCCATGCGAAAACAGCGGTTACGCACGTAACGGAGCTCAATCTTCTGCCGCAAACCGCTTTCAAACGTCGCGGCATTACGATCGGTCGCTTGCCACAGACCTGTGATGCCAGGCTGGACAGAAAGCAATTCAGCCTTTTCTTCATCCGAAAAATGCTGCTCAAGTTCATCTCTCGTAACGGGACGAGGACCAATAATAGAAAGATCACCGTTCAGCACATTGAGAAACTGAGGCACCTCGTCGATAGAGCATTTACGAATGAATAGACCAATCTTGGTAATGCGGGGGTCATCATCGACCTTGCGCTCGACTTCCCACTGATGCAGCTGCTCAGGGCTCAGATACTTCTGCACGTTGTCAGCATCGGCGACCATGCTGCGAAGCTTAAAAATCCTGATTGTCTTTCCGCCCTTGCCAACGCGCTCATGCGTATACATAGGGCTGCCGGGCGATTCAAGGCTAATAAGTGCGCACACCACAGCAATAGGAATAAGCAATAGAACACTCATCAAAAGACTGAACACAAGGTCAAACAGCCTCTTAACAAAGCGATAGCCAAGCGTGCCGCTCGGCTTTATCCGATCGAAAGCCAGTGCATCCCCCATTGATGCACAGCTCTTTGTCATTTCCTTAGCAGCCACAGTCAAACTTTCGTCCCCGTTCCCCAGGGATCCCCCAATCGGTAAATTCAAAAATGCGAACGAATAGCTGGTGCAACGTCTCCCTTACGTCTTGCTGGGAACGTCCAGCGCAAGCAGCTCCCTAAAAGCGGAGTCGCCATCACCCACGTCTACCAGGCACCAACGCTTATGACGGTCGATCTTCTTTACACGGGCCTCTTGCCCCACCAAGGGCCCCTGCTCTATGTGCAGCACGCCGTCTTCTATGCGCGCAACGCTGTTGCGCACCACGCCGTCGTCGTCCAGAACGCTGCGGTACCAATCCTGCGCATCGTCCGGCATGGGCATGTACGCCCGCTCCCTGCTGCCGGCGATGCGACAGCCAAAGCTCAACTGGGCCAAAGCCCTATCGAGCGCAGCGGCATCTTGCGTGGCGACGAAGAAGTATTCCTTGTACATGGGTTTGGTTTGGAGCGACCAGGCACCGTCTCGCTTAAACCAGAACTCCTTTTGCATTACAAAAGCGTCCTGCATCAACTTGTGCGGAATAATGCGGCGGACCTTTTCGCAGGTCTCGCGCTCTTTTCCATGGGGGGTATGGACCAGATACCAGCGGACGCGGCCGTGCTGGCTGTTGGTGGTGGCGCCGTTAAATGCGCCCGGCAGCTGCTCTTGGCGCCGTGCCGTCTGTTCCATGTTCTCGCCCCCCTCTTTTGGCTTTGCGATGCACGCAAATGCAGGGGCGTTTAGAACAGGCTTCTCGCTCGCAGCTAGGCGCAGTCGCAAAAGTACAGGTTTTTGTATCTTTCGACAGACGACATTATACGAGCAATTAATCAGCGTTTGCCCAGATTACGCAAAATGTACTGCCAGTAGGTGCATCTCCATACCCCTCTACAAAAACCTGTACCTTTTTGTGCAACAAAAAAAGCCGCTCAACCAGCGGCTTTTCTTATTTCGGCATGAAAAAGGCGACTGTCCTTTGTGGACGGTCGCCTTTGTTAATTGTTGTGAAGCTTGCCTTAGGCGCGAGTCTTGATCTCCTCGAGAACCTTGGCAACATACTCGTCGACGCTCATCTGAACAGTCTCGTTGGAGCGATCGCGGACGGAGATGTTGCCGGCCTCGACCTCCTTCTCGCCCAAGATGAGCATGTAGGGCACGCGGTCGATGCTGCGGGCCTCGCGAATCTTGTAGCCGATCTTCTCGTCGCGGTCGTCGCAGACCACGCGAATGCCGGCCTCCTCCAGCTTGGCGCATACCTCGTGGGCGTAGTCGCGGCTCTTCTCAGACACGGGAAGCGCCTTGACCTGCACGGGAGCCAGCCAAGTGGGGAACTTGCCCGCAAAGTGCTCAATCAGAATACCGATGAAGCGCTCGATGGAACCAAAGCACACGCGATGCAGCATGATGGGGCGCTTCTTGGTGCCGTCGGCGTCCACGTACTCCAGGTCAAAGTTGAGCGGCATCTGGAAGTCGAGCTGGACGGTACCGCACTGCCAGGTACGGCCGAGCGAGTCCTCCAGGTGGAAGTCGATCTTGGGGCCGTAGAAGGCGCCGTCGCCCTCGTTGACCTCGTAGTCCATGCCCAGCTTCTCCAGAGCGGTGCGCAGGCCTTCCTCGGCGCGAGCCCAGTCCTCGTCGGAGCCCATGGAGTCCTCGGGGCGGGTGGAAAGCTCTACGTGGTACTTAAAGCCAAACTTTTGGTACACGGAATCGATGAGGTTGACCACGCCCACGATCTCGTCGGTCAGCTGGTCGGGACGCACAAACAGGTGGGCGTCGTCCTGGTTAAAGCAGCGCACGCGGAACAGACCGTGCAGGGCGCCGCGCAGCTCGTGGCGGTGCACCAGGCCAATCTCGCCGGCGCGGATGGGCAGCTCGCGGTAGGAGTGCGGCTTGGAGGCGTACACCAGCACGCCGCCCGGGCAGTTCATGGGCTTAATGCAGTACTCTTCGTCGTCGATGACGGTGGAGTACATGTTGTCCTTGTAGTGGTCCCAGTGGCCCGAGGTCTTCCACAGCTGCTTGTTCATGATGAGCGGCGTGGAGATCTCCACGTAGCCGGCCTTGTGGTGGATCTCGCGCCAGTAGTCCAGCAGCGTGTTCTTAAGGATCATGCCGTTGGGCAGGAAGAACGGGAAGCCGGGAGCTTCGTCGCGCATCATAAAGAGGTCCATCTCGCGGCCGATCTTGCGGTGGTCGCGCTTCTTGGCCTCCTCGAGCATGTGCATGTGCTCGTCGAGCTCCTCCTTGGTGGCAAAGGCGACGCCGTTGATGCGGGTGAGCATCTTGTTGTCCTTGTCGCCCTTCCAGTAGGCGCCCGAGACGCCGGTGAGCTTAAAAGCCTTGAGGGCCTTGGTGTAGCAGATGTGGGGGCCGACGCACATGTCGATGTAGTCGCCCTGCTGGTAGAAGGTGATGCGGGCGTCGTCGTCCAGGTCGCCGATGTGCTCGACCTTGTACTTCTCGCCGCGCTCCTCCATAAGGGCGATAGCCTCGGCGCGGGGCTTCTCAAAGACGGTGAACTTGAGGTTCTCCTTGACGATCTTTTTCATCTCGGCCTCGATCGCGGGGAAGTCGTCCTCGCTGATCTTGACGCCCTCGGGCAGGTCGACGTCGTAGTAGAAGCCGTTGTCGGTCGCGGGGCCGTAGGCAAAGTCGGCCTGGGGGTACAGGCGCTTGATGGCCTGCGCCATGATGTGCGCGGCGGAGTGGCGGATGACGTGCGCGACCTCGTCCTGCGGGAGCTCGGCCACCGAACCGTCATTGTAGAGTGCCTTCATGGGTATGTTTTCTCCTCTCGGATGCCTGATGCAAGTGTGTACGATGCGCTCGGCGTTTTTGACTTGCATCATTATAGGCAGGTTGCCTTGGTATACAAGCGCCCGCCGCACCTTAATGGCACGGCGGGCGATTTTCTACGCATGCTTCATCGTGTGGGGCGGGGCTGCAGGGCGCGCGTGGCTTGCGGTGAGCCCGTGGCTTGCGGCCGGCCCGGCGATGGATGCGTTACTGGATGCGAGTTCGGCAGTAGGGGCAGACCTTCCAGTGCGCATCGAGCGGGCGATGGCAGCTGGGGCACACGTTGCGAACCTGGGTATCGCACACGGGGCAGACGACGAAGTCCTTCTCGATGGGCGCGCCGCACTGCGGGCAGGTGCCGTACTGGGCAAGCTGGCGCTCGCGCAGGGCCATGTCCAACTCCTGCTCCTCGCGGTCGGACGCGTAGGAGTGCGGGCGCAGGACCAGATAGGCAATGAGGCCCACAAACGGGATGAGGGCGATGATGCCCCATGCCACGTAGGCGCTGGCGCCGCGGCGGCGAGCGTCGATGAACACATAGACGACCGACAGCACATACAGGGCGATGATAAAGCCAACAAAGGCATAGACGACGCCCATAAGCTGCGGCGACATGAGCTCGGAGATGTACTTGGACATTACGGGTACCTTTCGGAATATTTACAGTCTGGTCAAGTTTACCACGGGGTTTGTTTATATGGGACCACGGCTAGGGGCGGGGCTGGCGCGGACACAAACATCTCAATCTGTAACAGGTGGGAGCGGAATTCGGGTCTAGATGTTACAGATTGAGACAAACGGAGGACCCGCCAGTCTAACGTCTCAATCTGTAACGTCTGGAACCAAATTTCCCCTCTTACTGTTACAGATCGAGACATTCAAAATCCGCCGAAAGGTTTGTCTTGATCTGTAACATCAACAACCCAAATCATCAGCTAACTGTTACAGATTGAGACAAATGAAAACGTCCTGGCCGAATGTCTCAATCTGTAACATCTGGAGCCCAAATCCTCGCCTGACTGTTACAGATCGAGACGAACGGTTGCCGTAGTTGTCGGCAGACGAGGTTGTCGACGTTGCAGGCTCTCCCCTCGCCTGCCGTTGGCGGGTGTTGCGGGGCTGTTCGCCGCATTGCCGCTGCGCTGGGGGTGTGTAGACCGTAGGATAGTCTTATTGACAGCCTGTCAACTCGTCTGGGAGGCACAGTGACAGAAACGTTTGATATCGCTATCGTGGGCGCGGGCATCACCGGATGCGCCATCGCGCGGCAGCTCGCGAGGTTTAACCTTTCCATTTGCGTGGTCGAGGCGGCTAACGATATTGCGCTGGGCGCGTCGAAGGCCAACGGCGGCTTGGTGCACGCCGGCTACGATCCGGCTCCGGGCACCGTAAAGGCGCAGGTTAACGCCCGTGGCTGCGAGTTGTACGGAACATGGGCCCAGGAGCTGGGCTTTTTGTTCCGCCGCACCGGGTCGATGGTACTGGGCTTCAACGATGAAGACCGCGCGCACCTGGAGAAGCTGCGCCAGAATGGCCTTGCCAACGGCGTGCCCGAGCTGTCGATTATCGGCCCCGAGCGCATCCACGAACTGGAGCCGCGCGCGAGTGCTAAGGCGACGTGCGCGTTGTGGTGCCCTTCGACCGGTTACGTCGACCCGTTTGAAGTGGCCATCGCCGCGCTGGAGAACGCGGTCGCCAACGGCGTGACGTTTATGCCCTCCGCGCCGGTGGAGGCGATTGAAGTTGCCGGCGGCGCTGACGGGGGCGCCGCCGCCGACGACAAGGGCCGCGCGCGATTTACGCTGGTGACGCCCGCCGGAGACGTGCGCTGCCGTTACCTGATTAACGCCGCGGGCAACGGTGCCGCAGACATCTCGCATATGGCGGGCGCCGAGGAGTTTCAGATGGTCTGGCGCCAGGGCAACATCGTGGTGCTGGACAAGGAGCCGCGAGTGCTCATGCCGCTCTATCCCGTTCCCACGCCGGTTTCCAAGGGCGTTATCGTCACGGGCACCGTACACGGCAACACCGTGATCACCGCCACGGCCGCCGTGCGCGAGCCGGGCGACACGCAGACCTATGCGAGCGATGTGAACGCGCTGCTGACCGGCGCGCGAAAGCTGGTGCCCGATCTGGATACGCGCCGCGTGGTGCGCGCATTTGCCGGCGGGCGTCCGGTCATTCAGGGAACGAACGACTTCTTTATTGGACAATCGGCCGTGGTGCCGGGGCTTTTCCATGCGGCGGGCATTCAGTCGCCGGGCGTGGCGAGCGCGCCGGCCATTGCCGAGCGTATGGAGCTTGTGATGCGTGAGGCGGGCGTGGAACTGCACGAGCGGGCGGACTGGAACCCATTTCGCCGCGTCCCGGACGACTTTGACCGCGCACCGCTCGCGCACAAGGAGGAGCTGATCGAGTCCGATCCCACGTGGGGACAGATTGTTTGCCGCTGCGAGACAGTGCCCGAGGCCGAGATTGTGGCCGCGATTCGACGCCGCCCGGGCGCGGTTTCGGTCGAGGGCGTCAAGCGACGCTGCCGTGCCGGCATGGGTCGGTGTCAGAGCGGCTTTTGCCAGAGCCGTGTGGTGGCGATTCTTGCCCGAGAGCTGGACTGCGACCCCAGCGAGGTGCTGCTGGAGGACGCAGGTTCTTGGCTGGTTGAGGGACCGCTGAAGGGGGTGCGCTAGGATGGCGGAGTTAGGATCGAACGCGATTGGTAGCGGCGCCGTTGAGGCCGTGGCAACGCAGGCCTTCGACGTGATCGTCATCGGAGGCGGCCCCGCCGGCATGGCGGCCGCGCTTGCCGCGCACAAAGCCGGAGCGCGCGTGGCCATCGTGGAGCGCGAGCAGCACCTGGGCGGCATCCTCCGCCAGTGCATCCATCCCGGCTTTGGCCTGTCGCACTTTAAGCAGGAGCTCACCGGTCCCGAGTACGCGCAGCGCTTTATCGACCAGGTGCACGCAACCGACATTGCGCTGTTCCTGGACAGCATGGTGATTGGGATTGATTCGGGCGAGCCTACGGAAGACAACGCGGTCCATACCGTCACGCTCATGAATCCCTCCGGTATGCTGCAGTTCACTGGGCGCGCAGTCGTCCTTGCCATGGGTTGCCGTGAGCGAACCCGCAGCGAGATCAAGATCCCCGGCAGCCGACCCGCCGGCGTGTTTACGGCGGGTCTGGCGCAACGATACATCAATATCGAGAACCTCAAGCCTGGCTCGCGCGCCGTTATTTTAGGCTCGGGTGACATCGGGCTAATCATGGCGCGCCGCTGCACGCTCGAGGGAATTTCGGTCGAGGGCGTGTACGAGCTCATGCCGTACGCCAACGGCCTGCGTCGCAATGTGAAGAACTGCCTGGACGACTTTGGCATTCCGCTGCACCTGTCCACCACCGTCACGCGCGTAATCGGTCACGATCGCGTGGAAGCCGTCGAGGTGAGTCAAGTCGACGAGCACCTGGCACCCATTCCGGGGACCGAACGCGTTGTTCCGTGCGACACGCTACTGCTTTCAGTGGGCCTGATTCCCGAGAACGAGCTTTCGGTTGCCGCGGGCGTGGAGCTGGATTCCCGCACGCGCGGTGCCGTGGTGGACCAGAACCTGCAGACAGGCGTTCCGGGCATCTTTGCCTGCGGCAACGTGCTGCACGTGCACGACCTGGCAGACAACGTGACGACCGAGTCCGAGCGTGCCGGTGCGGCTGCGGCGGCGTACGCGCTGGGTGGCAGCTCAGGGGCCGACGTGGACACTGCGGGCACAAGCTGCGCTGCGGACGCGGGCTGCCAGCTCACGGTCTCCCCCGCCGGCATCGCAGGCTACGCACTGCCGGGACGCATTACAGCTGTGGCGCTCACCAAGCTCAACTTCCGCGTGCGCCGGCCGGTCGATGCCGCCCGCATGAGGATCTTGGCCGAAGGCGAAGAACTGCTCGCCGGTAAGGTCCGCGCGTTTAAACCGAGCGTCATGGAAAGCTTCCCTCTGCCGGCGAAGGTGATTCAGCGCGCACTCGACCTAGGTGCTAGAGAGATTATTCTATCTGTCGATCCCATTGAGGAGGCATAGCTCATGAGCACGAACGCGACCGAGACGCTGCAGTTCAACTGCACCACCTGCCCATCCGAATGCCCCCTGACCGTAGAGGTAGAGCGTGACGCAGACGGCGCCGTGGTAGAAGTGCGCTCCGTAACCGGCAACAACTGCCCGCGCGGCGATAAGTTCGCGCATCAGGAGCTCACCTGCCCCATGCGCGTGCTCACCACCACCGTTGCCGTATCCGGCGGCGACGAGGCGCTTCTGCCTGTGCGCACGGCCGAAGCCATCCCGCTGGCACTCCACGCCCAAGTCATGGACCTTATCCGAGGCCTAGTCGTCAACGCCCCCATCCGCATGGGCGACGTAGTCCTACCCAACCTCCTAGACACCGGTACCGACCTAATCGCCAGCATGGACATCGACCCAGCCTAAGCAGCTAATTTAGGACGGGGCACTTTTAGCTACTCCACCATCCGCCCGGTCCTCCTCCGCAATTGCGGTGAAATACGGACTGTTTTATGGCTTCAGGCCGCTAAACAGTCCGTATTTCACCGCAACTTATGAGGGCCGCATGGGATATGCAAAGGAGTGTCCCAAGGTGCCGGCATAAAAGGAACGTCCCTATCTGCCGGGCTTGGGATACCATGGTGGCACCCTAACGAAAGGACGATGTATGGCACATGTCGATGACCAGCGTGTGGCGCGCGTGCTCGATGCGCTCGAGGCTCAGCACCCCGGCGCACAGCTGCTCGTAAACGACCCATGGTCGATCTATTACCTGACCGGCTTTTATGCCGATATGTTCGAGCGTTTTTGTGGCGTGCTGCTCGCACGCGGCGGCGAGCCCGTGATCTTGGTCAACGCGCTGCATCAGCTGCCCGAGTATGACAATGCCCGCATCGCCTATCACACCGATACCGACGTCGTGGCCGACGCCATCGCTCGCGAGGTCGATCCGACCAAACCACTCGGCATCGATACCGTCATGCGCTCCGGCTTTTTGATGCCGCTCATGGAGCGCCACGCCGCAAGCGAGTTTTTCCTGGGCGACTTTGCCGTCACCGCCGCGCGCACCCACAAGGATGCCGCCGAGCAGGAGCTCATGCGCATGTCCTCGGCCGCTAACGACGCCGTGATGGCCGACGCCATCAAGCTCGTCCACGAGGGTGTGACGGAGCGCGAGATCGCCGACCAGATGCTCGGCTTGTATCGCAAGCACGGCTGCGAGGGCTTTAGCTTTCCGCCCATCGTGAGCTTTGGTGCCAACGCCGGCGACCCGCATCACGAACCCGACGATACGGTACTCAAGCGCGGCGACGTGGTGCTGTTCGACATTGGCGGACGTCACTGCAACTATTGCTCGGACATGACGCGCACGTTCTCTTGGGGCGAGCCAGACGAGGAGACGGCGCGCATCTACGACATCGTGCGCCGCGCCAACGAGGCCGCCGAGGCGCTCATCGCACCGGGTGTGCGCATGTGTGACCTGGACCGCGCCGCGCGCGACGTGATTGAGGATGCGGGCTATGGGCAGTACTTTACACATCGCCTGGGACACTCGATCGGCCTGCAGGACCACGAGCCGGGCGACGTCTCGCTCGTCAACGATCAAGTCGTAGAGCCTGGCATGACGTTCTCCATCGAACCGGGCATCTACCTCCCCGGCCGCACCGGCGTCCGCATCGAGGACCTGGCCCTGGTGACCGAGAACGGCGTCGAGATTCTCAACGCCTACCCCCACGATCCGCTCCGCCTAGTCTAGCCAATGTTACAAAGGGACAGTCCCTTTGTAACATCCCACCAACACCGCGCCACAAAAACGGCCTATCTACTACGTTTAACCCGCATAGCTCGACCATGCGGGTATTTATTGAAAACCGGCAAGTCTTCTACCTGCGGTTTTGATTTCACGATTTTCCGTGTGGTCAAGGGTGACCAGTCAAACGTAGTAGATGGGCCCATTTCGTGGCAAGCGAGTCAGCTCGGGGCACAGGACAGCCAAAATAGCCCCATCCCAAATTAGCTGCTTTTGAGTTCCGGTGATATACGGACTGTTTGAGGCTTATGGCTTGTAAAACAGTCCGTATATCACCGCAACTGCTGAGGGGATGGGTTAGCGCAGCAGGCCGGCTACTTCGCCGGCTAGGGTGATGGTGCCGGCGGCTACGAAAGGCTCGTCTGCGGCATCGAAGGCAGCGAGAGCCTCGGATACGCTCGGGTATACGCCCGCGAGCTTATCGGCATCAACGAGGGCGGCGAGCTCCTCTGCTGGCAGGGCGCGATCGGAATCGGTCTGGGTCACGACCACGCGGGGGAACGCCGGAACCAGAACGTCAACGATACCCGCCACGTCCTTGTCGGCCAGCGCGGCGCACAGCAGCGTGGGGCGATTCTCCACGCACGGATCGATCTCGTCCAGCGCGCTCACAAAGTTCTCGCAGCTCTGAGGGTTATGGCAAGCGTCGATCAGCTTGAGCGGATCAGTTCCCAGTACATCAAAGCGGCCCGGCGTGGGGCAGCCCATAAGCGACGCATCGAGCTTGTCATGATCGAGTTCGCGACCCAAATACCCCTCGCAAAGCATAATCGCGCACGCGGCATTCTGCGGCTGATACGCCGGCTTAACCATGCTCGAAGTATAGATGGCACGCGACGTGGTGCAGCTAAACTCAACCGTGTCGCCCACGTGCGCAGGCACCTTAGTCGTGGCGTGGCTCACCACAAGCGGCACGACGCCGCACTCGCGACAACGAGCATCCATCACGCGTTGAACGCTCGCCTCGTGTGTGCCCTCGCCCAAAACAACCAAGCGCCCGGGTTTGATAACCGCAGCCTTCTCACCCGCAATGGCCTCGAGCGTGTCGCCCAAAATACGTGTGTGATCGAGCCCAATGCCCGTAATGGCAATGGCGACGGGATCGGTCGCGCTTGTGGCATCCCAACGCCCGCCCATGCCAACCTCGAGCACGGCAACATCCACCGCGGCCTCGGCAAACACCACAAGTGCGGCAGCCGTCAGCAAGTCAAACGGCGTGATGGAATAAGCGCGCTCCCCCGCCGCCACACGACGGGCATTCACTCGATGTCCCGCCTCAACAGCGGCAGAAACGCCACGGGCAAAGGCCTCGTCGTTCACAACGCGCCCGTCAACCTCCATGCGCTCGGGATAGCGCACAAGCTGCGGCGACGTATACAGCGCGGTCTTGAGCCCCTCGCCGCGAAGGATAGCGGCCGAAAAACGCGTGGTCGAAGTCTTGCCATTGGTACCGGCAACCTGAATGCAATCGAAATACTCGTCCGGACGCCCCAGCTCATCGAGCATATCGACAACCGTCTCGAGCAGAGGTCCAGCATCCCCAGAAATCCGCCCCGTATCAGCAGCAAGCCCCACAGCCTCATCAAACGAAAGCAGCTCAAACGAGAAAGGAACGACATACGACCCAGAACGCTTAGCCATAACCCAAAGTCCCCCATAACAGAAAAAGAGGCTCATCAAAAAGAATGAGCCCCTCGCGTTAACAATTTCAGCCTTTACCCGATTGCAGCAAGATCAAGGCCACAACCCAGTGGCCCCAACCTCCCAGTTGCAAACAACCACGTAAACGAACTAGGAGCGGCCCGACGCTTTGCTCGCCGCAAGTTCCGCACGCAAAGGACAGCACTTAATGTGCTGTCCGTCTTGCGCAGGACTGTCCGCAGCGGAGAGCAAAGCGTCGGGACGCGACACTCAGTAAGACCTACGAGAAGTCAGCAACCTGAGCAGTCAGCGCCGCCAGGATCTCCTTGAGCTCAGCTGCACGGTCCCTCTTCTTCTGCACCACCGCAGGTGCGGCCTTAGCCACAAAGCCCTCGTTGGCAAGCGTCTTCTCACAACCGGCGAGCTCCTTCTGGGCCGCGGCAATCTCCTTCTCCAGACGCGCCTTCTCGGCGGAAAGGTCGACCTTGCCCTCAAGCACCACAAAGACCTCAACGCCGCTGTCGACCACGGCGATGCTCGCGGCCGGCTTCTCGACGTCGGTACCCATAACCAGCGAGGCGGTGTTGGCCAGCGGCTCGATGGTCGAGCGCAGGCTCTCGAGCTTCTCGATGTCCTCGGCACCGGCGCGCACGACCACGTCGAGCTCGGCCTTGGGGCTCAAGCGATAACGCGAACGCGTGGCGCGGGCGGCAGACACGACGGCGCGGCACAGCTCAAACGCGCGCTCGGCGGGCTCATCGACATACTTGGCGTAGTCGGCGGGCTCCGGCCACTTGGCGATCATGAGCGCCTCGGCGCGGTCCACGTTGCCCTCGGCGTCCAGGTCGAGCACGCTCGCCGGCATGTTGTCCCAGATCTCCTCGGTGACAAACGGCATAAGGGGGTGCATCAGGCGAATGGAGGTGTCAAGCACAAAAATCAGGTTGCGCTGCGCCTGCAGACGGCCCTCGCCCTTCAGGCGGGCCTTGGTGACCTCAACGTACCAGTCGCAGACCTCGTTCCAGAAGAACTGCTGCACACCGCGGGCCATGTCGCCAAAGGTGTAATTCTCGATGCCCTCGGTGACCATCTTCACGGCCTTGGCCAGGCGGCTGAACATCCAAGCGTCTGCCGGCGTCTCCACGACGGGCTCGCCGGGCGTGTAGCCCTCCATGTTCATGAGCAGGAAGCGGCTGGCGTTCCAGATCTTGGTCACAAACGACTTGGCCTGCTCGGTACGCGGACTGTCGATAAGCTTCTTAGTCTTCTTGTCAATGTTCGCGTCGAACTTGACGTCCTGGTTGTTGGTGCACAGCGTGAGCAGGTTGAAGCGCATGGCGTCGGCGCCGTACATACCGATGAGGTCCATGGGGTCAACGCCGTTGCCCTTGGACTTGGACATGCGGCTGCCGTCCTTGGCCAGAATCGTCGGGTAGATGACGACGTCCTTAAACGGCACCTCGTCCAGGAAGTACAGCGAGCTCATGACCATGCGAGCAACCCACAGCGCGATGATGTCGCGCGCGGTGACGAGCGCCGTCGTGGGGTGATGTCCCTCGAGCAGCTCCGGCTTTTGCGGCCAGCCCTGCGTGGCGAAAGTCCACAGCTGAGAGCTGAACCAGGTGTCCAACACGTTCTCGTCCTGATGCACGTGATGACCGCCGCACTTGGGGCACACGTCGGTGTCCTCGGTAAGGGCGTCCTCCCAGCCGCAATCCTCGCAGTAGAACACGGGGATACGGTGGCCCCACCAAAGCTGGCGCGAGATGCACCAGTCCTTGAGGTTCTCCATCCAGGTGGTGTAGGTCTGCGTCCAGCGCGCGGGGTGGAAGGTGACCTTGCCAGAGTTGACGGCGTCGAGCGCCGGCCCCTTGAGCTTATCGACGGCGACGAACCACTGCTCGGACAGCCACGGCTCCAGCGCGGCGTCGCAACGGTAGCAGTGCATGACGGAGTGATCGAGGTCCTCGACGTGGTCGAGCAGGTCATGCTCCTCAAACCACTTGATGACGGCCTCGCGGCACTCCTCGCGGGTCATACCGGTGAATTCGCCGTAGCCCTCGACAACCACCGCGTGCTCATCGAAGATATTAATCTGCGGCAGGTCGTGGGCCTGACCCATGGCGTAATCGTTGGGGTCGTGAGCAGGCGTGACCTTAACGAAGCCGGAGCCAAAGTTGGCGTCGACATGCCAATCCTCAAAGATGGGGATCTCGCGGTCGACAATGGGAAGCTTGACGGTCTTGCCCACGAAGGCGGCCTTCTCGGGGTCCTTCGGGGAGACGGCGACACCTGTGTCGCCGAGCATGGTCTCGGGGCGCGTGGTGGCGACGACGATGTAGTCCTGGCCGTTGACCGGCTCGGTCAGCGGATAGCGCAGGTGCCACAGATGGCCCTTCTCGTCCTTGTACTCGGCCTCGTCGTCCGAGATGGCGGTGGTGCAGTTGGGGCACCAGTTGACGATGCGCTTGCCGCGGTAGATCAGACCGTCGTGGTACCAGTCGCAGAAGACCTTGCGCACAGCCTGCGCGTAGTCCTCGTCCATGGTAAAGCGCTCGTTATCGAAGTCAACGGAGCAGCCCATACGCTTAATCTGCTCGACGATGATGCCGCCGTACTCGTGGGTCCAATCCCAGCAAGCGTCGACAAACTTGTCGCGACCGATCTCCAGGCGGCTAATGCCCTCGCTCTTGAGTTTCTTGTCGACCTTGGTCTGCGTAGCGATACCGGCGTGGTCGGTGCCCAGCACCCAGCGCGTGGACTTGCCGCGCATGCGGGCCATACGAATGATGGCGTCCTGGATGGAGTCGTCGGTGGCGTGGCCCATGTGGAGCTTGCCGGTCACGTTGGGAGGCGGAATGGTGACGGTGCAGTCGCCCACGCCCTCGCGGCGCTTGTAGTAGCCGCCGTCGAGCCACTTCTGCAGGATCGCCGGCTCGTTGGTCGACGGATCGTAGTTCTTGGGCATCTCTTCCATATATCTCTCCCTGTCCCGCCGGGGAGGAATGTAGGCCCGCCAGGGTCTGCATTCCTCCCCTTAGGTATCGATTACTTCAGTCTGATATGACTTCGCTGAGGCTTAAACAAACACACAGAATAACACAGGTAGTTGGGGTTATTGCGTATATATAAAATAGCCTCCAACCACGGATGGTCAGAGGCTATTTGCAAGCACGTTTTTGGCTGGTTTACCCGTAGATGCGCTGGGGCTGTTCTTCGCCCTTTACGGAGGCTTCGGTCACGATGACCTTGGCGACGCCTTCCTCGCTGGGCAAGTCGAACATCGTCTGCTGCAGCACGTCCTCGCAGATGGAGCGCAGGCCGCGGGCGCCGGTCTTGCGGGCAAGCGCCATGCGGGCGATCTCGTGCAGGGCGGCGTCCTCAAACTCAAGCTCAACGTCCTCGAGCTGGAACATCTTGCGGTACTGGCGCACCACGGCGTTCTTGGGCTCGGTCAGGATCGACACCAGATCGTCCTCGTCGAGCGCCTGCGTCTGGGTTACGACAGGCGTGCGGCCCACGAACTCGGGAATCATGCCAAAGGCATTGAGGTCCTGCGGAAGCACCTGACGAAGCAGGTCGTTCTCGTCGACCGAGGTGGGGCCGGCGATCTCGGAGTTAAAGCCCACGCCCTTGTTTCCGACGCGATCGGCGATGATCTTGTCCAGACCCACAAAGGCACCGCCGCAGATGAACAGGATGTTGGTCGTATCGATCTGCAGCAGCTCCTGCTGGGGATGCTTGCGGCCGCCGGTGGGCGGAACGCTTGCCACCGTGCCCTCAAGAATCTTAAGCAGCGCCTGCTGAACGCCCTCGCCCGAAACATCGCGGGTGATGGAGAGGTTCTCGGCCTTTCGGGCAATCTTGTCGATCTCATCGACATAGATGATGCCCACCTGCGCGCGCTCAATGTCGCCATCGGCAGCATTGATGAGCTTGAGCAGGATGTTCTCCACGTCCTCGCCCACGTAGCCGGCCTCGGTAAGCGCGGTGGCATCGGCGATGGCAAACGGCACCTCGAGGATGCGCGCGAGCGTCTGGGCCAACAAGGTCTTGCCGGTACCGGTGGGACCGAGCAGCAGGATGTTGGACTTGGCGAGCTCTACCTCGTCCATATCGTCGTCGAACTGCGAGCCCATGTCGTCGTCAAAGGCAGACACCGCGGCGCCGCCCTCGATCACGCGGCGATAGTGGTTGTACACGGCAACCGACATGGCGCGCTTGGCGTCCTCCTGACCCATAACATAGGCCGAAAGCTCGTCATAGATCTCGTGCGGCGTCGGCACGTGCGTGATGACCTGGCGGTCGTCCTCGAGCTCAAAGCCCTCGGTCTCGGGGCCCACGGCGGGCTGGGATGCAGCCTGACCGTGGTCGTTGAGGAAGCCCGGCAGCTTGCCGTTGCGGGCAGCGTCCATAAAGTCCGAAGCCAGCGACTCCTCCAAAATCTCGGAGCAGGCGGCAACGCACTCGTCGCAGATAAAGATGTTGGTCGGACCCTTTACGAGGCGACGGACCTGGCCCTGCTCTTTTCCGCAGAAGGAGCAGCGGATGGGGTTGCCGTTCTCGTCAAAGTTGTCCTGCATGTTACCTGCCATCCTAGGCGTCCTTCGCGGCGAGATCGCGCGAGGTGACGATACGGTCGATCAGACCGTAGTCGAGGGCTTCGGCAGCGGTCAGGTAGTTATCGCGCTCGGTATCAGCCTGGACCTTCTCGATGGGCTGGCCCGAGGCGTCGGACAGGATCTGGTTGAGCTCGCGGCGAGTCTTCTTAATCTCCTCGGCAACGATCTCGATCTCGGTCTGCTGACCCTGGGCACCGCCGCTGGGCTGGTGAATCATAACCTTGGAGTGCGGCAGGCAGAAGCGCTTGCCCTTAGCGCCGGCCGAAAGCAGCACGGCGGCCATGGACGCGGCCATACCGACGCAGATGGTGGAGACCTGCGGCTTGATAAAGTTCATGGTGTCCAGAATGGCCAGGCCGGAGTAGACCTCGCCGCCGGGCGAATTGATGTAGAGCGAGATATCCTTCTCGGCATCCTGGCTCTCAAGATGCAGCAGCTGGGCAACGACCAGGTTGGCGCTGACGGAGTTGATCTCCTCGCCCAAAAAGATGATGCGGTCGTTGAGCAGGCGCGAATAGATATCGTAGCTGCGCTCGCCGCGCGGCGTCTGCTCGATAACGTATGGCACGAGGGCGGAATCGAACTTGGCGATCATACGCATCTCCATTTCTCTCTTGCGGACCAAATTGGTTCTAGATAAACGTACGGTGCCCGCATGCTATGCATTGGCTGGCACCGTACGAAGCAACCGGATAACCGGTGTATAACTTTACCCCATCACGGGCGCACCCATGCGCTCGTGGACAAGGTGGCGAGAATTACTCGGCGTCCTTGGCGGTCTCGTCGACCTCGGTCACCTTGGCGTTCTCGACCAGGTGGTCGACGGCCTTGGAACGACGGATGGACTCGCGGACGGCAGGCATGCGGCCATCGGCGATGAACTCGGCCTTGGAAGCCTCGACGTCCTTGACGCCGGCCTTCTCGAACTCGGCGTTGATGTCATCCTCGGTGACCTCGATCTTGAGCTCGCGGGCGAGGGCGTCCAGAGCCAGGGACTCACGGGCAACGTCGTTGGCCTGCTTGTGCAGGTCGCCGATGAACTGCTCCATGGTCAGACCGGAAGCGGGCAGCCAGGTGTCCAGCGTCATGCCGCGGGCGGCGAGGTTGGACAGGAAGTTCTGGCCAAGCTCCTCAAAGACGGACTGCTCGTAGTCGGCGTCCATCTCGTCGAGCTGCAGGCGCTCGGCGAGAGCGGAGACGCAACGGTTCTCCTTCTCGGCCGGCAGGCGGGAAGCCTTGTCCTGCTCGATCTCGATCTTGATGGCGTCGCGCATGGCATCGATGTTGTCGAAGCCGAAGTCGGACTTGACGAGCTCGTCGGTGAGCTCGGGGGTGTTGCGGACCTTGATGCCCTTGACGGTGACCTCGACGGTGTGGGTCTCGGCCTCCTCGCCCTCCTCGACCTCGTCGGTCCAGGTGACGGTCTTGACGTCGTCAACGTTAGCGCCGATCAGGGCCTCGTTGAACTCCTTGGGGTTGCTGTCGCTACCGGCGATGAGCATGCGGCCCTCGGCGGCGAAGTTGTCGGCGTTCTCGACGGCCTTGAGGTCGACGGTCACATAGTCGTCAGCCTCGACGGCGCGACCCTCGACGTCCTCGAAGGTGGCACGGTAGTTGAGGAGCATCTCGACCTGGTTGTTGATCTCGGACTCGGTGACCTCCGCAGGGGGCATCTCGATCTCGACAGCGTCGAAGGAGGAGAGCTCGGCAGCAGGACGCAGGGAGAACTCGACGGTGTAGGTGTAGTCCTCGTGATCCTTGGCGAGGTCGAGCTCCTTGTAGTCACCGTTCTTGGTGGGGACGATGTCCAGCTCGTTGAGGACGGCGGGCTCGTTGGCGGCGATCAGGTCGTTAGTGGCCTGAGCGAGGGTAGCCTCGGCGCCAAGAGCGGAGTCGATGACCGGACGGGGAGCCTTACCGGCGCGGAAGCCCGGGAAGCGGTACTTCTTGGCGGTATCCTTGTAGGCCTTCTTAATCGCGGCGTCGACGTCGGCGGCCGGGATGGTGACCGTAGCGGTGAGCTTGGCGTCCTTGACGTCAGAAGCGGTGATGTTCAACACGTTCCTCCTCATACTGCCCAGCTTATCTGAGGTGCTGGTACCTTTATGCAACAAAGTGTCGCGACGGCCGAGGCCGACGCTGGTGCGTTGGTGCGGGCGAAAGGACTCGAACCTTCACGGGAATCCCACCAGAACCTAAATCTGGCGCGTCTACCAATTCCGCCACGCCCGCATGAGCGCACAGACTAGGAATGATAGCAGATACGAACGACAAGCGCACGCACACCTTTTACAGGCTCACGACCTCACCACGAGAGCAAGCCAATAGAGCACGCCACCCCATCTCATAAGTTGCGGTGGAATAGGGACTGTTTGGGGCTCCAGTCCTCCAAAACAGTCCCTATTCCACCGCAACTTCGGTAGGACTCGGCAGCCTGGCGATGCTGGCCATGCGCCGGAAAGCGTGTCCCGGTTTGGGGCCTCGGAATGGGATGCAATTTCCGCTATAGCCATCAACCGGAAACTGCAACCCGTTTTGAGCCCCTATTCCGGGATGCAATTTCCGCCAAGGCCCTCAAACGGAAACTGCAGCCCACAATTCAGTTGAAAAGTGGGCTGCAGTTCCCCTGGCTAGGCAATGAGCGGGTACAGCGCCTCCTCGCCTACTCCCCCAGCAGAGCCTTCTCGGGCGTAATCGGCAGCGAGCGCACCTGGTGGCCGGTGGCGTGCGCCACGGCCGAGGCCACGGCGGCGAGCGGCGTGTTGATGACGACCTCGCCGATCGACTTGGCGCCAAACGGACCCGTCGGCTCGTAACTCGGCTCAAAGGCCACGCGAATGCTGCCGATATCCAGGCGCGTGGGCAGCCTGTAGCTCATAAAGTTGCCGGTACGCAGGCGGCCGCGGTCATCGTGCTCGACGATCTCGTAGAGCGCGTGACCGATGCCCTGGGCAATGCCGCCCTCGGCCTGGACGCGCGCGAGCGCCTCGTTGATCACGGTGCCGCAGTCCACAGCCGCCGCGTAATCCACAACAGTCACCTTGCCGGTGGCCTTGTCGACCTCGACCTCGGCAATACCGGCCATAAACGGCGGAGGCGAAACGGGCAGGCAGGCAGAGGCATGCGAGGTGAGCGCGTCGCCGCCCGCGATGTTCTTGACGCACAGGTTGGCAAAGTCGCGCAGCGTGAGGTAGCGGTTCTGCTCGCGCGCGGCACGCTCGTCGGACAGGCGCACGTACTGGCCGTCGAAGACCACGTCGGCGGCGTCCACGTCCCACATCTGAGCGGCCTTGGCGCAAATCTTCTCGCGCAGCTCGGTCGCGGCGTTCTTGGCAGCCAGGCCCGTCACATACGTGCCCGAGCTCGCGTACGAGCCGGCGTCGAACGGCGACACGTCAGTGTCCACGCCGCGCACCACAATCAGCGAGCTCTCCACGCCCAGCTCCTCGGCGGCAATCTGCGCCAGAATCGTGTCGACGCCCATGCCGTTATCGGTGGCGCCGGTGCCGATGGTAATGAAGCCGTCCTCTTCCAGACGCATGTCGATGCCGCCGATATCCACGTTGGAAATGCCCGAGCCCTGCATGGTGAGCGCACAGCCCAGGGCGCGTACGCGGTCGCCCAGGTCAACGGCCAGCGGCTTGTCGCGCCAGCCGATCATGTCCATCGCACGCAGCAGGCAGCGGTCGAGCGCGCAGGCGTTGAGCTTCTCGTTGTAATACTGCGGCATGACCTCGCCCTCGCGCACCATGTTCTTAAGGCGCAGGTCGGCGGGGTCCATGTGCAGCATGTCGGCGAGCTCGTTGACGGCGCTCTCCACGGCAAACTGGCCCTGGGTGGCACCGTAGCCACGATACGCGCCGCCGCGGTTGGTATTGGTGTAGACGGCGTCCCAGCTAAAGCGGCTCGCCTTCACATGGTTGTAGATGGGCAGGCTCTTGTGGCCCGAAAGGCCGATCGTCGTGGTGGCGTGCTCGCCGTACGCGCCGGCGTTGGACAGCGTATGCAGGTCGATGGCCGTGATGGTGCCGTCGTTCATGGCACCCAGCTTAACGGTCATCTGCATCTGGTGGCGCGAGTTGCCCGCAGTGATGGTCTCCTCGCGGGTGTAGCAGCAATAGCTCGGACGGCCAGTCTGCTGGGTCACGAATGCCACGAAGATCTCGCAGCACCCCGTCTGCTTGGAGCCAAAGCCACCGCCGATGCGCGGCTTAATGACCTGCACCTGCGACTGCGGAATGTCGAGCGACTGCGCGACCATGCGGCGCACGTGGAAGGGTACCTGCGTGGAGGTGGTCACCGAGATACGCCCAAACGCGTCGGTCGTCGCGAAGGCTCGGAAGGTCTCCATGGGCGCGGTCTGCGTGGCCTGGCTGGTGTAGGTGCGGGTGAAGACGATGTCGCTCTGGGCGAAGGCTTCGTCCAAGTCGCCAAAATCGCTGGTACCGCTGCACACCAGGTTGCGCGAGACATCCCCGCCCTGTGGGAACATAAAGGTCACATCGCCCTCGGGGTGGACCACGATGTCGTTATCGAGTGCCTGGGTAAAGTCGAGCAGCGGCTCGAGCACCTCATAGTCGACCTTGATGAGCTTGAGCGCCTTGTCGGCAGCCTCCTCGGTCTCGGCGGCGACGATCGCCACCTCTTCGTTTTGGTAACGGACGAGGTTCTCGAGGATCAAGCGGTCGTAGGGACTCGGCTGCGGATAGCTCTGGCCGGCGATGGTAAAGCGACGCTTGGGCACGTCCTCGTAGGTGTAGACGCCCACCACGCCGGGCACCTTCAGGGCGCGCGACGTATCGATGGAGCGGATCTTGGCGCGGGCATACGGGCTGCGCTTGAGCTTAACGATCAGGGCGCCGGCGGGCACCATATCGCCCGTGTATACGGGACGGCCCTCGAGCAGAGCCTTCGAATCCTTCTTGGGCTGCTTGTGGGTGATCTGCTTGTAGGTGACGCCGTCGCAGCTGGTGTCGTTGACGGGAAGCTCGGGCATCTCGAAGCCCACCTGCACGCCGGACTCGTTAAGAAAGCGTACGATGGCGCGCAGCTGGCTCTCGTAGCCGCTGCAGCGACAAAGGTTGCCGGCCAGCTGGCGCGACAGCTCCTCGCGCGTGGCAACGAGGCTTGGGTCCTCCTTGGCGGCGCGGGCGAGCGCCAGCACGTTCATGATGAGGCCGGGGGCGCAAAAACCGCACTGCTCGGCGCCTTCGGCAGCCATTGCGCGGGCCAGAGCCTCGGACTCGGCCTTAAGGCCCTCAAGCGTGGTGATGGTGTGGCCCTCGACGCGCGCGGCGGGAACCGAGCAGCTCAGCACCGGGTCGCCGTCAAGCCACACCGTGCACAGGCCGCAGTTGGTGGTCTCACAGGCGCAGCGCACCGACGCGCAACCCTGCTCGCGCAGCAGCGCAAAGAGCATGGTGTCGGGGGCAATCTGAACCTTGACCTTGCGGCCGTTGAGCGTAAAGGAAAGATCGATGAGTTTGGCAGCCATTAGCGCACCTCGCTAGAATCGACGCCGGGCACGCGGCGGCAGGAATACTCGTCCGTGGCGAACTTAGGGATCTGCACGGTCTCGAGCTCGCGGGCAAGCGCGGCCGAAAGCTCGATACCGGCGGCGCGGCGCACGGCCTGGACGGCAAGCGGAGCCGAGATGCGGCGACGGTAGTCAGCCGAGCCCCATAGGTTGGTGCCGTAGCTCAGCGCGCGCACGGATGCGGCCAGGGCGCGAAGCTCGTCCTCGGAAGGCCGCTCGTTCACCAGGCCACACGACTCGCCCTGCAGCAAGGTCGCGCGCAGCGGGCGGGCGCCCACGATGACATGCCAGCTGTTGTCCCACCAGGCGGCGGTGACGTTCAGCGAGGGGAAGTCCGTCGCGGCCTTGCGCACGGCCTCGTAGCTCGCACGGTAATCGTGCTTGACGACTACGACGTGCTCGATCACGTCACGCACGTAGCCCATGTCCACGAACTCCGCGAGCGGCACGCGGCCGGCGCCCGTCAGCTCAACATAGGAATCGAGCGCGAGAAAGGCGGAGAGGACGTCCGAGAAGCCAAAGCGACCGTAGATGCTGCCGCCCACCGTGGCGGTATTGCGCAGCTGCACGCCCACGATATCGTGGACGGCGAACTCAAAGACATGGTTGACAAGCGCGTTGAGCTCGGCATGGCGCTCGAGCTGGCGCAGGGTACACATGGCACCGATGCGAAACTCGGTCTCGGTCTCCTCGATCTGATCGAGTCCGCAGGCCGAAAGGTCAATCGCCGTCGCCACGCGACGCGAACCAAGGCGCATCCAGATGCCGCCGCCCACAATCTTGTTGTTGCGGTTCTTCTGTAAGAGCTCATAGGCTTCGGCCGCGTTTCCAACACGGACGTAGGTACCGAACTTGAGCACGTTCTCCCCCATCTCTCCACTTGTCCAGTACGTTTAAGTGTACCAAACGAGGGGCCGCACACCGTTTTAGGACAAAATCCACCCACCCATACATAACTTGCGGTGATATACGGACTGATTAGCCGTTCTGGGGCGCTAAACAGTCCGTATTTCACCGCAAGTTATGAGGAGTCCTCCGGGATAGAAAAAGGCTCCCAGCCGGATAGCTGGGAGCCTCATCACATGCTATGTCGAGCGAAGAATTAGCAGACGCCCTGGGCGAGCATGGCGTCGGCAACCTTCAGGAAGCCGGCGATGTTGGCGCCCATGACGAAGTTGCCCTCCTGGCCATACTCCTTGGCGGTGTCATCCACGTTGTGGAACATGCCGCGCATGAGCTGCTCGAGCTTGCCGTCAACCTCCTCGAAGGTCCAGGACAGGTGCTCAGCGTTCTGGCTCATCTCCAGGCCGGACACGAGCACGCCGCCGGCGTTGGCAGCCTTACCGGGCATAAAGGCGACGCCGTTCTCCTGGAAGTAGGTCGTAGCCTCGATGGTCGTGGGCATGTTCGCGCCCTCACCGACCACCTTGCAGCCGTTGGCGACGAGCGCCTTGGCGTCCTCGAGCAGCAGCGTGTTCTCGCGAGCGCAGGGCAGCGCGATGTCGCAGGGCAGCTGCCACACGCCGCGGCCGTCGCCCTCGTGCCACACGGCGTTGGGCTTCTCGTCAACGTACATGGCGAGCGTGACACCCTTGTCGTGGCCGGAGCGCTTCTTGTTGTAGACGTGCTCGAGCACGGTGTAGTCGATGCCGTCGGGATCCTCGACCCAGCCGTGGGTGTCGGAGCAGGCCAGCACCTTGCCGCCGAGCTGGGAGACCTTCTGGACCGCGTAGATGGCGACGTTACCGGAGCCGTGAACGACGACGTTCTTGCCCTCGAAGGAGTCGCCGCGGCTCTTGAGGTACTCGTCCACAAAGTAGGCCAGGCCGTAGCCGGTGGCCTCGGTACGGGCGAGCGAGCCGCCAAAGGAGAGGCCCTTGCCGGTGAGGACGCCGGTCCACTCGTTGGTCAGGCGCTTGTACTGACCGAACAGGTAGGCAACCTCGCGGCCGCCAACGCCCAGGTCGCCGGCGGGAACGTCGGTGTTGGGGCCGATGTGGCGATAGAGCTCGGTCATGAAGGACTGGCAGAAGTGCATGATCTCGTTGTTGGACTTGCCCTTGGGGTCAAAGTCGGAACCGCCCTTGCCGCCGCCCATGGGAAGGGTGGTCAGGCTGTTCTTGAGGATCTGCTCTAGGCCCAGGAACTTGAGCATGCCCAAGGTGACCGTCGGGTTAAAGCGCAGGCCGCCCTTGTAGGGTCCAATGGCAGAGTTGAACTCGACGCGGTAGCCGCGGTTGACCTGAACCTTGCCCTGGTCGTCGACCCAGGGGACACGGAACATAACGATGCGCTCGGGCTCGACGAGGCGCTCAAGCAGGGCGGCCTCCTCGTACTCGGGATGGGCGTCGAGCGCCGGCTGGATGGTGCCGAGAATCTCGGTCGCGGCCTGGATGAACTCAGGCTGCTCGGGATAGCGGGCCTTGAGCTCGTCGAGAACTTTCTGCGTGTAGCTCATGCTTCCTCCAATTGATGGAAAAGAAAAGTGTCGTTCGAGGCGCCCCATGCGCCGCGAGCTTATCGAGTATGGATAATATCGCACTGTTGCAGCAAAGTTTCGTATAAGCCGACGAGCAGATGTTTCGTTTTGATTACGATGCAGGTAGAGGCGTTTTTGAGCACCTGACGCACAAATCGCGTGTTTCGAAGCTGTTTCGTCCGCATGTTCCACACCACCACATTGGGCACAGGCACCTTTATGGTGGTGTGGTAGTTAGAGGACGAGTTGATGGTAGTCGGCAGGGGTTATACGGCCCTCGGTGGCGGCGCGGAAGGCGGCGAGAGCATCGCCCGAGAACGGCATGGCCCAGCATAGCCCGCAGCCGGCAGTGATGGAGCCGGGCAGCGGCATGATGCGCCCGGGCACACCGGCGGCAAGACACAGCTGCTCGCATTCCATCACATCGAAGGTGCTATCGAACGAAACGATAATCTTGCGCTCGTGGTCGAGGGCATCACCGGACGGGCCGCCGCGGTGTGCCTCACGATACGCCGCGGCGGCCGCCTCCTCTTCCGCAGTATGTCCACAGCCACCGCAGCCGCAGGTACAGGGCTCGGAACCATCGCAAGTGCAAGGCTCTCCCGTGTCGGGACAAATATCGTGAGACATGGCAACTCCAATCGTCTAGGCGAGCAGCTCGGCTGCCGCAAACTCCTCGGGCGTATTGACGTTTTCGAAGCAGAGCGTCGAGCCCGCGGCCTTAACGATCTGCGGTTCATCCATATAACCAGCCTGAACGCGATTGATCAGGCAGCGAATGCGCTGGCGGTCGCAGGCGAGCAGCTCATGGGCAACCGGCGCACACGCGTCACAGCGCCAGACGGCGCAAAGCGGCTCAATCTCCCGCTCCTCGCACGGCACGCACACGTCGAGCGCCTCGGCCTCAACACGATCGGCAAGCGCGCCGATGAGTTCCGGCGAGACAAACGGCATATCGCAGGCGACGATCGCCACGAACGGCAATCGCGCCGCGGCCAACGAGCTCGCGATGCCGCGCATGGCACCCGCCGGCCCCTCAAGGTCCGACACTATTCGAGGCACCAGACCGCCAAACGTGCGCTCCTCAAGATAGGCAAGCTCGCTGGGACGCGAAGTCGTCACGACCAACTCGCCGGCAACTGGCGCCAGCCGACCCAGCACACGCTCGATGAGCGGCTCGCCGCAAAACGCCATGCGAGCCTTATCGCAGCCCATGCGCGAGGACAGCCCGCCCGCTTGGACGACGCAAGAAAGATCGGCCCGTCTTACGGTAGTCATACGGCAAAACACCTCCATCGGCATGCTTAAAACCCGGCACACGAAGCCAAATACCGTCGCCGATAAAGCGAGCGGCACGGCAAACCCGTTCAAAAACAAAACAGCGCCTTTGCGGCACGCAGCAAGACCGCGAACACAAAAGCGCTGGTAGCGTATGGCGGGAACGTATGTGAATCGAACACATCCAAGACGTTTTGCACGCCTCGCAACGGTTTTGAGGACCGCGGAGCCCACCGGAGCCCATCCGTTCCCAAGTGCGGCGGTATTTTACCAAACCGAAACGGCTCCATCCCAAAAAGACGAACAAGAAGTTGCGGTGGAATAGTTCCTGTATTTGCTGCCAAAGCCTCCAAATAGGAACTATTTCACCGCAACTGAGGAGGCGGGAGCGAGTGACCGACCTAGCGCAGAGAGCGCAGGCCGCCGGCTTCCTTGTCGAGGACCGTAAAGCGCACGGCATCCAGGTGCTCCAAGATGCTGATGGCACGTTTGCGCGACACACCCAGGGCCTCGCGCAGTACGCTCGTGGTGGCTGCGCCGCCGGCTGCCTCAATGGCGGCGGCGACGAGCTCACGCGCATGGGCCTCGGCGGTAGCAGACAGGGCAACGTCGCGCTCGACCTTAACGATCGAGCGATTGAGCGAAAGCTCGCGCAGGGCACGCGTCATGGTGTCACGACCGAGCTGCAGCTGTTCGCCCACCTCGGGAAGCGTCGGTGCATCCAGGCCAGCCTCGTCAAGCAGCGCGACGATGCGCTCGCAAGCCTCTCGCACCACGCGTGCCGCCGCGGCGGCCGAATGCGGATCGAATACCTCGGCGCCCTCGGCGGCGCACACGCCACGCGAGCAGCCCTCGGCAATCAGAGCCGAGGCAACGCCTTCATCAGCGGCAGGCCACGCAGCATGGGCAACGGCGCCAGGCGTAAAGCCCGTCTCCTTGGGAGCCGCCGCGTGCATGGCTGACAGGGTCGCCGCCAGCGCATCCATAGCGGCGTCGAGCGCGGAAGAATCTGCATACAGCGAGCCATCCGAGCCAGCAAGCGCGCAAGCAGCGCCCTGCGCCACCAGCCCGCGCAGGGCGGTATCGACCTCGCCGATACCAAGATCCAAACCCCTAGCAACATCAACGGCCGCAACCGGCAACGCCTGCAGCGCCAGCCACGCCTCAACACCAGCGGCGGTATCGCCCGCCTCAAGCGCCGCATACAGCGCACGCTCTCCTTCGGCAAGCTCGCGCGAGCGACGGCAGCGCGAAAGCAGCACACGCCCGCCGCCAATAAGCATAACGGGCGAATACGACAGCACCACGGCATGGTCGCCGGCGCGCAGCGGCAGCGGGTCCTCCAGGCGCACCTGCACGGTACGGGTCTCGCCCACCGCCATGGGGGCCTCGCCCTCCAAAAGCATGATGCGGCCGACGACCTCGGCCGTGCCGGCCATCACATGCACACGCGCGCCCGACTCGAGCACGCGCGGCTTGATGCCCTCGCGGCCCAGGTAGGTGAACGTCATCATAAAGCGCAACGTCTGGCCAAAGCGGTCCGCCACGCCCAGCATCTCGCCACGGTCAAGCGCCGCGACACCGTCACCAACTAGGTTGAGCGCCACACGCTGACCAGGCAGCGCGCGCGGCGTATCGCCATGCACCTGAATCCCGCGCACGCGACAGACCGTACGCGACGGCAAAGCCATCAGCTCGTCGCCCACCGCAACCGGCGCATCGTGCAGCGTTCCCGTTACGACAGTGCCAGCGCCCTTAATCGTAAAGCAGCGGTCAATCGGCAGGCGCGGCGCGGCATCGGTGCGCTCGGCACGGTCGCGGCAGGCATCCCAGCAGGCACTTACCTGCTCGTCGAGCACCGCAAGCAGCCCGTCGATCCCCTCACCCGTCTTAGACGACACGGGCACAATCGGCGCGCCCGCAAACACGGTACCCGACAAAAAGTCATCGACATCGAGCTCGGCAAGCTCGGTCATCTCGGCATCGGCCAGGTCACACATCGTCAGCGCCACCACCATATGCGTGACGCCCAGCAGCTCCAGCACGTGCACGTGCTCGCGCGTCTGCGGCATTACACCCTCAACGGCAGAGACCACCAGCACGGCAACGTCGATGCCTGTCGCACCCTGCACCATGGCGCGCAGGTAATGCGCATGGCCCGGCACATCAACCAGGCCGACGATCTTGCCGCTCGGCAGCGCCAGCTCGCCAAAGCCCAGCTCCACGGTCATACCGCGACGGCGCTCAACCTCCAGACGGTCGGGATTCTTGCCGGTCAGCGCCTCGATCAATGCCGACTTGCCGTGGTCAACGTGGCCCGCCGTGCCAACGATAACGGGACACTCCACCAGCGCCTGAACCTCACTCATCGAGCAATCGCCTTCTCAACGCACGCGACGAGCGTCGATGCCGCCGTCTCGATATCGCGGTCACCCACGAGTGTGCGCACGTCAAACAGGACGCGATCGTGCGAGGCGCGCGTGACGACCGGCGTGTCGAAATCTTGGACGAGCGAGCGCTTGAGTGCGTCAACGGAAAGACGCTCATCGACGAGGCGCACGGCAACGCACATGGTGGGCAGCTCCACGGTAGGCAGCGAGCCGCCACCAGGGGTCGACGATTCCTCGACGATCTCCACCTGAACGGCACACGGGTAGCCAGCCTTATCGAGCCCGGCGACCATACGATCGCGCAGCTTGCGGGCACGTCGCTCCAAATGGGCCTGCGGCAGCGTAAGCATGCTGAGCACCGGAATATCGCGATGGGCAACATCGGCGCCGTCCATGTAGATACGCAGCGTGGCCTCGAGCGCCGTCAGCGCGAGCTTGCCCGGGCGCAGGGCGCGCATAAGCGGATGTGACCCACAGGCCTGGACCAGATTGCGACGGCCCATGATAATGCCCGCTTGTGCGGCACCGAGCAGTTTATCGCCCGAGCACGACACCAAATCGAGCCCCGCCGCAACCGAAGCCGGCGTAGGCTCCTCGCCACCGCGCACCAGGATGTCATCGGGCAAAAGCGCGCCCGAACCCTGGTCCTCGTAGAACAGCAGACCATGCTTGTGGGCCAGGGCGGCGAGCTCCCTTGAGCTCACTTCCTCGTGAAAACCCTCGATGCGATAGTTGGAAGGATGAACCTTGAGGATCATCGCCGTATCGGGCGTGATGGCGCGCTCATAGTCGTCCAAATGCGTGCGGTTGGTGGCGCCGACCTCGACGAGTTTGGCGCCCGAAGCCGCCATAACATCGGGGATGCGGAAGCTGCCGCCGATCTCGACAAGCTCGCCGCGGCTGACGATGACCTCTTTGCCCGCGGCATGGGTCGCCAGCACCAGCAGTACCGCGGCGGCATTGTTGTTGACCACAAGCGCGTCCTCGGCACCGGTGAGAGAGCGAATCAGCTGCGCGGCGTGCTCCTTGCGCGACCCGCGCGAACAGGTGTCCACGCTGTACTCGAGCGTACTGTACCCGCGCGCGACCTCGGCCACGGCCTTGGCCGCCGACTCCGCGAGCGGGGCGCGACCCAGATTTGTATGGATAACCACACCCGTGGCGTTGACGGCGGGACGCAGGCTTGGCAGCGCGGAGCGGTGCGCACGCCACTCGATGGCCGAGGCCAGCTCGCGCTTAGAGCGCGGGGCGGCGCCGGCGCGAATGGCGGCTCGCTCCTCGTCGAGCTCGGCCGTGACGGCGGCATGCACCACCGCGTCGCAGGTCTCCCCCGCCGCCTTCACGACCGGCCACTCGGCAAGCAGCTCGTTGACGGAGGGAATGGCGCGCAGGCGGGCGCGCACCTCATCGGACATGTTCTGGCTATCGCTCATGTGCGGCCTTTCAAAAGAAACGTGGATCAGTCGAATACATCAGCTGAGTCAATTACTCGTCATTATCCCCGCGCGTGACAATCTTTTCCACGCGAACGGCGTTTTCCTGGGTGAGCGCGGCGCCCGTCAACGGGTCCCAACGCAACGGTGTATGGTCGAGAGGGCCCACGCCCAAGGCTTGAGCGCCACCGGCATCGGCGCCAAACGAACGCCCGCCGGGAGCAGCCGAGGTGAAGATGCACGCCGGATGCAGATACGGCGTCGTCTCCACGCGCACGCGGTCGCGGCCCATGTCGCTCACAAGCTCGACGACCTCGCCATCGGCAATGCCCATGCGCGCAGCGGCATCGGCATTCATCTGCACGGCATCCAGATCCGAGCCCGCCTCGGCGGCGCCAGCCGCCGCGAGTCTGCGCGAAGTGTGCGACTCAAAGGGACGGTTGCCGCTAATGAGACGAAACATCCCCGGGCCGGGCTCCACCATGGGCGCGATCCAGTTGGGCACACGACCCAGGCCGGCTCGTTCCCATACGTCGCTTGCCAGCGCAATTTTGCCGCCATCCAAGGGAATCGCCGGCTCGCCCGTACGCGACGGCAACGCAACACCCGTGTCGGCCCAGCCGCGCTCCTTGAGCTCATCCAGATTGATCCCAAAAGGCGCCACCTGGGCAGCCGCCAGATCGTCAGACGTAAACTGGAAGTACTCGCCCACGCCACACGCCTGCGCCAGACCGGCAAAAATCTCCCGACCGGGACGTGTGTCGTCATGCTGCACAGGCAGCACGGCGTTGCGGTAAAACACGCGCGCATCGTTGGCGCCCACGACCGTGCCCACACCGCGGTCGGCCTCAAGATACGTCACATCGGGCAGCACGAAGTCAGAAGCGCGCGCCGTCTCGGACCAGCGTATATCAATCGTCACGAGCAAGTCGAGCTGCTGCAAAATACTCAACCAAGCCTGCGCATTGCCATAGCCCGCACCGGGGTTACTGGCATAGACGATGAGCCCACGCAAATCGCCGGCAAGAATCGACTGACCGATGGTCGTGCACAGGCCGCGCACCGGATCGACCAGCGGATAGCGCTCGGACCCCAGCTTGGGCCCGAGCGGCACAGGCGGCGTCGCAAAGCGTGCGGGATCGAGGTCGCCCAACACGAGCGGCGTGGGCGGGTTGAGGGCACCGCCCGCGTGTCCGATGCAGCCTAGCAGTACGTCGACCAAGCAGATAGCGCGCGCGGTCTGGGTGCTATTGGCATACGCGATTCCGATGCCGCCATGAAAGCCCGCATCCACCACAGCGGCAGGCGCGGCGGCAGCGAGATCGCGCGCCGTGGCGACAATCTCTGCGGCCGGCACGTCGCACATCGACTCGGCCCACTCGGGCGTCCAAGCACTGGCCGCCTGCGCCAGCTCCTCAAAACCCGTGGTATAGCGGGCAACGAACTCGTGATCGTACAGGTCCTCGGCAATCAACACGTGGACAATACCCAACAGCAGCGCCAAGTCGCAGCCCGGGCGCACGCGGAGCCAGCGATCGGCAACAGCAGCCGAACCGCTGCGCCGGGGGTCGACCACGGTAATCTTCGCCCCACGGCGACGGGCATCGTTGAGCGCATCAACGGCCCCCATCGTCGACGAATCGACAATGGAACGCCCCAGGTACATGATGCAGTCGGTATGCGCAAGGTCGGAGGCGGGGCTATAGCCCAGGCTGTGCTCCCAACCGGTAAGTCTGCTTACCTCGCAGGCGCCATCGGCACCGTACACGTTGGGCGAACCCAGCGCATGCATAAGGCGATAGGCCCAGTAGCGGTCGAACGAGGGAACGCCGAGCGTCATGCCCAGCGCACGGGGGCCGCACTCGTCAACAATCCCCAAAAGACGCTCGGCAATCTGAGCAAACGCCTCGTCCCAGGTAATCGCATCAAACCCCGAGCCATCCCGGCGGCGTCGCATGGGGTGCAAAATCCGGTCGCGCTCGTCAAACGGCATTGCCAGGCGATGGCGCCCGCGGGCGCACAGGGCACGCGCCGCGCACGGATGTCCCGGCACCGGCAACTCGGCCACCACGCGACCGTCCTCAACGCGTGCCGCAAAGGCGCAATCGGCATAGCATCCCCCGCATGTCGTCACCACGGAGCGACCGTCATGCATAGCTCTCGATGCCATCTCGATTATTCCTTCCAGCTCAGGGGTTCATGCCCCGCCGCACCACAGCCCTGCCACCAGCTGCCGCGACGCAAAGCCCGCTGCATCTACCGCAGCAAGACACGAAGAGCCTCCCAAAAGGCAAACGCCCCTCGGGAGGCCCGTACGTCATTCCAGCTTATTACGCCTCGGACTTCTTGGCGTAGACAAACCAGTAGCCGAGCGCGATCAGAACCGCGCCGCCCACGATGTTGCCCAGCGTGGCGGCGGATAGGTTAAACGCAATACCCGCGACGTTGAGCGCATCGGCCCCGGCAACCTTGGCACCATAGCCGCATGCATGCATCACGGCGCCCATAGGCAAAAAGTACATGTTGGCGACGCAGTGCTCAAAACCACAGGCCACAAAGGCAGCGATGGGCAGCAGAATGCCCACAACCTTATCGACTACGGTCTTGCCGGCGGTACCGATCCACACGGCAAGGCACACAAAGATGTTGCACAGGATGCCGCGGAAGAAGATCGTCACCCAATCGATCGTCACCTTGCCGGCGGCGACGCTCACCATGGAATTGGCGACCGCCTCGCCGTTGAGCTTGTAAATGCCGGCCATGTACACCAAGAAGACGATGAACAGAGCGCCGACAAAATTGCCGATCCACACGACGACCCAGGCCTTGAGCATCTGGACCAGCGTGATCTTTTTGCTCTTGAGCGCGCAGACCATAAGCGAATTGCCGGTAAACAGCTCGGCGCCGCACACCAGCACCAGCACCAGGCCCAGGCAAAAGCACAGGCCGCCCACGACGCGCTGGGCGCCCCAGCCCAGCGTGCTATCGCTCAAGAACACGGTAAAGAACAGGCCGCCGAAGGCAATAAACGCACCGGCGAACATTGCCAACAGAAAGGCCTTTGCGACCGGCAGGTTGGCCTTGGTCACGCCGGCGGCCTCGGTCTTGGCCTCGATCGCGGCGGGTGCCAGGCAATCGGGAGCGGGATATTCTGCCTTGGAATCTGCCATGTCAATCACTTCTTTCCTAATCAGCAGGGACAAGCGCTCCTATTGCTCTTGTCCCAAGCGGACAAAGTGGGAAAAGTCGTTGGCGGCCACGGCGTCGTACACGGCGTCGACGGCGTCAAAGACCTCCGGGGACATAGGGTTGTAAAACTCCGTATCGCCCGGCTGAATCCCTATGAAGACGATATCTTCGCACGATTGCTCGATTTCCTCGATCAGAATCGACAAAGGGAGCGAATGCGTGGTGAACATCGACTTGCGGGCCACATCGCGCTTATCGAGCAGGCGGATAGACCCGACGGGCAGCGCCATGTCGGCGGCATCGACCAAGACAAGGCGAGGCGGACGCTCGCGCTTGACCTCGATGATGTCGTCCTCGGGCGTTTGGCCACCGTCGATGGTGTACCAACCGGCAATGGGCGCGTCCTCCATCTTTTTGGAGAGCACGGGGCCGGCGGCATCGTCGGCACGCAGCACGCTTCCCGCCGTGAGCACGATACCCGCAAACGGGGCGCCGTTCACACGACCATCCACAACGCGACCCATTACTGCAACCTTCCCGTCAGATACACGCCCGACACATCGCGCACGCGCTCAACCAGATCGCGAAACTTCATTAAGAACGCGACCTGCTGGGCATGCAGGCCAAAGTCGTCATCGAACACCGAGATGCCGGCCTTGGCAGAACCGCGAAAACCGCGCTCGTCGAGCAGTGCATCGCAGGCCTCGAGCAGCGACGGCACCGCCGCCTTGTCGAGCTGGCACTCGCCAAAGGAGCGGATGGCCTCAAACTTGGTCTTGGCCTCCCCCTCCGGCAGCGCGTCGACGAGCGAATAGAACACATCCACCGGCACCGACAGGCGCGGCTCAAAGCAGTCGAGCACGCCGGTGTGGTGGCCCACGGCGAGCGTGTAGTACAGCACGTCGCAGGCCTCCTGGGGAACGTCTTCCTCGGTCTCCACAAACTTACGCGTAAGCTCGTAGAAGACCACCTGGTCGGGCGCATGGCCCAGGCAGGGGTCGGCGACGCCCTCGGCGGCCTCGTCGCTTGCGCGCGAGGCATCGCCAAAGGAGCCGCCGAGCATACCGGGGCCCGCAAAGTAACCAGAGCGGTCCGTGAGCTCCATCTAGCGACCTCCGGCCAGCACCAGATCCTGCAGCGCCGAGTACACCTCGACGCGGCGCGGATCGTCCTGCTTGTCGATGAGCAGAGCCATGGCACCGCGGATATCGCCCTTGGGCGCGCCCTCGAGCGTATCCATAAACTCATTGGCCAGGTCGCGGCCGTAACGGTAGCCGCTCATGGCGCGAGCCTCGCGCTCGATGGCAACGCGCAGCTTGTACGGCACGCCGGGGTGCAGGATATCGGCCTGCTCGCCGGCGGCCTCTACCGTGGTCTCGGCATGGAGCTTTTGGTCCAGCAGACCGAGCGCCATGGCAAAGCCGTAGATGGTCTGCGCGGGGCTGGGCGGGCAGCCGGGGATGTAGACATCGACCGGCAGAATCTTGTCCGTGCCGCCCCAGACGCAGTAGTTGTCGTAGAAGATGCCGCCGGTGCAGCCGCAAGCGCCATAGGACACCACGATCTTGGGATCGGGTGCGGCCTCAAAAGCGCGCAGGGCCGGCATGCGCATGGCACGCGTCACGGCACCGGTGTACAGCAGCACGTCGGCGTGACGGGGCGAGGGCACGACCTTGATGCCAAAGCGCTCGACGTCGAAGACGGGCGTGATGGAACCAAAGATCTCGATCTCGCAGCCGTTGCAGCCGCCGCAGTCAACACGGTAGACGTACACCGAGCGCTTGATCTTCTTAAGAAGGGTCGCCTTGGCCTTCTCGATGCTCTCATCGAGCTCGATCTTGGTCGGGCGGTACTGAAGCCGCTCGGGCAAAAGCGTGGGTTCGGCCATGGTTACTCCTCCTTCGTATCAAAATCCATGATGATGCCCTCGACCGGTGCAGGACCGGCGGGAATCTCGGGCGCATCGGGGTTGAGCTCGCGGTCAATATAATCCGGGTTCACGCCGTGGCCGCCCAGATACTCCATGCCGGGGCCCTGGGGCTCGCCGGACGCAAGCGTCTCGTTGGCAGCCATGCCGTGCGCGTTGCCGGTCTTTACGGCCGAGGCGGCGCGCAGGGCGTCGAGTTCGCGCTTGCACTCCTGGCACATACCGACGGTACGGGCGGCCTGCTCGGCCTCCATGCCGCCGGCCTTTTGCAGCAGGCGCTTGGCGTAGTCGATCTCCTTGTGCGGGGCGAACGGCTTGCCGCAGCGCGAGCAGTGCTCGAGCGTGTAGACGCTCTTGCTGGTGAGGTCGTCCTTGCTCATGACGGCCAGCTCAAACTCCTCGGTGAGCTTGATGGCCTCCATGGGGCAGGCTTCCTCACAGCGGCCGCAAAAGATGCAGCGACCGTAGTCGATCGACCAGGTGATGGTATCGGCCGCAAGGTCGGTGTCCATGCGAATGGCATCGGCCGGGCACGCCACGCCGCAGGCTCCACAGGCGATGCAGAGCTCGGCATTGTGCTCGGGCTTGCCGCGCATGTCCTTGTTGGTGGGGAACGGCGCAAACGGGTACTTGACCGTCGCGTCGCCGGCCTTGGCGTTAACCTTCCAAAGCTTCAGCATATTAGAGCGCCTCCTCATCGAGCGGAGCGGCCATGGTGCCCTCGCCCGCAAGCGGCGACTTGTCGCGCCAGACGTTCTCGAACTGCTCCTTGTCGAGCACGTGGTCGCGCTTGGCGGCGACATCGGTCACCGTCACGCGGTCGGTGCAGGAGTAGCACGGGTCGAGCGAGCCGACGATCAGCGCCGCGTCGCCCACAGTGTTGCCGCGGAACATGTAGCGCAGGACCGGCCAGTTGCTGTACGTGGCCGCCTTGGCGCGCCAGCGGTAGCACTTCTGGTTGTTGCCGAGCATGGCCCAGTGCACGTCCTCGCCGCGCGGAGCCTCGGTGGCGCCGATGGCGTACTTGTGCGGGGTGTACTCCCAATCCGTGGTAAGGATGGGGCCCGACGGGCAGTTCTCGAGCATGGTCTCGATCATGTCGATCGAATCGTAGACCTCCTGGATGCGGACGGCGGTGCGGCCGAAGGCATCGCAGGTGTCTGCCGTGGCAGCATGCATCTTCTGAACATCCGGATCGGCGTAGCCGTCGAAGGGATGGTCGAAGCGCACGTCGCGGGCATAGCCCGAGCCACGCATGAGCGGGCCGACCGGCGAGAAGTCGCGTGCGATCTTGCGGTCCAGAATGCCGATACCGCTCGTACGCTCGATAAAGTTGGGCGTGGAGAGCAAGACGTCGACGAGCTCCTGAACCTCGGAGCGCAGCTGGTGGATGGTCGTGAGCGTGGAGAGCTTCTGCTCGGCCAAAATGTCGCGACGCACGCCGCCGATCACGTTGAGACCGTAGGTCTTGCGGTGACCGGAGAGCTTCTCGGCCAGGTCCATGGACTTCTCGCGGACGCGGAAGAACTGCTGGAAACCGGAGTCGAAGCCCGTGTAGTGCGATGCCAGGCCAATGTTGAGCAGATGCGAGTGCAGACGCTCGACCTCAAGCATGATGGCACGGATGTACTGGGCGCGCGGCGGGACATGAATGCCCTGGGCGCGCTCGACGGCCTCGGCATAGGCCACCGAGTGGGCGCAGCCGCAGATGCCGCAGATGCGGTCGGCGAGGAACGTCACGGCGTCATAGTTCAGGCGCGTCTCGGCGACCTTCTCCATGCCGCGGTGCACGTAGAACAGACGGTAGTCGGCGTCGACGATCGTCTCGCCCTCAACGAACAGGCGGAAGTGGCCGGGCTCGTCGGAGGTAATGTGCAACGGTCCCATGGGGACGAGTGTGGTCTCCTTGCCCTTGGTGTCGGCCAAGAACTCGTAGTTTTCCATGTCGCTCGCAGGAGCGGGACGGAAGCGGTAGTCCATGGAGTCCTTGCGCAGCGGGTACAGGCCGCTGGGCCAATCGTCGGGCAGCACCAGGCGACGACGATCGGGCAGACCCTCGGGGATCAGGCCGAACATGTCGCGCAGCTCGCGCTCGCCCCACACGCAGGCGGGGACGAACGGCGTCACGGACGGGAACGTCATCTTGGCGGGATCGACCTCGGTGCGCACGGTCACCCAGCCGGGGTCCTCCCCCTCCATGGAGATGACATAGTACACGGCGTAACGGCCGCACAGGCTGCGCTCGTCGTTGCCGATGATCACGGGAATCCAGCCGTAGCGCTCGTAATACAGGTAGTGGACGGCCTCGGGCAGCTTGTCCTGCTTGACGGTGATCGTCAGCTGGTCCTCGCACTGCCACTCAACCTTCTCGATAGCGCCCGGCACTGCGGCGCGCAGGGCCTCGACGTGGCTTTCGCAACGACGGGCATACACCTTGTTCTCAGTTTCAATCATTCGTTACTCCACCTCGCTCTGAGCGGTCTCGGTACCGAACACAGCGCGGTACATCGGCGTCGCGTGAAGTTCCTCGGTGCTCTGCTCGAGCACGATGCCGGTCGCGGTCTCCACACCGTGCACGAGAGGCAGCGGGGTGGCGATGCCAAACCACAAGATCATGACAGCCAGGATGACTTCGGGGATAAGCATGAGTGCCGGGGCCTCATGCTTGCCCATGCCCTGGGGTGCATGGCCGAATACCGACTTGAGTGCGATGCGGGTGAGCGCGGAGATGGCCACGGTAAGACCGAGGGCGACCACGACGACCAGCCACATGGGACCGGCGGTAACACCGGCGACAAAAGTCAGGAACTCGGAGATGAACATGCCAAAGGGCGGGAAGGCACCAAGACCGAGCAGCGCCAGGACGGCGAGCGCGGCGGTTGCGGGAGCAACCTCGACGACACCCTGGATCTTGGCCAGGCTACGCGTGCCAAAGGCGTGCTGGATGTTGCCGGACACGCAGAAGGCAAGCGTCTTGGTAAAGCCGTGGAACACGCAGTGCAGCAGGGCCGCGGCGATACCCAACGGGCCACCGATACCCAGGCACAGGGCGATAACGCCCACGTTCTCCACAGACGAGTACGCAAAGCGGCGCTTGAGGTCGTCCTGGCGAAACATCGAGAGTGCCGCCACCAAAATGGACAGCGTGCCGACAATCAACAGCAGAAGTTGCGGATACTCAGCACCCACGGCCTGAATAGTAAAGCCGTAGAAGCGCATGATCACAAGCATGGCACACTTAAGCAGAACACCCGAGAGCAGGGCCGAGACAGGGCTCGGAGCCTGAGAGTGGGCATCGGGCAGCCAAGTGTGCATGGGGAACAGGCCGGCCTTGGTGCCAAAGCCGATCACGATAAACGCAAAGGCGAGGCGCATGAGCGTCGGGTCGAACTGGTCGGCATACGGCAGCACGCACGACAGGAACGCGGCCTCGTGGGCGTTGGGAATCACGTCGGCGGCGTTGGCATAGATCAGCAGCGTACCGAACAGGCCAAAGGCCACGCCGGCGGTGCAGACCATCGCATACTTCCAAGAAGCCTCGAGGGCCGTCTTGTTCTTGTAGATACCCACGAGGAACACGGTGGAAAGCGTGGTTGCCTCCACGGCGGCCCACGTGAGGATCATGTTGTTGGACAGGCACGCGAGCAGCATGGTGAACACAAACAGGCTAAACAGCGCAAAATACTGCTTGGCGCGCTCGGCGGGCATGGAGCCCTCCTCGATATCGGCCTTTACATAGGGCAGCGAGAACAGCCCAGTAAGAAAACCGATAAAGCCGATGAGCAGCACAAAGATGGCGCCCAGCGAATCGAGGTGGAACCACAGGCCAAGAGCGCTCGCGGTTTCGCCGCTCATAAGGACGTCACCGGCCGTCATAATCGACAGCACCAGGACGGCTGCGACGGAGACCAGGTTGAGACCGGCAAACACGTTATAGGACGTGTTCTTGGGCAAAAACGCCATGACCAGCGAGAACACCAAAGGAGTCGCGAGCAGAGCGAGAATCAACGTTTCCATGGACTACCCCCTCAGCTCGGACAGGTCGCGCGCATCGAGCGAGTGGGAGTCGTCCCAAATGCGACGCACGACGATGGACATGATGATGACGGCAAAGATGGCGTCGGTGGCGATACCGATCTCGATGATCTCGGGAGCGGTGGGGGCCAAAAGCGCGAGCGTCACATGGCTGCCGTTTTCCATAAGGCAGTATCCAAAGATCTGCTTCATGATGTTGCGCTGCGAGATGATGCAGGTGAGGCCCACAAAGAAGTGAGCGAAGCTAATAGCGAGCGCAGGCGTTGCGACCTCGGCCGTGGGCAGGCTGATCTGCGTCACGACGGCAAAGCAGATCGCGACCTCCACGGCGATGATGCAAATGGCCCACGCGGGCTTAAGGCCGGCCTTGAGCGATGCGTCGCTCGGCTCGCCCATCTTCTTGTATGCGCGGTTGAGGATATAAGGGACCAGGACGACCTTGGTGATAAAGGCAGATCCAGCCCACATGAGCAGCTCCTGCGCACCGGTGGTGACACCGAGCGTGGCGAGCAGTCCCACGAGCACCAGCGACTGCACCGCATACCAGCTGATGGCGTGCTTGATGTTCTTTGAGACGACCACCATGGTGGACGTGACGATCAGAAGGCCGCCAAGGATGTTGACGATCGAATAACCCATGTCGTTCTACCTCCTAACCGATCCAGCTGGCCGAAAGCGGGCCGCTGACGATAACCATGATGATGAGCACGATGAACACGAACGCCATCGCGCGGGGAAGCGGGGCTCCCGCAGCGACCTCGTCGCTCGGCTCGCCGGGCAGGCAATAGCCCATCCACTTGAGGAACCAGGCGAAGGTGGCGACGGTCTCGGCGACCATGATGCACACGAGCACCAGGATCGCGACGTTGCCGGCACCCACGGAAAAACCGCCGGCAATGATCTGGAACTTCGAGAAGAACGTGTTCATGGGCGGCACGCCGGCAATGGCGAGCGCGGCGACACCAAAGCCCACGCCCGAGATCGGGTACTTCTTTACGATGCCGCGAAGCTTGGGCAGCATACGCGTGCCGAGCGTAAAGGAGAACGAACCGGCGATCAGGAAGAACAGCGTCTTGGCGAAAGCGTGGTTAAAGATGTGGCACACGGCACCGTCAAAGGCCAGCTGGCTGCCAAAGACCGAAAGGCCCAGACCAAAGAACACGTAGGAGAGCTGGGCGATCGTGGAGAAGGCCAGCAGACGCTTCATGTCCTTTTGCGGCAGGTACATAAGGAAACCAAAGAGCATGGTGACCATGGCGTCGATAATGGCAACCCAGCCCACGATCTCGGGAATCTCGCCGGCAGAAACGAGTGCACGCGCGAACACGCACACGCCGACCTTGACCATCGAGGCGCCATGCAGGTAGGCCGAAACAGGCGTCGGCGCCTCCATGGCCGAAGGCAGCCACATGTACATGGGAACCTGCGCGGACTTGGCCCAAGCGGCAAAGAGCACCAGCAGAAGGACGATGGCCTTGAGCTTGGCGTCGAGGCCGGCGATCGCGGTAATGGCGAAGGTGCCGGTGTGGGCAAACACGATAGCGGCGCCCAGATACAGGCCGAGCGCACCGATATGCGTAATGATCAGGGCCTTCATGCCGGCCTTCTTGGCCGTAGGCGTCATGTAGTAGCTAATGAGGCCCCAAGAGCACGCACCCGTGATCTCAAAGAACACGAGCTGGCCCAAAAGGGTCGAGCTGTACACAAGGCCGGCCATGGCGCCGATGAAGGTCGCGAGGTACGCGTAGAAGCGACGACGAGGCGCGTCGGGATGCTCACGGTTATTCTCGCTCATATAGGGAATCGAATAGATCACGACAAGCAGGCCGATACCCACAAAAGCGGGCGCGAGCAGCGTGCTCATGCGATCGAAGGTGAACCCCATGACGAGGGTCTGCCCAAACGAGATCAGGGGGACCTGCGTGTCGGGCATGCCGGCGCCAGCGAAATTCGCGGCGAGGGCGATGGTGCAGGCCGTCGAGACGGCGGCACCCAAAACGCTGAACCACTTGGCGTACGGACGGGGGAACAGGGCGACGAGCACCGAGGCCACCATCGGGGCCGCGATAGCGACCAAGCCGAGAAGGGACAGACTGACTGCAAATGACATTGTTTCTCCCTTCTCCTACACGCCGACGACCACGAAGACAAACGCCAGCACGGCGATGCCAACGACGGCCCAAGTCTGATTACCGAGCACCTTAAAACGCGAACGCGAGCAGGAGTTCTCGATCACGCCGCATACGACAAAGTCGACCAGGCACTTCACCAGGAAGATGACCGCGCCCAGAACGGCGGCAGCGCCCACGGCTGCGGGCTCGCCCCAGGGGACGAAGATCGCGCAGAACCAAGCGACGACCAGGACCTGCTTCATGGACATGGCGAGCTTGGCCATGGCGAGCGACGGGCCGGAAAGCTCGGCGAGCGGACCTTCCTGAAGCTCCTGCTCGGCCTCGGCCTGATCAAACGGCAGCTTGCCGAGTTCCATGTAGCAGGCAATCGCAAAGGCGATGCCGGCGAGGATCACGGCGACCGGCGAGTCGATGGCGCCCGTCATGATGTGCTGACCCATGGTGGCGATGTCGGTGGAGCCGCACACCAGGGCGGCGGCAAACAGCGCCAGCAGCATAGACGGCTCGATGAGCACGCTCATGAGCAGCTCGCGGACGCCGCCGATACCGGCGTAGGCGTTGGACGAATCCACACCGCAGAGGGCGAAGAAGAAGCGGGCGAGCGCCAGGCTGTACATGATGGTGATGGCGTCACCAAAGACCGGGATGGGGCTTTGTGCCGTAAAGAGCGGCAGACCCATCGCGAGCATAAAGGCGACGGCGAAGAACAGCGGCGGCATAATGCGCAGCGCAAAGCTCGCATCCTCGCTCTGGGACTCGGGGCGCGCAAAGAGCTTGGCCAGGTCGCGGTAGTCCTGCATGATGCTGGGGCCGCGACGGTTGTGCATCTTGGCGCGGATCACGCGGCCGAGACCGGAGAAGAACGGTGCGACGGCCATGACGACCACGCCCTGCAGAACGGCAAGTACGATGTTGTTCATGCTCTCCCCTCCTTAACCCATTTGCACGGCGAGCACGAGGAACACCACGAGTGCCGCGACGATGTAGCAGATATAGATGCTGTAGTTGCCGCCCTCGAGCTTAGTCGCGAGGTCGGCGAGCTTCTCGACGCCCTTATGCGGGGCATCGACGAGAACCTTGTCGGGTACGGGCTCCACAGCCTCGGCCACACCGGTGAGCTTCTGGAAGAAGTGCGCGATGGACCAGCAGACGGCCGTGCAACGGTCGCGCAGCGTGTAGAGCGGCTGCATAAACCAGGACACCTCGGAGGCAAAGGTCGTGGCCACGACAGGCATATGCTCGTTGGGAGCATAACCGCATGCCCACGGCTGGGACTTCTGCACCTTGCCGACGGTCTTGAGCTTGCGATAACCGCAGGCAAGGCCGACGAGCACCACGAGCGCAATGGCGATCGCGGGCGTGGAGGTGGCAGCGCCGGAGTACTGGTTCATGAGCTCCATGCCCTCGGCGGCAAACACGCCACCGTACGGATGCAGCACGGACGCGGCGACATCGACCAGCACGGGCGCGATCACGGGAGCGCCAATACCCAGCACGACGCAGATGGCCGCGAGCAGGCCCTGCGCAAACACCATGGGGGCGGGAACCTCCTTGGCGTTGGCCGCGGCCTCGGAGCGGGGCGCGGAGGCAAAGGAGACGCCATAGGCCTTGACGAAGCACGTGACGGCCAGCGCGCCGGTAATGGCAAGCGCGACGGCAGCGAACACGGCCACGATCATGACGGCCTTGTCGCCCTGCATGGCGGCGTTAAAGAGCGACTGGTAGGTAAACCACTCGGACACAAAGCCGTTGAAGGGCGGGATGGCCGAGATGGCCAGCGCACCAATGAGGAAGCAGATGGCCGTTGCCGGCATACGACGGAACAGGCCGCCCATCTTCTCCATATTGCGCGTACCCGTGGAGTACAGCAGTGCACCGGCGCCCAAGAACAGCTCGCCCTTAAACATCGCGTGGTTAAACGTGTGGTAGAGGGCGGCCATCAGAGCCAGGACGGCGATGCCGACCGAGTTGAGCGCCATGGCGGCCATGGAGGCGCCGACGCCGAGCAGAATGATGCCGATGTTCTCGACGGAGTGATAGGCCAGCAGGCGCTTGATGTCATGCTCCTGCAGGGCGAAGGCCACGCCGAGGACCGACGAGATCGCACCGAAGACCATGACCATAAGGCCCCACCAGACCTGAACGCCCGAGGCGGAGAGCAGGTCGAGACCCACCTTAAGGATACCGAAGATACCGATCTTGATCATGCCGCCGGACATGAGGGCCGACACGTTGGACGGCGCCTCGGGATGTGCCTTGGGCAGCCAGCCGTGCAGCGGGATGATACCGGCCTTGGCGCCAAAGCCAAAGAAGGCGAGCACGAAGCACACGGATGCGACCGCGGGGCTAAACTGCGTGGCGCGGAAATCCGCAAAGGCAAACGAGCCGCCGGCGAAGTTGGTCATGGTGAGGAAGCTCGCCATGATGAGCACAAAGCCCACGTGCGCGATCACAAAGTAGAGCCAACCGCCATGGATGGAGTTCTCGTTCTCCTCGATCACGACCAGGAAGTACGAGGTCAGCGACATGAGCTCAAAGGCGACCAGGAACCAAAACACGTTGTCGGCGGTGATGACGAGCATCATGGACGCCACGAAGGTGTTAAAGAAGAAGCCGGCGCGGCCCTTTTTGCCCGGGTACTCATCAAAGTAGTTGAGACCGTAGATCGAACCGGCAAACGCGAGCACCGAGATGAGCGCCACGAACAGGCCGGACAGCTGATTGAGCAGCAGCTGGAAATGGGCAAACGGGAAGAACACGATGGTGTCGACCGACGTGACATCGCCCAGCACGGCCTGGATACCAGCCACAAACGAAAGCACCGCGGCGACGGCGCCGATAAGGCAGCCGGCGGTCTTGGCGGCGTTATCGGCCTTGATCAGCAGAACCGAGGCGAGCGCACCGATGCACGAGACGGCAAGCGATGCGATAAACAGCGTCATGCTATCCATTGTTTACGCTCCCTTCTGCTTTCTCGGACAGACCCTGGGCCACAGCGGTAACGTCGACGACCGGACCGTTTTCGATCGAGCGCAGGCGCTTGGCCTCGTCGAGCTCGCGATCGGCCGCGCCGCCCATGACGGTCAGTGCCTTGGTGGGGCACGCCGCCACACAATGCGGGCCGTCCGGATCGAAGGCGCACAGGTCGCACTTGACAGCGCAGGTGTACTGGCCGGGAGCCCACGTAAGCAGGCTGCTCAGGGACTTAGGATACGAAGGCGTCGGGTCGCACATGCCTGCGACACCGGCGATAGACGTGCCATCGGGATGGATGGCTCCGAAGGGGCACGCGATGGCGCACAGCCTGCACCCGATGCACTCCTGCTCCTTGACGTGGATGCGATCGCCATCGTGCTCGATGGCATTCACCGGGCAAACCTCGGCGCAGGGGGCACCCTCGCAATGGTGGCAGGCAAGGGCGGCCGAAATACCGCCGGTCTTCACGAGCGCCAGGCGCGGCGTATCCTGAAGACCCTGCATCCGGTGGGCGTCGGCACAGGCGGACTGGCATGTTCCGCAGCCGATGCACCTCTCCGGGTTGATGTCGATGAAGCGGTTCATCCCCACTTCCTTTCAAAATAACGGGCCGGGCTCCCGAACGTACGGGACGCCCGGCCCAAAAAGCCAACGAGAACGGGACTACACGATTTGATTCACGTGCGTCTCGTCGTCGAACTTGGCGGCGCCAGGCTCAACGTCCTGGGGAGCGGCGGCGTCGACCAGAGCCTGCTTGAGCTCGGTGTACTGACGCTCCACCTCGCCCTCTGCCCAAACCTGGTCGGCAATGGCGTCGACCTGGCAGGCGGAGAACTTGTCCTCGGGCGTATGCGAGACCGGGTCGACCTTGTGCATGGTCAGCTCGTTGCACTTGCCGATCCACCACTGGTAGGTCATATAGACCGTGCCCTTGTTGATACGGTCGCTCACGTCGGCGCGGCTGTATACCTGGCCGCGGCGGCTGTGAATCGAGACGATATCGCCGTTCTTGATGCCGCGCGCCTGGGCGTCCGCGGGATTCATGCGGACAAAGCCGGGCTCGTCGGCAAGCAGCGCCAGCGTCTTGCAGTTGCCGGTCATAGAGCGGCAGCTGTAGTGGCCGACCTCGCGGACGGTGCACAGAATGAGCGGGTACTCATCGTCGGGAAGCTCGGAGGGCGCCTCCCAGTCGTGCGCCATCAGGTTGGCGCGGCCGTCCTTGGTGGTGAACTTGCCACCAGCGAACATGTCGGGCGTACCGTGGTCGTTCACATCGGTGCTCTTGACGGGCCACTGGGCGTAGCCGCCCTCGGGAGCCATCTTCTCGTAGGTTGCGCCCACAAAGTTGGGGCACAGGCTAATGCACTCGTTCCAGATCTGCTCGGTGTTGTCGTAGTGCATGGGGTAACCCATGCGCGTGGACAGATCCGCGAAGATCTCCCAGTCGTGACGGCACTCGCCCTTGGGCGGAACGGCCGCGTCAAAGTGCTGGAAGCTACGGTCGGATGCGGTAAAGACACCCTCGTGCTCGCCCCAAGAGGTAGCGGGCAGGATGACGTCGGCGAGCATGGTCGTCTGCGTCATAAAGATGTCCTGGCAAATGAACAGATCCAGCTCGGAGAGCGTCTTGCGCATACCGGCCGAATCGGGCTCGGTCTGCACCGGGTCCTCGCCGTAGTTGTAGAAGCAGTGCACCTTGCCCTCGTCGACCAGGTGGCCCAGGTCGGTGAGCTTGTAGCCCTCCTCGAGCGGGAGCTTTTCCTCAGGTACGCCCCAAGCCTTGGCAAACTTGGCACGCACTGCCGGGTCGGTGACCTTCTGGTAGCCAGGGTACAGGTTGGGCAGCATGCCCATATCGCAGGAGCCCTGGACGTTGTTCTGACCACGCACGGGCGCGAGGCCGGAATTGGGTTTGCCGATCTGGCCGGCAACGCAGGCGATGGAGGCGATGGTGTGCACCGTCTTCAGGTTCTGCTTCTGCTGGCATACGCCCATGCCCCAGCCAATGATGGCAGAGGGCTTCGCCGTGGCGTACATCTCGGCAGCTTGGTGGATCAACGCGGGTTCGACACCCGTGATGTCCTGTACGGATTCGGGAGTGTAGTTCTTGATGGTCTCCCACCACTCGTCAAAGCCGTTCGTGTGCTCGGCGACGAATTCCTTGTCGTAGAGGCCATCGTTGACCAGACAGTTGGCAAAGGCGTTGAGGAACGCAACGTTGCAACCGTTCTTGATCGGAAGGTAAAGATCGGCGATACGCGCGGTTTCGATATGGCGCGGGTCGGCGACGATGATCTTGCAACCCTTTTCTTTGGCTCGCACGATACGCCTTGCGACGATGGGGTGCGAATCGGCAGGGTTATAGCCGAAGAGGAAAATGCAGCCCGCATCCTCCATACCGGGGATGGAGCATGACATGCAACCTGAACCAACCGTGTCCATCAGACCGAGGACAGTAGGGCCGTGTCAAGTACGGGCGCAGTTGTCCACGCTGTGGGTGCCGATGCACGCACGCGTAAACTTCTGCATGACGTAGTTCGCCTCATTGCCGCCGCCTCGCGAAGAGCCGGTAGTCATGACAGCGTTAGGACCATATTCGTCAATTATGGCCTGCATCTTAGATGCGGTGAAATCCAGTGCCTCGTCCCAGCTTACGCGCTCAAGATCCGCGCCCTTGGTGCGGCGGATCATCGGGTGCAGTACGCGAGGAGTCAAGATCTTGGTGTCGTTGATGAAGTCGTAGCCGCTCATGCCCTTAAGGCACAGCTCGCCCTGATTGGTGATGCCGTTGAGCGGTTCGGTACCCACAACCTGGCCGTTTTGGACCAAGAGGTTAAACTGGCAACCGGCGCCGCAGTACGGGCAGATCACTTTATGCTTCTCCATGACACCCTCCTTCCTTTCTCTGCTACCGAATACTCGGTACTTATTTGACAATCATTGGGCCTGTCGCCCGACGCTTACGCCTCGTTTTCGATGGTGGCGCGGGCACGCTCGGCAGTCAGTTCTGCCAGACGCTCCTCGTCTACCAGGGTGAGGCCCTTGGTCGGACACGCCTCGGCACACGCCGGACCGCCGGGACGGTCCACGCACAGGTCGCACTTGAGCACGAAGCTCTTAGTCTGCGAACCCACGCGCACGTCGCCCATCAAGACGGGGACCTGCGTGGTCGCCACGCTCACGGCGCCAAAGGGGCATGCCATGACGCAGCTCTTGCAGCCGATGCAGTTGTCCTCGTTGACGCCGATGCGATGGTTCTTTGGATCAAAGAACAAGGCGCCCGTAGGACAGGCCTTCGCGCACGGAGCGTCCTCGCAGTGGTGACATGCCACCGGCGCGGAGATCTCGTAGGTGCGCGTTACGCGCAAGCGAGGTGCGGCGATGTTGCCGGGAATATCGTGTGCCTCGATGCACGCCGCCATACAGGTTTGGCACCCAATGCAGCGTGAAGAATCGGCTACGACTCGTTTATTGCCCATGTTGTTCACTCCCTCCTGAATCCCATGCCGGAGAGACCCTGTCGACGTTGCCCCAAGCCGCCCGTGGCCTGGCATCGGCGTATCGAGCGCATGCGGCGAAACAGGCGCTTCGATAGAGTTCCTCCAACGATATACAGGCTAAATATACGCAGTTGCAGGGGGCAAACTTGAGCATAGGCCCTGCAATACGAGTGTATTGCAGGGGTTTTGGCAGGTTGGAATTATTCTCTAAAAGCTATAAAGGTGAGTGTATTACATGCGTACGCCCAAGAAAGATTTCACGTTCGCTTCTGAAGGATGTAGTACGTTTGTAATATTGTTCACAATCAATTACTCTAGTGCAATAAAGTAGTGGTTATAAGATTGGCTATTATTAGCCGATGCTGTATTTGACTGTTCATATTGCACGCTCATTAAGGGAGGCCAGTAATGTCATCGACTCAAAAACGAGCCATCCTGCAGGTGCGCATTCGCGAGGAAGACAAGCAGCATGCCGAGCGCCTCTACGACGCCATGGGCACATCGCTTGCCGAGGCCGTTCGCCTTTTTGTCGCGCAGAGTATTTTGATGCGCAAGCTTCCCTTTCAGCCGGTCGCCGTGCGCTCAAAGGACGGCACCGCCGCCTATGGATCGCTCAAAGCATATGGAGATCCCAATCGCCGCTCCGAGGAGCGCAATGCCTGGATTGAGTACCTTGCTACAGAAAGCGACGATTCGATTTTGGGTCCCGAGGAAGTAGATATCCATGAGTAGCACCATCATCGACGAGACCGTCATCCTGCGCTACCTGCTTGACGACGACGAAGTTCTGTCCCCGCGCGCCGCCAAGGTCATCGCCACGCGCACCGCTCGCGTCTACCCCGAAATCATCACGCGTGTCGTGGTCACGCTGCGCGACGTCTATAAGGTTCCCCGCGTTGAGATTGCTACGGCCATGAGAAGGCTGCTCGATGACGTCATGGTCGACGAGCCCACCGTTGTCGCCCTTGCCATCAAACTCTTTGGCAAGACCCATATGGACTTCACCGACTGCCTCCTCGCAGCCCGAACCGCCATCTACAACGATGATGTCGTGAGCTTTGGCAAGCCCATCATCCAAGGCATGATCGATTACCGCCGCCAGCGCCAAACCGCTGCCGACGCTCGCGACCGCGCCGCCGAAGCCCGCAGCCGAAGCACCGACTCCACCATCGACAAACTCCGCCACCGCCCCCGCAGCTAACCCCATCCCCTCCTAAGTTGCGGTGAAATACGGACTGTTTCATGCCTTTAAAGGCCTCAACAGTCCGTATTTCACCGCAACTTATTGAAGGTGGACCGCGAACGATTTCGCTATCGGAATTCGGCGTAGGGTTTTGTTGTCGGAATGCCGTAGCCGCGCATCATGGCACCGAACGATTCTACGTCGTAGGTGTCCGAGAGTTTGAAATGAATGACGTTGTGGCCCATGGCGCGAAGGTTCGCGTCGCGCATGAGGGCCGCTCGATACGTTTTTGCCGCCGCCTGCTCTGGATCATTTTGAGCTTCGTCTTCAAACTTGCCTAGCCCATGCAGCTCTGCCAGCGTCCATGAGCCGCCTGGCATCTGCCAGCCATAATCTGCTAGATAATAGCCAGCGTTTCCCGGTCGCGTTATCTCAACTTGAAGCTCGGGCGCGGCAATCCCAGCGAGAATCATCGCTGCTCTCGCCTCAGACTCGCCGCCATTGTCTGACCTGCCGTCCATATACTCAAAAACGTCAAAAGCACGCGCGATGCCATGCAACCCTCGGCAATTTGCCTGCGCATATGCTCGCAGTTCTTCGCGTTCGACATCGTACTCACGGGCCAAGCCATCGACATAGCCCAGCGCATAGCGAAAGGCGCTCGTTCGGGCGATATCAACAACCGTTCGACACGGATCCGTAAGCGTAAACAGACCGAGCCGCCACACTTCGCCCGCCCGCCAGCGCTTGTATTCAACGAACTCATACGTATCACGCCTTGTAGACCGTGGTAGCAGCACTTGCACTTTATCCAGAAGCGTATACGCCGAGCCGATGCCATAGAGCAGCGCTGCCGTCGATCCGCAAAACACAGCATCCGGTTCAACGACCGCAATAGCGGATGCCAACTGAAAGATCCGATCTGCAACCCCAAGATTATTCCAATAGACCGGATCCGCATACACATGGTTGTAAAGACGAAGCATGAGCTCTTCCTGCATAAGCTCGCGCGCACGGCGTTCATCCCAAGGATCAATTGTTATAAGCAGCTGTCCATCTTGATGAATTCCAACGGCCGAGAATAGCATCCTTGCATAGGACTGCGGAAAATGTTTGCCTTTATCGAGCATGGCCAACCCCATAACCATCACGACGGAGAGAATACCATTACGCTATCGCATGCTTCCGTCCGCAGGCCTTGCCAAAAGCTGACCAAAAGCTTGACGCCGCAGGTCAGAGCTTAAAAAAATATTTCCACTCTCGGTAGACGGTCGCTACGACCCTCCCAACGGCATCAAAATCCAACCTTACAAATAGTTGCGGTGAAATACGGACTACATGGGCCATAAAAGCCGAAAAACAGTCCGTATTTCACCGCAACTTAGAAGGGGATGTGGGGTCCCGGCATGTATATGAAAATGGCTCTGGTCCCAAAAGGAATCAGAGCCATTCATCTATCTTGTGGAGCGGGCGACGGGAATCGAACCCGCGTCATCAGCTTGGAAGGCTGGGGTTCTACCATTGAACTACGCCCGCAAGATATGGTCGGGACGACAGGATTTGAACCTGCGACATCCTGCTCCCAAAGCAGGCGCGCTACCAAACTGCGCCACGTCCCGAAGGTGTTGAGCAGCTAAGGTCTAAACCTTGCGTGTCCCAAAGCGAAGGAAATTATAGGGGAGACTCCCCGCCTGTGCAAGCATTGATGCCTTAGCTCCTCGAATGTGCGACAAAACGACTATGGAGCAGACCGATCACAAATGCCACCACAGCAACCGGTGCCCACGCAGCACCGATATCTGCCAGCGGCAACGCATCGAACGGCAGCCACGCGCCCGCAAAGAACGCATCGCGGACCGAGGTGATCACGCTCTGCACCGCGACCACACCGCCGACCCAGACCCACACCTGCGGATGAGCGTCGCAAAAGCCGTGCACCAGGCCCATCAGTACCAGCACGATGGCAACGGGATACAAGGCGTTAAGCATGGGCACCGAGAACATAAGAATCACGTCGAGGCCCACGTTGGAGAGCACACACGAAAACGCCGCGAACACAAAGGCGAGAATCGCAAAGGGACGGCGCATGGCCTCCTCGGAGGCCTCTGCTCCCCCTTCGACCACATACGTCTCGCAGAAGTAGCGCGAGCAGCAGCTGATGAGGCCGATGCACACGTTCATGCAGGCGAGGAAGAAGATGGCGAAGACCACGACCGTGCCGGCAAGGCCAAAGTGCATGGAGGCAGAACGGGCAAGGATGGCGGCGCCGTTGGTGGCGTCGGGCATCACGGTGCCGAGCTGCATTCCGGCAAGGCCCAAGCCGCAGTAGATGATGGCCATGAGCACGCCGGCGATCACACCCGAACGCGAGATCTCGAAGGCCACGCGCCTATCGTCGGTAACGCCCAACTCGTGGATGGTCTCGGCGATGATGATGCCGAAGGCGAGCGACGCGAGCAGGTCCATGGTCTGATAGCCAGTCAGAAAGCCCTGCACGGCAGCGCCTGCATCGTAGGGAGCCTGAGGCGCGGCAGCGGGACCAAGCGGCGAGATCACGGCAGCACCCACGACCAGCACGATGAGCGCAATGAGCGCGGGGCCTGTAATGCGGCCGAGCACGCGCGTGATGACACCCGGGCGCAGCGTGAGCGCAAACGCGACGACGAAGAACCCAACGGCAAACACCAGGCGAGCCGTGCCGAGCGAAACACCCTCGGGTAGCAGCGGCACCAGCATTTCGAAGGCCGTGGAGCTCGTGCGCGGAATAGCCAGGCACGGGCCGATGGCCAGATACACCGCCGCGACAAAGAACTCACCAAACTTGGGGTGCACGCGGCCGGCAAGCTCGCGCGCCGTGCCGGCGAGCGCGACGGCGATAAATCCCATAACAGGCAGACCGATAGCGGCAATCAAAAAGCCGATCATGGCAAGCGACGTGGCTGTACCGGCCTGAAGTGCCAGCAACGGCGGAATGATGAGGTTACCGGCGCCAAAGAGCATCGAGAACAGCGCAATGCCGACGGTGACGACATGGTCGGAGCGCAGACCGCGCGGAGCGGATGAAGCCATAGGCACACCTTTCGGGTCGAAACAAAAAACGGGACGGGAAAAGACCCGTCCCGCAAGTATATACGCTCTAGCAGGCTAAATCGCGCAAAGCGTCAATCGCGGTGTCGACTTCCTCGTCCGTGTTGAAATACCCAAACGAGAAGCGAACGACACCCTGGCGCTCGGTCCCCAGCGCGCGGTGCATGAGCGGGGCGCAATGGGCGCCGGGGCGCGTCGCAACCCCCCACCCCTGCATGAGCGCGTCCGAGATCTCGGCAGAGTCGATATCGGCTACGTTGAGCGAGACGATCGCAGAGCGCGTCGGCTGGTCAAAGGCACCGTAGAGCTTAATCCCCGGAATCTCGCGCACGCCAGCGAGAAAGCGATCAGCCAGCGCTCGCTCATGCGCCGCGATCGCCTCGACCCCGCCTTGCGCCTCGATAAAGTCGAGGCCAGCAGAAAGCCCCGCGATGCCGTGACCGTTGAGCGTACCGGCCTCCAAGCGCGTGGGCCACTCAAGCGGCTGCAGCGCGTCGAAGCTGTGCACGCCCGTACCGCCCATGGCCCACGGAGCCACGTCAATGCCCTCCGCCACGGCCAGGCCGCCGGTGCCTTGGGGCCCCATGAGCCCCTTGTGGCCGGTAAAGCACACAATGTCGAGCCCCATGGCATCCATGTCAATCTTCGCCGTACCGGCAGACTGAGAGGCATCGACGATCACCAGCGCGCCGGCTGCATGGGCTATGGCCGCCACGCGCGCAATGTCGACCGCGTTGCCGGTCACATTAGAGGCGTGCGTCACCACCACGGCACGCGTACCCGGCGTGACCAACTGCTCAAGCTCGTCATAGTCGAGCACGCCGTTCGCGTCACAGCCCGCATGTTCAACGGTCACGCCCTGCTCTGCCGCCAGGCGGTTGAGCGGACGCAGCACGGAGTTGTGCTCGAGCACCGTTGTGACCACGCGGTCGCCGGGGCACACCACCCCGTTGATGGCGGTGTTGAGCGCCGCCGTGGAGTTGGGCGTAAAGCACACATGGTCCGCTCTCGGGCAACCCAAAAGGCGCGCGAGCTTGGCACGGCAAGCATGAATCGTACGAGCGGCATCGAGGGCACCCGACGTGGCCCCGCGCCCGGCATTACCGAGCGAGCACATCGCCTGCGTCACGGCATCGATGACCGTTTGTGGCTTATGCATGGTCGTCGCCGCGTTATCCAGGTAGATCATCGCACGACCTCCCACATATCAATCACGGTATAGCCCTCGGTGGGAACGCCCGCCGCGGCGAGTTCGCCGCGCAGCAGCTCCTCATCGGCAGGCGACGCCTTCCACGCCAGACCGCAGCCGGCAGCGACCTCCCCGGGCACGGGAATCGTTCGCCCAGGAAGGCCGCGCTCGATGCACAGGGACTCGCAACCCATGGCGGCCGCCGTGGTGGGAAACGTTATGACAAGCGCCGGGCGTTTCTCCCTCATGGCAACTCCAACCAATACGCTACGGACGCACGACGCGCACGGCCTGCTCCATCTTCTCCACGATCACGTACATGTTGGTGACCTCGCCCACCGCAAGCTGGTCTTTAATGCCGTAGTGGTCCAGGCAGGTACCGCAGGTGAGAATCTCGACACCCTGCTCCGCCAGCCCCTTCAGGTCATCGAGCACCGGAGAGCCCTCTACGGTGAGCTTGGCGCCGCCGTTGTAGAACAGCATGGTCGCGGGCAGCTCCTCCTGCTGCGTCACGGCAAAGATAAACGCTTTCATGAGCTTGTGGCCCAGCTCGTCGTCGCCACGGCCCATGCAATCGGTGTAGACGGAAATGACGAGTTTGCCCTTGCCGGCGCTGGCGTCACAGAAGGCAGCGCCATCCTGCTCGGGATCGGCCACGGCAACGGCGCCAGAGGTCGCCACGGTCACGTGCCACTCAGCGTCAGAAACCTTCTCGACCGAGGCCGTGCAGCCCTTCTCCTGCGCCATCTTGGAGATGTTCTTGACGGCGGTCTCGTTGTCGACCGAGGTCACGACGGCGCCCTCGCCATCGAGCTGTTTCAGGGCTTTGAGCGTCTTGACGACGGGCAGCGGGCAGGCATCGCCCATGGCATTGACTTCAATCTTGGTAGACATAGCAAATTCCTTTCGAAAGAGCCGTTCTAGAGAACGGCAAACAGTTACATAAACGTGCGGGCTAGCGAACAACGCGGACGGCAGGACCGCCCGACTCCGCCTCGCACACGCACCCGACAACGGCCGCGATGCGCCCCTCGGCATGCAGGCGACGCGCAAGTTCATCCGTATCGGCAGCAGGCGACGCGATGAGCAAACCACCCGAGGTCTGCGGATCGTACAGCGCATCCAGCATGCCCGGCTCCAGGTCCTCGTCGGCAGCCACGCGCGGGCCAAAGAAGTCCTGGTTGCGGTAGGAGCCCGCAGGGATAATGCCCAGACGCGCCATGTCGAGCACCTGGTCAAAGAGCGGCACCGCTCCCGACGCAAGCTCAATCTGCACGCCCGAGCCCTCGGCCATCTCGCATGCGTGCCCGATCAGGCCAAAGCCCGTAATGTCGGTACAGCCGTGAAGTTCGAGTCCCTCGGCCAGACGAATCGGAGCCTCGTTGAGGGTGCGCATCGAGTCAAACATCGGACCAGCCTCGTCCTGCTCGATGAGCTCGCCCTTAATGGCCGTGGTGATGATGCCCGAGCCGATCGCCTTGGTCAGCAGCAACGCATCGCCCACGCGAGCACCGCTGTTGGCGAGCATGCGGTCGAGCGCGACAAACCCGCTCACGGACAGGCCGTACTTGGGCTCGTCGTCGTTGATGGTGTGGCCGCCCGCGATGGAGCAACCCGCCTCGACGCACTTGTCGGCGCCGCCCGCCAGAATCTGGCCGGCAACCTCGACGCCCAGGCAGCTCGGAATGCACAGCAGGTTCATGGCATGGCTCGGCCGCCCGCCCATGGCGTAGATATCCGACAGCGAGTTGGCCGCGGCAATCTGGCCAAACAGAAACGGGTCGTCGACCATCGGTGGGAAGAAGTCGATGGACTGCACGAGACCCAAGTTATCGCCAATGCGAAAGACGCTCGCATCGTCGGAGGTATCGAACCCCACGAGCAAGTTATCGTTATGCACATTGGGCAAGTCGCCCAGGACCTGGGCGAGGGCTCCGGGAGCCAACTTAGCGGCTCAACCGCTCGCGGCCGTCATGGACGTGAGCCTTATGGTGTCCTTAGCCATACGAACCCCCTTCCAACAAATCAACGACTTTAAGTATACGCCCCAGGCACGCTTCCCAAGAGACCGCCGACGGCTCGAACGTCGAAGGCGGAGCCGCAAGCGCCTGCGCAATAGCATCTGCCAGTGCGCGCTCAAACAACGGAAGGTCGGCCGCCACGGGCGTGTCGACATCCGTCATACGCGGCGACGACACCCACGTCACGGGAGCACCGGGAAGCATCGCCTCCATCCAGGGACGAACGCCGCGCAAATCGGTCGCCACAACTTTGCAGCCGCACGCGAGGGCCTCGATCGTCACGAGCGGCAGACCCTCGTAAAACGAAGGCAGCACAAAGACGTCGGAACTGCGGTAGGCACGCACGAGCCCATCGCTATCCAGGCGCCCCGCCAGCGTCACCGGCACATCCGAGGCCGCGGCCAATCGCTCGATACGCGCGTACTCGGCATCGTCCCCGCGGCCGCCCACAAGTACCAAGCCAGATGGGCGGACGTCATCGTCAATCGGCAATGACACGGCTCGAACCAGCGACTCGACGCCCTTTTTAAAGCAAATCTTGCCCACGTACACAAGCGATCCAGGCTGCCTCGCCACGCTTGCGTCGCCGCAGAAGACGCGATGGTCGTAGCCCGTCCCAATCACGTGGATGCGATCGGCATCGACGCCGCACACCAGGCCAATCTGCTCAGCCTGCACAACATGGAGCGCAAAGACGGCGTCGAGCCGACGAACCGCACTTACGATGCGATCGCGCTCGAGCGCATGCGAACGCAACTGGCGCAGGTCGGTCGAATGGCACACGGCAACAACCGGCACGCCTCGGACGCACTCGCGCGCCAATGCGGTCACCAGATACAGGTGATGGCAGAGCACCAGATCGGGCCGAAACTCAGCCACCGCCCGATCGATTGCAACAGCAAATGCCCGCTCAAATGCCTTGAGCATCGAAGGCGTCAGGTCACGATAGCGTGTGGAGGGATAGGGCATGACATCGGACATACCGCAGATGGGAAACGGCAGCTCGGGCGACTCGAACGGTACGGCAAACACGGCAGCACGCCGGTCCAGCTCGCCTTGGGTATCACCCGGTGCCGCGCCGCAAAGCACGGCGGCGCGATGCCCCGTCTCGATCTGCTCGCGCACAAGCGCGGCAAGGTAGGTGCCGCTGCCGGTGCTATCTGGTTTTTGTGCCGAGATATTGAGGATGCGCATGTTGCGGAACACCCCTAGGCCAAGGCGGCGGCGCGGACAGCCGCGCCGATCGCTCCGGCAAAGCGCGCCTGAGGCGAGGTGGTCACCGGCGACCCCAGTAGCTCGCCCAACCGCTCCACCACATAGGCGTTCTCGCACAGGCCACCGGTCAGGTAGTACGGGGCACCCGCGGCCTGCCCGGCCATGGTCGCCACGCGCGAGACCACGCTGTCGATCACGCCACGCGCAATGTTCTCGCGCGGCTCGCCACGGCCGATCAGGCTGATGACCTCGCTTTCGGCAAACACCGTGCACATGCTGCTAATCTTGGTGGGCTCGCCGGAACGCGCCAGGTCGGCCATCTGCTGCTGGGAAATGCCCAGGCGGTCGGCCATGATCTCCAAAAAGCGCCCCGTGCCGGCGGCGCACTTGTCGTTCATGGCAAACTTGGCCACGCGGCCACTTTTAAGCTGAATGACCTTGGTGTCCTGGCCACCCACGTCGATCACGGTGCCGTGATCGCCAAACAGGCGCACGGCACCGGTGCCATGGCAGGTAATCTCGGTCACGACCTTGTGCGCATAGGGCACGGCGACACGGCCGTAGCCAGTCGCGACCACGCGAACATCGTCGCCCGTCACGTCATAGCCGGCCGCAGCGAGATCACAGCGCAGACGCTCGGCCGCATCAACCGACGAATACCCCGTCGGCATCACGCAAGTCCACGCAATGGCGCCCTCGGCGTCCACCACCGCAACCTTCGCCGCCGTCGAGCCGATGTCGATACCAATGCCAACCACGACATCCTCCTTCTATGCGGCAAAGCAGCTATCCCTTTGCCGCATTTGTCCTACAGGGTCTCGATAAAGGCGGCGATGCGGGTCTCGATCTGACCCATGTCGCCGTTGCTATAGTCGGTCTCAATCTTCATATACGGAATACCCGCACCCTCGACAGCCTCCTGCATGCGCGCACTCTCCACGTTAAAGGTGTGGCAGGCCTGGAGCACGTTTTCGACCACGCCATCGACGTGATATTTCTCGCACATGGCCAGTGTGTTTTCCATACGACCGTCGTTGGGCGTCATGACCGAGCAGTTGATGTCCAGGTAGCGGTCGGCGATGGCGCGCAGGATATCGGGCGCGTCCGGGTCGATCATCATGGCCGCCGTGCGCTCACCCGAACAGTCGTCCATGCACACGACCACACCGCCGTTGGACTCGATGGTGCGACCGATCTTGTTGATTACGCCGCCCACCGGGCAGCCGGTGATCAGAATGCGCTTGGCATCCGCCACGACCGGGCGCTCGCCCGCGTCGTAGGCCTCGCGCAGTTTGGCAACCTTTTGCTCCAGCTGCTGCGTATAGGCCTCGATATCAAAGCTGAACGTGCCGGCAAACATAGTGCTCATCAGGTCGACGCCGCTCATGGCCGCCGGCTGGTTGGCCTGCAGCGCAAACATGTCGAGCTGGGCCGCACGCAAGCGGTTGCGACGACGGACGGCAGCGCGCAGGCCATCGTCGGTAATCGTGATGCCGTAGAAGCCCTCGAGCTCTTCCTTGAGCAGGCGGCACTCCTCGTACCAGCCTTCACGCTCGTAGGCGCGATCGCGACCCTGCGGAAGATGCAGAATGTGCGTACGCTTGAGCTCGTTGAGCAGCTCGTACATCTTCTTCTTGCCGTCGCAGGTGGTCTCGCCGATGATCATGTCGCTAAAGTACGTAAACGGGCACTTTTGCGAATAGGCAAAACCGTACGTCGACTTGATAAGCGGGCACAGATTTGCCGGCAGCACCTTCTCGGCCTCGGGAATCACCTCATCGGATGTACCGCACAAGGCCACACTTGCAGCGCCCGCGGCATCGATAATCTCGAGCGGCGTATAGCTGCACAAAAAGCCGACCAGGCGATTACCCGCCTGTTTATAATCCTTGACGCGAATAAACGCCGCCTTGCGCTGCTCGTTGAACTCCTCAAACGTGCGCGGCAACGGCTGTTCCTCGATATCGGCCATAGTAGTTCCCCTCTCTTGCACCGATATACCGACAATTAAACAACAAACCCACGCCATACCCAAAAGGAAGCATCCTCTAGGGAATGGCGTCGATAAGCTCCTGCGTATACGGATCGCTCGGGTGCGCGATCACGTCCTCGGCCGCGCCTTCCTCGACAAGACGACCGTGGTAGAGCACGCCAATCCGGTCGGACATATGCCGAACCACACGCATATCATGCGTGATAAACAGCAGCGCTACACCCGTCGTGCGCTGCAGGTCGCGAAGCAAGTTGAGCACTTGGGCCTGAACGGACACGTCAAGCGCCGAGACCGGCTCGTCGCATACCACAAGGCGCGGCTCGCAAATAAGCGCCCGTGCCAGATTGAGTCGCTGACGCTGTCCCCCCGAAAGGTCGTGCGGATAGCGGTCATAATGCTCTGCCAGAAGACCGACCGAGGCCAGGGCCGAGAGCGCGCGCTCATGGCGCTCATCCGCATCGCGCACGCCGGCGATAATCAGCGGCTCCTCCAAAATGCGGCCGACACGGTTACGCGGGTCAAAAGCCGTAGAGCTATCCTGGAATACCAGCTGGATTTCGCGGCGAAACGGCTTGCGTTCGCGCTCCGACATCGTGGCGAGGTCGTGCCCGCGATAGACAATCGAGCCGGAATCCGCACGCTCGAGACCACAGATCAGGCGTCCAGTCGTCGACTTGCCCGATCCGGATTCGCCAACCAGGCCATAGATCTCGCCCGGTGCGATCTCAAACGACAGATCGTCCACGGCGGTAAAGGCCTGACGCTTAAAACCTGAGCCCGGCATGGGAAACGTTTTAGTCAGATGTGAGACCCTAAGCAGGGCTTCGCTATCAACAGCCATGGCACTCCCCTTTCTCGACAAGCCAGCATTTAGACCGGTCGCACGCATTCACGGCAAACAGCGGAGGCTCCTGCGCGCGGCAACGCTCGTCCGCCCGGGCGCAACGAGGCGCAAAGCGGCATCCACAGGGTATTGCCGTAAGCGGCGGCACCGTGCCCGGAATATCCGCCAGCGTGTCAACTCGCTCGCCTTCGAGCGGCGGAATGCTCGCGATGAGCCCCTGGGCATACGGGTGGCTCGGGCGCTCCATAAGGCCGCAGGCGTCGATCTCTTCTACGATTTGACCCAGATACATGACGTGCACGCGCGAGCAGATGCTCGTGACGACACCCAAATCATGGCTGATAAAAAGCACCGCCATGCCCTCGGAACTGTTGAGGTCGCGCAGAAGGTCCAAAATCTGTTTTTGAGTCGTCGTGTCGAGTGCCGTGGTGGGCTCATCGGCGATAAGCAGGCGCGGGTGTCCGGCGAGCGCCATGGCAATCATCACGCGCTGGCGCATACCGCCGCTAAAATCGCTCGGATACATGTCGAAGCGGGCCGCGGCATCTCGAATTCCCACACGTTCCAACAGCGATAGAGCCTCGTTGCGGGCTTCGCGTCGGCTCACCTTACGGTGGGCCCGCACGGCCTCGACGACCTGGGCCCCGACCGTCATGACGGGGTTAAGCGAGCTCAAAGGGTCCTGGAAAACCATGGCGATGTCGCAGCCGCGCACTTTGCGCATCGTCTTGAGCGGACGCGCCAGCAGATCCTCGCCATCAAACACAATCTGGCCCTCATAGGCCATCTTCTGTTCATGCTCCAATAGGCGCATGACACTCTGGGCAAACACCGACTTACCGCAGCCGGACTCGCCGACAACACCAACGATCTCGCCGGCATCGATATGTAGGTTGAGTTTGTTGACGGCTTCCAGTGCGTTGCCATCGCGGCCCACAAACGAGATGCAGAGGTCGCGCACGTCCAAAAGATGTTCGCTCATGGGCTAGTCCTCCTTGGTCTTGGGGTCGAGGGCGTCGCGCAGGCCGTCACCGGCAAGGTTCAGCGAAAGCACGCTTGCGATGATGGCCGCTGCCGGGAAGAAAATCATCCACCAGGCTTTGCGCATCACGTTCTTGCCCGCCTGCAGGATGTTTCCCCAGCTGGCGTCGGGCGCCTTGATACCCAGGCCCAGAAACGAGAGGGCGGCCTCCGAGAGCACGGCCTCGGCAAAGACGAAGGTCGCCTGCACCAGGAAGGGCGCCATAACGTTGGGCACGATATGCAGCCACACGATACGGGCCGTGGAGGCGCCCTGCACGCACAGGGCCTCCACAAAGGGTTCCTCCTTAACCACCATCGCGCGCGAGCGTACGATGCGTGCCGTGCTCGGCGTGTACACAATGACGAGCGCGATGATAACGTTCCACACGCTCGCCCCCATCATCGCCATGAGCGCGATGGCCAAAAGCACGCCCGGAATGGACATAAGGCCGTCGCAGATGCGCATGAGAATATGGTCGAGCCTCTCGTTGTAGCACGCATAGGCGCCAATCACCAAGCCGAGCGCACTCGTCGCGAGCGTGACGGCAATGCCAACGCCAAGCGACACGCGCGCGCCCACGATGACGCGGGCAAGCAGGTCGCGGCCAAAGTCATCGCAGCCAAAGGGATGCGCGGGCGAAGGTGCCGAAAGTCGCAGCGTCATCTCCTGCGCATTGGGATTAACCGTCCACACCAGCGGACCGACGAGCGCGATCAGCGCAATCGCCAGGAAAATGCAGCCACCGACCACAAACCCCTTGTTGGCAAGAGCCTTCTTAACGTTTGCCATCATGCATCGCCCCATTTGCGAGCGCGCGGGTCAAAAGCGCCGTAGGCAAGGTCGACGACCAGATTGATCACCGAATTCAACAAGGCGATGACCAGCAGCACGCCCTGAATCACCGGATAGTCGCGACGCTCGATAGAGCTCGTGACTAGCTGGCCCAAACCGGGGATGTTAAAAATGGCCTCAGTCACCACGGCACCCGTAATCAGGGCGCCAAAAGAATAGCCGACCGAGGTGAGAATCGGCAGTGCTGCGTTGCGCAGGGCATGGGCCAGCACGACGCGAACCTCGGAGACGCCCTTGGCACGCGCCGTCTTGACGCAGTCGAGCTGCATGGCCTCGATCACGCTCGAACGGGTCATGCGCATGAGCAGGGCCGCCTGCACACATCCAAGCGATATGGCCGGCAACGCAAGATAGCGTAAATGGCTGAACCAACCCTTCGATAGCGGCGCATAGCCGGCCACCGGGAACACACGCAACGTGACGGCAAACAGCCACATAAGCATGAGCGCCATCAAAAAGCCGGGTATCGCCACGCCCAAAAGAGCAACGACACGCAAGACCGCGTCGGTGCGCGACCCATGTTTGAGGGCGGCGACGACGCCGCAGGGCAGTGCAATCAACAGCGCGATGAGCTGTGCCAGAAGCGCGAGCCATAGCGTGGGGCCAAAGTGCTCGGCGATCGCCTGCGTGACGGGCTGGCGCATAAAATACGAATCGCCCAGGTCGCCGGTAAGCACGCCGCCCATCCACTCAACGTAGCGCTGCGGCAGCGGCTCGTTGAGTCCCAAGCTATCGTTGACGCGCTCGATCTGGTCGGCCGAAGCCTCCATGCCGAGCATCGAAGAAGCCGGGTCACCCGGTGTGAGATAGATAATCAAAAACACGACGACCGAGATGATGAGCATCACCGGAACCATCGCGCCTATACGTTTGAGCGTGTACTTCAACATGCGAGGCGTCTATTTCCCCTCTGAACGTGGACAGGGCGTGGCGGCCACAGGGGACCAGATCCCTCAAGCCGCCACGCCATCTATTGCATTACTCCGGACGCTTGGCATTCCAAACGATGGCGCCGTCGAGCACCTCGACGTCCTCGACGTCTGCCTGGGTGCCCGTGATGGAAGCGTAGTGGCAAAGCGGCTCGATGACGGCGATCTCATAGAGGCGCTCCTGAGCCTCGGCCCACTTCTTGGCCGCAGCGTCGGTGTCCTTGGCGGTGCGGGTCTCGGCCACGAGCTTGAGCGCCTTCTCGTCGGACAGGCCATAGAAGGCCTTGGAGACCGAGAGGGACTGGGCCGGGATGGGCTTGTAGTTGGTGGAGGCCACAAAGAGGTCCCACTGCTCGGGCTTGCCGGAGCGGATGTCCATGAAGGTCGCGAACTCATAGCTCTCGACTTCGGCGGTGAAGCCGGCCTTCTCGAGCTGCTCCTGCAGCGCGACGGTGGCGTTGTACATATCCTTGTAGTCGGGGGTGGTCAGCAGCTTGACCGTCTCACCGGCATAGGAGGTCTTGGCCAGGGCCTTCTTGGCGGCCTTGGCGTCGGCCTGGTTGAAGTACTTCTTGCCCGCGTCGGTCGCCCACTGAGCGTTCTCGGGGTTGCCAAGGTTGGGATCGATGTTGAAGAGCTCCTTCTCGCCATAGGCGGCAAGAGCGGCCGCCTCGCAGTCGATAGCCATGAGGGCGCACTTGCGGATCTCCTCGTCGGCGAAGACGCCCTCGTTCATGTTGAGGAAGGCGGTCAGAACGCCGGCGTTATGGGTGTAGAGCTTGACGTCGTCGTTGCCGTCAAAGTCGTGGTAGTTCTCGGTGGGGATTTCGCCAGCGATATCGTACTCGCCGGTCTCAAACCCGCTCACGCGCGTGGAGGCCTCGGTCACGAACTGATAGTAGATGTCCTTGGTGGGCGCGGAGACCTTGCCGGTGTAGCCCGAAGCCTTGCCGTGGGCGGCGACATAGTCCTCGTAGCGGGTGAGATGGACGTACTGGTCCTGCTTCCACTCCACAAACTTGTAGGCACCGGTACCCACGTACTCGGTCACGCCGGTATCGCCCGCGGCCTCGATGACCTCGGAGGGGAAGATACCCGGATACTGGGAGTGGTTGCCCAGGATGATAAGAAAGTCGATGGCGGGCTCGGTCAGCGTGCAGGTGACCTCGTGGTCGCCCGAGGCGGCGAAGGTGGCGCCGGGCAGCAGGCTCGCGGCGCGATCGTTGACGGTGAGCCAGCGGTTCATCGAGGCCACGACGTCCTCGGAGCCAAACTCCTTGCCGTTGTGGAAGGTGACGCCCTCGCGCAGCTTGATGGTGTAGGTCAGGCCGTCGTCGGAAACCTCATAGCCCTTGGCCAGCACGGGCTGGGGCTCGTAGTCGCTATCGAGGCCAAAGAGCGGCTCGACGACGTTGCAGATGATGTCCATGGTCACAAGCGACGACGTGGTGTGCGGATCGAGGCCGTCCGGGCTCGCCGGGAGCGCAATCTGCAGCTCGTCGCGATACTCCACATCCTGGCCGGAGGCAGCGGCGCTACCGCTCTCGGCGCCCGAACCGCCGCAGCCGGCGAGGCCGAGGCCCGCCATGGCGCACAGGGCAGCGGAGCCGGTCAGAAAACCGCGACGGGAAACGTCCGCCTTGAAAAGGTCGTTGTTCATTGAGTTCCTTTCGTGTCTGAACAAACGGATAGAATCTGCCAGGACGGCGGAAATCCCCGCCCCGGCAGCTATGCGAAGCCGATCGGCGCCCTGCGGTGCATCCGGACACCGGCCGGCATGGCAGCAGAGAAATCCCTATCGCGTGGATAGGAACACCCGGCGGCACAGCTTAGCGCAGGTGCGGCTAAATCGTCTCGAGGAAGGCCTCGATGCGGGTCTGGAGCTGACCGGCGTCCTCGCCGGCGTAGTCGGTCGTGATGTGCATAAACGGAATGCCCGCCTCCTCGGCGGCCTTCTCCACGGCAAACGACTCCATCTCGTAGAGCGTGCAGAACTGCAGGGCCACGTCGACAATGCCGTCGGCATGCAGGTCCTTGGCCATCTGGACAATGTCCTTCATACGCTGGTCGTTGGGCGTAAAGACAGCGCAGTTGATCTTAAAGTAGCGCTCGGCGATGGCATCGAGCATCTCGTCGACCGTCTCGCCGGACTCGTCGACCAGGTCCTTGTAGTAGCGCGAGCCCGTGCAGGACTCCTCGCCCACCACGACGCCGCCGGCCTTCTCGATGAGGTTGAACAGCTTCCAGTTGGGCACGGCCATGGGCGTGCCGGTGTACAGGATGCGCTTGGTCCCCTTGGGCGCCACGCCCTCGCCGGCCTCGACACGCTGCTCGCACTCAGCCGCCATCTCGTTGATGGCTCCGGTCAGACGCGGCGTGTCATCCATAAAGGCGGCCTGCACGGTCAGCAGGCTATCGAGACCGCTGATGGGCGCCGGGTCGGCAGCGCGCGTGGCAGCGAGGCGCTGCAGGGCGCGACGCTTCTCGTTGACGGCGTGGATGGCAGCCTTCAGGCGCTCGGGCGTAATCTTGACGCCGCACTCTTCCTCAATCTTGGCGGCAAGCTTTTTAACCTCGGCCTTCCAGGTCACGAACGTCGACTCGTCATGCACGTTGGGAATATCCATGACGTACATGTTCTTTTGCGTGGCAAAGAACTCGTAGGCCTTCTTCTTGCCATCGCAGGTGTTCTCGCCCACCACCAGATCACTCGACTCAATGTAGGGGCAGACCTCGCCCAGCTTAAAGCCGGCAAAGCTCTTGATGAGCGGGCAGGTGTTGCGCGGCAGATGCTCCTCGACCTTGTCGGTCGCCCAGTCGGCACCCGAGCACAGGCCAACGGGGATGCCATCGCAGGCAAGCACGATCTCCTCGGGCACATAGACGCAGAACGAACCGACGATCTTGGTGGCCTCGCCGGCCTCCTTCTTGTCGAGCATCTCCTTAATACGGCCGCTGTGGATGTTGGTGGCGACAAAATCCAGGTAGGACGTGGACTTGGGGCGATTGTTCTGCGTCAGGAACATATCGCCGTACATCTGGCCCACAGCGCCCAGCAGCATATCGTGGTCGGCAAGATTCATGCCGAGGCTCTCCCACATCGGATGGAAATCGAATTCTTCAGCCATGACGGTTCCCCTCTCGAACCAAATACGGATAACTACGGTATTGCTGCACGGTGGGCGGCGAAAACCCAGCCGTGCCTAAACCCGGAATTTTGGGGAACCTGCTTTGCAGCTGATTATTTAGTTGTGCGTCGTCTCTCCCGGAGCCGTGAACATACCTGCTCATATGCGGCTCCGAGCCATATACAGGGCGCGCGCCGCAACGCGACGCGAATATGTCTTCTGCGGCATCAGCGCGCCCTCCTTTTCTCGTCGAAGGTAACTATATCAACGGTTGTCGTCCAGACGAACACCGCCGACATGCGTACGACAGCGTCGGGATGTGAGCATCTCACTATCTGATAATTAATTATCAGACTGATAAGGTTTAGTCATGTAGAAATCGGCGAACGGCGAAGTGAAAACAAAGCGGTCGAGGACTACCTCCTCGACCGCATCGCCCCCGCATTATCGGCAAACGAGATGAATCCTGCTTGCATCAAAATGCATGCGCAGAGTCTCACCCGCCTGCGGCAGCTCTTCCACGGGTACACTCACCTTATTCACCTTCCACTGCAGACGCGTGGGCGCATCAGCACGCGGCACGTCCAGCAGCACCAGCCGCTCAAAGCGCGAATCGCTCACACGGGCCACGTGCAAATCGTAGCTGTTGCGACCGCGCTCCGCGCGATTGTCAACATGGAAGTAGCTCGCACGAATACCCAGGTACGCAACGTCATCGGGAACCTCGCGACCTACGTTAAAGGTCATACCCCAATCAAGGGCTTCAACTTCCTGAGGCCCAATCTTGCGCGCGCGGCTTGTGTTCTTGCAGCCCGTCAGGCGCAGTGCCGCCAGCGTATGCGGGCGGCGAACCACGTCCTCGACGGAGCCGATCTCCTCGACATGTCCGTTATGCATCACGCAAATGCGCTGGCACAGGCGGCACGCTTCGTCGATGTCGTGGCTCACGTAGAGCACGGTGCGGTTGCATACATCGAACAGGTCGAGCATGTTCTGTTCGAGGGCGCTCTTAAGATAGGAATCGAGTGCGCTCATGGGCTCGTCGAACATAAAGATGCCCGGGTGCGCCGCCACCATGCGCGCAAGGGCCACACGCTGCTGCTGGCCGCCCGAGAGTCGCGCGGGATAGCGGTCGGCAAAATCGGCTAGACCGAAAATGCTCAGATAACGCTCGGCGAGCTTTTTGCGCGCCGCGGCGTCTCCCGCGCCCTTTACACCGGCGCATACGTTGTCGGCCACCGTCATGTTGGGGAACAGCTGATAGTTTTGGAACAGCAGAGCGCATTTGCGCTCCTGGGGTGACAGGTTGATGCACGCCGCCGAGTCAAAAAAGGTCACGCCGTTGACGACGATCTTGCCCTCGTCGGGCGTCTCCACACCGGCAATGCAGCGCAAGGTGCAGCTCTTGCCGCAACCCGAGGCACCGAGCAGCGCCACACGCTCCTCGCCGGCCTCAAGCTGCATGTCGAGCATAAACCCGGGATAACGCTTTTTAATATCCAGAACGAGCGACATGGCTTATCGACCTCCCTTTGCGGCCGTGTCATCGCGCATAAGCTCGGCCAGCGCCTCGCGATCGATACGCAAGGCATCGCCGCCGACTGGGTCGAGCGAATCGGTCTGGCCGCCCAGCTGCTTGGCCTGCTTGCGCTCCGCGCGGGACAGGCCGCGCTCGCGATACTTTTGCGAATACGCCGTGTACATATTGATGAATAGGATGACCAGGAAGCTGAACGCAATTACGACCACGACCCAAAAGAGGGCTACCGATGTGTTGCCGCCCATCCACTCAAAGTAGATGGCGATGGGAATGGTCTGCGTAATACCGGCGTAGTTGCCCGCAAAGAACAGCGTGCAGCCAAACTCGCCCATCGCGCGGGCAAAGGCGAGCACCGTGCCGGCGGCAATAGAAGGCCACCCAAGCGGCATCATAAGCTTGGTAAAGATGCGACGCTCGGACCAGCCCAGGGTTCGCGCCGCATCGAGCATCTGCGTGTCAAGGCTCTCAAAGGCACCGAGCGCCGTGCGGTAGACCAGGGGGAACGACACCACCACGGCAGATATCACCGCCGCGGGCCACGTAAAGACGATTGAGATGCCGTGCGCGATAAGCCACTGTCCAACACTGGTCGAGCGACCAAACAGCATAAGCAACAAAAAGCCGCAGACCGTGGGCGGCAGCACCATAGGGATGGTAAAGACCGAGTCGAGCAGGCCCTTGATGCGGCTCGAGGTACCCATAGTCTTCCACGCGGCGAACAGGCCCAGCGCAAAGGAGATCAGCAGGGCAAGGCCGCTCGTTTTTATGGACACCCAAAACGGGCGATAGTCGATGTCGCACAAAAAGGAGGTCAGAGAGGTCCAGGGCCCCTGCTCATCCCGCAATACGACAGACGATGCTTCTACCATTTGAGCGCTATCAAGCCAACGCGCGCCGCCCTTGGCATCACCCGAGGCCGATGCAATCACCACATAGCGGTCCCCATCCGCACCGCGCTCGTCAAAGCCATAGGTATACCCGCCGGCATCAAACGTTGTTTCCGCCGTGACATACCAAGGAAGATCCACGTCCTCTAGCTGCGCACCTCCCATGCAGTTTGCGCTGTCGAGCTCACAGACGAGGGCCTTGAGACCCGATACGCACTCGTTGTCCTGCGGATCCAATCCATACTTCTCGACCGCCTTAGGCGATATCCACACCACAACGCGATCGGCAGCAGGCGCCACCACAAGGTCCACGTCCTCGTCAACGGGAAACCGGTAGCCCTCAGGCTGGCCCTCCATGGCACGAGCGGTCCCCTTGGCCAACCGCTCAAAACCCTCGATCCCATAGGAAAGCCCATGAGCGGTCGCAGCAGCCTGGGCCCCGTCCTCAGCGTCCCCAGCAAACGCAAATCCCGGCACCCAGCAAAGCGCGAAGGTCAAAGCACAGGCGACAAGCATGCGGAATCTATTAAGCACGAAAAGCTCCAAGCGAATACAAGGACGGAGTGAAACACAAAACGATGGAATTATCGCGCCAAGCCGCACTACGCGGAAAGCTCAAAGCCGTACTTGGCCCAAATCTTCTGAGCCTTCTTGTTGGTCAGGCAGAAGTCGATGAACGCCTTGGCCTCGTCGGCGTGCTCGGAGCTCTCGGCAACGGCACCCGGGTACACGATGGGCTTGTGCGAGTCCTCGGGGCACACGAAGGCCTCCTCGATGCCGTCGTAGCGGTAGATGTCAGAACTGTAGACAAAACCGGCCACGCAGTCGCCTGTGGACACATAGGCGGCGGCGGTGCCCACCTTATCGGCCAGTGCGACCTTGTCGGCAATCTCGGGAGCATACTCACCGTCGTCGCCCTCGGTGCCGGTGTAGAGGCCCACGGAGGCCAACGCCTGGTTGGCGTACTTTCCGGCAGGGACGGTCTTGGCGTCGCCGATGGCGATCTTGCCGTCCAGATTCGCGACGTCGGCGATGGCCTCGACCTTGGTGTCGGAGCCCTCGGCGCGAATGATCACAAGGTCGTTGACGAACATGTCCTCACGCGTGTCGGCGTCGACGAGCTCGGCGGCCTCGGCGTCGTCCATGGTGCCCTTGGAAGCCGTGATGAGCACGTCGACGGCGGCACCGGCGCGCATCTGCTCGACAAGGTCGCCAGACGCCTTAAACTGCGTGTCGGCAAAGGTGGTGCCGGTCTGCTCGGTGTAGAGCTCCTGAACCTCGGGCAGGGCCTTCTCGAGCGAGTTGGCGGCAAAGACCTGCAGCTCGACAGCTTTCTTCTTAGAGGAAGACTTGGCGGAGCCGGTATCGGAACCAGCGAGCTCGGACGTCTTGTTGCCCGAGCAGCCGGCAAGGCCAAGGCCGGCGGCAGCGGCAGCAGAAAGCGAGACAAAACCGCGGCGTGAAACCATATCGAACATATTCAACCCTTTCGAACGCTATGCCCGGGCACCCCGCCGCGGGCTTTAATCTGCAATCAGATTATACTTCTGCGCGAATAATGATAGTGAGATATTATTCTCGTCAGAGAATATAGTTTCAAGTTACCGTGCACCTCGGCGTCGATTCGGCGAAAAACGAAGGCGGAGCAGCCGTTCAGGTCGCCCCGCCGCAGGTAAACCGCTTAGTTGGTATGTCCGCCGCCCGCTGTCATCTGAGCCGCATGCTCCAGCTGGTCTGCTATGGCCTCCCAGCTTTCGCGGGCGGCCTTCGTAGAACCGGGAAAGTTTACGACAAGTGTATGACCTCGTTGCATGCAAATAGCACGCGAGAGCATGGCGCGGCGCGTCTTGGTCATCGAATACGCGCGGATTGCCTCTGCAATACCCGGCACATCGCGGTCGCAGACGGAACGCGTCGCCTCGGGCGTAACATCGCGCATCGAAAGCCCCGTGCCGCCGCAGGTGAGCACGACATTGGCGTGGCACTCATCGGCGGCTTCCACAATGGCATCACCGATCTCGCTGACGTCGTCGCGTACGACCACGTGTGAGGAGACCGTCCAGCCCTGTGCCTCGATAAGTTCCTCGAGTGCGGCTCCAGCCTCGTCCTGGGCAAGATCGCGCGTATCCGAGCACGTCACAATCGAAATCTTCAGCTCCATAACATTCCTCCTATAGCACCGTGCCCTCAGGCAGGTCGACACGCACGACATCCACCACGTCGCCCGCCTTGAGCTCGCACGGACCTTCGTCAATACGCAGCAGGCAGTTGGCCCGCTGCATTGTGCCGAGCAGCGCCGAATTCTGCGTCTTGGCCTCGGTCACCAACAACTCACCGGTCTCGGGGTCGCGCAAAACCGTGGCGCGATCGAAGAAGCGGCGATGCTGTCGCTTTTTCACGCCGTGTGTGAGCGTCGCCCGTTGCACGGGACGCGCACCCTCGGCAAAGCCGCGCATCTTGCGGATCGCCGGGCGGGCGAGCATCTCAAAGCCCACATACGCCGCGGCCGGGTTGCCCGAAAGCCCCAGGTAGGGCTTACCCCCGAGCAAGCCAAACGTGATGGCCTTGCCGGGGCGCATCGAGATGCGGTCAAACAGTACCTCGCCCTCGCGCCGGACGAGCGCCGTCACGAAATCGTAATCGCCCGCCGAGGCGCCACCGCTCGTAATGACAAAATCGCACTCTCGCGTGGCGCGATGTACCAGCTCGGCAATCGCCTGCTCATCATCGGGCGCGATGCCGTAGAACACGGGCTCGGCGCCGGCATCGAGTGCCTCGGCCATCAGCGCCGAGGAGTTGGAATCGCGAATCTGACCACGCGCCGGCACCTTACTCGGTGCGACCAGTTCCGTGCCCAGCGAGATGATGCCCACACGCGGGGCAGCGTGCATCTTCACGCTCGCGTATCCGGCGCTCGCCAGCAGACCCGCGCCGGCCGGAGCCACAACCTCGCCAGCGCGCATCACGACGTCGCCGGCATGGGCTTCCTCAGCAGCCGAGCGAACGTTCTCCCCTACCTTGGCCGACGCCGAGAAGCGAACGTGCGAGCCCTCGTTGCCATCGCCGTCGAGCACATCGACGATCTCGTATTTCACCACGGCGTCGGCACCTTCGGGCACCGGCGCGCCTGTCATAATGCGGACCGCCTCGCCCGCGCCGATAGCGCCCTCAAACACATGGCCCGCGGCCTCGTGTCCGATAACGTCGAGCGTCACCGGCGCCTCGCCAGATGCCTGTGCCAAGTCCGCCGAGCGCACGGCATATCCGTCCATAGCGCTGTTGGCAAACGGCGAGATATCGATATCGGCCACCGCGTCCTCGGCCAAGGGAAAACCAGCCGCCTGCCACACGGGAATCTCGATGAGATCCGTCGGAGCAACGTGCGACAGGACAATCGACTGTGCGTCATCCAGCGGAATGAGTTTCTCTGCCATATGCACCTCTTAATGTCACGGCGCACAACAGGGGCGCCGATTCTTTATGCTTGTCTCAGTATAATCCCCCGACGCACGACCGCGACTCGGCCTGTACCCGCAAATACACCTGTCGGTTGCAGGCTGCGAAACAGAATGGAAACCAACCCACCGGCTCGTCGCGTTTGCCGCGTTTTATAATGCTTGCGTTGCAACCTAAAAGAGGAACGTATGGCTCATAACGACAAACCCGAAAGCGCAAACGAGGCGCAGGATCATTCCCAGCCGCTCGACGACGGCGGCTTTTTCTCCCTGAACGACATCATCACGGCAGGCAGGCATCAGATCACCCGCTCCGAGCATCTCTTGGCTGCCGACACGCGCCGCAACGCCCGCAACCTACTCGCGAGCGCTAAGTTACTCGTACTCGTCGTCATCGTCTCGCTCGCCATGGGCGTTGCCGCTTGGGCGTTTTTGGCCTCGTTGAATATCGCGACCGACTATCGCGAGCACCATTCGTGGGTGTACGCCCTGCTCCCCATCGTGGGTATGGCCACCGCGTGGGTCTACAAGAACCACGGTCTCGCCGCCAAGCGTGGCAACAACCTGGTCATTGACTCCGCCCTGGGCACACGCCTCATCCATATGCGCATGGCCGTCCTCACCTTCGTCTGCTCCACGCTCACGCACCTAACGGGTGGATCGGCCGGTCGCGAGGGAGCCGCGGTTCAGATTGGCGGCACCATCGCCAGCAACATCTCGAGCCTCGCCCACCTTAAAAAGCATGACCACCACGACCTCATGCTCGCCGGCATCTCGTCGGCCTTTGGCGCCGTATTCGGTTCGCCCCTTGCCGGAGCTTTCTTTGGCATGGAGATGTGCTTTATCGGCAAGATCGACTACACCGCGGGCATCTACTGCCTGGTCGCCTCGTTTACCGGCTACTTTACATCACTCGCCCTGGGTACCGAGTACGAGGCGAATGTTATCGCCAGCGTTCCCAACATGACACCACGGACGGTTGTCATCGTTGTTATCAGCGCCATTATCTTCGGTCTGACGGCACGCCTCTTTGCCTGGTCAGTTCGAACCGTCAAGAGCCTGTACGGTCGCTTTATCACCAATTACCTCGTTCGCGCACTCATAGGCGCACTCGTGGTTTTGGCCGCCTATGCCCTTCTCGACGCCTGGGACTACGCCGGCCTTTCCACGTGGCTTTCCGGCGCCGGATTTGCCGGCAACACCACCCTGGCAGACGCAGCCATCAAGTTGGTCGTCACAGCGCTTACCCTGGGTGCGGGCTTCCAAGGCGGCGAGGTCACGCCCCTGTTTGGCATCGGTGCGGCGCTCGGCGGCTGGATCGGTTGCCTCGTCGGAATCGACCCCAGTTTTCTGGCGGCTCTCGGCATGCTCGGCGTGTTCTGTGCCGGCCTCAACGTGCCCATCACCACCTGCATGATGGCCATCGACCTGTTCCACGGCACGGCAGCCGGGTTCTTTGTCATCGTGGCCTTTATCAGCTACCTAACTGCCGGACACCGCGGCGTGTACCCCGCCCAGCGCATCATCTCGCCCAAGCGTCGTTCGCTTATTGTGGATGAGGGCGGTACGGTAGCGGACGCTATCGAGCGCCACAACGACCTGATAGAGTAGACGTAAGTATTCGACGTGCAGCCACAATCGGGGGCAATTCGACCTGAGCGCGACCGCACCGTCACGTCATACGCCGGGAGTCGCCCCATGCACGCAACTGATTTTGGCCGCACGCTCATCATCGCCAACCCAGCCGCCCAGTCGGGTGCGGCGCACGAAGTTGCCGAGCGCCTGCAACGCTTTTTGGACATGACTGCACGCGCATCCCAGTTTGACTTGGTGCTAACCGAGCGCATGGGACACGCCAAGGAGCTGGCCGTACAGGCCCAGGGCTATCGCACCGTTATCGCCCTTGGCGGCGACGGCGTGATTCACGAGGTCGTCAACGGGCTTATGACGCAAGAGGAGGACACCCGCCCCGCTCTTGCCATCCTACCCGTGGGCTCTGGCAACGATTTTGCCCAAACGCTCGGCATCGACGATTTCTCCGGTAAGGATTTTGGCGCACTGCTCACCTGCGAGCTGCAGCGTCAGGACATCGGGCGCATTCGCTCGTGGAGCCCTGCGAGCGGCAGCGGCGAGGCTACCGTTGAGTACTACGACCAGACGCTCTCGGTCGGCATCGATGCCGCCATCGGCCTGGGCACCACCGAGCTGCGCAAAAAGACGGGCCTCGCCGGCGCTCCGCTCTACACCCTTTCGGGACTTGAGCAGTTTGGCCTGCGCTATCGCAACTACCCCATGACCATCAGCTTTGATGGCGCGCCCGCCGAGCGCGTGCGGGCGATTATCATGGCCATCCAGCTGGGACCCACCTATGGCTCGGGCTATCGCATCTGTCCCGACGCCGACCCGTGCGACGGCATACTCGACGTCTGCTACGCCTGCGGCCCCGTTCCGCGCGCGGTCGCGCTTCCCATGTTCCTTTCGGCCAAAGATGGCCACCATACCAAGCTGCCACCGGTTCGCATGCGCCGCTGTCGCCATGCCGAGCTTACCTTTGAGGAGCCCGACTACCCCATCCAGGCCGACGGCGAGCCCGTTGTCGCCTCGCGCATCGAGGTCGACATCCTCGCCGGCGCCCTCCACGTCTGGCACCCCACCCGCTAACCCCACCTAAGTTGCGGTGAAATAGGGACTGTTTATGCAGCTAAAGCCGTAAAACAGTCCCTATTTCACCGCAACTTATGAGGAGATCATTCGTCGCTGCCCGGTTTGCGACGGTTGGCCTTTTTAATGGCGTTGAAGTGCTTGTCGTTGAGCCTGCGCTGGCGCGATCGCTGTGGCACTTTGGTCTTGACGCGACGGCGCGGCGGACGGCCACGACGCTCAAGCTCTGCCCTCAGCTTACGCAAACAGCTCGCACGATTCTGAAACTGACTACGGCTCTCGCGCGCCGTCACGACAATCCCCGTGGGCCCATGTTTCATGCGCACCGCAGAGTCCGTCGTGTTCACGCCCTGCCCACCCGGACCCGTCGCGCGAAACACCTGTACCTCGCAATCGCGCGCCAGCTCCTCAACCGACATCTCGGCAAAGCGCGCATACTCGCGCCAGCCCATCTTGTTCTCGTCCATATCAGCACCTCCCCTCATACAAAAAATGTGACAAAGGGACAATCCCTTTGTCACATCGCATACCAATCGCTTGTGTTGCGCGCTTAGGCGAAGGTGATCTCGCCGGTATCGCAGTCCATATCGGCGATACGGGCTAGGCTTTCAACGCGGAAGCCGCGCTCGCGGAGCTTATCGCCACCGCCCTGGAAGCCCTTCTCCACCGCAATGCCAATGCCGGCAACTTCGGCACCCGCAGCCTCACAGATCTTGATAAGACCCTCGAGCGCGCAGCCGTTGGCCAGGAAGTCGTCGATGATCAGGACCTTATCGCCCTCGGACAGGAAGCGCTTGCCGACGATGACCGGGTACTCCTTCTGCTTGGTAAAGGAGTAGATGGTCGTGGCATACTGCTCGCCGTCGAGGTTGATGGACTGTGCCTTCTTGGCAAAGACCACCGGCACGCCGCCAAAATGCTGGGCTGCAATGCAAGCCATGCCAATGCCCGAAGCCTCGATCGTCAGGATCTTGTTGATCTCGACACCCTCGAACAGACGGGCCCACTCGGCGCCCATGTGGTCGAACAGCTCAACGTCGCATTGGTGGTTGAGGAAGGCATCAACCTTAAGGACGTTACCGGCCTTTACGATGCCGTCATGGCGAATACGATCCTCAAGCTCCTGCATGGCGCAACCCCTTCTCGCGGCAACGATACCGCGCGATTAATAAACGTTGTTCGATAGTCTACCACGGACCGACCCCCGCCCGCCCCACAAGCCGCATCGCACCATAAAGCCGCAAGACCAGTAGATAGGCCCGATTCGTGGCAAGCCTGCCCCCACATGCTAATGGCGGGCACGCATCCTCGCCAAACGTACCATGGCGAGCGCAAAACCCACAGCGGCCACAGCCATAAGCACGTAGAACACCGAGCGAAAGCCGAATAGGAATACATCCGGACGGCCTGCAACAAAACTGGTCACAGCCTCGCCCATCGCCACGCTCATCTGCCCATACAGGATATGCGACGCCGCCGTAATGCCGAGTGCCATGCCGGCGTAGCGCGCCAGGCTGCCCAGGCTGCCCGCAAAGCCGAGCGCTTCGCGCGGAGCTGAGCCCATATACAGCGAGTTGTTGGGGCTCTGGAAAATCGACGTGCCACACGACATAAACGCAACGCAGCACACGATCACAGGGATAGAAGAGTGCTCGTCGAGCGTGCTTACCGCAAAGAGACCGCACACGTACACGCCCAGGCCGACCGCCGTGGGGCCCTCGCAGCCAACACGGTCCGAAACCGTTCCCGAAAGCGGTCCGATAAAGGCATTCACCATCGGCAGCGCCAAAAAGAGCAATCCGGAAATGTCGGAACCAAAGCCGTGGGCGTCCTGAAAATAGAACGGCAGGATAAACTCGGATGCGCCAATACCAACGAACACGATGAGCATGCAGGCAAGGTTGATGGTGAAGGCCGAATTTGAAAAGCAGCGACGAGCAGCCTCGATCAGGGACATGGGGCGTTCGCCGGCCTCTGGCTTAACGTGCGGCAGCGTGTAGAGCCCCACGATAAACGAGATGACGCCAATGGGCAGGTTGATGAGGAAGATGCTCTCCCAAGGAAAGCTTGCCACCAGCATGCCGCCGAGCACGGGGCCACACATCATGCCGAGGGCCACGAAGGTCGCAAGAATACCCATGGCACGGCCTCGTTCGCGCGCCGGAAACGACTCGGTGATGATACCCATGTTGTTAGCCATGGCCGCCGCGCAACCGACGCCCTGAACAATGCGTGCCAGGATAAGAACCTCGAGCGAGGCCGAAAGGCCGCACAGCAGCGAACCGACCGAAAAGACGATGACGCCCAGCTGAAACACATTCACCTTGCCGCGCACGTCGCCCAGACGGCCAAACGGCAACATAGCCACGCAAGTCGCAAGCAGATACACCGAGCTTACCAGCTGTATGCGATCGAGGCCCACGCCAAGCTCCTTTTGCATCACGGGCAGCGCCACGGTCACGACGGTCGAATCCAGACACACCATAAACGTCATGATGAGCACGGTAAACAGAATCGCCCATTTGTTCTTGCCATGGGTGTCGCCCTCAAGGGCAATGTGCTCGCGGCGCAGCTGCTCTGCGGTTTTCTCCATATCCATCCTTTCGAGTGGCGCAACGCAAAAACGGGGCCCCAATCGCCTGCAAACAGTCGCGATTGGGGTCCCGCCTACGGAATCGGAACGAAAGGCCGCCGAAGCTTTCTGCCAGCATCGGCACCTTGTACGGAGCTAGCCTAGCACTGCTCGAGCGCCTGCTCAAGGTCGGCAATCAGATCGGCCGTGTCCTCGAGGCCGCACGACAGGCGCACCATGTCGGCGGAGATGCCACAGGCGATGAGCTCCTCATCGTTCATCTGGCGATGCGTGGCATTAGCGGGATGCAGGCAGCAAGTGCGGGCGTCGGCCACGTGCGTGGCAATCTGGGCGAGCTTGAGGCTCTTCATAAAGGTCTCGGCCGCCGCGCGACCACCGTTAAAGCCAAAGCTCACAACGCCGCAGGTACCGTTGGGCATGTACTTCTGAGCCAGGTCATAGTACTTGTCGCCCTCCAGGCCCGGATAGCTCACGAAGCGCACCTTGGGATGGCTCTGCAGGAACTTGGCAACGGCCAGGCCGTTCTCACAATGACGCGGCATGCGCACATGCAGGCTCTCGAGCGAGCTGTTCAAGAAGAACGCCGCCTGCGGGTTCTGCATGGGGCCGAGGTCGCGCATGAGCTGCGCGGTGGCCTTGGTAATGAAGGCACCCTCGCGACCGAACTTCTCGGCATACGTCACGCCGTGGTAGCTCTCGTCGGGCGTGGTGAGACCCGGGAACTTATCCGCATGAGCCATCCAGTCAAACTGGCCGTGGTCGACGATCACGCCGCCCAGGTAGGCAGCATGTCCATCCATGTACTTGGTGGTGGAGTGCGTGACGATGTCGGCACCCCACTCAAAGGGACGGCACATTACGGGCGTCGGGAAGGTGTTGTCGACCATCAGCGGCACGCCGTGGTCATGTGCAGCCTTGGCAAAGCGCTCAATATCGAGCACGGCAAGGGCGGGGTTTGCGATCGTCTCGCCAAAGACGAGCTTGGTATTGGGCTCAAAGGCTGCCCCGAGCTCCTCATCGGTGCAGTCGGGGGCGACGAACGTGCAGGTCACGCCCATGCGGCCCATGGTGTGGGCGAGCAGGTTATACGTACCGCCGTAAATGGCAGAGCTCGCGACCACATGATCGCCGGCACCGGCCACGTTAAAAATCGCGAGGAAATTCGCAGCCATGCCCGAGCTCGTGAGCATCGCAGCGGTGCCGCCCTCCATCTCGCAAATCTTGGCGGCAACGAGATCGCACGTGGGGTTCTGCAGACGGCTGTAGAAGTAGCCAGACTCCTCCAGGTCAAACAGCTTGCCCATGTGCTCCGACGTGTCGTACTTCCACGTGGTGGACTGGTAGATGGGCACCTGGCGCGGCTCGGCATCTCCCGGGTGATAGCCGCCCTGAACACATGTAGTACCGATAGTCTGCTCGCTCATATCTAGCTCCCTTGCCTGGGTTTTAGTTTTATTCGGTTCACGATACCGCTACCCTGCACCCCTCTCAACCCATCCCCAAGGTAGGTTATGGGACAAATTGATCAGGGGAATTTATCTCAAGCCTTGGGCATTTGCTCGATAGATAAAAATGAGGCATCCATGAAGCTCTCGATGATTACATGCCCCGTCACGGGTACCATAGGCGGGTACACCGTGACCAAGGAGACAACGATGAAGCAAATCGATACCACCCAGCTCGACACCGTCGCCTGCCAGGCTCAGGCTGCCGAATACCACGCCCGCGGCTTTAACTGCGCACAGGCCGTTGCCTGCACGCTCGCACCTGCCGTCGGGCTCGACCCCCAGACCGCCTTTACCCTCACCGAGGGCTTTGGCGCCGGCATGGGCGGCATGACCGAAACCTGCGGCGCCATCTCGGGCGCCGTGGCCATCATGGGGTTTGTAATGAGCGACGGCATGGAAAACCCCAAGACCAAGGGCCAGACCTACAAGCTGTCGCGCGAAATCGCCAAGCGCTTTGGCGAGAAGAACACGACGACCGTCTGCGGCACGCTCAAGGGCATCGGATCGGACAAGGGTCCGCTCCGCAGCTGCCCCGGCTGCATCGACGATGCCGTCGAAATCGCCTGTGATGTGCTAAAGCAGCTCGCCGAGTAAACGGCAGCGACATAAAACGACGGCCGGCGCGCTTGGGATCTATCCAAAGCGCGCCGGCCGTCGCCGTTAGAACTCTGCAAATTCGGGAGCGCCGACCTCAATCTCCTCACGCCCCGCCATAAGCTCGCGCATCTTAGCGCAAAACGGCTCCTGCTCCCCCGCTTTGAACACCAAATGAATCGTCACGGTATCCGCGTAATCGGTATCCGAAACCTTGGCACCCGAATCCTGCGCCAAACGAAGCACCTGCTCATACTGCGGATAGGCCACATGCACGTCAACAGGCACGACACTCGTCATCTCGACAATCTGCCCGGCCTCCCGAGCAGCTGCCACCGCCGCCTGCGTCGCCGCGGTATAGGCGCGCACCAAGCCACCGGGCCCCAACAGCGTGCCGCCAAAATAGCGTGTCACCACGCAGCAAACATTTTTGAGCCCTGCGCCGCGCAGCACCTCGAGCGTCGGCATGCCGCTCGTGCGGCTCGGCTCACCGTCATCGCTCTGGCGCTCACGTCCATCGACCAAAATCCACGCGGGAACATTGTGTCGAGCGTCGTAATGACGCTTGCGAACCATCTCGATAAAGGCATTCGCCTCATCCTCGGACTCAATATGGACCAGCTGGGCAATAAACCGGCTCTTGCGGTCCACAAACTCGCCCGAAGCCTCAATATTCGATTGCAGAGTAAAATAGCTGTCCAACAAAGCCCCTCAACAACAAGCAAAGCAACAAACAGCCTCAATAATACGGCAAAGGCCGTACCGATAAACCCGGCAAATAGAACGGCAACGCCAATGACCAGGTAAAAACAGCGAGATGCCAAGAACGGAACCGCCGATGATTCCGTCAACGAAAGCGAGAACCCGTCAGCGCGAGCAAGGTGCCTTGAAAGACGAGAATGCAACAGAAATGAGGCTGCCGATGACCAGGCAAAAACAGCGAGACGGCGTCAGCTGAGTCGATTTGGCCCGAAAGAGGAGGGAGCACGCCTTATGGCGGCGACCGACGAATGAGCGCCAAATCGGCCAGCTGACGCCGTCGCAGCGTCAACATAGTTGCCGAGTGGGCCTATAAGCCGGGTTCTGTCGTGAACGGTCATTTATCTTGTCTGCACGTTACCGTGCAGCTCCACGCACGCTACCCGAACGCGGACCGGGCCGGCCCATAGCGTTCCTATTCGCGCTTGCTCCGGATGGGGCTTGCCAAGCCGCCGTGTTGCCACGACGCTGGTGGTCTCTTACACCACCGTTTCAGCTTTTCCCTTTACGCCTTGCGACGCAGGTGGGAGTCTTCTTTTCTGCGGCGCTTTCCGTCGGATCACTCCGCCCGGCCGTTAGCCGGCATCCCGCCCTCTGGAGCCCGGACTTTCCTCACGCGTGCTGCAAGCAGCACATCGCGCGACCGTCTGGCCCACTCAGCAGTGCAAGAGTGTAGCACACCGTTGCCGCAGGCAATGGCACAACACAAGCGCTCGCACGATAAACCAAGAACCACCCATGCGCTACAATAGTTCAGTCGATGGGCAACGTCGTCAGTCGAGACGCGACCGCGCTCCGCACCCCTCCGCCTACTCGGTGCGTTCCCGCCTCCTCCCCGAGGCGGGATGTCGGCATTTTTCATGCAGCGACAACCAAATAGCCTGTGGACAGCATGGGCAGCATCGTGCATCTCGGCACCAAATGCAAAAAGGGACCCGTCCATTGCGGACGGATCCCTTAAAACAAGTGATCGTCAAACCGATTTACTCGGCGTCGGTCTCCTCGTCCTTCTTCTCGGAAGGAAGCGGGGTAACCTCGATCTCGACGCCCAGAGTCTCAGCAGCGGACTTCATGGACAGGGAGATACGACGACGGTCGAGGTCGATCTCCATGACCTTGACCTGAACCTTGTCGCCCACGTGGGTGACCTGAGAAGGCTGATCGACGTGCTTGTTGGCCATCTCGGAGATGTGCACCAGGCCCTCGATGCCCTCGCCCAGGTCGACGAAAGCGCCGAACGGGACAAGCTTGGTCACAGTGCCCTCGACGATAGCGCCGACGGGGTACTTCTTGACCAATGCGCGCCACGGATCCTCGGTGGTCTGCTTGAGACCCAGGGAGATGCGCTCGCGGTTGAGGTCGACGTCGAGAACCTCGACCTCGACCTCCTGGCCAACCTTGACAACCTCGGAAGGATGGTTGACGTGGTTCCAGGAGAGCTCGGAAATGTGGATGAGGCCGTCGATACCGCCGAGGTCGACGAAGGCGCCGAAGTCGACGATGGAGGAAACGGTGCCCTGGAGACGCATGCCAGACTTGAGCTTGGACAGGATCTCGGAGCGCTCGGCCTTACGGGACTCCTCGAGCACGACGCGACGGGAGAGGACGACGTTGTTGCGGTTGCGGTCCATCTCGATGACGCGAGCCTCGATGCGGGTACCCATGTAGGAGGTGAGGTCCTTGACGCGACGGAGGTCGACGAGGGAAGCGGGCAGGAAGCCACGCAGGCCGATGTCGAGGATCAGGCCGCCCTTGACAACCTCGATAACCTCGCCCTCGACGTTCTCGCCGGAGTTGAACTTCTCCTCGATGCGGTTCCAAGCACGCTCGTACTCGGCACGCTTCTTGGACAGGACCAGACGACCGTCCTTGTCCTCCTTCTGGAGAACCAGAGCCTCGATGGGATCACCGAGTGCAACGATATCTGCAGGGTTAGCGTCCTTGCGGATGGACAGCTCGCGGACCGGGATAACGCCCTCGGACTTGAATCCGATGTCAACGAGCACCTCGTCATGCTCGATCTTAACGACAGTGCCGTTAACGAGATCGCCCTCATCAAAGTCGGTAATCGTACCGTCGATGAGGTTGTTCATCTCCTCCTCGTTGACATCGTCAAGAGAGAAAATGGACGAGTTCTGAATCTCACTCAAAGGTGGACCCCTTTCGAACTACGGGGCCCCGATTGCTAGGACCTACAGAAGGGTGCGACAAGCACACAACGTTTAGGAACACTCGGGAGCCGACAGATACTAATGTGACGCTTATGCAATCACGTTCGTATAGGTTACGGGGAAATGAGTTCGATTTCAAGCGTGAACTGCGATTTTTTACTCGTGTGGAGACTTTTTCGTAATCTTATGAACACACGTCTCCACAACTTGACGATAACCAGCCAGGCATTTGGCTTTGGGGTAAAGTATCCGGAGCCAACGACTCTAGATCAAATTTACGAGAAAGGTGCCCGCGTGCTCAAAGCAGTCGTTTTCGATATGGACGAGACGCTTCTCAGCATCAACCTCAACGCGTTCATCCTTCGCTATTTTAAGGATGTCTCATCGATGCTCGCGGATATCGGGCACCGCAGCCGCGGTGGCACGATGGCGCGCCTCGGCACCATCCTGGTCGACCTCAACGCCAATCGCCGCAGCGGCACGGACAACCGCACCAATCTTGAGTTTTACCAAGAAGAGGTCGAGCGCCGATGCGGGATCTGCCTCTCCGATCCCCTCATCTACGAGGCGTTTACCTACTATGACCGCGAAGTTCTTCCGTACAAGAACGACGATGTCATTAACGCCCACGCCATGCCGGGCGCGCACGCCGCGCTCCAGGCCGTACAGGACGCTGGACTGCGTTGCGCGCTCTTTACCAACCCCAGCTTTCCCCAGGGGGCCATCGAGTGCCGCATGGGCTGGGGCGACCTTGCCGACGCCCCCTTTGAGCTCGTGACGCACATGGGAAACGCCACCCGCTGCAAGCCCGATGCCACCTACTATCTAGAGCAGCTTCAGGTGATGGGGCTCGAGCCACACGAGGTCCTTATGGTGGGTAACGATCCCAAACGCGACTTCCCGTCCCCCGATTGCGGCATCCAAACCGCCTTTGTGGGCCAGGGCAAGCCCAGCCGAGCCACCTGGCACGGAACCATGGAAGACTTCGCCCGCGACTTCAACGCCGTAATCGAAGCCTTCTACGAGCACCAAATAGCCGACGAACTGTCTTAACAAACTCGAGTCTTGCCAATCATGATGTTGAGGATCTCGACGTCGGTGTCCTTCATGCCCACGCGGCCTACGTAGCCCATGCTGGCGATTGTCTGCTCAACGGTATCCTGGATCAGGCCTTCGCCGGCACGGAAACCGCGGCCCTGCATGGCCATATCGTGGCCCAGAATCGCCGCATCAACGGCTGCGGAAATCTTGGCGGCACAGCTCGCCTTGGCGCCATCGCACACGATGCCGCCCACGTTGCCAAGCGTATTCGATACCGTCGCGCCAATCTGCTCGCGCGTGCCACCGCACAGCCAGGTAATCGCGGCGCCGGCACCGCACGCGGCGCAAATAGCACCGCAAAACGCCGAGAGCGCACCAATATAGCTCTTGATATGTACGGCAATAAGATCGGACAGCATCACGGCGCGCACCAGGCGCTCGTGGTCGCAGCGCAGGTACTCGGCATACTCCATGACGGGCAATGCGCAGGTAATGCCCTGATTGCCCGAGCCGCACACAATGGCGACCGGCAGCGCGCAACCGTTCATGCGGGCGTCGGACCCGGCGGCCGCACGGGCACGGGCACGGCAGGCGACGTCATCAGCACGAGCGCCCAACAGTGTACGACCCACCTCGGCGCCCCAAGCGTGCGCAAGGCCCTCGGCACTGATCGCGCCATTCAGCTCAATCTGACGCTCAACGGCAGCGCGGGCGTCCTCAATGTCACCGTCCTCGATAAAGTCGATGATGGACTCAATGCTCATAGGGGTATCGGCCTTATCCGCCGCACGCTCGGCCACCACGCGCTCGGCGCAGGCGGCACACTCCCCCGCTGACTTGCCGCATACCGGAATACCATCGAGCGTATGGCACGTGACATTAGTGTGGTGATCGGTAATCTCGACGACCGCGGTATGGCCCCCGGCCGTCGCAGTCACCTTGATGTAGAGGTTGGGCACACCTTCGACAAGCGACACATCGCAGTAGCCGGCGTCGGCGAGAAGCTCGGCCACGCGAGCGCGGTCTTCATCGTTAACGCTCTCGAGCACCTCGAGCGCGCTCTTAGCGTCGCCGCCCACGGCACCCAGCACGGCCGCGGCCTCAATACCGTGCATACCGCCCGAGTTGGGCACGGTCACGCTCTTGACGTTCTTGATGATGTTGCCCGAGCAGGCAACATCCATATGATCGGGCTCGCAACCGAGCGTCTGGCTCGCCAGTGCCGCTGCATAGGCAACGGCAATGGGCTCGGTACAGCCGAGCGCGCAGACAAGCTCGCGGTTCAAAACATCGCAAAACGCGGCATCACGAAGGGAATCGGCAGGCATAGGTATCTCCTACTTGTATAACGGGCTGGGCTCTCAATAATAATTAGCTCTTTTATTTGATAACAATGCATCAAAAACCGCAACCCAAGTTCCGGTAGACGGCATTCAGGCGCAAACTGACGGCATTCATTCATGAGAAACCGGTCTTGTTGCATGCTAAAGCGTTTGACCAAAAAACGCCCAAGCGTTTACACAAAAGTCGCGCTATCATGCAGTCGAACGCGGTAAAACCTTTAGCAATCTCGCCGCACAGACCAGAGAGGAACTATCCATGAAGATCGGTATCGGTAACGACCACGCCGCCGTCGAGCTCAAGAACATCATCTCCGAGCACCTGAAGGAGCGCGGCTGCGAGGTCGTGAACTTTGGCACCGACACCTCCGAGAGCTTTGACTACCCCATCGCCGGCTACAAGGTGGGTAAGGCCGTTGCCAACGGCGACGTCGATCTGGGCATCCTGATCTGCGGCACCGGCGTCGGGATTAGCCTGGCTGCCAACAAGGTCGAGGGCGTACGCGCCGTCGTGTGCTCCGAGCCCTTCAGCGCCAAGCTCTCCCGCATGCACAACAATACCAACGTGCTCGCTTTTGGCGCCCGCGTCGTGGGCTCCGAGCTCGCCAAGATGATCGTCGACGAGTGGCTCGACGCCGAGTTTGAGGGTGGTCGTCACGAGCGTCGCGTTAACCTCCTCAACGAGATCGATCACACGCGCGCCCTTAAGATCGTCGACGAAGCCTAAACTATTCAGTGCCACAAGCTAACAGCAGGGGCCCGCTCGGAACAAATGTCCGAGCGGGCCCCTGCATAGATTTTGGAATAAAAGGGCGCCGCGGATGGAGTTCCGCGGCGCCCAAGCCACACGCTAACAGCTTTAAGGAGTCAAAGCTGGTTTAGCCAAAGAAGCGCTTGATCTCAATCTCGGCGTTCTCCAGGCAGTCGGAGCCGTGGATCACGTTGGCGTTGACATCGACGGCAAAGTCGCCGCGGATGGTACCAGGAGCAGCCTCAAGCGGGTTGGTAGCGCCCATGAGGGTGCGCATCTTAGCAACAGCGGAGAGACCGGAAACGACCATCTTGACGACCGGACCGCTCGTCATAAAGTCGCAGAGACCGCCAAAGAAGGGCTTGTCGGCCAGATGGGCGTAGTGCTCCTCGACGGTAGCGCGCTCGAGCGTGGTCATCTCCATGCGCTCGATGACAAGGCCGCTGCGCTCAATGCGAGCAACGATCTCGCCGATCTTGCGGTCGCGCACGGCGTCGGGCTTAATCATGATGAAGGTCTTCTCGATAGCCATAAAAGTAGCCTTTCAAGTAGGTTCGCGCGTGCCCAAGTCCCATTCCGGCACCCGCCTGGACTGCATCGTAACAGAGTTTTAGCTGCAGTTAAACAAAAAGCTGTTTATTGAAACGTTGCAATTTATTAAAGCGCTCCATATGTGTCACTTCTGTTTCGAAGCCCGATTAGAGTACCATCCGACCGCCCATCAACCGCATCGAACAGAGCAGGCGGTCGGTTGCCGCCCGCGAACGTAACCCCTTCACAACCTGCCCAAAGGTCCTACAGAAGTTCTCGACAAGCCCCTCCCCCATAGCAACAAAATACGGGCGCCCACATCAGCAGGCGCCCGTAAAGTGAAAACGATTTATCAATAAATGGCCAAAACGGCTTCAGCCAAATACCTACTTTACCCCGTGGCCCATCTCGACGACCTTGGTCAGCGATCCAAACACACCCTCGTCAGCCACGAGCTGTGCCTCGGCGCGATCAAGCTGCACGACAACGGCGGCAGGGGCGGTGCCGCCCTCGGTCGTGCGCGCGGCGACAATCGACGGGATGTCGAGCGCCTCGGTAATGTCGCGCTCAAAGAGCGGGCTTGCCTCCTGGAACACCTCAAACGGCAGGTCCTCAAGATTGCAGCCGCGCTTCTCACACATCAGAACCAGATGCCCCACCACGGCATGAGCCTCGCGGAACGGCAGACCACGCTTAGCCAGGTAATCGGCAACATCGGTGGCGGCAAGGTGACCCACGCCGCACTCGCCCGCCATGGCATCCTCGTTGACGGCCCAAGTCGAAATCATACCGGCCATAACCGACAGGCACTGCATGAGTGTATGGGCGGTATCGAGCGCGCCCTCCTTGTCCTCCTGCAAATCCTTGTTATAAGCAAGCGGCAGGCCCTTCATGGTCACGAGCAGCTGCACCAGGTTGCCATACACACGGCCGCTCTTGCCGCGAATAAGCTCGGCAAAGTCGGGATTCTTCTTCTGCGGCATGATAGACGAGCCGGTGGAGTAGGAGTCTGAAAGCGTGATAAAGCCAAATTCGGAGCTCGACCACAGCACGATCTCCTCGGAAAGACGCGACAGGTGCATGGCCATGACGGAGCCGGCGTAATGCAGATCGAGCAGGAAATCACGGTCGGAAACCGCATCGAGCGAGTTGGGAATCACGCCCGCAAAGCCAAGTTCGGCAGCCGTCATCTGGCGATCGAGCGGATAGCTCGTACCAGCAAGCGCGGCAGCACCCAGCGGGCAGTTGTCGGCGGCATCAAAGGCGGCCTTCAGGCGCGTAAAGTCGCGCGCGAACATCCAGGAATACGCCAGCAGATGATGCGACAGCAGCACGGGCTGAGCGTGCTGCATGTGTGTGTAGCCCGGCAAAATCACCTTGTCGTACTTCTTAGCCGCATCCACCAGCACATGGCGCAGCTCAAGATTGGCCTCCATGAGCTCCTTGGCCAGCGCCTTGACGCCCAGTCGCGTATCGGTCGCCACCTGGTCGTTGCGCGAACGCCCAGTATGCAAGCGCTTGCCAGCCTCGCCGATGCGACGCGTCAGCTCGCTCTCGATGGACATATGAATGTCCTCATCGTTGATATCGAAGGTGAAGTTGCCGGCATCGATATCCTGTTCGATTCCGGTAAGGCCCTTGGCAATCGCCTGCTCGTCCTCGGCACTGATGATGCCCTGGGCGGCCAACATCTTGGCATGCGCCTTAGAGCCGGCGATATCCTGCTTATAGAGATGTTTGTCGACCGGCAGCGACGCGCCAAACTCCTGCGTGACCTCGGCCACGCCCGCCTCAAAACGACCGCCCCAAAGAGCCATGGAACCGTCTCCTTTCTCCAAATACCAAAACAAGCGTCCAAAGCAATGTGCCCTGTCGCTAAAGCGATTTATCAACCGCTAGTTTTACACACTCCCTGCCGCGCGCGGGGCCATGTGGCTAATTTGCAAAGAAGTGACGCACCATGCACTTGGCACCCAACGTCTCCCTCCGGATGTTGCCCTGCGAACCATCGATCCAGGCCTTCAGGCTCATAGGAACGTCCTCGACCCTTACAGCATCGAACTCGGGCGCGAGGGCAAGCAAAGCATGCGCGATAGCATTGAACATAATGGATACTCCTCATATATATATAGGCACAGAGCCGCCAAATTGATAGAAGGAGCCCCGCCGGACAACCCCGGCGGGGCTCGGACTCAGCCGCAGACGCGGCATCATATATGCGGGCGGAACGTAGGGGCCACCGATGTTAAGAAGTGTCAGCAAGCATAACGAAAGGTAGGGACCCCGTGCGCCCGTTATGTATCACGCGGATGGGCCGCGCGGATACCAAGGGAAGGAGGCGCTAGGCCTGGGCGGCAGCAGAGCTGGGGCCCTGGACCTTTGCCCACGTCTTGAGCGACAGCGTATCGATCTCGATAAAGCCGGCGCTGGCCTTCTCGTCAAACGTGGTGTCGCGGTCGTAGGTAGCCAGACCGTAGTCGTAGAGGCTGAAGGGGCTCTTGCGGCCGACGACATGGCAGTTGCCCTTAAAGAACTTCAGACGGACAGTGCCGGTCACGAACTTTTGCGTGTCGGCCATAAAGGCATCGAGCGCGTTTTTGAGCGGGCTGTACCACTGGCCGTTGTACACGGCGGTGGCCCAATCCTGCTCGAGCTTGATCTTGGTCTTGAGCAGGTCGCCCTCGACGCAGATGTCCTCGAGCGCCTTGTGGGCGGTGATGAGCGTCAGGGCGCCGGGAACCTCGTAGCACTCGCGGCTCTTAAGGCCCACCAGGCGATCCTCGACCAGATCGAGACGGCCAAAGCCATTGTCGCCGGAGATCTTGTTGAGGGCGATGACGATCTCAGAGAGCTTCATCTTCTTGCCGTCGACGGCGACGGGCTTGCCGGCCTCAAACTCAATCTCGGTGTAGGTCGGGGTGTCCGGGGTGTCCTCGGGATTCTTGGTCATAACCCAAGCGTCGTCGAGCGGCTCATTCCAGGGATCCTCCAGGTGACCGCACTCAATGGCACGACCCCACAGGTTGTCGTCGATGGAGTAGGGGTTGTCGTTGGCACCCTCGGGAACCGGCACGTTGTGGGCGTGGGCATAGGCGACCTCGTCGGGGCGACACTTCAGGTCCCACTCGCGAACCGGGGCGATAACCTTGAGCTCGGGGTCGAGGGCCTTGACGGCGGCCTCAAAACGGACCTGGTCGTTACCCTTGCCGGTGCAGCCGTGGGCGACGTAGGTCGCGCCAAACTCGTGGGCGACCTCAACAAGCTTCTTGGCAAGCAGCGGGCGAGACAGGGCGGAGAGCAGCGGATACTTGTTCTCGTACATGGAGTTTGCTGCAATGGCTTTGGTCAGGAACTCATCGGAGAACTCGTCGCGCAGGTCGAGCACCTGGCAATCGAGAACGCCCAGGTCGAGCGCCTTCTGCTTCTTGGCATCCAGTCCGGTCTCTTCCTGGCCCACGTTGCCGCAGACACAAACGACATCGAGATTCTTCTCGTCCTGGAGCCACTTGACACATACGGATGTATCAAGACCACCGGAATATGCGAGAACGACTTTTTCCTTGCTCATGGCTGTTTCCTTTCGCCCTTGGTAGCTAGTTAGAACATCGGTCAGTTGCAAGTCATTTCGAGGTCAAAAACCGTGCAATATCAGGTTAAATAGCAAAAAGCAGCACAACATGCCCTAGAAACATGCGTCTATGTCGTGCTAAAACCCAACGACCTCAAAATGACTCTGTTGAGGCAATTCGCCCCATGCGGACAGAGACGATTGCTATCGTCGTCGGGAAATTGCGCGCTGGCGTCGGATGGCATTGTCTGCAGTGGTGATGATCTTTACGAACTGCATCTGCCTCTCCTTTCACGTATCGCCGGGCGCAATTCAAATATCGCAAACGGTACCTTTTCCTCGGTAAGCGGTTGTTTTTCCGTCTCCGTTTTCGATGTTCGCTATATTACGCTAAAGTGCCCGCAGCACAAGCGACAAATTCAAATTTCTGAAAAGTTTTTTCATTACTTTGTGAAGCGTGGTGCAAATATGCTCCGTTCCTGCGAAAATACGCCCGACTACGAATTGATGGTTATAACGTCTGAAACAATCTCGAAACGAAAGGCTCGCTTTTATGCAAACTTACGAATCGGACGCCAATATCGGAAACATTAAGCTCATCGCCGTCGATATGGACAAGACGCTGCTGACCGACGAGCGTGTGCTACCCCAGGGTCTTGATGAGCGCCTGGACAAGCTCGCCGACGCCGGCATCGTATTCTGCCCCGCCAGCGGACGTCCCGCCCCCAAGCTCGAGGAGATGTTCGAGGGCATCAAGAACCGCCTCGCTTTTTGCCCCGACAACGGAGCCTGCGTCATCTATCGCGGTAGTTATATCTATAAGAGCAATATCGACGTGGAGCTGTACCAGCAGGTCTTGAGCCGTGCCTCGGAGGATCCTCGCGCTGTCCCCGTCCTATGCTGCTTCGACGAGTTCTACGTGCTTGCCCGCGACCATCAATACCACGACGAGATCAGCGTCTACTACAACACGATCAACTACGTCGACAGCTTTGAGGGCCTTGATATCGAGTCCAACAAGATCTCGATCTTCTTCCCCGCCTATGATGCCGAGCCCGCGTTCCGCGACGACTACAGCCCGGCATTCTCGGACCGACTCTATGTCACCAATGCGGGACGCGAGTGGATCGACTTTATGAACCTGGGTGTCGACAAGGGCGCCGGCGTCGCGCATCTGTGCGAGCACCTGGGCATCGATATTGCCGACGCCGCCGCCGTGGGCGATACCTACAACGACATCCCCATGCTCGAGCGCGTCGGTCACAGCTTTATCGTGGACAATGCCGAGGAGCACATGAACGCGCACGCCAAGTGGCGCATTCCGAGCAACAACGACGGGGGCGTACTGACGCTCATCGACGCCATTCTGGCGGCTCGTTAAACTCGCCGCCATGCCCGGGGCCGGCCGTTTGATTTTTGTTCGGTCAGGTCCTGGGCTCGCTCGAAGAGCACATTAAGTGCTCTTCGGCTCGTGCGGAATCTACAAAAATCAAACGGCCGGCCCCGGGCATGGCTACGTTGACTTGCTTGCCGCATGGATGGCGTCTTGGCGTCTAGATACTTGGCTGATATTTTTGGAATGAAGGGGGCTCCTTGTTGGCAAGGAGCCCCCTTCTGTTTTGGTTACTTTGGGATTGTTGGTGCGTCTTTACTTGGCATCGGCCCAGGTTATGCCGGTGCTGGCTTCGGCGATTAGGGGGACGCGGAGGTCTACTACGTGCTCCATGACGTCGCGGACCATGGTGGTTAGGCGCTCGACTTCGTCGACGGGGCACTCAAAGTCCAGTTCGTCGTGTACCTGCAAAATCATGTGGGCGGCAAAGCCCTCTTCTTCCAGGCGGCGGCTTACGCGGGCCATGGCGATCTTGATGATGTCGGCCGCAGTGCCCTGCATGGGGTGGTTCATGGCCGTGCGCTCGCCAAAGCCGCGGAGCTGTAGGCTTTTGGCCTTGAGCTCGGGAATATGGCGCCGGCGACCATACATGGTCTCGGCGTAGCCCGTCTGCTTGGCACGCGCCACCACATTGTCGAGGAACGTTCGCACGCCTGGATAGGCCTCGTAGTAGCGATCGATCATATCGCGCGCCTCGGCCATCGAGATATGCAGCGACTGCGACAGACCGTAGGCCTGCTGGCCGTACACGATGCCAAAGTTCACGGCCTTGGCGCGGCTGCGCAGGTCGGGTGTCACCTCGGACACCGGCACGCCAAATACACGCGCCGCCGTCTCGGCATGGAAGTCCTCGCCCTCGTTAAAGGCACGCACCAGATGTTCATCACCCGAAAGATGCGCGAGCAGGCGCAGCTCGATCTGCGAGTAGTCCACCGCCAAAAAGACGCTGCCCTCGCCCGCCGAGAACGCCGTCTTGACGGTACGCCCCAGCTCCGAGCGCGTCGGAATGTTCTGCAGGTTCGGGTCGCTCGAGGACAGACGCCCCGTCGCGGTGATGGTCTGGTTGTACGTGGTGTGCACTCGACCGTCACCACGGCGCAACGGACCTAGCGTGTCCAGATAGGTCGACTTAATCTTGGACTTCTCACGCCAGTCCAAAATCAGGCGCACGATCTCGTGGTCGCGGGCAAGGTCGCTCAACACCTTGGCGTTGGTCGAATAATAGCCGCGCTTAGTCTTTTTGAGGCCCTTGGTCGGAAGCCCCATAACGTCAAACAGCACGTGCGACAGCTGCATGGGGCTGCCGATGTTAAAGGTCTCGTCACCGGCAAGGTCGCGAATGCTTCGCTCGACCTCGGTGATCTGGGTCGCCAGGCCCTCGGACAGACTGCGCAGCCGATCGGGATCCACGAGCATGCCCGCGCGCTCCATCTTGGCAAGCACCGGCACGAGTGGCATCTCGATGCCATCGAACACGTTGGCGGCGTTCTCGCGGGCCATGCGGTCGCGCAGCGGTGCGACCAGCGCCAGCGTTAAGGCCGCCGTGCGAGCGGCGGGTGCAGGAGCGTCCTCGCCGGCACCCTCTGCACCGCGCGCCGCGGGCAGCGACATCTGCAGATAGGTATCGGCCAGATACGCCTCATCGAACTCGGAGCGGTCGGAATCCAGCAGGTAGGCGGCAACCACGGTATCGAAGATGCGCGTGGAATCGGCAGACAGCGGGTCCATGAGCTCGGGCTCAGAGGAATCGATAGGCGAAAGCTCGTGCAACAGTGCCTTCATATCCGGGCTCGCCACGCGGCCCTCCATAAACAGGCGCGCGAGCACGCCGGCAATCACGCCGTGGGCGAAGTTGAAGCCCTCAACCTCAGCCGCCGCGCCGCTGTCGCCTTCCTCGAGCGCGAACAGGCCCTTGGACGTCGCCAACCACAGCGTGCGCGTCAGTCCAAAGAGCGCGCCCTCTTCCTTGTCGTCGTCCACCACGGCGGCGACCCACTCGCCCGCCTCGATCGCACGCGAAACCTCGGACGCCACGGCAGCAAGCGCCTCGGCATCGCCGGCAGCGGTGCGCTCAATCGTGGGCATCTCAAACGTTCTAGCAGCGGCAGCAGCCCCGCCCTCGCCGCCGATCAGCGCCAAGAAACGGTTCTGCATGGCGGTGATACCAAGCGTACCCAGCGCCGCGGAAACCTCATCGGCAGAAAACGCCGGGAAGGACGTCGCCTCAAAGTCGAGCTCGACGGGCGCATCGGTGCGAATTGTCGCCACCTTACGGCTCAGCAGTGCGTCGTCGATGTGTGCGCGCAGGTTCTCGCCCATCTTGCCCTTGACCTCGTCGGCATGCGCGATGACCTCGTCCAGGCTACCGTACTGCGCAATGAGCGCGCTCGCCTTTTTGGGGCCGATGCCCGGCACGCCGGGGATGTTATCGGACGTATCGCCCTTCAGACCGTAAAAATCGGGCACGAGCGCCGGCGTAATGCCGTGATACAGGTCATCCACGCTCTCGGGCGTCATGATCGCCACGTCGGACAGGCCCTTGCGGGTCGAGACCACGTTGACGTGCTCGGTCACGAGCTGATACATATCGCGATCACCGGTCACCAGCAGCATGTCACAGCCGGCCTGCTCGCCCAGGCGCGCCATAGTGCCCAGAATGTCATCGCCTTCCCAGCCCTCGGACTGCAGAATCGGCACGTTGAGCGCGGCGAGCAGCTCCTTAATCATGGGAAACTGCGCATGCAGATCGGGGTCCATGGGCGGGCGCTGAGCCTTGTACTGCGGCAGCATCTCCATGCGCACGCGCGGCTTGCCCTTGTCAAACGCCACAACAACGCCGTCGGGATTAAAGGCGTCAATCATCTTGAGGAACATATTCAAAAAGCCAAAAATCGCGTTGGTGGGACGACCGTCCGGCGCGTTCATGGTCGGCGGCACGGCGTGGAAGGCGCGATGCATGAGCGAGTTGCCGTCGATAACGGCAAAGGTGCGGCGCTTGTCAGACATATTGAATACCTCGCTTTAGGCTGGGCACGGTTTGCTCACTCCAGTTTACACGCTCCCCGCCCCGCGGCCACCTCACATCAAGCTCCCCCGCCACCGTGAGCCCGCGCGTGATACGATGGCTCACGGTACATCAACCAGCACGATCGATCCGAAAGGAGCCTGCGTCATGGAGCGTCCCTGCGCATGGGAAAAGTACACGCCACAGCAAATCGAGGAGCTCGAGGAGCTTTGCCGCGGCTATAAGCAGTTTTTGAGTGAGAACAAGACCGAGCGCCTGTGCGTCAAGGCCGGCATCAAGATGGCCGAGGAGGCGGGATACGTCGACCTGGAGACCGTAATCGCCGAAGGCCGCGAGCTCAAGGCAGGCGACAAGGTGTATGCCGCTAACCACGGCAAGGACCTTATGCTCGTCAACCTGGGCACCGCCCCGCTCGAGCAGGGCTTTAACATCCTGGGCGCGCACGTGGACTCGCCGCGCCTGGACCTTAAGCAGAACCCCGCCTTCGAGGCCGGCGACATGGCTTATCTCGACACGCACTACTACGGCGGCGTCAAGAGCTACCACTGGGTGGCCTCCCCTCTCGCACTCGTGGGCGTCATCTGCAAAAAGGACGGCACCACCGTCGACATCAATATCGGCGACAAGGCCGACGACCCGGTCTTTACCATCTCCGACCTGCTGATCCATCTTTCGAGCGAGCAGATGGCCAAGCCCGCCAAGGACGCCGTCGACGCCGAGATCCTCGACGTGATCGTGGGCGGCCGTCCCGTCAAGTTCGATGAGGACGACAAGGACGCCCCCAAGGAGCCCGTCAAGCAGATGTTCCTGGACATCCTCAAGGAGCAGTACGGCGTCGAGGAGGAGGACTTCCTCTCCGCCGAGATCGAGGTCGTGCCCGCCGGCCCCGCCCGCGACATGGGCCTCGACCGTTCCATGATTCTGGGCTATGGTCACGACGACCGCGTCTGCGCTTACCCCTCCATGCTCGCCCAGATCAATGTGGCCAATGTCGAGCGCACGAGCATCACGCTCATCGTCGACAAAGAGGAGATCGGCTCCGTGGGTGCCACCGGCATGACGAGCCGCTTCTTCGAGAACACCGTCGCCGAGATCATGACACTCGCCGGCGAGGACAGCCCGCTGGCTTTGCGCCGCGCGCTCGCCCGCAGCCGTATGCTCTCCTCCGACGTGTCCGCCGGCTTCGACCCGGGCTACGCCGGCAAGTTCGAGACCAAGAACGCAGCCTTCATGGGTCGTGGCCTGTGCTTCAACAAGTACACGGGCAGCCGCGGCAAGGGCGGCTCCAACGACGCCGACGCCGAGTACGTGGCCCTCGTCCGCGACATCATGGACGAGGCCGGCGTGGACTTCCAGACCTGTGAGCTCGGCCGCGTCAACGCTGGTGGCGGCGGCACCATCGCCTACATCATGGCCAAGTACGGCATGAACGTCATCGACTCCGGCGTTGCCGTCCTGTCCATGCACGCCCTGTGGGAGGTCGCCAACAAGGCCGATATCTACGAGGCCTATCGCGGCTACAAGGCCTTCATCGAGCGAGCCTAACCAACCCTTCATCAGTTGCGGTGAAATACGGACTAAACTGGCCCATAAACGGCCAAAACAGACCGTATTCCACCGCAATTTCTTTTTTGGCAGAGGAGAGTTCATGCTGCAGGTCATCATTTCGCCCGCCAAGCAGATGCGCGCGGCCCAAGATGCTTTTGAAGTCCTGGGCATCCCACCCTTTGTGCGCGAGACGGCTCGCCTCCACCGCGCACTGCTAGATATCGAGCGGAATGAAGGCAGCGGCGGCCTGCAGGCGCTGTGGAACGTGAGTGACAAACTGCTGGGGCCTTGCCTCAACACCCTGCATGAGTTCGGGCCCATCCTGAAAAGCGGCGATCTCGACAATCCCGCACTCGCTCGCCACCTCTCCCCTGCCGTCATGTCCTATCACGGCATTCAATACCAGAGCATGGCACCCGAGGTGATGGATTCCGCGCAGCTCGCATGGCTGCAAGACCATCTGTGGATCCTCTCCGGCCTCTACGGGTGCGTTCGTCCCTTTCATGCCGTCGAACCGTATCGGCTGGAGATGGGCGCGAAGCTCGCCGTTGACGATGCCCGAGACCTCTACGCGTTTTGGAGCGACAAGCTCGCGCGGGCTATCGCCCCGGCAGGCTCAAACACCACGATCGTCAACCTCGCCAGCGTAGAGTATGCCAAAGCCGTTCTGCCCCACCTCGCGGGCGACGCCACGGCCGTCACATGCCTCTTTGGCGAGGGTATCCGCAACGGGAAGCCCATCCAACGGTCGACCGCCAGCAAAAAGGCGCGCGGCTCCATGGTGCGGTGGATGGCAGAAAACAAGCTCGAGGATGCAAGCGAACTCACCGCATTCAATATCGGCTATCGGCACATCCCCGAGCTTTCAGACAAAAACACCCTGGTTTTCATGAACGCGCAGGCACAATAGGCCCGCCGTTTCCAAACACCCCATTACTCCGCCAAGCCATCGGCCTTTGCAATCTCGCTCGTCGAGCCATCTTGGTAGGTAATCTTAACGTGCTCTACGTCGGATACCGTAACGCCCGACGGAGGTTCCAGACGCCACTCCGTCAGAGCGATATCCATGGTCGTGGGCACGCCCCCTTGATCTTTGAGCTTCACCGTGAGTGTTTTGATTGCCGCATCAAACGTCACGCGTTCGATTTCTTCGCCCGGAATAGACCCGCCGCTCAGCTGCAGCTGCACAAACTCGTCGCACGGATACCAATAGTCGCCGGGTGCGGCAACCGTGTTGCCACCAGAAACTTTCATGGTCATAATCGGCAGGCCCTCGTCGGCTTCAAACTCCCAGGCGGCGCCGCCAGGACCGCCGAACGTCCAGATACAAAAGGCAATCACCAGCACGGCAAGCACCGCAAAACCAATCGCGACCAACCCATGGTGCGCACGGCTTTCCTCGGCCGATACATCCCATTGCGTCTCTCGATATAGATGCTTGTCTTCCATGTACGCCTCCCCACAGGCACGCTCGTTAGGCCAATCGTACCCATTCGAGCTATACTTGAGCCCATTACATAAACGGGGAGCTTGCAGGACAAGACGGCAGGCTGAGACTGGGCGCGCCCGCCCTGACCCGCAAACCTGATATGGGTAATGCCAACGAAGGGAGCCGTGCCAATGAGCACACAGACCGAGCCCAAGCTCGTCACGCAAATCGACTTCGCCCGTGCCGGGCAGATCACGCCGCAGATGAAGGAAGTCGCCGAGCGCGAGCATCGCGACCCCGAGTACATCCGCGAGCGCGTGGCCGACGGCCGCATCGCCATTCCCGCCAACATCGTGCATATCAAAAAGGGCATGCGCGCCTTTGGCGTCGGTGAGGGCCTGTCCACCAAGGTCAACGTCAACCTGGGCATCTCGGGCGACAAGGCCGATGCCGCCGAGGAATGGAAGAAGGTCAAGATCGCTGAGGACTTTGGCGCCGACGCCATCATGGACCTCTCCAACTCGGGCAAGACGCGTCAGTTCCGCCAGCAGCTCATCGACGAGACCCCGCTCATGGTGGGCACCGTCCCCATGTACGACGCCATCGGCTACATGGAAAAGCCGCTGGTCAAGCTTACCAAGGACGACCTGTTCGAGGTCGTGCGCGCGCACGCCGAGGACGGCGTGGACTTTATGACCATCCACTGCGGCATCAACAAGTCGGTCACCAAGACCTTTAAGGAGACCGGCCGCCTCATGAACATCGTGAGCCGCGGCGGCTCGCTGCTGTTTGGTTGGATGGAGGTCACCGGCAACGAGAACCCCTTCTATGAGTTCTACGATGAGTTGCTCGAGATTTGCCACGAGTACGACGTGACGATTTCGCTCGGCGACTCCTGCCGCCCGGGCTGCCTCTACGACTCCAACGACGCCACCGAGACCGCCGAGATGATCGAGCTGGGCAAGCTATGCAAGCGTGCTTGGGCCGCCGGCGTCCAGGTCATGGTCGAGGGCCCGGGTCACATGGCGCTCGACGAGATCGCCGCCAACATGAAACTGCAGAAGCGCCTGTGCCACAATGCTCCGTTCTATGTGCTCGGGCCGCTGGTGACCGATATCGGCGTGGGTTACGACCACATCACCGCTGCCATCGGCGGCGCCATCTCCGCCAGCTCCGGTGCCGACTTCCTGTGCTACGTGACACCGGCAGAGCACCTATGCCTGCCCAACGCCCAGGATGTGCTCGACGGCCTCATGGCCACCAAGATCGCCGCACACGCCGCCGACATCGCCAAAAAGGTGCCCCACGCCCGCGACATGGACGACAAGATGGGCCAGGCACGCCGCAAGCTTGACTGGGACGCCATGTGGGAGTGCGCGCTCGACCCGGTTACGGGCAAGAAGCGCTACGAGGAGTCCCCCGCCGCCACCGAGGGCACTTGCACCATGTGTGGCAAGATGTGCGCCGTCCGCACCGTCAACAAGATCTTCGAGGGCACCACGATCGACCTCGGCATGGAGGACTAGCCTGTCGCCGCGGCCGCTTCTGTCGGCGAGCTGGTGCCTGTCAATTGTTGACGTGTGAACATTTGCTTACATTTGCGTAAAGATTGCATCGCCCGCCCGGGTTCGACATAGAGTCGGCCCGGGCATCTTTATAATGCTGGCTTATAGACCCATTTGATTCCGACCGAACAAGGGAGCGAACATGGATCGCAGTAAGGTACCTGCCGTTCTGTCCATCGCAGGATCCGATTCCAGCGGTGGCGCCGGCATTCAGGCCGACATCAAGACCATCACGGCGCACCGCCTGTATGCCGAGACGGCCATCACCGCCATCACCGCACAGAACACCCTGGGCGTTACCGCCGTGCAGGATATCTCGCCAGATATCGTAGCCGCGCAAATAGACGCCGTTTTTGACGATATCCGCCCCAGCGCCGTCAAGATCGGCATGGTTTCTTCTGTCGAGATTATCGAAGTCATCGCCGACCGCTTGAGCGCCTGGAACGCAACGAACGTGGTCGTCGACCCCGTCATGGTCGCCACCTCGGGCGCGCGGCTGATTGCCGAAGATGCCGCCGAGGCGCTCACCCGCCGCCTGTTCCCGCTAGCGACGGTTATCACGCCCAATATTCCCGAGGCCATGGCCCTGCTCGACTACGAGGTCGACTCCGAGCGCACGCAGCAAAATGCCGCCATGCTCCTCACCCGCCGCTTTGGTTGCGCATCCCTCGTTAAGGGTGGGCATCTTGTCAACGAGGCCAACGATGTACTGGCCGAACCCGCGCCACTCGATGACGAGGGCAACCATCTGGGAGATCCACTCACCACGTGGTTCCGCCACAAGCGCATCGAGACCGACAACACGCACGGCACCGGATGCACGCTCTCGTCCGCCATCGCCTGCGCGCTGGCTCAGGGCATGGATCTTGCCGACGCTGTCAACGCCGGCAAGGCATACCTAACGGGCGCTCTGGCCGCCGGCTTTGACATGGGCAAAGGCTCCGGCCCCGTCAACCACATGTGGCAGTATTAAGATTCGCAGTCCAAAGCCACCGCAAAGGCGCCCGTCCCCTTTGCGGTGGCTTGGGGTCGCGCTACTCTCCGAGCATCTCTTGGAGCTTGGCTGCCACGGCGTGGCCCAGGCTCTCGTGGCTTTCGGGCATCATGTGCAGATAATCGATATCGCCCGGCTCGGCAAAATCAGCGGCATTCAAAAAGTCGCAGCCAAACTGTTTAGCAGCATACGCATAGTATTCGGCAAAATGCTCCGAGGCCTCGACGGAGCGCTCGTCAAAGTCGGTCATGTACACATCGGCGATCTGCGGTTTAATCTTGATAGGCGCCATCAGCAGAATACGCGGGCAGGGCGCGGCTTCGGTCCAGGGAAACGCGCGGACGGTGCGAATCAGCGCCATGGCACCGTCAGCGATATCGGCAGCCCCCACGCTAAAGACCGTCTTGCAGTCGTTGGTGCCCAGCATAATCACGATCGCATCCAGCGGCTTATGAGCCTCGAGCAGCATCGGCAACGCGCGGATGCCGTTGAGATTAGTGTCCAGATGGCACATGTCGTCGCGTACCGTCGTGCGGCCGTTGAGGCCTTCCTCAATCACGTGCCAGCCCTCGCCCAGGTCGCGCTGGGCCACGCCGCACCAGCGCACATCGTGCGCATAGCGTACCGCGGTGCCGTCGCGCATGCCCGCCGGATCATAGCCGTAGGTATTGCTGTCGCCAAAGCACAGAACGTTTTTCATCGTAAGCCCTTCCTCTAGTAAAAAGAAAAAGTCGGCGGGAGCAGTCTCTCCCGCCGAATCGACCTATCTGTCAGCACATACCGATTACAGGTACTTGCGCCAATCGTCATCGTCTTCATCGTCCTCGGCGGCAGCCTGGACCTGCTCGGCGGCGCGGGCAGCCGCAGCGCGAGCGGCAACCTGGGCATAGGACTCCTCGTTGCGCTCGGGGAAGTTTGCCAGCACATGCTCGAACTTGGCAAAATCTTCGTCCCAGCGCGTAGAGGGCACGGCAAAAAAGACCTGCTTGACCTTAAAGTCGCCCGATGCGAGCTCCTTGCGGAAGAGCTCGGCCACGGCCTCGGCGTCAAAGCCGTTGTTGTCGCAGCCCCAAGCGCCCAGCACGAGCTTCTCGCGACCCAGCTCGTCGCAGATGGCAAGCACAAAGCGGATGCGATCGCGCAGGGCGTCCAGCAGGGCATCGTCACCCACACGATACTCCTGGCGAGCGCGCTTGGCGTTGGGCGCGGCGGCCACGATCACGTCGGCATACGCATGCACGTGGTTGCGGTCGAAGCGCACCGCAGGCACCACCAGCGCACGGTTGCGGTAAAGCTCGCAGTTGATGTTGCGGCGACGGTTCTCGCCGTACCATTTGCGCTGTTTATCGAGCACGTTGTACAGGTACGAATCGGCACAGAGCGTGGCCTCCTGACCCAGATAGCCCTGGATGTAGCCGCCGCCCGGGTTGGTGAACGAGGCAAAGTCGAGCACGGCCATGTCGCAGAACTGCGCATAGCCTCGGCCGTTATCCAGAATGGCCTGCGTGGCAGAGGCGTCGAGCACGGTGACCTCGGGCAGGACCGGAGCGGGCTCCTCGGCGGCAGGCGCGGACTCGGTCTCCGTGGCCTCCTCTGCGTGTGCAGGCTCGGCCGTAACCTCGGTCTCGGCGCACGCAACCTCAGCGGTCTCGGCCTCGGCGGCCTCAGACTCCTCGGCAACCTGTTCCTCGACAGCGTCGGCCGCTTGGGCCTTGACCTTCATCGCCGCGACAAAACCGGCAGGCATACCATCGAACTCGCACACGCCGGCAAGCGAACGCTCGATGTCCTTGGCGCAGGCCTCGGACACAGCCGCCACATGACACTCGGCGGCCTTGGCACGCGCCTCGCGCTTGGGATTGGGCTGACCCGTTCGGTTGGACCTGCGGTTACGGTTCCTGTTGTCGACGTCTGCCATAAGTGGCCACCTTTCCTGTCGCTGCCGCTATCGGCTTTTTCCCATCCATGATACCCCGCCGCGCACAAAAAAGACGGCCCCGAAGGACCGCCTTTCGCATCGTTTTACCGTGTCCGGCAGGAAGCGTCGCAATGCCGCGCTTTAATCGCGACGGCCGAGGATGTTCAAAATGCGCAGGAACACGTTGATAATATCCACGAACAGGTTAGAGGCCATGAGCACGGCGTTGGGCAGCGTAGGCGGCACCGTCGTGGCAACATAGGTGTCGTAGCCAATAAAGCCAGCGAACACCACAATCACGATCAGGTCGGTGATGGACTGCGAAACGCCCATGAACATCAGCACGATCTCAACCAGAATAGTGGCGAGCAGAATACCAAAACCGATGCCATACACACGCTGGAAAAACTTGGGGAAGGTCACGCCAAGCGCGCCAAAGACAAAGGTGATGGCGGCCGTGGCGATAAAAGCGGTGTTGATGGTGGGCAGGTCATAGTTGGCAAGGCCAAACGACGCGGTCAGGCCAAAGGTACTCGCAAAGATTACGTAGCCCACAAGGGACAGGCCCACGGACTGCTTGCTGGCGGCGGCCGACATCATAACCATGCCGACGATGGTCAAAATAAACGAGCCAAAGACCAGCGGCAAGGCGGCGCCGCTCATCATCATGCGCGCAAACGACATGGTGCTCGTAAAGTAGGCGCCGGCGCCCATGGCGCAAAAGCCCAAGAAGATCAGGGCAGACATGACAAGGTTGTACGCGCGCGGCGACATCTCCTTGGCGCGGCTTGCGCCGCTCTCGACGGGGCCGTTCTGATAGCCCTGGATATCGTTCATACTTCGTCCTTTCACAAAGCGCCGCGACAGCGCCGTAGGTGACAAGATTCCTGTCATTGTACCCGAATGCCGTACGTCCTTACCTACGGCGCTCGCCCTCGAGCGTGCGATCAAAGGCCCAGACCCACCAACGCATCACGTGTGCCTGCGAGCCGTCCGCCCGCTCGCGCGTCTGGTCCTCCAGATACAACTCGGTCGCGTGCCCGCCAAAACGCACCTTATAGGTCGCCGTACGGATGCCGTGGACCGTCAGGCCAAACCCGGTGGTCGAGATAATTTCATCGATTGTAAAACAACGTCCGTCGACCCAACAGACGGTGACCGGCACGACTTGTCCACCCGCGAGGATGCGAGCCACGACGTCCACATACTGCTTGTGTACGCGCCGAGTTTTGCCGTCTGTCTGTCGATATTCCATGCCTCCTATTATCGAACGCATGTTTGCATGTTGTAAAGCGAACAGACTGTGGTTTTGGAGTGTCGTAGTAATCGCACGTGTCCGCATGGCGTGTTAGCAAAAAGAACACCCGCGGTCAACAGGGCTAATATTCAATTTTAGTGCCAAAAAGTTCACTTCTCCCATCAGAACTCGGTAAAGAGACCCACAGGAGGTGATACGATTTATCATGTTTTTGTAACGTGTCTGCAAACTTCGAGAAAGCCCATATATGGACGTAACGTTCTCAACCTTCCTCGGCCAAATTGTGTCGAACCCAGTCCTTGCCGTCACCGTGATCCTCGCGTTGGGCGCCATCTTCGTCAATGGATGGACCGACGCGCCCAACGCCATCGCGACCTGCGTCACTACGCGTTGCATGCCCGCCCGCGCCGCCATTCTCATGAGCGCCGCATTCAACTTCCTCGGCGTGCTCATCATGACGCACTTTAACGCGAGCGTCGCCAACACCATCTCACATATCGTCGACTTTGGCGGAAACAGCACCATGGCGCTCGCCTGCCTATGCGCGGCGCTGTTCTCCATCGTCGTCTACGGCGCCACAGCGTCGCGTTTTGGCATCCCCACCTCGCAAAGCCACAGCCTTATCGCCGGCCTGACCGGTGCCGCCATCGCCCTCGGCGGTGCGAGCAGCGTCAACGTCCACGAGTGGATGAAGGTCATCTACGGCCTGGCACTCTCCATCGGCCTGGGCTTTGTCATGGGCTGGGTCCTGTGCAAGCTCGTCTCGATTCTTTTCGCCGCCGCCAACAGGCGACGTGCCAATGTCTTCTTTAAATACGCTCAGATCGCGAGCGCTGCGGCCATGAGCTTTATGCACGGCGCGCAGGATGGACAGAAGTTCATCGGCGTGCTCTTTTTAGGCGTGGCCTTTGCCAGCGGCCAGACGAGCGTCGGCGATGCAGGCATCCCCATCTGGATTATGCTGCTGTGCTCGGCCACCATGGGTATCGGCACCAGCGTGGGCGGCGAGCGCATCATCAAGTCCGTCGGCCAGAGCATGGTCAAGCTCGAAAAGTACCAGGGCTTCTCCGCCGACCTCGCGGGCGCCGCGAATCTGCTACTTGCCACCCTTACCGGCATCCCCGTGTCCTCCACGCACATCAAAACCTGCGCCATTATGGGTGTCGGTGCCGTCAAGCGCCTTTCGGCCATCAACTTTGGCGTCGTCAAGGACATGATGTTCACCTGGTTCTTCACCTTCCCTGCCTGCGGACTCATCAGCTTTGTCATGGCCAAGCTGTTCATGATGTTCCTCTAATCAAACCGAGCGTCCATCCGGACCGCAACACTTCGCCCACCCGTCTTCACCTCGAAAGGACCCACCCATGGCAAAGAAACCCGATTCGTTCTACTTTGACAACTACGTCGCCTGCGCCGACCTCGCCGTCCAGGCAGCCGAGCTGCTCACCAAGATTTTTGAGAACTTTGACCCCGCGCAGATCCACGACATGCTCGATAAGATGCATGCGATTGAGCATGCGGCAGACAAGAAGCACCATGAGCTCGAAGACGCCTTGCTCACCGCCTTTATCACCCCGCTTGAGCGCGAGGATCTGGACCTGATGAGCTGCTCGCTCGACACCGTGCTCGATCGTATCGAGGGCGTAGTGCAGCGCGTCTACTTCACCAACATCCAGAGCATCCATCCCGATGCCATCGTGATCGCCCACAAGGTGACCGACGCCTGCCGCGCCATGAAGGACCTGATGGTCGAGCTGCCCAACTACCGCAAGTCCAAAACGCTGCGCGAACTCGTCATCCAGATCAACACGATCGAGTCCGAGGCCGACGAGCTCTATATCAACGCCATGCGCAACCTGCACGTTAACGGCAAGGATCCGCTCGAGGTCATCGCCTGGCGTGACGTGTACGCCTTCCTGGAGTACTGCGCTGACTGCTGTGAGAATGTGGCCGATGTTGTGGATTCGATTGTCATGAAGAACAGTTAATTGGGGGTACATGTCCCACCGGTCGCGGGCCCGGCCACTGATAACCTTTTTTCACTCCGGCTGCAAGCAGAGTCGTTCAAAAGGTTATCAGTGGTCGGGCCCGCTCCCTTATGTACCACCATTGGGAACTTTGGCTGATAGTTTTAGCGCAATGGGAGTTTGGCTGAAGGGACCTTTGGTACCCGTTCGGACACTTTGGCCCTTGATGAGCGCTTGGCTGATTGCTGCTTTGGGTACTCTTTGGGTTACTTTGGGTTTGTTTGATTTTTAATTGTTGGAGGGCTTGTATGTCGTATTTGGATCTGGCTCGGGGTCGGTATTCTTGTCGTGAGTTTGAAGATCGGGCTGTAGAGCAAGCTGTTGTGGATGCCATTGTTGAAGCTGGGCGTATTGCTCCTTCTGCTTGTAATAACCATCCAACCCGTGTGATGGTGTTGGATACGCCTGAGCTTCTGGAGAAGGCTGCTGCTTGTCAGCCTCGGTTTGCTCGTGATGGGTCTATCTTTGGGGCTCCGCTTGTTTTCCTTATTTGCAGCGTTACCGATGATGCTTGGGTGCGCCCGTATGACCAGATGAATTCCAGTGAAATCGATACGTCCATCGTGTGTGATCAGATGATGATGGAGGCCACCGAGCAGGGCCTGGGAACGTGCTGGGTATGCCATTTTAAGCCTGAGGTGGCACAAGAACAGTTCAATCTGTCCAAGGGCGTCTATCCCTATCACATGCTCGTCTGTGGCTATCCTGCCGACCACATCGCCGATCCCGAGCATCGCGAGGCCCGCACCATTCCCCTCCCCGACTTCCTCCTCAAGTAGATTTTTGGGACATGCCTTAAAGCCTACCCTTGACCGTTCATCCGTTCGCCGAGTTCTGCGCCACTATGTGCAGGGCTTGGTTTTTATGTTACGCACCCCGGCACAGTCATAAAAAAGGACCCGCAAGCTGCGGGTCCTTTCTAGGCACTAAATTGTAGGCCGAATGTTAGTCCAGGTCATCGGCAGCAAAGTTGTCGATCGGGGCAAAGGGATCGGCCACGGGGACAACCGGGTCAGCGACGGGCAGCGGCTCGGCGGGAACAGTCACTGCAGGAGAAGCGGCAGAACCGACCGGCGTGGAGGCCATGAGGTCGGCCGGGAAGGAGTTCTGGGCATCGTCCATGAAGTGCTGGATGAGCTTAAGATACTCGGCCTTGAACTCCTCACGGGAAGCCTTGAGACGATCGATCTCCTCGAGCTCGGCCTGCTTCTCAGTCAGAGCCTGGCGGATAACCTCGCGAGCCTTGGCGTCAGCCTCGTTGCGGATACGCTCAGCGTTCTCGTTGGCATCGTTAACGATGGTCTCAGCGGTCTGCTGGGCAGCGATCAGGGCAGCGGAAATCTGGCGCTCCTGAGCGGAGAAGTCAGGGGCGGGAGCAGCCACGGGGGCGGCAGGAACGGCCTGGGCGGTGGCATCCTGAGCCTGGGCAAGCTGAGCCTGCGCATCGGCAAGCTGCTGCTCGGTAGCAGTCAGACGACCCTTAAGGTCGACGATCTTAGCGAGCATAGCGTCGACCTCGGAGGACAGCGTCTCCAAGAAGACGTCGACCTCAGCAGGATCGTAGCCACGCTTGGCCTCAGAGAAAGTCTGAGCCTGGATGTCTGCAGGGGTAATAGCCATAACAAGTCTCCTTTTTCATCGCCTCGGCGCTACACGCCCGACGTAAGTTACAAAGCCAGCTCTATACGAGTATACCTATAAGAAGCTGCAGAACCAGCCTCTGCACCAACTGCAACGCAATAATCGCAACGACCGGCGAAAAATCGATACCGCCCATCGGCGGGATGAAACGACGGAACAGGTTAAGCCACGGACCGCACACGCTATCGAGCACCGCGGCAATATCCTGGAGCAAACCACCCTGCTTCATGGGAATCCACGTCATAAAGCAATAGACGACTATGAGCGTGGAATAGAAGTTGAATAGCGTGTTGACCAGCTGGACGATAGTGTAGATGTTGATGGGAATCTCCTCGTCTTGTCTTTACTTAAGATAGCCGTCGGCACGAAGCTTCTTGAGGTCAGAATCTTTGACCTCGCAGCCGGCGGGCAGCACCATGAACACGCGGTCGCCCACCTCCTTGACCGTGGCACCCAGACCGCAGGCAAAGCCGTAAGAGAAGTCCAAGACACGCTTGGCAACTTCGGTGCGTACGCCCACAAAAATCAGTGCGACAGGCTGCTTGGTGCGAACGCGGCGCACCACAGTCTCCACGTCGTCATAGCTCTCGGGGCGCAGGACATAGGCCGGCAGCTGCGGCGTGGCGTTGATGATATTGCTCGCATAGGCCGAGGCATCGCTCGGTGCAGGCGCGGGTGCAGCGGCGGCACGGGCGCGGGTGTTCTCGGCGTAGCTCGACGGCGTGTCATAGGCACCGGGACGATAACCGCTCGCAACACTGTCCTGCGAGCGCGAAGGCGGGTTATACGTCGTGGCATGGCGGGAGTCATCGCCGACCAGCTGACCGGAGCGCGTATACACGGCAACCGACTCAGCTTCACCGCGGCGCGTCTGACCAAGCAGGCCGTTGCTCGGCTCGTCTTGGGTGTAGAAGCCCTCGCCCGAAGCACCACTGTAGCCGTTGTTCTGATAGCCATCGTCGTAGCCGTCATCGTAGCCGTAGTCGTCGTCCTGGCCATAACCCTGGTCGTAACCCTGCTGGCCGCCCAGGTGCATCTTATTTTTAATCTCGTCAAGGAAGCCCATGGTTGTGTCCTCTCGCGGTTTAGTGCAGGCGCCCCGATAATCAGTGCGCACTTCAGAGCCTTATTTTACTGCAAACTCCGGGCTAAATACTACCCTGCCCAGGCGAACGAGCGTAGAGCCCTCCTCAAGGGCAGACTCAAAGTCCTCGCTCATACCGCAGGAAAGCTCAGGCAGGTTCAAATCGGGATGCGCCGCCTCCAGCTCATCCCTCAGCTCACGAAGCCCCGCAAAGGTGCGGCGTGCCACATCCTTATTCCCCCGGGGCGCCATAGTCATAAGCCCCTGTACGTAAATTCCCTCAAGTTCTGCAAGCTCACCCGCGGCGGCGCGAATCTCATCGGGTGAAAAGCCTCCCTTCGACTCCTCACCACTCACATTGACCTCAATGAGCACACGCTGGGGGCCGACGAGCTCGCCTGCCTCAATCTTGCGAACAGCACGGCTCGAGATCGCCTGCGCCAGATGCAGCGAACCCACCGAGTGAATCAGCTCGGCTGAGCCCAGCACCGCATTGATCTTATTGGTCTGCAGGTTGCCGATCATATCGAAGCGCACCTCGGGCAGCTCCGGATGCTCCGCCAGACCCGTGAGCTTGCGAACCAGCTCCTGCGGGCGGTTCTCGGCAAAATGGCGATACCCCGCCTGGATGGCGGCAACGGTCTCATCGACACCAACGGTCTTGGACACGGCAATGAGGCTCGCGGCGTCGTGGGGACGGCCCGCGCGATCGAGCGCCGCATAAAAACGTTCCAGAATCTGCTCGCGGCGAGCGCGCATCAAGTCCAAATAGTTATCCATTGCCAATCGCCTCCGCTGACAGCCAAACAAGTAGTCCCATGCTAACGCAAGAGCGCGGCCCCGCATGTGCAAGGCCGCGCTCACTTAGGTATTTACAATCTTTCGACGAACGGGGTTACTTACTCCTCGTCGTCCTCGCCATCGTCCTCATCCTCAAGATGATCGAGCAGGTAGCGAAGACCCTCGCTGACCTCGTTAACGGGCACCTTGGCAACGTAGCGTGCATCGACGGCGGGCCTCATGATAACACCCTCGCCCGAAGGCACGCGCATGCTCTCGAGCTCATCCTCATCAGTGCAGGCGATATCACCGGCAGTCATACGCTGTCCGGTCAACAGGAAGGTCAGACGGCAGGCGGCATCGATGGAAATCGAGGCGATGCGATCGAGATAGCGCGATACCATGATGGCGCGGCGCAGGTCGTCATAGTTGCTGTCGTCGTCCATAAAATCGCCCGTGTCCATGCGGTTAAAGGTGCGGAAAAACTTCTCGTAGGCGGCGTGCACTGGCTCGTCCTCGACGGCCAAGTTGCAGATGATGGACATATCATTGGTGACGAGCGCGGAAAGCGAAGAGCCCAGCACCTGGTAGACGGCCTCAGCCTCGGCCTCGACCGTGCCGACAAGCTCCTTGGGCAGCGAGATGTCGGCCTTGACCATGTGACGCGTGGCGCGGCAGATCTGGCGGACCTTATCGGTCATGCGCTGCAGGTTAAAGTCGACGTAGATGATCGTCTGAAGCAGGCGGAAGTCGGAGGCGACCGGCGACTGCGTGGCGATCAGGTTGTAGCAGACGGCCTCCAGGTTGGCGCAGCGCGCGTCAATCGAAAGCGTGCGCTTCTTGGTCTTGGTGGCGAGCTTGCGGTCGTCGGTAACATAGGCCCTCACGGCATCGTGGAGGGCCAGATCGACGGCCTCGTAGATGCTCAGCATCTCGTGGCGGGCCTCGATGAGCTGACGGGAAAACAGTTTGCGCATGGTTCACTCCAATCAGTTGGGTGCGGTCATGCCGCCCGCACAGTGAATACGCACCGGACCAGGTCCGATCGGCTTGGGACTAGTCGCACCGATCAGCCAAAGCGGCCGGTGATATAGTCTTCCGTCCGCGAGTCCACCGGACTGGTGAAGATCGCGTCGGTTTGACCATACTCGATGAGTGTGGCGGGCTCGCCGGCAACTTCCTGCAAGAAGAATGCGGTGTAGTCGCTAATACGAGCTGCCTGCTGCATTGAATGCGTGACGATGATGATCGTCATCTCGGGCGCCAGCTCGGCCATCAAATCCTCGACCTTAGAGACGGACGTGGGGTCGATGGCGGAGCAGGGCTCGTCCATCAGAAGGACATCGGGTTGCACCGCAAGCACGCGCGCGATGCACAGACGCTGCTGCTGACCGCCCGAGAGCGCCAAACCATCCTTGTTGAGCTGATTGGATACCTCTTTCCAGAGGTTGGCGCGCTTGAGCGATTCTTCCACGATGTCATCGAGGTCGCTTTTGCTAGTCACGCCCTGCAGACGAGGGCCAAAGGCGACATTCTCGTAGATGGATTTGGGAAACGGGTTGGGCTGCTGAAAGATCATGCCCACGCGACGACGGAGATCGACCGGGTCGACACCCTCGGCATAGATATCGTTGCCGTCGAGCGTCATGGTGCCCTCGATGCGCGTGCCCTCGATCAGGTCGTTCATGCGGTTGATGCAGCGCAAAAACGTCGATTTGCCGCAGCCCGAAGGGCCAATAAACGAGGTGATGGCGTTTTTGGCGATGTTGAGGTCGAGCCCCGTCAGCGCATGAAAGTCACCGTACCAAAAGTTGAAATCCTTGGCCGTAATGGCCGCTTGCTCCAGCGTGGGAGCGGACTGATAAACGGACATGGGACTCCTTAACTAGCGACGCTTGCGCGACAGGAAGCGCGCAAACAGGTTGAAGGCCAGAATGATCACCATCAGCAAGAGCGCGGTGCCGTAGGCTGCGTTCATGTTGATGCCGTCGTTGGCAAGCAGGTACAGGTGAACCGTCATGGGGCGGCCGGAATCGAGCGGCGAAATAGGTAGATTGATGGCCTGCCCCATGGTGTAGAGCACCACCGCGGTCTCGCCAATGGCACGGCCGATGGCGAGGACGATGCCCGTGGCAATACGGCCAAAGGCAGAAGGAAGCACGATCTTGGAGACAACCTGCCACTTGGTGGCGCCCAAGCCATATGCGCCCCAACGGATATAGCGCGGAACGGCGCGAATGGCCTCTTCGGTGGTGCGCATGACGATGGGAAGCATCAAGAGCGCGAGTGCCAGGGCAGCAGAGACCATCGAAAGGCCCAAGCCCATGGCCTCGACAAACAAGGCGTAGCCAAACAGGCCCATAACGATGGAGGGCACCGAGGCCAAAGCGTCAGCAGCGTAGCGAATGAGCTCGACGACCTTGCCCTGCTTGGCGTACTCGGCCAGATAGACGGCTGCCAGCACAGCGATCGGCGTGCAGATAAGCATGGCGAGCGCCGTCACGTAGACGGTCGAGACGATCGTGGGCCAAATTCCGCCCTCGGCGTTGACGCCCTGGGGCCAACCGAAGATAAAGTCGAGCGAGATGTGTGGCAGGCCGTTGATGACCACGTAGGCGATGATAGCGACCAGCACCAGCGTGGTGATGTAGGCAGCGGCACGAAACACGCCAAGCATGATCTTGTTGGACAGGTCCTTGTTGATGCGGCCCTTCTTGCCGTGGGAAAGGGCACGCTTGATGCGCTCGCGCGACGAGGTCGTATCGACCGTAGTGTCAACGGAATCGGACATAGCCTACCCCCTCTTCTTCTTGGAAATCAGACGGACGATGCCCACCAGCGTGGCGGAGATGATAAACAGGACCACACCCATGCCGAACAGCGCCGAGCGGTGCAGACCCGAGGAATAGCTCATGTCGAGCGCAATCTGGCTCGTGAGCGTCGAGATGGGGCTCGCAATGCTGTCGGGAATAACCGGGGCGTTACCTACGACCATGAGCACGGCCATGGTCTCGCCGATGGCACGGCCCATACCCAGCACGATGGCATCCACGATACCCAGCTTGGCGGCAGGTAACACGACCTTATAGATGGTCTGCCACTTGGTGGCGCCCATGGCATAGGATGCCTCGCGAATGCCCATGGGAATGGAATTGAGGGCATCGATGGTGAGCGTGGTGATGGTGGGGACGATCATGATGGCAAGCACGAACCACGCCGTCAGTGCGCCAAAACCAAGACCGCCGGTCAGTTGTGCGATAAACGGGCGGATGATGATCATGCCAAAGAAACCATAGATGATAGAAGGGATGCCGGCCAACAGGTCAACGGCAGGGCTGATGAGCTTGCGCACGCGCTTGCTGGCGATCTCGACCAGGTACACGGCCGTACCTACGCCCAGCGGCACGCCCATGGCGAGCGCACCGACGGTCACCAGACCTGAGCCGGCAAGCAGCGACATGATGCCGTAGTGGCCCTCAGAGGGCGCCCACGTAAAGCTAAAGAATTCCGCCAGACCGATGTCGGTAAAGACGGGCAGCGCCGAGTACGTGGTAAAGACAAAAATCAGGATGACGGTAACGACCGCCAAGAACGCGCAGGCAAAGAAGATCCACTGCAGCGCCTTCTCCTTGATATAGGTACTGCGCGATACGAGCGCCAGCTCGCGCTTCTTGGGCGTCTGAACATTCTGCTCAGTCTGGGAGTTTTCCTGTGCTTCCATGCTACTCACTCCCCTTCTCGTCGTTGGTGACGGGGATAAAGCCCGCCTCACGAATCTGCTTGTCCATCTTTTCGGACGTCACGTAGTCGATGTAATCCTGCGCCTGCAGCGAAGGCGCACCCTTCACAAAGAAGTAAAGGTCGCGTGAGATGGGATAGCCGCCGCTCGCGACCGTCTTCTCGGACGCCTCAACATGATTGACCGAGACGGCCTTGACCGAGGTCTTGGCGTTGAGGCTATCGACGAAGCCCAGCGAAATGTAGCCAATGGCACCGCGCGAACGAGATACCACGTCGCGCACCTGGCCCGTGCCCGAAAGAACGGCCGAGCGGCGATCGAACGGGGTGCCGTCCATCACGATGGTGCGAAAGGCCTCACGCGTGCCGGACGCCTCATCTCGGTTGATGACCTGAATCCTCAGGTCCTCGCCACCGACTTCTTTCCAGTTGGTGATCTTGCCGGCGTAAATATCGCTGAGCTGCTCGGTCGAGAGGTTATCGACCGGGTTATCGTCGTTCACGATGACCGCGATACCGTCGTGGGCAATGACGATGGGAGTCAGGCCCAGATCCTGTTCGTCGGCATTGAGTCCACGGGAGGAGCTGGCGATATCGGCCGTGCCGGCGCTGACGGCCTCGATGCCAGCGGAAGAACCCAAACCGGAAACGAGCACGTCGATGCCGGTCTCCTCCTTAAAACCCTCGGCCGCAATCTCGGCGATAGGAAGGCAGGTCGTGGAGCCGGCGACGGTAATGGAAGAGATAGAAGATCCCGAAGAACAGGCGCACAGCGTAAGCGTAAGCACAGCGGCGCTCAGGACCGATACGATCTTTCTCATAGCATCACGCCGATCGCAGCATGGCGCCCACAGGTGCCGTTCTCGTTACGGTAGGAATAAAAGCGGTCGTTCTGACGCACGGTCGAAAGCTGGGTATCCACGATATTATCCGCGTCGACACCGACATCTACCAGCGCCTCGCAAATGGCAGCGGAAAGATTGAGCATGCGAGAGGTGCTCGCATCGATGCACGAGAACTCGGCGGCAAAGCGATCCATGAGTTCCTGGGATACCTCATATTCGTCACCCAAGATATGGGGGCCGATATAGGCCGAGATGTCACTTGCATCGCAGCCGGCAGCATCGCAAAGCGCCTGGCACGCCTTGGCGGAAATACGTGCAATCGTGCCCTTCCAGCCGGAGTGCACCACGGCAAATCCGCCAGGGGCCACCAGCACCACGGGAACGCAGTCGGCAAAGCAGAGTAGCACGGGTACGTTATGCGCCGTGCAGACGATGGCATCGCAGCCCTCGGCAATCTGCTCGCGAACGTCCTCAAGGTCATCGGCGCCGTTCGAGGTCACCGCAACGATATGGTCACCATGGACCTGATTGGGAACGAGCAGGTTGTGCTCGCACTCGGCGGCACCCATAGCCTCGAGCGCGCGACGACGATTTTCTTGAACAGCAAAGGGGTCATCGCCAACATGCGAGCCCAAGTTGAGTGAGGAGTACGCATCTTCGGAAACACCACCGGCGCGTTCGGTGAAGGCAAAGCGAACATCGGATGTCGCGCCCTCCACCAACGTAACTCCATCATGGTCGACACGCGAAACGTTGTCCGCACGTGCTGCCATACTAAAGCCTCCTAATAACACCAGTATTGCGGCGACGCCGCAGCAGTCCGTGCCATACGGCTGCACACTTCATCAAAAAGGATACCCGCAGCGGTAAGGAGCAAACGTAAAGGGAACGTAAGGAGATTGGAGGCTTTCGTTTACAAAGGCGAAACACAACAAAAAAAGGGGCGCGCCCAATCGGACGCACCCCCTTGCAAGTCGTTGAGAAAAACGAACTAGAAGCTACCGCGCTTCAGGAAGTCGGGAAGCTCGAACTGATCGTTGCCGAAGTTAGGAAGCTCGGTGCCACCGACGTTGCGGGTCGGAGCGGCCTGAGCCGGGCTCGTGGCAGGAGCGGTGCGCTGCGGCTCAGCGGAGGCAGCGGCCTTGCTCTGAGACTGCTGAGCAGCAAAGAGCTCGTCCTGACGGTTGACGTTGGAGTCGGAGAAGCCCGTAGCGATGACGGTGATACGCACCTGATCGCCCAGGGACTCGTCGACAACGGTACCGAAGATGATGTTGGCCTCGGGGTCGACGGCGTTGGCGACAACGTCGGCGGCGTCGCTGATCTCCTGGATGCCCAGGTCCTTGGAACCGGCGATGGAGAGCAGCACGCGCGTGGCGCCATCGATGGAGCTCTCGAGCAGCGGGCTGGAGATGGCCTGCTGGGCAGCGTCGACGGCACGGGTATCCCCAGAAGAGGTACCGATACCCATCATGGCGGTACCGGCCTGCTTCATGATGGTCTTAACATCGGCGAAGTCCAAGTTGATGATACCGGGGACGGTGATGAGGTCGGTGATGCCCTGGGTGCCCTGGGAAAGGACGCCATCGGCAATCGCGAAGGCCTCGAGCATGGTGGTCTTCTTCTCGGCGATGTCGAGCAGCTTATCGTTAGGGATGACGATCATGGTGTCGACGCAATCGGAGAGGGTCTTAATGCCCTCCTCGGCGCTCTTCTTGCGCTTGCGGCCCTCGAAGGTGAAGGGCTTGGTCACGACGGCGACGGTCAGCGCACCGACCTCGTTCATCGCGATATCGGCAACGATGGGAGCAGCGCCGGTACCGGTGCCACCGCCCTCGCCGCAGGTGATGAACACCATGTCAGCGCCAGCGAGCGCCTCGGCAATGTCGTCGCGGGACTCATCGGCAGCCTTGCGGCCAACCTCGGGGTTGGCGCCGGCGCCCAGGCCGCGGGTAAGGTCGGTGCCGATGTGCACCTTGATATCGGCATCAGAGATCGCGAGTGCCTGAGCATCGGTGTTGATGGCAACAAACTCGACGCCGCGGATGCCCTCTTCGATCATTCGATTGACCGCGTTGGTACCGCCGCCGCCGACGCCGACCACCTTAATGACGGCAAGGTAGTTGTTGATCTCTGTCTCGTGCATGTCGGTCCTCCGAACAAAGGTTATAGCCATAGCATGGGTCGACCCCGCGCACATTAACCTTCAGGTTGAAAGTAAATGCAAAGGTAAACCGTATTATGTTTGCACATTATGAACGTATCAGTCAAATAATTGACCGTGAAAACCAAACAAACCAGATAAACGGCGTGGTATGGCCCTTCAACAAAGCATCAACCAGCGCTACGAGGTCGGAGCGTTCCTAAATGTATAGTTACCCGGAGAGCGCACATTGATATACGTTACGCCCTCTACCTGCGAAAGCAGCTTGGTGACTACGCGCTCCTTCTTGACGATATCGTTCGAATCGCCCAGCGACACCTCAATGCCGTTATTGAGGTTTGCCGAGATGGCTTCGACCGAAGGCGTGGAAATATCCTTGACTTGTCCCAAGAACTCGCTCGAAAAACCACGCACATAATCCAAGCCAGCCTTAACGGCCTTGGAGCTCACCGCCTGGCCGGAAACCGGAGCGACATCCGCCGAGACATCAGTCAACAACACCGCGCCATAGTGCTTAGCGAGCGCCAGCGCGGCATCAATGCCGGTCAGGGTATTTGAGCCCTGCCCCGTCGTGATGACGTTGCCCTGGTCATCCACTTCGACCGACGTCGACAGCGGGGCGATCCAGGTGTCATCATCCCCGATGGCCCAGGCAAGGTCATCGGAGCTGATATAGGCAATTGCGATGACCTTGCGCTCCATCGGCGTAATGATGAGCGTATGCGGGAACTGGCGCTGGACATCCACGCCCGAGACCCACGGGTTCTGCTTGAGGTCCTCGGTAATCTGGTCGGGATCGACGTTAAAAAGCGACGTTCCCTCGGGCAAATCGATCAGCTGGATAGCATCGTGCTTCGTCACATGCTCGCTGCCTTGAATCTGAATATCAGTGGCGGTAAACAATCCAGAGTTGATCACCACGACGGCAACGACGACGAGCACGGCCAAGACGGCCAGAACGCCGCCCACGATTTTGCCTTTGCCTGTAACGAGAGAAGCGGCGTCTGACGTTTTATTTGCCATCGCCCCAAGTGAAGACAACGGGTTGACGCCTTTTTTACCCGAAGGCTTCTTGGCGGTAGCCGGCACCGATGTCAGCGAGCGTGGTTTCGATGCGCCCAGCGTGCGACCCGGACGCGCCGCCTTAGTTCCCGTCGAGGGCTTAGGAGTTGCCATGGGACGGGCAGGCTTGGCGCCCATAACAGGCTTTGACGTCACCGAGGGACGCGAGGACTTTTTTGCGGCCGGACGATTACCGAGCTGAGAGCCGACGACCGGGCGACTGGTCTGTCGAGCATGCCCGACAGACTTAGAGTGCGCGACGGTATTGCGTTGAGGTTTGGCAGGCGCGCCGGAACGCCCTCCGGCGCGGCGGAAGGTGGGTTTCGATGCTCTAGAAGCCGAGGAATTTAACTTCCGGTCTGAGCTCGATGCCATACGCCTCCCTCACCTTTCCGTGCACATGTCTGATAACCGCGGCAACGTCATCGGCCGAGGCGGTTCCGTTATTAACGATAAAATTAGCGTGAACGGGCGAAACTTCCGCGCCGCCAATCGAAAAACCCTTTAATCCACAATCCTCGATAAGCTTGCCCACACTCGCATCGGGCGGGTTGCGAAAGACCGACCCGCAGGATGCGCGACCCATGGGCTGCGTACGCTTGCGCCTCGTCAGGTACCGCTCCATGCGCTCGCGAATGTCGGCCTTGGGCGCCGGTTTAAGCTTGAGCACGCACTCGAGGATAATCTCATTGCGGGGAAGGCTACATTCGCGGTAGCCCCAAGTGATCTCGGACCCCGCATAATGCTTGATACCGGATGCCGGGTCAAACGTTACGACATCCTCAACCAGCGAGCCAATCCACTCGGTCCGTGTGCCTGCATTCATAGATATCGCACCGCCAACCGAGCCAGGGATGCCAACGGCAAACTCAAGGCCCGAGAGGCTACGCGACAGGGCATCGTTGACCAGGCGCGCAAACATCACGCCCGCACCGACCGTCAGCGTACAACCGTCATCGGCAACAACCGTGCGCTGAAACTCACGTCCGAGCGAAATGACGGCACCGCGATAACCGCCATCGGCAACCAGCAGATTGGAGCCCTTGCCGATGATGACCCACGGCACCTGCTCGCGATCGAGCACCGCCACGGCGCGGCGGAGGGCATGATAGCTATGGCACGTCACAAAGAGGTCGGCCTTGCCGCCGATACGATAGCTCGTATGACGCGCAAGGCGCTCGTCCTCGATCACATCCGTGTCGATCATGCCCGAGAGCGCCATGACGGCGTTAAACAGACCCATTAGACTTAAGCGTCTTTCTTGGCAGTCAGATACTCGATGAACTCGGGACCGACGGTCGTAACGTCACCGGCACCCATGGTGAGCAGCAGGTCGCCCTCGCCCACCATCTGCTCGAGCTCCTGGTTGAGCTCAAGACGGCTGGAGCAATACACGACCTCCTTGTCAGGATGCTTGGCGCGCACGGTATCGGCGAGCATCTTAGAGGTGACACCCGGAATGGGCATCTCGCCAGCCGAGAACACATCAATCAGCAGCAGTTTATCGGCATTGGCAAATGCATCGGCAAAGTCGTCGCACAGGGCCTGCAGGCGCGAATAGCGGTGCGGCTGGAACACGACGTCGACGTGCTTGTAGCCCAGCGACGAAGCGGCAGCAAGCGTCGCCTTGATCTCGGTGGGATGATGACCGTAATCATCGACTACGGTAATGCCATCGATATCGCCCACATGGGTAAAGCGACGGCGGACGCCCTCAAAGCTCGAAAGCGCCTTTGCAGCGGCGTCGATGTCAAGGCCCAGGACATGGGCGACGGTGAGCACCGCCGTGGCGTTGAGCATGTTGTGGCGACCGGGATTGCTCTTGATCTCCACAGCGTGCTCAGTGCCGTCCTCAAAGCGAACGATAAAGTCGCTCTGGATGCCCTTGACATCCGGGTGCATGCAGACGATGTCGTTGCTCTCGGCAAAGCCGTAGGAAAGCACGTGACGGCCCGTCGACTTGGCGAGCTCGACCAGATGCGGGTCCTCACCGCAGACGATGACGGTGCCGTCCTCGCCCACCAGGCTCATGAATTTGGCGAAAGTTGCCTCGATCTCCTCGATACCCGAGTAGTGATCGAGGTGGTCGGCCTCGACGTTGGTCACAATGACCACGTTGGGGTTCAGGAACAGGAAGGAGCTGTCGGACTCGTCGGCCTCGGCGACAAAGTAGTCGCCCGAGCCGTTCTTGCCGTTCGTGTCATAGCCCTCGACGATGCCACCGATCAGGAAGCTCGGATCCAGACCCATGCGGTCGAGCATGGTGGCGCACATCGAAGACGTGGTGGTCTTGCCATGCGTGCCGGCAACAGCGACGGTGGTGTAGCCGTGGCCCAAAGCAGAGAGCATCTTGGCACGGGGCCACACGGGAATACCAAGCTCGCGAGCGCGCACGAGTTCAGGGTTGGACTCCGGAATAGCGGTGGAGACAACAACCACGTCGGGCTTGACCTCGTCGATCGTGGCGGCCTCATGGCCCACATGCACCTTCACACCAGCGCGGGTAAGCTGGCGGATATAACGTGACGTCTTAAGGTCGGAGCCGGTAACGGCATAACCGCGCTCGTGCAGAACGAGGGCGATGCCGCTCATGCCGGCGCCGCCGATACCGATAAAGTGGGCGCTCTTAAACTCGGGCGCGGAGGTTGCAGTCTGGGAATCAGCCATGTGCTCGTGTACTCCTTGCGTAAACACTGCCTGTAACCCGTTAACTGTACCGCACCTACCGCATCAGCGCGAGGGCGACCGACGATATCCCGTCTAACTAACGCAAACCCTCTACCGCATCCGCCAGAAGAGCGGCGGCCCTATCCTGAGCCAGACCACGCGCCGCCTGACGCATGGCGTCGCGCGCCGCCGCGTCATCGACCAGGTGCAGCAGTTCATCGGCAAAGGCAAAACCGTCGATATCGGCATCGGCGCAGAGCACGCCGGCCCCGGCGTCGACCAGATAACGGGCATTGGTGGTTTGGTGGTCGGCCGTCGCATGCGGATACGGCACGAGCACCGAAGGTACGGCGAGCGCAGCGATCTCGGCCACGCTCGATGCGCCCGAACGCGAGAGCACCAAATCGGCAGCAGCCAGCATATCGCCCATGTTGTCGATGTAAGACTGGACGCGGTAACGCTTCGCCTCCTCGGGCATCAGCGCCAAAGCGCGCTCGGTCTCCTCAAAGGCGTCGGCACCCGTCGAATGCAACACATAGAGGTTCTTGCGCGAAAGCAGCTCGTTTTTGAGCGAAACCACGCGCTCGTTGAGGTGCTGGGCGCCAAGTGAACCGCCAAAGACGAGCAGCAGCGTAGCGTCCTCGGGAACGCCAAGTGCCTTGCGGCCGCGAGCGCGATCGCCCTCGATCACCGAGCGACGTACGGGGTTGCCGGTCATGAGCACGTGGTCAGGGTCACCTTCGCGCTCAAAGACCGAACGCGCTGCCGGCACCGAGATGCACACGCGGGCGGCGTGGGAGTTCATCATCTTGTTGGCCAGGCCCGGAACAGAGTTCTGCTCATGCAGCAGATACGGAACGCCCGCGCCCTTGCACCACCCCAGCAGCGGAACCTCGACATAGGCACCAAAACCAATGGCGGCATCGGGCTTGCCGACCTTTGAGAAATGACTGGCGAGCGCACGCTTGGCCTTGTTGACACGCCACAGCGAGGTGAGCGCCGTCCAAGGACGGGAGCGGTCGAAGCCCGTGACCGTAATGGGCACAAAATCAAACCCAGCCTCGGGGACCAGACGACCCTCGAGCTTGCGCGACTGGCCCACGAACACAACGTGGTGGCCACGGTCACGCAGCTCTTCGGCCAAGGCGAGCGCGGGGTTGATGTGCCCTGCCGTGCCGCCGGCTGCAATAGCAACGGTCATTTTATCGGTCATGGTAGTCCCTTCGTACACGCGGTCCCTGGTCGTCGGTACGCAGACGCGCCGACGGGTCCGAGTTCAAATCGATTCGATTATATCCGCCGCCCGCATTGCGAGGAGTGGGGCGCTGAGGACGACCTTGCGGCGCCGTTCGCTGACGCGGGCGGGCTGCGGGGTCGGTCGCAGAGCCATCCAGGACGGTAAAACCGTTACGCGAAGATCGCTCGCCGCGCACGTGAGGCACGCCGGCGGTACTCTCATCCATAACGGCAAAGCTCTCACGGCGGCGGTCATACTCATCGCGGCGGGCGCTCTCGTACGAAACGCGCAGGATCAACCCGGCAAGCATGAGCGACACAATAATCGACGAACCGCCGTAGCTAATAAACGGCAGCGGTTTGCCCGTCATGGGAAACACGTTGAGGATGCCCAGCGCATTAATCAAAAACTGCACCGCGAGAATGACCGCGGAGCCAGACGCCATAAGCGCGCCCCGACGATCGGTCGCCTGCTCGGCAATGCGAAACGCCGAGTAGATCAGCATCGCAAACACCAAGAAGAACAGCACGGTTCCGACAAAACCGACTTCCTCGCCAATGATGGCCAGGATGTAGTCGTTGTGCGCCTCGGGCAGATACGAGTACTTCATGGTTGAGTTGCCAATGCCGCGGCCGAACAGACCGCCCGAGGCAAAGGCCATGATGGCAAGCGTGGCCTGATAGCCGTCACCATACTCGTCGGCCCAAGGGTTCAAGGCAACCTGAATACGCACCATACGGTACGGCTCTGCGACAAGCGCAATCACGATCACGAGAATGCCGAAGATTAGCACGCCGATGATAAATCTGGGGTCGAGACCCGCAAACAACGCCATGCACATGAGGGTCAACAGGATGATCAGGACAGTACCGAAATCGGGCTGGATAAAGATCAGAAAGAGCGAAATGCCCAGGTAGATGCCCATCTTGCGAAGGAATTCGTTGATGTTGCCACCGGGCGAAAAGAAGCGATCAAGCATGATGGCCGAATACGCAATGGCAAATGGCTTTAAAAACTCGGAAGGCTGGAACTGAATACCGGCGATGTTGAGCCAGCGCGTGGCGCCACGGCTGCCGCTGCCCACCAAGAACACCAGAAGCAGTAGCCCTATCATGCCGATAAGGAAGATCCTGAGCACATCCTCCCCAAACCAGCTGTCCGGCAAAACGCGCACGATGGCAATCAGCGCCAGAACACCGACCACGGCAAACGCGGCCTGTCGACCCAGAAAAAACGTCGCCGAGCCATTCTCGTGCAACGCCTCGACCGAAGACGCCGAGTACACCATCAGCAGGCCAAAGCATACCAAGGTAAACAAGCAGGCCATGAATATCAAACGGGGGCGCATGATACGGGCGGGAACGCCGGCAATATAGCGTTCGCTAAACGACTGCCCACCGTGGCTGGAACGCGGTGTGGTGCGACGTGAGGAAGCACGGTCCGAGTCGGGCCTCCTCATACCTTGTCGGGGGCTCTCCTCTCTCACCGCAACCCCTATTCCATTTGTGATTTCGCTGTAGCGGCAAGCTGAGCCACGTAGTCCTTAAACACGCGGCCGCGCTCCTCATAGCCCGAGAACTCATCGAACGAAGAGCAGGCAGGAGAAAGTAAGATCACATCGCCACGGCTCGAAAGCGAACGGGCAACGTCCACGGCGTCGCGCAGGTCATCCGCCTGGGCGATATCCACATCGCCATCGACATCAGCCTCGTCCATAGCGGCGGTGAAACGCTCGCGCGCATCGCCAAAGCAGACGACCGAGCGCACGTTGTCCATAACGACGCGCGCGAAGTCCGTGAGCGGCGTGCCCTTATCGTGGCCGCCGAGCAGCAAGATCACGTCGTCATCGGGAAATGCCGTCAGCGCCTTCTCGACCGCATCGGTGTTGGTCGCCTTGGAATCGTTGACGTAGCGCACGCCGTCAATCTCGCCACACGGCTCCACGCGGTGCTCGAGCGGCTGGAACGAGGCAAGACCGCGGCAGACGCCATCGACATCGGCACCGACCGCCAAGGCAGCCGTGGCAGCGCACAGGGCATTGATAACATTGTGATGGCCCGAGATCTTGAGCTCGGATGTAGCGATGAGCGGGGTCTCGACACCCTTCAGACGCACGATCATCTTGCCATCGCGCACAAAGGCGGCATCCTCGCCCTCAGGCTCGTCAAAGGCAACCTTGCAGATGCGACGACCCGGCGTGTAGATGTACTCATCGAACTCGTGAATGCCGGCGTCTTCGACGTCGACAACCGCCAGATCGTCATCGACCATATTGTCAAACAGTTTGATCTTGGCAAGCGCATAGTTCTTATGGCTCTTATGCCAGCCCAAGTGGTCGGGAGTGATGTTGAGCAGCACCGCCACGCGGGGGTGGAGCTCGGTTGTCGTAGCAATCTGATAGCTCGAGAGCTCAGCCACAAACCACTCGTTGTGGGCTCGGCCGTCAATCTCGTTGACTGGCGGCTCGCCGATGTTGCCGACAGCAACGCTGGCCTCGCCGGCAGCCTTAAGCAGAAAATCAGTCAGCGACGTGGTGGTCGTCTTGCCGTTGGTGCCCGTGATGGCAATCCAGTTATCGGGCGACAGGCGATAGGCAAACTCGGGCTCACCCATAATCTGGGCGGCATGCTCGCGCCCGGCCTTAAAGAAGCCCGAGAACTCCGAGATGCCCGGGCACGTCACGCATACGTCATAGGCGCCCTCGACCTGTTCGGTCCCATAGACAAACGACGCACCAGCAGCCTCGAGCGCACGCGTGGCGTCATTGGGCTCAGAGGTGCCGCCGCCATACACGGTAACGGCGCTTACGCGCTCGGGATGTGCCAGCGCCCAGCGGGCGACATCGAGACCGGATTTGCCCTGACCCAAAACGAGCAGGCTAAAGACATCAGCAAGAGGCATGAAAGACCACTATCCCAACTGGAAGAACAGGGCAAGGCCAACGGCACCAAAGGCCGCAGCGATAATCCAAAAACGGATGACGACCTTGGTCTCGGCCCAGCCCTTCTTTTCGAAATGATGATGGATGGGCGCCATAAGGAAGACGCGCTTGTGCGTAAAGTGGAAGTAGACAACCTGAATCATGACCGACAGGGTCTCAACGATAAACAGGCCGCCGATGATGAGGGAGACGACCTCGGTGTTGGTCATGATGGACGTGCAGGCAAACGCGGCGCCCAGGGCAAGCGAGCCGGTATCGCCCATAAAGATGCTCGCCGGATAGCAGTTGAACCACAGAAAGCCCAAGCAGGCACCGGCACACGCGGTGCAGAAGATGGACAGGTTCACGTCTCCGTGCAAAAACGCCATGGCAGCCATGGCGAGCATGGCAATCATGGAGGTGCCACCAGCAAGACCGTCAAGGCCATCGGTCAGGTTCACGGCATTAGAAAGACCGGCGATCATCAGCCAGCAAAAGACAATGTAGAGCCACGGGAACGAAAGGCCGCAGATAGTGGTCGAAAGAACACCGAGGTCAATCGCCAGGCCGCCGGGAAAACGAATCTCGGGGGCGACGCCGCACCAGTTAACGGCAAGTACCGTAAAGGTGACACAGATAATGGTTAGACCGATCATCTTGGCATGGGGCGTCAGACCGAGCGAGCGCCCATGCGTAACGGAGGTTAGGTCGTCAATCAGGCCCAGCACGCCGGTCGCCAGCGTGGCGAGCAGCACGAGCACGAGCTCGGTGGTGAGCTTGCCCATCAGCAGGCAGGTCAGCGAGATCGCGACGAGGATGACAACGCCACCCATGGTGGGCGTTCCCTGCTTAACCAAATGACGCTTGGGGCCGTCGGCACGAACCTGCTGGCCGATACCCTCGACCTTAAGCAGCTTGATCCACCACGGCATGAGCAGCAGCGCAATGGCAGCGGCGATGCCAAGCCCCAAAAAAGCCTGATACGTTGGATACGAGGGATTGCCGAACATGGGCTAGCACACACCTTCCACAAAGCGGTCGAGCTCAACAAAGCGGGAACCCTTGACCAGTACAACATCATGTTTTTCAAGCGCGCCGCCCATGCGGTCGAGCACCTGCTGATAATCGGAGAACACCTGGATGCGGTCCTCGTCCATGCCCATCATGCGCGCGGCATCGGCCATAAGCTGGGCCAGCTCACCACCCACGCACGCCAGCATGTCGAGCTTCTTGGCGGCGGCATAGGCGCCCACGAGCTCATGCATGCGAGGAGCCTCATCGCCCATCTCGCCCATCTCGCCCAGGATCGCCATACGAGACCCCGTGCACGAAAGCGAGCACAGCAGATCGAGGCCAGCAGCCATGGATTCGGCACTGGCGTTATAGGAATCGTCGATGACGCGGGCACCGCTCTTGGCGCGCTTGATCTCCTGGCGGTGCCCGGTGATCGTGAGGCCCCTAAAGGCAGCATCGATCTGCTCGGGCGTCACGCCCAGGCGATAGGCAACCGCGGCGGCCTTAACGGCATTTGGAACGGACTGCACGCCGGGGATGGCAAGCATGGTATCGATCGTCTCACCCTGGCCAAAATCGAGCGTAAAGACCGGACGGCCCTCGTCATCAACACGAATGTCGCGGGCACGGACCTCATCGTCGTCCGAGACGCCGGCCAGCATCACGTCGATATCAGCAGGCTGGGCGAACGTATCGCGAATGAACGGCGTAAAGTCGTCCTCGCCGCCCAAAACCAGCAGCGGCAAGAAGTCGCCGGCGGCGCACATACCCTGGACAATCTCGGCCTTAGCGCGGGCGATGTTCTCGCGGCTGCCCAAAATGCCGATGTGAGAGGTACCAATCTTGCTCACGATGGCAAGGTTGGGATTGGCGGACTGGGACAGGCGCTCAATCTCGTGGAAATGGTTCATGCCCATCTCGAGCACCAGGACCTCGGTATCGGCCGGAGCGGAAAGCACCGTGAGCGGCATGCCGATCAGGTTATTGAAATTGCCCTTGGTGGCCCAGACACGATAGCGCTTGGCGAGCACAGCGGCGAGCACGTCCTTGGTCGTCGTCTTGCCGATGGAACCGGTAATGCCAACGACCAGGCAGCCAAGCTCCAGACGGTACGCGTGCGCCAAACGCAGCAGAAACTCCTCGGGATCATCGGTCAGCAAGATGGCACAGCCCTTGTCCTGCGCCAGCGAGACCAGCTCAGCCTCGGGCTCACGCGTCATCACGACGGCGCCGGCACCCGACTGGACGGCACGGGAAGCAAAGTCATTGCCGTCGACGTTTTCACCGGGAAAGGCGACGAAAATCGTCCCTCCCTCGACCTGGCGCGAGTCGATAACGCACCCGCGGCATACCCGATCGGCTTCTCCCGTCACGGTTCGGGCCCCTGTTGCGGCCGCGAGGTTGTTGACGGCGATCTCTATCATTGCAGCTCCCCTGTAAACCTAATAATGCTATCGGCGTATTGTATCCCAGCGCCGCACATGCGTGGTGCAGGGCATGTGAACACCCTCATATGGGACAACAAACCACGCCCCAAAGATTGTAACCCCCTACTTCGTGTGCGGGATACCCAGCACGTCGAGCGCGTTGGCCATAATGGACTGGAACGGCACCGCAGCGGCATCTGAGCCGCTCGGCGTTCCGTCGAGCGTGATATAGCACAGCACCTTGGGCGATTGTGCCGGTGCAAAGCCCATAAAGGACGACATGTAGTTCTCCTTGAGGTAGCCGCCGTTCTCGTCGGCACGTTCGGCCGTACCGGTCTTACCCGCCACGTCATAGCCGTCAACCGCGCCGCCAACGCCCGTTCCCTCGGACACGACCGTCTGCATGCACGATGTCACCTGGGATGCGGCGTCCTCCGAAATCGCGCGCTCGCCTTCACCCCAGTCCTTCTCGTCGCCTTTGCTGGACTTATAGAAGTGCGGTGTCATCATCACACCGCCGTTGGCGATGCCGCCCACGGCACGTGCGATCTCAATCGGCGAGACGGACAGTGCCTGTCCAAAGCTCATCGAGCCCAGCGTGGCGCCGTCATACTGGTCACGCTCCTTGACGATACCCAGGCTCTCGCCCGGAAAATCTACACCGGAGCTATGACCGATGCCCCACTTGTCCACATAGGCGGCAAAGTCGTCGGCACCGATCTTGCGCCCCACCAGGACAAAGCCCACGTTGGACGAACGGCGCATCATCTCGCGCACATCCATGGTCATGGCGTAGTCGCGCTTGTCAGCATCGGTGACGGTATCGTCGCCCACCTTGATGCTCGCCGGCACCTCAAACGACGTACTCGATCGCACGACGCCCAAGTCGAAGCCGGCGCCCGCCACGAGCGTCTTAAAGACCGAGCCGGGCTCGTAGGCGTCGGTGACCAGGCGCAAGTTCATATCCTCGGTCTTGGCGTTTTCCAGATCGGTCTGGTCGTAAGTCGGATACGAGCAGGCTGCCAAGATCTCGCCTGTCGTAGGATCGGTGACCAGCGCCGAGCCGTTCTTGGCCTTAGTCTTCTCAACTGCCTCTGCCAGGGCATCCTCGGCCGCACGCTGGATATTGACGTCGAGCGTCGTCACGATATCAACGCCGTCGACCGCAGCCACCTTTTTATAGGCACCGCCCGCGATATAGCTGCCGTCCCTCGCGCGCTCGCGTACGAGAGAACCGTTCGTGCCTGTCAGAAGCTTGTTGTATTGCTTTTCGAGACCCGTCAAGCCGTCGTTGTCCACATTCACTACACCCAGCACCTGCGATGCCAGATTGCCGTATGGATATACGCGCTTCATGGCCTGCTCAAAAAGCACGCCGGGCAGGTTCTTCTTCTCCAGCGCCGCAACATCGTCTTCGTCCACCTGGCGCTTGATATACACCCAGGTTCCATCGGACTCAACGAGCTTGCGGCAGGTCTTTTTATCGATTCCAGTTGCCTTGACCAGCGCCGACACCGTCTTGTCAACATCCTCGACAAGCTGCGGGTTCACGGCGATGTTGCGACATTCGACCGACGACGCCAACACGTTGCCGTTGCGGTCGTAGATGGTGCCGCGTTTGGCATAGAGGGTCTGCGCAAGCAGGCGGCGCGCATCGGCACGCTCGCGCAGTTTATCGGCTTCGACAATTTGATAGTCGGCAAGGCGAAAGACGCCCAAGCCCAAGCCAAGCCCGATGAAGCCCATGACGGCTTTGCGGCGAGGCAGAGGCGCGCCTGTGAGCCATTCGGTCGACGAACTCTTGCGCGACCTGGTGTTATGCACTTGAGGGCCGCCCGAGCCGCGAAGTCGCGACGCCGGGTCGTTGCCACGGGACTGCCCGGCGTTGTAAGATTGCCGACCCGTTCCTTGATAACCAGAACGTCCCCGCGACGAGGGACGTCCAGAACCGCGGTCCCCATCGGAACCGCGGCGATAGTCATTTGTCATACTCAGCTACCGTCTTGCTACTGAGCGGTCGCGGTCGCGTTGGCGCCCGCGGCTGCATCCTGCGAAAAGTCAAGTGTAACGCTCTCGCTGGGCTCCACCATGCCATAAGCGCCCGCAAGGTCGCGAATGCGCGTGTCGGCGCCATAGACCGAATGCATGACCTCCAGGTCGGAGCTCTCATCGGTCGCCTTTTCGAGCGTGTTGGTAAGCTCGGCGTTGCTGTTGAGCACCTGGGCCGTAACGCCGGCGAGCGCCACGCGGGCGACGCCGATCGTCATGAAGATAGCCGCAATGATGCAAAACGTTTTAAGAACGCTCATGAAAACCGGGCTTACCGCCTGGTTTGCCTGACGGCCCGCGCCCGTGTAGACATCAAAGCGCGGCGTGCGCTGCTCACGGGGAGCAACGGGGGCCTGCGGCGTCTCACGATAGGCGGGCATGGCGTTCATATCATAGGCGAGTGCTGCGCTTGAAGTGTTGTAGCCCATGATATGCCGCCTCCCATCCCGAGTACGTTGGTAGTGTGTTTAAGCTTCGTTTATGGTGCGAGCGGGAGGTCCAATATCGCGCGGTCGCGCCTACAGACGCTGCGCCACGCGGATCTTGGCTGATCTCGCCCGAGGGTTGCGCTCAACCTCATCAGGCTGGGCAACCAGGGGTTTGCGGGTGATGACCTTGAGTATCGGCACGTTGCCGCACACGCACACCGGAATCTCCGGCGGACACGTGCACCCCTGGCTCATCTCCTTAAAGTGGTTCTTTACGATACGGTCCTCGAGCGAGTGATACGAGATGACGCAGATACGTCCGCCCGGGTTGAGCCACCTGGTGGCGGCATCAAGCCCTCGTTCGAGCACATCGAGCTCGTGATTGACCTCGATGCGAATGGCCTGGAAACTTTTCTTGGCCGGGTGTCCACCATGCCGACGAGCGGCAGCCGGGATACCCGCCTTGATGATCTCGACAAATTGGCCGGTGGTTTCGATCGGTTCTTGCTCGCGGCGGCGCACGATCTCGCGCGCGATCTGCGAGGCGAACTTCTCTTCGCCGTAGACGCGTAGAATCCGGGCGAGGTCGTGTTCGTTATAGGTGTTGATGACCTCAGCTGCGTTTAAGGTGTTATTACCCGGATCCATCCGCATGTCCAATGGGGCGTCCTCGTTATACGAAAAGCCCCTGCCAGGGATATCGAGTTGCGGTGACGAAACGCCCAAATCGAACAGGAAGCCATCGACCCCGGGCACCTCGGCCGAGCAAAGCAGCTCGTCCAAGTCGCCGAAGTTGCCCTTCAGCAGCTGGTGCGGAACGCCGGGAACCTCGCGGTCCAGACGGGCGCCAGCGGCCTCGAGGGCCATGTCGTCCTGATCGACGCCGAGCAAAAGGCCCGTCTCCCCCACCTGCGCGGCCATCTTTACCGAATGGCCGGCACCGCCAAGGGTGCAATCGCAGACAACGGAGCCGCTCTTTAGCCGCAGCGACTCAAGCACTTCGCCGAGCATGACAGGTTCATGCCGATATTCTTGTGTCAAGATCCCACGCTCCATCCGTTACCCGTGCCTTGCCCTTACGAGAAGAAGAGGTCCAGCAGGGCCTCATCGTCATCGTCCTCATCGGCCGCGGCGCGATCCCAAACCTCAAGGTGGTCGTAGTTGCCCACAACCGTGACCTCGCGGTCGAGGTTCGCCTGCTTGCGGAGAGACTCGGAAAGACCGATACGACCGGCGCTGTCCACGTCCATCGACGTGGTGCGCTTGTTGATCGCCCTCATGAGCTTCTGGTCGTTAATGTCACGCGGGTTAAAACCCTCGTGGCCCTCACGACCCGCGAAGAGTCCTTCGACCCACTTATCGAAGGCCTCGGCAGAGAACACGTACAGAGCATCGACATCCAGGGCTTTGAACACGCGAACATGCTCTCCAAGCTCCTCACGAAGGGGTGCAGGCAGGGACAGACGACCTTTTGCATCGAGATTGCGCTCGTATGCACCAGTCATTCCCATGTGCGCCCTCCCCTCGGTTACTCAGATGGCACGTACGCGGGGAACCACCCCGCCTGTCGACGTGATTAATAATATGGGGAACCGCCCCATTTTTCAACACCTTTCCCCACCCCTTCCCCCACCCCACCCCACCACTCCACCCCCAATATGCTGTAAAACACCCCC
>OLQI01000020.1_pt1 | contig 192140 bp, 195 predicted proteins | sample 1672171 | NCBI WGS metagenome assembly OLQI01 (sample SAMEA3136655, study PRJEB25190) | human gut metagenome
CACCCAGCCCCGGAGGTCGGAATAGGACGCGCACCGGCTGACGAACAGGAATCTAAAATTGGCACGTTTTAATCATGATTAAAGATAGATTAACTTGCACGATGTGAATTGAATCGATAACTATTGAACTAATGATATTTAATTTACTGACAATCAATTTATAACCACCGGCGGCTTAGGCGCGTCGGTAAGCTAATTAATAGGACTGATGTACGATGAATGTAAAGATCCTACTAGGGATTGTGATATGGTTATACGGACTGTCAGTGCTCAAACGGGCTCGGCTATCTGCCTTCTACTTCATTGTGGGAAGCGCCGGGCTCTTTTTTATCTTGACGGCAATTAGTCGTCCGTATTGGGTGTGGTTTTTTACCCACGCTGTGATTCATGGGGTAGCGCTGTTTAGTGATATCACCGGTTGGTGCAGTATTATGTTCAAAATGGGCCTGGTCTACATTATTAATAGTGGTAATCCGGTAATCATGTCGATTGATTATGAATGCTCGGGAATCATTGAGACGTGCGCATTTATTTCGCTAGTAGCCTTTTACCCGGCTTACCAGCGTCGTGAAAAGGTGTTTTATGGTGTTTTTGGATTGTTGTATATTTACTTGATTAATGTATTACGCCTGTCCGTAGTGATTGTGATTGTTCACTTTGGCGGTGGTCAAACATTCTTTCTGGCTCATTCAGTGATTGGGCGGTTACTGTTCTATGTTCTGGTCATTGTCTTATATTACAATGTTTTTACCTATTCACAGTTAGCTCGAGGACTTTATCAGCAGTTTATTGATTGGAGGGAGCGAATCCTGTGATGTACTGGATAAACTTAGCGCTGACTAGAATGGGGTTTTGGATTACCTGGGCCTTAGTGCCGATCGTGGTGGAAATTATTCCGGCAATTATGTCGACTATTAAGTTAATGCGACTACATCGCCACATGCCCCGGCTTAAAGCGCCTGCTAAGTGGCCGTGGGTAACCATCATTGTACCGGTTTATAATTCTGAAGATACGTTATTTGACTGCATTCGTTCCATCGATCATCAAACGTATGATAAAAAAAGCATGCAAATTATTTTGGCGAATAATCAGAGTACCGATGATAGTTTTGGGGCGTATGCTCGCGCCCAAAATGCGTTTCCTAATTTATTTTTACGGTATGTCAATACTGACAAGGGGAAAGCTCGCGCGCTTAACGCGGCCATTTACGAGAGTATTGGTAGTTATGTCATTAATATTGATAGTGATGGTTTATTGGAACCCAACGCGATTAAAAATATGGTACTACGGTTCGAGAACGATGAGCAGATTGCGGCCATGACCGGGGCAGTGCTCCCACAAAGAAACTTGGTTAAGCAAGTTCATGGTTGGTGGCATCGGCTGTTGGCTAAAAATGAGTATTACGAATATGCACAGGCTTTTCTTTCTGGCCGTACCATCGAGTCGTTCCGTGACCAGCTGTTTACCATGTCAGGAGCTTTCTCGGCATTTCGACGGGAAGTGTTAATGGAAACTTTCTTGTATGACACCGATACAATCGGTGAGGACACGGACATGACGTTTCAGATTCGGACACGTTTAGGCAAAAAGGTCGTTATTTGTGCGGATGCTATTTTTTATGTGGCGCCAATTTCAGGCTTTTCCGAGTTATATACGCAACGCCAGCGCTGGCAACGTGGTGAACTGGAAGTTGCACAACATTATATGTCACAAACAGCTAGCATCAAGGGCTTTTTCAAAGAATTTTTGGTGCGGCGAATTATGATTGATCACACGTTTACGTTTCCACGAATGATTTGGACTTTTGCGACGATTGTTTTGATTGCTTTTGGCTATTCAACTGTGGTCGTGGGGCTTTCATATCTCTTGATCTATAGTTTATACGTCATGGTAGGGGTTATTAACTTTATTAGTGTTGGTATTTTATTAAAGCCGTATCCTGAAGAACGCCATTTCTACAAGCATTTATGGTGGCTAACATTAACGCTGCCACTTTATATGTTTTTGACAGCTTGGATTCGATTGATTGGTGTTATCAATGCGATGACGACCCAGGCAACTTGGAAAATGCGGGGGTTCACCGAAGAATGGCAACGGTTGTTGGCCGTCTTACGTGATGATAGGCGTACAATTCACAATCACTATCGACGCCGGAAAGGAAAATGAGTTGAAGCGGCACGTGTTGGCTGACTACAAGATATCACGCGAAGTTAGCGGAATATCTTGATTGTTTAGTTCAGGTGCAAGAATTCAAACGAAGTAGATTAATGATGAGACGTTATTTTTATCAATTTAGTCAGAAGATGATTACGAGCGTTTGGTGGTTACTATTTGTACCAATGTTGTTATTTGCAGTAATGTCGCCGAATATTATTTTAGGGGATAACGCGACGTTTGGGACGAGTACGACCTTATTGACGACGGGGTTGATTATTGTGATTGTCGCCGTGTTGATTATGAACTATGCGTATCCGCGCGTTCATCGGGGGCTATATCGACTACTAATCACAAAACAGCTCCGGACGGCTGGTGTCTTGTTAGCACTTGTTTTTATTGGTCAGCTCGTATTCGTGACATTTGTCCATCCCGTCAGTGGTTTTGACGCTGGGATGCTCCACTATGCGGCTACCAGTGCGAAACACGTCCAGGAGGTGGGCGTGACGGCGTATTACAGTCTTAATCAAAACAACATGCCAATCATGCTTTTTATGCACTGGCTATCGGAAGTGACTGGTCAAACTTCATGGCAATTTTTTGATTACGTGACGCTGTTTTTTGTCGATCTTTCAGCAGCTTTCAATTTAATGAGCGTATTTGTGGTACGACGCTCGGCGTTAGGAATCGCTATGTATCTGCACGCCGGTTGGTTAGCGGTTTTTCCAAGTATTATTATGCCGTATACGGATGCTTGGGGACTGCCGCTGGTTTCGTTTTTCATGCTGTGCTATTTTGTGATGAGTCAAACGAAGCGACCGCCGTTACTGCGTGTGGCCGCCGCCGTTGGGTTTGGTGTGAGCGTGACATTAACGTACTTCATGAAACCGTCATCCATTATTCCGGTAATCGCCATTGCCATCATCAGCTTTTTAGCACGTTTGCGGTCGCGGCAAGGTTCACAAACGACGATGATTTTTGTGACGGTCGCCATGGCAATCTTGATGCTCGAAAGTGCCGGCCTCACTTATCATTATACGAATCAGGCCATCCAGAACCAGACGTATATCAAAATCGATAAATCAAGGTCGATTCCGGCGATTCATTTTATGGCCATGGGCGTTTACGGCACCGGCGGGTATAGTGAAAAGCAGGCGATACAGATGGCCGTTTTGCCCACCAAGGCACAAAAAACGGCTTACTCAATCAAGATGCTGAAGCGTCAGCTCAAGAAACTGGGACCGTGGGGTTACCTTGAATTCTTGGTAAAAAAGCAACGCAATAATACTGCTGACGGGACCTTTGGCTGGTTGAAGGAAGGCAATTTCTTTCGCGAAAATCAAAAACCAAGCAACCAGGGCTTTAGTAATTGGTTAAAAAACTTTATTTATTTATACGGTCGCCATATTGCAGATTTTCGGTTTGTGGCGCAACTGTGGTGGTTAGTGCTACTCGTGATTATCGCGTTGGGTTTTGGCCCGCGCTGGCAATTGATTCAATTGCTCCGGTTGGCGATGATTGGTGGGTTTATCTTCCTCCTCTTGTTCGAAGGTGGTCGGAGTCGGTACCTAATTCAGTACTTACCGTGCCTGCTATTACTGGGCGCATTCTCATTTGAACGGGCAGTTGCGAATGTCCGGCGTGTTAGGGATTGGTATCAGCGTAAGTTGCGAGCCGCGATTGCGGCAGATGAGTCCGAGTGAGCGTGCAATCGTCCCAGTGCGTGACACGAAAGCGATCGTTAACGAGCGGTTAGCAATCCAAAATAGCTGTGGTGGGTCCTAAATAGGGCTTACCACGGCTATTTTATCGTTCACGTTGTCGATTGTTGGCTCTTGCGGGGGCGCTTATCGCGTTATGGGTGGCAATGCGCGACAAATTCATTCCGACGTCAAGTGCCGGAACGGCGCGGGTTGTTCAAATCGTCTAGGTACGTTCATTTAAGGAAAATACACTGATTTGGAGGCGCTGCCAGTCGGTTATTAATGAGGCTAAACGCACTGGTTTGTAAATCAGTAATCCAAACTTGATTAAAAAACAACAAATTAATATGTGAAAATGCTGTGTTAAAATCGACTTATGCTATAATTGTTGCAAGCAAACAGTTCGCGTTATTGTGGGGGATAATCCGAATTGAGATATTAATTAGGGTGGGATTTAAGCTCATGTGGAAAAAGTTACACTATATGGACTATGTGCTGTTTATCCCGTATTTGATTCTCAGCGGGATCGGCGTTGTCATGGTCTATTCATCGAGTTCATACGTAGCCGCACAAAACGGTTCGACACCCACCGGTTATTTAGTTAAACAACTGATCTGGGTCGTCTTAGGCTTAGTGATCACCTTGGTTTGTATGAATTTGAAGATCGACTATTTTAAGCAAACCAAGTTACTTGGTATGTTAGGGTTTGCGATGTTATTTGTTCTGGTTCTCCTCCGATTGGTTGGTCAATCAATTAATGGGGCGGCTGGCTGGATCATTTTGGGACCAGTCTCGATCCAACCAGCTGAATTTTGCAAGTTTTACCTGATCATTTACTTGGCATCAATTATTTCTCAACGGGAGGCACATTTTGGGGTGGCTCGAATCCGTGAATTGGGTGCTCAGTTTGTGATGTTGTTCGCGATGATTTTACTGATTTTTGTGCAACCCGACCTTGGTGGGGCCACGATTAATTTAGCCATCGCGGCGGTTATTTTGTTTGCGAGTGGCATTTCATACTTTGTAGGTGTTGGTGTCTTTGCTGGGGCGGTCGCGGCCTTTGAATGGATTTTAGTACCTTTAGTGAGTCGCATGCCCCAAAGTGCTTTTGCAAATTCTTATCAGTTACGGCGGTTTCTCGGTTTCCTGAATCCGTTTAAAACGGCTTCAGGAGCGGGGACGCAGTTAGTCAACTCTTACTATGCCATCTCAAACGGTGGTTTGACAGGCGTTGGGATTGGGAATAGTTTGCAAAAACGTGGTTATTTACCAGAACCGAACACTGATTTTATTATGTCAATCACTGCCGAAGAACTCGGACTAATTGGCATTTTAATCGTAATGGGCTTACTACTTGTCATCGTGATGCGCACGATCTATATCGGGGTTCGTGCGACTAATACGTTCAACGCGTTGGTCTGTTACGGTGTCGCAGCCTACATGACCATTCAAGCATTTATTAATGTGGGTGGGATCGTTGGTCTGATTCCGATTACTGGGGTGACCTTCCCATTCATGAGTTATGGTGGTTCTAGCATGATGGTATTGACGCTTTCACTAGGATTGGTATTAAACATTAGTGCACTTGAAAAAATGGCGCGCCTTAATACAGTTCGACAGGCAGGCTAAGACGATTTTATTTGGAAATGAGGGATTTTGGTGAAGAAAGTATTAATTGCTAACCGTGGTGAAATTGCGACCCGGGTCATTCGTGCTTGCCACGAATTAGGCCTTCAGACTGTTGCGATTTACGCCAAAGAAGATGAGTTTTCAGTTCACCGTTTTAAAGCTGATGAAGCGTACTTAGTAGGTGAGGGTAAGGCGCCGATTGCGGCTTACCTGGATATTGAAGATATTATTCGCATTGCTAAAGAAAATCATGTGGATGCGATTCACCCAGGTTACGGCTTTTTATCTGAAAATGCTACTTTTGCTCGGCGGATTGCTGAAGAAGGCATGACCTTCGTTGGTCCTAAGCCAGAGCACCTCGAGATGTTTGGTGATAAGATTACGGCCAAACGTGTAGCTCGCGATGCCGGCGTGCAGACGATTCCGAGCACCTTACACCCGGTTACTAGCCTGAACGAGGCGTTACAGTTTACTCAGCAATACGGTTATCCAATTATGATCAAAGCTGCCATGGGTGGTGGTGGTCGGGGAATGCGCATCGTTCATGAAGCTTCTGAATTACAAGAAGCTTTTGACCGTGCCCGTTCAGAGGCCATGCAATCCTTTGGTGATGACGAGATTTACTTGGAAAAATTCATCGCGAATCCCAAACACATTGAAGTCCAGATTTTAGCGGATGCTCACGGCAATGTCATGCATTTATTTGAACGTGACTGTTCTGTTCAGCGCCGTAATCAAAAGGTGATTGAATTTGCACCGGCCGTGGCCCTGCCAATCGAGTTGCGTCAAAAGATCTGTAACGCCGCAGTCGACTTGATGAAGAGTGTACACTATTTAAACGCCGCAACGGTTGAATTCTTGGTTGAAGGGGACCAATTCTACTTCATGGAAGTTAATCCGCGGGTTCAAGTTGAACATACGGTGACAGAAATGATTACCGAAATCGATATTGTCCATGCTCAGCTCAAAATTGCGATGGGTGGTGACCTATTCGAGGATTTACGGTTACCACATCAAGACGCATTGACATATAAGGGTGCGGCAATTCAGTGTCGAATTACGACGGAAGATCCCGCAAATGATTTTATGCCAGATACTGGTCGCATCGAGACGTACCGGTCACCAGGTGGTAATGGGGTTCGTTTGGATGCTGGTAATACCTATTCCGGCGCAATCGTAACACCTTATTTTGATTCACTGCTTGTAAAGGCTTGTGTTGCGGCGCGGAACTTCAAAGCGGCCGTTCATAAAATGCGACGCGTCCTAGTTGAATTCGATATTCGCGGCGTGAAGACGAACATTCCGTTTATGCTGAATGTGATTGACAACCCAACGTTCCAAGCAGGTGAAGCGGGGACCCGGTTTATTGATCAGACCCCAACGCTCTTCAAATTCCCTGACGATACGCAACGTGAAGATAAGATGTTGAAGTATATTGGGAATGTGACGGTCAATGGTTTCGCTGACGTTGCCCAACATTCGAAGAAGTACTATCCGGACGTTGAGTTTAAGGATGATTTTCAACCGATCGCACCCGACATCGTCACGGCAAAAGACGTGTTGGATCAACAAGGTGTCCAGGGATTACAACAGTGGTTGTTAGCCCAGAAGCAAGTGTTATTAACAGATACGACCATGCGGGATGCGCATCAGAGTTTATTTGCAACGCGGATGCGGACGAAGGATATGTTAGCCGTTGCCGCGGCTTCACAAAAAGCGTTGCCACAGTTATTCTCCTATGAGATGTGGGGTGGTGCGACGTTCGATGTGGCCTATCGTTTTCTAAATGAAAATCCCTGGAATCGGCTGAAAGAACTTCGGCAGGCAATGCCCCGGACACTCTTCCAAATGTTGTTCCGTGGTTCCAATGCGGTGGGTTACCAGAACTATCCAGATAATGTGATTCGCGAATTTATCTTAGAAGCAGCTAAGAGTGGCATTGATGTTTTCCGCATTTTTGACAGTTTGAATTGGGTTCCTCAAATGGAAAAGAGTATTCAGGCCGTCAAGGAAACCGGGAAGATTGCGGAAGCCACGATTTGTTATACGGGCGACATTATGGACCCTGACCGGCAAAAATACAATCTTGATTATTATCGTCAGCTGGCCTTGGATCTGCAATCAACTGGTGCCGACATTATTGCCATCAAGGATATGGCGGGTGTGTTAAAGCCAGAGGCCGCCTATGAATTAGTATCGACGTTGAAAGACGCGCTGTCCGTGCCAGTTCATCTGCATACGCATGATACGACTGGTAATGGAATCTTTACCTATGCCCGAGCAGTGGAAGCTGGTGTTGACGTGGTCGATGTTGCTGCGAGTGCGCTATCAGGCACGACCAGCCAACCATCAATGAGTTCGTTGTATTACGCATTAGCCCACAATGATCGTCAACCTGATGTTGATATTAACAACGTTGAAGCCATCAATCGGTATTGGCAAGGCGTACGGCCATACTACCAAGACTTCTCGAACGGTATGACCGGACCACAGACAGATATTTATCAGACGCAGATGCCGGGTGGACAATATTCTAACTTGCAGCAACAAGCTAAGGCTGTTGGTCTTGGGGATCGTTGGGAAGAAGTTAAGACGATGTATGCGACGGTCAATGATATGTTTGGTGATATTATCAAAGTTACGCCCAGCTCTAAAGTTGTTGGTGACATGGCCCTGTTCATGATGGAAAATCACTTGACACCGGACGATGTTTATAATCAGGGTACCAAGCTCGATTTCCCGGCATCGGTCATCAACTTCTTTGCTGGCAATCTTGGTCAACCAGTCGGAGGCTTTCCAAAGAAGCTCCAGCAGATTGTCTTGAAAGGCCAGCCAGCGTTGACTGTGCGGCCCGGTAGTTTAGCCAAACCAGCTGACTTTGCTGCGGTCAAAGCAGAGTTATCGGCTAAACTTGGTCATGAAGCGAGCCATCAGGAAGTGCTCAGCTACATCCTGTACCCGAAAGTATTCATGGATTACGACGCTAGCCATAAGCGCTACGGGCACGTATCACTGTTAGACACACCGACCTTTTTCCAAGGCATGCGGCTCGGTGAGACGGTCAATATTGAGTTAGCCAAAGGTAAGACGATGATCGTCAAGCTTAATCAGATTAGTGATCCCGATGTCGATGGTGTCCGGACACTTTACTTTAGTATCAATGGTCAAAATCAAGAGATTATGGTCAAGGACAATGCCATTCACCAATCGGCAACCAGCACGCGCAAGGCGGAACCAACTAATGAAGATGAAGTTGGCGCAACGATGAGTGGTTCAGTTCTGAAACTGTTAGTTAAGAAGGGCCAAACGGTTAAGAAAGGTGAGCCATTACTTGTGACGGAAGCAATGAAGATGGAGACAACCATTCAGGCACCGGAAGATGGGGTCATCGAACATATTTATGTTAATGCGGGTGACGTCATTCAGACGGATGACTTACTGCTCGAGATTGCACCACAATAAGGATATTTCAAGCAAAAACACTAGTGGCTTAGGTTACTAGTGTTTTTTAGCTTCAGCGCTTCGCCAATAAAAACCACTGCGTAGTTAAGAACTTAGTTGACGAAATGCTGAATCTAGCCTAACATTTAAACAGCAACGCTAGTAGAAGAGGTGAGGTTCGATGGATTTTACAGTTAAACCGCGCCGGTCGCTCATCGTTTATATGCATTCGATGAAGCAGGTGCGTCAATTGAAACGTTTTGGATTAATTCAATACCAATCGCGTAAAGAGCATTATGTGGTCTTGTACATGGATGAAAGTCAAATTCCGGCCGCGACCACGAAAATCAAAAAATTAAATTTTGTCCGCAGGGTTGAACCGTCATACCGCCCGGACGTTGCAATGAACTTTGGCGAACGTGTGGATCAAGGCTTTTTTAAGCCAACCACGACTGGTGCGCCTGATGACGATGATGAGGATTAAGTTGGTGAAGATGAAATGCGAATTGTAGCAGGAGACTTTGGTGGTCGACGGCTCAAAGCCGTGCCAGGCATGCAAACTCGGCCGACGACGGACAAAGTTAAAGAAGCTGTTTTTAATATTATTGGCCCCTATTTCGATGGTGGGCAGTCCCTAGACTTATTTGCTGGGAGCGGTGGCTTGAGTATCGAAGCTGTATCACGCGGAGTGGCTCGGGCCGTCTTGATTGATCGGCAGTATCAAGCCATCAAGACGATTAAGGATAACATTGCCGTTACAAAAGCCCCCGAACGATTTGAAGTTATCAAAGGCGATGCTGAGCGTATTTTGGACCGATTAGCATCCCAAGATGAATACTTTGATTGGGTGTTTTTAGACCCACCCTATGCCAAGCAACAGATTGTGAAGGATATTCAGCATTGTGATGCACTAGGATTGCTGAATCCGGGTTGTCGGATCATTTGTGAGACGGATACGAATGCGAACTTGCCAACGGTCTTACCCGGATTTGAGTTGATCAGACAACAAGATTACGGTATTACGGTCATTACCATTTACCAAAAAGTAACGGAGGTCGGGTAAGTTATGGTGACAGCAGTTTTTCCGGGGAGTTTCGACCCAATCACACGGGGCCACTTGGATATGATTCAACGTGCCAGTCGATTAGTTGACCGGTTGATTGTGGCCGTCATGGTCAATACGAGTAAGCAACCGTTATTTACGATGACGGAAAAAGTCGCGATGATCAGTGATGAGCTGACGGATTTACCCAACGTTGAAGTTCAGGCCGCAACTGGTTTGACCGTTGACTTTATGGCGAGTGTCCATGCGACAGTTTTGGTACGAGGTTTGCGGAATGAACAGGACTTCGGATATGAACGTGATATCGCTTGGATGAACAAGTCATTAGACGAGACAATCGAAACGATTTGCTTGATTGCACGGCCCCCGTACGCTTACTTTTCTTCCAGCTTAATTAAGGAAGTTGCCAAGATGGGAGCGGACGTTTCCAAGTACGTCCCGACCGCGGTGGCGCAAAAACTCCATCAGCGGTTAGGAACTGATCAGCATGACTAAGGGCCGGGAGTTGTTAAAACGTTACTGGGGCTTGCTGGTCGTGATACTGGTGGTACTTGCACTATTTCTAATTCCTTTACCGTACTATATTGAAGGACCCGGAAGTGCAAACAATTTGAAGACTTTTGTGACCGTCAAGCGGCATCCGGATCATCACCGGGGGAAGTTTATGTTGACCTCGGTCGCAGAAGCTCGGGCGACGCCGCTGATGTGGCTTTACGCACAATTGAATCCGCACTATGACGTGGTCAGTGCTCAGGATATGACTGGCGGTCAGGATGACGCGACTTATAATCGGGTTCAGAAGTTTTATATGCGAAGTGCAATCAACGAAGCTATCGCGACGGCGTATTCGGCTGCGCATCAGCAATACCGCAAGGTTTATCAGGGTATCTACGTTTTAACGGTTCAGTCTAATTCGAAATTTAGAAACCAGTTAAAAGTTGGCGATACGATTACGAAAGTCGATGGCCACCATTTTAATACAGCCAGTGCGTATCAGCATTATATTGGTAAGCAGGGCGTCGGACATCGAGTGACGATCACGTATCGGCGAAAGGGCCACTTGAAGCAAGCAAGTGCGCCCCTAATCAAGCTGAGCACGCACCGCGCCGGGATTGGTATCGGCCTAACTGATAATATTAAAGTGACGACGACTATTCCGGTTAAGGTTGATCCCGGACAAATCGGGGGTCCCTCGGCCGGATTGATGTTTAGCTTGCAAATCTATCAGCAATTGACTAATCAGAATTTGCGACACGGACGGAAGATTGCGGGGACCGGCACCATCGATCAAAATGGACAAGTTGGTGAAATTGGTGGTATCGACAAGAAAGTGATTGCTGCTAAGCGGGCAGGGGCGACAATTTTCTTTGCACCGTATGTGAAACCAACCAAAGCGCTTTTGGCGGTTGAAGAAAAGGGTCAAACTAACTATCAACTTGCTAAAGCGACCGCGAAAAAGTACGCGCCTAATATGAAAGTTGTTCCAGTGACCTCATTTAAACAGGCCGTTCATTATTTGCAGACACACCAATAGTAAAATTGAAATGCAAGTTAGCAAAGTTTGGGGTAAAACCCAAACTTTTTTCATGGGCAGCCGCTCCTTTTGCGTAACTATTCGCTGAAGGGGTGAAAACAAATGATAGATTGGATTAAGCTGCTCAAAATACACTGGCGGATTGTTGGTGGTGTTACTGCCGTGATCATTATTTTGATAACGGGATGGGCACTGAGTCAACTTAAGCAGCCTCAACCCGCCGGTACGGATAACTTGTTGGCGCATTCGTTCAATTCCACATCAATGGGAGGCGCGAGTCGAACGTCTGCCAATGCTGACCAGCCCGCAACGAGTACCCAACCGTCGAACGCTACACCGAGCCCAGCCCGACCGACAGGTGCTAGTTCACCCGGGTATGTCGATATTAAGGGTGCGGTTAATAAACCAGGGTTGTATCAGGTTACTGCTAGTATGCGGGTCGCGGATGTCATCCAACTGGCACAAGGCATGCAGCCACAGGCAGATGCTCGGCAGATCAACTTGGCTGCCAAAGTAACCGATCAGCAAGTGATCTACGTGCCAGCTAAGGGCGAACAGGCCCCGGCTGTTGCGCCACCAGTCGTCCAGTCAACGGGGCCTACTGGCGGAACACCAACTAGTGATCATGCGGCAACGGATAAGGTCAATCTCAACACGGCTGATGTGGCCGCGTTGCAAACGTTGAGCGGAATCGGGCAGAAGAAAGCTGAAAAAATCATTGATTATCGCCAGCAACATGGTAATTTTAAAACAATTGATGATTTGAAAAACGTCAGTGGCTTTGGAGAAAAGACTGTGGCCAAATACAAAGACCAGCTCACCGTCTAGTTTCAAAGCGCACATTTTGGTATACTACTGTCATTGAAAGTGAGGCATAAAATGATGAAAGATCAACGAATTCCATGGGATCAGTATTTTATGATGCAGGCGGTCTTATTGGCGAGTCGAAGCACGTGTGAGCGGCTTTCGGTTGGTGCCACGATTGTTCGCGACAAACGCATTATTGCGGGTGGTTACAATGGTTCAGTATCCGGCGATGTTCATTGTATCGATGAGGGGTGTTACCTTGTTGATGGGCACTGTGTTCGCACTATTCACGCGGAAATGAATGCGATTTTGCAGTGTGCGAAATTCGGTGCAGCTACGGATGGTGCTGAAATCTATGTCACTGACTTTCCATGTTTACAATGCACGAAAATGTTATTACAAGCTGGAATTCAAAAAATTCATTATTTACGTAATTATCATAACGATGCGTATGCCATGTCCTTAATTGAACGAAAACACGTGGCTTTACAACAAGTTCAGTTCGACCAATCAGATTTGGATAAGCTGAATCTTGATCAAATCTTGTTAGATCGTGACTAATTGCGTGCACTATTTTTTGCTGCCATTGCGTGCGGCTTACTTAGTAGTTGGTTAGTTGACCAACAATGGCTGGCAGCCGGATTATTATTAATTTGGTTATTGCGAGTCATCCGATTACGAGATCGACAGTGTTTGATGGTGACGATTGGCTGTGTTTTATCTTTGGCAATCTGGCTGAACTGGCAAAACCACCGTTTCGCCTCCATTGTTCAGCGGCCCAGTCAGGTGGTCACAAGCCATTTGGCTGTCCAACCCGATGCGATTACGGTGCGCGGTGGTCAGTATCAGCTGATTGCCACTAGTCCAATGGGCAAAGTACTTGTTAGAGGACAGCTGAAAAGTGCCACTGAAAAACAGTATCTGACCCAGTTTACTCACCGGACGATCTGGCACGTTCAGGGGGAAGTCGCCGCCATCGCACCTCCTACCAACCCGGGGCAGTTTAATGCGCCTAGGTATTATCGCAGTCAAGGCATCGCCCGCCAAGTAACGGTCACAGCGGTTCAACGAATAGAAATTGCGTCGCGGCGTGGTTGGCTGGGGCTACTTGATCGATTACACCAATGGCGTCAGCAATTCTTTCTAGCCTGTCAAAGATTGCCACCAACGCTTAGTCGTTATGCGACGAGTCTACTGGTTGGGATACGCCCCACAGATTTTCAGACGACAATGGGGGCCGTTCAACAGCTGGGACTATTGCATTTGTTCAGTTTGTCGGGTATGCATGTTATTTTATTAGTTAAATTCTTGCAATGGGTCTTGTTACGACTGCATCTAAGTCAGCAAGCAATCGATATTTGGTTATTAGGGCTCTTGCCAGCATACCTTGTCTTGGGCGGCGGTGCCGATAGCTTGCGGCGGGCAGTTGTAACCGCGGCTTTACCAATTATTTGGCAGTTGCTAACACATCAGTCAAGTGGGGCGTTGGGTGGTTGGAGCCTTGCCCTGATAATGGGGATTGCCCATAATCCTTTGGTATTGAGCCAATTAGGTGGTCAGCTCAGTTATGGACTAGCCTTGCTGCTGATCTTAATGCCTGGTTTGCCGCCGTGGCGATTAGCAATTTGGATTCAGGTTATCAGTTTACCGGTTTTGCTTGTAGCTACGGCGCAGTGGCATCTGTGGTCCTTAGCAGTCAATTTGGTGGTTGCGCCTATTTTTAGTTGGGTATTATTACCGGTGACGGTCGTGGGGGCGAGCATTGGCTTTGGTTCTACCAATGTCACCAGCGTGTGTGAATGGGTGTTGGTTAATTTTCAGAATTGGCTTGAGTGGGTCAGCCATTGGCCAGGCCTACTCATTATCGGTCAACCGAGTACACTGTGGGCATGGACGCTCAGTCTATTGAGTTTGTGGTTGTTACGGACACCGCGGCGTCGGTATTACTGGCGACTGTTACTGGCATATGCTTGTTTTAGTCTTAGTCTACGTTTTCCACTTCACGGTGCCGTTCAATTTATCGATGTCGGTCAGGGCGATTCGATCTTGATTCGCCAACCATTTAACCGCCAAGTGAGTTTGATCGATACTGGGGGGCAACTACACTTTTCCCGGCCACGTTGGCAGGCAGAGCAGGTACAACCGCGATCGCGTGCGGAAACGATTACGGTCAATTATTTGCACCGGCTAGGGATCACTCACTTGGATACAGTTTATTTATCACACAAGGATGTTGACCATATTGGTGATTTGGGTGAACTATTACGCTTGATGCCGGTCAATCAAGTGGTGGTACCTGCCGGAATGGCGCGCCTAGCCAAGTTTCAAAAGCTGCTAGTGCCCGCCAGAAAGCGGCCTAAAGTGGTTGAAGCATTGGCCGGCCATACGTTTGCAGATGGATTGGTTGCGGTGCATCCGTTTAAACCGGGACGGGCTGAAAATGAAGATTCGTTGGTGCTAACGGGGGTTTTTGGTCAGCAACGTTTCATGTTTACGGGTGATCTTGACCGAGCGGGGGAGCGTGCAATCGTTGCCCGATATCCACAATTACGCGTGGACGTTTTAAAGCTAGGGCATCATGGCAGTAAAACAGCCTCGGATCCGTTAGCTTTGCGCCAATTAGGTGTGCACCACGGTATTTTATCGGTGGGTCGGCACAATCGCTATGGGCATCCGAATCAAGAAACACTAATAACTCTAGCTGAACAGCATATTGTCACTTATTCAACGGCTTTGCAGGGGATGATAACCTATCGTTTCGTTAATCATCGCCAGGGACGTTGGCAAACATTTTTAAAGGAAGGTGATCGCCATCAACGCACAACAGGCGTTAAAATCGATTCGCAACGGTGACTTGGCATCAATCTATGTTATCTTGGGAACGGTCGACTATTTGGCCGATCAGCTCAAACAGGCTTTTACGCAGCAAATTCCCAGTGAAGAACAAACGATGAACGTCGGCAGTTATGATATGGAAACGACGCCAGTAGCTGTGGCTTTAGATGATGCAATGTCGGCACCGTTTTTTGGTGAACGGCGATTAGTCTTTATTAATCACCCGTACTTTTTGACGGGTGAAAATAAGAAGACCAAGGTTGACCATGATCTGGCCTCACTACAGCACTATTTTGAACAACCGGAACCAAGTACGATTCTGGTGTTTATGGCACCCTATGAGAAATTAGATGCGCGTAAAAAGCTCGTTAAAACGTTAAAAAAACAGGCGACGACGGTTGAAGTCAACCAAGTCTCGGAGGCTGAAACGCAACGCTATGTGCAAGCGGCGTTAGATGAGAAACAGATTCGCATTGATGCGGACGCACTACAGGAACTGGTTAATCGAACTGACGGGCAGTTGGGACTGATTATGGGACAATTACCGAAGTTGATGATTTACGCAGCCCAATCCCAACGAATTGATTTAGCGGCAGTTCAGGCTTTGGTGACTAAATCACTGACGCAAAATGTTTTTGATTTGGTCAACGATGTACTTCGTTATCAGACGCAGTCAGCGGTCGAACTTTACCATGAACTGGTGGCAGCTCAGGAAGCCCCACTAAAGATCAATGCAATCTTATTAGGACAATTCCGATTGTTGCTACAGGTCAAAATTATGGCGCGTGCAGGCTATAGTCAGGGCAGCCTAGCTAGCACGCTTAAAGTGCACCCATATCGGGTCAAACTAGCCATGCAAACGGTCCGCCATTTTGATCAAGCTGCGTTACGGGCGGCGTACTTAGGACTGCTCCAAACAGAAGTACAAATGAAAACGACACAACGCGACCCGGAGTTGCTCTTTGAGTTATTTATGGTTCAATTTGTTAATGAGCGACAGTCAGCGGTCGGAACGCGGCTGTCCCGTTAGGCATTGGCTTGTTGGACAAGCGAGAACGACTATTCACGAAGGCAAAAGTAATAGTGCTTAGATATGGAGCCCAAAAAAAGATGGTCGACCGGAATTCTCAGAATTCGGTCGACCATCTTTTGAGTCATTAAAGGCGATAAAAAAACGCCGTCGCAATGCTCGGGCGTAAAATTAGCTTATTTAGCGTAACGTGCAGCCATCCGTGACTTGTCACGGGCAGCTTTGTTGCGCTTGATAAGACCTTTAGAAGCAGCCTTGTCAACGGCGCTAGTTGCTGCTAAGTATAAATCGTCGACGTTGTCGGCACCAGCAGTTTTAGCAGCTTCAAATTTTTTAACAGCAGTCCGCATCGCACTCATTTGGGCGGTGTTACGGACGTTTGCTTTATTGTTTGTTTTCACGCGTTCAATAGCGGATTTGATAATTGGCATCAGATTCACCTCCATCATTTTTTCAACAAATGCTATTATACATAAGCCCCGGCTTGAATGCAACCGTTATGTGTAAAGTAATTTATCTTGATATGTATTGAAACTTGCTTTTTACTCTTTAGTTTGCTAGACTATATCAAGTGTTCAGCAACCCTTTACTTAGTTTTTCGTGCACCACCAACGATTTACTCAGTTTAGGGCAATTATTGGAAAGGTGGTTGAAACACATGGCAATTTCACGCGAAAAGAAGACGGAGCTTATTAACAAGTATGCTCGTCACGAAGGCGATACTGGTTCTGTTGAAGTCCAAGTTGCAGTTTTAACGGAAGACATCAACGAATTAAACGAACATTTACGAGTTCACAAGAAGGATTTTCATTCACAACGTGGGTTGATGAAGAAAATTGGTCACCGTCGTAACTTGTTAGCTTACCTTCGTAAAGAAGACGTTAACCGTTACCGTGACTTAATCCAAAGTCTTGGTCTTCGTCGTTAATATTGAGATTACGAGAACTGCCTGCGGGTGGTTCTTTTTTTGTGTAAAAAATTACAGAAACGATACATAAACTTTATTAAACCCAAACAACCGTTCGCTATACTTATGTTTATTCAAAAGTGAATGAGGGGATTTCATGGAAGCAATGGCAACGTTGACTCGTAACTTTCGGGTCTTATGGTTTGGCAGTTTAATCACTGATTTAGGTAACGCAATGACGTTACCGTTTATTGTGCTGTATATTCAGACATTAGGCGATTATTCAACGACCCAGTTGAATTTTCTAGGGGCAGCGGCGTTTGCCGTGACATACGCCTGCAAAGCTTTAGTCGCACCATTGTGGGGCCGATTGGCGGATCAAAAGGGGCGTAAGCTGATGTGTCTACGCGCATCTGGCATGATGACCTTAACGATTCTTGGTGTGGGACTAGCACCTAACGTGATCGTCCTCTTGATTTTACGAGCCGCACAGGGAGCGTTTTCAGGTTACATCAATAATGCTAACGCACTGATTTCGATTACCGTACCTGCGGAACAACGTGGCCAGTGGTTAAGTAAACTGGTCACTGGTAGCATCAGTGGCACATTGATGGGGCCGCTTTTGGGAAGCTTGCTGGCTAATACCGTTGGCTATCGGGGGGCGTTCGTGGCTACTAGTAGTTTGATGGCGCTTGTCTTTGTCATGACCTGGTGGGGTGTTCAAGAGAAGGTGACGGCAGTTAGTCGCGCCACGTTACCACCATTGCGACCAATCTTACATCAATTGGGTGGTCGCTTTATTTGTGCCTTGCTGACATCGTTACTAGTTGTTCAGGCGACGACCAATGCGATAACACCACTGTTAAGCTTGCTGGTCGGACAGTTAGCGCCCCAAGCAACGGCGCAGACGATTATCTTGATGACGGGGATTGTGGCGGCTGCGCCGGGACTTGCCACGATTCTAATGGCTGGTCGTGTTGGGCGCATTCTGGATCGGCTGGGCGCTGGCCGTTGCTTAGTTATTTTTTTGATTTTAGCGATTGTTGACTTATTGTTGACTAGTTTAGTACATCAGGTCGCGTGGCTGGTCGGGCTACGGCTAATACTGGGAATTGCGGATGCGGCACTATTGCCCGCGCTTCAAGTGATGACAGTCGAGCATGTCCCACACGCAGCGTTTGGGCGTGTGTTTAGTTTAAATCAGTCCGCGCAAGCTTGTGGTAACGTGGTCGGCCCCGGGTTAGCCGTGATTGTTGCCAATTGGTGGGGGTATCAGTCAATCTTTATTGTTACGGCTGGATTACAGCTGATGGCATTGATGCTGTGGGTCGCGTATTTTAGTCAGCAACGACCACATTAGATTGCATTGAATGGTCTAACTATTGCTTTACTTTAAAATGTGGTAAACTGGGGAGAGTTACTTAATCGGAACAGGTACGCTGGTACTTGTAAATTTTAATAGAGGAGTTTTTAGATCATGAACTTTGCAAACGTTGATTTGATGACCGCAATGGTGACCCCTTTCGATGATCACCAACAATTGGACGAAAAGCGGTTAGCAAGTTTGATTGAACATTTATTGGCACACGGCACCCAAGGTATTCTGGTGGGTGGGACAACTGGTGAAGCACCAACGCTAACCGAAGATGAAAAATTAACCTTACTAAAGAAAGCAGCTGAGATTGTCGATGGTCGGGTACCAATCGTGGCCGGGACCGGCTCAAACAGTACCGCTGCTACCATCGCATTTACTAAGAAGGTTAGTCAGATTAAGGGGATTGATGCAGCTTTAGTGGTGGTTCCCTACTACAACAAGCCTGATCAAGCTGGTATGATTGCCCACTTTACAGCGGTTGCTGATCAAGGTGGCTTACCAGTTATTATTTATAATATTCCGGGCCGGGTTATTGTGAAGATGACCGTGGCCACGATCTTAACATTAGCACAAAATCCCAATATTATTGGGATTAAGCAGTGTGCGACGATGGAAGAGTTTGGCGCGATTGTCGAAAATGCACCGGCTGATTTTCTTGTTTATACTGGTGAAGATTCTCAGAGTTTGGCTGCCAAGGAAATTGGTGGTGCTGGGGTTATCTCAGTGGCAAGTCATATCTATGGTGACGAAATGACGGCGATGTTTAGTGCCATCGACCAGGGTGAGATTGCCACGGCCGCTAAGTATCAACGGGACTTAACACCCAAGATGAGTGCCTTGTTTAGTGCACCATCGCCATCGCCAGTTAAAGCGGCCTTAAATCATTTGGGTCAGCCGGTGGGTGAACCACGGTTACCAATCTTACCATTGAGTACTGAACAAACGGCTCAGCTTTTTAAAACATTAAACATTTAGAAGAATCAAGGTGAAATAATTGAGTAGTGAAATTCAAATTACCCCATTTGGTGGGGTCCGTGAGAACGGCAAAAACATGTATGCTGTCGAAGTCGATGGTGATATTTATATTTTAGATTGTGGGTTAAAGTACCCGGAAAATGAGTTATTAGGAATTGATATCGTGATTCCGGACTTCAGTTATTTGCGAGAAAATGCTGATCGAATCGTCGGTGTCTTTTTGACCCACGGCCACGCTGATGCCATTGGTGCGTTACCGTACTTTTTGAATGAGTTCAACGTTCCCGTGTTTGGTTCAGAGCTAACCATTGAGTTGGCAAAAATTCAATTGCAAAAGGACCCTAAAGCTAAAAACTTTAATGACTTCCACATCATTAATGAGAAGACAGAAATTGATTTTGGCACGGTCACGGTTTCGTTTTTCCGCACGACCCATTCGATTCCAGATTCAATGGGAATCGTGTTGCAAACCAGTGCCGGTGAGGTCGTTTATACCGGTGACTTTAAGTTTGATCCGACGGCCGCAGGCGACTATCAGACTGATTTTGCGCGGTTGGCGGAGATTGGATCAAAAGGCGTCTTGGCGTTACTTAGTGATTCAGCTAATGCAGAAAATTATGAACAGCCGGTCAGTGAACGTGAAATTGCGGCCTATGTTTTAGAAACGTTTAAATATCATCCAGGACGGATCATTGTCGCTTCAGTTGCATCCAATATCTTGCGTATTCAGCAAGTTTTAGATGCCGCTGCAAAGTCTAATCGGAAAGTCGCTTTAATGCCTGGTGACGTTGAGAGTATCGTGAAGACCGCAATCGATTTAGGCAAGTTACACATGCCTGAAGACGTTGTCGTGCCACTTAAAGCCATTGATAAACTTAAACCTGAACAAATCGTGATTTTACAAACGGGCCGAATGGGCGAACCTATTAAGGCCTTACAACGGATGGCTAATAAGCAGGAGAGCAAGGTCAATATCGAAAAGGGTGATCTGGTGTTTATTACTACCACACCGTCACATTCGATGGAAACCGTGGTTGCCAAGACCCGTGATATGATTTATCGTGCTGATGCGGACGTTAAGGCGATTGCTGATGAAATGAATTCCTCCGGCCATGCCGCTAAACGTGACTTGCAAATGATGATCAACATGATGAAGCCCCAATATTTCATTCCGATTCAAGGGGAGTATCGTCTGTTGGATGCTCATGCGGACTTTGCACGTGAAGTTGGAATTCCGGACGACCATGTCCTGATCGCAGCCAAGGGTGACCAGTTACGTTATGACGGTGATACCATGCACTTGGCCGGTTCAATCGAAGTCGGCGATACGATGATCGATGGCATCGGGGTCGGTGACATTGGAAACATTGTGTTACGTGACCGCAAGATTTTGTCTGAAGACGGTATTTTCGTGGCAGTGGTCACGATTGATCGCAAAAAGAAGAAGATTATTGCCACTCCTAAGATTACTTCACGGGGCTTCGTCTACGTCAAGACTAGTAAAGACTTGATGCAAGAGAGCGCTGAGTTAGTCAAAACGACGGTGCAAGAAAATCTTGATAATAAAGAGTTTGATTGGGGCCATTTAAAACAGGCTGTCCGTGAGAAGTTGAACCATTATTTATGGGACCAGACCAAGCGGCACCCAGTTATTTTACCGGTTATTATGGAAGTTAATCAGCATCATCGGCGTACAAAGAAGGCTAAACCAGCCAAACCAGTCGAGACTGAATCTAAAGCTTAGTATTAAAAAAGTCGGAAGCTACTTCCGACTTTTTTGGTTACAATGAAGAGGAGGAAGGTTCAATGACAATAGCTGAAACACAATTGGCCGCCGAACAAGCCAGTCGAGCTCAGGATTGGTCCAAGGCGGCTAGTTTGTGGGAGCAAGTGTATCAGGCACAGCAAACGGCACCAGTTAATTACGAATTGGTCCAAGCGTTGGTGGCTGATCAACAATATGTGGCAGCAGCTAATTATGCCAGTGAGTTTGAAGCGCAGTATTTAGCAACCGATGCGGCCGCAGATCTGTATCTGAATGCATTGGTTGCTAATCATGACTTCATTTCTGCCCACATTATGATCAAGGCACGCCCAACGAGTGCGTGGACTACGGCTGCAAACACAACTTTAAAAGCGGCGGAGAGTACGGCTGAGCGAACGCTAGGATCGACATTGACCACAACAATGCGTCATTTTTATCATTTATCTGACCAGCCCGTCCAGAAACAGGTGGCAGGTTTGCAAGCAGCCCGTCACCTGCCATATGAGCGCTATCTGACGGCAGCCAAGTTTCTATTAGTAGATCCGTTTTTGCATCCCTTAACACGAGTAGAAGTGTTATATACACTGTACCAATTGCAAGTATCAGAGACGGTCAAGATGCAGTGGCTACTGGATGAGAAGATGTTGACACTGTGTCCAGCAAAGTTAGTCGCACTCGGTCAGGACGAGACGAGCAAGGCCGTTTACCATGCTTTGAAAGTGCGACTTGGTAATCAAGATGTCTTTTTATATGAAAGCTTACGAGAACTTTTACAATTGCAATTAATGTATTTATATCCATGCGCTGCACAGGTTATTACAGATTCCACGGCTTGGATCGATCTTTTGATTAGTTTGCAAACTGGGCAGACGATAGCGCCGTCTGATGACCAAACTGAAAAAATGATGAAAATTCAGCAAAAAATTCAGCAATTTAGCCTTGATTTACAATCATAAGCGTGTGTAATAAGAATTTACTAACAAAAATTCAATTTTTTGAATAATATCTGTTTACAAATCAGATTAGGCTATATATAATATTTAAGGATTCTCAGTGATGGGTGCGCGATTTGGCCTTTTCACTAGGATGTAGTATAATACTAACTAAAGAATTGTTGAGACCATTTTGGCCTCGACGTTATTCTTGCGAAAATCACAGGAGGTTTCATTAATGGCAAAAGAACATTATGAAAGAACAAAACCCCATGTAAACATTGGTACTATTGGCCACGTTGACCATGGGAAGACTACTTTGACCGCTGCAATCACTAAGGTATTAGCATCTAAGGGCTTGGCTAAAGAACAAGACTTTGCTTCTATCGATGCTGCTCCGGAAGAACGTGAACGTGGTATTACTATCAACACTGCCCACGTTGAATACGAAACTGAAAAGCGTCACTACGCTCATATCGATGCCCCAGGACATGCTGACTACGTTAAGAACATGATTACTGGTGCCGCTCAAATGGACGGTGCAATCTTAGTTGTTGCCGCAACTGATGGTCCTATGCCACAAACGCGTGAACACATCCTCTTGGCTCGCCAAGTTGGTGTTGACTATATCGTTGTCTTCTTAAACAAGACTGATCTTGTTGACGATGACGAATTAGTTGACTTGGTTGAAATGGAAGTACGTGAATTACTTTCAGAATACGATTTCCCTGGTGACGATATTCCTGTTATCCGTGGTTCAGCGCTTAAAGCACTTGAAGGCGACCCAGAACAAGAAAAGGTTATCATGCACTTAATGGATGTTGTTGATGAATACATCCCAACTCCAGTTCGTGATACTGAAAAGCCTTTCTTAATGCCTGTTGAAGACGTCTTCTCAATCACTGGTCGTGGGACTGTTGCTTCTGGTCGTATCGATCGTGGGACTGTTAAGGTCGGCGACGAAGTTGAAATCGTTGGTTTACACGAAGATGTTCTTAAGTCAACTGTTACGGGTCTTGAAATGTTCCGTAAGACACTTGACTTAGGTGAAGCCGGGGATAACGTTGGTGCGTTATTACGTGGTGTTAACCGTGAACAAGTTGTTCGTGGCCAAGTTTTGGCTAAGCCAGGTTCGATCCAAACCCACAAGAAGTTCAAGGGTGAAGTTTATATCTTGAGCAAAGAAGAAGGTGGCCGTCATACGCCATTCTTCTCAAACTATCGTCCACAATTCTACTTCCACACCACTGATATCACTGGTGTTATTGAATTGCCAGACGGCGTTGAAATGGTTATGCCTGGTGACAACGTAACGTTCACTGTTGAATTGATTCAACCAGCTGCCATCGAAAAGGGTACCAAGTTCACGGTTCGTGAAGGTGGTCATACTGTCGGTGCCGGTGTTGTTTCAGAAATTGATGACTAATCTCTAACTGATTTTCATTGATTGATCTAAGCGACTTGGAAGTCTTCTTCCAAGTCGCTTTTTTTAAGAAAAACGAACAATAAATCGCGAGCTTATGCGCTTTTTTAGCCAATTTGGTTTACTTTACGGTGTCGATAGGTTAAACTTAACAAGTATGCAATTGACTAGAATTGTAGAAATTATAATGTTTCGGAGGGAATACAATGGCTGCAAAGTGGGAAAAGAAAGAAGGCAACCAAGGCGAATTAACATTCGAAATTGGTGCTGATAAAATTAGTGAAGGTATCGACAAGGCCTTCCAACGGACTAAAAAGAACTTAAATGTTCCTGGTTTCCGTAAGGGTAAGGTTCCACGTCAAATCTTCAATCAAATGTATGGTGAAGAAGCACTTTATCAAGATGCTTTAAACATCGTGCTCCCAGAGGCATATGAAGAAGCAATCAAGGAAACTGAAATCGAACCAGTTGATCAACCTCAAATCGATGTTGATAGCATGGAAAAAGGTAAGCCTTGGGTATTAAAGGCCGTTGTAACGGTTAAACCAGAAGTTAAGCTTGGTCAATACAAGGAACTTAGTGTAACGCGTCAAAATACTCGCGTTTATGCTAAGGATGTTGATGCCGAATTAGAATCACGGCGTGAAAAACAAGCTGAATTAGTTTTGAAGGAAGACCAACCAGCCGCTAAGGGCGATACGGTGGTTATTGATTTCAAAGGATTCGTTGATGGCGAACCATTTGAAGGTGGCGAATCAGAAAACTACTCACTTGAATTAGGTTCTAACTCATTCATCCCTGGTTTTGAAGACCAATTAGTTGGTGTCAAGGCTGGCGACGAAACTGAAGTTAAGGTAACGTTCCCTAAGGATTACCAAGCTGAAGACTTACAAAACAAAGAAGCCACTTTCAAAGTGACAGTTCATGAAGTCAAGACTAAGGAACTCCCTGAATTAGATGACGAATTTGCCAAGGATGTTGACGAAGATGTTGACACACTTGAAGAATTAAAAGCTAAGATCAAGGACGAACTTAAGGAACAAAAGGAATCCGCTGCACATGATGCCATTGAAGACGAAGCTTTAAACCAAGCGGTTGACAATGCTGAAATTCAAGCAATTCCTGATGCCATGAAAGAAGACGATATTCATCGTCAAATGGATCAATACTTGGCTAATATGCAACAACAAGGTATCGATCCAAAGACTTACTACAAGTTGACTGGTACTACTGAAGACGACTTGCACAAGCAATTTGCTGCTGATGCTGAACGCCGGGTTAAGACTAACTTGGTCTTAGAAGCGGTTGTTGAAGCTGAAAACATCAAGCCATCTCAGGATGAAATTGCGGCCGAAGTTAAGGATTTAGCTAGTCAATACAACATGGAAGAAAGTGCTGTTCGTGGTGCTTTAACGGATGACATGTTGTCACATGACATTGCGATTCGCCAAGCCGTTGACTTGATTGCGGATTCTGCTAAGCAAAATGCCAAAGCAGAAGACAAAAAAGACGACAGCGACAAGAACTAATTAATTCAATTAGATACAAGTCGAGGGTCTTGGAAGAATAATTCTTCCGAGACCCTTTTACATAGCGTCAGCTAATCGTAAGATTAATTTAATAGCTATTTGGCTGACGCCTGTGATTTACTGCGAGAATCATTCGGTTTTCAAAGTGGTTAGCCGGATGATTGAACAGATAATTTCGGGTTTAGGTTCGTCCATGTTATAGTAGTGGACGTAGAAGACAGTGCCTAAGCTGGTTTTAGCTCAGTTTTTCTGTTATGATTAATCCATGTAAATACATCGATGAGGTGAGAATGAATGTTTGAAAATACCGAGACAAACGGCCCTGTGAACTGCTCATTTTGTGGTAAATCACAAGATCAAGTTAAAAAGATCGTGGCTGGCCCCGGCGTTTATATCTGTAATGAATGTATCGATTTATGTAAAGAAATTATCGATGAAGAGTTTAGCGAAGAACAAACCCATGAATTAACAGATATCCCAACGCCAAAGGAAATTGTAGACGAGTTAGACCAATACGTGATCGGCCAAAATGAAGCTAAGCGGACCCTATCAGTTGCGGTTTATAACCACTACAAGCGGGTTAAGGCCATGGCTGATAATGATGAAGAGACCGAAGATGGTCCTGAATTACAAAAGAGTAATATTAGCTTAGTGGGACCAACTGGTTCTGGTAAGACTTTCTTAGCTCAGAGTTTAGCGCGAATTTTGGATGTGCCATTTGCTATTGCGGATGCCACGACGTTAACTGAAGCCGGCTATGTTGGTGAAGACGTTGAAAATATTTTGCTGAAATTACTGCAAAATGCGGATTACGACGTTGAACGTGCCGAAAAAGGGATCATTTATATTGATGAAATCGATAAGATCGCCAAGAAGAGTGAAAATGTCTCAATTACACGGGATGTTTCCGGTGAAGGGGTTCAACAAGCCCTCTTGAAGATTTTGGAAGGTACGATTGCCAATGTGCCACCGCAGGGCGGGCGTAAGCATCCCCAACAAGAGTTTATTCAAATTGACACGACCAACATTTTATTCATCGTTGGTGGGGCCTTTGATGGAATCGAAGACATCGTCAAACGTCGCCTAGGCGATAAAACGATTGGTTTCGGTACGGACACCGATGGTAAGAATGCCGTTCTAGACGATTCCAAGAGTCTCATGCAACAAGTTGTGCCAGAAGACCTCTTACAATTCGGTTTAATTCCTGAATTTATTGGGCGCCTTCCAATATTGACTGCGCTAGAACGTTTAACGGAAGATGATTTGGTCCGGATCTTAACGGAACCAAAGAATGCGCTTGTCAAGCAATATCAACGCCTAATTGCTCTAGACGGTGCAGAATTAGACTTTAACGATGACGCTTTACGTGCCATCGCGCAAGAAGCCTTAGCACGTAATACTGGTGCTCGGGGTCTACGCTCGATTATTGAAGACACGATGCGGGACATTATGTATGATATTCCAAGTCGTGAAGATGTTAAAAAGGTGATTATTACTCGCGAGACGGTTGCTGATCACGCTGAACCAGAACTGGTTTTAGCTGATCAAAAAGCTTCCTAACGTTTCGTTCAGAAGATCAATAGACATTACTCAGGACCGCGATGAGTTTTCATTCGCGGTCCTGAGTGCTGTTTAAATCGAATTTGAGCGCGGATGACAACCCGCTGCAAAAATTATGGTAAAATGAATGCAATACGATTGCAGAAGGAGTTAATTCGATGGAAGTGCATAACGTTGAACTTGTCATGAGCGCGGTAGCGCCGAGCCAGTACCCGACTACTGGGTTTCCAGAAATTGGGTTAGCGGGGCGCTCTAACGTCGGAAAATCATCCCTGATTAATGTGTTGATTAACCGCAATAGCTATGCGCGGACGTCTAGTCAACCTGGGAAGACCCAAACACTGAACTTTTATAAAGTTGAAGATCAATTATACTTCGTCGATGTTCCGGGATACGGTTATGCTAAGGTATCTAAGAAGGAACGTGAGAAGTGGGGACAAATGATTGAGACGTATCTAACAAGCCGAGAGACACTGCGGGGTGTCGTTATTCTAGTCGATGCACGTCATGCGCCAACTAAAGACGATGTCGCAATGTACGAGTGGATGCGTTACTATGAGATGCCATTACTGGTCGTGGCAACTAAGAGTGATAAAATTCCGCGTGGTAAGTGGAACAAACAGGAAAGTTTAATTAAAAAGACGCTTAACTTCCAAGCTGAAGACGATTTTATCGCCTTTTCAGCTAAGACCAAAGAAGGCAAGGATGCTGTTTGGCAATGGATCGAAGCGCACACTGTGGGAGGCAACTAACTTGGAATTTAATGAGTATCAGTCGTTAGCAAATCGGACATTATATGGTAATGAGCAGGTGCTGACGAACTTATCGCTGGGATTAGCTTCAGAGACTGGTCAAGTCGTTGACTTAGTCAAAAAGTATACGTTTCATGGTGAACGTTTGAATAAAGATCAGCTGACGAAACAGATGGGCGATGTGTTATGGTACTTATCACAAGTTGCTGAATGGGCGGATATTCCGTTCGAAGAAGTTGCGCAACAAAATATTGTTAAACTCAACGATAAGTACCCGAATGGTAAACCAGTTAAATAGTCGGTGAAGAGTGGTCTAACCTGAAGAGTTGGGCTGTCAGCAGGTAAGGCTGGCAGCCCAACTCTTTTTTATTGCGACGGACGACCACATATCATTTGCAAAAATTGTGTCATTATTGAGTTCGGCTGTTTATTTTCACTTTTCTAGGTAAATTAATTGCATTTGCAGCTGAAATAGCGTAAATTAAAGACTGTAAAAGAGTTGTGCACAACTTAAATGTTTTTGAAACGGAAAGGATGCTTAACTATGAAGATTAATATCAAAGACGATGCTCAAGCCTACCTTGCAGATAAGATTCCGGCAGGGAGTCAAGTAATTTTAACAACTGACGATGGTTCTAACAAATATTCGAGTTTAGGCGGTAGCTGTGCCATTGGTAATAAGTTTCAGTTAGTTATTCTTAAAGCCGCTGATCCCGACTATACCACGCCATTAGAAAATAATGCTGGTTATGTGATGCACGTTGCACCGGCTGATGAAGCCTACTTGGGGAACGGCCTCAACATTTCTCGCTGGCATAATGCTTTAGCGCTCAAGGATGATAGCGGGATGCTCGACGGTGCTTTGGCTGTTGTTGATTGGCGCGATGTTTCACCAGAAACGGAAGCAGAGCGGCGCGAAAAGATGCAAACAATCGGGACTAAAATTTGCTAAATAGTTATTCAAATAAAAACGCGATGGCTAACTGCCATTGCGTTTTTTTGACTGCTATTTATGGGCGTCCTTTTTATCAGCTGCCTTATTTTCTTTGCGTTTAGCATGTTCGTCAATAGTATCCTGAACCGCTTTAGTGGTGAGTTTATCCTTATCGTCAGGACCAATGGCAAACTTGTCGAATAGCTTATCAAGGTTATCTTGACGCTGTACTTTTAAACTCATAAAATCATTCCTTTCGATTAACGCCTATCATAGCAAATTTCCGACAATTTGTCAGTTATTCGTCTTTTATGCATAATCAATGGGTCAAAACGTGTATAAACGACTTATTTATGCATAAAATAAAGAAATTCTCAAAAATACTTGCATAAATAATCATATGCGGTTATACTTTATTCTTGTAAATTACAAAACGAGGAGAATACCTATGAAAAAAAGATTTGGGTGGTTTTTAGCCATTATTGTGGCCCTGATCATGACCGTCGTCCCACTCGGACAGACGCAACATGCGCAAGCGGCCGATAATTCATTAGAACAAATTCAGAAAAAGGGCGTCTTAGTAATGGGGACGTCGCCTGATTATCCACCGTATGAGTTTCAAGCAACGGTCAACGGTAAGAGTAAGATCGTTGGGATGGATGTTCAGATTGGGAAACAAGTTGCTAAGGATCTGGGCGTGAAGCTGAAGATCAAATCCATGTCATTTGACTCATTGCTAGTGGCACTCCAAACTGGCAAGGTTGATATGATTATCTCTGGGATGAACCCAACCCCTTCACGGCGGAAAAATGTTGATTTTACCCACGTTTATTATCAAGGTGGCTACGATATTGTCATCAATAAGACTGATAAGGGCAAGTACAAGAATAAGAATTCATTCAAGAATGGCACGTTGGGTGCCCAAACTGGAACGACTCAATATAATGCCGTCAAAAACCAAACGACTGCCAAGGCTAAAGGGATGACTTCACAATCTGATCTGATTTTGGCACTTCAGAGTCACAAAGTTGATGGGGTTGCTATGGAAAAGCCTTCTGCAGAAGCCTATGTTGCAAACAATAAGAGTTTGGTTGCTATTCCTAGTGACTTCAACATGAGCTCTAGTGCAACGAGTTCGGCGATCGCATTTCGGAAAGGTTCAACTAGTCTTGTTAACAAAGTCAATAAGACCGTTGATCGGATTAAGAAACAGAACCTCGTTAAAAAGCAATACTTACCGGCAGCCGGCAAGTATTTGAAGACCAATACCGTTAATACGTCAATGGGACATTACTGGAAGGCTTTTGCAACCGGGATCGAATATACGTTAATCATTACGGTTTGCTCCGTTTTCTTCGGTTTTATCATCGGTATTTTATTGGCATTAGCACGGATGGCTAAAGGAAATCCACTTAAGACTGCCATTCGGTGGTTAGCAACTGCGTATGTTGAATTTATTCGTGGGACGCCAATGATGGTCCAAGTGATGTTTGTGTACTTCGGACTTGGGTTATTCGTCAATTTACCAGCACTGACTTCTGGGATTATTGCGATTTCCTTGAACTCTGGTGCGTACGTTGCTGAATATATTCGTGGCGGGATTAATTCCGTCGATGTTGGGCAGACGGAAGCTGCTCGGAGTTTAGGAATGTCCAACGGTGAAACGATGCGTTACGTGGTCTTGCCACAAGCATTGAAGAACATTTGGCCATCACTTGGGAACGAATTTATTACGTTGATCAAGGATAGTTCCATCGTTTCGATTATTGGGGTCACTGAATTAATTTATCAAAGTAACATTGTTCGTTCAGATACGTACCGGGGGGTTGCACCGATCGTTGTTATTATGGTGCTATACTTCATCTTAACCTTTACCGCTTCACGGATCTTGAACTACTTCGAAAGGAGAATGCAACATGACTAAACCAGTAATTGAAGTTAAAGACCTTGCGAAGAGCTTCGGTGAAAATGACGTTTTAAAGGATATTACAGAAAAAGTTGAACCCGGTCAGGTGATCGTGGTGATTGGTCCTTCTGGTGGTGGGAAGAGTACCTTCTTACGTTGTTTAAACTTACTCGAGACGCCCACAAGTGGTCAAGTCGCTTTCGAAGGTCAAGATCTCACAACTTTGGATACGAAGAGTGTTAACGCGCTACGTGAAAAAATGGGAATGGTTTTCCAAGGGTTTAATCTATTTCCCAACATGACTGTATTGGAAAACATTAAATTGGCGCCGATGAAGGTCAAGCATGTCGATGATGCCGCGGCGACTAAGCAAGCGCACGAATTATTGCAACGCGTTGGGTTGGACGATCATGCGGATGCCTTTCCAAGTAGTCTTTCAGGTGGTCAGGCTCAACGGGTGGCGATTGCTCGTGCGTTGGCGATGAACCCTGAAGTGATGCTGTTTGACGAACCAACGTCTGCCTTGGACCCGGAAATGGTTGGGGAAGTGTTAAACGTGATGCAAGAACTTGCTAAGGATGGGATGACCATGGTTGTGGTCACTCACGAAATGGGTTTTGCTAAGTCAGTAGCGGATCGAATCTGGTTCATGGCTGATGGCTATATTCAGGAGAATAATACGCCTGAGGAATTCTTTGCGAACCCGCAAACAGAGCGGGCCCAAGATTTTCTTTCTAAAATTTTGATGTAAACAACACATAACCGGTAATCAGCTCAGTTGCTGATTACCGGTTTTTTGCTACACTGTGATCAGTAGCGACAGTGATGAATAGTCGGTCATAATAAAAATCATATTTCCGGGCTGTTTGGTTGAGCCCCATGCTAGCAGGCGGTATACTAATAATGCTAATCTAAATGAAGGGAAGGTGTGTTATGGCATCCGCGCATATTGAACATAAGTTATCCTTGTTACCGGACTTACCAGGATGTTATCTGATGAAGAACTTAAACAGTCAGATCATTTATGTGGGTAAGGCCAAGAACTTGAAAAATCGGGTGCGTTCATATTTCAAAAGCAGCCATACTGGTAAGACCGCGCGGTTAGTATCAGAGATTGCGGACTTTGAGTTTATTGTGACCTCAACGGATAAGGAAGCCTTCCTGCTAGAAATTACGTTAATTCAAAAACATCAACCGTACTTTAATATTAAATTAAAAAAGGGAACCGGTTATCCGTACATTAAGATTACCAATGAACGAGACCCCCAGATCCTGATCGTCAGTGATGTTCGTAAAGATGGTGGCTACTACTTTGGGCCATATCCCAATGTTTACGCGGCTCAGGAAACGGTCAATTTTATTCAGAAGGTCTATCCGTTGCGGCGTTGCCATGGTTTCCAGAAGCGGCCGTGTCTCTATTATCATATGGGCCAATGCTTGGGAGCTTGCTTTAAAACGGTGCCGGTGGCAGAATATGACGCTCAGATCAAGCGGATTAAATCCTTTTTGAATGGTCACGTTGAAACGGTCAAGAAGCAGTTAACTAAACGAATGGATCAAGCAGCCGCTGACCTAGAATTTGAACGAGCCGCTGAATTACGTGATCAACTGAATTATATTGAAATGACGGTTGAAAAGCAGAAAATTATTTCAAACGATAATACGCCCCGCGACCTGTTTAATTTCTATCTTGATAAAGGCTGGCTTTCGATTCAGGTCTTCTTTATTCGGCAAGCGCGGTTGATGAAGCGCGAGAAACGCTTGTTCCCAGTAGTGTCAACTGCACCTGAAGAAATGACGAGCTTTATCTTGCAATTTTATAATCGCAAAAATAACGTTCTACCACGCGAAGTTTTAGTCCCCAACGGTCTTGATAAGCAGGTCCTGAGTGACATTCTCGGAATTCCGGTAAGGACCCCTCAACGCGGCCAGAAAAAGGATTTGCTGGACATGGCACAAAAAAATGCTCGAATCGTCTTAGAAGAGAAGTTCCGGTTGTTGGAATTGGATGCGCGCAAGACGACGGGGGCGATGCAAGAAATCACGGATGCTTTAGGCATTCCTGCTGGTCATAAAATTGAGGCTTTTGACCACTCTCATATTCAGGGGGCCGACTTGGTTTCTGCCATGGTCGTCTTCACGGACGGGCAACCGAATAAAAAATTGTATCGGAAATATAAGTTGCGGACGGTCGATCATGCTGATGAAGCTGCATCGACCCGTGAAGTGATTCGGCGGCGCTATACACGGCTACTGAAGGAGCATGCAGCATTGCCCGACCTGATTTTGATGGATGGTGGCGAGATCCAGCTGGAAGCCGCTAAGGACGTCTTAGAGAACGAATTAGGGATTGCAACGCCAGTCGCGGCGATGGTCAAAAATGACCACCATAAGACGGCGGATTTACTCGCTTCGGCCGGGGATCAGCATCTACATCTAGATCCGAAGAGTCAGGGATTCTATTTGTTACAACGGATTCAAGATGAAGTGCACCGCTTTGCGATTACGTTCCACCGACAAGTGCATACCAAACATTCATTGAGTTCGCGATTGGATGAGATTCCTGGTGTTGGGCCGAAGACGCGTAATAAATTATTACGTAAATTTGGATCGATGAGTAAAATTGCTGGTGCCTCACTGGAAGAGATTCAGTCCCTGGGAATTGCTAAAAACGTTGCACAAACTGTCAAATTTTCATTAGCCGGTGGTGGTGTAACACCGAAGCATTATCAAAAGGGCGCCACATAGTTGTCATCTGGCTAACTAATGTAATTAATGTTAAGAAGACCATCTAGTTTTCACGAACTAGGTGGTCTTTTTTGATGCTTGAAAGCATCATTGATTTGTAAAAATGTCGATTTTGTGATTAGTTGAAAAGCACATTGGTTGCTGGAGTAACCGATGATTTAATCGAAATAATTGTGGGTAAATACGAGCTAAAATAAAGTCAAATAATTATACGATTTATATTATATTGATTAGTAACTATCAATAAATATAACATTATTGTCTATAACGTCAATTTAAATTTAGAGATTGTCGAATATTCGCTTGTATTTATATGAGTTTCATGAAAATTCGTGAAAACTATTGCGTCGTTTGCAACTGGTTTTCTACAATAATGTCAATCGTTTAATAAAAGTCAGTCAAGAAATATTGGAGCGTGTGGAATGGAGCAAGTAATAACCTTTGATTTTATTGTTAAACTCATTCGTCAGTATTGGAAGGTATTATTGAGTTTAATGATTTTGGGCGGGACGATTGCAACAGTGGTGACTTTGTGGGTCATTCAGCCCGAGTATCAAGCCAATGTTCAAATATTAGTGAACCGCAAACACAGTAGTGCGGGCGCGGATTTGACGGGCCAGCAAGCCGATGTGCAGATGATTACGACTTATAAGGAATTAATTACAAAACCAGTCGTGTTGAAGCCGGCACGGCAGACTTTAATGGCAGAAACTGACATTCGACGCTCACTTGAGTCGCTTAAGCAAACGGTCAGCGTGACCAGTACGGCCAATTCGCAGGTGTTTTCAATCGTTGTTCGTGATAAAAATGCGAAAGCTAGTGCAATGATTGCGAACCAAATTGCTGCAACGTTTAAAGATCAGGTCCAGCATATTATTAGGGTCAATAATGTAACGATCGTTGCACCCGCAGAGACGCCGGATCAGCCGGTAGCGCCTAAAAAAATCATCAATATCCTAATTGGTTTCGTGGGGGGGCTGATTTTGGGATTGGTGTATGCAAGTGTCCGAATCTTGTCCAATCGGCGAGTGCAGACACTCGAATACCTAGCAGATGAATTAATGCTGACAAGTCTAGGAATCATTAATCATCAACAGCCGGTCACAGCGACTCACGACCAACCGGCAATTAAACCACAGCCGGTGACGTCAGTTGTTAAAGCGGCAGTCAAACGAGTTTAACATAGGGGGGAACGGTTATGAAATTGAGGCGAAGAGTAGCGAATATGCATACCGGCATACAGTTAACAACTTTGACGGCACCGATGTCAGTCGTAACTGAGCAAGTCAAAACGATCCGAACAAATCTTAACTATGCGATGGTCGGTAAACCGTTGAAAACACTAATGATCACGTCAGCGATTCAGGGCGAGGGAAAATCAACGGTCGGCAGCAACTTAGCCGTGGAATACGCCAAGAAAGGCCTGCAAGTCTTACTTGTCGATGCTGATTTGCGGCGGCCGACGATTCATCAGACGTTTGCGATCAGTAATCAACGGGGAGTGAGTTCATGGTTAAGCGGGCAACTGACGGACGTGAACGAGGCCATTTATCCCGTACTTGATCATTTGTTTGTCATGCCGAGTGGGCCTAAACCACCCAATCCAGCTGAGTTATTAGCCAGCGATAGAATGACCGAGTTTTTAACGGTCGCAACACGTAAGTTAGATTTAGTGATTGTTGATGCGCCGCCGATACTGCCCGTGACCGACGCTCGGATCTTAGCTGGTCAAGTGGATGGCACTGTCCTAGTCGTTCGCCAAAACTTTGTCGAAAAAGTTGCGGTGCGCCAGGCAGTGAGTGCCTTGAAGAATGCTCGCGCACAATTACTCGGGACTATTTTAAATGACGTGGACATTAAAACTCACGGTTATGGGTACGGCTATTATGGGACTGAGACCAACTGAGTATATTGACCTGCACTGTCACTTATTACCGGGATTGGATGACGGCCCCCAGCAGCTTGCTCAGGCAGTCGAAATGGCGCGACAAGCGGTGGCTGATGGCATTCATTACGTCTTGGCAACGCCACATCATCTAGATCGGCGTTATCAGAATACTGGCCTGGTAGTTGAGCGGGCCGTTGCCGAGCTCCAGGCCGAACTTAAGCGGCAACAAATTCCACTGACCGTTTTTGCCGGTCAGGAGGTCCATTTGCGAGATGATTTGGCGACAGCTCTGCCGCACTTGCTAGGAATTGATGTTGGTCGGCGCTATTTGTTACTAGAATTGCCACACGAGCAGGTACCTAATTACGTGGCGCAAGTAATTTTTGAGCTCTTACAGCAAGGGACGACTCCGGTGATTGCCCATCCAGAGCGAAATGCTCAGATTATGGCACAACCAGAGCGGCTCTATGATTTAGTGCAGCAGGGCTGTTTGGCACAGCTAACAGCGGGGAGTCTCGTTGGGCAATTTGGGCGAGCGGTTAAAAGTACAGCGCTGGAATTAGTTGAATGCGGGCTGGTCCAAGTGATTGCTTCAGATGCGCATTTGATGGCACGACGAGGATTTATGATGCGGGCAGGTTATCAGGCATTAGCACGGTTAGATAGTACCAATCCTGCATCTTTTGCAGTGAATGCAAGACTGCTACTGAACGGGGATCCAGTAGTGTTAGGGGAAGTCTTGCGACCAAATCAACGACGAAAATTTTGGCTTTTTTGAGAGGGGTAAATAGTTATGAAGGCATTGGTAACGGGAGGTGCGGGGTTCATTGGCTCACACTTGGTTGATCATTTAGTTGAATCTGGCTTTGAGGTGGTGGTGGTAGACGATCTGTCAATGGGGGCCATCAGCAATATCAAGCATTGGGAACAGATTACGATATACGTCGCGGATGTCTGTGACGATAAATTCATGCAACAATTGTTAGCAGACGAACGGCCAGACTATATTTATTTTCTGGCAGCGATTGCGAGTGTGGCGGATTCGATTGAGCGGCCGGCAGAAACGCATGCTGTCAATCATACCGCGGTATTTAACTTGCTCGAACATATTCGCCAAATTCGCTTGCCTATTAAGCAATTTCTATTCACTTCTTCGGCGGCGGTTTATGGCAATCTACCTGAATTACCAAAACGCGAGGATTCGCGCGTCGCACCCGTGTCACCGTATGCTATTGATAAGTATGCGACTGAACGTTTTGTATTGGCATACGGTGAGTTGTACGATTTGCCGACCGTTTGTGTGCGGTTCTTCAACGTTTATGGACCGCGTCAGAATCCAAGCTCACCGTATTCGGGGGTTTTGTCGATTTTGACGGATTGTTTGAAAACACAGCGACCATTTACATTATTCGGTGATGGAACGCAGACTCGTGATTTTGTATATGTAAGTGATGTTATCAAGGCATTATGGTTGATTACAGAACATCAAGTGCAACATGAAGTGATCAATATTGCCAATGGCTTAGAAACTAGTTTAAATGGCATTATTCAGATGTATCAAGAGATTGCTGGTCAACAACTTGAAATCAAACGGGCCGAGCAGCGGGGTGGTGAAGTTGATCATTCAGTTGCAAGTATTGGCAAGTTGGCACGCTTAAATTATGAATCAGAGTGGCCGTTGAGAAGAGGATTAACTAAGTACTGGGAAGGGGAATGTGAGCATGCACGAAGTTGAGATTAATGAATCAATCGTGGCTGACGAACAACACTGTGAATTTATTAGCAAAATTGGTGTTCCGGTCACCGGCTGGAAGATGGATCTAAAGCGGTGTTTCGATCTAGCAGTCGGCTTATTGGGCACACTGCTCAGCGTTCCCATCGTAATTGTGTTTGCCATACTTATCAAGTTGACTTCTGACGGTCCCGTTTTCTACAAGCAGGAGCGAGTCGGTTGGATGGGGACGACCTTTGACGTGATTAAGCTGCGATCAATGTATCAGGACGCTGAGGCGCAGACGGGTGCGATCTGGGCAAAAAAAAATGATCCTCGGGTGACGCCGGTTGGACGCTGGATGCGCAAAACTCGGATCGATGAGTTACCACAATTTTGGAATGTTTTGAAGGGCGATATGAGTTTGGTCGGACCTCGCCCGGAACGGCCAGAACTAACCGAACAATTCAGTGAACGCTATCCTGATTTTCCGAAACGGCTACGAATCATTCCTGGCATTACCGGCTATGCGCAGATCAATGGTGGCTATGATATTACACCGGGTGCCAAGTGTCAGTACGATAACTATTACATTGAGCACTTTTCGATTTGGTTTGATATCAAGATGCTGATGGGAACGGTTAGGGTGATTATTTCCGGGGATGGTGCGCGGTAGTGAAGATTGTTTACATCATTACTCAAGCGACTTGGGGTGGGGCCCAGGCGCATCTATATAGTTTGATCAAAGCGCAAGTGATGCGTGGCAATGCCGTTGCCTTAGTATACGGCGTTGAAGGACGCCTGAGTGCAAGCGTCGCGAAAGAATTTCAAGACGTGCAAGTTGTCAGAGTTGCCAGCCTGGTACATCCGATTGCACCGCTGAGTGATTTGAAAGCAATCTACACGTTAAGGAAATTAGTAAAAAATTGGCAGCCAGATATTATTCATTTGCATTCTTCGAAGGCTGGTATGATTGGGAGGCTCGCCACGATTAGATTGCCAATGAAAGTCATTTTTACGGTCCATGGCTGGGGCTTTACTCCTGGTGTCGGGAAGAAACGGCAGCTATTGATGAAAACTATTGAAAAAGCATTAAGTCGCCTGACAACGGCTTACATCTGTGTCTCGCAGTTTGATTATGATTTGGGTGTCCAAAGTGGTGTGATTACTAGTGCTCATCCTGCTCGTGTTATCCATAATGGCGTGACAGCATTAACGGGCGCAAACAAGGCGACCAGTTCCGAGGTCTTTGTACTATCAATGGCGGCACGCTTTGATACACCAAAACGGCAGGATATCCTGATTCAAGCATTGACATACTTGCCGGAAAATCTACCAATCGTGTGTCATTTTCTGGGTGACGGCCCTTCGATTGAAGCCTGTAAAACGCTAACGCACCAGTTGAATCTGGATGGTAAAGTGAACTTTTATGGGGTGGTGGATAATGTACAAAAATATTATTCTCAATCGGACGTTGGGGTGCTGATTTCTGATTATGAAGCACTCCCAATCAGTTTAGTGGAAGCCTTAGCCCAAGGTCTGCCGATTATTGCGTCGAATGTTGGGGGCATTCAGGAATTGATTGATCATAATGGCTTTTTGGTCACCAATGATGCGCGCCAGATTGCTGAAAAAATTCTGACACTCTATCAATCGAAAAAGATCGCCGAGGTCAAGACTAATTCCTATCAAATGTATCAACGTCACTATACTGAGCATGAGATGCTCGAACAAACGCAGGCGTACTATTTGCGTTGCTTGGCCTAGAAGGGACGATTGTCGATGACAAAAATTGTTCATGTCTTGTTTTCCGCCAAATTAGGTGGTGCTGAGCAGGTGGTCATTAATATCAGTAGGGGTTTGAGTGGATCCTATGATTTCACCTACTGCTCACAATCAGGATCGATACAAGAAAGCTTGCAAGCTGTCGGAATCGCGTATCAAAGTTTTTCGCCGAAACAGCTTCTTAAATTTCGGCGAGCTATTCTGGCACTCCAGCCAGATATTATTCACGCACACGATTTCAAAGCGAGTTTTTTGGTCAACCTGCTTTTTCACCATGTGCCAATTATCACCCATATCCATCAAGCCCCGATATGGCAGACTAGTGTGAACTGGAAAAGTTTGGCGTTTCAATATATTGGCAACAAGAGCTCACGAGTCTTATATGTTTCAGATTGGGCTAAAGAATCGTATCGCTTCCACAAACATTTAACCAATACGGCGATTATTCCCAATGGAATCGACAGTTCACGGATTTGCCAACTGGCTACTGCCAGTACAACCACTGCATTTGACCTGTTATTCGTGGGACGGTTGGAAGATGTTAAAGATCCCGCAAGATTTGTGAGAATTGCGCATAAATTATTAGACGCAATCCCTGAACTAAAGATTGGGATTGTCGGCGATGGTAGCTTGAGCGCACACATCGCTAAACAGATTGCAGCCACCCCGCAAATACGGTGGTTAGGGTTTAAAAGTAACCCTTACAAATACATGCGGCATGCAAAAGTTGTGCTGTCGACGTCCAAATCAGACGCGTTTGGATTGACCATGGTCGAGGCAGCCTTATTGGGTGCGATTCCGTTTGCCCCCCGCATTGGGGGCATCTCTCAAACGGCCGCAAGGGTAAATGGCCTGGTTTATGCGAGTGATGCTGAATTATTGGCAGTACTGACACGTCTCTTTTCGGATGGGAAATTTTATCAGGAAACCAAGGCTAAAATAGCAGCGGTCGATTTTAGTGACTATGAACAAAGGCAATTCATTCAGCGGATCCAGCAAGTTTATAAAGGAGTAATGGAACGATGACTGCAGTAAATCGTCAGATTGGTGGGCCATTCTTAAGACTAGGACTATTGATTGCCGGATTTTACCTGATTTACCAACCCAACTTTTGGAGCAGTAGTTATGTGCCCCTGATTGTTACACTGGGGATTACTGGTGGTTGCGTCTTGCTATTGTCGCCAAAGGACTTATCGATTGCTATTAATCGGCTGCACATTTTTGTGATTGGTGTGATGCTATCAGTGATTTACTTTGCGTTCAGAGCGAAGCTGGCAGGAACTGATCCCCGGGTGTTTCAAAATGTTGTGATTATTTTGAATGTCCTTGCCTTAGTGTTATGGCTAGAAGTTCTTCGTAAGTATTTTAACGTGACAAGTGAAACGGTCTTGACCTGGATGCTATGGATGGTGGTTGTTCAATGCTTGTTTGCTTTGGTCATGCTGGCAAGTTCGGGTATTCGCGCTGCGATTTTAGCAAAAACAGCCACCGGTATTATTCAGAATCAGTTTATTTATGGTGAACGTTTGTATGGAATCAGCAGTGATTACACATTTTTTACCCCAATTTACCATAGTCTGATGGGACTAGTTGCGATATATATGGGAATGAACCTTGGCAAAAAGTATTATTGGTTCCTGCCATTTTGTGTCTTTATTATCGTATTAAACGGCCGAACTGGCTTGATCACGCTGGCTTTTGGTTTTGCCTTGATGCTGGTCAAACGAATGCTGTCCAGTGTTCGAGGGCTGTTTCAGGTTGCACTGATTATCGTGTTGAGTGTGACCTTTATCATACTGGGTTTGGCTTTTCTGCAATCCATCCAGCCTGATACGTATACCTGGATCGTCAGTGGCTTTGAAGATACGTTTGCACTCGTCTTTGAAGGTAGTAAGCAGGGCAATTACGAACAACTGACGGGCTCGTTCTTGATGTTTCCGAGTCAGCTTTTAGATTGGGTGTTTGGTTATGGCGTTCGCGTATATGGTGGCAATGCCAACAATATTTGGTTCGGAACGTCCGACATTGGCTTTATTAATGACTTATTTATGGGGGGCATCATTTACATGGTGCTACTGTACGGTACGATTATAGCCTCGTTGACGGCTTGCCACAAAAAGTCTGGAAAGGTTGTTCGTGATAGTAAAATCTTTCTAGCCTTTGGCGTAGTTCTACTAATCGCAAATTATAAAGGTGAGGTTGCGCGCAGCGGCATGGTACTGACGGCAATAATATTCTTGGGGTATTTACTTTCAACTGAATTGAAGATTGAGGAGAAAAAATGGCAATCAGCGTAATTATGAGTGTATATAATGAACGACCTGAGCAAGTCCAGCAAGCGGTTGACTCGATTTTGAAGCAAACCTATTTGCCGAGGGAGTTTGTGATCGTACTGGATAATCCAGAACGGAGTGATTTAAAAGACTTGTTAATGGATTACGATTGCCGTGTGGAAATGATCAAACTAGTGTGCAATCCAGAAAACCTCGGCCTGGCTGCTAGTCTCAATAAGGCGATTGAGCTAGCAAGTAGTGAGTTGATTGCGCGGATGGATGCGGATGATATTTCTGTCACTAATCGGCTCGAAGTGGAATTAGAGGCGTTAAAAACGCGCGATTTGGATTTAATTTCCGGAAATATTACTTATCTTGATGAACAGGATGAGGTTGTCGGGGAAAAATCGGCCATTCCCGAGGCTGAACCACTAATTCAAAAAATCCTGCCCTATGGTTCGACAATTATTCATCCCACCGTTTTAATGCGGAAAACGGCCGTCCAACAAGTCGGTGGTTACCGTTTATTACCAACGGCTGAGGACTATGATCTTTGGCTGCGGCTGCTTGCTAATGGATTCAAAATCGGGTCAATTAACCGCCGAGTGTTGAACTATCGGTTACGCGGTAATAGTATGACCAGCGACGCGTGGAAAACGTATCTGGTATCGCGCTATATTCAACAATTGTATGCGGAACGTAAACGGACGGGAGCAGACAGTTTCGGCCGCGGGATGTCGGCGTTAACAGACAAAATAAATGACGTCCGTGCCCAAAGTATGTTTAATCGTGGGCAAAAATATTTTACGATGGCGATGGCCAGTATGCGCAAACGAAAACTTGGTCAGGCCCTGGCTGCGTTAGTCCGCGTAATGGTGACATCCCCAGATAATTGTTACTATGTGATCAACTATTTACGTTTAAGAACGATTTGGTCGGTAAATGGGCGCCGGTATCGACAACAACCAAGTGATTGAACGTGTGCGGTGCTTATGAGATTTGTTATTAGTAAGCAGGGGATGTGATGCTCAGTTCAGACCTATGAGAAAGGAATTTATGTTAGTCAGTATTAGAAATAAATATCGGCATTTGCCAAAGCAAGTTAAGGCCTCACTTTGGTTCTTAGTCTGTGCTTTTTTTGAAAAGAGCATTTCAATAATCGCAACGCCCATTTTTACCAGAATAATGTCTACTTCCGAGTATGGTCAATTTAATGTGCTGTACTCCTGGCTGACTATCGTCACGATCATCGTCTCACTAAATCTGTGCTACGGCGTTTATACTCAAGGTCTCATCAAATTCAGCCATGATCGACGTCGATATTCGGCTGCATTACAAGGATTAACGGTTGTGTTGGTATTAGCATGGACACTAGTTTACCTTGGCTTTCGTGATTTTTGGAATAGTGTCTTTTCTTTAACGACGACGCAGATGTTGGCGATGCTTCTAATGGTATGGACCTCGTCAGTTTTTAATTTTTGGGCTGGTGAGCGCCGAGTTGCCTTGCAATACAAATCATTGGTGATGGTGACCTTGCTGGTTGCAATCGCCAAACCGTTAGTAGGCGTATTGCTCGTTGTGTATGCGAATGATAAAGTGACGGCTCGATTTTTAGGGCTAGCATTAGTGGAACTGGTAGGCTATACGGGCTTGTTTTTTGTGCAAATGTATCGTGGCAAAACGTTTTTCTCGCGCCATTTTTGGCGTCACGCATTAATGTTCAACATCCCGTTGGCCCCACATTATCTTTCACAAATCGTTCTGAGTAGTGCTGACCGGATTATGATTGCGAACATGGTAAATACGAAAAGTGCGGGCATTTATAGTTTGGCGTACTCACTTTCACAAATCATGATCTTATTTAACGTTGCATTGTCGCAAACGCTGAGTCCGTGGATATATCAAAAAATCAAGGATCGACGGGTGGCCGATATTGCGGGTGTTGCTTACGGTGCCTTAGTTTTAATTGCGGTTGTCAACCTGCTATTGATTGCATTTGCGCCCGAAATCGTTTCGATATTCGCACCACGAGCATATGCTAAGGCGACCTGGATCGTTCCACCAATCGCAATGAGCGTCTTTTTCATTTTTGCTTTTGATTTATTTGCAAAGTTTGAGTTCTATTATGAACGGACATCTTTAATCATGATTGCCAGTGTTATTGGCGCAGTATTGAATGTGGCGCTAAATTATTGGTTGATTCCAATTTTAGGATACGAGGTGGCGGGATATACAACATTAATTTGCTATGTGATGTATGCGGTTGTTCATTATTGGTTTATGAATCGAATCTGTCGCGAAAAACTTGGCACGCTTCCATATGATCGCAAGATACTGGGGCTGATTACGCTCACTTTTTTGGCGGTTGGCTTTCTATTTTTAGGAGGCTATCACAGTGTTGTACTCCGTTATCTATTGATTTTGATAACGGCCGTCGTCGGATTTAGCAAGCGTGATTATTTAATGACCATTGTTAACCAAATGCTACGTGTGCGAAAACCAATCTAGCCGAATCGAAGTAGGGTGGTGCCGGTGTGACTGACCAGCTATAAGTAGTGACTAATCAAAAAGACGACAGCCTGAAAATTCGCTGTCGTCTTTAGTTTATAAAGTGGTTATTGTACGGACCCAGACCACGTCACGTTGCCGTGTAGTTTCTTGGTGGCTAACACGAAGCCGCGCAAACTTGTATTGTGGGGCATTTGTTGCCAAGCTTGAATAGCGGCGCTATTTTTGACTGGGGTACCCCGAAAGAGCGCGATATTGGCGGCCGCCATGCCGCGGGCTAGCTGATTAACTTTAGCGCTTGATAGTTGCGTTTCGTCACGGTCCTCATATAACTGACTCAGTGCTGCGTTATAGCCAGCCGCATATAACACGTCATGATCGTACTTTTGATAGGCGCGCATCGCTTTATTACCACGGTGGTGCTTGATGTAAGCACTCACGTTTAACGGGGTCGCGTGGTACGTGGCCGTCCCGTTACTCTGGTTGATCTTAAGCGTACCGTAATAGTGAGATCCCAGTATCAGGGCGCCACTGGCAATATCAGTCAGTGACTGGTTCTTGACTTTGGTAGACTTGATATTTTGAGCATGAATATGGCCGCTGAGCGATAACTTGATACCCGCAGTGGTAAAGGCCTTACGGACATCTTCGGCATAACCGATTGTATAGTCCTGATGAATCACCGTGTGGTCCATTGTATTGTGATGTAGGACGGGAATGAGAGTCGCATGGGCTTGTTTTGCTTGCTTACCGACTTTAGTAAGCCATTGTAAGGTCCCATCGGTCAGGCCACCACCGACCGTTGAATTACCTTGTTGATAATTACTTTTATAAATGGCGGAGTTTAGCATTAAAAACCAAGTGTGTTTACTAGGTTTTACCAAATATCCCAATGAGCTTGGGTCAGTTTCACTGGCTTGGCCGTAGCCGGCCTGATGATAGATCTTCTTGAACTGGGTCGGGCTAGTCGCCTCGGTGCTATATTGATGCTTTCCTTTGAAGCGACGGGCGATGGGGTTGTTCAAGTCGTGATTACCGGGGACGACGTAGACGCGGATGTGCTTAGCAGTCAGTCGGCGAAGCTGCTTGGCAACGTACTCGTGACTGGCTTTTTCACCGTTGTTAGTAATATCGCCACTGATGAGCACAACGTCAGGCTTGGTGATTAACGCCTTAGCAATAAAAGCGCGAAAAATCGTCGCGCTGTATTTTAAATCCGCACCGGCATCGTTAGCCGCGTACTGCGTGAAAGCCTTACCATTATCATGCAGCCTGGGCGCAATGACATGGTCATCACTGATCACCATCGCTGTTAAGGTCTTGTGACTGACAGGGGGCAGGGTCATTTTAGTTTGTTTTTGGCAACCGGAAAGCAGCATCATGCCGAATAATACACAGCTGATGCCAAAGATAGATTTTCGTAGTTTCATCAAACTCGTCTCGATTCTCGTTAACATAATCAGTATATTACTTTCATTATACCCGTTTTATTGCGGGGTTAGACGGCTGATTCGTTAATTTTGAAAACAAAAAAAGACGATCAATTTGATCGTCTTTTTAGATATCACATTATTTAGAAGCTTTAGCTGGTTTCCAGAGACCAAGGATAACCCCAGCGATAACGGCACCGATAATTGTGGCACCGATGTAGCCCCAGATATTCGTGGCGAGTAATGAGACCCAGAGGCCACCATGAGGAGCAGGGACGGCAACGCCCCAAAGTTGAGTTAAGCCACCGGCGATGGCAGCACCAATCACACTTGAACCGATAACGTGCAATGGGTCAGCTGTGGCGAATGGAATGGCACCTTCAGTAATGAAGGAAATACCAAGTAACCAGTTAGAGATACCAGCTTTACGTTCGTCATCCGTAAATTTCTTTGGCCAGAAGGCAGTGGCAATCGCAGTTGCCAATGGTGGAACCATCCCACCAGCCATAACAGCGGCCATTAAGTTCCCATGTCCAGTTGCGGTAAAGGCACCAGTTGCGAAGACGTAAGCGGCCTTGTTGAAAGGACCACCCATATCGATCGACATCATACCACCGAGGACAAGCCCGAGGAGAACGGCATTACCAGTACCCATTGAGTTTAGGAAGTGGGTAATCCAGGCGTTGATAACTGAGAAGATTGGGTTAACAACGAAGAACATTAGCGCAGCAATAATCAATAAGCCCAGAATTGGGAAGATCAGCATTGGCTTCATCCCGTCTAAGGATTGTGGCATGTTCTTGGTCCACTTCTTCATCCAAACAGTAATATAACCGGCTAAGAAACCAGCGGCTAAACCACCTAAGAAACCAGCGGGACTCTTAGCATTGGCGGTAATGGAGGCCGTGTAAACACCACCGTAAGCGCCAGTGTATACCGTGGCCATGAACCCACCAACGAACCCGGGCATCAAAGCAGGACGATCACCAATTGATTCGGCGATGTAACCGGCTAAAACAGGTACCATGAAGGCGAAAGCCATGTTACCAGCTTGGTTGAAGAAGGTAAAGGCTAAGCTCTTACTACCAACGAATTGCTCAATAATGAAGGAGAGGGCCATTAAGATCCCACCACCGACAACGAATGGCAACATGTGGGAAATTCCGTTCATGAGGTCTTTGTAAACTTCACCCCAAACACTACCATTAGCGCTGCCACCTTCATCGTCATCTGCAGCACCACCATCAGCATCGTGATAGACAGGAGCTTTACCGCTCAAGGCTTCTTGAACTAATTGATCGGCCTTGTTGATCCCGTCAGTAACGGGACGGTTAACCAGGTGCTTACCATCAAAACGGGCCATCTTGACCTTTTTGTCAGCGGCGATCACAACACCGTCGGCACGAGCGATTTCATCGGCAGTCAATAAGTGCTTAACACCTTCAGAACCATTCGTTTCGATTTTGATGTCAACACCGGCCGCTTCACCGGCTTTGATCAAGGCTGCTTCGGCCATGTAAGTATGGGCGATTCCGTTTGGACAGGCGGTAACCCCAACTAAATAGGGACGTTTTTCGTCAGTGGTGGTGCTGGCAGCTGCGGCTTCTTTTTCGGCCTTGGCAGCTGCATCTTTGGCTTCCTTTTCTTCCTTAGCAGCCTGGGCATCACCGAAGAGTTGTTGAACTTCTTCAGGTGACTGTGCATTCTTAAGTTTAGCGACCAATTCAGGATCAATCAATAAGCTTGAGAGGGCGGCGAGGGCGGCTAAATGGGTGTTGTTGGCACCTTCAGGAGCAGCAATCATGAAGAAAAGATGAACGGGTTGACCATCTAACGCGTTGAAGTCAACGCCGGCCTTACTCTTAGCAAACATCACGGTTGCCCGGTTAACAGCCTTATCTTTGGCATGGGGCATAGCAATCCCGTCGCCAATCCCGGTAGTTGATTCGGCTTCCCGTTTGATGATGTCTTGCTTGTAGAGGGCCTCATCATTGATGATACCTTGTTCGGCATATTTATGAACTAACTCATCAATCGCTTCGTCCTTGGTCGTGGCGTGCATGTCCATGATCATGACATCTTTTAGTAATAAATCGCGGATATCCATGTTTAGTTAACAGTCCTTTCTTTAGTGAGCGAGTTTTTCAATGTTAATGAGTGGCAAAATTTCATCGATCTTGGCGCGGGTCGCAATGTCTTCTGAGAAGGCGGTTGCGGAGCCACAAGCTAAGCCGTAGCGGAAGCTTTCAACAGCATCGTGTGTTTTGGCGAACGTGCCGACAAAGCCACCAATCATTGAATCACCGGCACCAACTGAGTTGATTACCTGGCCCTTTGGTGCGGGACTAAAGTAGACCGCATCCTTGGTGATTAGGAGGCCACCATCGCCGGCCATTGAAATCAGCACGTGTTGTGCACCTTCAGCTAGCATCCGTTGGCCCGCTGCAATGATATCAGCCTGGCTATTAAACGTCGTGTGGTAGTAATCAGCAAGTTCGTGGTTATTAGGCTTCACAACGAGGGGGTGGCTGGGTAAAGTTTTCTTCAAAGCTTCACCGGTCGTGTCGATGACAAAATTAGCACCAGCAGCTTCGACCTTCTGAATAATATCGTAGTAGAAGCTATCTGGTAAACTAGGCGCTAAACTACCAGACATGACGACCACGTCATCCGGCGTTAAATTGGCTAATTCGGTGTAGAAGGCTTCGATTTCTTTGGCGGTGATGTCCGGGCCAGCACCGTTTAATTCGGTCTCTTCTTCAGCGTGAATCTTCACGTTGATCCGGGTGTCATCGGCAATCGGTGTGAAGTGACAATCTAGGCCCTTGGCTTTTAAAGCATCACTGATAAACGTGCCGGTAAACCCACCGATAAAGCCGAGGGCCTTGTTGGGTTGGTCTAGGTCGTTCAGAATCTGCGATACATTGATGCCTTTACCGCCAGGGAGTTTCGCCGTGTGTGCTAACCGGTTAACACTACCGAGGGTCATTTGGGGTAGTTGCACCACGTAGTCAATTGATGGATTGACAGTAATGGTATAAATCATGATTGAACCTCCTGAATCGTAGTTAATGGTTGATACTGTTCGGCAACGCTTGGCGTGAGTTGGTCAGTGATGATGGTTGCACTGGATAAATCACCGACGCGCGCAAACGAAACGTGGTCGAACTTAGTGTTGTCAGCTAAGATAAAGCTTTCTTCACTTTGTAGAATTGCGGTTTTTTTGACGACCGCTTCATCGGGGTCGGGCGTTGTGAGCCCGAATTTTGGGTGGACACCGTTGATACCAAGAAAAACTTTGTTGAACCGGTATTCCTCTAACGATTTAACGGCTTCGGGACCAATTACGGCTTTGGTAGTGCCTTTCAAATTGCCACCAAGCAGGTAGGTTTGGATGCCCATGTCTGCCAAAGCGGAAGCATGGACCACACCATTAGTCACGACACGTAAGTTGTAGCTCGGATTTAAATGGTGAATCATGGCTAGGGTCGAAGTCCCAGCATCCAAATAAATGACGTCATCAACTTGAATGTTCGCAACGGCTTGCTGCGCGATATGGTCCTTGGCGTTAACGTTGCGGGAAACCTTATCATTCATCGCGGGTTCCTCTTGGAGTGAGTTCATATACTTCGCACCACCGTGCACGCGGAGTAACTCGCCCTGTTCTTCTAGCTGTTGGAGGTCACGGCGCGCCGTGGACTCGGAACAACGAGTTTCAGAACAGATGTCCTTGATTTTAATAATGCCCTTGAAACGGATCGTATTTAAAATGTACTGTTGACGTTCTTCTGTAAGCACTTTCAAATCCCTCCGCATAATAATATACCTGTTTAAACGTCAAAATGCAACAAAAACCTTCAAAAACCGTCAAAATAATCCAAAACCTGTCATCAAATCGTCATTAGCATCCAAATAAAGATGATCTGTCTAATTAGGCGTGGAACTTTTGACGAAGTGGCCGAAGATTTGTATACTAGGTCAGGTATCTAATTTCGCACGATCGGATTTCGTAGATAATAATATAGAAGAAACGGGAGAAAAGAACATGTTTGTTGATCAAGTAAAAGTAGATGTAAAGGCCGGTAACGGTGGTAACGGCATGGTTGCTTTCCGCCGTGAAAAGTTTGTTCCTAATGGTGGTCCCGCTGGTGGTGATGGTGGTCGCGGCGGAAGCGTCGTATTGCAGGCTGACGAAGGATTACGAACACTGATGGATTTTCGTTATACGCGGAAGTTCAAAGCCGCAGCTGGTGGCAATGGAATGATTAAGCAGATGACTGGTCGTTCCGCGAAGGACACAATTATCAAAGTACCGCTTGGGACAACGGTGACGGATGCTGAAACTGGTGAGTTAATTGGCGATATCGTCAATAAAGATCAGCGGTTAGTGGTTGCCAAGGGTGGCCGGGGCGGCCGGGGAAATATTCATTTTGCTAGCGCTAAGAACCCTGCTCCTGAAATTGCTGAAAATGGTGAGCCCGGCGATGAATTGACGATTCGAATGGAATTGAAAGTCTTGGCCGATGTTGGTCTGGTTGGTTTTCCTTCAGTCGGCAAGTCGACACTGCTTTCAGTGGTCACGAGTGCTAAGCCCAAGATTGCGGCCTATCATTTTACAACTTTAGTGCCTAATCTCGGGATGGTTCGTTTGGATGACGGTCGTGATTTTGTTATGGCTGATTTACCTGGTTTGATCGAAGGTGCAGCTAACGGGGTCGGCTTAGGGATTCAATTCTTGCGGCATATTGAACGGACGCGCGTTATTTTACATCTGATTGATATGAGTGGTGTAGAAGAAAACGATCCGTTTGAGGATTATCACAAAATTAATCACGAGCTGACGAGTTATGATCCTGACCTCTTGAAGCGGCCCCAAATCGTGGTGGCGACTAAGATGGATATGCCGGATGCCGAAGCTAATCTGGAAGACTTTAAGGCGAAGTTAGCGACGGATGATACGTTGCCAAACACGCCAGCCGTCTATCCGGTATCATCGATTACCCAACAGGGACTAAAAGCCTTGTTAGCCAAGACGGCTGATTTGTTGGATACGACGCCACAATTCCCAATCAAGGGTGTTGACGACTTGAAGCACCGTGATTACACGACTGAAGCGGATGCGGACTTTAGCATTGATAATCCAGAACCGGGCTTGTTCGTCTTGTCTGGTGATAAGTTAGAACGGCTCTTTAAGATGACCAATTTAGATCATGAAGAAAGTTTAATGCGCTTTGCTCGGCAATTACGTGGGATGGGTGTTGATGATGCCTTACGTGCAGCTGGTGCCAAGAATGATGATACGATTCAAATCTTGGACTACTCCTTCCAGTTTATGGACTAAACTTTTGTGACGACATAATTAGTTGATGATTGTCGTTACGACAGTCTGGTAGGTAGACTAGTGATAAAATAATGAACAATCCAAAAACAGCGCCGTTAGAATTTTAACTAACGACGCTGTTTTTGAGTTGACGTGCGATTAGATGCTCAGCCAAACAGTAAGCGCTGCTGGCTTAAGCGATAGCCAAATAATCGGCGCGGACGCGGTGGGGTTTGAATACAGAGCTGCGTTTGACCATCGATTTGGCGCGTCCGCGCATTGAACTGGTCGAGTGTCAGCGGGAGCGCGCTTTTTGAAGCTACTAAAACCAGCTGGTGATCGACGAGCGTAACACTTTGGATTGGCCAGATTTGATTAGTCGTTAGTTCCCAATACAGTGGTAAAGTTTGCTGTAGATCAGCGGTTGATAAGTTAAAGTCGATGAGTCGCATAACGGTTACCTCTTGTTCAGACGATTTGTAAGCAAGTATACGATAATCAATTGGGTTAAGCAAGATGGACTGAGGATTCATTTGCCGGCGATGACGGGTTGAATGAAAACGGTCACAACCCGTCATAGTCAGTTTGCCCGGAAAAGTGCATTTTTTGATTATAGATAACACCGGTGGCAGGCAGTCTTGGCGCGTGGAATCTTGAAACCAAGTGCGATAATTTTAGCCTGACATGTTAAAATAAAATGAGCAGCGTTGTTCGTGTTCTTCCTGTTAATTGTGAGGAGTCGCCCAACGTCGCTTGCTTTTTAGAATTGCGGTCGGTGAGCGCACGGTGTTGACCGGCCATGACTTTGCAGTGCTAACAATTGTGTATTGCCGCTAGATTCGGTAAAATAGTTAGCAGACTGTATAGATAGGACGAACAAAAATATGCAATTAGAATTTTTAGGTACCGGTGCCGGCTCACCGGGCAAATTTCGAAATGTCACTAGCACAGCATTACGACTATTAGATGAGCGAAATGAAGTCTGGTTGTTCGATGTCGGCGAAGGGACGCAACACCAGATTTTACGCACGACGTTAAAACCACGCAAAATTGCAAAAATATTTATTACCCATCTGCATGGCGACCATATCTTTGGCTTGCCGGGGTTATTGAGCTCGCGTTCTTTTCAAGGCGGGGACGAACCACTCACCATTTATGGGCCAGTCGGTGTCCGCGACTTCGTTCAAACGGCGTTGCGGGTCTCTGGCACCCATTTGTCATATCCATTGAAGTTTCATGAAATCACGAAGGCTGAGACAGTTTTTGAAGATGCGACGTTCAAAGTAAGCTGCGAACCTCTGGATCATCGGATCGCTTGTTTTGGTTACCGGGTAGAAGAAGCGGACCACCCGGGTGAATTACAAGCCGATCGACTCAAAGCCCTGAACATTCCGAGTGGTCCCGTCTATGGTCAATTAAAAGCCGGCAAAACGGTGACGTTGCCTGATGGTCGGACAATTAATGGTCAAGATTACATCGCTGCGCCACAAAAGGGGCGGACGGTGACGATTCTCGGTGATACTCGGCGGACACCGCACGCGGTCAGCTTGGCACAGGATGCGGATGCTTTAGTTCATGAGAGCACGTTCGGAAAAGATGAAGGTAAGTTGGCACATAACTATTACCATTCAACGAGTACCCAAGCAGCCCAGGTGGCCCAACAGGCCGGTGTTAAGCAGCTATTGTTGACCCATATCTCGGCTCGGTACACGGGTAAGTTGAGTAAGGAACTACAAAAACAAGCACAGAAAGTCTTTAGTCACTCGAAAGTCGTTCGTGACTTTGATGTAATTGATATTCCATTACCTGAGAAAGGTTAGGTCAAGTAAATGACGAACTTAGTGGGTAAAACTGTTTTGGTTACTGGCGCGTCTAGTGGACTAGGCGAGCAACTAGCCCTAGCCGTGGCGAGTCAGGGAGCCAATGTTGTCTTAGCAGCCCGGCGGCGAGAACGGCTAACACAGGTTGCTGATCAATGTCGTCTGTTATCAAAGGGGCAGGCCGTGGCGATTACTTGTGACGTGGGCCACGTGGCGGACGTTGATCACGTCTTTGCGACCATCGATGAGCTATTTGGTCAATTGGATGTGGTCATTAACGCCGCTGGTTTTGGCGATATGACCACGGTGATCACTATGGATGCGCCGGTAATGGCGAAAATGTTGCGCGTCAATACGTTGGGAACCATGTATGTTAGCCAACTGGCTGCGCAACGGATGGTCAAGCAACCTGCAGGTGAAATTGTCAACATCGCCTCGATGGCTGGCAAAATTGCGACGCCTAAATCAGCCGTTTATGCGGCTAGTAAGGCGGCCATTATTGCTTATGATAATGCGTTGCGCTTAGAACTCAAGGATGCTCATGTCAACGTATTGACGGTCAATCCGGGTCCCATTAAAACGGACTTTTTCAAAATTGCGGATCCCACGGGGCACTATTTAGAACGGGTCGACCAGCTGGCATTGAACCCCGTTAAGTTTGCTGAATTGATTGTAAGCAAACTCGGGCATCAACGGCGCGAACTGAATCGGCCTTGGGTGATGTCTGCAGCTAATTTAGGTTATCAGCTGGCACCCAAGCTTGGGGATTGGCTGACGGGGACGGTTTTTAATTTTAAATAGGGGATGAATTTAATGAAGAATCAATGGCGGTTAGTGAGTGCACTAGTCATTGCACTAGTAGTGATTATTTTTGCAATTTTAAACGTAGAACCAGTTCGAATCAATTTTGGAATTACAGCAGTTCATTGGCCACTGATTTTGGTCATTGTGGTGACGTTGATCTTAGGTGTCATTACCGCAGTACTGATGGCGACGGTCAATGAATCTAAGGAACGGACAGCCCATAGTGAAGCTTTAGCAGCGGCCCAGGCTAAGATTGACAAGTTGACTGCCGAAAATAAGCAATTAACGTTGCGTTTGAATAATAAAGGTAAACAAAAACGAGCGGTGGCAGAACAACCAACCACGCCAGCGGATAAGTAAGTTGTTGAAAGGAAGGATGCCATGTTAGCGGCAAAGAAAAAGTGGGTGCCACGTTTAACAACGGCCGTTGATGAAGCCGATGTTGATAAGTTAGCTGAGGCGGCCAGCGTGACCCCCTTAGTTGCCCGGTTATTAATAATGCGGGGCATTAATACGGCGGAAGAAGCCGCTCCATTCCTGCACGCAGATCAACAACCATTGTTGGATCCAACGACCATGCACGATATGGAAAAAGCCGTTGACCGCATTCAAGAGGCGATTATTGCCGGGGATCAAATTACCATTTACGGTGATTATGATGCAGATGGTTTAACAAGTACGTCAATTATGTATGAAACGTTGGACCAAATTGGCGCTAACGTGAATTACTATATTCCAGATCGTTTCAAGGATGGTTATGGGCCTAATCAGGCTGCTTTTGACCGGCTGATTGCGGCTGGAACGAAGCTGTTTGTGACGGTGGACAACGGTGTCGCGGGAAATGCGGTCATCAATCAAGTGCAGGAACAGGGCATCGATGTCGTGGTGACCGATCATCATGAGTTACCGACTGAATTGCCGCACGCTTACGCCATTGTCCATCCACGACATCCAGAGGGCAGTTATCCATTTGGTGGTCTTTCTGGTGCCGGTGTGGCGTTTAAAGTAGCAACGGCGCTGCTTGAGGAAGTACCCGAGGAACTGTTAGATCTGGCTGCTATTGGAACGGTTGCTGATTTGGTCAGCTTAACTGGTGAAAATCGGACTTTGGTAACGCTCGGCCTGAAGGTCTTACAGCAGACGACCCGCCCAGGCTTGGCCGCACTGATTCAAGAAGCCGGATTGATTCCCGATAAATTGACCGAGACCAATATCGGGTTTGGTATTGCCCCTCGGCTAAACGCACTTGGCCGTCTGCAGTCGGCGCAGAGCGGTGTAGAATTATTGACAACTTTGGACGATGAGCGGGCGACCGCGCTGGCCAAGCAGGTCAATCAATTGAATGAAAAACGCCAAGGCTTGGTCAAGACAATCAGTGCCAGTGCAATCGAGCAAGCACAGACGCCGGAAAATGAGGCCCGCCAAACCTTAGTTATTACCGGGCATGGTTGGCACGAGGGTGTTTTGGGAATCGTCGCGAGCCACGTGGTCGAAACGTCTGGCAAACCAACCCTAGTGTTAAATGAGGATGATGATGGCCGGCTCAAAGGTAGTGGTCGGAGCGTTGAAGCGTATAATTTATTTGCCGCAATCGACCCAGTTCGTGAGTCATTGGTGGCTTTTGGCGGTCATCATATGGCGGTTGGACTAACTGTCATGGCCGACCAGTTAGCAACGCTTAAAGAGGCGATGGAAGCGGCGGCGGTTAGTCAGCAATTAGCAGACAATGCGCAAGTCAGTTTACCAATTGACGGCACGTTACCATTAGCTGAGGCAACCTTGGCAACTCTGGCAGATATTCAAGCGTTGGCCCCCTTTGGAACGGATAACCCGGCACCGTTGTTTGAATTAGTTCCAACGACTGTTCCGCAAGCACGCGCGATTGGTAGTGATCAGCAACACTTGAAATTACAACTGGGTGATGGCACCAATACGATTGATGCTATCGGTTTTTCGATGGGTACTGCCTTGCCGGCTATTCAGGCGAGTCCCACCGATGTGACGTTAGTGGGTGAGTTGAGTGAAAATACTTGGAACGGTCAGACAAAGCCCCAAATCATGGTTAAGGATATTGCAGTGACGGGGACCCAGGTGATCGACGCCCGGACGCAACATCTTTCGGCCCATTTGTTTCAAGCACCGGGGGTTTACCTCTTTTTCCACCAGCGTCTGTTGAAAAAAGTTGAACAGTATTTAGGTTCCCAAGCGCAAGCCGTATGGGTGGGGGATACGAAAACGGATCTGACTGCCGTGACGGCTAATCAAGCGGTCTTCATTGTCGATTGTCCTGACACGCTGGCGGATATGACCCAGGTACTCAGCACAATTGCGCTCGATCAGCTGACGCTCTACTTATATCGGCAAGAATCGGTTTATTTAACGGGAATGCCAAATCGCGCGCAGTTTGCGAAACTTTTCCAGTTTACCGCAGCGCACCATGATGTTGATATTCATCATCAATTAACATTAGTGGCCAAGCATCTGCATATTGAACGAAATTTGCTTATTTTCATGATTCAGGTGTTTTTTGAGGTCGGATTTGTTAAAATAAATGATGGTGTCATGAATGGCGTTTCGAATCCGGCAAAAGCGGATTTACATCACGCCCCTAGTTATCAGCTGCGCGAACAACAAATCGTTGCTGAAGAAACGCTTTTATATAGTAAATCTGCAGCGCTCCAAGTATGGGTGAAGAACCAGGCTGCGGTTAAGAATTGAAGGAGCTGTTAAGAACAAATGGCATTAGATTTAAAAAAGTATGTGGCTAGTATTCCGGACTATCCCGAACCTGGAATCATTTTTCGCGATATTTCACCACTGATGGCTGACGGGGAAGCTTACCGTGAAGCGACTGATCAGATCGTGCAATTTGCGCGTGATAAACATGTTGATATGATTGTCGGGCCTGAAGCACGCGGCTTTATCGTGGGTTGTCCAGTGGCCTATGAATTAGGCGTTGGTTTTGCACCTGCTCGTAAGAAGGGTAAGTTACCACGCGAAACGGTCAAAGCAACTTATGATTTGGAATACGGGCAGTCTGCACTTTATTTGCATAAAGATGCAATTAAGCCGGGACAAAATGTGCTAGTTACTGATGATTTATTAGCAACTGGTGGGACCATCTCAGCAACGATTCAAATGGTTGAAGAATTAGGCGGTAACGTGGTTGGGACGGCTTTCTTGGTCGAACTCAAAGAGTTGCACGGCCGCGATAAGATTAAAGATTATGATATGTTGAGCTTGATGCAATTTTAAAGCCAATATTAAAAGCTCCGAATGACGATTTATTAGTCATTCGGAGCTTTTTTGCTAACCCTTGTTTTGGTCGTTAGTTAGCTTGGATAGTCAGTGATTCTTTGGTAGCCAAGCCAAAAAGACTAACAATTGCATATTCTAATTATTGCCACTTTTCAATGAGTAGTTTAACCTGACGCTTGTCCGTTGACTGAGGATCAGGATCATTCTTTTCAGCATCGCCAAGCAATTTGATCAAATCTAAGCGCAACTGGTGCTCGCCTGCCGCTGAAAGGTTTAGGATCGCGTTACTGAAAAAAATGGCTGACTTGTCAGGTTGCTTGCGGGTCATCTCTTCCTGGTAGGCTTCGGTAAAGTCGTGGTTCAATAGCATGATCCATTGTAAAACTTGTTGGACATGGGCTTGAGTCCACGTACCGGAGATGTCAGTCAGATCAGTATCGAGACCATCAAGATCTGCTAATTCCTGTGGCGTCTCATGGGAGAGGTGGGCACTGGAATAGTAGTTTTCAGTTAGATTTTTAACCTGAACTTGATTAACGATGGTTAATAAGTCGGCATCCTGCATTTTATTGATGGTGTAGTACAACTGATTGTTGGGAATTTTAGTTTGGGCTGAAATTTGCTTAGTTGTTAAACCAGTTTTAGATTTGGTGGCCTTTAAGATAGCGGCCACCTTGGGATCGACCATTAACTTTGCAAACTGAGCCAGTGTGTTTTTGGGCATATTTTTCACCTCAATACTAGCTTAACCATTTGACAAATAGAAATCAAACGATTAAAGTTGCTTTATCATTTAAATTTATTTAAGCGATAAATAATATTAAATTGGAAGTGGCGTTATGAAAAATCTAGGCCGTAATCGAGCGTTTGTCACGTTAACAGTAGCTGATCTTTTTGAGACAATTGGTACCAGCCTATTTAACATTATTCTATTAACGTACGCGCGAACGTTTGCACAAGCAAATTTGATGGTTTCGCTAGTTTCGGTGGCTACTGTGCTTCCTGGTATTTTTGGTATGCTTACTGGTCGATTGGCAGACTCGCAAACCAACAAGCGGGGGTGGTTAGCAGGTTTGAAATTTGTTCAAGCGGCATTATATCTCGTGTTAGCGCAACTTATTACTGAAAAACAGGTCGGGTTGCTGTTGATTATTATTGTCATCAATTTGTGCTCAGACGTGTTGGGGATGTTGAGTGGCAGCCTCCGAATGCCATTATTACAAGCTAAAGTCGCGTCTGAGTTACAAGAAGAGGCCTTAGGGATCAACCAAGGCATCGGAGTGTTAATGCAGACGATGGGCCAAGCGTTGGGTGTCAGTCTATTGGCCGCAACGGGCGATTATCGTCTCGCGGGATATTTGAATGCAATCACGTTCTTGATTGCCGGTCTGGTGCTGCTGTCTGGGTATGAAACGCTAAAATTACCTTCCGCAACTGTCACCGTGACGTCGACATTTCGTCAACTGCTACGACAAGTACGACAAGCAATGGAAGCGGGGGTGCACATGAACGTCTTGGCGCTATTGGGGAGCGTCTTGTTCTTGAATGCGGTGGGTGCAAGCGTCGATGCACTATTGAATTTATACCTGATTCACCGGGCGACGCAGTTACCATTTTCATTCGGAGTCGCAATTCTTGTGATGAATACTGCTGACGTATTTGGCTCGGTTGCAGGGAATTTGTTACATACAGGTTACTTTCAGAGGTGGACGTTTCGTGGTGTCATGTTAACTACCGTCGTGGCGTTTGAGGGTTTATTTATTAATCTGTTGTTTTGGCAAAACTATTGGGTAGTGGTTACAATCATGATGATTGGGGGATTTTGTATGGGACAAGCAAATCCTAAATTGATGGCGAGTTTATTGAAAGTGGCCGATCAAAGTATCGTTGGGAGCTTAGGCGGCATCATAAATTCATTGGCGACGATTTCGATTCCAATCGGCAGTGTTGGATTGGTCTTGTTGGATAATATCGTGAGCCCAGAAGCGGCTTATTTGACGGCCATGGGATTACTGTTAGCTTGTGGTGGTTGTCTGTTCATTCGCCGGTGACGAAAATTATAATTGTGTTATACAAACAGCTGCCACCATGCTAAAAAACCGCTTGCCCAGATTACCGGCAGGCGGTTTCGTTAGTCTCGAATCAGATTAAGCATTGTCAGTGGTCAAATCTTCGGTGATAAAACGAACTGCGGTACCATATGCGGCAACCGATTGCATATCCTGACTAATGGAGCCGGTGTCGAACCGCATCATCACAACGGCATCCGCACCCATGGCACTTGCATTATCGCGCAACCGATTGACCGCGACATCGCGCGACTCTTCGAGCATCTTGGTGTAATCCTTGATTTCGCCGCCAACTAGGCCCTTTAAGCCTGCCCCAATGTTACGGACCAGATTCTTAGATTGAGTGGTTAACCCAAAGACTTCACCGATAACTTCATAGGGGTGCCCCGGAATATTTTCAGTGGTCGTGACCAGTAATTGTGTCATTGACTGAACCTCCTTTTAAAGATATTGTAATCATAGCATAATTCGTATTGAAATAGGCCAGCGGAGACTTTGATGAGTGGTCTGGTTTACAGGAAACGAAGGAGGCAAAATATGACAGCTTTAGAAAGAAGTTGGTTTGAAGAAGCGCAGCAATCCATGCACGGCTGGGACTTTAGTCATCTGGCTGGCCGGTGGCAGACTGCGGACTTACCGTGGGATTACGCTGCCCTAGTTCGTGAGCATCTAAGTGCCGATGATCGATGGTTGGATATTGATACGGGCGGTGGTGAATTGATGGGGCGTTTTAACCATCAGCCAGCGCTGACTGCGGTAACTGAGGGGTGGCAACCAAATATTGAGTTGTTGAAGCAAACGGTGGTTAAAAAGGGGATAACATTATATCCAGATGCCGCCGAACAGTTGACGGCCGTACCAAATTCGACATTTGATATTGTAACGAATAGTCATGGTGCGATGCCAGTGAAGCGAATTGCGGAAGTTTTAAAGCCGGGGGGCCGATTTGTGACTCAGCAAGTTGGTGCGACCAATAATTATGCGTTGTCACGATTCTTTGACGAGCATTACGAACCGGCGTATCCTGACAATCAGTTGTTGACGGTAATGGCTCAAATGCAGGCTGCGGGATTTGAAATTCTGCGGGCTGAGCAAGCCTACGCGGCACTGAGTTTTACGGATGTTGGCGCAATTGTCTATTATGCCACGGTGATTCCATGGGAGTTTCCGCATTTTGACGTGGCACGGATGCTTCCCAAATTACATCAGTTACAATCCTTACTGGCCATTAATGGTCGCGTCACGACGTTTGAAGACCGATTTATGATTATCGCTCGTAAACTGGCTCGTCGTGATTGAGGTTGCGAGGGGGCATATTAATCGGATTGGCACTTAACAAACGTAATCGGTTATGAATTGTAGCTTAAACGTTGGATTTGAGTATTCAGAGCTTGTACTTAATTGCGCACTGCCTATAATAGGCGTTATTCCAATCGGTTATTTCATTGGAATCACGAGTTAGGGGGGAGCGTCATGCGGATACGTCGACCGGTTCGGTTTTATCGCTCATTTTGGTTTTGGTTAAGCGTGATTTTTCTATGGGTCTCAACTGCCGGTTTTCCGAAGACTTTAGTGACAGTGGGGGATGTACTGTGCTATGGCATTTTATTTTTACTATCATGCGTGGGTATTCTTGGTTCGTTCTTTGTTTTTGGTCAAGCCGCACGTGAACAGAAGTAATTGGGTATCCGTTGGCAAGGGCTGACGGATATTTTTTGTGGATTAGAATGGTATTACTTGATTGATGTTGTTGATCATTATGATTATTTCAAGTGCCGATGTTTAATAAGGCATTGATGTGAATGAATTTGAATTGGCATTCAACAATTAAAGAAGCAGCTTTAGAATATGTTACTAAACCAATAGTATAGAAAACCTCTAGGTGGTTCAAGAAAGCGTTGATATTGAGTGCCAAAATTTTGGAGCAGGCAAGAGTAGCTCAAGTCTAAAACCTATTTTGTAATAGTAGTATCCATACCATTTCCAAACAGTATAGTAGGTAGCAAACCATGTTGATATTGACTTGTTTGATTTGAATTATATAAAAAACAAGAATCCTGAAAATCAATAAAGTGAACTCTTGAGTTTGACTAAATCCAGACTCAGGGGGTTTTACTATGTTTTCAGCTAAAATAAAGCAACAAGTCCAGTAACGACAACCCATTTCAGATTGAAACAACCGATGATGGTTTGAGACTGGAAACGAAGACTGATTGAGAGACGTCTTAAGCCATCTAAAGGACGGTCTTTAAAAATGACAGATAAATCTAAAAAATCTAAGACATTGAGACAACTTCAGAAAGAAAACGAGCTTTTACGAATCCGGGTAGCATACTTGGAAAAACTCGAAGCCTTGGCACAGAAAAAATCGCAAACCAAGAAAAAGCCCAGCTAATCGCTGAGCTAAGGCGTAAATTCAATGTTAAATTAGTTATGGTTTTAAAAGTAGCACACATGTCAAGTAGTAGTTACCACGATGCGCTTCACCGTAAATATCAATCAGGCTCATCAACGTTAATTGATGAGGTTAAAAGCATTCGTTTGGCAAATCCCGATTACGGTTACCGAACCGTGACTTTAGCGCTTAAAAATAAGGGGATCAGCGTTAATCACAAGGCAGTACTTCGTATTATGCGTGAAAATAATCTCCTTTGTCAGGCATTCAATCATCGAACGAAAAATATAACTCTTATAAAGGAACTGTTGGTACAGTTGCCCATAACCGTTTAAACCGTCGTTTTAAAACGGATCGCCCATTTCAAAAAATCGTTACTGATGTAACGGAGATCCGTTGGGGAAATCAAACGCTCAACGAACGTGCATACTTTACAGCTTATATTGACCTTTATAACGGAGAAATCCTTGAATGGGCATTGGTCCTAGACTAACGGTAGACTTCGTCACACGCCCCCCTTGAACGATTAGTGGCAAAACGTTCAAACTTACCATACCACAATTAGCAGCTTAGAAATTCACTCTAATTATGGGGTTCACTTCAATAATGGCTGGTGTAGGGATTTTTTTGCTTTAGTGACTATTGTATAATTACTTTAACGAAAGGTTGTTATCTAATGAATATGAATGAAGATAAAAGAGTATTTCTAGACTATTTAAGGCAAATATATGATCAGACGAACGAGCATTTGCGTGAACAAGAACATAAACGTGATCAGGTGGTTACCTTTTACGCAGTATTAATTAGTTTCATAATAACCGCAAATCACACGATTCAAGCGAATTTTGGTGGACCAGTCATGATGATGATATTAGACTTGGCACTTTGTGTTATTGGTGCGATAGTATGTATTTCAATTGCTAGTTTAAGAGGGTGGCATACACAGTATCTGGATGCAATATATGTGATTAACTATGCCATGGCTCATCAAAACCAGTATATGACGGTTGATGATTTGAAAAATACAATTCAAGAAATGCTGGTAAATAATAGGGAAAATGGAAAGGAAAATAAGAGTAAGAAGCGGTCAATCATAAAATGGTTCAAACACACTATTAATTCTACTGAAGATAGTATGTTTTACGGAGTTTGGATATTTTCAATGGTTCCGCTGATTATGATTGAGCATAGTATCTATAAACTAGTTAATTGGGGAAGTAAACAGGCGGCATTATTTACCATTCTAATAGTGGCATTTGCTCTGGTGTTCATTGTTTATTTTTGTCATATGTATAAACTTTTAAATGAAAGTGTTGAAAGCGCAAAAAGTTATAAAACTTGGATACTAGACTTTGATTATTACAGTAATGGTAGGAAAAACTTCAGTTATTATGATATCAATATTAATCATGGGGTTTTATCATTAAAACAAAATACAGCTGGTGTAATTACTGTTACAACTATTGGAAATCAGTATTTAATGATTAAGATTAAAAGGTCTGATGGGCGGTTTAATTGGGAGTTTCCGAGAGGGTTTGTTGAACCAGATGAAATAGACGGTAGTGTGGTTAACTATTCAGCAGCAGCCAAACGTGAGTTGAAAGAAGAACTAAATGTAAATTTATCGACTGTAATAAAGACGATTGATTTAGGAGAAGTAGAACCTGATTCTGGGTTGATTAAAAGTTCCATTCATGTTGTACGAGTAGAACTCTCTGAATTGAAAGAAATTAAACTACAGTCCTCAGAGAAGATAGTAGAGTACAGGTTAATGAATGAAGCTAGTCTTACAAATGAAGTTAAGAAAAGAACAATCATCGATGGTTTTACATTAAGTGCGATTACACTTAGCCGAAACATAAAATAAACACTAATCCCCGTACTGGTCTTAATTAACTAGTACGGGGATTTTGCGCGCGTACCTTAAAAACTTTGGTATATCAAGGTTATTAAATCCTATACTCAGCCAATTGCACAAAATGCTTTTCTTTTCTAGCCCTTTTTAGCCTTTTCTAAAAAAAAATAGAACCCTGACAAACGTTGATTTGTCGGGGTTCTTATTTTTTGAATCTGGTCTCTACTGCTTTAATAAGGAGAGTACAGACTTTTAAGTGCACACTCGAATCATTGATATCAAGCCTTTTAGCGCCATCATTTTTGTTGAGTGCACCAAAAGTGCACCATGTTAGTTGACCTGAGAGAGAGCTTTTAAGGTCCGTTTGTCTTCCTGCCGTTGGTCTTCTTTAATCATATGAGCGTAAACGTTACGAGTGATGGAACTGTTCTTATGGCCTAACCGTTTGGAAATGTATTCCATCTTTACGCCACAGTAGAGCAGGTAGCTAGCGTGGGTGTGCCGTAACCCGTGAAAACTAATCCGTTTAATCCCCAATGAGTCGGAGTATTTTTTGAGCAGGTTATCACATGCTCCTGGAGAGGGAATACGACCACGTTTGTTCATGAAAACTAAATGATCTGGGTTGTCCAATTTAGCTGCCATCTGTAAAGCGTGTAGCGTCTTAAGATGATTTAAAAGATCGTCAGTTACGGTTATTGTCCGAATACTCGATTCGGTTTTAGTTTTCTTGAATTTTTGACCATAAACATAATCCCATGACTTATTAACGCGGATAGTCTTATTTTGCCAATCGATATCAGTCCAAGTGAGCGCAGAAACTTCGGCTACTCGCATACCAGTTAGTAGGCCGGTGTAGATCATTGATTTTCCAGTAGAAATTAGCTTGATATTTTTATTGACCTCAGCGGCTAGTGTTTGCATGTCTTTCGCGTTAAGGTATTTTAGTTGTGCTGGTTTACCGGAGTGGCCACCTAATTCAACATGTAAGCAGAAATCGGTCTTTATTAAATTATCAGCTACGGCATCGATAATTGCAGCATGAATGTGACCATGCAATTTTTCAACAGATGACTTGCTATGATATGGTTGATTATCTGTCAGTTGTCGCTGTGCACGTTGCTTGGCATTACCGTGCACAAATTCATTGATAAATTGTTGATAACGCAGCCTTGTCATTGACGACAGTTGAACGTTGGGTAGTAACTCAGCAATTTGGCGAAGAGTATATCGATATTCTTGTTCTGTAATTCGGGAAACTTTGCCAAATTTATAGGTTTCTAACCATTTCTCGTAGTAATCTGTAAAGACTGTCGTTGTATCGGTTTTTCCTATGGATTGGTCAAACTTAGCTTGTTCCAATTTAGTTGCCCACTGTTCAGCTTCTTTTTTACGAGAAAAGCCACTCTTGTTTTTAAAGTGCCGTTTGCCAAATTCATCATAGTAACTAACGCGAACGGCCCATTTGCCATTTTTCTTTTTAATACTTGCCATTTATATTTCCTCCTTAAATTTCACCTAGGCGGGTAGAATTTTAAGGACTTGCAGGCATCACCTCCTTAGTTGTGATAATATTATGTATGTAAAAAGAGTGGAGCAATCCACTGGCTTTTATTGGTAGCACATCTTACTTCTTGGCGGGAGGGGATGTGCTTTCTTGCTTACTTAGATTGAGAATTTGACCAAATACTCAAAATCTTCTTAACTTCAGCTGGTGCAGTTTGATAATCAAAGCGATTTGCATCAAACATAAAATATATTGCACCAAAATTAAATATTCTATCATAGAAACCAGTGTGAAATATATACATACCATTTTCTCTAAGATATTTGTAAACGGGAGCCATGTGTTTATCAGTGTTTTCTGTATCATTCAGCTTTGGAAAAGTGGCATCTGTCATAATGCCATGCGCTTCCATATAATCTAAAGCTTCTTCCTTTGTTTGAAGTATTTCATCAGGATCAAAATATGCCATTTCAATTACCTCAAAATAATTCAGCTTTTAATGACATCAGTATTTGGTCAACGTGAGCGGCAGGAATTGGACCTGCATAGCAATCTTGGAGGTGATTCTGTGTGTAAAATAAACCGTTGCCGTTTTCCCTTAAACTACGCTCACATATTGCCAGTGTCTATCTGACAATTATGAATGAAAAGTTTAGTTTTTCTTGAACTTTAATCTAAAAGAATTACCATCAATTTGAAATAACTCAGATAATGTGGATCTCTTGTTAAAAAGAACTTCATAGTGACTAACATAATTGTTTCCATTCATACTGTGAAATGATAAATGAATTCTGTAATAATCTGCTTGTAATGGATCTTCGTAAATAATATATTCCCAATAGCTACGGTCTGGATAAGTTTTCCTAATTGCTTTATTCAAAGTCAATTCTATTTGAATAACATTTTCCATAATTCGGCCTCCATTTGGATAATAAATAGTGCAAGTATATGAGCCAGACATGAACATAGAAGTAAAACTGAGACAAAGCGTTGGTCACATAACTCAAACATTGTATCTTTTAGGTAGACAATTAGCTACTTTTGTTCTAGACGCATAATTAAATCATGTTTAAGCCCATCTAACATACGATTATATTCATCTTTGGAATAGCTATCTTTTGATAGATGAAGAATGGCGTCTGACTTTACAAAGGCTGTTAAGTCACTAGTAATGTTTTCTATTAGTTCGTACCTTGAAATATCCTTGTTCATAAGTATTCCTTCTTTCTTTTTTACGTGAGCGGCAGGAGTCGGACCTGCATAAATATAGGGTGGGAGATCTGTGAGAAGCGTGTAAATAATTGTTCTACCGTTGAACTATGCTCGCATGTTAGCAAAGGTTTCAATAGATGTTGTAAAAAGTTGTGTACATACCAAATAATCCTACAATGATGGCAACTATTAATTTGATAGCTATTATAAACATGCCATAGGCATTGTTATGATTTATTTGCAGAAGTGTGTCTACAACTAAGTAAAGAGATAGTACTATCAATCCCCAATCTAATAGTTTTGTGATATCAATATTCATAGGTGCCTCCATAATTATTTGCTATTAACGTACAATGTGAGCGACAGGAGTCGAACCTGCATAATAGTATTAGTGAGAGAGAAGGGACATAGTGTTCTGCCATTGAACTACGCTCGCATAAGGGGACACCAACTTGTTATCTGATGTCTCACTATTTTAGATATAAAAATTAATTTCGCTTGTTGTAAGGTACAGCATAATCTTCGGGCGCGTCTCTGGGACTAGCATGTTTCCAATGAGTGTTTGATTTATTTAGCATTGGGGGGTCATCCTTTAAACAAGTAAACCTAGAGCCGTGAGCATCTTCGATAATAAAAATACGTTGAAAAGAATGTAGAGTATTGACAATTGTACAATTGTCGTGCTTGATATTATAAACGTCTGTATATATTTTCCCCATATTCATTACCTCGTTTCTATTTTGGGGGAGAGACGATATAAGCGAGCGGCAGGAGTCGAACCTGCATAGTAGTCCAAGAAAGAATGGGCTTCAAGACTTGGAACATTGTTCTACCGTTGAACTACGCGCGCATGTTGCCCGCTAGGCTGGTAGTGGGCGAGGGTGCTACTTTCGCTTTTGAATCCAGTAAGCTAAAATGGCGACTAACACTATAAAGAAAATGATACCTACTACAACGTTAATGTTGAACACGTGTTCGCTGTATTGCCCTACACGCAATTCCATGACTTTCCCCCGATTAAAATATGTTTATACTAGTTCTACTTAACATGTTTATACCCGGCCAAGCCGATAAAATATAATATCGTGATTGGCACCCAAATCACCATAACAATTGCTTGTGAAGGAATCCAGGTTGCCAGGATAAATAGTACGGCTAATATTGCAAAAAGATGTGGCCTAGTGTTCCTAATATCTTCCATAGTGCTAGAAAGATGACGATCATTATTAGTAGTCCCATTTACGAAACCTCCGTCATTGAATGTTATTATCAAATAATTGGATATTGAAACCATACTCTTTCTTTCCAGACTTAATTCTAAGGTTTTTGGTAAAATCTGTTTCGTTTTCCTCTTGCTGCATTTCCTTTTCAACGTCCCAATCTTCGTCAAAATCGAATTCTTCTTCTTTTTCCTCAGCAATCTTATATTTACCACCAGTTAGTGTGTAGTTTATTTTTAGCGCGATGCTTCCATTATTTTGTTTCGTCATTATTTCACTTATATCTTTAGTGTTTCCGGCAGGAACATGTCCTAACATATATTCACCATCGTCAAGCGTAGCAATGACTTTGATTGCATTTTTATCATATTTATTATTTGGGTCTGTTCTAAATTCTATCGCGCTTATCAATCCTACAAGGTCTGTTTCATACACTTCTTCGTAAGGTGAGAATTCTTTGATGTCTGCAGCGGTATATCCATCGTAAGGGTCAAACAAATCATTTTTACGTGCGTAAGAGACCATTTTTGCTAGGTCATAGTGGGTGGTACCACGTACTTTAAAATGAAATATTTCTTGTCGTGAAGCTTTATCGGTGGCCTCTTTTCTCTTTTTAGCCAGTTCTTCAAGATGACGTTTTTGGTCTAGTTCTTGTTGGAGGCGCTTCTTATTAGCTTCTTCATTCTCTCTACGAGAATCTGACAAAGACTTTTCACCAATAGATGATAAATAAGTATCACCAACAGAATTATCCATATGAAAAGCTACGTCCGCCGCAGAGAAAAGATTTTCGATTAATATTTCTGGTTCAGAGTTTGAAAGACAATTTTTGCATACTTTTTCTCCAGTATCGACGGTAAAATACTTTGCAAAGAAGCCAATCTTATTTTTACAAATCACACATTTTGGCATATTACATTCCTCCAAATTCCCCAGCTTTTACCGACATCCGTATCTGGTCTGTAAGTTAACTTCTAGTTACTAACATTAGTGCGGAAGGCGTTAACGACATCATCTTCTAATCGTTTTGGTATACCAAAATTTTCCATAAACGGCATGACACTATTGTCAGCATACGTATCAACTTCGCTTAAATAAATTGGAATAAGTATTTTCAATGCTTCTAAATTAGCCATGCGCTCGTATTTAGATTTATTGCTAAAACTAGAAAAATATAATATTCCTTCATCATGGTTGATAACGTGGCCTAATTCATGTGCCATTTGAAAGGCGATTTCAGACGGATTGTGCCATTTTAGGTTAATTAGAACGATGTTATTTTCCGGTTTGGCTGACGACGGAGTGTATGCATCTAGTTTGTCTGTTAAGATGCAAGATATTCCATGATCCCAAGCATACTGCATTAAACGCTTGATGTAGATATTCAAATATTATCAGTCCTTCCCACCGTTTAAGATGCGTTTGATGTACTCCATATCTTCAGGAGGGATAGGCTTACCCTGATAGGTCATAATATAGTCGTCATCTGTAATATCAACTTGTTTGGGCTTCATTGAAGTAGAATTGTCATCCGTTTTGCCTAATAAGTAATCAACAGAAACATTTAAAACATCGGCTACGGAAGCCAAAGCTTTAGGGCTTGGATTACGTTTTTTCCACTGATACATATAATTTGCGCTTATCCCGGCTTTACGTTCAACCTCAGCAATTGAATATCCACGTTCTTTCGAAATTGTTTTTATCCTGTCAAACAGCGTCATGGTAGAGTTCCTCCAATGATTGGCAAGATAATTCTACAATATGTATAAAAAATAGTTGTAAAAATCTAAAACATGTTGTAGAATTATCTTTGTTAAGAAATATTGTTAACAAATTAGCAAAACTAAAAGAGCTTATTAATCATCTTGGCGGGCGATAAATAAGAGCTTTGTAGCTATTTCGTTATGTCTATATATTAAGACATGTTATAGACTTTTGCAATATCTTTCTTAATAAATATTAAAAGGAGGCAAACTGATGTTTATTCGTATGGAAACAAACAATAAAGCAGAAGCGATTAAATCGTGGCTGGCAAATCATCGCCAGTTAGAAAGTCAAGGGACTATCGCTGATCATTTCAAAAAATCAATCACTTTTGTAAATCTTGCGTTGAATAAAAAGATAACAACAAACGGTGCAGAGCGATTAGTTAATGAAGTGTATGACTACCTTGTTAAAAAATACAAAATCTAAGGAGGACTAGCAATGAATCAAATTACACCATTTAATTTTGAAGGCCATCAAGTACGTACCATTGAACGTGAAAATATTATTTGGTTTGCAATGCCAGATATTTCTAAGTCATTAGGGCTTTCAAATTCAAGCGTTGCTATCAAGTCTTTAGACAATGATGAGGTAACTAGGTTTAACTTAGGGGGCTTATCTGGAAATACAAACTTCATCAGTGAACCTGGGCTTTACAAGTTAATCGGAGCTAGTCGGAAACCAGAAGCAAAACGATTTAACCGTTGGGTAACTCATAACGTGCTCCCTTCCATCCGCAAGAATGGCGTTTACATGACTGACCAGACAGCCTACGACATTACGCACGACAAGGACGCGTTAGGCGACTTGCTATTGAAGGCAGGCAGCCAGCTCAAGCAAAAGGACTTAGTTATCCGGGAGTTGAAGCCCCAGGCGGATTACACCGATAGCATGTTAGCCAACAAGGGACTGGAAACAATCTCAATGATTGCTAAGAACTACGGTTACTCAACACGTGAGTTCAACAAGTTGCTACATGGATTAGGCATTCAATACAAGCAAGGGAAAACGTGGCTATTGTACGCGAAGTATCAAGACGAAGGCTATACGCACGTTGAACCATACGAGTATACGAACAGCGATGGCATCAAGCAGGTACGTAACACGATGAAATGGACACAAGCGGGGCAAAAGTTCTTGTACGACTTTTTAAAGTCAAAGGGAATCATGCCATTAGTTGAACAGCCAGCATAGGAGAAAAAACATGAAAATAAGCAAAGCGATTAAAGAAGCGCAAAAAAGCGGTCGAGGCATTGCTAGGCATAGCAATGAGCCAAGACCATGTATTTATATTCCAACAAACACTTCAGCTGGCATCATTGTACTGCCAAATTATCAGCAAGCTTTTGTTCGTTGGGCGCCAAGTTTAGATGATTTGACGGCTAAGGATTGGTTTGTAATTGGTTAAACAAAAGGAATAGCATTCTTAACTTTTGAAACAAAATCGATTACTTTATCTAATTTATCTTTAAAAGAAACTTCGAGTGCAGCGACTGAATCAGTTGTCATATTGATGTACACAAGTGTCATATTCGCTGGTGAGCCTGTTATTAATCCCTTGTCTCTTAGCTCAAGGCAGGTATCGAGTACATCTGCTTCGTTCCACTGTGGCATGATCTTAGAATTAATTTCGGCGACACCGTCGAAGCTTCTGGCTTGCCGTTTTTCCATACCAGCCATACGACGATCTAAATATTCTTTATACATCGATGCAATTAGAAACTTAGCATCATTCGTAAGATTGTAGTCATTAATTTCCAATTTTATTACCTCGATTAATTGGAATAACAAAATTATACACCGAAAGGAGTGACCAAGATGGACAGTTTGGTAAGTGCTTTGTCGAAGCTTTTCACGCAAGCATATGAGCAGGGAGTCGCGGACGGGCGTAATCAGCAGGCTGTTGATCACAAGATGATTGGACGTAAAGATTTCTACTCTGAGTTTGGAATCAAGGTTGATACATTCGACAAGCACTATCGCGACAAAGAAGGCTTCCCAAAGCCAGAAGAAGACGGAAAGTGGTATGCCCCAGCAGTCGAAAAATGGTTATTGAATCATCAAAATTTAAGTAACTAAAACCTAGGCGGGCAGATGATGATTCAATTCACAAGGAGGAATTGCCATGGTAGAAGTAGCGGTATTAACCTGGGCGCTAACAACCGTGTGGTACAAGCGCCGGGAGATTAAACATTGGTTTGGTATTTAAGGAGAACACTGCAATAGCAAGAGTACTAAATAAACTGGTATGTGTATTATGGATAATTCAAAAGGACCTCCACATTATTGCAAGTAACATGGGGGTCCAGAGTAAGAATAGAGACTAGTGCTTTTTAATCCACGTTTTGACATCGTCCGTGAAACCGTGCCAAGCAGCTTCACCGCTTAGCTTGGCCACAAAAAGTTTGTCATTTTCATTTATATATTTTACCAAATGATTGCGTATGCTTTTTGCAGACAAGCCAGAAGTTATGCACCAACATGAATGTGTTAAGTTGGCCCATCCGCCAAAAGATTTGATGGCAGTTATTAATTCTTCATAATTTTCGGAAGAACTTTCTAAGTCATAGCTGATTAAATATTTAATAATAATTCGCCTCGATTAATTGGAATAAATAATTTTTGTTTTCGAACAATCAAATTGAAAAAAGACAATAAAAAAATAATAAATATTAATTATTGTCATCTTCATGGGCTAAGGCATCTTTAAAATCATCTATAGTATTAAACCATGCAGATCGTGATCCGGAAACATAGTCAATAATAAATAGATGGTCATTTTCATCTAAACAGGGTTTTATAGTGTCTCTTAATTTTGCAGGAGTGAGAGAAGTATTTACCATCCAAAGTGATTCTGTGATTTTTCGGTGAGTAGAAAAGTTTTTTAATAATTTGTAAAGGGCGTCGTAGTGTTGGCCTCTGTTTAACAGTTCAAAAGCAACGAACTTACTGGTTTCATTCATATTTTAATCACCTCAATTATTAAAGACATACTAATTGTAACGCTATAAGGAGTTATACGCCATGAACATTATTTTGATTTCGCATGTTCTGACCATCAATTGTGAATGATTAGAAAGTAGTAGTCATAAGTTAGCAACATGTTTGAAATTTAAGGAGGAAACAGCATGCAAACAGATTTGCCAAAGCAAATGAATTACAAGCAAGCACTAAAATTTTTCAACATTGGTTCTTATAACACATTGTATTCGTTCATTAAAAAGGGACTTAAAGTTACACAGATAGGTGGTGTTAGAAGGATTGATCAAGATGACGCAAATGAGTTTTTAGAAGCACATAAAACTCAAGTAGGCAGTGAAGGTGCAGAGTAAGGAGGAAATGATATGTATGAAGAAGACATTGAGCACGCGTTAAGAGCACGTAAGTATAACGCGATTCGTGCAGATGAACGTGAGCTGATTAATGCTATTGCTTATGACACAACCGGAATTATTAAAAGGCACCCGCGTCTTTACTATTCAGAAGAGTTTATTGCTGAATTACAAGAACACGATATTAATGTTTGCGAGCCAGATGAAGAAAACGACGATGGATGGACATTTACATTACCACCAATGTATTGGGAGGAATAACCATGAAAGTTCATGTAGGTGATCGAGTGAGTTACAAGGCAGAGTATAGTTGTGGCCAATTAATACGAGAAGCCGGCGTTGGTAAAGTAGTAGATATTAAAAAAATTCCGTTCACATTGCGCACTCAAAAAGATGTGGCTGTAGTTGAACAAAATGGACAGCAATTCGAGATTATTACCAATGGTATTCAAGTGCTCAAGTAGGAGGAATGATCATGCAAAAAGTATCAGTTTTATCAGTTAACAGCTGGAAACGAGTGCAAAAAAAGCCATCGCTAGTAACGGCTAACGATGGACTAATGGAGTATTTATTCAATGCCAACATCTATATTATTCTAAAACTAGTTTATTGGCAAGCTAATGAATAAAAAAGCCCACTACTGGAGTGGAATACAAGAGTAGTGAGCAAGAAAACTATTCAAAGGTTAGCATCTATGTTACTGCTAATCAGGAATGTTTGCAAGTGCTGAGAAAGAGAGACCACTAATTATGGATAATCCATTACCTTACAAAGAACAACAGGATTGCATTCTTCATGGTATTACACGGATTGTATCAATCGATCCGCAAGAATTAGCTCCAGAATGGCGGCTAATTGAAGACAATATGGCGATGGCATTTTACTTGAATGTATGGGTGTTTAATAGGGGGCTGAAATAATGATTAAAAATGGATACAGAATCAGCGTAAACTTTACAGACATTGGTCATCTTAGTAAAAACATAAACTCACTATATGAAAAATGGTTGCTTTGCCAAAATGATTTGAAGACTATTCAGATAATTGGCGAACTGGCACTTGGAAAATGTGACACATACAAATTGCTAAGTCAAAACAGCATTAGCATTAATGACTTTTCACGTGCTATGAAAAATTTAAAGAAGCTGGGATTAATTGAATATAGTGTTGAAATGTGATTTAGAAACACTAAAACGAATTGGCTTGAAAGGTAAATACAGCAGTGACTAATACACCAGGTAGGTGGAATGCCTACTAGTAAATAAGGGAGGATTAAGAGATGGCACAGAGAAGAATGTTTAGTAACCGTATAACCGATAGTGCTAAATTTTTAAAGATGCCGTTGAGCAGTCAGGCACTCTATTTCCATTTGGGGTTGCATGCGGATGATGATGGTGTTGTAGAAGCGTTCTCAGTTATGCGGCAAACTGGTGCAGTTGAGGACGATTTACGAATACTAGTAGCTAAGAATTTTGTAAATGTTTTAAACGATGATCTAGTTGCCTATATCACGGATTGGAACGAAAATAATCGAATTCGAGCGGATAGAAAAGTGGATTCGATATATAAAGACTTGTTATTAGAAATCATGCCAAACATAGAATTAACTGAGCCCAAGCCGCGTGCTGACACGGGTAAAGTTACTGGACGTCCAATGGACAACCAATGGACGGACAATGGACCGCATAGGTTAGGTAAGGTTAGGTTAGGTAAGGTTAGTAAAGGTAAGGTAAACAAAGATAGTCACCATTTGGCAAAGCCAAATTATGCCCCGTCTTCTCAGCCATACAAAATTGCTAGTCATTTGTTGACCAGAATTAAACAACGGCAACCTGACTTTAAAGAACCAAACTTACAAAAATGGGCTAATGATATTCGATTGGCACACGAACGTGATCATCGTGATTATGAAAAATTAGATTGGCTAGTAGATTGGTCACAGGATAATTCATTCTGGCAAGCAAACATTTTGTCGGCAGGGAAGTTACGCAAGCAGTATGACACGCTCATGGGTCAGGCTGAACGGGATCGCCCGACTAATGTTGCGCCACAAACACGAGAGGACTGGTTTGGCTAATGGAAAATGTAACGAAGTTATTCAATCAAGCCACGATTCAGAAAGTAGTAGCGGCTAGAGGAATTGATACAACTAAGTTGCCAACCAAAGAAGAATTGGATCATCAAACAATTGATCGGGCGAATGCGGGCGTAATTGCTAACCGAAAACGGTATTACTATCGCATGTCAGTCTGGTCTGGAGGCGTGCCGCTACGATTTAGCTTTAATGATTGGCGAATTGATAAACAGCCTAATCAAGCTAAAGCTAGAGAACTTGGTAATCAAGCATTTAAGTTAGCTAGGCAATTAGAGACTAACCAGTTCAACGTAGCACTTGCAGGCGGCCCCGGTGTTGGCAAAACGTCATTAGCGCTAGCAATTATGTATCAGTTAATGGGTGTAGGCCAAACAGCGATGTTTGTTTCAACAGCTGAGTTGCTACGGCTGGTCAACGAGAAATACGATGCGCCAGATGTCAGAGAACGCTTAAACTATGTTCTAAAGGACATGAAAAAAGTCGACGTGTTGGTGCTAGACGACTTTGGTACTGAAGGTGGTAAGCCGACTGAAAAAGGGTTCTACAAGCCAGTGCACAAAGATTTACGTACGTTGATGTATGACGTTGCCAATGCCAGATGGAACCTTAACATTAACGATGGCAAATTAGCAACGATTATCACTACCAACAATACACGAAGCCAGTTAGAAAACATGTATAGTGGTCAGACAATTGATCGTTTATATACCAAGGATACTAGCTGTCAATTGCTGTTTGACAACATGGAAGGAGTCAGAAGTGTATGAGTTGTGAATTATGTCATGGTAGTAAAGTTGTTAAGCAACCACTTGGGAGTTATGGTTTCACGTTTGGACCATGCCCAAATTGTACGAATGAGATACACGATCATTACGAACAGGAGCTTGAAAGGAAGTTAGCCTATGGCGAGCAAAAATTGGCCTAAAGAACTAGAAGTAATTCATAAGCTAGAAGCGAGATATGGCAGCATGGATAACGTGCCTGAGAGCAAACTAGCTAACTTGCATAAGATGCCTGGAATTAAGACCGTATCAGGCGATTACATGGAGATTACGCGTACCCAGTATAATGCCATTAAATTAGTCATGGAAGGCAAGCAGAGTAAAACTAGGACGTCTCGGGAGTTAAAACGGAGTAACAGTTGGATTGATAGGCGTATTCGTGCGATTGACGAAAACAAATACTACATTACGGAGGACGAAGATGCCTAGACAACTGAGCAACAGGCACAAATTGGCCAGGACCTCATTGCTGATATTATGGAGTTGAGCAATTGCGATAGTAAACAAAAAGCCGCCTACTAAGGCGACCAGTCACAGGACCACTCGAATGACCGTTGTCAGTATAACATATAAAAGCGTCGTATCTGTTGAGGAGAATACGACGCTAGGAATTAAAGCAACTATAATATACACCACACGATATATTTAGGCAACCCTAAACATGTGTGCTGCTAGACTACAATATTTGAAAGGGGAACTGGTAGTGAAACGCTCAACTATTAGAAAAGTAGAAGATATTTTGCGCGATTATCCCAAAATTGATAAGTATATTGAGGAACGTGAACAGGAATTGCGCTATCCGACTGCTACGCGTGATGAGAATGTTGGAGGAGGCAAGGCACAATACAAGTATCCGGAAACAACGCTCAACACGATTATCACGATTGATGATGATCGGCGCATTAATGCCTTGAAACATCAGCGGGAAGTGATTGACGATTGCCTAGATGGTGCTGAACATGACACTGAGGTGATTATTAATGAGCTGTATTTCAAAAAGCACCAGCAATATACAATCGATGGATTGATATCTAGTCACTGCATTAATGTTAGCCGTGCAACTGCATTTAGACTAAAATCACGTTTTATTTTAAAATGCGCAAAAAAATTAGGATTGTACGATTTAAGTTGAGACTAATTGTGGACTTTTGACCCCTATAATCGTGCTAAATTGGTAGTATGCCAAATGTGATTGACGTGCATGAAGTAATCCTCCAAATTACAGACTGGTAATCGCTGTGGGCTAATTGGTAAGCCACAATGGGATGTAGGTTCGAGGCCTACCAGCGATATTGTTATACAGCATGGTCACTCATGAGGGCTAAAACTGTATAACGTGATTAGTTAGCTATTGGGACTGCTCTGATAGCTCGTGGTAAAATCTTCGGAGACGACAAGCAGATTGGCACTCAATGATGAAGAAGTTAGTCTTTTAGATATGTCTTTTTGGCTAACACGTGCTTGTGGCGGAATAGGTAGACGTTTTAAGAGGCAACACAGGATGGTGTTGTTATGTAGGGTGCAAATCCCTACCAAGCACATTAAACGCGTCCACGGCTCCAAAACGGACAATCTCCAAACTAACTCTCGCTTATTGGCGGGAGTTTTTGTCTAGCTAGATTAGTTTGGAGATTTATATAACTGAAAAAATACGTAAAAAGCATTAGAAAATGGCTTCGAGTCCATTTAAATTTTATGTGCGGGTTGGTTGTAGGGGGTGATGTTTGGGGAAGTTATTGCTTCGATAAAAAATAGTATCTGATAGAAATATCGGGTACTATATTATTGAGGTGATTTTAAATTGAACAAAAACGATGAGATAAAGATGATGATCGAGCATCCTGAATATATCATTCATGCAGAAAAAATTGGAATTGAAAAACGAATTAAGCAGAAAAAATTGGATGCTGGGGAGGTGAAGACGGCAATGATTGATACTGCAAAAAGTCAGGGAAAAGGACTAGTTTCAGATATTTTAAATGGAAAATGGGGAGATCTTATCTTTGATGTGGTTGAAACTGGAGATCATTTTAAAACTAGACTTGATGATATGAAGAAAGTAATGTTATTAGCAGAATATCTTCAGAAGGTTGATAACCAAGAACAAGGCCTGTTAAAGCTGACTGATTTAATTACAGATCCGTATGGCCTCAGCATATATTCAAAAATTGTTTCAATATTGTCAGATTCGCCAGCCGACGATGACTTATTGAGCCTGATGTCAGAATATCTGAAAAAGTTGACTGAAGAAGATGATTTAAGCAAGATATTTTCACAAACAAAGAGTATCTTGAGCTTGATTGATAAAAGTTCACCGCAAGCTTTGGTTTTACTAAAGAATACAGCTGTTTGGCCACTTGTACCTAACCCGAGTGTGGGAATTACTGTTAGTGGAAAGGTTCAGGGCGATAATACAAAATTGGTAGCTTCTGCGTTTTCTAAGGTTCCAAAGTTTAAAAAGTTTTCGTTGACTTCTCTTCAAATGGCAATTGTTGATTTAGAAACGAACGGTTTGGCTGAATTTGTTTCAGGAACGTTACAAGGAGATAACCAAAAAACGGTCTGTGCTGAACGACCAACTGATACTGGGAAGATGTTATTGGAATCTATATGAGATTAATTATAATTAATGTATTGATATCCAAGCTAATAGTGCATAAACCTGTATTTAAAAGTTAAAACGGCTTCAAACTGTCTCTCACTTATTGGTGGGAGTTTTTTTGATACATACGAGGAGGAATTACAATGAATATGGAAGACAACGAGGCAACTCATGGCAAAGATGATTAACACCAAATACGGCTACGTAACGCCACAAGAAGCGGAGATGGATGCCCACTTAGATAAATGGATGAAGCGTCGTGCTAAACAGCATGGCGCTTTTAGTTTGGATAAGAAATGGAGGAAGCAACATGCCAAGGACAAGAAGATGCCGCTATCCTAACTGCCATGCGATGGTCACGTTCCCTGACCACTATTGTCAACAACACTATGAACATGAAGCTGAGTACTTAGCTAGTCGGCAACGTTGGGCACGTAGCCACGATAAGCATTACACGCACAAGTACAACACGGTTACACGTTATCGTAATGACACTAAGCGTCAGCAATACAATTTCTATCGGACAAGGCAATGGTCACATCTAAGACAACAAGTCCTGGAGCGTGACCATTACTTGTGTGCTTACTGTAAAGTGCAAGGCGTCATCACGCCTGCTAAGACAGTTGATCATATTGTGCCAATTGAGTTTGATGAAACATCGAAAGCTAACGTTGATAACTTAGCTGTTATCTGCGGTAAGTGTCACCGACTCAAGACGGATTGGGAACAATCATATTATGGCACTGGCCAAGGCAACGAGTTGCAAAGCGTAACGCCGATCAATGATGTATCAGCAATCGTTGTGTTAATGGATAAGGAGTGAAGATATTGAAATCATATTATATTGAATCAATTAATCTGTGGATTATTTGCGTGAATGCTGACAATTTTGTTGATATGAAGACAAAGGACGCTATTAGAAAACAATGGCGTCAGCAAGTTCATACGGCTGAAGATGTCGTTGTGCTTGATAAGTCTATTGCGCCGCTTGAGTTCATTGGTAAATCAGGTGCAACCATTGATACTGAAACAGTTGTCAAAGCAATCAAGCAATCAGAACTTAAACGCGAACACCTTAGTCAAATGATAGGACAATAGAAAGGATAGTGGTAGTCATGACGAATAGATATGATAAGATTCCTGACCACGAAGTAATTAAATCAGCAATGCAACAGGAACTAACCGATAAACAAATTGCACATGTTAAGAGTGAAATTGAAACAGCTGCTTTGCAGAATGATGATAAGGCTTATGTTGATCTTATCAGCTTTAATCCCAGCCAAAAGAGAAAGTTAGAACAGGTTCTAAAAAGCAAAGGGTATCAGTTGGTAGAAAAATCAAACTGGTCAATCCTCATTGATTTATAAGCTCATATCGTTTGATTTAAGCAACTTTAAATTTATTAATGCAATTAGTCGCGATGATTATTAAAACAACCCCCGCCCCCTAACACGTCCCAGGAAGAGCACACACATTGCCGTCATTTTGTGATAGAAACAATTTTTGAAAATTTCTAGGTAGGGGGGGTCACCAAATAATGAAAGGAGAGAGTAGTGGTGAAAAAGTCGGATAAAGACGTCAACGACGGGCAATTAACACGTACACCGCCAGCTTACTTAGGCCGGCAAGCTAAGGTCGTTTGGCGTCGATTAGTGCCTTTTTTAGAAGATGGTACCCCGGTTAAACGCATTGATAGCGGGCTTGTAGAGCAATATGCTTCCCAATATGAGATTTATCGCAATGCGTATAAACATATCCAGGAAAACGGTGAAGTCCAAGCAATCTATAAAACGTTACAAGATCAGACCGGTAAAAAAATTGGTCAAGACTTCGTGGGCTACAAGCGTAATCCCATGACGCAAATTTACGATTCAGCGGTTAAAAATCTGACTAAACTAGGCGCTGAACTAGGCTTGTCGCCAAAATCGCGTAGTGATTTGTTAAAGCTGAATTTAGATGATCACAAAGACAAACGTAGCGTAGCTGATCGAATGAAAGAGTTCTTAGGATAGGCGGTAATTATGAAAGTTGATCTAACACAAACACACGATGTCTTGGGCGTTTACCAATCAATCGATTGGCAATCCATTAAAACACGTTATAACGATGCTGGTACCAAATACGCTTTCTCAGTTTTAGATGGCGATGTTGTTACCGGTTATTTGATTAAGCTAGCTGCACTACGGCATTTGCGTGATTTACAGCGCCAGGGAAGTGTTGACTTTTCCTTTCATTATTCAACTAAGAAAGTTTCACAGGTTTTGAAGTTTGCGGCAATTTGCCCGAATGTTGATACTGGTGAACCCACAAAACTAATGCCATGGCAAGAGTTTATTATGGCAATGCTGATTGGTTGGCGTAATGATGACGGTGGCAAGCGCTTTTCACGAGCAATTGTTTCCGTTGCGCGGGGCCAAGGCAAAACTTATCTTATGGCGATTATTACTGCCTATAGTTATTTAATTGAGTCATTGGGACTATCTAACCAAGACTATTTAGTTTCATCCATTAATTACAAACAAACGAGCAAGATTCTGGGCTACATTAAGTCAATGCTTGCTAAGATTGCAACTATTGAGCCATTTAAGTCATTGATTGCTGATAGTGGGCTAGATACTCGGACATTGTCTTCACAAGCGGACCAAGTTGTGATGAGTAGTAATAACAATAAACTGCGAGCAATCAGTCACGAAGCTGGTCAGTACGATAGCTTTCATTTCACAACGGCTATATTTGATGAGATTGGTGAAATTAAGACACGACAAAAGGTTTCTAAGATTGTGTCAGGGCAAGTTAAAGTACCTAATCGGCAATTTATTCAAATTTCAACGGCATATCCTGATCCCACTGTTCCGTTTCACGATGATGAGCGTATGATTCAGCAAGCCATGGAACAAGATTATTTGCGCGATGCTGATACATATTTGGGGCTTATTTGGTCGCAGGACAATCTGGACGAAACTTATAAGCCCGATATGTGGGTTAAAAGTAATCCCTTACTAGATTTACCGAGCCAACGAGAAGTGTTGCTGAACGGCTTGACAGATAAGTGTGATTCTGACGCTTTGTCGGGCACACTCAACGATTTCCAAAATAAAAACCTCAACTTGTGGCTAGAGCAATCGGCCGATAGCTTCTTGAAACTGCCTGACGTTGAGCGAGCTATTATATCATCATTTAGTTTTGATGACCGGCAAGTCTATATTGGCTTTGACTACTCGATGTTTAGTGATAACACGGCGCTAGCGTTTGTATTTCCTTATCGTGATAATAATGACAAACCACGATGGTTTATTTATCAGCATAGCTTTATTCCCTGGCAGAAAGCTGGTTCGATTGAAGCTAAAGAAAAGCAAGACGGTATTAATTATCGGAACTTAGCTCAAAAGGGATTTTGCACAATTAGTAGCCATCCTCAAGGACTAATCAATGACGAGCAAGTTTATCAGTGGTTACTTAACTTTGTTGAGCGGCATCGACTGGAAGTTGTTTTCTTTGGTTATGATGCGTGGGGGCTAACACCCACAATCAAGCAATTGGATTTGAATTCAGGGTGGCCATTGCAAGCCATTCGGCAGCGGACTAGTGAATTGAAGGATCCAACTAAGTTTTTGCAGACGATGTTTGTTGAAGGCTCGGTAGACCGCTTGGATGATCGAATTATGGAAAAGGCATTACTAAATGCTGAAATTTATGAAGACAAAATTGGTATTCAAGTCGATAAAGCTAAGGCCACATTGAAGATTGATGTGGTAGATGCGTTAATTGATGCCTTATTCCAAGCCATGTATCACTTTGAAGACTTTTCAGACGTAAACAATCCTGATAAACAGGTCGAACGTATGAACGAAAAACAAGTTCTTGAATGGTTTAATAACCCGGAGTCAGGATTGCTAGGAGATGATATTGATGATTTTTAAACAATTTTTTGCAACTATCTGGCATTATTTTGATGTACTGTGTTTCATTCTAGGTATGATTGCTGGGGTATATGCAGCCTTTTTATTTGGGCAGGCACAGGGCGTTCTAGCAATTGCTGTAGCTTTGTTTTTAGTTGGCTGGCTTTCGGAAGTCGTAACAGCTGGCCAAAAAGGAGGTGATTAACAATGCCTTTTTTTGAACCACCAACGGCAATAAATAATTCAGTTAGTATTCAAAGCGTGCCAGTAGAAGACGATAATATCATTAATTTTTTGTCACCAACTGGCAATAATGAGTATGTTAGTGCCAAAGATGCTTTGGAAAATTCAGATATTTATTCAGCGGTTAATCAAATATCTGGAGACTTAGCCACGGTACAATTAATGGCTAATATGCCACGAGCGCAGGGAATCCTAAACAATCCCAGTACGACAGCTAATGGTCACACGTTTTGGCAGTCGATGTATTCACAATTGTTATTGGGTGGTGAATGCTTTGCATATCGCTGGCGTAATCCTAATGGCTTAGATCTGCGCTGGGAATATTTGCGACCTAGCCAAGTGCAAACCTACTTATTAGATGATGGCAGTGGCTTAACCTACACGGTTACTTTTGACGAACCCAATTTGGGCGTTCTTCAATATGTACCACAGTCTGACATGATTCATATTCGATGGGCTAGTACCGATGGCGGTATGACTGGTAATAGTCCGTTAAAAGCATTATCGAATGAGTTACAAGTCAAGAGTTCGTCTAACAGTTTAACGTTGGCTGCATTGGCACGTTCAATTAGTGCTCCTGGCGTTCTATCTATTCAGCACGGTGGGTTGCTAAGTGAGAAGATGAAGGCCAGCCGCTCACGTAACTTCATGAAACAGGTGAACAGTTCAAACGGCGGCCCGGTAGTTATTGATCAACTTGAAGATTACAAGCCACTAGAAATGAAAGCCGATGTTACTAAGCTGTTAAGCCAAACAGATTGGACGAGTAAGCAAATCGCTAAAGTCTTCGGCATTCCTGATAGCTATTTAAACGGCCAAGGCGACCAGCAAAGTAATATTGACCAAATTAAAGGCATGTACACCAATGCCCTTAATCGCTATTTACAGGCGATTTTAGCTGAGCTGGATAATAAGCTTAATGCTAAGATTACGGCCAATATCCGGACTGCTGTAGACCCATTGGGAGACTCATTTGCAGCTACCCTATCGGGACTGGCTAAGGACGGCACAATTGCTAATAATCAAGCAACTTGGTTACTACAGCAGACTGGTTATTTTCCGGATGAAATGCCTGAAGCTAAGAACCCAACGACACAACAAGCTGTGATTCAATCGGGAAAAGGAGGTGATAATGATGACAAAGAAAGTAATGATTAAAGGCGATATCGTTGATGATCAAACAGCCGGTTTCTATCAGTTCTTTGGAATGCCAGCAGTATCGCCTTCGGGTGTTGCTGACATTTTAAATGATGACAGTGACGATGACGATGACGACGGTGATGATGAAGCGCTTGAAGTTGATATTGCTTCCAATGGTGGCGATGTTTTTGCGGCTAGTGAGATTTACACTATGCTAAAAAATTATGCTGGCGATGTAACAGTTAATATTCAAGGCTTAGCCGCTAGTGCGGCCAGTGTGGTTGCTATGGCTGGCGATCACATCAACATTTCACCAACTGCTCAGATTATGATCCATAAAGCTTGGTCACAACCAGCTGGTAATGCTGACGATTTGGAGCATGAAGCCAGTATTTTAAATGGCATTGATCAATCGATTGCCAGCGCTTATGAGGCTAAAACCGGCATGGATCAAGCTGACTTGCTACAATTAATGGCAAACGAAACATGGTTAACCGCTAGTGATGCCGTCGATAAAGGTTTCGCTGACGAAATTATGTTTGCTAATGATCAACAATTGCAACCAGTGAATGCTATCTCGCATATTCCACCTAAATCTGCAGTTAACAAGCTGATGAATCTAATTTACAAGGCGGATAAGGATAAAATTAAGCCGTCTAAAAAAGAAAATACTACTAATAGTCAATCTGCTGAATTACGAAACAGCAAATTGGCTATTTTATTTGGAAAAAATCAAAAGGAGGCCAACTAATGGCTAATATTAATACAATTAATGACGCTTGGATTTCCCAAGGACAAAAGGTGTCAGACTTGAACGACAAGTTAAACGCAGCTGTCCTTGACGACAGCTTTGATCAAGAAAAATTTAAAGCAATGAAACAAGATCGCGACAATGCGGTTGCCCGGCGTGATGCTTTACATGAACAATTAGAAGAAGAACGTAAGGCTCAAGAGATTGCCAACATGAATGATAAGGAAAAGACCCCACTTGATGATAATGAAAAAGACATCAAAGCTGAGTTCATTAAGAACTTCCAAGGTATGATTAAAGGCGACCCGAAAGTTATGAATTTGGTAACTTCTTCTACCGACGAAGGTGGCAATGCAATCGGCTTAACTATTCCTCAAGATATTCAAACGGCAATTAATACGCTGGTTCGCCAATACGATTCATTACAACAGTATGTTAATCGGGAAACTGTTGCAACTCAAACCGGGTCACGAGTTTACGAAAAGTGGACTGACGTTACTCCGCTGGCTGATTTAGATGATGAAACGGCTACCATTGGTGATAATGATGATCCTAAGTTATCCCTTATTAAATACACGATTCATCGGTATGCTGGCATTACCACTGCCACGAATTCGTTGCTAAAGGATACCGCTGACAACATTTTGGAATGGCTGTCTCAATGGATTGCTAAGAAGGTTGTTGTTACTCGCAACGCTAAAATTATTGCAGCAATGAATAACGCACCTAAGAAACCAACCTTAGCTAAGTTTGATGACATTATTACGATGATTAACACTGCCGTTGATCCTGCCATTAAGACTACTTCGTTCTTAATGACAAATACGTCAGGTTTAAATGTGCTTTCCGAGGTTAAGGATGCTATGGGACGTTACTTATTGCAACCCGATCCAACACAACCTGATCAATATTTAATCCATGGCAAGCGAATTGTAGAAGTAGCTGACAAGTGGTTGCCAAATACTGGGACGGCAGCGGCACCAGTTTATCCATTGTATTACGGTGACTTATCACAAGCGGTAACTTTGTTTGACCGAGAAAGCACTTCATTATTGACTACCAATATTGGTGGTGGCGCCTTTGAAAAAGACCAAACCAAGATTCGCGTAATTGATCGCTTTGATGTTGAAGCTACTGATACGGAAGCCTTTGTTGCAGGTTCGTTCAGTACAATCGCTGACCAACCGGCCAACTTTGCAGCGAGTGCTGCTACAACGACCCCTGCTAAGTAATTAGCCAACCATGTCGCCAATAAATACACAGTACAGTAACAATCTGGGCGGCTAAGTAAGGATGTGATTTAAGTGGCAGCCGATTTAAAAACATTGAAATCGTCTTTGCGAATTGACGGGAATGATGACGACGAGCTGCTAACAGGCTACTTGTCTGCAGCCACTAGCTACATTAAACAGGCCATTGGTGATGAAAATGGTGTTACGGGGTTCTACGAGATGGAATGCGTGAATGATTTGTTTGAAACGGCTGTTTACGCCTTAGCTGGTTCATACTGGTATTATCGGACATCAATCACTTCAAACACTGTTAATCCAGTTGACTTAGTTGTTGATTCGATTATTGGCCAATTACGAGGTCTGTATAGTCAAAAGCAGGATGAGGTGAACGACAATGGCAACTAATCGGTTAACCCCAGTTGACTTTAACCAACGTATACAGATTGGCACTGTTAAAACTGTTCAAAATCCTATTAATGGAACTAGTAAACAGACATTTGTTAGTCAGTTTAGTTTATACTGTGCACCTTATACACGATCAATTGCATCTTCGTATCAACTCACAGCTGAACAATTAGAGCAAGTAGTGGTCATTATTAGGCATAATCCTAAAGTTTATGAAGGTATTAAGTGTCAGTATAAAGGTAAACTTTACGATGTCATCAATGACAGCATAGATGATTCTAGCAATTATCTGTCTTGCGATTATTTGACGCTTAAACAGGTTACTAAGGGGGCCTAGCTATGGCAAACAATGATATGGCCGACCAACTAGCAAGCTGGCTTAAAGACGTCCACAAGCTAGTACCTAACGAGTCTGAGCAAGAAAAGATAACCAAAGCTGGCGCTAAGAAATTAGCTGATAACTTGACGGAAGTCACAAAAAAGAAACACTATTCAAGTCATAAAGACGAGAAGTACGGACACATGGCTGACAACATAAGCTATAACAGCAACGATATAGACGGCGAACATGATGGTAGCTCAATTGTCGGGTGGACTAACAAATTCCATGACATGAATGCCAGAAGGTTAAACGATGGGACTAAGCATATTAAGGCTGATCACTTTGTTGACCAGAACTTAGCTGACTCACAAGATGACGTTTTTAATGCCATGCTAGATGAGTATAAGAAGGGGGACGATGACTAGTGTTATTACCAGTATCACAGGTAGCCAGCCTAGTTAACGCCCTCAATTTAACGTGGCTAGATAAAGTTTACCTGAATGAGATACCTAACGAAGATTTAGACAACACTGATAGTACAGTCATGCTATTGCAAGAGACCGATTCAAGTCCGGCTTATCTGGCAAACAGCACGTTTAAAGGCATAGCAATGGGTGTTGAGATTCAAATCTTCTATAAGGTTAACCTAGCCGATGACTTTAACCCATTGGAAGCTGAGATAGCTTTGATGAAAATCCTTAAAGAGGCCGGCTGGTTAATTGTATCTAGTCAGCACCACACAACTGACCCGGATACCAACCAAGTGACCAAAACAATTTATGTAACTAAAAATGAAATGATTTAAAGGAGAGATATTTAAATGTCAAAACACAACATTGTAAAAGCAACTTTTGCTTTGCTAGATGATAATGGCGACTTAATTAAAGACGCTACCAAAGGTCTATCTACTGACGGAATCTATGTTGCCGATCACAATGGCGAAGGTTTCAGTCAAATCAATGTGACTGCTATCGAAGCGGCCGGGACGCCTGGTTGGGGGAATGGACAAATCAAACGAACAGCTTATGGTAAGTCTATGCCCACGCTGGCTTTAACCGCCTTAGATTTGGACTTCAAGATTAACCAGATGCTAAAGGGGGTCACACAAAACACCAATACAGGTGCCTGGGTTCGTCAGCTACCTAAGCCACATGTTGCGATGATTGCCGAATCACAATCATTAGATGGCGACATCTCAATTTATGAATGCTTTAACAATATCGAATTCGTTGAAGAAGCATCTAATAACAGTACTGATACCAACAGTGAAGCTGCTTACTCAACAGTCCTAAATGGTACCGTCTTAACGCCATTAAAGTCTAACATTTTCTTAGCTGCCAACGGGGTACAACAACCTTATATGATTGCCAAGTCAACTGATACTAACTTCGACCTAGACAAGCTTATGGCTGAAACGTTTGGCGGCTACACTAAGTCAACAAGTGGCACAACCGGTGGAGCGACTGGTAAATAGAACTAATTATCTAAAGGCTTCCTTAATTTGGGTGGCCTTTTTACATACCTAAAAATAAATGAAAGAGGTAATTTTTATGAAAATCAATGCTAAAAACTATTTTAAAATCAACAAGACGGCTGATGTAACGCCAACTAACAATATCATTCGATTAGCTACCAAAGTTCAAATTGGTATGTTGGAATCACAAGACACCGAAAAAGAAGTTACCGAACTAGACGCAATGAAAAACGGCCTAGAATTGCAAGATGATATGGTTGGCTTTGTACAACGGGTCATGGGATACACTGACAAACAGATGGAGTCTATTAACGATACTGTCTCAATTGAGCGTTTTGGCGAAGGAGTTGGTTATCTAATCATGCGGTTAAATGGTATTTCAGATGCCGACATTAAGTTATCTGAACAAAAGCAACGCAAGGCAATTGAAGATGCTAAGTCGTCAAAATAAACCGGCACAAACGCAACGTTGAAATCAAACGAGAGGTTATGAAGTTAAAAAATCAGCAAGAAGATTTTAGCTTGCTAAGTAAACAATTGTTATTGGAGGGAATATCAACCAAGGAATTTGGCGATAGTCCCTTTTTTGATTTCATGGCGGCTTTAAATGCTCGTAAAAAGGAAGACCGATCTGAGTTAGTCGACCCACTAGAAGCCATTAATCAAACGTATGGCTTATAAGCGTTTGTGCCTAAAAGGAGGTTAAAAAAGAATGGCTAAAAAAGTAGTCGGCCGTGAGATGACCAGTAAGGTTGGCCTCGACAGTGCTGAGGCTGTTAAATCACTAAAGACGTTGACAGCCGAGGTTAAAGCCAATACTAGCGGCTGGAAGGCTCAGGAGACGGCATTAAAGTCAGCAGGTGAGTATCAAAAGGCCGCAGCAGCTAGGGTAGATGGCTTAGCCAAATCAATGGAGATGCAGAAGTCTAAAATTGATGAGTTAAAGTCCCGTCAATCAGGCCTAAACAGAAACACTAAAGACGGTGAAGAAGCTTATTTAAAACTATCTGACCAGATTAACAAGGCTAGTCGGTCATATGACTCAATGGGTGGTCAACTAGATCGGGCCAAGTCTAAATTACAGTATTACAACAGTGGGTTAGCCGACTTACAAAAGGGCTATAAGCAGAGCACGGCTTTAAGTGAGTCATATGTGAAACGCCTAGAAGCCGAGGGCAAGCAAGAAGATGCTAACAAGGCTCGTTTAAGTGGTTTAAAACAGGCCTATTCTAACATGGAGTCCCAATATAAGGCTCAAACTAACGAACTAGATCGAATTAAGACGGCTAGTGGAGCTACCTCAGACGCCTATAAACGCCAGCAAGTGCGTGTTAATGAGACCGCAACAGCCATGGCTAAAGCTAAGACTAGCCAAAACGAGCTACTTAAAGCGATGGAAAAAGAACCTCATGGATTTATGCACGGTGTTCGTTCTAAGCTTGATAGCATTGATGATAAAGCTAAGAAGACATCTCATTTATTCGGTACAATTCTAGGCGCGCATCTAGTTGCAAACGGAATTACCAACGCTTTATCAAGTATAACGGCATCTTTTGGCGAACTTAATAGTGCTGTAACAGAATATGATAACAAGCAACGTACAATGACGGCCACATGGACTACTTTAACTGGTTCAAACGGAAAAGGTAAACAAATGGTCGACATTGGTAATGGGTTAGCTTCAGCTTTCAATCAAAATATCAATGTGGTTGATGAACTTAACCAGTCATTTTACCATGTGTTTGATAATGCACCACGAACTAAAGAATTAACTAAGTCAATATTAACGTTGGGCGATACTCTTAACCTAAGTGATGAGAATGTTACCCGACTAGGCACCAACTTTACTCACATGTTATCAAGTGGCAAGATGCAACTTGGTGACTTTAACATGATTAACGATCAATTGCCAATGTACGCTGAAAAGATGTTGGAGTTTGAAAAGAAGCAACAACATAACAGTAAGCTAACTATGTCTAGCTTGCGCGACCAAATGAGCGCAGGCAAGATTAGTGCTAAAGATGCCGAAGAAGTTATGAACTCACTTGGTGGTAAGTACGCCAAAGCTTCAGAGAACTTGATGAAGACCATACCCGGTATGGAACGATCAATTAAGACTCAAATGCCGGCGTTATTAGACGCCATTTACAAGCCAATTGCCAATATGAAGTCCCCATTAATGGGACAATTTACAAAATGGATTGGTGATAAGGACACTAAATCTGAGTTTAAAGATGTTGGCAATGCACTAGCCTTGCAGATTAATGACATAACTAAAGCGTTTGCTGGTAAAAACTTTAATGTTGGTGATAGCCTCAATAAAATGTTGTCTAACCTAGCAAAAGGCATTGATAAAATGGGTGCTAACATCGTTGATCACAAAAAAGAAATAAAGTCATTCTTTAGTTCAATGAAGACTGCTTCCAAGACATCTTTCAACGTGTTCGTACAATCTCTCAAGGACATTGAACCAATATTGAAGATTGTCGGTGAATTTGCTGAGAAACACCCTAAAGTATTCGCTGGTTTAGCTTCTAGTGCCTTTATAGCAAGTAAGGGTATATCTGCATTAAAGCTAGCCTTCAGTGGCTTAGACTTGGCGAAGGGCCTAGGTGGCAAGCTTAGCCGGATTGTGTTAAAACCAAAGGTTGATGGAGCTGAAGGTGAACGAGAACTAACCAAATTTGCAAGTTTTGTCAAGCGTTCAGGGACTGGAATGGGTCACTGGTTAAAGATGGCTGCTAGTGTAACCACTGCTAAAGCTAAGAGTGGAATTAGTGCTTTGTGGACACACACTAAATCAGTTGGTGGACAGATCGGCAAAGGCCTATCATGGACCGCAAAAATTGCATATAAGGGTGCATCTAAAGCTTTTAGTGTCTTAGCTGGCGGTATCAAATTGGTTGGTAAGTCGTTTTTATCATTGGGAAAGTTGATGCTGACAAATCCAATTGGACTAGTTGTCACGGCAGTAGTTGCGCTTGGAGTAGCCCTTTATGAAGCGTATAAGCATATCAAACCGTTCCGCGATGCAGTAAATGGTATGGGGACTGCCATGAAGAAATTGTTTACTGGCAAATTTGGTTGGGAAAAATCAATTGGTAAGAAACTTGCAGGTGTTGGGTCTACCATTAGTAAATGGGGCAAAGGCGCCGGTAAGTTTGTTTCTAAGCATAAAACTGAAATATTAGCTGGTTTAGTTAGCCCGTTCGCTGGGTTATCCGCTTGGTTCTTAAAGGACACTAAGACTGGTAAAAATGTTCAAAAATGGGCGAAAGGTTTTAGTAAGGACATTAAAAAAATGGGCTTGAAAAAGGCCATGGATAAACAAGTTAACGATGCGTCTAAGGCGTTTAAAAAGTCAAAATTCGGCAAGTGGTTTAACAACATTGATAGCAGCTTCAACTCATTCAAAAAATCATTTAAGAAGACTTGGAATAAGCATTGGTCTGATACGGGAAAAACACTTAAACGCGATTGGAATGGCTCAGTTAAGGACACCAAGAACTTCTTTAGCTCTATCGGTAAGAAGTGGGATACATGGAAGTCTAGCTGGAAGAAGAGTTGGGCCAGCCACTGGTCTAGTAACGGACGTACCCTAAAATCCAATTGGGATGGCTCGTACAAGCTTACTAAGTCATTCTTCTCTAGTATGGGTACTAAGTGGGCTGGCTGGAAAAAGAGCTGGTCACACTCATGGAATAGTCATTGGGACAAGATGCGGTCTAACCTGCACAGTTATTGGAACAAAGACCTGAGCCATACTAAAGTGTTCGGAAATTCAATGGGTGACTGGCTATCATCATTCAAGAAGTCATTCAAATCGGGATGGTCTGGCTTAGGTACCGGCGTTGAGAATATCTTCAAAGGGCTCTGGAAGAACCTAAAGAAGTTTGCTAGAGACGGCATGAACGATGTTATCGACCTTATCAATGGTGGTATCAATGCGGTTGATAGTGTCATCCATACGTTTGGTGGTAAAAAGAAAACCATTGGTGATTTAAGTCATGTTCACTTTGCCACTGGTACTGGGATGTTTAGTGGATCACGTAATCCAATTACCAAGCCTACATTAGCCATGCTAAATGATGGTCACGATTCCCCAGAAACCCATAATCAGGAAGCTTTAATTCATGCCAATGGCGAAGCTGAGTTGATTCATGGGACTAATGTTATGCGGTTACTAGAACCCGGTGCCGAAGTCCTAAACGCGTCTGAAACCAAGATGCTTGGATTAACTCACTTCTCTAAGGGCACTGGCTTTTTTGGTGATATTCTAAACAGTGTCACTAGTGGTATCTCAGGCGTAACTAGTTGGGTTGGTAAGAAGGTTAACGGACTAGAAAAGTTCTTTAAGACCGCTGAAAATATTATCGCTCACCCGATTAAGTCACTTGAAAACCTGTTTAGTTGGTCTGCTAAGGGTGTTTCAGGAGTCATGAGCAATATTGGTCATGGCCTATTTAATGGTGTCGCGAAACAGGCTAAAACGTGGTGGTCAACCTTATGGAACAGTGTCAGCGATAGCCTCGATGATGGCACTGGTTCAAGTTCTAGCTTAGTCAAAGCCATGGAGAAGTACGGTAGCACCAACAAGTATGTCTGGGGTGCTGCTGGGCCTAGTGCGTTTGACTGTTCTGGTTTAGTTGAGTACACGCTAAAGAAGATGGGTATTAGCTTCCCTCGGACGTCAGGTGAACAATACAAGGCTTCTAAACACGTCAGCAATCCTAAACCGAGTGACCTAGTCTTCTTCGGCCCCGGTGGTAGTGAACACGTTGGTGTTTATATCGGCGGTGGGAAGATGTATTCTGCTGAGAATGAGCACGATGGCATGGGTATCAGTAAAGTTCATGGCGGTGGCTACGGAACGTTTGCTGGTTATGGACGCGTACCGGGCTTGTCTGACAGCGCTAGCTCGGATAAATCTGCTAAGTCTAGTGGCCTGTTAGGCATGATCAAGAAGCAGGTTGGTAGTGGCTTCTGGTCATTTATCAGTAAGTTGGCTGACATGTTTGGTGATGACGGCGGTGGTGACATCGAAGGCGGCGCCATTACTCACAGTATGATCGACCGAGCCCTGGAGATGACCAAAGTACCAAGAAGATATTGGTCTAAAATGCAGTCAGCTATTATTAAGACAGCTGACAGTGAAACAGGCAACCGAAATATCATGCAAACTATTTCAGACGTCAATTCAGCCTCTGGCAATCCAGCTGGTGGACCATTACAGTTTACTAAGACAACCTTTGATGCGTTTGCCTTCCCGGGACACCATAATTTTAGATCAAGCTTCGATCAAGTGCTGGCGTTCCTTAACAACAGTGATTACTTAAATGCTACTGGTAACACGTCCATTTGGGGACATGCCAAATATGACTGGTTGCATAGTGGGCCAATTGGACATAAGCGGTTTGAAAATGGTGGTATTATCAACACTAACCAACTTATTGAGGTTGCTGAGAAGAACAAGCCCGAGATGGTTTTACCGCTAACAAACAAATCACGGGCTAACCAGCTAATCACACAGGCTAACCAGATTGTTAATGGCAATAATAGTAATCAGATTGCATCTAATAACAGTGAAAGTAGTGAGAAGCTTGATAAAGTCATTGCGTTATTGGCGGCTTTAGTATCAGGCCAAGGCAACGTACAAGCAGTCATTGCTAAATCTGACGTGATTAATGCCGTTAAATCTGACAATAAGACTACGTCACAATATTCACAGATGATGGGCTATTAAAGCCATCAATTAAAGGGCCGTCCTTAATTGGACGCCCTTTTTACATAGCTAAATCTAAAAAAGGAGGTTAAATTGTGACCTTACAACGAGATGATTTTGAATATGCTGGCTTAAATAGCCGGGATGACCTACAGGTTGAGATGGGTAACGTGGTATTACCTAGTGCACCGGCCATGGCTGAACAAGTGACTGAGATACCGGCCATGTATGGGAACCAATTTAATGGCACGGACTTTACCAGCCGGACGATTAGTATACCGGTATCTATTTACTGTGCTGATAATCAAGACGCCTTTAATCAGGTGATGCACAATTTAAGCGGTCTGCTACTAAGTGATGACCCTAGTGATAACGATAAAGAATACCCGCTCATTTTTGGCTTTGAACCCAAAGTGACTTATTGGGGCCACATTACCGCGATTAGCGACCCCGCCCCGATTAATACCGGTATGTTCGATATGACGCTAACCATTACCTTTGTGCAGTCTGACCCCCGAGCAACGCTGCCACAGGTTGAAACACCTTTAAAGAACGGCTTAAATACGATTACCGTTGATGGCACTGCTAGAACGGAGCCGGTTATTCAGGTCATACCTAAGCGAAGCTTAAAGCACATTGGGTTTACTTTAAACGGTGGTGAATATGGACTAGGGCCAGATAGTGATGAAGACCAAGCAGTGGCAGTACAACCCTACACGCAGGTTGTGAACAGTGATGTGTTAGATACGATGGCCGAGTGGACTAATGATGCCAATGCCATTGCTCAGATGAAGACCGCTGGCAAGTACATTTATCAAGGCGAAGCTGATAGTAACCGGGATACCCAAGTATTAATGGTCAAGCTAGCCAATGGCGTTAAACAGTATGGTACGCATCAACCAGACTGGTATGGTCCCGGTGTTCGCTTCACTGGTATGACTAATAGCCTAACCAACTACCGGGTTAAGACCAGAATCCACCATATTAAGCATTCGGGTGCCCATAATGGACGCGCGATGGGGCGGGTGGAAGTCTTGTTGTTAGATCCTAATGGGGCCACGATTGGTCGCTTTGGCCTAGCGGATTCTAGTTCAGGTGGTACGCCAACGTGTTATTTGCAACTAACTAAGCCGGGTGGCGCTTTTGCTGGCGGTGATGGTAAACACGAAACACTATTTATGGGTAAGGGACCGTCAGGTAGTTCCAGTAATGGTAAAGATCAGAAAATCAAAATTAAGACGGGCACAACTACCAAGACAGTGGTTAAACGGTCACGCAACAAGCATGGCAAAGTAACCACTAAAACCATTAATGAAAAAGTCGATAAGTATATCACGGTCGTCAACAAAGAAGAAAAATCAGCTTTAAGCACCAGTTGGCTAGAGCTTGACTTAATCAAGAATGGTAAGGTGTTTAGTTGGTCAATCACTCAATACTACACGAGTGGTAGTCACAATGGACAGCCATGTAAAGACCCTAAACGATTCCTGATTGTTCATGGGACTTTTGTTGATCGGAACTCTAATTATCAATCGGCTTTAGGTGGTATTGGTGGGGTGTTCTTCAAGCATTCAATTACCGAAGATGACCAAAAAGTTGCCTATGAAAACCCGTATCTATCAATTACCCACTTAGACATTTACCAAGTTAATGACGTGGCTCAGGACGCGCCGAAGTATATTGCCAGTGCTGGTCAAGAGATTGTGCTAAATTGTGAGACTGATAGCACCACGGTCGGCGGTAAGCTAGCTAGTCCAATCTGGTCAACTGATTATCCCAAGCTTAGTCCGGGGGTTAATAGCCTGACGATGATTGGTGACTTAGATGACGCACAAATCACGCTTAAATATCTACCCAGATTACTATAGCAACACTTTAACGGCTTCCCAATTATAAGGGTGGCCTTTTTACATAACTAAAACAAGGAGGTTAACTAATGGCTTTAAATAACCAGTATTTAATCCTAGACCCTAATTTAAAGCGGATTGGTACCCTGACCGTTGATGGGGCCACTAAGTTTTCTAATGACAGCATTAAGATTCAACTAGCTGATGCAGACACAACTAGCACCAGCTATGATGATGACGTTAATGTGGGGACTAATGACACGTTTGATGGCACGGTTAACCTAAATGCCCAGTCTAAGAAGTTCGACCATCAAGGTTCATTAGACGTACTGCAAGGTCAGCCGGATTCAGATAAAGTGGTGGCCGGTAACAATCTCGCCTATTATGATGGGCTATCAGGCCATTGGTATGTTATGCGCATATACAGCGTGGAAGAGAACAATACCGCTGCTGTTAAACACATCACAACGGCTAACTTTACCAATCTGTGTTTGTACAGTTTAGCCCATCATTATCCTATCGCTACTACTGCCAGTGCCAGCTCGATTCAGACGGCCTTTAACGAATGCTTTAACGCCACTGGCTGGACACTAGACTATCAGACGACTAATGTGATGACCCCGACAATTACCATTGATGGTAAGACGAAAGCTAGCACGTTATTACAGACACTCATTCAAACCTATGATGTCGAGATTGATCCTTATGTTGAGATTGACTCACAAGGGAATATCACGAAAAAGGTGTGTGTCATTACTGACCAATTGAACAATGATGTGGTTTATAACGAAGCGGTATTCGGTAAAAACATGACTAGTATTAAACGGACAACCGTCTCAACACCTGTGACCAAGCTGATTCCCTATGGGGCCAACGGTAGCACGATCGCCTCAGTTAATGATGGTAAGCCTTATATCGTTGATGATGAAGCCAATCAAAAATATAACCCCGATTGGCAAGCTGGCCTGTACTACGAAGCTGTGGTTACCGCTAATCAGATTAGCAATTCAGCCGGTTTGAAAGCCTGGGCTCAGGATATGCTCAAACTGTATAACCACCCGCGAACTTATTATGAGGTGAATGTAACGCCAAACTTTAATCCACCTTTAGGCGCCACGATCAGGTTTAAAGATGAGTTAATTGAACCTGTATTAGACGCGAGTGGTCGCGTGATTCAACGCACTATTAGCAAGGCTAACCCTTATGGCAACACGGTTGGGTTTGGCGAGTATACCACTGTTCAAGTGGCCACCCCGGCCTGGATGGAACAGTACCAGAATGCACTCAGTAAGGCGGTTGACGCTGCCAAGAAAGATGCCAGTTCGATTAAACCGGTTGCTTTAACGCCTGACGGTAACAATTTCACGGATACCACCCAAACTAAACGGTTGATTTTACAGGCTTGGGAAGGTAGTACTAATATTTCATCCTACATTGATAGCAAGGGCTTTATCTGGCGCCGTTATAATACCGATGGCACGGTTGACACTAGCTACCAACAAACGGGCTACTTAATCAATGCGGGCAGTGATGCTGTGGGCACCTTACATGGCACGATTGAAGCCGACTATATCCAAGATGACCCCGAGATTAAGTTAGACACCACTGGGATTAGCTATTTAGGTGTCTATGGCCCTGATGATAATAGGGCGCATTCAGCGACGCAATACATGGCACGGTTAAGCAATGGGCAATACCTAACTAGTCGGGCGCGTAGCGACGGTGGGTCTAGTGACACCATGTTTGTTTTACAGGATAGCAAGTTTGCCGTGCAGTCAGTGATGTTACAAATTCACGGTCAACATGGTGGGACGTTCGGCGTGCAGGAAGTTAATAACACGGTCTATATTTGGTCGATTGTAAGCTTAAAGAACGATGGTAATTACATGCTCGTGCGGTTCCCATATGTAGCGGGCGTGACTTTACAGCCTACCGATAGTCGCGTACAACAGGTTATGCCCCTTAAAGGCTATGGCCGCATTAACTATGACCGTCAACATGATATGGTCTCAATTGGTTATTCCGATGGCTCCACTGACATTCTCAAAGCTAGTGACCTGTTAGCTGGTAATTACAACGTGCTATACAACTTTAACATCACCGATTATGGGATTGATTTTAACCAGAACACTTACCAATCGGAATGCCTAGACTTCCCATACTTCTACTTTGTGGCTGGTGGTGGTGAAGCTGAAACAACCGATGATCCGCATAAAGTGTGGGCGTTAAATGTCGTGCATAAAGGAGCCGAATTTGAAGCTTACTTTGACAATGATATGGTAATGCCCAACCTAACCGATGAAAGTCGTGAAGTGGAAACTTGCAACGTCTTTTACCAAGGCACACAGGCCTACTTGTTAGTGACCTTTAACACGCGGGTACTAGAAATTGACCCCTATTCAGCTGAAAAGGAAAAGGTGTACACCATACCCATTACGAAACGATCGGCAGTTAGTGTGATTGATAAGGGTACAATCAGCGAAAATGATAACACGGCCGATTAGAAAGGAGGTGAATTAAATGGCTGAATCTAACGCAACTCAGGTCATTCTAACCGATGATGGCATTAAAATTATCAACGCGCAAAATACGGCTGATAGTGCGGCTAGTGGGGTCGCCAACTTAAATGACCCCAACTTAATGAGTGTCATTGAAAAACAGACCCAAACAGCTCAATATGCCGGATTAACCAGTCAGTACAATGTGATTCTAGCCCGGGCTAAAGAGGCCAATATCAGTACGACTGCTTTAACCACGGCCTATACTAACCTGAACACCTTTATGACGGCCATCTTAACAGATACCACTAGAGCTAGTGATGTTAATCGAGACACCTATAAGAGCCTCACAGGCGCTTATAATACGGCTCTAAGCAACGTACAGAACGCCTTAAATGATAGTTTTAACACTGACATTGATAACATGCGGTCTAGTGTATCGGTTGCTAGTCAAGCGGCTTCTAGTGCCGCTATCGTAGCTTCACAGGCAACGTCAACGGGGAATAATGCTAGTCAGGTGGCTTCACAGGCGGCTAGTGTGGCTAACCAAGCTAGTGCTGATTACACAGCTTTAAGTGCTGGGGTTAAAGATGGTTCAGTCGTGCATATCACAACTAAAACGTCCATTGATAGTGCTGTTATTGGAACGGCTGAAATAGCTGACGCCGCTATCACTGACGCTAAGATAGGCAATATTAGCGCTAACCATATTATTACTGGCTCAATTGATGCTAGTAAAGTAACGGTGGCTAAATTGGACGCTGGGAACATTACCACTGGAACACTCAGCACTGACCGGTTAAATGTTGGTAAACTATCGGCATTAAGTGCCAATTTGGGTGATGTTACAACCGGTTCCTTAAAAGGTGTCGATATTGTGGCTAACTCATTCAGCACGCCAAATGGCTCATTCACAACTGATGCAAACGGTAATGTGGTGGCTAGCAATTTAACAATCCGGGGCGTTACTAACTTAGTATATAATGCGGCATTATTAGGTAATTCTGGCACATATCCAAATACCAAAGTTCCCGGTTGGAATTTATTCACTAAAGGATACTATTCAAATGCTACTTTGCATGACGGTGTTCCTTCGATTGGATTTAACTCTTCAACTGGTTCTGGGACTTGGGTAACGTTTGCACAATCTAAGTTATACCCATTAAATGGTTTGCACGGTCAGCCTTATAGCGCATCAGTTTGGTTCGTTGACGATGGTAGTGAAGCTGCCATGAAGTATCAATTTACACTGGCCTTCTTTGATGCCAACGGTAACCGATTGGCTAGTGGATATGCTGGTAACACGTGGAATGGTAATCCAACTTCACAAGGTTGGGCATACAAGACAATTAACAATATCATTTCACCAAGTACAGCTGTCTATGTTGCTATCCAATATTGGGCATACAACGGTACTGGTCATGCTCTATTTAGTTCACCTATGCTAACTCAAACTGCTCAATCAACAGGGTACCAGCCAGACACAGGTAATGTTGTCAGTGCTGGCGAAATAGATGGCTCAGTTATTAATGGTTCAACCATTAATGGGACAACGTTCAATGCCGGTGACATTATTAGCAGTACTTATAACACTAGTCGATTCTATCCAACAACTATTACGCCAGCTGGTTTAGTAGCAACTACTGGTTTTAACAACATGGATGGACTACGAACAGAGATGTCGGCAGGGTCATTTGTAACTAAATACCGAGCTGTTCATTCTAGTAGTAATCAATACGAAGCTTACGACGGGGTGTTCTCCGGTGACGAGTTAGCACTTAATTCAGGATTTACGAATGGAATTGACATGGGCTTTCAACAATCTGTTTCCGGTAATCAATTAACGGGCCAAGTCGTGCTTAGCCCGTTAAACGGAATCCATTTATGGGGAAGCACGCAATCTATTCATTTTAGTGGTCTTCAAATGAATGGCACGGGTATTACCATGAATAGCTATGGTAATATTCTGGCAGATCAGGGTTCGACTTGGTGGCGTGTTGTAGACTTTTCTGGCAAAGAGATTGCTAATTTTGGCACGGATGTCGCAGGAAGCAATGCGATTGAGTTTAATCGTGAATTAGATATTGGCAATTTCCATATTAATACCGGACATACTTTCACTAGTTGGGACAAAGGGGCTATTCACTTTGCCAAGGGCGGTGGCGGTGCAGCTGATATTTATGCAGGCGCCGTTAACTATACTAGTTTGGTTAAATCGTCCCTATTAAGTGTTAAGCGGGACGTTCAAAAGGCTGATACGGCCTATTGGGCACAACTAGTTAACTCAATTGACTTGGCAACATACCAATACAAAACCGACGATAATACCAGTCATTCGCGATTATCTAGCATTGTTGACGACGTTAATGTAACAAAACAGTGGCAATTGCCAGATGTATTTATTAGTCGTGATGAAAACGGCAGGTTAAATGGGGTGGATGACAGTGTGCTTTTAAATGCCACCCTAGCTACGGTACAGGAACAACAAAAGCAGATTGATCAATTAAACGGGCACAATATGGAACTAGAGGCTAGATTAAATAAATTGGAGGCCAAATTAAATGGATAGTATTTTGATTACGAATTATAAACCAGATTACACGAACAACATTATGACGATCAGCATTCAGATTAACACGCTAGGAATTAGTTCACAGGTCAGTATTACCATGGATGAATTTAACACTGCCATTGCTGGAGGTGCTGGGGGAGCAGATAGGGTTAAGTTGAAGGTGTTGAACACGCTGATTGATAGTCTGACTGCTTTAAAGCCAGTTACCACGACTACGACAACCACCACACAGGAGGATTAAATTATGAATATCGATGCACAGGCCTTAATTAACAAGATGACGAGTAACTATGCCCAAGCAATTGCCGTTAAAGATCAGCAATTAGCGATGGCACAAGTTCAAATTGACCAGCTCAATGCCAAGTTAGCTGAGAAGGAGGCACCTAAAGATGGCGAAAACGCTTAGTTTTACCGATACTTCACCACAAACGGTTAAAATTGGCGATACCACCACTAGCTTTACGTTAATTTGTGGCAATGATAATGTGGCCACGGACTTAACTAATGCCACTTCAATTACCGTTAAATTAGGCAATACTAGTGGCTATCTTAAATCGGTCACAGTTGGCCCAACTAGTTTAACGGATCCAACAACTGGCCAGATTGTGCTAGCTTTAACAGCGGATTTAATGACCGGCTTAACAGCGGGAGATTATCAGCTAGAAGTATGGGTGGTTGATAGTACCGGAACGTCAATTTACCCGAGTGAGTCAACATTACAGTTCCAAATTAATAGTAGTCTTGAATAGGAGGTAGACAATTGAATAAGCACAAGTTAAAGGCACTCATCTTAACGGTGGGCGCCATTTTTATGGCCTTTTTAATGGTCAATGTTACCAGTCAGGCTTCAACTAGTCGTGACCAAGGGGTCGACTGGTCTAAGTATAACGGCAATAGTGGGATATTCGGCTATAGCACCGATAAGTTCGTGCTCTCACAGGCAGGTGGCTTTTATGGTGGCACTAATATTCCTCAGACCACGTATAACAGCCAAGTTAAATCAGCTCAACAGGCTGGTAAACGAGTGCACACCTATTTATGGGACGGTGTTGGTGGCAATATGACCAATGCCAAGGCGATGATGGCCTATTACTTGCCACGTGTTAAGACACCCAAGGGTAGTATTGTCGCACTAGACTATGAGGACGGTGCTTCTAATAGTGTGACAGCTAACACTAATGTCATTAAAGCTCAATTTAAGTTAATTAAGGCGTACGGCTATACTCCAGTGTTATACTCCGGCAAGGCCTATTTAAACGCCCACGTTAATACTAGCACCATTGTTAAAGCCTATGGTAATTGCCTGTGGTTAGCTGAATATCCGGACTACTTGGTTAGAACTAGCCCTGATTACAATTACTTCCCTAGCATGGACGGTGTGGCTATCTTCCAATTCACTAGCATGTATAAAGCAGGCGGATTAGACGGCAATGTCGATTTAACGGGCATTACTAAATCAGGCTACACGACTGCTAGCAAGAAACAAGCTCAAACCAACGTTAAGAAGGCTCAGGCAGCTAAGAAGGCCACCTTTAAGGTCGTTAAATACAACCAGCGAGGGGTGTTCTATCCTAATCGGACTCTGGCCGTACGATACACGGATAGCGACAAAGTTCGTCAAGTGGCTACCTATTACAAGGGTGAGAGTGTAACTTACAACGCGGTTATTATCGAACACAACTATGTATGGGCACGTTACACCCGTTCAAATGGCCTATACGGCTTCATTAAGCTAGGCGTCACCAACGGGCCAGCCTACGGGAAGCGAGTTACTGGTCAGCTGGTTAGTCATACGTATTACACAGTCAAGTCCGGCGACAACTGGTGGACAATCGCACAACGCAACGGCCTGAGCATGACTACATTAGCTAGCCAGAATGGAAAGTCAATTTACACCACTATCTATCCTGGCCAGCGATTGGTGGTGCGGTAATGGCACAATACGACGATACAACCAAGTTATTAATGGATATTCAAAAGGATGTGGCCGCCACCAAAACGAAAGTTGAGAACATCGAAGAAAAGCTGAATCAAGTTGACGATATTGGCGACAAAGCGGACAAGGCGCTGGCCAAGTCCATCGAAGCTAGCCATCAAATTGACCGCGTTACAACTATTCAAAATTGGCTGATCGGTGTCTTGGTTAGTGGCGTGCTTGTCACGTTAGTTATTTATATCGCAGAAAAGTTCCTTTAGGAGGGAAAAACAATGACAAAATTTTTAAATGTAATTCAGGCAACACTCAAAGCTAACTACAAGAAACCTGCTTATTGGGCCCAGATTATCGGGTCCGTGTTGATTATTGGCTTAGCTGTCGCAACGGTCTTCTTTGGTGTTAAGATTGACGCTAATGCAGTTGTGTTAGTGATTACCGCCGTGGGGGCAATCCTAGCTTTTGTCGGGGCAATTACGGATAATTCTATTTTGGAAGATACCGGCAACACGATCAAGACCAAGTCGAGCACGTTAGCTTCTACGGAACAAACGGTCGTGGAAGCCTTGGCAGAAGCTCAAGCTAAGATTGAAGCAGCTAACTCAGCAGCGGCTAGTCAAGCCGAAGCCCAAGCATCGCAGGCAGTAGTGGCCGCGTATAGTCAAGCAGCTAGCGCGGCGGCAGTTGGTGACACGGTCACGGCTAGTTCAGCAGCCACTTTAGCGTCATCGTTAGCGGCTAATTTAGATAGTAATGCGCAATCAGTTAACGAAACGACGTCAGAATCCGCCTCACAAGCAAGCTAAAAGTAGTATAATAATCGTGAACTGTTCTAGTCCCCCATGCTTCGGTGTGGGGGATCCTTTTATTAACAGAAACATACAAAAAGAACCAGCCAAGGCTGGTTCAAGGTTTAAATAAATAAAATGGGTGTTCTGCTCCCTAGGAATTAAGAAGGGAACAATAATGATTATACCTCAAATTGGATAAATATCACAAGGAGTTATTAATATGTTTGTATAGACTACTTTCGGTATTGTAATATAAACTGACAAGCGTTATTATGTCCTTTGTCCTGTTATTAGTATCATGGCTTTCGAATTCCTCCAAGATTGTCAGCTAATGATGCCAGAGGTGATGAGGATAATCTTCTGCTTTGATGGGCGGAAGATTTTTTTATATTACTTACCCGTGTATTTGGTTAGTGCGATTTTAGTTTTAGCATAATTAGTTGTCAATATAGCTAATGAGACAACTACTAGGGTTTACAGAGTAGTAAGCAATAAGTATAATAATATCTGTCTCTAGATGATAGTTATAACTTGATTAATTCCCCTGCGCTTCGGCGTGGGGGATTTTTTATGTATTACCCGCCTAGGTGTAAGTGTGCTTTTTTGATTGATCCTAAAACCCTTATGGAATAAGGTGTCAAGGCGCGTTTAAATATTTTTGGTGCACTTTTAAGTGCAAAAAATCAGCATAATTTAGTATTTTTTAGCAAGAGTGCACCAAAAAGTGCACCATTATATCTATTTATACAGCTTTAAAGCGATTATGAAAAACAAAAAACGCCGTCAACTCAACGATTGACGACGCTCAAAGTTGGTACAGATAATCAATTTAAGGAGAGTACAGGATTTGAACCTGCGCGCCGGTATTAGCCGGTTCGCCGGATTTCGAGTCCGGTGCATTACCACTCTGCCAACTCTCCATATGGTACTTAATAAGTATAGCATAATTTTCTGCTGGAATAAATATTTATTCAAAAGATTTAAAGGTAGCGTCAAATATTAGATTGACGCTAAGATTTTAAGACGATTAGTCAACAACGTGCAAAATATTAACCGTAATAATGATCAAATGTTGTATCAATTAATTTATCGTGGCTAGCAAGAGGCTTAGCCACGATTATTAAGATTTTAATGCAATATTTAGAATCCGGTTAAATCGATTAATTAAGCATAAAAAAGCCACTTAAAATATAAAATACTTGGATTTACCGCTATACTAAGCCCGGTATAAATTTTATTTATGGGGGGTAACAAATGAATAATAGAGAACTTGGTCGGTGGCAAGAGCATAAACATATTGGCGACTATGGCTGGGGGATTATATTATGTGTCATCATACTCTGTTGTATTGGTATGTGGGCTGTTTACTATGCTTGTCTGCATGATTTAAAAGTGATTGATCCTGTTCGGACGACAATGATGCAGTGTCTCTGGTACCTTGTGGGTGCATTGATAGCGACAACGATGCTTCACCTAAGTGAAAAACAATTGATGCAGTGGGCCCCGATTGGCTATTCAATTGGCATGCTGTTATTGATACTTTTATTGGTCTTCTATAGTCGAGAATATTATGTTCAAACAGGGGCTAAAAGTTGGTTTGCAATTGGTACACTGACTTTTCAACCAGTTGAAGTTATGAAACCGCTCTATATTTTAATGATGGGCCGGTTAATCGTTCAAGATCAACAGTGGGGACCCCACAATAATTTTAATGCGGATTGGCGGTTGACACGTCGCTTAGTTATTTACACTTTTCCAATTATTGTTGCGTTGAAAATCATCAATGATTTTGGAACGACGTTAGTTTTTCTGACAATTTTTATTGGTATGCTCATTGTTTCACCATGCCGGTTTAGTTTTTTGTGGCGTGTGTTATTGGTGGCCGGATCCATTGGGGGTTGTTTTAATTTTGTTAGCGACATCGAGCACGGGCCAATCTCTGTTATCTCATATCGGATTTAAATTGTACCAGTTTGATCGCATCAATACGTGGCTTAACCCAAGCAATGGCGTCTCGGATCAAAGCTATCAATTGTGGCAAAGTATGCGAGCGGTTGGGGTGGGTGGATTAACTGGGAATGGTGTAACTCATAACGCTGTTTATGTGCCAGTTAGGGAATCAGATATGATTTTTTCGGTTGTTGGTGAGACAACTGGGTTCATTGGCTGTAGTGTCTTACTTATCGTTTACATGTACTTGTTTTATCTAATTTTTCGCTCAGCATTCGCTAGTCGACGCCGATTTTATGTCTATGTTTCCACTGGAGTAGCCGTAATGCTAGCTTTCCATATGTTTGAAAACATTGGCATGACGATTGGGCTGTTACCTTTAACGGGAATTCCGTTACCTTTTGTTAGTCAGGGAGGTTCGGCCATAATTGGCGATTTTATGGGGGTTGGCTTGGTTCTTGCGACACAGTATCCTAACGTGCGCTCCATTTTTTCGGTACCGAGAATTTTTCACTAAGTAACAGGATTTTTGTGGCAATTAAAGTCCAAATTTCAAGCTAGACAGTACGAGTAATTTGTTTAGAGATAAATAGTTAAGAAAAAGTTACGATTATAAAGGAAACCTAAAAAGTATAAATAATCACTTGTTAATGATTATCATTAGCTGGTTTCTATTGACGGTTAAAGATCTTGAAACTATGATAGCATTGTTGATTACATCAGCAATAAAAATCAGTTGCAATTAGGTGAGGTTACTTTAAGAATATAGGTTATCGCCCAGAAATGTCGAGAGACAGGAATGAGTAAAGCAGAATTTGCCGAATTAAGGCTCTTTCAAGATAACTAGACTAGTTCTTACGTCTTAAAGTGCTAAAACTCAATGAATGCGTCGATGCAAAAATCGTTATCCATTTTAGTTTTTTACCCCATTAGCTGCAATTTGCTAATGGGGTTTTATTTGCCTAAAAACAACTTGAACATGGAAAGGAGTCACCATGACAAGTTTAAAAAGAGGGATTAAAGTACGTTCTGTGGTGGGAACGATGATGTGGCTTGGACTAAGTATTGGAATATTGCTTATGATTGGCTGGTGCATTGCCAAGATGAACCTGCCGCTCAGTCGATTACCCACTCAGGGTTATTTAGATACTACGGGAGGTAAAGACTACTTAACAATGTCACATTTAGTAGCGGCTGCGTTACGAACAACAACGAGACTATTCATTGGAATGGGCTACTCAATATTGTTTTCTTTGATTTTTGGCATATTAGCAGCGCGCTATCGAAGTGCACGCTATGTTATTTTGCCGATTGTTAATTTATTGGAGTCAGTGCCGTTATTGGGATTTTTAACGTTTACAACTGCATGGTTCATGGGATTGTTTCCCAATAATGTGCTGGGTGTTGAGGCCGTTGCTATTTTCGGCGTTTTCACTGCACAGGCCTGGAATATTATGTTGGCTCTCTATCAGTCACTTCGGGTTACGCCCGAAGACTTGATGACAGTGGCTAAGCAATTTGGCTGTAATAGCTGGCAACGATTCTGGCGCTTAGAATTTCTTTATGCGACGCCAAGCATTCTATGGAATATTGTCATTTCTCAATCGGCCGCTTGGTTTGCCCTAGTCGCTTGTGAACAAGCGACGATCGTGGTTCCTAAAAATGAAACATTAGTGCTACCAGGAATTGGATCATACATCCAGATTGCGCTTGATACAGCTAATTTTGGTGCTGTTATTAATGCAGTGATTGCGCTAGTTATCTGTGTGTTATTGGTCAATGTGTTTATTTTTCAACCGCTGATTAAAGGAACGGCACATTATAAATACGGTACGAGTACCGATAGCCAACTACCACAGCAATCGCAAGTCTATGATTTGATGGTTATGGCTAAAGTGCCGCTGTTAGTTAAGCGATTACATCGTCATATCCGGTATTGGTGGTTATATGGTGCTCCAAAGCAATGGCAAAAACTGGGCTTTTCACGGATTATACGAATATTAAAAAAATATACGGTATATTGGCGTATTGCATGGTGGCTAGTAATAGCTGTTGGTCTATATCGCTTGGGTGTATTACTAATAAAATATCTTGATTGGATTAATTTGAGTGTTTTGTTTAAATGGACCTTCCTAACAACTAGTCGTGTGTTGATAGCTGTTTTACTTTCGGCGCTTATTTTTATTCCACTTGCCGTATGGGTTGCTAGTAATGCGCGGCGGTTAAAACTGATTCAACCGGTTGGACAAGTTTTAGGATCAATTCCCGCGGATATTTATATTCCAATTGTTGCATTAAGGATTACGTTGACAGGGACGACACAGCATTGGTGGGTCATTCCATTGATAATGACTGGAACTCAATGGTACTTTTTTTTCAACATTATCGCGGGGTATCTGGCAATTCCCAGTGATATCAAAGATGTTGTTAATATTTTTCACCTGTCAGGGTGGCGTTGGTGGACACACTTTTTAATTCCATCACTGTTTCCATCGTTCATTACCGCAATTATTAATGCTGCTGGGGCAGCCTGGAATGCTGATATTGCGGCTGAATTGATTAGCTGGGGTACCCACCAGTATGCGGTTACTGGACTTGGTGCTTACATTGCCCAAAATATCAATAATAAGCCTGCAGAAGCAACTGGAGTACTGATTATTTGTGTCATTGTTGGGTTATGCGTTGTGTTGATTTGGCAACCATTATATCGATTTGCTGAACGTCGCTTTCATTATTAATACGAGGAGGAGTTTAAGTTGAAAAAAGCAGTTTTATTAGATGTTGATCACGTTTCAAAGTCATTTATACTTTCAAAACAACGGCAGTCTGAACTGATTTTGGAAGCGGTTAGTTTGCAGGTTCAAACCCACCAGTTTATTAGTATTATTGGTTCGTCTGGTGTCGGAAAATCAACACTATTACGAATGATTGCGGGGATTATTCGGCCCAGCTATGGCGCCATTACTTTTGATGGTAATTTAGTCACGGCTCCTAATCGCCGTATGAGTATGGTATTTCAGAACTTTGCGCTATTTCCATGGTTGACAGTACGTCAAAATATCATGTTTGGCCTAGAAAGTCAGCTTAATTCTGACTGTCAATATGTTGACAATCAAATTGACAATTTAATTAATTTGATTGGTTTAAAAGGGTTGAAAAATGCGTACCCCTATGAACTATCTGGAGGGATGAAACAACGCGTTGGTTTTGCGCGTGCACTTGCTGTTGAGCCAGAACTGCTCCTTTTGGATGAACCGTTTTCAGCACTGGATGTTTTAACAGGGCAGCGGTTAGGGCAAGATTTGATCACATTATGGGAACGCAGGAAATTTAAAATGCAAGCGATTGTTTTGATAACGCACAATATTTCTGAAGCGGTTCGTCTTTCAGACGTCATTTATGTTCTAGGAGGGAAACCTGCACAAATTATGAACACTTATCAGATTAAGACGCCTAGAAATCAACGTACTGAGCAACAAATTTGGGCCAAGACAATGGCAATTACTGATCAGTTTAAGCGCGATATGAATGAAATGCGGGGGGACTGAGTTTATGAGAAGGCGGCAACTACCTAAATGGCAAAGAAAACGACTAATTGTACTAGTAACGAGTTGTATAACCTTTATGTTAGTAGCTTTCACAATTCAAGGTATTCGGTTATTTGACATGTTGCACTCGTTCCATGAGTCACGAGTTATTAAGTCGCATCATAATTTGACCCAGCAACCGGTCAGTACTTTTTTATTGATGGGGTTAGATAATAGTGGCAAGCGCAAATTATCGACAACGCGCACGGATGGAATGATGGTAGTCATTGTAAACCATAAAACTAAAACAATGACCTTATGTAGTTTATTACGGGATACTTTTGTTAAGATCCATTCGCAGCAATATCATGGTTATCAGCGCATTGAATCGGCGTATACCTATGGTGGTGATGCAGCGGCGATAGCGACCGTTGAACATTATTTGAATTTACCAATTGATTATTATCTAACTGTTAATTGGGATGGTTTTATTAGGGCAATCGATGATATTGGTCCCGTTGAAGTTAATGTTGATCGTGATTTTATCGGACAAGATTACTGGGGAAAACCAGAAAAATTTAAAGCAGGTTTGCAATCGATGTCTGGTGCACGTGCATTAGCCTATGCACGCGAAAGACATATTGACAACGATCAACACCGTGGTTTTCGGCAGCAAGCCGTCTTTTACGCAATGGTCAAGCGCTTGAATCAGGAAGGGCTTTCGTCTAAAGGGGCCAAAGTTGTCGGTGATTTGAAAGATCAAATGAGGACTAATTTGACGAATCACGATATGTTAACACTGTTTAAAAGTCGTAAAACTTTTAAGCGATATCGAGTAAAACGATTGACATTTCAGTGGCGAACGTTTGATGTTGCTGGCCGTAGTATGGTAGAGGTTTATCCGGACAGTCGCGTACAGGTGAGTCGGCAACTACAAGCCGCCGCTGGGCTACGGCCAGACTTGCCTTCGCAGACCTTTACAACCAATGGACATTATCGGTATGCCAGCGATGAAAGCGTTGAAAGTAAGGCTGATGAAGCTAAGGCTGATACGCATTATGGCCAATCGCATGTGTACGTAGGTCATGCTGGTAATACTACTATTGGTAAATTACCAGCAGCGGTGCCGTTGAAAAATGGTTTCCGAGTTTCAGATAGGACTGAAACGATGTACACGGTACATTAGATTCCGATAATCGTTAGCAAGTGGACACTATTCAGTAACCAAAACGAGCCAGACAGTTTTAAGTGCTATAGTCCCCTTAAGGTTGATAGATGAAATGATATACTTCATCTATCAATTTTAAGGAGATTTTATTATATCTAGAACCAATTTTATGGTCACAGAAAAATTAGCTATTATTCTGGGTCTTGAAAAAACTAACCTGACTAAATCAACGTGTTTTAAAGCGTGTGGTATCGCTCGAAGTACTTTCATCAGATGTCAAAATTTTTATATGCAGGATGGTCTGGAAGGATTAAAAGAACAGCACAATTGGATTCGATATATCTCAGAGATTAAGCGGCAGGCCATATCAGCGTACTTGAATGATGAAAGTAGTTTGTGGGATATTCAAATCAGATTTGGCCTTAGAAGTACTAGACGGCTGGAGGACCGGATCAGTGAATTGCTGGTCCACATTATGAGTAGAAAAATAACTTTTGAAGAACGCATTAGAATCGTTGAATACATTACGGTGAGTGAACATGCATATTCCCGAGCAGCGAAACATTACAATGTATCTTATCAGCAAATCCGTTTCTGGATGCTCAAAACCACCACCAATGGTTACATCGCACTTAAAGACCGGTTTGGATGGACGAAACCAATTGAAAAAATGACTGAGGTTGAACGACTAAGGCTCAAGAAACGTCAACTTAAGATTCAAATCAAGGAGCAGGAGGTTTGACTTCTTTTTAAAAAAGTCCAAAAAATACAGCACAAAGATTGAATGCACAACATAAATTAGCCTATCAAGGAATCAAAACCGTCGGCTCGGATATTCATGGTGTTCAGGCCACCTTGTTTAGCAAGCCAGGTTTGTCGCGCTCAGTCTATAATAAGTGGCTTCATCATGAATCGATTGGTTTTGGGTTTTCAGTTAAACACTTGATATCTGTATCTGTACTCCATCTAAAATGTTAAAGTTGTATTAAGCGGCCTCAACGCATCAAACAAACTAAGTAAGAAATTAAATCAAGTAACTCAGTCTAACCAAGTAGGATTATCCGATTCCACCGAAGTCGTTTATGGGCTAATAACAAGCACAAAGCCCGATTTACGGCTTAAGTCCAGCCAACCAGCGAGGCGGTGGTTGGCGCCTTTACCCAGGCTTTTAAGAACGCTGGTGATGTCCAACTGATGGCTCATACTGATCGTGGGTTAACTTACACGTTTAAGACTTTTGATACTTTAATGAAATCATACGAATAGTACAAAGAAACGGCTCTACCGCATTTGAATACCGCGATGAAGCCGTTTGAAAAGTAATTAAAAATCATATTATTTCATTCATCAACTTGACAAGGACTGATGTCCCCAAAAGAGCTTTTAAATAATAATTTCATTCATAACCTTTAACTTCATCCAGATGCCGAAACGCACACGACCATACCAGTTTCCCGATATGGTCGTATGCGTCTCAGTTTAGGTTGAAAAGTTTACTTCTTTTCCTGCACGATGTAGTGGGGCCGGTGTTTTGATTCGATATAAATCTTACCAATGTAATTGCCGATAATCCCCAGACAGAACAGCTGAATGCCACCGATTAAGAGCATAATCGTGATGGTTGAGGCCCAACCACTGACACTGTTATCAAATAATATTTTACGAATAATAACGACAAATATACTGATAATGGAGATTAGTGAGAGCAAGCCGCCGGTGAAGGTCGCAATCTTCAGGGGTACATCTGAGAAGTCGACGATGGCATCCATTGAATAATTGAATAATTGCCAAATTGACCAGTGTGTCTCGCCAGCGGAACGGGGCTGATTTTCGAACTTCAAATAAGTTGTTCGGAAACCGACCCAGTTGAAGATGCCTTTTGAAAATCGGTTATATTCAGGCAATTCCAAAATAGCATCAACCATCTGACGTGTCATTAACCGGTAATCGCGGGCGTTTGGAATAATTTGTACTTTTGAAATTTTGTTGACAACTGAGTAAAACGAGCGTGATAAGAATGACCGGATCATTGGTTCACCAACGCGATTTTCCCGCATTGTACCGATACAGTCATAGTCACCGGTTTGAAGCATTGCCAGCATTTTAGGCAATAAAGTCGGTGGATCTTGTAGATCAACGTCCATGACGGCGACGTAATCGCCAATGGTGTGCTCCAAACCGGCTAATAAACCAGCCTCCTTACCAAAATTTCGCGAAAAGGAGACATAGTGGACAGTGTCAGGATGGGCGGCGTTTAAAGTTCGTAGTACGTTCAAAGTGTCGTCAGATGAGCCATCATTAACGAAAACATATTCAGTAGTGATATCCTTGAACGACTCTGGATTATCTGCCAAGACTTTTTCAACGGTGTTATAAAATATTTCAATCGTTGGTTCCTCGTTATAGCATGGAACAACAAGACTCATGGTTTTCATAATAATTGTATCCGACCTTTTTATAATTTTTAGATTGATCTATTAATTAGGGCTCCTACTGATTAATAAAGAAAGGAATTTTAAACCAGTATGAATATCATAGCTTGAATTAAGGTATAAAGCAATCAAATATCAAACCACAAAAATTGTAATGATGTCACGATAGCTTGTCAATTACACCACCAATCAATTATGTCGACAGCGATGCGCCATGTTATTTCAAACTTCACACCTGGCAGTGTTGAGTAGTTTGCAAAAAAACAACTCCAACTGGGCACAGTAGCATGGCCCGTTGAAGCTGTTGGAAAAGTGATTATTGTGATTTATCTTTTTGAGATTGGGCGATGGGTGTCAAGGTGGACTTAGAAATATTCACAACCGTCAAATTTATATTTTGACAACCGAAATGCCCAATTAGCGGATATGAATCTATAGCCGTAAACAGCTAATTATTTGCGAGCGAAACCCAATTAGTGGCCTGAATGGTATCAATTCGATAGACAGCAATGGTGACGTCTTTTAAGGATCCATAAAGTGTCCCTACAATTGTTAATGGTGAAACGGAATCGCCCACGCGTACTTGCCAGGTACACTTGTTGTGGAAGTTCGGCCGGTCGATACGCAGTTCAATATGTTGATTGCTCAGCGAATTGATAACGAGACGCGAGGGTGACAGGCTAATGATATCACCATCAATCGGGGCATTAATCACCGGACTGGTCGGTTGTATGGCTAATAGCCCGATTTGTTGGGGTGATGTGGCAGTGGGAATCACCGTATAAGTACCGGCGACGGGTGCCTGAAGACTATTTCGTTTTTGATGATGTGAGAACCACATGTTTACCGCGCTCCTTACTTGGTGCTTGTCTTAATCGCCTTATTTAATAACAGCATAAATTATGGAACCCGTCCCAGGTCAAGCAATTGCGGGCAGTATTTTTGTCGTGAAATGCTATAATAGTTAAGAAATCTTAGGATGGTTAACGAACGGGGTGGTCAAGATGGATTTTGTAGAATTGACACCGATCGCATTGGGGCATACACCGCTTGGCACACGCGGACCGAATCCCCATATTCATGATTGGCAACTCGATTGGCAAAAACTAAGTAGTTTGATTGCTGATAATCAAGACGTGATGATGCAGGTGGACGCCGGACTTGCTGAAGATTGGTTGAATACGCACGGCACCATTTGGGACAATGTACAAGGCTATCACCGCTACCCGAATGACAACCGGGCGTTTGATGACACCGTTTTTTGGGCGGCGTCTACTTGGGCGACACCGGCAATTGTTGTGACTTTTCATAATGAAATTAGTCGGGCTTTCAGCTGCTATCGGGTCGGAACTGACCCTGATTTTCATTACTTAGGGCCACGCGGACGTGCATATTAATCCCTTATTGTCATTAACAAATTGGAGGAAAAGACGTGAAAGTTGGAATCGACAAGTTGCATTTTGCAACTTCACATTTATACGTAGACATGGCGGAACTGGCGACAGCTCGCCAGGCAGAACCTGATAAGTATTTGATTGGTATTGGTCAGTCTAAAATGGCGGTGATTCCGCCGAGTCAGGATGTAGTGACGTTAGCTGCTAATGCTGCCGCACCGATGCTGACAGCGACTGACATTGCGGCTATTGATTTATTAGTCGTCGGTACCGAGTCGGGGATCGACAATTCCAAAGCGAGTGCGATTTACGTCGCTAAGTTGCTCGGTTTGAGTCAGCGGGTTCGAACAATTGAAATGAAAGAAGCCTGCTATGCGGCGACGGCTGGTGTCCAACTGGCCCAAGATCACGTGCGTGTTCATCCAGATAAAAAGGCGCTGGTCATTGGTAGTGACGTGGCACGCTACGGATTGAACACACCGGGCGAGCCAACTCAAGGTGGTGGGGCGGTTGCTATGTTAATTAGTGCGGATCCTAAAGTATTAGTACTGGGTACTGAGTCAAGTCTACTGAGCGAAGATGTGATGGACTTTTGGCGACCGTTGTATCATACAGAAGCCCTAGTTGACGGCAAATACTCGTCTAATATCTATATTGATTATTTTCAAGATGTGTTTAAGAATTACCTGCAAACGACTCAAACTAGTCCAGACGCACTGACGGCCTTGGTTTTTCATTTGCCATATACAAAGATGGGACTTAAAGCGCTTCGAAGCGTGTTACCATTAGTTGATGCCGAGAAACAAGCCCAGTGGTTGGCGCACTTCGAACATGCGCGTCAGCTAAATCGACAAGTTGGTAACTTGTATACTGGTTCACTCTATTTGAGCTTGTTATCGCAGTTACTGACTGATCCTCAGTTACAACCAGGGAATCGACTCGGATTATTCAGTTATGGCTCGGGTGCCGAGGGTGAATTTTATACCGGGGTTATTCAGCCGGATTATCAGACCGGTTTAGATCATGGCCTACCACAACGGTTGGCTCGTCGTCGCCGAGTTAGTGTGGCGGAGTATGAAGCCTTATTCAGTCATCAATTGCAATGGCGGGCCGATGATCAGTCGGTCAGCTATGCTGATGATCCCCATCGATTCGTATTGACCGGTCAAAAGAACGAACAACGTCAATATTTGGATCAACAAGTTTAAACAAAAAAGTCACTTGTTACTAGCAAATTTGCTAGACAAGTGACTTTTCCTATTTGAAGTTATTGGTCATAATTTGACCATCTTGGACACTCAACAGCGTCTTGTCAGTGGTATCTGGTTGTAGCAACTGAATCGTGTAACCAGCGGCAAGATTCTTTTGGAGCGATTTTGACAACGATTTAAAATTCGAAGTAATCGTGGTGATTGCTTTTTGGTTTTGAGATGGATATGATTTAATCGTCTTCAAAGATTTAACGTACTTTTTATTGGTTGGCGTAATCGTATATGTTTTCGTTGACTTGGTGAATGCAACGGTACCAATCGATTGATAGTTAGATTGTAATTGTTTAAGGATATTTTCTTCATTCAACTTAGTCGTTGCGGCCGCGCGTTTGGTGCTGGCTTCGTTAAAAACGACTTGTGAGGAACTCAAGCTCGTTGATTTGGACTTGCTGGTACTAGCGCTAGTACTCGTGCTAGATGATGCTTTGCGCGCCGATTGCTGTGACTGGTTGTATGGCCAGTAAGGCAATTTAACGACCGCGTAGATGGTGACCAGGGCGCTGAGGACCGTAATTAGTGTTAGAAATTTCCAACCACCACCGGTTTGACGTGCGTAAATCACGGAAAATAATGCTAATAGAAAAACAATCAAGCCCATAATGGCTAGGAACAACATGTAACCAACTCCCAATGTTTAAAATAGTATAATCATTATACCATTGAACTATTGGCTGTTCGTCACAGATTTGAAATATTTTGAAAAGAGATCCGACTAATAACCAATTTGACGCCAGCACTTTTTCTGTCGATACATCGGGAGAATCAGGCGCCGCTGATTCAATAGCAATGGTGCTACCACCAAATCACAGTAACGCCACAGTGGGATAGTGTTGATGCCTGGCGCAAGGTTCTTGCAGCGTATCTCTCAGCGCACGGTTGTTTACAACAAGCGGGTGGTATATTTACGAGCTACCGATAAATAGGTGCGACGAGTAGGTATCGCGCTTCGATTAGGCTTGAAAGAGGACGGATTGCCAATTTACAAACGGCGATACTAACGAATCGGGGTGATGATGACTTTTTTATTCAGAAGGCAATCGGTTGGGCACTACGGGATTATGGCAAGGTGAATCCGGAATGGGGGCGTGCTTTTGTCGCAAATAACGTGCTCTCGTCCCTGGCACGGCGGGAAGGGTGTAAATATTTGTGAGTGGAATCTGTAGGCATGCCATCAACCTGCTCTAAAAACTGGCGAATAAAAAAGATGACAAATTGAATTGTCATCTTGTGGGTGATAGTTTACTGAAACAGCATGTCGCGATATAAACCGACAACTTTGCCTAATACAGAGACGTTGTTCAAGATAATTGGCGCCATCGTGTCGTTCTCAGGTTGTAGTCGGTAGTGATCGGCCTCTTTGAAGAATCGCTTGCAAGTCGCTTCATTTTCATCGGTCATGGCAATGATGATATCACCATTGTCAGCGGAACTTTGACGCCGAACAATGACTTGATCACCATTCATGATACCGATATTGATCATACTTTCGCCACGGATGGTGAGCATGAAAAGGTCGCCACCGAATGATTCAAGTTCCTTAGGAATTGGAAAATAATCCGTCGCTTCCTGTACGGCAAGAATTGGTTGGCCGGCGGTTACCGTTCCAAGTACCGGAATTTGATGTGGCGTAGTTTCGACGCCCAGTGCTTCGAAACCGGCTGGCGTTACCTCAATGGCACGTGGCTTAGTTGGGTCTTTTTGGATGTAACCTTTTTTTTCTAGTCGTGAAATGTGGCCGTGAACGGTCGAAGTCGAAGATAAGTCAACGGCTTCACCAATCTCACGAACGGTTGGCGGGTATCCTTTTTCATTGACACGTTCATAAATAAAGCGAAGAACGGCCATTTGTTTGCTTTCCGATGTTTTACTCATCTTGGCACCTCATTTTTTATTTTCATTATTGGTTAAACCAATTGTAGCATAGCGTTTCATAGCTTTCAAACAAATGTTCGGTTGACAAACACTATTAATTGATTTAGGGTCTAATTTCGTGTATATTTCAAGAGTGAAAGGGGCTGCTGATTTGATTTCAAAAGAATTGCTTGCTCGGATCAATGAGTTAGCTCATAAGGCGAAAGCCGAGGGGCTCACCGAGCTAGAAGAAGCCGAACGTCAAGAGTTGCGGCAAAAATACTTGAAGGAATTTCGCGCCGGTTTTCGGCAACAAGTTGAAATGCTTCAGGTTTATGATAAAGATGGTAAAGAGGTTACGCCAGAAAAGGTCCGTCAAGTGCAACGCGATCGCGGTCTTCGAGATGATTAACCGATTTCAGGAAAATTTGTCAACTGACAAATTTTCCTTTTCTTTTATTATTAATTTGTGTAGACTAGTTTAATGAAGACTGTAATAAGGGAGGGGAATGACTGTGTCTACAGGAATTTGGATTTTAATCGTCGTTATCGGCGTATTGGTTGGGTTAACTGGTGGTTTCTTCGGTGCCCGGCACTATATGCAAAATTACTTGAAGCAAAATCCACCAATTAGTGAAGAGATGCTTCGTAGTATGATGATGCAAATGGGTCAACGCCCATCCGAAAAGAAGTTACATCAGATGTTGAATTCGATGAAAGCTGCATCTAAAAACGATAACAAGTAGTAAAAAGTGTCGGCTCGCTTTAAATTGCGATCACCGACACTTTTTTATTATCGAACTTAATGTTTCTGACGGGTTGTAGCAGGATCAACGTATTTGAACGTTGGGTCGATTTGACGATCCAAGTCGTCAAAAGCGTGCAACATTTTAGTCTCAATTTGTTTTTGACCAGCTTCATCCAATTTCAGTTTACGATCAATATCAATCGGTTGACCGAAACGGACGGTAACCCGCTGACGGCTAAAGAGTTGTTTGAAGGTCAATGGGCCTTGGTAAACGGTTGGGACTAGTGGAACACCGGCCATCTTAGCGATGACGGTTGCACCGCCCTTAAGTTCTTGTGAGTGGCGCGTTCCTGATGGAAACATGATTAGTGAAAGCTTACCGCTGCGCAAAAATTTGACGGGGGTCTTGATTGCTGAAGGTCCTGGATGTTGCCGATTGACAGGAAAGGCGTTCGCATGAACGAGAATGAACCGCAGAACGGGATTCTTAAATAGTTCTTCCTTGGCCATAAAGCTAAATTTCATTGGACTGCCAGCCAGTGCATAGTACAACGGGTCAAACCACGTGCGGTGTGGCCCAACTAAGATATAGGCCCCCTCTGGTAGGTTTTCCCGTCCTTGATAGCGGGGCCGACCGTTAATAATGGTGATGATTAGCCGGACTAGTCCGCGCATAAATGAATAAAACATCACGATCTTCCTTTCGTTTAATAACTGCTCACAGTATGACGAAATTTGGCAAATTCTGCAAGTTAATTGTATGATAGCTGTGCGACGAATTGAATGGAGAGGTGGCCGAATATGGCAGACGTCACGTTACACGCCGATGAGCGTATTGATCAATTATATAGTCAAGATATTCAAATCATTCAAAGTTCCCAAGTCTTTGCGTTCTCACTGGACGCGGTTTTATTGGGTGACTTTGCCCAGGTTGCGAAGGGTGCTAAGAGCCAGATTGTGGATCTCTGTGCTGGCACTGGCGCAGTAGGTCTATTCGCCAGTGCCAAAACTCAAGGTCATATTACGGCGGTCGAAATCCAGCCCCGGTTGGCTGAGATGGCCCAACGCAGTGTTATTTTGAACGATTTAACCCAGCAAATGACAGTTCTGAACGAAGACTTATTGGCAATTACGCACCAATTACCGAAGGATTCGGTGGATACCGTCTTGTGTAACCCGCCGTATTTTAAAGATCAACCGCAGAGTGTCAAAAATCCAAATCCTCATTTGGCGATTGCCCGCCATGAATTGTCCGCTAATTTAGATCAGATTCTAGCGGTAACTAGTGATTTGTTGAAAATGAATGGTAAAGCCTATTTTGTGCACCGTCCTGAACGTTTGGATGATTTATTCAGTGCGATGGCGGCCAATCGGTTGGCACCCAAACGGATGCGGTTCGTCCACCCGAAAGCACAACGGGAAGCGAACATGGTTCTAATCGAAATGATCAAGGACGGGAAACGCAACGGTGTTCGAATCATGCCGCCGCTTGTCGTTTATCGTGATGATGGTGAATACGGGGAAGAGGTGCACACGTTACTCTATGGCAAGCACAAGTAAGCCGGCTGCGTCCACGACGGCAATCAAAAAATATTATTTTTATGTACTATTATGTGCTGATCAAACGTTGTATGGTGGTTTTACGGATAACTTGCAGCGACGATTAGCAACGCACAATGCGGGCAAAGGGGCTAAATATACGCGGGTCAGATCACGGCGGCCTTTGCAATTAATTTATCATGAAACTTTCACTGACAAATCAAGTGCGTTAAAGGCTGAATATGCCTTCAAACACCAATCGCGAGCTGCCAAGCTAAAATACTTGTCAGCTCACGATGTGAAAATTTAGCGAAGTTTTCACAATTTATGATTCTATTTCTCGCATTTACTGTTATAATATTTACTGTATCAATATATAGGAGGAATTTTTGTAATGAAAATTATTGCATATGCTGTACGTGATGACGAACGTCCATTCTTCGATACTTGGATGAAAGAAAACCCAGATGTTGAAGTTAAATTAGTTCCAGAATTACTTACTGAAGACAACGTTGACTTAGCTAAAGGCTTCGACGGTGCCGATGTATACCAACAAAAGGACTATACTGCTGAAGTATTGAACAAGTTAGCCGACGAAGGGGTTAAGAACATCTCTCTTCGTAACGTTGGTGTTGATAACTTGGACGTTCCTACTGTTAAAGCACGTGGCTTAAACATTTCTAACGTACCTGCATACTCACCAAATGCGATTGCTGAATTATCAGTAACGCAATTGATGCAATTATTACGTCAAACCCCATTGTTCAACAAGAAGTTAGCTAAGCAAGACTTCCGTTGGGCACCAGATATTGCCAAGGAATTAAACACCATGACTGTTGGTGTTATCGGTACTGGTCGGATTGGCCGTGCTGCCATCGATATTTTCAAAGGCTTCGGCGCTAAGGTTATCGGTTACGATGTTTACCGGAATGCTGAACTTGAAAAGGAAGGCATGTACGTTGACACCTTGGACGAATTATACGCCCAAGCTGATGTTATCACGTTACACGTTCCTGCATTGAAGGATAACTACCACATGTTGAATGCGGATGCCTTCAGCAAGATGAAAGATGGCGCCTACATCTTGAACTTTGCTCGTGGGACACTCATCGATTCAGAAGACTTGATCAAAGCCTTAGACAGTGGCAAAGTTGCCGGTGCCGCTCTTGATACGTATGAATACGAAACTAAGATCTTCAACAAAGACCTTGAAGGTCAAACGATTGATGACAAGGTCTTCATGAACTTGTTCAACCGCGACAATGTTTTGATTACACCACATACGGCTTTCTACACTGAAACTGCCGTTCACAACATGGTGCACGTTTCAATGAACAGTAACAAACAATTCATCGAAACTGGTAAAGCTGATACGCAAGTTAAGTTTGACTAATCTCGATTATCACTGAAAATGGCGTCACTCATCTGAGTGACGCCATTTTTTATACTTTCATCTAATGGGGCCTTTTTGAAGCGTTAACCCCAAGCGTACTTTCAATGCTGTTATTATCCATAACAAAAAGCCCACAATCGAGCTGGTTGCACGACTGTGGGCTTCACAAGTAAGCGATTTTGTTAGCGATAACACAATTAAGTGTTGCTAGGTAAAGGTCTTGCTAGCACGTACTTACCGTGGTTGTTACCAGCATAAGTTGCTCGTAGCTTTAACGCCAGTATGCGTCTATGAAGCGCTGGCGGCTTGAAGAAGTGCTAGCAATAGTTCATTTAGTTCCGCTGGACTCTGGATGATTTGATCAGGAATTACGCTCGGTGTCACCTGGTCATTGCGCCGGTGATTAAACCAAAAAGTTTGCCACCCAGCGTGTTTGGCACTGGTCATGTCGAGTGCTGCATTGTCACCAACGTAAACGGCTTCGTTGGCCTTGATGCCAACCTGATGGGCCCACGTCGTGAAAATCGATGGGTCGGGTTTAGCAATACCCAATTCTTCTGAGATAAAGATGTTATCCGGATGCACGAAATGTTCAATTTGTAATTGATGTAACTTTTGATGCTGAATCGGCGCTGGCCCGTTGGTAATGATACCAATTTTAAATGCGTGACTGAGCTTGGTCAGCGTCGCACTCAGCCCATCGAAAAGGCAAATCTGATTTAGTTCCTGCTGATAGGCCATTTCAAATTGGATAGCCCGATCAGTGCTGATGTGGACTTTGCTGGGTGCTAACGCGTGTCGAATACGGGCGGTTTGCCACGCTTCCAGCGTCATAGTTGTATCAGTGACCTGGTTAAAGGTACGGTCATTAAAATCATGGAACCGGTTAAAAATTTGTGCCAATTCAGTGCTGCTCAAAGCCTGGTTAAAAGTTTTAGTTAAGGCAGCAGTGAACGGTGATTTTTGATCATACAACGTATCGTCAAGGTCAAAAATGATGGCTTTTATCATTATTAAGTGAGCCCCCTATGCGAGATTGTATTTTAACACACTTTCAGGAATTCACAAATTCTTGATGAAATTGCTTGCAAGCACTAGTAATTTTCGGTATACTAATTTTCGGTGTTAAAACCAATTCACACCTACTGCGATAATCATGGCGGTGCTCGGGAGAGTGCCATGATTAGTTGAACGGTGGGGAGGAATAAAACAAATTTTTTGGAGGCACATTTATTATGGCTGTTATTTCTATGAAACAATTGCTTGAAGCCGGTGTCCATTTCGGTCACCAAACTCGTCGTTGGAACCCAAAGATGAAACCATACATCTTTACGGAACGGAACGGCATCTACATCATTGACTTACAAAAGACGGTCAAGATGATCGACTCAGCTTACAACTTCGTTAAGGATGCTGCGGCTGATGATGGTGTTATCTTGTTTGTTGGGACTAAGAAACAAGCCCAAGATTCAATCGAAGAAGAAGCAACCCGTGCAGGTCAATACTACGTTAACCATCGTTGGTTAGGTGGGACTTTGACTAACTGGAGCACCATCCAAACACGGATCAAGCGTCTTAAAGACTTGAAGAAGATGGAAGCTGATGGCACCTTCGAACGGTTACCTAAGAAGGAAGTTTCATTATTAATGAAGCAACGTGCCAAGCTTGAAAAGTTCTTGGGCGGTATCGAAGACATGCCTCGGATTCCAGATGTAATCTTCATCGTTGATCCTCGTAAGGAACAAATCGCCGTTAAGGAAGCTCAAAAATTGAACATTCCGATCGTTGCGATGGTTGATACGAACACTGATCCAGATGACATCGACGTTATTATTCCTTCAAACGATGACGCAATCCGTGCCGTTCGTTTGATCACTTCTAAGATGGCTGATGCTGTCATTGAAGGTCGTCAAGGTGAAGACGAAGATGTTACTGAAGATTCTTTCAAGGACAACAAGGACGCTAAGAAGTCCGTTGACTCATTGGAAGACATCGTTGAAGCTGTTGAAGGCGACAACGACGCCAAGTCTGACAAATAATTAATTGAAATAATTAGGCTGCCTAAAAATCGCGGACCATTACGGCCTGATTTTGCGGGCAGCTTTTTATCTAAAATCAAGATACTCAAAGGAGAGTAAACTATGGCAAAGATTTCTGCAGCACAAGTTAAAGAACTTCGTGATAAAACCGGTGTTGGTATGATGGACGCTAAAAAGGCGTTAGTTGAAACTGAAGGCGACATGGAAAAAGCCGTTGACGTTTTACGTGAAAAAGGGGTTGCTAAGGCCGAAAAGAAGAGTGGCCGGGTTGCTGCCGAAGGGATTGCTGCTGTTGCAATCAAGGACAACAAAGCTGCCATTGTTGAAATCAACTGTGAAACTGATTCAGTTGCTTCAACTGACAAGTTCAAAAACTTGGTAACTGAAGTTGCCGACAAGATCGCTGAAGAAGAACCAGCTTCCGTTGACGACGCCTTAGCTTTGAAGACGGCTAACGGGACGGTTAAAGATGACGTCATCGAAACGACTCAAGTAACTGGTGAAAAGATCAGTCTTCGTCGTTTCCAAGTTGTTGAAAAGGGTGCTGACCAAAGTTTTGGTTCATACATCCACAACGGTGGCCAAATTGCAGCCTTAGTTGTCTTAGACGGTGCTGACAGTGCTACTGCTAAGGACGTTGCCATGCACGTCGCTGCTATCAATCCTGAGTATGTTAACCGTGAACAAGTTCCTGCTGACCGGTTAGCTCATGAAAAAGACGTGCTTGTTAAGGAAGCCTTGAATGAAGGTAAACCTGAAAAGATCGTTGAAAAGATGGTTGAAGGCCGTTTAAACAAGTGGCTTTCAGAAATCAGCTTGGATGACCAAGAATTCGTTAAGGATTCTGATCAAACTGTTGCGCACTTTGTCGAATCAAAGGGTGGCAAGGTTAGCTCATTCATTCGTTTTGAAGTTGGCGAAGGAATCGAAAAGAAGGCTGATAACTTCATCGATGAAGTTATGAACCAAATTAAAGACTAATTACTGACTAAGGGATTAGCTAATTGGGGATTACGACGGAAAGCAATTTTCGGCGTAGTCCCTTTTTGTAAAGTAACGGGTTGAAGCCGCTTTAAAAAGAGAATTCGGTTAATTTTTGCGCCGGATTACGGCTGGATACCAAACGCTTATTGAAATATATGGTAAAATGATAGACAGATAATTTCGAGGAGGACAAAACGATGTCGGAAGTTAAATATAAGCGTGTAATCCTAAAACTGAGTGGGGAAGCCTTAGCTGGTGAGAAGGGCTTTGGAATCAATCCCCCCGTCATTAAAACGGTGGCAGAGGAACTTAAGGACGTCTATGACATGGGCGTACAAATTGCAATCGTCGTTGGTGGTGGCAATATGTGGCGTGGCGAAGCTGGTGCCCAGATGGGTATGGAACGGGCCCAAGCTGATTATATCGGCATGTTAGCCACGATTATGAATGCCTTGGCACTCCAGGATAATCTCGAATCAATTGGTGTGCCGACCCGGGTTCAAACATCCATTGAAATGCGACAAATCGCGGAACCATACATTCGGCGGAAGGCAATGCGCCATCTTGAAAAACGCCGGATCGTTATTTTTGCCGGTGGTACCGGGAGTCCATACTTCTCAACGGATACGACCGCCGCATTACGGGCCGCTGAAATTAATGCGGATGCGATTTTGATGGCCAAAAATGGCGTCGATGGTGTTTACTCGGCTGATCCTAACAAGGATGCTAGTGCAGTTAAATTTGATACGCTTACCCATCTCGACATTATCAACAAAGGGTTACAAGTGATGGATACTACGGCAAGTTCCTTATCGATGGATAATGACATTCCTGTCGTGGTCTTTAACTTGAATGAACCTGGAAACATTCGGAAAGTCGTCGCCGGTGAACACATCGGGACAACAGTCAGGGGGAAATAATATGGCAATTACGGAACCAATTTTAAAAGAAGCACAGGAACGGATGAAGAAGGCGGAAGCTGCTTTACAACGCGAGCTCGGTAATATTCGGGCTGGCCGGGCTAACGCATCATTATTGAATCGGATTTCTGCAGATTATTACGGTGCGCAAACACCACTTAATCAGATGGCGGCAATTACGGTACCCGAACCACGGGTCTTAATGGTGACCCCATTTGATAAGAGTGCCCTTAAAGAAATCGAAAAGGCTATTTTAGCGTCAGACCTCGGTATTAGCCCAGCTAACGACGGTTCTGCGATTCGGTTAGTTATTCCACAATTAACGGAAGAACGGCGTAAAGAACTTGCCAAGGACGTTAAGGCGGAAGGTGAACGTGCCAAGGTCGCCGTTCGAAACGTGCGTCGTGATGCAATGGAAGCCTTGAAGAAGGGCCATAAAGATGGTCAATTCACTGACGACCAGTTACATCAGTTAGAAGACCAAGCCCAAAAGTTAACGGATCAAGCGGGTAAGGACGTCGACGCGATCGTTGCGGACAAAGAAAAAGAAATTTTGGAAGGTTAATGACCGACCAATTTATTAAGGCTTGGAGAAATTCAAGCCTTTTTTTGTTGACGAATAGTTAATTAGTGCTTTTTTTGGTAAAATAGTGCATAGTTAAGCTATTTTTATGGAGGTGCGCCTTGTTCGCTTTTTTTAATAAGAATGATCCTGCAGATAACACCGACGTGCAATTGGATCCTGAACGTATTCCAGCCCATGTCGCCATTATTATGGATGGCAATGGGCGTTGGGCCAAAGCACGGCATTTACCACGGGTTGCTGGCCATAAGGAAGGTATGAACACGGTCAAAAAGATTACGATTGCCGCAAGTGATTTGGGCGTTAAAGTCCTGACGCTTTACGCGTTTTCAACTGAAAATTGGAAGCGGCCAACTGATGAGGTTAATTACCTCATGCAACTGCCAGTGAGTTTCTTTGATACTTTCGTACCGGACTTGATAAAAAATAATGTGCGGGTGCAAGTCATGGGCTACGTTGATCACTTGCCAGAAGCAACGCAAAAAGCAGTCCAAAATGCGATTGCAGATACCAAAGATTGTGATGGGATGGTGCTGAACTTTGCTCTCAACTATGGTTCACGGGCCGAAATCGTGACCGGGGTGCAAAAAATTGCCCAGCAAGTGCAAGATGGTCAATTGGCGGTTGGTGATATCGATGATGCAACCATCGACGCAGCACTGATGACGGCACCACTTGCGCCATACAATGATCCAGATTTGCTGATTCGCACGAGTGGTGAAGAACGCATTTCAAATTTCTTAATGTGGCAGATTGCCTACAGTGAACTGGTCTTTACTGATGTGAAGTGGCCGGATTTCACAGCGGCGACCCTTCAAGCCTGTATCGCGGATTTTCAGAGCCGTGATCGGCGCTTTGGTGGGTTGTCGGATCATAAATAAAAGGGAGTTTTTGGTATGAGACAACGAGTCATTACGGCTGTCGTTGCGTTAATTTTATTTATCCCAGTCATTTTTGTGGGCGGGGTAACCTTAGATATTGTGGCCATGCTGTTAGGGGCCGTTGCGATGAGCGAGTTACTCGTGATGCGTAAAAAATTATTGATTTCATTTGAAGCAATCGTAAGCATGCTTGCAGTTATGATTCAAATTGCACCGAATAACTGGTTCAATGGCTTACCAGACCAATTAAACAAGGAGTACGTGGTTTACTTCTTAGTTATCTTGCTACTGTTACACACTGTGTGGTCGCGGAATCGCTTTTCATTTGATGATGCCGGAATGTTGACGTTAGGCGTCCTGTACATCGGGATGGGCTTCAACTACTTCACGGCTGCGCGGGGTGTCAGTGTTTACATGTTACTCTTCCTGATGTTCATTGTCTGGCTGACAGATAGTGGGGCTTACATGGTCGGACGCAAACTGGGTCGGCATAAAGTCACACCGATCAGCCCCAATAAAACATGGGAAGGTTGTATTGGGGGTAGCGTGATTGGTGTGATCGTTGCCAGTGCCTTTGCAATTGGGTTTCACGTCGGCTATGCTAGCGTCATCAGTATGGTACTGATTACTTTAGTCTTATCAGTAGTTGGCCAGTTTGGCGATTTAGTAGAATCCGCGTTGAAGCGTTACTATGGTGTTAAGGATTCTGGTAAGATCTTGCCGGGACATGGCGGTATCCTAGATCGATTTGATAGTATGTTATTAGTTTTTCCAATTGCACATTTATTCGGCCTCTTTTAAGCTGAGTACCCGAAACGCGGGAGAAAGGAGCGCTTAATTGATCGTTACAATTATTACGTTCATTATCGTTTTCGGAATCTTGGTCATCGTCCATGAATTTGGGCACTTTTACTTTGCCAAAAAGGCTGGGATTCTAGTGCGTGAATTTTCTGTCGGGATGGGGCCCAAGGCGGTCGCGTTTCGTCGTAATGCAACAACTTATACGTTACGGTTTCTGCCAATCGGTGGTTACGTACGGATGGCCGGGGTGGCCGATGATGAAGATGAAGAACTCAAGCCCGGAACGCCAGTTAGTTTGCAAATTGGTCCGGATGGTATTGTTCATTCAATCAATGCTAGTAAGAAGACAACGTTGTTCAATGGAATTCCACTGTCAGTGACGGCGACTGATCTCGAAAAAGAACTCTGGATCGAAGGTTATGAGAACGGGGACGAAAGTGAAGTTAAACACTACGCCGTCGATCATGACGCTACGATCGTTGAAAGCGATGGTACCGAAGTTCAAATTGCACCGGTCGACGTCCAATTTCAATCGGCCAAGTTATGGCAACGAATGTTGACGAATTTTGCCGGACCGATGAATAACTTCATTTTGGCCATCATTACATTTGCAATTCTTGCCTTTATGCAGGGTGGTGTTACGAGTACAACGACCCACGTAGCGGCGACGACAGCAGACTCAGTTGCCCGTACGGCCGGTATTCAAAAGGGCGATCAAATCGTGGCGGTTAACGGTAAAAAAATGACGAGTGCCCAATCGATTTCGCTGTTGATTCAAGACAGCCCGAAGCAACGGTTGACTTTGACCATCAACCGGGCCGGTCAGACTAAAAAAATTGCGGTTACCCCTGCTGCCAAGACGGTCTCTGGTAATCGAATCGGTCAAATCGGGGTCCAATGGGCGACTAAGACCGACACGAGCCTGGGGGCCAAGTTAGCATACGGCTTTACTGGTTCGTGGGGAATTACCAAACAAATTTTTCAAGTGCTTGGTCGGATGGTCACTCACGGGTTCAGTTTGAACGATTTAGGTGGGCCGGTGGCAATCTTTGCCACGACCTCGCAAGCCGCTAAGTCCGGGGTGCGCACGGTGATATATTTGCTCGCCGTGCTGTCGATCAACCTTGGAATTGTTAATTTATTACCGATTCCAGCACTTGATGGTGGTAAACTATTATTAAACATTGTTGAAGGCATTCGGGGTAAACCACTACGGGTGGAAACGGAAAGTGTCATTACCTTGATTGGTTTTGGCCTCCTGATGTTATTAATGATTCTAGTAACTTGGAATGATATTCAGCGATATTTCTTCTAAGTGATATTTAATTTGGAACAATAAGGAGAAGATTTGTAGATGAAACAGTCGAAATTGTTAATCCCAACACTCAAGGAAGTGCCTAATGATGCCGAAGCCTTGAGTCATCAAATGATGTTACGGGCGGGCTATATCCGACAAATTTCAGCCGGAATGTACGCTTATTTGCCATTGGCTTACCGCGTATTGACGAATATTGAAAAAATCATTCGGCAAGAAATGGAAAAAATTGATGCAGCGGAAATGCTGGTACCAGCAGTCATTCCAGCTGAGTTGTGGAAAGCAACTGGGCGTTATGAGACATACGGTCCAGAACTATTCAAGCTGAAGAACCGCCATGACCGAGAATTTATCCTTGGCCCCACGCACGAAGAAACGTTTACGTCAATTGTTCGCGATGAAATCAAATCGTATAAACGGTTGCCATTGACTTTGTATCAAATCCAGGCTAAGTATCGTGATGAAGATCGGCCACGTTATGGGTTACTTCGTGGGCGTGAGTTCATCATGAAGGATGCCTATTCATTTCACGCGGATGAGGCCTCATTAGATGACACGTTCCAAGATATGGCGCAAGCTTATCAGAATATTTTTGAGCGGGTCGGCTTGAAGTTTCGTTCAATCATTGGTGATGGTGGGGCGATGGGTGGAAAGGATTCCCGTGAATATTCGGCCATCGCACCGGTTGGTGAAGATACAATTGTTTATTCGGATGCGAGTGATTATGCGGCTAATCTTGAAATGGCTCGGAGTTTATACGTCCCAAAGAAGTCACATGCTTCGTTAAAGGATATGGAAAAGATCGATACTCCCGGAGTGGGCACGATCGACGAACTGGCTGAGTTCTTAAAAGTTGGTGCTGACCAACTGGTTAAGAGTATTCTGTTTATTGCAGACGATCAGCCAGTAATGGCACTGGTTCGTGGCGATCATGAAGTCAACGATGTTAAGTTGAAGAATTACCTTGGTGCGGATTTCTTGGAAATGGCTACGCCAGAACAAGCCCAACAATATTTGGGCGCTAGCTTTGGTTCACTCGGCCCAGTTAACGTTCATGATGACGTTAAAATTGTCGCTGACCAGTATGTGAAGGACATGGTCAACATTACGGTCGGGGCTAACGAAGACGGTCATCACTTCACGAACGTCAACCCTGAACGTGATTTCCACGCGGAAGCTTACGTTGACATTCGCTTTGTTCAGGAAGGTGAGTTATCACCAGATGGTGCGGGCGTCTTGAAGTTCACCAAGGGTATCGAAATTGGACATATTTTCAAACTTGGCACCCGTTATTCTAAAGACTTGCACGCAGAAGTCTTGGATGCCAATGGACGTAATATTCCGGTAATTATGGGCTGCTATGGGATTGGTGTCTCACGGTTGTTGTCTGCCATCGCTGAACAACGCGCTGATGAAAATGGGTTGATTTGGCCAAAAGCAATTGCACCATTTGATGTGCACGTGATTCCGGTTAACCCGAAGAAAGCGGACCAGGTTGAGGTTGCCGACCAAGTTGAAGCACAATTAGAAGCCGCTGGGTACAACGTTTTGTATGATGATCGGAAGGAACGTCCTGGTGTGAAGTTTGCTGATTCCGACTTAATGGGCATTCCTGCTCGGATTACCATTGGGAAAAAGGCCAGCGAAGGAATCGTCGAGATCAAGCTTCGCCAGACTGGTGAGACTTTGGAAGTTAAACAGGAAGAAATCGCCAACAACTTGGCCGTTCTGCTCAAGAATATCGATTAAAATGCTGCAAAACTAAGTTAATAAAAATATGGCAACTACCCGTTGATAGTCGCCAACAACAATCACCTGGTTAGATTCCGTTGACTGGGTGATTTTTGTTTGCCGATTAATCACGTGGCTCAACGGTCAGACTGTGATAAAATAGTAACGTTTCAAGTGAACGATTTGTGCGTTCACTGAAGATTATTTCAGATGCCGTTAATCGCCGAGGCATCACGGTCTCGGTTAAGCAAACTGACAAAGTAGTGCCAACTGTGGACCGCGGCCCTGAGCACTTAATTGGGGTTCTAGTTAATATTAAAAGTCTTGCTTGGCGTTGGGTTAGTTGTTAGCGACTAAGTCATCGTTGAAACGGGATTCTGTTTCTAGTGGGTCACGGTTAGCAGCTTTTGATTTTAAGATTGGATTTGCTTTAATATATATGCAAGCGCAAATTAACAAGTACGGTGCGTGTCTTACTAACTGATTGTAATCAACAAAAGGAGGACCACTGGTGAGTTTAAACCAACAAGAAATGTTCGAGAAGTTACTCGAACAAATTGAAATGCCAACGGGTCCTGAATTTACAGAAGCAGCGATCGATAAATTGACCGTTCATCAAGCTTCCAAGGTTTGGGAATTTCATTTGCATTTCCAACATGTTTTACCTTATACACAATTTATGACTTTTCAAAACAAACTCCAAATCGCCTTTAAAGAAATTGCACGCGTGACCTTTACGATCGTGACTGATGATACCGAGGTCAATGGTCGTGAACTAGCTGAATACTGGGAATGGATCGTTCAGCACAGTGGGATCAAGTCGCCCCTGGTCCAATCATTGTGTAACAGCAACGTGCCGACTTATGAAGATGGTCGGGTCATTTTGTTGGCTGAAAATGAAGTTATTCAAAATTTTCTAACTAACCAAGCATTAGGGCCGATTGAGAGTACCTATCATCGCTTGGGCTTCCCGAAGTTCTCCGTCCACACGATGATTGATGAGAGTGCTTCACAGGCGAAGATCAAGGAATTTCATGAACAAAAAGCGAAGTCTGATCAAGCGTTGGCTCAAAAAGCGGAAGCGGCTATCAAAAAGGCCAATGAGAAACGGCAAAAGCAGGCGGATGCACCAGCACCAATTGATGGTCCTGTCCAATTAGGCAAGCAGATCAACCCGCAAGAGCCGGCTAAACAGATGGTCCAAATTACTGAAGAAGAACGGTCGGTCGTCGTGGAAGGCTATGTCTTCGATATGGAAGTGCGGACGTTGCGTTCCCAGCGGCAGTTATTGATTCTAAAGGTGACCGACTATAGTTCGTCAATGGTCGTCAAGAAGTTCTCACGGAATGCTGATGACGAGGCACAATTCGCGGCACTGAAGCCTGGAATGTGGGTACGTGTACGTGGTTCTGTGCAGGAAGATAGTTTTATGCGCGATTTAACGATCAATGCGTATGATATTAACGAAACGTCGCATGCCAGTCGGCAAGACACGGCGCCGGCAGATGAGAAGCGGGTTGAATTGCACTTGCATTCTAATATGAGTCAGATGGATGCAACCAACAGTGTCAGTGATTATGTCAAACAAGCCGCTAAATGGGGCCATCCGGCGATTGCGATTACGGATCATTCGGGGGCACAGGCGTTCCCAGAAGCGTTTGCGGCTGGTGAAAAAAATAATATCAAAATTTTATACGGTGTCGAAGCTAACATGGTTGATGACGGGGTGCCGATTGCTTATAATGACGCCCACGTTGATTTGAAAGAGTCCACCTACGTTATTTTTGATACTGAAACAACGGGGTTGTCCGCCATTTATGACCGGGTCATCGAATTGTCAGCGGTTAAGATGGTCAAGGGGAACGTCGTTGATCAGTTTGAGGAATTTATTGACCCTGGTTTTCACTTGTCGGAAACAACCACTAATTTGACGAGTATCACCGATGATATGGTGCGGGGCTCTAAATCGGAAGAAGAAGTGTTTAAACTTTTCCGCGAATTTTATGGTGATGCAATCGTGGTCGGTCATAACGTCACCTTTGATATTGGCTTTATGAATACGGGCTATGCCCGGCATCACATGGGGCCGATTACAAATCCAATTATTGATACGTTGACGCTGGCGCGGTGGCTGTATCCGAATTTACGCGGGTACCGCTTAAACACCCTAGCCAAAAAATTCAACGTTAATTTGGAGCACCATCACCGCGCCATCTATGATGCTGAGACGACTGGTCATTTGAACCACCTGTTTTTGAAAGATGCGGAGGACCGTTATCAGGTTCAATTCCACGATCAGCTGAATGATCATATGAATGAAAATGCGGCTTACCGCCATGCCCGGCCATTTCATGCGACATTGTATGCGCAAACCCAAGCGGGGTTGAAAAATCTCTTCCGAATTATTTCCTTGTCGAATGTTGAGTACTATTACCGCGTGCCCCGTGTACCCCGCAGTGTTTTAAACAAATATCGGGATGGCATCCTGGTCGGTTCGGCTTGTTCTAGTGGTGAAGTCTTTACTGCAATGATGCAAAAGGGGAAGGAAGAGGCCCGACAAAAGGCCGGCTACTATGACTTCCTGGAAGTACAACCGAAACCGGCATATTCGGCGCTGATCGAGAGTGGTTTGATTGCTGATACGGATCATTTGGAAGAAATTATCAGCAACATGGTGGAACTAGGCCATGAGATGAATATCCCGGTTGCTGCTACGGGGGATGTGCATTATCTGAATCCTGAGGATAAGATTTATCGTAAGATTTTGATTCATTCACAGCCCGGTAACCCGTTAAATCGGACTGAACGGCCAGACGTGCATTTTCGCTCAACGGATGAGATGCTTAAAGATTTCGATTTCTTAGGTACGAAGACGGCACATGAGGTCGTGGTTGACACGCCCCGCGCGCTTGCTGACCAATTTGAAATCGTGCGACCGGTCAAGGATAAGTTGTATACTCCGCGGATGAAGGGTGCCGAAGCGGAAATCGAAAAACTGACGATGGATCGTGCCCATGCGTGGTACGGTAATCCGTTGCCAGAAATCGTCCAAAAACGAGTGGATAAAGAACTCAAGAGTATCATCGGTAACGGGTTCTCGGTCATTTACTTAATTGCCCAACGCCTAGTATTTAAGAGTAATAAAGATGGTTACTTGGTTGGGTCTCGGGGGTCAGTCGGTTCGAGTATCGTAGCGACGCTGTCTGGGATTACTGAAGTGAACCCGATGCCACCGCATTATCGGTGTCCAAATTGTCAGTACTCGCACTTTTATACGAATAACGAGTATGGATCGGGCTATGATTTACCACCTAAGGATTGCCCTGAATGTGGGACTGACATGGTGCGTGATGGGCAAAACATTCCCTTCGAAACGTTCTTAGGATTTTATGGGAACAAGGTGCCGGATATTGATTTGAACTTCTCTGGGGACTACCAACCCATTGCCCATAATTACACCAAAGTTTTGTTCGGTGAGAAAAATGTGTACCGAGCCGGGACAATTGGAACGGTCGCTGATAAGACTGGTTATGGTTATGTCAAGGCGTATGAACGGGATACGAATCAAACACTTCGTTCGGCGGAAGTTGACCGATTAGCAAAGGGAACGACTGGCGTCAAACGGACGACTGGGCAACATCCGGCCGGTATTATCGTTGTGCCGGATTACATGGATATTTATGATTTCACGCCCGTCCAGTATCCGGCTGATGATCAGAGTGCGGCCTGGCAAACGACCCACTTTGATTTCCATTCGATTCATGATAATATTTTGAAAATTGATATTCTGGGACATGATGATCCGACGATGATTCGAATGTTACAAGATTTGTCGGGTGTCCAACCTGAGAGTATTCCACCAGTTGATCCGCACGTCATGAAGATTTTCTCCAGTCCTGAAGTTTTAGGAGTCACAGAAGACCAGATTTTCTCGAAAACGGGGACGCTGGGAATTCCAGAATTTGGGACGCGGTTTGTCCGTGGGATGCTCGAAGAGACTCACCCATCCACGTTTAACGAATTACTTCAGATTTCAGGACTTTCACACGGGACTGACGTGTGGTTAGGAAATGCTGAAGAATTGATCAAGGATGGCACGGTTACGCTGGCCGAAGTTATTGGTTGTCGTGATAACATCATGACCGACTTGATTCACTACGGCATGGAATCTGATATGTCTTTCCAAATTATGGAACACGTGCGGAAGGGTCGGGGGATCCCGGATGAATGGCAACAAGCAATGAAGGATGCCAACGTTCCCGACTGGTACATTGAATCTTGTCTAAAGATCAAGTATATGTTCCCGCGGGCCCATGCGGCAGCCTATATCTTAATGGCGTTGCGGGTGGCTTACTTTAAAGTGTACTTCCCGTTGATTTATTACACGGCTTATTTCTCAGTCCGTGCTGACGATTTTGACCTGGTTGCGATGGCCCATGGTAAAGATGCTGTCAAAGCGTCAATGAAGGCGATCACTGACAAAGGGATGGATGCTAGCGCCAAGGAGAAAAACTTACTGACCGTTTTAGAGTTAGCCAACGAAATGTTGGAGCGGGGCTTTAAATTCTCCATGGTCGACCTTGACAAATCTGATGCTTCGGATTGGCTGATCGATGGTGATACGTTGATTGCGCCGTTCCGAGCAGTTCCGGGGTTAGGGTTGAACGTTGCCAAGCAAATCGTTGCTGCCCGAGCGGACAAGCCGTTCCTGTCGAAGGAAGACCTGTCTAAGCGTGGAAAAGTGTCGAAGAGTTTGATCGACTTTATGACTGAAAATGGTGTGTTAAGTGATTTGCCAGATGAAAACCAACTCTCGTTGTTCTAGAAAACACGACAATTGTTAAAGTTTGATGAATTTTTGCGGTGGTTGATGCATTTAACAGCACTCAGACAGATTTATCTGATTTAGGGCCTGTAATGTTGATACACCGGCAATTGTCAGGCTGTTGAAGCGGAAGTTTACTGTGACTTGAAAGCTAACGGCTAAATGCTATAAATGGCGTAAACTTGCGGTTTCAACATAATTGTGCTAATATATGGGTTGTAATTTAAAACTCGTTAACGAGTGAGCAGCGATGCTCACTCTTTTTATTGGACTAATCTGAATAGGAGGCGCAGCCTTGAGTAGTAATGTTGTTGAAACCATTCAGCCAGTGGCCGCAGCCATTGTCAGTGCTCACCAGTTTGAACTCGTGGATCTTGAATTTGTTCGCGAGGGTCAAAGCTGGTATTTGCGATTATACATTGACAAACCGGGCGGCATTAATATTGAAGAATGTGCAATGGTTAGTGATGAACTTAGTGAAAAGCTAGATGCGATGGAGCCTGATCCCATTCCCCAAGCTTACTTTTTGGAAGTTTCTTCTCCTGGTGCGGAACGCCCATTGAAGAAGGAAGCAGATTTTCAAAATGCTATTGGTAAGTACGTGCACGTTGGCTTATACCAGAAGTTGGATGGCAAGAAAATTTTTGAAGGTGATTTGACAGCGGTGACGCCGACCACTTTGACCATCGATTACTTGGATAAGACACGTCACAAGACGGTGACGATCAACCGAGAACAAATCTCACAAGCCCGCTTAGCGGTAAAGTTCTAAATAAGTAAAGGAGTCTACACATGAGCAAGGAATTATTAGGGGCCTTAGACACCCTCGAATCAGAAAAGGGCATTAAAAAAGAAGTTGTCATCGAAGCCTTAGAAGCGGCACTCGTTTCAGCCTATAAGCGTAATTATGGCCAGGCTCAAAACGTTGAAGTTGACTTTGACCAAATTAAGGGTAATATTCACGTTTATGCCGTTAAAGAAGTGGTTGAAGACGTCTTTGATTCACGTTTAGAAGTTAGTTTGCAAGATGCATTGGCTATCAACCGAGCCTACGAAATCGGTGATGATATTCGATTTGAAGTAACACCGAAGAACTTCGGCCGAATTGCAGCGCAGACGGCTAAGCAAGTCATCATGCAACGAGTTCGTGAAGCAGAACGTGGCATTATTTATGACGAATACAGCCAGTATGAAAATGAAATCGTCACTGGTGAAGTTGAGCGCCAAGATAACCGATTTGTCTACGTTAGTTTGGGCAAAGTAGAAGCGGTCATGGGTCGTTCTGATCAGTTACCTGGTGAAGTTTATCGGATTCATGACAAAATTAAGGTTTACGTCTCGAAAGTTGAAAACGCAACGAAGGGCCCCCAAGTATTCGTTTCGCGGACTGCACCAGATTTGTTGAAACGTTTGTTTGAACAAGAAGTTCCTGAAATTTTCGATGGCATCGTTGAAATCGTTTCGATTGCACGTGAAGCCGGTGATCGGGCGAAAGTTGCTGTTCGTTCAAACAATCCTAACGTTGATCCAGTCGGTACCTGCGTCGGTCCCAAGGGACAACGGGTTCAAACGATTGTCAATGAATTACACGGCGAAAATATGGACATCGTGGAATGGACGGATGATCAAGCCGTATTTATCGCGAATGCATTGAACCCAGCGGAAGTTTTGGATGTTATTTTTGATCCTGAAAATGAGCGGGGTTGTACCGTGGTCGTTCCAGATTATCAATTATCATTGGCAATCGGTAAGCGTGGTCAAAATGCTCGTTTAGCTGCTAAATTGACCGGGTTCAAGATCGATATTAAATCGGAAACCGAAGCTTCTGATATAATGGATGCAAACCCTGATGATGTTGCAGTTGCCGAAACGGAAACGACTGAAGCAGCATCAGACGCGGCAGTGCAGTCCGATACCGGCGAAGATGAGGAACCAGCAACGTCCGACGCAGCCGTGGCGACGCCTGCCTCAGAAACTGCTGTGGATGAATCAGCAAGTGACGCTGAATAAGTTCGTCACTAAGTGAGTGAAGTAACTAAAGGAGGTCTGGGATTATGAAAAAAAGAAAAGTGCCGTTACGAAAGGACATTGTGACGGGTGAAATGCATCCCAAAAAAGACTTAGTCCGGGTCGTTAAGAATAAGCAGGATGAAGTGTCCGTTGATCCGACTGGTAAAAAGCCGGGACGCGGCGCCTACATTGCCTTAGACGTACAAGTTGCACAACGTGCCAAGCAAGAAAAGACTTTTGATAAGGCGTTTGGTATCAAAGTGGGTGCAGACTTTTACGATGAGTTAGTGGCTTATGTTGATCATCAACAAGCCCGAAAGGAACTCTTCGGAAATGACGCCTAAGCAAGCTTGTTTAAACCTACTGGGCCTTTCACGGCGTGCCAGCAAGCAAATTGCAGGCGAAGGGCTAGCCCTGGCTGCAATTCGTAATCAGACGGCTAAACTGGTCTTTATTGCCAGCGATGCCGGTTCCACGACTGCCAAAAAGTTTCATGATAAGGCCCAATCTTATGATGTTCCAGTGATCGATACCTTTACTAAAGCAGAATTAAATACGGCTACTGGTAATAAGCGCACTGTTTATGCAATTACCGATGCCGGATTTGCCAAGAAAATGGTGGCGATCATGACACAGTAAAGGAGGGTGAAGATATGGGGAAAAAGCGAATTTATGAGTTAGCGAAGGAGCTCAACGTCCCAAGTAAACAGCTGATTGCGCAAGCACAGCAGTTGGGATTCTCCGTCAAAAATCATATGTCGACACTCGGTGACAGTGAGGCGCGCCAGTTACAAGGCACGACCACAGTTACCCATCCTAAATCTCAACCGGCTCCAGCTAAAACGAGTCGGGCTACGCAAGCCGTAGCAAAAAATGTGACACGAACTGCTAATCAGCAGCAATCCAACTCGCGTCATCAACAGAGTGGTGATTCTTTGAATAATAATCGTAATAATAACCAAAATAATAGTCAAAGTCGTAATAGTAACGGTAATCGAAGCAATAACGGCGGTAACCGTACTAACAGTAATAACGGCAATCGTTCGGCCAATGCTTCACGGAGCAACAGTGCTCGTAATAACGGTGGGAGCAATACGAACCGGTCTAACAACAATAATAATAATAACCGGTCTAATAATAACAATCGCTCAAATACGAGTAACAACCGCACCAACAATACTGGTAATCGAAGCAATAATGGTGGTCAGAACCGGAACAACAACCGGACTACGATGAACAACAATAATAACAACAGTAACCGGAGCAATGGGTCGAATAATAGTTCGCGTAATGGCAGCGGCCGCTTTGGTGGTAGTTTGAATAGCAACAATAACGGTGGTGGTCGTTATCGTGGCGGTAACAACAATAACCGTCGGCGTAACAACCGGAACAATAAGAGCCGGAACAATAAGAATCAACGGATCCGCCAGGTCAATAATAAGCCAGCGCCAGTTCGTAAGGACAAGCCGTTGCCAGAAACACTGGTTTACACGGTCGGCATGAATGCCCAGGATTTGGGTAAATTATTGCACCGTGAACCTGCTGAAATTATCAAGAAGTTATTCATGTTAGGTGTTGCAGTTAACCAAAATCAGTCCTTGGATAAAGATACGATTGAAATCTTAGCCACTGATTACGGGATCAATGCGCAAGAAAAGGTCCAAGTTGATGTGACCGATTTGGACAAGTTCTTTGATGATGAAGTTAATAATACCGACAATTTGGCGCCACGGGCACCGGTTGTTACGGTCATGGGACACGTTGACCATGGGAAGACGACCCTATTGGACCAATTGCGGCATACTCACGTTACAGAGGGCGAAGCCGGTGGGATCACTCAGGCTATTGGGGCTTACCAAGTTAAGCATGATGGTAAGGTTATTACATTCCTGGATACGCCAGGACATGCGGCCTTTACTGAAATGCGGGCGCGTGGTGCTGACATCACCGACATCACCGTGTTAGTTGTTGCTGCTGATGATGGGGTCATGCCACAAACAATCGAAGCCATCAACCATGCTAAGGCTGCTAAAGTACCAATCATCGTTGCCGTTAACAAGATTGATAAGCCGGGTGCCAACCCTAACCACGTGATGGAACAATTGACTGAATATGGTCTGATTCCTGAAGATTGGGGTGGCGATACGATCTTTGTTCAGATTTCAGCGAAGTTCGGTAAGAACCTAGATGAATTGTTGGATATGATCTTACTTCAGTCAGAAGTGCTCGAATTAACGGCCAACCCTAAGCAAAATGCTGCGGGATCTGTATTGGAAGCTAGTCTTGACCGTGGAAAAGGTTCTACCGCAACGTTACTTGTTCAACAAGGGACCATGCATGTTGGTGATCCAATTGTTGTGGGGAATACTTACGGAAAAGTCCGGACAATGACCAATGACCATGGTAAGCGGATTAAGGAAGCCGTGCCATCGACGCCAATTGAAATCACTGGTTTGAATGATGTGCCGGATGCTGGTGATCGCTTCGTGGTCTTTGATGATGAAAAGACGGCCCGTGATGCTGGTGAACAACGTGCTAAGCAGGCATTGATGGAAGAACGGAAGCAAACTGCTCACGTCACCTTGGATAACTTGTTTGATTCAATGAAACAAGGTGAACTTAAGGAAGTTGACGTGATTATTAAGGCTGATGTTCAAGGTTCTGTTGAAGCTTTAGCTGGTAGTTTACGTAAAATCGACGTTGAAGGTGTGCGGGTCAATATCATCCATACAGCGGTTGGGGCGATCAACGAAAGTGACGTGGCCTTGGCGGAAGCAAGTAACGCGATTATTATCGGGTTCAATGTGCGGCCAACACCACAAGCCAAAGCCCAAGCCGATACTGACGATGTTGATATTCGCTTGCATCAAGTTATCTACAACGCGATCGATGAAATCGAGAGCGCGATGAAGGGAATGCTCGAACCAACTTATAAAGAAGAAATCACTGGTCAAGCCGAAATCCGTGAAATCTATAAGGTTTCTAAGATCGGTACGATTGGTGGTGGGATGGTCACTGATGGTGTCATCCACCGGGATTCTGGTGTGCGGGTCATTCGTGATGGTGTCGTTATTTATGATGGCAAGTTAGCTAGCTTACGGCGTTTCAAGGACGACGTTAAGGAAGTTAAACAAGGCTTTGAACTTGGGCTTCGAATCGAAGATTACAACGATATTAAAGTCAACGATGTCATTGAAGCTTACGTGATGAAGGAAGTTCCAGTTGAATAACCTTTAAAAGGGGGATTAGCAGATGGCACAACATTATCGAGTTGGTCGTTTGGAACAGGAAATCGAACGCGAAGTTAATGATATTTTGTTAAAACGGGTTCGTGATCCACGGGTTGCGGGTGTAACCATTACCGGTGTAACGGTAACTGGCGACCTTCAACAAGCGACCATCTACTACAGTATTTTGTCAGATAAGGCATCCGATGGTGAAAAGACGGCGGCTGGATTGACTAAGGCGACGGGATTAATTCGTAGTGAATTAGGCTCACGACTTAGCATCTATAAAACCCCGGAATTAACTTTTGAACGCGACAACTCGGTTCAATACGGTAGCCGGATTGATGAATTAATTAATAACTTAAAGCGTCAAGATTAGGCGCTGGAAAAATAGTCGTTGTGAATCCAGATGGATTGACAGCGACTATTTTTGTGTTCAAATTGAATGGAGCCGTTCGCTGTCAATCACTGAGATTCAGCGGTTTAGATGGTGCTGATTGTAGGGTCACACTAGTCATTCACACACTGCTTGAACGTTGTCGGTAGACTGACTAATCAAGGTAGCCTGCTCGCGACCGTCGCAAACAATTGGTTGAATGAGTAGTCGTACTGAAGACGATTTTTGTAAATAGTAGTAGGATGAGGCGAATTACGCATCGTGGCGCTTTTACAAGCGAAAATGATTTCTTAATTGCAAAATTAAAATGAAATTAGGGTTGACGAATCAAAATGAGAATGTTTTAATATAAACAATCAATGAAACGGAAAGGATAGATGATTATGACGACGTTAGCATTCAACGCAACTTATTATTATGGCTTTGCTTATTTTAGGTAGCGCCCGTGTTGGAACCTTAGATACGGACGGCACCTACGTTCGTGTCTAAGCGGAGTCAATTCATCTTGGCCAGCTAGACACCGTGAGTCTAGCTGGAATAATATCATCAATTAGGATTAAATTTTGATGAGCCGGCTAGATTGTGAAAATCTAGCCGGCTTTTTTTATTTTCACGAAGGAGTTGTTATTCATGCGTCAGCACCAATTATCAATCAGTCTTTACTTAAACTACTTTATTCATGGTATTGGCTTAATTATTTTAACGCAAAACATGCAAGCGTTAGGTCAACACTGGCAGACCCCGTTAGCGACGGTTTCCTATGTCATTTCTGGGATTGGCATTGGTCGCTTACTAGCCTACTTTATTCTGGGAAATTTATCAGATCGTTTTGGCCGTAAAGTCTTCGTCAATCTTGGTATGGCTTGCTACTTCACGTTCTTTGTGGGGATGGCATTGGTCACTAATATTCAGCTGGCATACGGTTTGGCGATTTTGGCCGGTATTGCGAACTCCGCGTTGGATGCGGGAACCTACACGACGTTTATTGAAATGGGTGGGCGGCAAGGCTCAGCCAATGTCTTGTTAAAGGCCTTCATGTCTGCCGGTGAATTCTTATTACCACTGCTCGTTGCCAACTTTGAAGCACAACGAATCTGGTATGGCTGGTCATTTATCCTGGCCGCGGCAATCCTAGTGGTCAACAGTATCCTGTTGAACCGGCAGCAGTTTCCACTAAAAAATCAAGTTGCTCAAGCCGGAACGGGCGTATCCCAGCAACCACTTAAGAACCGGCGCTGGTTGGCGACAGTTGGTTTAGCTGGTTATGGGTATACTTCGATGGCACTTATGATCCTCTACACGCAGTGGGTCAGCTTGTTTGCCACTACGACGTTGCATTTTTCGTCAGTGTTAGCGCACTGGTTGCTTTCACTTTACAGCATTGGGTCAATCACCGGCGTTATTGTGATTTTCTGGTTGTTACGTCGTGGGGTGGCAGAAACCAAATTGTTGTTGGCAATGAATGGCGGCTCGCTGCTGGCGTTAGCGGTTATCTGTTATAGTCCAGCGGCTGGGCTGTCCATGCTGGCTGCTTTCGGGTTTGGGTTTACTGCTGCGGGTGGCGTGATGCAGGTCGGCCTCAATTTATTTATCAAAGGCTATCCCCACATCAAGGGCCGAATCACAGGAATTTATTTCACGTTTGGCAGTATTGCTTCCTTCACGATTCCGCTCGTGACTGGGTGGCTGTCAAAGCAAAATATTGCGACCGCGATGCGCTTTGATTTAGTTATTGCTGTCAGTGGTCTCGCCTTTGTCGGCCTAGCTGTATGGGCGCTACATGTCCCAACCACACTTAGTCAAGAACGCCAACGTATCAATCATATTGACCAGCAAATCGTCCGATTACTCAATCAACGTTTTGAGACGGTTACAGCCATCGGGGAGTTGAAGCAACAACAGCAACTTCCGGTATTAGACCAGCAACGTGAACAATGGGTGTTACAACAAGTTGCGGTGAAGAGTACCCAGACCGCGCATACCCCTTATTTACAAGCTATTTATCAAGCAATTATGCATAACTCACGCGCATATCAGACGGATTTACACACGAATTTACACAAGGAGGATATTGATCATGATTAATTACGTTACGGCAGGCGAATCGCACGGGCCTCAATTGACAGGGGTGCTGACCGGTATTCCGGCTGGCTTACAGCTAGACATTGATGCCATTAATACAGGCCTCGCAGCCCGGCAAGGTGGGTTTGGCCGCGGCAATCGCCAGCAGATCGAACATGACACCGTCCAAATCACTGGTGGCGTGCGGCACGGTGTTACGCTAGGTTCCCCGATTGCATTAACGATTATGAATCGCGATCACGCGCACTGGGCAGCAATCATGGATCCGGTAAGTCCAGCTACGGCAACCAATACGTTGCGGCAAGTCACTCGTCCACGTCCGGGGCATGCTGACTTAGTAGGCGGAATGAAGTATGGTCATTGCGATCTACGAAACGTGCTAGAACGTTCCTCAGCTCGTGAGACAGCCATGCGAGTGGCTATCGGTCAGATTTGTAAGCAATTATTGGCGCAGCTAGATATTCACCTAGTTGGCTACGTTCAACAAATTGGCCCTAAGCAAGTGACGGCCGATTTAACACTATCCGTTGATCAATTACAAGCCCAAATCGCGCAAAATGATTTGCGATTACCAGATGCGGCCTTGGTTCCCGAAATCCATGAGCTGATCACAGCAACGAAGAAGGCCGGGGATACCTTGGGTGGTGTTATCCGGGTCGTTGCCGAAAATGTGCCGGCTGGTTTGGGCAGTTACACGAACTGGGATACCAAATTAGATGGACAGTTAGCCGCAGCAGTGATGGGAGTCAATGCCATGAAAGGTGTTGAAATTGGTGATGGATTTGCGGCTGCCAGCCATTATGGTAGCCAAGTAATGGATGAGATTAGTTGGGATGAACACGCCGGCTGGTCACGGCTGACCAATCATTTGGGCGGCTTTGAAGGTGGCATGACTAACGGAATGCCGATTGTTGTTAAGGCCGCCATGAAGCCGATTCCAACACTTTACAAACCATTACAAAGTGTGGATATCGCGACCAAAGTCAGCCAAAAGGCAAGCGTAGAGCGTTCAGATACGACGGCCATCGTCCCTGCCTCGATTGTGGTTGAAAGTGTGGTAGCGATTGAATTAACGCGAGCATTGACGGCAACGTTTGACGGGAGTAACTTAGCTCGCCTCCAGCAAACAGTGACGGCATACCGCGAAGAACTCCGACAATATTAGGAGGGCCTATGCAGATTCATACTTTAGGCCCGACCGCCACGGATAGTTACGCGGCCGCGCAAGTTTATAATCATCGCAACTGGCAGGACCAAGCGGTGATTGTCGAACACCCGAGCTTTGAAACCATTTTAACTGATTTAACGGCCTATTCTGGTGACCAACTGGTGATACCAGCTGCTTTCAAATCAGACACACTGAATGCCAGCTGGGGGGATATACATTACGCATTATTGTCCCAATTAACGTTGAGCAGTTGTTTTATGACCCAGCTCGATCCACTTGTCGTGCTCCAACGAGTAAATGCCGATAATCAAATTGGTTACACGCATGCAGCGACCGCCCAATTGTTGACGAGGGTCGTGCCGTGCATCAGGTCGTGGTGCAAACAGTCGCCAGTAAGTATTTAGCGTATCAGGCTTATCAACGTAATCAGGCGGCCTACGTGCTAACTAATGAGAAAAACGTGACACTGACGACTCATGAACGTGAACTTGCACGTTTGACACCTTCGATGGTGTGGTGCGTCTATCAAATAAATTAGGTGATGATGATTAATGATAAAAAAACTAAGTATTCAACCAGCTAGTGGGTTACAAGGTGACTTAAGTGTACCAGGCGATAAAAGTGTCTCACATCGAGGCTTGATTTTAGGGGCAATTAGTCAAGGGACGACGACCTTGCACCACTTTTTGCCAGCCGCCGATTGCTTATCGACTTTAACGGCGCTGCAAAAGTTAGGGGTGCCAATCAAGCGTGTCGATACGACCGTTACGATCAGTGGCCGCGGCTTACGTGGGTTGACCCAACCACAACAACCATTAGACATGGGGAATGCGGGGACGGCCACTCGCTTATTAACTGGGTTGTTAGCCGGTCAACCGTTTGAGACGACCTTGGTCGGCGATACGTCCCTTAGTCAACGGCCGATGGAGCGAGTGCGTCAACCATTACAAGCCATGGGGGCGCAGGTACAATTAACAGCCGGGCACTTACCGATGACGATCACTGGTCGGACTTTACATGGTAGTCGTACCGAGATGCAGGTCGCTAGTGCACAAGTTAAGAGCGCCTTGATTTTAGCAGCCCTGCAAGCCGATCAAGCAAGTACGATTATTGAAAAATTACCGACTCGTGACCACACTGAACGGTTGTTGCAACAATTTGGTGGTCAAATTGAAACGGCGCCTGATCAACGAACAATCACGGTCCAACCGCAGCCAGCCTTGGTTGGTCAGTCACTAACGATTCCTGGCGATTTTTCCTCGGCTGCGTTTTTCGTGACAGCCGCGACGATTATTCCAAATTCACATGTCCGGTTAACGAACGTGGGACTGAATCCGACACGAACGGGTTTCTTAAACATTTTACGACGGATGGGTGGTCAAGTGACGGTCGATCATGAACACCGGATGGGCGAACCAGTTGGCACGCTTGACGTGCGGTTTGCACAACTGCATCCGGTCCAAGTCACTGCTACTGAAATTCCTGCCGTAATCGATGAACTGCCACTAGTTGCATTGTTGGCTGCGACTGCGAATGGTATTAGCACAATCAGTGGGGCTGCTGAATTACGAGTCAAGGAAACCGATCGCATTGCAACGATTGTGACCGAGCTTCGAAAACTTGGTGTGCAGATCACTTCGCAACCGGATGGCTTCGTGATTGATGGTCGCAAGTCTTGGCGGCAGCCGACCGAGCCATTAGCCAGCCATGGCGATCACCGAATCGGTATGATGATGGCAATTGCAGCGTTGCGATTAGCCGCTCCCGCCGAACTAGAGTCCGCCGAAGCTGTGAACATTTCATACCCGACGTTCTTTGAAGATTTAGCACGTTTAAGCCAGGGGGTGTGAAGATGACAACTGTATTGATCAAAGGTTTGGGGCTAATTGGCAGTTCGTTGGCACTAAGCATTAAGCAGGCCCATCCCACGGTGCACATTATTGGGATTGATCGTGACGATGTCAGCCTGAGTTATGCGCGTCAACAGGGTATGATCGATGCTAGTGGCACTGATTTGGCCGCGGTCGCGAGCGACGCTGATGTGATTATTTTAGCGGGGCCAGTTGATTTGATCGTTGCTGATTTGCACCGACTGGCTATGATGCCACTCAAGGCAGGGGTGCTTGTGACGGATGTCGGGAGTACTAAACAAGTGGTGATGCATGCCGCGCTTGCCATACAACAGCACGGTGTGACTTTCATCGGCGGTCATCCAATGGCGGGTTCACATAAATCGGGTGTGACGGCTGGCCGCGCCAACTTATTCGAGAACGCCTTTTACTTGTTAGTGCCGGGCCGGACTAATCAAGCAGCCGTTCAACGGCTGCAAGCATTGTTACAAGCGACTCACGTCAAATGGTTGACGGTCACTGCAATACAGCATGACCGGATTGTAGGACAGTTAAGTCATTTGCCACATATTGTCGCTGCGGCATTAGTTGATCAGACTCAGGTGGCTTTGGCAGATTCGGCACTCGGGTTGCGATTAGCGGCTGGTGGGTTTAAAAGTATTACTCGGATTGCCAGTTCGGACCCCACGATGTGGGCGGCCATCCTGATGACTAATGCTGAACTAATAACCAATCAATTGCAGGGTTATATTGACCAACTGTTGCGCATCAAGACAGCCATTAGGGTGCATGATCAAGCAACATTGTACGAATTTTTTGCGACAGCTAAGGTGACGCGTGATCACTTGGGACCGGAACAGTTGGGAGGACTACCAAACTTTTATGATTTGTTTTTGAACGTCCCCGACCGTGTTGGCGCTCTCGCGGATGTCACTCAGCGGCTCGCACAGGCTCAGCTGAGCTTAGTCAATATTCATATTTTAGAGATTCGTGAAGAGATTGATGGTGTCTTGCAACTGACATTTAGTGATCTAAAGACGAGAACGCAAGCATCGTCGTTGTTAGCTGATGCGGGTTATCAGATTGTAAGGAGGAATTAAGAATGCGAGCAATTTTAATTGGATTTATGGGTAGTGGGAAAACAACGGTCGGTCGGCTTTTGGCGGCCGGGTTAGCAACTAAACATGCTGATTTAGATGATTTGATTGTTCAGCGGGCGGGACGGTCGATTACGACTATTTTTGCGGAGCAAGGAGAGGGGTACTTCCGGCAATTGGAGCATCAGACTTTGCTCCAAGCACTCGAAACACCCGGGATTTTATCGACCGGTGGTGGTACTCCGACCATTGCAATGAATGCAATTAGTCTGAAACAAAGCACGGTGCCAGTTATCTGGTTGACGGCTAGTGATCAAACCACTATTAACCGTGTTAAAAATGATACTAGCCGACCACTTGTCAATGAATTGGATACAGGGGCACTGATTGCGTTGAAGCAACGGCGCCAAGCCTTATATGCCGCTGCGGCCGATTTGACGATCGCAACCGATCAACTGACACCCCAGCAGATTGCCCGCCAAATTCAGCAGTGGCTGAATCAGCAACCAGTTGCGCTCCAGGCTTGAAGAACCATGTAACTGTGGTTAGCGTGCCGGTTGCATTTTAAGACGATAACATTGAATAAGCGTACATCAGCCACACTAAGGCCGTTGCACGCTTTTTTGATGGCAGCATATGTTGAAAGTCATCGGCGTAATTAGGGACGGTCCCGCGCGGTATCCTTTTGATAAGGGGACTAATTTGTGCGATTCTTGTTTTTCAGTCGTTTTATTTGACTAATAGGGATTAAGCTCACGGTTTTCTGGATCAATGAGTTAAATACAGCTTTGCCAGGCACATACGTGGTCGTCAGTGGCACCGGACCAGCGTGTCGATTTGGGGTATCTTAGTTGCGGTGCTCAGGGCCTTGAATTCTGTGATAATCCGCTTACATATTTGTGAGGTGTGGTATACTGAAAACCGTCGATTAAGAACGATCGAATCCGTGGCACGGCGATTGGCTGCCACTAGAAACCGAATTTAAATGATTGAAGGCGTTTTTTATGTTGAACGGGATTCTACCATTATATAAACCTCGTGGGATGACGAGCTTTGACTGTGTCGCTAAAATCCGACGACTCTATCAGACCCGCAAAGTAGGTCATTCAGGGACACTGGACCCAAATGTGGATGGCGTTTTACCGATTTGTATTGGGAATGCGACTAAAGTTGTGCAATTTTTAGTGGCTTCTGGCAAAGAATACCAAGGGAGCATTACCCTCGGATTTGCAACGACTACTGAAGATTTAGATGGTGAGGAGATTGCGCGCCAAGCGGTCACAGAGCCGTTCACAAGTGACCAAGTTGATGCTGCGCTGGCACAGATGACGGGGGCCATTACGCAAATTCCACCGATGTTTTCAGCAGTAAAAGTAAATGGGCGGCGTTTATATGACTATGCGCGCAGTGGTGAAACTGTCGAGCGCCCAGAACGGCATATCACAATTAGCAGCTTCAAGCAACGGCAGGCATCTACCTATGACTCGGCAACCCAGACTCAGACGATCTATTTTACGGTCGCTTGTAGTAAAGGGACTTATGTTCGCACGCTAGCGGTGGATGTCGGCAAAGTGCTCGGGGTACCCGCTGTGATGAGTGATTTGACCCGATTAAAGAGTGGCGGCTTTACTTTAGATGAAACCGTGACCTTTGAGGAAATCGCGGCCCACGTCGATGCTGGAACGGCCGGAGCATTATTGGCGCCAATTGATAAAGCTTTAAGTCAGTACCCGCGAGTCACGTTAACGGATGAGCAGTGGCAACGGGTCAAAAATGGGGCCTTTATTACGGCGGCAGAAGGGCAACAAACTGATCCAGATGCGAACACGATGGTTGCGTTAGTTTACCAAAACAGCCTAAAATGTCTATATAGTTATCGACCGGACGAACAGCGGTACAAGCCGTTCAAAATGTTTGCGGTCAATTAAGGAGTTTTTGTCATGCAGGTGATTAATTTAAAGTATCCCGTGGCGTTGAGTCAGATTCCCGAAGGACCAATCGTATTGGCCTTAGGATTTTTTGACGGCGTTCACCGTGGACATCAGCAAGTCGTTGCAACGGCACGCCAGGCCGCTCAGGCGCAACACGCCAAACTAGCGGTGATGACGTTTGACCAGCATCCGTCAGTTGTTTTTAAACACACTGATCCGCAGCAAGTCCGTTATTTAACGACAATTGATCAAAAAACGGCATTGATGAGTGAGCTCGGCGTTGACATCTTATATGTACTTCACTTTGATGCCACGGTCGGTGCCATGCCACCCCAAACGTTTGTCGATCAGTTAATTGTTGGATTACACGCACAAACGGTGGTTGCTGGTTTTGATTACACGTACGGGCCAGCTGAAATTGCAAATATGCAGCGTTTGAATGACTATGGTCATAACCGGTTTGAAATCATTGAAGTTCCTAAGGCGGAATTAGATGCTGAAAAGATCAGTTCCACGCGGATTCGCCGCGCTTTGGACGCGGGAGATATCGATACGGCTAACCGGTTACTGGGCTATCAATATGAAACTGCCGGCGAAGTAGTTCATGGTGAAGCGCGGGGCCGAACGCTCGGCTTTCCAACGGCCAACGTTGCTCACGGGCCCAATACCCGGGTTCCCGGAATTGGCATTTACGCGACGATGGTGCAGATTGGGACACGCTGGGTTATGGGAATGGCCTCAGTTGGACGAAATGTCACGTTTGGTGATCACCGACCAATCACGGTTGAAATATACTTATTAGGTTTCCAAGGAGATCTTTATGGCCACAATTTAACGGTGCGTTGGGGGCACCGGATGCGCGGTGAAATTAAATTTGCTGGGGCGGATGCCTTGGTTGCGCAATTAAAGCGGGATGAACAAAACACCCGTGACTATTATGTGGCGCATCCCTTTGTGGTCACACCCCGGATTCAAGTTGCACAACAATCAAATCGTTTGGAGGCACAATGAATGGACACAACAACAATTTTTCAACACGGCACATTAGGCTTACTTGTTCCCGGATTATTTGACGGGACGATTACGGCTGGTGAACTCTTAACCCATGGTGATACGGGTATTGGGACGTTAGACGGTCTCAATGGTGAAGTGATTATTCTAGGAGGTCACGCCTATCAAGCACGTGAGGATGGTCAAATTCGGGAAATTCAGCCCGAAGAGACGTTACCATTTGCATCGGTGCACTTTGAAAAGCCTGATATTAGTGCGCAATTAGCTGCAATCACACAAACTGATTTCGAGCAACAAGTGGTTCATGACTATCGTTTGACCAACGTGTTTGCGGCTATTCGCGTCGATGGGACCTTTGCAAAAGTCAAGACGCGAGTCGCGCCTCGTCAGGAGCCACCGTACAAAACATTAGTCGCGGCAACGGCAACACAACCGGAATTCACCGGTGAACATGTTGACGGAACGATTATTGGCTACTACGCACCGCATTTGTTCCAAGGCGCTACGGTCGGTGGCTTTCACTTACACTTTCTAAGTAAAGACCATCAATTAGGTGGACACTTGCTGGGGTTTGAAGTCGAACAAGCGACGCTGAAAGTTCAACATTTTGCTGACTTTCATGTGCACTTGCCAATCGACAATGAAGCGTACTTACAAGAACAATTTGATAATGAAACCATTGATCATGCCATTAATAAAGCTGAACGTTGATTAGTTTGAAAGCTGATTACCGTTAAGGCCAGGTTTCACTAGAATGTCTGTTGGCAATGTACATCAGGCTAGTCAAAAATCTCGAGAGTCTGTAACTCTTGAGATTTTTTTGTTGTGGCTGGTGTGCTGAGTAATGGCAGCAGAAAAGCGAGTAGTCTGCTAGGCACCATGCTTGCATTGTGAAGGGTGAGGGTGTATATTAGCACTCGTAAGTAAGGAGTGCTAATTGGGGGCGACGGTCAATTAAGTCCAGTCATAGTGGGACTGGTGTCCTAATAATTTAAGCATTCTTTTCTAGAAATACTTTGTCTTTCCTTGACTTTCATCAGGGTGGTTGTTATATTAGTAATTGTGTTAGCACTCCATTAAGTTAAGTGCTAAAAAGAGGTGATGATCACGTTAACTGAACGACAAAGCCTAATTTTAAAGGCCATTGTCCGTGACTATACCGAGGGCGGTAATCCAGTTGGATCCAAATCGCTAGTTCAAGAACTACCGATCAAGGTCAGTTCAGCGACGATTCGTAATGAAATGGCCCGACTAGAAGATTTAGGATTAATCGTCAAAACGCATTTGTCTTCAGGGCGAATTCCATCGATTAAGGGGTATCGGTACTATGTTGACCATATCCTAAAGCCTGAAAAGGTGGATGGCAAAGACTTGAAGGTGATTCAACATTCATTAGGCGGTGAATTTCACAAGATCGATGAGATCGTTGCTCAGTCGGCGGATATCTTGTCGCAACTGACAAGTTACACGACCTTTACATTGCGACCTGAACTTAAAGATAGTCGGTTGAGTGGTTTCAGACTCGTTCCGTTGGGGAATCATCAAGTAATGGCGATTCTAGTGACGAATAATGGTGACGTTGAAAACCAGACGTTTACTATTCCTAGTGACATTACCGGCGATGAGCTGGAACCGGTCGTTCGTTTCATTGACGATCAACTGGTTGGCCTGCCGTTACAAGACGTCCTCCGCCAATTAACGCATGAGATTCCGTTAAAACTTGCACAGTATTTGCAAGATCCAGATGGTTTCTTAGATATTTTTGGCAGTGTGTTGTCCAAGGCAGCTTCCGAGCGCTTTTATGTTGGTGGTAAGTTGAATTTGTTCAACTATACGGACCAGCAGAGCCCTAAAGAGTTACAGTCATTGTACTCGTTACTCGACCAAACGGACCGGTTAGCTAACGTGATTGGTCCACCCGGTCAACGGATTCAAGTCCGAATCGGTAATGAGATCACCAACGATTTGTTGAAGAACTACAGTTTAATTACCGCGACTTACGATGTTGATCAACACGGACAAGGTGTGATTGCTTTGCTCGGGCCGACCGCCATGCCGTATTCACGGATGATTGGACTGATGGGTGCGTTCCAACGAGAATTAGCCCGCAAATTATTAGATTATTACCGGTACTTTGACGAGTGACGGACAGGGAGATGAAAACATTGGCAAAGAAATCAACGCGGACGACGCCGGAAGATTCACAAGCGTCAACAACTGATTCAGCAGCAACGTCAACTGCCAGTGAAGCGACACAGGCAGCGACGAGTACGACTGATGATCAAGCTGAGCAAACGACAGCGGTCGATCCGACACAACAAATTACTGATCTCAAAGCGCAATTAGATGCGAAAGATGACCAGTTATTGCGTGCACAGGCGGAGATCGTCAACATGCAAAACCGCAACAAAAAAGAACAAGCGGCGCTGTTGAAATATGACGGTCAAGCACTTGCAAAGGATGTCTTACCAGTTCTGGATAACTTGGAACGGGCTTTGGCAACGCCAGCTGACGATGAAGCGGCCCAACAGTTGAAGAAGGGTGTCGAAATGGTCTATGGCCATTTACAGGATGCTTTGAAAAAACATGGGGTCACCGAAGTTGCGGCTGCGGGCGAAAAGTTTGATCCCAATATTCACCAAGCTGTTCAAACGGTGCCAGTTGATGATGATCATCCAGCTGATACGGTGGTACAAGTCTTACAACGGGGTTACCTATTGAAAGACCGGACCCTCCGTCCAGCAATGGTTGTTGTGGCACAGTAATTAATCAATAAAAATACTAAATTAAAAAGAGGTTTGTTAATTTATGGCAAGTAATAAAATTATCGGGATTGACCTCGGGACTACTAACTCTGCGGTAGCGGTTCTTGAAGGTAATGAACCTAAGATTATCACCACTCCTGAAGGTGGCCGGACGGTTCCTTCAGTTGTGGCATTCAAAGATGGCGAAACTCAAGTTGGTGAAGTTGCCAAGCGGCAAGCAATTACTAACCCGAATACGGTAGCTTCAATCAAGCGTCACATGGGTGAAGCTGGTTACAAAGTTAGCATCGAAGGTAAGGACTACACCCCACAACAAATCTCAGCAATGATTTTGCAATATATCAAGGGCTTTGCTGAAGATTACTTGGGTGACACGGTTGAAAAGGCCGTTGTGACTGTTCCAGCTTACTTTAATGATGCCCAACGGCAAGCAACTAAAGATGCTGGTAAGATTGCCGGCTTAAACATTGAACGGATTATTAACGAACCAACGGCGGCAGCTTTAGCCTATGGTTTGGATAAGACCGACAAAGATGAAAAGATTTTAGTCTATGACCTTGGTGGTGGGACTTTTGATGTTTCCATCTTGGAATTAGGCGACGGGGTCTTCGAAGTATTATCCACAAATGGTGATACCCACCTTGGTGGTGATGACTTTGACCAAAAGATTATCGACTGGTTAGTTGATGGCTTTAAAGCTGACAACGGTGTTGATTTATCAAAAGACAAGATGGCCTTACAACGGTTAAAGGATGCTGCTGAAAAGGCTAAGAAGGACCTTTCAGGTGTTTCTGAAGCTCAAATTAGTTTGCCATTTATTTCCGCTGGTGCTAGTGGCCCATTGCACTTGGAAACCACGTTAACACGTGCTAAGTTCAATGAATTAACTGCTGACCTAGTTGAAAAGACGCGCATTCCTGTTGAAAATGCCTTGAAGGATGCTGATTTATCGGCTAGTGACTTAGACGTTGTCATCTTGAATGGTGGGTCAACTCGGATTCCAGCTGTTCAAGAAGCTGTTGAAAAGTGGACTGGCAAAGAATCTAACCATTCTATCAACCCTGACGAAGCGGTTGCTTTAGGGGCCGCTGTTCAAGGTGGTGTGATCACTGGTGATGTTAAAGACGTTGTTTTGCTCGATGTTACGCCACTTTCACTTGGTATTGAAACCATGGGTGGGGTCTTCACTAAGTTGATTGACCGTAACACGACGATTCCAACCAGCAAGTCGCAAGTATTTAGTACGGCGGCTGATAACCAACCAGCTGTTGACATTCACGTGCTCCAAGGTGAACGGCCAATGGCAGCGGATAACAAGACGTTAGGTCGCTTCCAATTAACGGATATTCCGGCTGCACCTCGTGGTGTTCCTCAAATCGAAGTTAAGTTTGACATCGATAAGAACGGGATCGTTAACGTATCTGCTAAGGATATGGGAACTAATAAAGAACAAAAGATTACCATCAAGAGTTCATCGGGTCTTTCTGACGACGAAATTGATCAAATGGTCAAGGAAGCCAAGGAAAACGAAGAAGCCGATAAGAAACGTAAAGAAGAAGTTGATTTGAAGAACGAAGTTGACCAATTGATCTTTACTACCGACAAGACTTTGAAAGATCTTGAAGGCAAGGTTTCAGAAGATGAAGTTAAGAAAGCCAAAGATGCTCGTGATGCTTTGAAGAAAGCTCAAGATGATAACAACATTGACGAAATGAAGGCCAAGAAGGACGACTTGAACAAGATCGTTCAGGACTTATCAGTTAAGTTGTATCAACAAGCTCAAGAAGCTCAGGGTGCACAAGGCGGTGCCGACAGTAATGCTGCTGGCAATGCCGACTCAGCCAAGGGCAGTGATGACAACACGGTTGACGGTGATTTCGAAGACTTGGATAAAGACAAGGATAAGAAGTAGCACCGGCAGAACAAAAAGGCCAAGGCCACGTGGCTTTGGCCTTTTTGCTTTAAATATGCTAGTATTAATGAGACTTAATTAAGGTTCATTAGGAGGTTACAATGGCAGAGCAAGACTTATATAAGGTTCTGGGTGTTGAAAAGGATGCCAGTCAGGACGAAATCAAGAAGGCGTACCGCAAGCTTTCGAAGAAGTATCATCCTGATTTGAATCATGAACCTGGCGCGGAAGAAAAGTTTAAAGCTGTCAATGAAGCGTACGAAACGTTAGGCGATGCCCAGAAGCGGGCACAGTATGATCAATTCGGATCGACTGGTGGCCAACAAGGCTTCGGTGGCGCCGGCGGTTTCGGCGGTCAAGACTTTGGTGGCTTCGGCGGCGGTGGCGGCTTTGAAGATATTTTCAGTTCCTTCTTCGGTGGTGGCGCTGGTGGTTCACGGCGTTCTAACCCAACGGCCCCGCAACAAGGCCGAGACTTACAGTATGAGATGACACTGAAGTTTGAAGATGCGATCTTTGGTAAGAAGACGACCATCACCTACAATCGTGAGGAACAGTGTGAGACTTGTGGTGGTTCTGGTGCCAAGCCAGGAACGTCACCAGTGACCTGTTCGAAATGTCATGGTGCTGGCTATATTCAGGTACAGACTAATACGCCACTCGGTCGAATGATGAGCCAACAAGTTTGTGACGTTTGTCATGGAACTGGTAAAGAAATCAAGGACAAGTGTGCCACTTGTGGTGGCTCTGGTCATACTGAACAAAGTCATTCCATCAAAGTGACGGTTCCTGCTGGAGTTGAAGAAGGCCAACAAATGCGGCTTCAAAATCAAGGTGAAGCGGGAACGAATGGTGGCCCTTATGGTGATTTATTCATTATCTTCAGAGTTGAGCCAAGTAAGGACTTTGAACGGGATGGCGCGACGATTTACTTCAAGTTGCCGATCGACTTCGTTCAGGCCGCTCTTGGTGATGAAGTTCAAGTTAAGACGGTTCACGGGGACGTTAAGTTGAAGATCCCAGCTGGTACTCAGACGGGGACAACTTTCCGGTTACGTGGTAAAGGTGCACCACGATTACGTGGCAATGGCAACGGCGACGAACGCGTTACCGTTAATATTGAAACGCCAACGCACTTGAACAAGGGTCAAAAAGAAGCTTTGAAGACCTTTGCTAAAGCTAGCGGCAAATCAGTTGCTGGCAATGGCAAGAGTTCGTTATTTGACAAGCTCCGGGGTGTTTAACCGAGCGAACTAATTCCAGAAATATACAAAAAGCTGGGCGATGCCCATCACAAAAATGTGATGAGGATTGTTCAGCTTTTTTTAGTGTCAATCAAGCACTCTGGCCTGTTTATTAAGTGACCTTTCAGTAACGCGGTTTTTGTGCAAACTGTTTCGTTATCCTGTCGTCCGGGGATTAGTGAGTGCTAGAATTAGTCAAGGAGGTGAAGTAATACGCTGCTAGCTTACGGGGGACGTAACGTTGATGTTACAAAACCGTTACAAATATGTCGTATCAGCGAACGAAAATGCAGGATTTTGATCTTTTTGAGCCGGCCTAACCGTTATTGGTCGGTAGGTTGTTACACTATAACTTGAACTTACGTCCTATTGGCGGCGTAGCTAATATCACCAATCGGTTCGTAATTGATAGCTAATGGGGAGGTCAATCATTGTGAAGCAAAGCAAACTTTTAGTAACAGTTTTGCTTGGACTGCTGATTGTGGGTGCTGGTGGCGGCTACTATGTTTATCATACAGAGCGGCAAGCAGCGATTGCTAAAAAGCGTCAAACTGACAAAGCATTGAATAAGAAAGCGGCATTAAAAAATAGCCAGCTTAGTCGTAAGATTAACCAGACAACGTTTTCGAATAATAAGAACACGGATGAGCAAGTGACTAAGGCTTTAAACCTAAGCCATTTTGTGGGGTCAGCATTAGTTGTTAAGAATGACCATGTCATTTATAATCGTGCCTTTGGTTACGCAAACAAGGCTAAAAATCAACGTAATAAAGTCAATTCAAAGTATCAAATTTTATCGATTCAAAAGTCAATGACGGCGGTTGGCATTATGCAGTTGGTGCAGGCGGGGAAAGTTAAGCTGACTGATCCGATTTCGAAGTATTATCCAACTTTAAAGCATGGGCGTCAGACAACGCTTCGCCAAATGTTAGATATGACAACAGGGTTCCGTTTGAAGAGCGGTTCAAAAGAATTCTTACCAGAAAATCAAGTGATTGATTTTGCGGCTCACAATGTTTTTTACTACCCAGATAAAAATGGAATTTATAATTATTCATCCGTTAATTTTCTGTTGCTAGCTGGCATTATTCGCAAGGTAACTGGTCAATCATATCAGCACTTCTTTACAACACATTTTATTGACAAGTTGAATCTGAATGAAACGGGCTTTTTGATTCATGGTCAAGGTCAAGATGCGACAACTGGTTACCGAGCGCTTGCAGACCAAACACTTCCGAATTATGATCAAACAATGCCAGAAAGCAAATCACAAATGGCCAATGAGTTAGGTACTGGGCAAGTTTATATGAGTACCGCGGATTTATTTACCGTTGAAAGTGCCATTCTTAAAGGGCAGTTGCTGTCAAAAAAGAACGTTGCAATTTTGCACACGCGCACAGCCACAGGTGAATATGGCGGTGGTGTTTATAACATGAGTAATGGTATTCGGTCACACGGACTTGGTTATGGCTATGAATCCAGCATCTTCCTCTCACCGGATGGGAAGACTGGTGTTGTATTAATGAGTAACTACTATCGCAAAGCTGCTGGTATTCAAGCAACAGCCAACAAGATTTTTACGGAATTAATGAAGGGTGATATTAAGTAACTGACATTGGGTTAGTGGAGGAGGTGATGGCATGTTTGCAAAGTTGAAAAGCTGGTTTCAACGTCCGGTCGTTCAATTCATTGCACTTACAGTATTTTACTTTGCTGTCATGCTCGCCTTGGTTTATCTTTACGGTTATAGTGGGATCAACCAAGCGAAGTTTATTTACAACGAATTTTAAAAATGGATGCAGTAACACTATTGTTTGGGGGGAGTTTTAATTATGATTAAGAACATCATTACAACGATTGATGATTATGCACGGACGCAACCCAATAACGTGGTTTATGATGTGCAAGGTGTAACGCACACTTATGCGGAATTAAAAGCTTATTCAGATGCCTTGGCGGCGCATCTTGACACGCTCGATTTACCAGCCAAGGATCCAATTATTGTGTTTGGTGGTCAGACGTTTGAAATGATTGCGACTTTCTTAGGAGTTGTTAAGTCAGGTCGGGCGTATATTCCAATCGATACACATTCACCAAATGAGCGGTTAACAATGATTAATGAGATTGCTAAGCCAGCTGCCGTTATTGCTGTTGCTGATTTGCCAACCGGTGTCGGGACAACCCCCGTGATTACACCAGATCAATTGGCGGCTATCTTTGCGACTCCCGTTGATTATCAAGCGGATCATGTCGTTAGTGGCGATGATAATTACTATATTATCTTTACTTCTGGTACCACTGGGATGCCAAAGGGGGTCCAAATTAGTCATGATAACTTGGTCAGTTACGTTGACTGGATGTTGAGTGATGACTTCGGATTGCCTGACCAGCCGAACTCGCTGTCGCAACCACCATATTCATTTGACCTATCCGTGATGGACGTTTACCCAACCTTAGCGTTAGGTGGGACACTATACGCATTACCGAAGGCCGTGACAGATGATTTCAAACAATTATTTGCTGCGTTGCCGACGTTACCAATCAACGTTTGGGTCTCAACACCATCATTTATGGACATTTGTTTGCTAGAACCAAAGTTTAATGCTGAAAACTTGCCAACTTTGACGCACTTCTTGTTCTGTGGTGAGGAACTCACACATAAGACGGCGGCGACACTCAAGAAACGGTTCCCAGATGCCCGGATCTTCAATACGTACGGGCCAACTGAAACCTGCGTCGCGGTAACTCAAATTGAAATTACGGATGCCGCATTAGCGCAGTATGATCGGCTACCAATTGGTTATGCCAAAGCTGATACGCGGATACTTGTGGTTGATGAAAATGGTGAGGCGGTTCCAAATGGCACGGAAGGTGAACTGATTATCGCCGGACCATCCGTTTCGAAGGGGTATTTGAACAACTCTGAAAAAACTGCCAAGGCTTTCTTTGAATTAGACGGGCAACCCGCCTATCATTCTGGTGATATTGGCACGATGGATGCGGACGGTCTGTTCCGTTATCGTGGCCGCGTTGATTTTCAAATTAAAATGCATGGTTACCGCATCGAACTAGAAGAAGTGGATCACTTCTTAGCACAGCAACAGCATATTAAACAAGCCGTTGCCGTTCCAAAATACGATAAAGAGCACAAAGTAACGCAAATGATTGCGTACGTGGTACCAAAGCCGAATGACTTCGAAAGTGACTTTGCTTTGACCACTGCAATTAAAAAGGACCTACAAGGAATGATGATGGAATACATGATTCCACAACGGTTCGTCTATCAAACGAGCTTGCCATTAACGCCTAACGGTAAGATTGATGTCAAGTCGATCATTAAAGAGGTTAACCCAGAATGATTTCTTTTGACCCATATGGTAACCCAACGTACTTTGTGCTGCTCTTTATCGCGTTGTTACCGTTAATGATTGGTCTGTTATATGGTCGGCGATCCCATTGGTATGAATCATTGATATCGTTTATCTTCTTAATGCTGACCTTTGGCGGTGTTAAGTGGCGCACTGGGATCGCGTTAATTATCTATTTGGTCTATCAGATCACACTAGTTTGGTTGTACTCAAAGTATCGACAACGACCAGATTCACCTAATAAGGGCTGGGTTTTCGTTGTCAGTGTGATTTTAGCGATTATTCCACTAGCTGTCGTTAAGATCACACCAGCCGTGGCACATGGTGCTAATTCAATTATTGGTTTCTTAGGAATTTCCTACCTGACTTTCAAAGTGGTCCAGATGATCATGGAGACCCGTGATGGGGTGATTAAAGAATTCCATCCGGTACTGTTTGGCCAGTTCTTGCTGTTTTTCCCAACGATCTCGTCTGGGCCGATTGACCGGTATCGGCGGTTCGTTAAGGATTACGATAGTGTCCCGACCCGTGAAAAGTATCTCGGGTTAGTTGAAAAAGGGGTCCGCTACATTTTCTTGGGATTCTTATATAAGTTCATTTTGGCTTATATCTTTGGTACGCGGATGCTACCTGTCGTTGAACACGCGGCCTTGCAAGCTCACGGCATGTCATGGGCGTTAGTCGGTGTGATGTACGTCTATAGTATGGATTTATTCTTTGATTTTGCGGGTTACAGTTTGTTTGCCGTCGGTATCAGTTACCTGATGGGTGTTGAAACTCCGATGAACTTCAATCAACCGTTTAAGTCAAAGAACATCAAAGACTTCTGGAATCGTTGGCACATGACGTTGTCCTTCTGGTTCCGTGATTTCATCTACATGCGGTTGGTATTCTTTATGATGAAACACAAGGTCTTTAAGAGCCGGATCACAACGGCCAACGTGGCATACGTTATTAATATGTTGATCATGGGGTTTTGGCACGGGGAAACATGGTATTACATCGTTTATGGGCTATTCCATGGTTTAGCAATGGTTGTCAACGATGCTTGGTTACGGTACAAGAAGAAACATCAAGCGCAGTTGCCGTCTAATAAATTTACGGAATACTTTGCGATTTTCCTAACGTTTAACGTCGTTTGTTTCAGTTTCTTGATCTTCTCAGGATTCTTGAACACGTTATTCTTTGGAGCCCGGCCATAATATAATTACAATAAGGGAGCGTAATGACAATGGATGATACAAAAGCAACGGTTTTATCAATTTTAGCAGACTTAACGGGGGAAGATGTTTCCAGTAACATGGACGTTAACCTGTTTGATGAAGGAATCTTAGATTCAATGGGTTCCGTCCAACTTTTATTGGAACTTCAAAATCAATTAGGAATCGAAGTGCCGGTCTCTGAATTTCAACGGTCAGAATGGGATACACCGGCTAAGATTGTTGCAAAGGTTGAGAACTTGCAATGAACGTTGCCAAACGCCTTTTTAAGATTTTTGGGCCAATTATTTTGGCAGCCGTCTTATTATTGGCCGTACTGCTTTCACCGTTCTCATTTGGATTAAACCATATTTCTAAGGATACTGAGAAAAAAGCGGCCGTTTCCTTGTCAGCCAACGTATTAAAAGGTCGGTTAGTTAAACGACAGGCGCTGGATGATGGCTATGTCCCGTTCTTTGGTTCTTCAGAATGGTCACGATTTGATCCAATGCATCCGTCCGTACTGGCAACAAAATATCACCGCAATTACCGACCATTTCTACTCGGTGCGCGGGGGACCCAGTCGTTGACGCAGTATTTCGCGATGCAATCGGTGAAAAAGCAGATTACAAATAAGAAGGCCGTCTTTGTAATTTCGCCACAATGGTTTGTGCCACAAGGAACGCGGAAAGATGCGTTTTCGTACTATTACTCACCACTGCAGACCATTGATTGGTTACAGGATGAGCAGAATACGGCAATGGACCGGTATGCCGCTCAACGTTTGTTACAGATGCCATCGGGTTCTTCTGATCGCATTTTGGAAGGCGCCCTGGCACGTGTGGCAGCTGGGTTTAAACCAACGAGCGCACAAATGACGTATATTAACTATAAGGCACGTGTCCTTGGCAGTGAGGATGAGTTCTTCTCACGTTTTGGAATTGCGGGCAAAAATTTACGGACTGTCAATGCGCAAGCTAACAAGTTACCAGCGACATATAACTTTAATCAGTTAAACCAATTAGCCGGTAAAATCGGTGCGGCGCAAACGGACTCGAACAGTCTTGAAATCAGCAATCAATTTTGGAACACGAAGTTAAAACGTAATTACAAGCGACTCAAAGATTCACAGCGACACTTGAATTACACGAAGTCACCAGAATTTGCCGATTTTCAACTGGTTTTGAATCAGTTTGCAAAGACACACACCGATGTCTTGTTCATCATTCCACCAATCAATCAGCGCTGGTCTGCTTATACCGGACTGTCAATGAAGATGATTGCTCAGTTTGACAAGAAGATTCAGTACCAGTTGAAGAGTCAAGGGTTTAATAACGTCTTGGACCTGACCCAGGACGGTGGTAAGGACTACTTCATGACTGATACGATTCATCTTGGCTGGCGTGGTTGGTTAGCCGTGGATCAAAAGGTTGATCCATTCTTGACTAAGAAGACGAAGCCGGTTCATTATCAGATTAATGACGACTTCTATTCAAAAGAATGGCAATTACTCAAACCCAGTGAAATCAAGGATTTTGAATAACCTACTAAAAAGTACAGGCCATATTGGCTTGTACTTTTTTGTTACGTCATTTATTCAGTGGCGCAGCGGGGTGTCTGGAGCGGTCTGATAGAAAAATTGTGCTTGTGCCACTAACTTGGTATAATTGTAGGGATTAGGATTTAGGAAGAAAGTAGGAAAATCAATGGATAAAGCGACAATGCAAGACCGACAACAACATATTCGGAATTTTTCAATCGTCGCCCATATTGATCACGGCAAATCGACGTTGGCGGATCGTATTCTGGAACTAACTGATACGATTTCCAAACGTGAGATGCAAGACCAAGTGTTGGACTCAATGGACTTGGAACGTGAACGTGGGATTACGATCAAATTGAATGCGGTAGAGTTACACTATCAAGCAAAGGATGGGGAGACTTATATCTTCCACTTGATCGATACACCTGGACATGTTGACTTCACGTATGAAGTCTCACGGAGCCTCGCAGCCTGTGAAGGGGCGGTTTTAGTCGTGGATGCGGCGCAAGGGGTCGAAGCCCAGACGCTAGCCAACGTGTATTTAGCCATTGATGATGACTTGGAAATTGTCCCGGTGATCAACAAGATTGACTTGCCATCGGCTGAACCTGAAAAGGTGCGCAAAGAAATTGAAGATGACATTGGGATTGATGCGGAAGATGCTGTTCTAGCTTCAGCGAAAGCCGGTATTGGTATCGAAGATCTGCTCGAGCAAATCGTGCATAAGATTCCGGCTCCTCAGGGGGATCTTGATGCGCCACTCAAGGCCCTAGTGTTTGATTCCGTCTATGATGATTATCGGGGCGTGGTGCTGAGTGTTCGGATTCATGAAGGCATCGTTCGTCCAGGAGATCGGATCCGGTTGATGAACAGTGGTAGTGAATATGAAGTGACGGAAGTCGGCGTTAATTCACCGAAACCGTTAGCACGGGATTATTTGATGGCGGGGGATGTTGGTTACATTACGGCTAGCATCAAGGATATTCAGGATACCCGAGTAGGTGATACGGTCACGAACGCGAAAAATCCGGCCGAAAAGCCATTGGCGGGTTACCGTGAAATGAATCCGATGGTCTACGCTGGGATTTATCCGACTGATAATGCCAAATTCACCGATTTACGGGAAGCGTTGGAAAAATTAAAATTGAACGATGCCGCATTGGAATTTGAAGCGGAATCATCACAAGCACTGGGCTTTGGGTTCCGGTGTGGATTCCTGGGACTGCTACACATGGACGTCATTCAGGAGCGCCTCGAACGGGAATTTAATCTTGAACTAATTACCACGGCGCCGTCCGTAACGTATCATGTGCGGATGACTGATGGCACGGAGAAAAAGGTGGAAAACCCGGCTGAAATGCCTGAGGCGTCTGCAATCAAGGAAATTCGTGAACCGTATGTGAAAGCTCAGATTATGGTGCCTAATGATTACGTTGGTGCGGTCATGGAATTAGCCCAGCGTAAACGGGGCGAGTTTGATACGATGGAGTACTTGGATAGTAATCGGGTCAACGTGGTTTATCACATTCCGTTGTCCGAAATCATTTTTGACTTCTTTGATAAATTAAAGTCGAACACGCGCGGCTATGCCTCGTTAGATTATGATTTAGACGGCTACCGTGCCAGTGACCTCGTTAAGATCGATATCTTATTAAACGGTGACCAAGTTGATGCTCTGAGTTTTATCGCACATCGCGACTTTGCACCTGCGCGTGGACGCGAGATTGCCGCCAAGCTCAAGACGATTATCCCCCGGCAAAACTTTGAAATTCCGGTACAGGCAACGATTGGTTCTAAAGTCATTGCTCGGACGAATATTAAAGCTTACCGTAAGGACGTGACGGCCCATCTGTACGGTGGTGACCGGACGCGGCGGATGAAGCTACTTGAAAAGCAAAAAGCTGGTAAGAAGCGTATGAAGGCTGTCGGTAAAGTCGAAATCCCGCAAGAAGCGTTCATGGCTGTTCTGAAAACCGACGAAGACGAAAAGCCGAACTGATTAAGTTTATAAAAAATGGTAGCGACATCGATTGATGTCACTACCATTTTTTGCGTTATTGTTTAGATGCAATTGTAATCTGATTAAGATGGTTGTAAGCACCAATTAACCCCAAACATCATCCATATGCGGTAGTTGTAATAAGCCATCGCTAGTCGGGTCAGTTGTGCCGATGGTCTTTAAATGCCAAGTGCCCTGATCGTCCTTGGTCGCAACGACTTTTTTGCGTTTGCCTTCTTGATTTTTGTAGAAGCAGTTTTCACTATCCGCACCGATTTCGCGGGCGAGGACTTCGTTGGATGTGACATAACCGTCATTGGTTTGAAATTTTTCGATTTGGTCGACCGTTGTCAACTGTTCATGACCACGACGATAAATTCTTTCGATGAGTATCATCAGTAAATTCCCCCTAATATTGATAACCTTACTAATTTAATCATATTTTACCATACTCGGATACGCGGCAAAAACAATTCTGAAATGGTTAGCAAATTTATAAGAATTAAAGTTCGATACTTGCTAAACCAATGGCAAATTGGTACACTACTTGTTTAAAGTCTGCTATAATAATAGCTAGATATGAAAATATACTAACGATAAATTAATTTATTATTTAATCAATTTCACATTGTGAAGGAGAGATCAACGACATGTTAAAACGCACGAAACAGTTTCTGCGATCAATACATTATGACTACGATAAAACATATATTAGACCGCTGATGGTGCCCGACAGCGTTTACGTGTTGAAATTCGGTAAGGACCATCGCAACAATCGGGTGGTCGTTAAGTACAGTCATACTTGGACCGGGCGAATCAAAATCAATGAGATCGCGGTTCGGTTGCACAAGCAAAAGCACCCGCGGATCTTTAAGCATGAAGCCGACATGATTAAGTATTTGAATAAGCATCTAACCAAAAAGACCGCAAATAATGATTAAATGAACATGAGGACGGACTAGCAAGGTGGCTAGTCCGTTTTCTATTAGGGGCGAGTAAAACAAGTTATGATAGCAATCGAACGATTTTTAAGCACACGTACGACACCTGAAATTGCGGTGAGCCTACTGGGTAAACAGTTGCGCTTACAGACATCTAGCGGTGTATTGACCGCCTGGATCACAGAAACAGAAGCGTATCTTGGTGCCCGTGATGCAGGAGCTCACGCGTATCAGAACCACCAAACGCCGCGCAATCGCGCACTCTGGCAATCAGCGGGAACAATTTATATTTATCAAATGAGGGCCTGGTGCTTACTGAATATTGTGACACAAGCTGCCGGTACGCCAGAATGTGTCTTGATTCGCGGAATTGAACCAGATGCGGGGCTTGAACGAATGCAACAGCAGCGGCCAGTGCCCATTGCGAACTTGACCAACGGACCGGGCAAGCTAATGCAGGCGCTTGGGTTAGATAAAACGTTAAATGGACAAACGCTGCAACCGGCGACCTTATCATTGGATTTGAGTCATTATCGCCAACCGGAACAAGTTGTGGCGACTCCGCGAATTGGAATTGTCAACAAGGGTGAATGGACAACGGCACCATTGCGGTACTTTGTGGCCGGCAATCCATTCGTATCCAAGATTTCTCGCCGGACCATCGATCATGAACATCATGGTTGGATGACCAGGTGATTGTCAAGTTAATCAGGCTTGTTATATAATTGTTACTAAGAAAAACGTGATAGTCTTAAGCGATGGCGCTTGGCGCTCTAGCTTTCGATGGGAGGAAAATATAAAGATATGAAATGGACTGAAGTAACGGTCAGTACTTCTAATGAAGCTGTCGAAGCGGTGGCAAACATTTTAATGGAAGCCGGGGCCAGTGGCGTCAAAATTGATGATGCCTTGGATTATCAGAATTTAAAGCCTGATCGGTATGGTGAGATCATCGATTTGGCGACGATTCCACACGTTACCAGTGGGGCGAAGATTTCTGCTTATTATCCTGAGACGGTGTTTGTACCGGAAGTCATTCCAACGATCAAGCAGCGGGTTAGTCAGCTGACTGATTTTGGGTTGAATCCAGCACCTAATGAAGTCAGTATGACGGCTTTATCGGATGAAGACTGGGCGACGGCCTGGAAAAAATACTATCACCCCGTCCGGGTTACGCGCTATTTGACGATTGTGCCAAGTTGGGAACAGTACCAACCAGTGCAATCAGGTGAGCTTGTGTTGCGACTAGATCCTGGTCAGGCTTTTGGTACCGGAACGCATCCGACAACCAAGCTCTGTTTGCAGGCGCTTGAAACTGTGATCAATGGTGGTGAACACTTGATCGATGTGGGTACTGGGTCCGGGGTATTGAGTATTGCGGCCAAAGCGATGGGCGTCGGTGCAGTAGAAGCTTACGATCTTGACGATGTCGCTGTGGCATCAGCTCAAACGAATTTGGACTTGAATCCAGTTGCCAAAGATGTTCACGTGGCTGCCAATGATTTACTAGCTGGGATTGACACGCAGGCTGATATTATCGTTGCCAACATTTTGGCTGAAATTATTATTCCGTTGGTACCACAAGCCCGTCAAAACTTAAAACGGGGCGGCTATTTCATTACCTCTGGCATCATCGATGATAAGTTCCAGGTCGTCATGACGACAATTAAGGAAGCGGGCTTCCAAATTACACAACATACGCAAATGGGTGACTGGCACGGTATCGTGGCTTATCTACCAACAGCTGAAGATTAGTGGAGGACTGAAATGCAACGATACTTTTTATCAACACCGATTACGACAACGATTGGGCAAACGTTCACTATCACGGGTGAGACGGTCAAACACTGGGTCAAGGTGATGCGCGCACAACCGGGGGACACTGCGGAATTTGTTACGACGACACATCAAGTCGTGCTGGCGGATTTGGTGAAAAGCGATGGTCGAACAGCTACAGCGACAATCACGGCCGTTACGACGCCCCATGTTGAATTGCCGTTGCCAGTGACTATTGCTTGTGGGTTGTCTAAAGGCGATAAACCCGAACAGATCGTACAACGTGGTACTGAATTAGGTGCGAGCGCCTTCGTGTTTTTCGATAGTCAGTGGGCAGTGGCTAAATGGGCAGCGAATAAGCGGGCCCGCAAGTTGGCCCGCTTGGCGAAAATTGCGCAGGGCGCGGCTGAACAGTCACACCGGACGATGATTCCTAGTGTGAGCTACGCAACGGATTTAAACCAGTTGTTAGCACACGTGTCATATGATACCGGGGTCGTAGCGTGGGAGGAATCAGCCAAACAAGGTGAGAGCAGCCAACTGGTGCAGACGTTAAAAACGATGACCGCACCACAACGACTGCTGGCGATTTTTGGTCCTGAAGGGGGCTTGGCACCACAAGAAGTGGCGACATTACAAACTGCTGGTATCGCGGCAGTGGGCCTGGGTCCACGAATCATGCGGGCCGAAACGGCACCCCTCTACTTACTAAGTAGCGTTTCTTTTTGGTGCGAACTAGTGTAATTTTGCGGTCGGTGGTGTACAATAAATAATCATAGTCATTTAGCAATAAAGCGTAAGCGAGGGAGTTAGTTTGACGGAAAAAATTCGTAAGTTTAATGGCCAGTATTGGCTGATTGCGCTTGTCGTTGGGGTGATGATACCATGGTTGCTACGATTTACGAGTATTAGCCGGTTTCATCAGATTGTATGGCTACTCTTTGTAGTTGACTTTGTGCTGGCAGCAGTCGTTGGCTGGTGGATTCGTCGGACTGAACGGACGGGCTGGTTAGTCTGGCTATTCCCAGTGGGCTGTTTTGTCGGGCTCTATCTATTTTTCCCAACGTATGTCTATTACTTAGCGTTAGTTGATTTAGGCATATCCTACTTAGCATATGGGTTAACTGGTCCCCGCGCGAGTTTGCGTTAAAACGGTTGTCAAGGCACGTTGGGTGGGAACCTCACGTGCCTTTTATTAAATAGAATCTTTGTGGAAGTCGTGGTGATAAAATGCCCAAACAACCTACCTGGACTGCCCAGGATGTCCTGGACATGGTTCAAAAGTATATGAATAGTGATCACGTCGCGTTAGTTAAACGGGCGTGTGATTTTGCAACTTATGTGCATAAGGATCAGTATCGCCAATCTGGTGAGCCGTATATTATGCATCCGATTCAAGTTGCTGGTATCTTAGCTGAATTGAAGATGGACCCTGAAACCGTCGCTTCGGGTTTCTTACACGACGTTGTGGAAGATACTGGTGTTACTTTAGGAGACGTTGAAGAACTGTTTGGTCATGACGTGGCCGTTATTGTTGACGGGGTCACCAAGCTGGGTAAGATTCGGTACAAGTCCAACAAAGAACAGCTTGCTGAAAATCACCGTAAATTACTGTTGGCGATGTCTAAAGATATTCGAGTCATGATTGTCAAATTAGCTGATCGCTTGCATAATATGCGGACATTGCAGCATCTGCGGCCCGATAAACAGCGGCGAATTGCAAATGAAACGTTGGAAATTTACGCCCCCATTGCCGATCGATTAGGGATCAGCACGATTAAATGGGAACTAGAAGATATTTCACTACGTTATTTGAATCCTCAACAGTATTATCGCATTGTCCACTTGATGAATTCGCGGCGTGAGGACCGTGAAAAGTACATCGAGATTGCCATTCAAGACATTCAAAAGGCGCTCCATGATCTGGAACTACCAGAAGCTGAAATTTATGGTCGTCCGAAGCATATCTATTCAATTTATAAGAAGATGCGGGACAAACACAAACAGTTTAGCCAACTTTACGATCTGCTGGCAATTCGGGTGGTCGTGGATTCAATCAAGGACTGTTATGCAGTTTTAGGTGCGATTCACACACAATGGAAGCCCATGCCGGGGCGTTTTAAAGATTATATTGCGATGCCCAAGGCCAATATGTATCAATCTTTGCATACCACGGTGGTCGGTCCTGAAGGTAAGCCCCTCGAAATACAGATCCGGACGTTTGAAATGCACCGGGTCGCTGAATACGGGGTCGCAGCACACTGGGCGTATAAGGAAGGTAAACGCGACGAGGTCCAAGAGACTCAGTCGGGCAACAAGTTGAACTTAGTCAAAGAAATCATTGAGCTACAGGATGAAAGTAAGGACGCTGCCGACTTTATGGAGGGCGTCAAGGGCGACCTCTTTAGTGACCGGGTCTATGCTTTTACGCCCAAGGGTGACGTGACAGAATTACCAAAGGGCGCTGGACCACTGGATATGGCATATTCGATCCATACGGAAGTGGGTAACCATACGACTGGTGCGAAAGTCAATGGCAAGATCGTTCCATTGGATTACCAAATCAAAAATGGTGATATCGTGGATATTTTAACGTCCACTAGTTCAACTGGTCCTAGCCGTGATTGGCAGAAATTAGTCTATACGCGGCGGGCCCGTAATAAAATCAAACAGTTCTTCCGCAATGCTGACCGTGAGGAAAACATCATTACGGGTCGTGATTTGCTTGAGAAGCAGCTACGTGATTTAGAGTTTAATCCAAAAGAAATCATGACTAAGGACAAGGTGACGGCGGTCGCTCAAAAGATGCACTACGGTAGTGAGGATGATTTGTTCGCGGCCTTGGGGTTTGGTGACGTCCAACCGGTAGGGATTGCTAACCGGTTAACGAGTGATGTTCGTAAACAGCGCGAGGCTAATCGGCAGCGTGAACGTGAGGAGGCCATTTTGGCAGACTCTACGGAAGCGCCAGCGAAGAAGAAATCGAAAGATCATCATAATGAGGATCAGGAGAAGCAGGATCGGAAGCGGCAAAAGGTCTCATCTTCTGGTGGGGTGATTATTCAAGGCGTCGACAACTTACTCGTACGTCTAAGTCATTGCTGTTCTCCAATTCCGGGTGATGAGATTGTTGGTTATATTACGAAGGGGCGCGGTGTTTCGGTTCACCGTGTTGATTGTCCGAACGTTAAGAGCGCAGAAGCAAATGGTGAACGGTTGATTGATGTTCAGTGGGAGAATCCCGAGGGTGACCGAACGAACTACAATTCTGATTTGGAAATTCAAGGTTATAACCGTAATGGCATGCTCAACGATGTGTTGAAAGTTATCAATAATCACACGAAATTTTTGACCAATGTCAACGGTAAGGTCGATCACAACAAGATGGTCATTATTAGTGTTTCGTTGGGGGTTCGCAACTTGGAACATCTCCAACGAATCATTGACAGTCTGAAAAATGTTCAGGATCTTTACGTTGTCGAACGGAAAATGTTTTAGGAGGCTTCTATGCGAGTCATTGTTCAGCGGTCACAGCAGGCACAAGTTAGTATTGATGGGAAAGTTCGAGGCACGATTGACCACGGTTTCGTCCTATTGGTTGGTTTTCAAGATGGCGACGGTCAAGCCGAATTGGATTACATCGCGCATAAGATTTTAAACCTCCGCGTTTTTAGTGACGCAGATGGAAAAATGAATTTGAATATTCAACAAGTCGGTGGAGCAATCTTGTCGATATCGCAGTTTACGTTATACGCGGAGACGCGCCATGGTAATCGACCAAGTTTTACAGCGGCGGGTAATCCTGAATTGGCTAGCAAATTGTATGATACATTTAATCAGCAATTAGCTGCCAGTGGCGTGACCGTTGCGACTGGTGAATTTGGTGCCGATATGCAAGTTTCCTTGGTTAACGATGGGCCGGTCACGATTTGTTATGATACTGATCAACGTTGAAGTAAAAGCTGAAAGACCAATCCGGTACTTTCAGCTTTTTGGCTATTACAATTATTAGCGGGAGTGAATGAGATGCGTGAGTTTTTATGGGACCTCGATGGAACCTTGTTAGATACTTATCCAGCCATGGTCCAAGCTTTCCAAAAAGCAGTTGCCGAGTTAGGTGGGACTATTCCGGCTGATACAACGTACCAGCTGATGCGGCAACAGTCAGTTGGTTATGCGGAAAGAATGGTTGCGGCTCAGTATGGTTGGGATTGGCATGATTTACGGGCGGGCTATCAACGTTGGGAGCCACAATTACAGCATGCACCGGCCGCCTTTGCGGGTGCTCAAGCGGTGCTTGAAAAAGTTATCGCAGTTGGTGGTCACAATTATTTGATGACCCATCGTGACGAAAGCGCACAAGCCTATTTACAACGAGCGGGTTTAGCCCAATATTTCACAGATGCGGTCACGGCTGCTCAGCCATTCCCACGTAAACCTGATCCAGCTGCGTTGAATTATTTATTGAATAAACACCAGGTCGACTGTCAACGCGCCGTTATGGTGGGTGATCGCAACTTGGACATCGATGCCGGTCACAATGCTGGGATTGCCGGATATTTATTTGATATTGACCGCCTGATTACGGTGACTAGTGCTCCGGAAGTTCAAGTTACGGATTTAAACGACTTATTGACCTTTGTCGACTAGTCTAGACACTCGAAATATTGTGATAACTGATGATTGTAGCTAAAAAATTATATACAAGCCTCGCGACCGAGTCCTCTCAATGAGCTGCACGGGTCGCGAGGCTTGTATTAATATTGCATGAGAATTCGGTCAACGGCTGGTCCGTATGTTTCACCAAACAGGTTCAGGTGGGCCAGTAAATAATAGAGTTGGTAGCTTGGTAGGCGGTCTTGCATACCGGGCGCAACCGGGTAGGCTGCTTGGTAAGCCTGATAAAAATCAGTATCAAAACCACCAAAAATCGTCGTCATGGCCAGATCCATCTCTCGGTCACCGTAAAACACGTCGGGATCGATCAAAACGGGCGTACCGGTCGTGTCAAATAAGTAATTACCTGACCACAAATCGCCATGTAACAGGCTTGGTTTTACCGTATGCATGTGGGAATCTTGCAACAGTTGTTGTCGTAAGCGGTGATAATGCATTTCACGCGTTTCTGACCATAAATGGTGTTCCTTAGCCAAATTGACTAATACATCTAAACGTTGTTGTGTATAGAAAGTTGCCCAATCAGTCTGCCAATGATTAATTTTCGGTAACTTGCCAGCTGTGAAGTCGTGGTCAAGACCAAATTGGGCGTGGTGTTGATGGTGAACTTTGGCGACAGCCGCTCCCAGTGCGGACTGACTGCCAGTCCCGGTCGCTAGCCAATCTAATAAGAGATAACCGTCTGTGGCAATCGTGCCACTGGCGATGACACGCGGTGTCTTAGTCACTGCACCAAGTAGTCGCAATCCAGCGACTTCGTGGTCAAAGAAAGTAACGTCGTTGTGCGGCTGAACCTTCAAAAAATATTGGTGATGACGGGTGATGATTTGAAAGGCCGCGTTGATGTCGCCACCGCTCACTGGTTGCACTTGCTGAATGTCAGTGAGTGGTAGTTGTGCGAGCCAAGTTTTTGTTAAGTGCATGTTAACTCCTCCTTGCTGCGATGTTAAATACGGTTACCATCACTGTAACGCAATTAATTGTTATTAACAATTAGTGGCGTTGATCCGTAAGAGTGTGAAATGAGGTTAGACGTCCGGTACGGAGCTAAAGTGCAGGCAAATAGACGGTTATTTAGGTAAACCGCGTCAGTTGATATGCGATTCATCGATTGAATAGTCGCGAAAAGTGGCCGTTATCCCAGTCACTGGAATAACGGCCACTTTCAAAGACTTCATGCTGACTGCATTATTATTGATTGGCGAAGTAGGTACTCAATCCGGCGTAAACCGCGTGCGCTACTTCTTGAGGGTACTTTTTAGAACTGATCGTCTTGAAGTCCGACTTATCATTAATATAACCCAGTTCCATCAATACGGATGGTCGTGAATTATCACGAATGACCAGAAAGTCACCGAAGTCCGTTCCTTTACTAGGAATTGGCAAGGTCGAGACGTTATTGTTTAACGCCTTGGCTAGTGCTAGTGAGGTTGACTTATGATAGTAATAGGTCGTGATCCCAGAAGCCGTGTTTTTTTCTGGTGAGCTGTCAAAGTGGAAGCTGATGAAGGCGTCTGCATGAAGCTTGTTTGCGATTGCGGGACGCGCACTCAGGCCGACGTATTCATCTGAATCACGGGTTAAAACAACGTGTGCGCCAGCAGCCCGGAGCTTTTTAGCTACAGCTTTAGCGACCCGTAACGTGTACGTTTTTTCCATCTTGCCCTTGCTCGAGAGCGCCCCGGAATCAGAACCGCCGTGTCCGGGATCTAAAACGATGGTGGCTTCAGAGATTTTGGTGGTTTTAGTCAACTGACTGTTATGTTCGTTGACTAACCAACTAGCAATCCAGCCGAATTTATGATCCGCATAACGGACGTATAGCCAATTATTTTTGCGTTTCATAATGTGGACCTTGGTGCCCTTAGACGTAGCGTCCTCGATCGCGTAACTCATGCCTGGACCGCTACGAATATTGACGTTGGCAATGTTAACAGTCGCAGTGTTATTAGTCGCTAATAGCACTACAAAGCCAATCACTAGGCCAATAAAAATAACCGTGACTGTGATTTGACGCCAAAATTGTTTTAAAACTTGCATGCTTTGTCACCAACTAGATTTAAGATAATTACAATTTGAAGTGCTGCAAATAGTATACCAAAAAAACAGCTGGCCGACGAAATCTTGAGATAATTTTAACTAGAATCGTTGACTTTTAAGTGATTTTCGTGTAACTTTAACCATATATTAATCAATCGACCGCAGAGAAAGTAAGAGCATTGTACGCCACTATAACCAGAGACCGGTAAGTGCTGAGAATTCCGGATAGTGCGCAATGAGGAGACGCTTTTGAGGTGAACGGCAGCGTTCCGCCTGTGATTACAGACGTTATCAATTAGTACTCAAAAAGGTGGTACCGCGCTAATAGCGCCCTTGGTAAATAATCAAGGGCGCTTTTTTTGTCGATTGCAATCAAGGGAGGAACTATTAATGAGATATCAACGGCCTAAAGGCACCGCCGACATTTTGCCTGGCGATAGTGAAAAGTGGCAATACGTTGAAGCAACGGCTCGTGCCGTCTTCAAGACTTATCAATTCAAAGAGATCCGGACACCGATGTTTGAAAACTTCGAGGTCTTCTCACGTTCAGCGGGGGATACTTCTGATATTGTAACGAAGGAAATGTACGATTTTCATGACAAGGGTGACCGGCACATTACGCTCCGCCCAGAAGGAACTGCCGGCGTCGTCCGGGCGTTTGTTGAAAACAAGTTGTACGGTCCGCAAGTTCTCAAACCATACAAGGTTTATTACATGGGACCAATGTTCCGTTATGAACGGCCCCAATCAGGTCGGTTACGTGAGTTCCACCAATTAGGCGTGGAAGCTTTTGGTAGTGAAAGTGCCGCCCTAGACGTTGAAGTAATTGCAATGGGCTATAACTTACTTAAAACCTTTGGCTTGACTGATTTGAAACTGGTCATCAACACGTTGGGTGATCAACAAACGCGTGATGATTACCGACAAGCCTTGATTGATTATTTGGAACCACACTTTGATGAATTGAGTGATGACTCCAAGGAACGGTTACACAAGAATCCATTGCGGGTTTTAGATAGTAAGGCACCGGAAGATCAACAATTTGTGGCCGATGCACCATCGATTTTAGATTACTTGTCTCCGGAAGCTCAAGCGCATTTTGATCAAACTAAGACGTATTTAGATGCATTAGCAATTCCGTACGAGATTGATGCCACGATGGTCCGGGGATTAGATTATTATAACCATACGATTTTTGAAATTATGACCCACTCAAAAGCGTTAGGCAAGGGCTACACGACGATCTGTGCTGGGGGTCGTTACAACGGATTGGTTAAGGAATTAGGTGGCCCTGAAGTTTCGGGTGTTGGCTTTGGCCTGGGTGTTGAACGACTATTAGTGTTGATGGATGCTGAAAACATTGCGGTACCAACTGATGATCAGTTGGACGTCTATGTTGTGGGAATTGGCGACACTGCTAGTGCTACGACTTTGAAGCTGGTACAGGCATTACGGGCAGCCGGTTATAAGGCCGAACGGGATTACTTGGATCGCAAGCCTAAAGCTCAGTTCAAGAGTGCTGATCGCTTGAATGCCCGTTACACGATGACGGTGGGCGAAACCGAGCTGGCTGATCAGGTCGTTAACTTGAAGGCTATGGCTACTGGTGAGGAAACCAAGGTTGCGATGGCGGACATCTATCAAGATGCTCATCAAGTTTTAGATAAGTAGTGTGAACGGCAAGTTTGCCGATTTATAAGGAGGAAGCGTTTATGAAACGGACCACATATGCGGGTCTCATCAATGAGGATTATTTAGGCCAAACGGTCACTTTACAAGGTTGGGTACAAAAACGCCGCGACCTTGGGAGTTTGATTTTTATTGATTTACGGGACCGTGAAGGAATTGTGCAATTAGTCTTTAGTCAGGAATTTTCAGCGGATGCTTTGGCGGTAGCAGATCAGTTACGGGGCGAATACGTCATTGAAGTGCAAGGAACCGTTGTTAATCGGAATGCTGACGCTGTTAATGACCGCATGAAGACTGGTAAAGTTGAAGTTGAGATTCACGATGCCAAAATCTTAAATAAGGCGAAAACCCCGCCATTTTATATTCAAGATGACATTAACGTATCAGATGAATTGCGCTTGAAGTACCGTTACTTGGACTTGCGTCGGCCAGAAATGCAACGTGGATTGAAAATTCGTAATGGCATCACCCAAGCAGTTCATAGCTATTTTGATGCCAACGGGTTCTATGATATTGAAACGCCGTTCTTAACGAAGTCGACGCCAGAAGGGGCCCGGGATTACTTAGTGCCTTCGCGGGTCTATCAAGGGCATTTTTACGCGTTACCACAATCACCACAACTCTTTAAGCAATTGCTGATGGGGGCCGGTTTTGATCGCTACTATCAAATTGCACGCTGTTTCCGTGATGAAGATTTGCGGGGTGACCGTCAGCCTGAATTTACCCAGATTGATATGGAGACATCCTTCTTAACGGCTGAAGAGATTCAGTCCTATACTGAAGGCTTGATTAAGCAAGTCATGAAGGACGTCAAAGGTGTTGACATCAAGACGCCGTTTACGCGGATGACTTGGCAAGAAGCTATGGACCGTTTTGGTTCTGAAAAGCCGGATGTGCGCTTTGGTATGGAACTCAAAGACATGGGCGTGGCCGTTTCTAACGCCGGTTTTAAAGTCTTTGATAATGCACTCGCTAATGGTGGCCTGGTCAAGGCGATTGCAGTTCCTGGCGGTGCTGATCAATATTCTAGAAAGCAAATCGATGCGTACACGGAGTACGTTAAACGGTTTGGGGCTAAGGGCTTAGCTTGGATGAAGGTCACTGACGACGGCTTTAGTGGTCCCGTTGCGAAATTCTTCAAGAACGATGGTGACTTTGAAGCCATTACGAGTGCTGCTGCTGCTAAACCAGGCGACTTATTATTGTTTGCTGCCGACAGTTTCAAAGTAGTTTCTGACACGCTGGGTTACTTACGGACCGCGATTGCTAAGGAACTTGACTTGATTGATCAAGATCAATACGCTTACCTATGGGTCGTTGACTGGCCATTGTTTGAATATGATGAAGGCATCGAGCGCTGGGTACCAGCTCACCATCCATTCACAATGCCCAATGAAGAAGATGTTCATTACTTGAATGATGGCGAAGATCCACACAAAGCCCATGCACAATCATATGATATCATCTTGAATGGTTATGAACTCGGGGGCGGGTCGATCCGGATTCATACCCGCGAATTACAAGAAAAGATGTTCAAGGCATTGGACTTCACTAAGGAACGAGCCCAAGAACAATTTGGGTTCTTACTGGATGCCCTTGACATGGGCTTTCCGCCTCATGGTGGCTTAGCAATCGGGTTAGACCGGTTCGCGATGTTATTATCAGGTAACGACAACATTCGTGAAGTGATCGCCTTCCCTAAGAATTCCAAGGCGTCAGAACCAATGACCAATGCACCATCGCGGGTTTCTGACCAGCAATTAGCTGATTTGGATTTGAATATTACCAATCCCGTAACGGATGATGAACCAACCGAATAAAAATATTAAGAGCGTCCAGAAATGGACGTTCTTTTTAATTAGTGTTAAATTTATATTAATATTTAATTGGAGGAATTCTCATGGAAACAGCAATTTTTGCGGGTGGATGTTTTTGGTGCATGGTTCAGCCTTTTGATAGTCAACCCGGAATCGACAGTGTTGTCTCGGGTTATACTGGTGGACACACGAAAAATCCCACTTACGAAGACGTCAAAGCGCATACGACGGGTCATACTGAAGCTGTCAAAATTACGTTTGATCCCGATATCATTAGTTACACGGAATTAGTCAATATTTATTGGCATCAAACGGATCCTACCGATGCAATGGGGCAATTTCAAGATCGTGGTGATAATTATCGGCCGGTCATTTTTGTGAATGGTCCGGAACAACGGCGGATCGCGGAAGCGTCTAAACGGGCATTACAGGTGAGCGAACGATTTAGTAAACCAATCGTAACGGCGATTGAGGATGCCAAACCATTTTATCCAGCCGAGGCACGCCACCAACGCTTTTATAAAAATAATCCAGTGGTATTTGCGGAACAAGAAGCGGGTGGCCGCGCTGATTTTATCGCCGAGCAGTGGGCCGATGCACCTAAAGTGGACTAAGCGTGAGTTGCTGGTCATCGCGATAGGTGTGATCTAATAATAACTATCGTAGCGGGGCTCGTTCTGGAAATTAGTCGGATTGATTAATGGGAGTTTGCTGAGAAACGTGAGACTTTTAGCAGAATACTGCAAAAGACCGGCCGTTTGCGAATCGGCGTGTTACAATAACGAAAGCAAAAACGTAAAGGAGCACACTTAATTCATGGATGATTTTCAGCAGTTATCCAAACACCATCGTGATGTTGTGAAAGCGTCAACTGCTTTTATATACGCCATTTTAGTTTCCATTGCCATGAACTACTTTTGGACGCCGGGGCATATTTATTCTTCAGGGATCACTGGGCTTGCACAATTGATTAATAGTTTGATGAGCAAGTTTCTTCCCGTTCAGATTTCAACTGCGGCGTTACTGTTTATTTTGAATGTTCCAATGTTTATTATTGCGTGGCGATCGATTGGGCATAAGTTTACGTTGTATACGTTCTTAGCTGTTACGCTATCTAGTATTATGATCAAACTGATTTCCCCAGTTGGTTTGACCCATGACCCCATCATTTGTGCGATTTTTGGGGGTGCTGTTAATGGTTTCGGGACCGGAACGGCCCTCAAAAATGGGATTTCAACCGGTGGCCTCGATATTATCGGTATCGTGTTACGCCGTAAAACGGGTCGCAGTATTGGGACGATCAACATGGCGTTCAACTCGATCATTGTCATTGCGGCTGGCTTTGTTTACGGGTGGCCATATGCCTTTTATTCTGCACTCGGGTTGTTTGTAAATGGTCGGGTCATGGATATGACGTATACGCGCCAACAGAAGATGCAAGTGATGATTATTACGAGTCGCCCTAAAACGGTGATTGATAGCGTTCAAAATCGGATTCGTCGTGGCGTTACCATCGTACACAACGCTGAAGGTGCTTATCAACATGATGATAAAACGATTTTATTTACAGTCATCACGCGTTACGAAATGGGCGAATTGAAGGCGGCCATGGCCGAATCTGACCCGCACGCTTTCGTTAGTATTTCAGATACGGTCAAGATTCTCGGTCACTTTTATGAACCGAAGCCTTGATGAATTTATCAGATTAAAAGTGTTTGCAAACAGGACTTTCGGGACTTGTTTGCAAGCACTTTTTGATTAGGCGTTCGGGGACGACTTTTATACCACTATTAATAGTGACCCGACTAGCCGAAGTGTGGGCATCTGTTATATAATACAAGCATTGTGTTATTGCTGGATCATAAGTCCATATCAGTTAGACCCAGAGCTAATGAACAACTAATGGGGAACAGACTTGAAAAATAGTTGTTTATATTTAGTGGACGAAGGCAGACGGCTCAAGTAAGTTGACGCCAATCTGAACTTTTTAAGCGTAATTGAGCTGGCACATTTTTGATTGTCACGTAGGGCACGCTTTACAATAATTAATGATGAAATGAAAGGATGGCCAGTGTGAAGAAAGTAATTTATGTCTGGCTGGTGCGAGTTGTATCGTGGCTAGCGCACTTTAGCAAAAATGATCAGGTGATTTATTTGATGAGCTTTGCGGACAATTTGGATTTTATTCAGCAGTTGAACCAGCGCGTTCCCGGGCGCTTGACTGTTTATTACTTGCCGAGTGCAGCCACCGGGGCGGCACAACTGGCACAGGCGGGAATTGCGACACGGCCGTTTCATGATTCAGTTCGATTTGCCTTGACGGGAATTCCCGTCATTACCCGGGCAGCGGACGTTTATCTTGATAATTATTATGGCTTTACCGCTGGCTTGACGCGGCAGTCCCCACAACGACTGATTCAACTCTGGCATGCTGCTGGCGCGGTCAAAACATTTGGTTGGGGTGATCCACAGACGGCACAGCGGCCCGCAGATGATCGGCGTCGGTTTCAGACCGTGTATGATCAGATTACTGATTACGTGGTTGGTTCTGAGAAGATGGGAACGATTTTTGCAGCGAGTTATCACGTCCCACAGACGCGGATGCGGGTCTTGGGATATCCTCGTTCGGATCGGTATTGTAAGTCCGACTGGGTGATGCAAACCGCAACGGCCATTTATCAGAAGTATCCGGCGTTTAAACAACAGGAAGTTATTTTGTATGCGCCGACTTATCGAGCCGGTGTTCAATTTGCGTTGCCGGCTGATTTTAAGCAATTAAAGTTGCGGCCCGATCAACACTTGATTATTAAGTTACATCCCCATTTGGCCGAGCAGGAACGTGATTTGCAAGCCCGTTACCCGGACCTAGTGACATTGGTACCTGAGTTTAGTACCGATGAATTGTTGACGGTCGCTAATACTTTGGTCAGTGACTACTCCTCAGTTGTGTTTGACTACGCGTTGTTACCAAATTGTCAAAAAATCGTTTTTTATGTCTTTGACTGGAACCACTATGAGCAAGAAGTGGGCCTGCAAGCTGATTTTAGGGACTGGGCGCCGGGACCATTAGTCCGGACGGTGGTGGACTTGAATCATGTCCTAGCAATGCCGGGTGCGCCGTTACAGTTAACCCAGTTTAATCAGTTATGGAATACGCGTAATGACGGTCATGCGATTGAGCGGACCTTGGCGTACTTTTATCCACGGGTGACCACAACCGCTTAGAATAACTTGACAGATTTATTTGGATAATGAGTGATCATGCCGGTATCATATGTATCCGGCAACTTTAAGGTATGACAGGAATTAGTAAACTTGCGAAAAGGATGGGACTACAATGCTTAGATTAGGTTCACATGTTTCGATGAAGGCACCCGACATGTTGCTCGGATCTGCCAATGAGGCGGCAAGTTACGGCGCCAACACATTTATGATCTATACGGGCGCACCCCAAAATACACGGCGTAAACCAATTGACGAACTGAAAATTGACGAAGCACAGCCGATAATCGAGGCTCATGACCTCCGGCAGATCGTCGTACATGCCCCATACATCATTAATTTAGGTAATACGAAAAAGCCGGGTTATTTTGAGTTTGCAACGGACTTTCTCTATCAAGAGATCCAGCGTGCAGATGCCGTTGGCGCAACACAATTAACGCTCCATCCGGGAGCACATATTGGTGCCGGAGCGAATGTTGCCATTACGCAGATCATCAAGGGACTGAACGCGGTTATTCGGCCAGAGCAGCACGTTCAAATCGCGCTAGAAACGATGGCTGGCAAAGGAACTGAAGTTGGCCGGACGTTTGAAGAACTCGCGCAGATGATCGATGGGGTGACTTATAATGAAAAGTTATCGGTTACCTTTGATACTTGTCATACTAGTGATGCCGGTTACGCGATTAAGGACGATTTCGACGGTGTCCTGAATGAATTTGATCATGTGATTGGGCTGGATCGTTTGAAAGTGATCCATCTCAATGATTCTAAGAATCCTCAAGGTGCTCACAAGGACCGGCACACGAATATCGGTATGGGAACGATTGGCTTTGATACTTTGAATAAGGTCGCCCATCATCCGCAATTGCCAGACATCAGCAAGATTTTAGAAACGCCGTATGTCGGGGAAGATAAGAAACATCAATTGCCACCTTATAAGTATGAGATTGCAATGCTTCGGGCCGGGCAGTTTAATCCGCATTTGATTGAAGATATTGAACAGCAACGTTAATGAGAATTGAACGATAATCGCTAGTCGGTTGTCGTTTTTTGTTTTAGAAGGAGGAAAATGACGATGCAATTGAAAAAACAGCGGCTATTAGTGATTGGTGGTACTTCGGGTTTCGGCATGGCAATTGCTCGCCAAGCCTTACAGGAAGGCGCCGATGTCCATATTATCGGTCATACGGCGGCGCACGTAACAGCTGCCATCACCCAATTAGGCCCATCAGACCATTTGACTGGAACGGCGTTAGACGCACAAAATCTGGCGCAACTAAAAACTTTTTTTGCAGCTCAGCCCGCATTTGACCACGTCGTCTCAATGTTAGGTGGTGCAATGGGTGGGGGGTTCTTGGACAATTCGATTGCAGCGATTCGGCAGACGGTTGAAGATAAATTTTTTGCAAATCTGCAAGTGGCCCAATTAGCCAGCCACCATCTTAACCAACACGGTTCGCTGATTTTTACTTCGGGTGCTGGTGGGCGGCCAGATAATGCCTCCGGAGCGATTGTTGGCAATCAAGCCATTAATACGATGGTCGTTGGACTTGCCGTAGAGTTGGCGCCTGACTATCGCGTCAATGCAGTTGCACCGACTTGGACGCCGACTGGTCTTTGGCGCCAACTATCGGACGCACAATTGGCGGCCCAGGCTGCGACCGTCAGTGCTGGTAATCCCTTGAAACGCGTGGCAACGCCCGCCGAAGTCGCGTCGGCGTATGTTTATTTGATGCAAAATGAGTTTATGACTGGGCAAGTGTTGCACGTTGACGGTGGTGTCGAGCTCGTGTGAGTGACACGACTGATGATTAGTAGCTGACCTAATTAATGATAAGAAAAATGATGCAAAAAAGCGCGCGCTGACCGTTAGAAGGTGGCACGCGCTGATTGTCAGGAAAACTTAGGCGGCATCGGTGAGTTGGCAATTAGTGATACTAGCCATTGTTAGTGTCGTCAGTATTCAAGCTTTCGGTAATTAAAGTGGCGGTTTCTTCGATTGACTTATTAGCGACATTGATAACTAAACACCCAATCTTTTTGAAGATCTTGTCGGCGTATTCCAACTCGGCTTTAATTTTATCCGTGTTGGAATACATGGTGTCGGGATTAAGCCCATATTGGACCATTCGCTGCCGTCGAATATCGTTTAACTTTTCAGGATCGTTAGTTAGGCCAAAAATCTTTTTCGGATCAACTTTCCAAATTTCGTCAGGAATTTGAGCCTGAGGAACTAGTGGCAAGTTGGCGACTTTCAGGTTACGATTAGCTAAGTAGAGTGACAGGGGAGTCTTAGAGGTCCGGGAGACACCCAGTAAGACCACGTCGGCCTCTAAAAAGCCACTCGGATTCTTACCATCATCGTAAGTGACCGCAAATTCGATCGCGTTGATCCGGTCGAAGTAGTTGGTGTTTAACGCGTGTACGGTACCGGGGTGATTGGACGGTTGGACGTGCGTAATCTGTGAAAAAGTATCTAAAGCTGGTGTAATGACGTCATAATAAGGCAACTCGTGCGCTTCGCAAAATTGGTTAACGATTTGGCTGAGCCGGCGATCGACAAACGTATGAAAGATGGCGGCGTGTTCCTTCAGTGCCTGCGACAAAACCGTCTGGAGCAGTGAGTCGGTGCGGACAAATGGGAAACGCTGATAGCGAATGTCATAGTCGGAGAATTGTGCAGCGGCAGCTAAGGCCACGTTATGAGCTGTTTCACCGATAGAATCAGATAAAATAAAGACTTTAATTGCTGACATAGAATAACCTCATTTCGGTTCGATAATAGTCTTAGTGTAGCATAGCTGGCGGGGGATGAAAACGATTTACTGTCCGAACTGACGTTGCTCTTAACGATTTATTTTAAGGAAATTGTAAACTTTGGTTGACGGCCTTTTTCAATTTATGTATAATTTACTAGAACAGTTGCGTTATGTGTAAGTATGCATAATTTAACGGTTACTTTTTGAGCTCGGAGGGAGGGAATTTAACATGGCAAAAACAGTCGTTCGTAAAAACGAATCTCTTGATGATGCTCTTCGTCGCTTTAAGCGTACCGTTTCAAAGAGTGGTACTTTACAAGAATACCGCAAACGGGAATTCTACGAAAAACCAAGTGTGAAGAAGAAGTTAAAATCTGAAGCAGCACGTAAGCGTAAGAACCGTCGTCGTTTCAAGTAATTAGTATTGATTACTAATGACCTAACGAGGAGGGAAAACCAATGAGTTTAATCGATACACTCAATGGTGATCTAAAAGCTGCGATGAAGGCACGCGATAAGCAAGCCCTCAGCGTTATACGGATGCTTAAGTCAGCATTGATGAATGAACAAATTAATGTTGGCCATGATTTAACGGCTGATGAGGAAGTAAGCGTGCTCTCACGTGAACTGAAACAACGGCGCGAATCATTAAGTGAATTCGAAAATGCGGGTCGTCAAGATTTAGTCGACGGCGTTAAAGCAGAAATTGCAATTGTTGAGCAGTACATGCCAAAACAATTGTCGGACGAAGAAGTTCAACAGATTGTTGCTGACACCATTCAACAAGTCGGAGCTACTGGTAAAGGTGACTTTGGCAAGGTGATGGGGGCAGTGATGCCAAAACTTAAAGGTCAGGCAGATGGCAAGCTGATCAACCAAACAGTTAAATCATTATTGAATTAACGGTTAACCGGAGAAATTTTTCTCCGGTTTTTTTGTTTCTTCTGGTTGATCAGAAATGCAGTACCGGTTGTTCAGATTAAGTATCAGCAATGGGTGCAGGGACTGATCTAACTGGGCTTACGTTGATTGATAGCGTGCCAATTTAATCGCTCGAAAGAAAAATGCTGTTCAGAAAATCGTTGTCGAATGCCGAGGCGTCCTTGTACTGGTTCGATGGGGGCTTTTATGCTATGATTAACTAACAAATACCTGCTGAAATCAGCGTGGTTATCACGCTAACTGCGGGTGCCATTATTAAATAATGGTGATTAAATCTGTCAATAAAGGAGTCCATGTTTTTGACCGAAAACTCAAAATATGAACAAAAATTTCTCATTGCTGATCCGGCCCAGTCAGTCGCGTTATTAGGACCAGAAGACGCCCACTTAGCTTTGCTTGAGGATGGGTTACACGTTCAATTGCACGTGTTTGGGGATCAAATGACGATCAGCAGTGATGACGAGGTTGCTGTTCATAATACGCAAGCAGTACTAGATAATTTAACGAGTTTAATTAAACAAGGTATTCAGATTGGGGCGCCAGATGTTATTAGCGCTATTAAGATGGTCAACCGGGGGACTTTGGATTACTTTAAAGACCTCTATTCAGAGACCTTAATTAAGGACAATCGTGGACGGCCCATTCGTGTCAAAAACTTTGGTCAGCGGCAGTATGTGCAAGCCGTTGCTAAAAGTGATATTACGTTTGGTATTGGTCCAGCCGGGACTGGGAAGACCTATCTAGCCGTTGTGATGGCAATTGCAGCTTTAAAACGGGGCGATGTCGAGAAGCTGATTTTGACGCGGCCAGCGGTTGAAGCTGGTGAGAGTCTTGGCTTTCTACCTGGTGATTTAAAGGAAAAAGTCGATCCGTACCTGCGGCCAATTTATGATGCGTTGTACGATATTTATGGCGCTGAACATACCCAGCGCTTAATGGATCGTGGTATCATCGAAATCGCACCGCTGGCTTATATGCGGGGGCGGACGCTTGACCATGCGTTCGTCATCTTGGATGAAGCACAGAATACGACGAATGCCCAGATGAAGATGTTTTTGACGCGGCTAGGTTTCGGTGCCAAGATGATTGTTAATGGTGATATCTCACAAATTGATTTACCACACCATACTAAGAGTGGCTTGATTCAAGCCGAACAGATTTTGGGCGGCATTAGCAATGTCGCGTTCGTTAAGTTTACGGCGGATGATGTGGTCAGAAATCCGGTCGTTGCCAAGATTATTACGGCGTACGACCGTGTGGAACAACGCTAGGGGGCACTTATGGATTTAGAATTATACGACCAAACAACAACGGGAGCGCAGCCAGAACAGTTGCAATTGATTCGGGATTTAATTGATCTTGCTGGTCAGACGTTAAAGTTACGGGATGATACCGAGGTCTCGGTGACCCTGATGAATAACGATGCTATTCAAAAAATCAATGAACAGTATCGGGGTGTCGATCGTCCAACTGATGTTATTAGTTTTGCGATGCACGACGATGACGAGGATGATTTGATTGTGATGGATCCGGAGATGGCGGCGGAAATGCCACTAAATCTCGGGGATATTATGATATCAGTTGATAAGGTTAGCGAACAAGCCGCTTTTTTGAACCATTCGGAGGCGCGCGAGCTAGGTTACTTGGTCGTTCACGGCTTTTTACATTTAAATGGGTATGATCATCTTCAGCCAGCGGATGAAACCGAAATGTTTACATTGCAACGCCAGATTTTGGACGCTTATGGCCTCGAAAAATAGACCAGATCGGCTACAGGTTGGCAAAAATCACTCGTTTTGGCAGTCCTGGCTACACGCGTGGACTGGGCTTAAAACGGTTGTGATTGAAGAACGTAATATGCGAACACACCTTGTACTGGGGGCGGTGGCCTTGTTTGCTGGCTGGTGGGTTCACTTGAGCGTTAACGAATGGCTGTGGCTAGCATTAGCGATTTTTCTGGTCATCTTATGTGAAATTAACAATACGATTGCAGAAAACCTGTCCGATATGATCACTGGGCCTAATTTCAGTCCCCTAGCTAAAAAAATTAAGGACATTGCGGCTGGTGCGGTAGTGTTTGCCGCGGCCTTTGCCGTCTTAGTTGGGTTAGTGTTGTTTGCACCTAAAATTTGGAACTTAATTGTCAGTTGGTTAAACTAGTAATTGGTTAACGATTGGACAAGATTGAAAGGAATTAATTATGGCAGAACAACAAGCATTTCATTCCGGCTTTGTGGCGATTATTGGTCGTCCCAATGTCGGTAAATCAACACTATTGAATCGGGTCGTTGGGCAAAAAGTCGCCATTATGTCTGACAAAGCCCAAACGACGCGGAACCGTATCCAGGGGATTTATACCACTGCGGATACGCAGATGGTCTTCATTGATACCCCTGGGATTCACAAACCGCATAGTCGATTAGGTGACTTTATGGTCAAGTCCGCCTTGTCAACTTTGGGTGAAGTGGATGCCGTACTATTCATGATTAATGCGGACGAACGGCGTGGTGCCGGGGATAACTTTATTATCGATCGTCTTAAAACGGTTAAACAACCGATTTATTTAGTGATTAATAAAATTGATCAAGTCCATCCAAATCATCTCTTGGAGATTATGGATCAGTATAAAGACGCTTTGCCGTGGAAGGAAGTTTATCCAATTTCCGCGCTTGAAGGAAATAACGTTGATGAACTACTGACGACCTTGAAGGGCCAATTGCCGGAAGGACCGCAGTATTATCCGTCCGACCAAATTACGGATCATCCAGAGCGGTTTATCATTTCTGAATTGATTCGTGAAAAGGTTCTTGAATTGACTCGTCAAGAAGTTCCCCATTCAACGGCGGTCGTGATTGATTCGATCAAACGTCAAGATGAAGAAAAAATTCACGTTCAGGCCACGATTATTATTGAACGGTCTTCGCAAAAGGGCATCATCATCGGTAAGGGTGGTAGCATGCTCAAGAAGATTGGCTCGTTAGCTCGGCGTGATATTGAACACTTACTTGGGGATAAGGTCTACCTTGAGCTCTGGGTAAAAGTCCAAGAGAACTGGAAGGACCGTCAAGACTTGCTAGCCAGCTATGGCTATCGGCAAGATGACTATTAGAATCGCTAGGTGATCCGGATGGCCCAACAAATGGTCACGAATTTTAACGGCATTTTGCTCTTTCGCCGGGACTACCGGGAACGCGATATGCTAATCAAGTTTTTAACTGCCGAGTATGGCAAGAAGATGTTTTTTATCCGCGGTGCGCGTCGGCGTGGCTTCAAAATGGCGGCGGAGTTATTGCCGTTCACGATGGGGGAATACGTTGGTGATTTACGTGATCAAGGTCTCTCGTATATTAATAGTGTCAAGTCAGTACAGTATCTTGAACATATTAGTCAAGATATTGCTTTGAACGCTTATGCCACGTACGTTATGAACTTAATGGACGTCGCTTTTCCAGATAATCAACCGGTGGGGCGGTGGTACCAACAGTTGACCAGTGCGCTGCAACTGATTGATCAAGATGTGGCCCCCGCGTTGGTGGCTAACGTGGTCGAAATTCAGTTACTGCAACCGTTTGGGGTGGCCCCAGAGTTGCGTTGGTGTACGGTTTGCGGTCGAAGTGATTTACCGTTAGATTATTCTGAAAGTTACGGCGGTTTGCTCTGTCAACAGCACTGGCATTTGGATCCCCACCGCTTGCATGCTAGTCCAGCAGCGATCTTTTATCTACGTCAGTTTTCCGTGTTGGATTTGGCTAAGGTTCATTCGATCAAGGTCAAACCGCGGACAGCAGCGGAGTTACGCCGGATTTTGGATGAAATCTATCAGAACTCAGTGGGCGTTCGATTGAAATCTAAACGCTTCATCGATCAGATGGGCAGTTGGTACCAACCGTTGGCGCCCCGGAAGAATGAGGATTGACAAACGAACGACCATCAGCTATGATGATGAAGAACTGAATAGTTAAGTGTTGATGAGAGAAGGTTAACGGATTCGACTTACAGTGAGACCGTGATGGTGAAAAACGGTCAGTCAAAGTCGTTAATTGGCGCTTTCGGAGCTTTAATACCGTGTAATTAAGCTGCTGAGGTTACTCAGAAGTAGGGTGGAACCGCGAAACCAATCGTCCCTATGTCGTTATTGTCGACGACAGGGGACTTTTTTTGTGCCATAAGTCTGGGAATAGCGATGCCCCCGTTTCAAAGCCATCAGCCGTTCAGTCACTAATTTTGGGAGGATACTAATGAGCAAAAAGTTATCAGTGCAAGAGATTATCTTAACCTTGCAAAAGTTTTGGTCGGATCAAGGTTGTATGTTAATGCAATCATATGATACAGAAAAAGGGGCCGGAACGATGAGCCCCTACACGTTCTTACGGGCAATCGGTCCCGAACCATGGAACGCGGCGTACGTTGAACCTTCACGCCGGCCTGCCGATGGTCGGTATGGTGAGAACCCCAACCGGTTGTACCAACACCACCAATTCCAAGTGGTCATGAAACCCTCACCAGAAAACGTGCAGGATTTATACTTACAAAGCTTGGAAAAACTTGGCATTAACCCGCTAGAACACGATATTCGTTTCGTGGAAGATAACTGGGAAAACCCATCAATGGGTTGTGCCGGTGTTGGTTGGGAAGTTTGGCTCGACGGGATGGAAATCAGCCAATTCACGTACTTCCAACAAGTTGGTGGTCTTGAAGTTGATCCCGTCACTTCTGAAATCACCTATGGTTTGGAACGACTCTCATCTTACATTCAGGATGTAAACTCCGTATTTGACCTTGAATGGGGCGATGGCGTGAAGTATGGCGACATCTTCTTGGAACCAGAATTTGAAAATTCTAAGTACGCTTTTGAAGATAGCAACGAAGAATTATTATTAATGTTATTTGATGAATATGAAAAGGAAGCCAAGCGGCAAATTAAGAACGGCTTAGTTCACCCCGCGTACGACTACTGTCTTAAATGTAGTCATACCTTCAACTTGATGGATGCTCGCGGTATGGTTTCAGTCACGGAACGTGCCGGCTATTTAGATCGAATCCGAAACATGGCGAAGTCGATTGCCAAGGAATTCGTGGCGCAACGTGAAAAACGTGGCTTCCCGTTATTAAAACACGCACAGGAGGAGACGAAATAATGGCGAAAACTTATTTACTTGAAATTGGTTTGGAAGAAATGCCGGCCCACGTCGTTACACCGAGTGTGTTGCAACTTAAAGAACGAATGGTCAAGTTCTTAAAGGATGCCCGGCTTGATTTTGAAGATGTTAAAACCTTCTCAACACCACGCCGGTTAACGGTTCAGGTGTTAGGCTTAGCTGACAAGCAGGCTGATGTGAAAAAAGAAGTTCGGGGTCCAGCTAAGAAGATTGCTCAGGATGCGGATGGCAACTGGACAAAGGCAGCGATTGGTTTTTCTAAGGGCCAAGGGGCGTCAACTGATGACATCGTCTTTAAAGATGTTAAGGGTACCCCGTATGTCTTTGTACAAACCTTTACGGCCGGTAAAACGGCGGCCGAAGTGTTGGCGGCCGGAATCAAGGATGTTATCACCAAGATGAATTTCCCAACGATGATGAAGTGGTCGACGTACAGTTTCAAGTATATTCGGCCGATTCGTTGGATCGTGTCATTATTAGATGACGAGGTTGTGCCGGTTCAAATTCTGGACGTTGCGGCTGGCCGTGTTTCACGGGGCCACCGTTTCTTGGGCCATGACGTTGAAATTGCCACTGCTGCGGACTATGAAGCTGACTTAGCTAGTGTTCAAGTTATTGCGGATGCCGCTAAGCGTAAGGCAACGATTCGTGAACAGATCGCGGCCTTGGCGAATGAACGCGACTGGCAAATCAAAGTTAATGAAGACTTGTTGGAAGAAGTTAATAACTTGGTGGAATATCCAACTGCATTTGCGGGAGATTTTGATACCAAATACTTAACGATCCCGGATGAAGTCTTGATTACTTCGATGCGTGATCATCAACGGTTCTTCTACGTAACGGATGCCGAGGATAACTTATTACCACACTTTGTTTCCGTTCGAAACGGGAACACGGATCACTTGGAAAACGTGGCTTTAGGTAATCAAAAAGTATTGACGGCACGCTTAGAAGATGCAGCTTTCTTCTATCATGAAGATCAACAACACTCGATTCAAGAATATGTGGAACGACTCAAAAAGGTTAGCTTCCATGATAAAATCGGGACGATGTATGAGAAGATGCAGCGGGTCATGGTTATCAGTGATTTTTTGGCTGATCGGTTTGGTTTGACTGAGACTGAAAAGAACCAACTCCACCGGGCAGCGCAAATCTATAAATTTGATTTAGTGACAGGGATGGTTGGCGAATTCCCTGAATTACAAGGGGTCATGGGTGACAAGTATGCTGTCTTGAAGGGTGAAGATCCAGCAGTCGGTCAAGCTATTCGTGAGCATTACATGCCAATCAGCGCTGATGGCGACTTACCTAAGTCCAAGGTCGGCGCGGTGTTAGCTATTGCGGACAAAGTTGATTCCATTACGAGCTTCTTTGCCGTTGGCTTGACTCCTAGTGGCTCTAATGATCCGTTTGCTTTGCGTCGTCAAGCGTTTGGAATCGTACGGATCGTACGGGAACAAGGTTGGGATTTCCCAATTCGTCAACTCGAGGCCGATATTCAAAAGGAATTAGTGGCCCATGATGCTACGTACAACTTAGACTTCGAAAAGCAAACGGCACCAGTTGCTGATTTCTTAACGGATCGCGTCAAACAATGGTTTAACAACCGTAAGATTCGCTACGATATCGTCGATACGGTTATCAAAGGGAGTCGTCAGGATATCCGTGAAATGTTCAAAGCAGCCGATGTGCTGAATGCGCATCAAGATGATCCGCAGTTTAAGGACACAATTGAAGCCTTTACTCGTCTGTTGCGGATCACGGCGAAAGCTAAGTTGGCAGCCGGTGATTTGACTGTTGATCCAAGTTTATTTGAAAATGAGGCGGAACAACACTTGTACGATGCTGTTCTTGAATTGCAAAAGCAATTTACCCCAGCGATGAGTATGGAGGACCGTTTCAAAGCCCTGGCCGCCTTACGACCATTGATCGTCGACTACTTTGAACAGACGATGGTGATGAGTAAGGATGAAAAGGTGCGGGATAATCACTTGAAGCAACTCTTGACGATCGCCCAAATGATCAACGTGATGGGTGACTTGAATCAATTAATCGTTAAATAAGCACGGACTGTGGATAATCAAAAGAAGTTACAGCAAGCGCGCTGTAGCTTCTTTTTTAGCTTGCTGACAAACAAATTTGACAAATATGTCTAATAAGGGCAACTTATTATTGCACTGCTGTCAAACTTGTGGTAATATATATTCTGTAAAAGTTTGCACGCACAAAGTCGCATCCAAATTTCGTGATGCGGCTTTTGATTGCGGCAATGATTTGGTTGGTTTGTCAGACTTTAGTTAGTAGAAATGGGGTGGCAAAGTGGCCAATCGAATTCCCGAGGAAAAGGTTGAGCAAGTCCGCTCAGCAGTCAACATTGCGGATTTTATTGGACAATACGTTCAGTTGAAGAAGGCTGGTAAGAATTTATTTGGCCTGTGTCCCTTTCACGAAGAGCGCACGCCATCCTTTTCGGTCAATGAGCAAAAGCAGATTTTTCACTGTTTTAGCTGTGGCCGTGGGGGCAACGTGTTCAGCTTCATTATGGATCTCGAAAACTTGTCTTTTCCGGAAGCAGTCGTCAAGGTGGCCGATTTTGGGCACATTGACTTGCCGGCGAGCTATACGGCGCAGTCACAACCGGCCGCACCTAAGGATCAGCAACAAGCCGATCTGTTAAAGTTGTACGCGGATAGCGCTAAGATGTATCAACATATTTTAGTGAATACTGAACTGGGTGAACCGGCGCTTAAGTACTTGCACGAGCGCGGGCTGGATGATGAGACGATTAAAACGTTTGGTATCGGCTATGCACCTGCTAATCAGCTCTTGTTAGATTTTTTTAAAGAACACCAGACCGACTACCAACTACTACGGCAGTCGGGACTGTTCATTGAAAATCAAGCGGGTGACTTACGTGATCGCTTCGTTGACCGGGTCTTGTTTCCGATTAAAGACGCGAGTGGTCGGGTGATTGCTTTCTCAGGTCGAATCCTCAAAAAATCACCTAATGAACCTAAGTATTTGAATAGTCCGGAAACGAAGCTGTTCAACAAGCGTTCAGTATTATTTAACTTTGACTTAGCACGGGGCCCCATTCGACAACAAAAGTCGGTGGTGCTGTTTGAAGGCTTTATGGATGTGATTGCGGCTTATCGTTCTGGTATTCAGAACGGGGTCGCATCAATGGGGACGAGCTTAACTGATGAGCAGATTTACATGCTTGAGCGCGTTACCGACACCTTATATGTCTGTTACGATAGCGATATGCCGGGGCAAAAGGCGACTGATCGTGCTCTGAAATTGCTAGGTGGTAACAGTCGCCTTAATCTGGGTGTAATCCAAATGCCTGATGGGATGGATCCCGACGAGTATTTGCGTGCTCAGGGGCAGGAGAAGTTTGTCCAAGTATTTGAAGATGGTAAGCAAACGCCCACTGCATTTGAAATGCAGTATTTAAAACATGATTTGAACTTGCAAAACACGCCCGATCAATTGGCTTATTTACAGGCGGTTTTGCAACAATTAGCACAACTGTCCTCTAGTGTCGAACAGGATTTATATTTAAACCAATTAGTGGCGGAGTTTGATCTTGATAAGGATGATTTAAAGCAACAGTTACGATCACTGGTCGGTCAGCAGGCCGTTCGACGTGGTGGTCACTCGGATGAACCGCAAGTAGCTCCGCCACCAGCACCTGCGCCGCTAGGGCCACCCCCAGCCACGGTGGATGGCAGTACGAACAGTGGTCCGTTAAGTCGGGTAGAGAAAGCGGAGCGGTTGTTACTGTACCGTTTGTTGAATGACCACGATGTTTGGTTACGGGTGATGGCGATTGCTGGTTTTCATTTTGTTCATGATTCGTATCAACAAATCTTGGTGTATGCGGAGGCTTATTTTAAAACGCATAATCAATTTGATTTGGGCAACTTTACGGATTTTATGACGGATTCAGATTTACAGCCTGTCGTCACGAGTTTGGAATTTATGGACGTGGCCAATGAATCTTCCAAGGAAGAGATTGCTGATCTAGTCAATGTGATCATGAATCAACAGCCGCTGGTAGAACAAATCAACAGTAAGAAGGCCGAGTTAACGGCAGCCAAGCAGATCGGTAATCGTGATTTGGTTCAGCAGTTAACGTTGGCATTAATTGACCTATATCGGCAACAACAGCAGGTCCAACGAGCTGATAACTAGGCGTGAAAATGATATACTTAAAGTTGGCTCGGTATTGCAACCGATCAGCTGGTAGATGCATACTAAATAGGAGGCTACTACATGGCAAAGGCAAAAGCAACGACGGAATACGACAAAGCCGTTAAAGCATTAATTAAGGAATATAAGAAAACTGGTAGCATTCAATATGATGAATTATCAGATAAATTAGCAGCGCCTTACAAACTAGATGCTAGTGGCATTGATAAATTATTACAAAAGGTTGAAGATGCTGGGATTAGTGTTGTTGATGAAAAAGGTGATCCTGATGCTCGAGCGGTCAAAAGTGTCAAAAAAGTTTCTAAGAAGGAACTTAGTGATGCTGGCTCGGCTTCTGGAATTAAAATCAATGATCCCGTGCGGATGTATTTGAAAGAAATTGGTCGTGTCGACTTATTAACGGCTGACGAAGAAGTCGCTTTAGCACTCCGAATCGAACAAGGTGATGAATCTGCCAAGCAAGAATTAGCCGAAGCCAACTTACGGTTGGTCGTTTCGATTGCCAAACGTTACGTGGGTCGGGGAATGCAATTCCTTGATTTGATTCAAGAAGGTAACATGGGGCTAATGAAGGCCGTTGAAAAGTTTGATTACCGTAAAGGATTCAAGTTCTCAACGTACGCGACTTGGTGGATTCGCCAAGCAATTACGCGGGCAATTGCTGACCAAGCGCGGACCATTCGGATTCCAGTGCACATGGTCGAAACTATTAACAAATTAATTCGAATTCAACGGCAACTGTTACAAGATTTAGGGCGCGAACCAACTCCTGAAGAAATTGGGGCTGAAATGGACATGCCAACGGAAAAGGTTCGTGAAATCTTGAAGATCGCACAAGAACCCGTTTCATTGGAAACGCCAATTGGTGAAGAGGACGATTCACACTTAGGTGACTTCATCGAAGACCAAGACGCAACCTCACCAGCGGATGCCGCGGCTTATGAATTGTTGAAAGAACAACTGGAAGGTGTCCTTGATACCTTGACGGACCGGGAAGAAAACGTCTTACGCTTACGGTTCGGACTTGATGATGGTCGGACCCGGACACTGGAAGAAGTTGGAAAAGTCTTCGGTGTGACCCGTGAACGGATCCGCCAAATCGAAGCCAAGGCGCTACGGAAGTTACGCCACCCATCACGTAGTAAACAGTTAAAAGATTTCTTGGAATAATCACCAGATGATGACGTCTGACTAACCAGCTAAAGGTGCTGATTGGTCAGGCGTTTTTTTTTGGGTCTCTGTCAACCGGTGTTGATGAAGTTATATTTAGAATCCAATTCATTTACG